>Ga0209506_1000076_pt1 | contig 129895 bp, 84 predicted proteins | sample AD_JPNHG2_MetaG_FD_184409 | JGI IMG/M metagenome (GOLD analysis project Ga0209506, IMG submission 184409) | Active sludge microbial communities of municipal wastewater-treating anaerobic digesters from Japan - AD_JPNHG2_MetaG (SPAdes) (version 2) | ecosystem: Engineered > Bioreactor > Anaerobic...
TCCCTACGGGACTTCCCCGACACCGCCGCGAGATCCCAGGACTGGCGTCCCGGGCTATTTTCAAGGCGTCCCTACGGGTCTTCCCCGACAACGCCGCGAGATCCCAGGACTGGCGTCCTGGGCTATTCTCAAGGCGTCCCTACGGGACTTCCCCGACACCGCCGCGAGATCCCAGGACTGGCGTCCCGGGCTATTTTCAAGGCGTCCCTACGGGTCTTCCCCGACAACGCCGCGAGATCCCAGGACTGGCGTCCTGGGCTATTTTCAAAACGTCCCTACGGGTCTTCCCCGACAACGCCGCGAGATCCCAGGACTGGCGTCCTAGGCTACTCTCAAGGCGTCCCTACGGGACTTCCCCGACACCGCCGCGAGATCCAGGGACTAGCGTCCTGGGCTATTTTCAAGGCGTCCCTCCGGGACTTCGTGTCGAACACCGTCTCATTCGACCAATCTGAAAATGTATAAACTCCCTGGACAGGCTGTCCAGCCTGTTCGCCCACGGACATGTCGTGGCTTTGGAAAAGATAGACTGGACAGTCTGTCCTACGTTTCGCGCCCGAAAGATTCCCCATGCGCGTTTAGGGCAGGTGAATACAGGCAAGAACACGGTACTCTCAAGGAAACTTCTTCGCGGGGAAAAGGAGTTTCTCCGCACCCCCTTCAAGCAAGCGACAACGAGTTGTCATGAGACCTCGGATCTCCCCCGCGGGGAATGAAAATGAGTTCTCTTGAATAATCGCGCAAGCAATTGAAGATGTCATAATTCCTTGTTTCAATTACGATTACGAGCACGATTACAAGCACGAACAGCGTGGCGGCCGGATGTATTTTCGGAATAGCACGAGCAGGAATGGGTGGAGGGGACAGGCCGTGTTATACTGGTTGTCGAACCACGGGAGGATAAATCTGAATGCTTGAGTTTTTCGATGCGGCGCGCCGCATTCTCGAACAGGTTGAAGCGACGCAGGCCGGTGCCATCGGGCAGGCGTCGGATGCGGTCGCGCAAAGCCTCATGGCCGGCGGGGTCTGGCATTTGTTCGGGACGGGCCATTCGCATTTTATCGGCGAGGAAGCCTATTACCGCGCGGGCGGCCTGATCCCCGTCAACGCGATTCTGTTTCCGGCGTTGATGCAGCACGAGGGGCCGGTGACGAGCACGAAACTCGAACGGCTTCCGGGATTGGCCCGCATCGTGCTCGACAAGGAAGACACACGGCCGGGCGACGTGATCACGATTGTGTCCAACAGCGGCAAGAACGCCGTGCCGGTCGAAATGGCCTTGTGCGCCAAGGAAAAGGGACTGGTCACCATCGCCATCACCTCGCTGAACCAATCGCGGGCGGCATCGTATGGCGCGGGGTTGAACAAGAAACTGTTCGAGGTGTGCGACATCGTCATTGACAATTGCGGCAATGCGGGCGATGCGGCCTTGGCGGTCGCGGATCTGCATGTGGCGGCGACGTCGAGCCTGGCGGGCATCGCAATCGTGGAACAGATTGTGTATGGCGTGGCGCGGCGCTTTGCCGAAGCCGGCAGGAAACCGCCGGTGTTCAAGACGGCCAATTTGCCCGGCGGCGACGAATGGAACGCGCGCATGATCGCGCAGTACGGCCAACGCGTACGCTTGAAATAGGCGGGAGGGGCCACCGTGCGCAACGAGGCGGACATGGCGGCGACGCGCATAAAGGCGCGGGCGGCGGAACTGGGTTTCGATGCGTGCGGCATTGCCGAAGCCGGAAATGTGGATCCCGAAGGACGCCTGCGGGACTGGATCGCGCATGGATATCATGCCGGCATGGATTGGCTGGCGCGAACGGCGGACCTTCGCGCGGATGTGCGCCTGAAAATGCCGGAGGCGCGTTCCGTCGTGGTCGTTGCACGAAACTATTACAACAAACGGCCGCGCAACGCCCAAGCAATCGCCCCGCCCCATGCCCAAGCCCTCATCGCGCGTTATGCTTGGAGCCGCGACTACCACCGCGTTCTTCTGAAACCGTTGCGGGCGCTGGCCGAAACAATCCGGACGATGGGTTCCGCCGCGCTTCCCCCTCCCTATATTTGCCTTGACAGCGGGCCGGTGTTGGAAAGGGCCTATGCGGCGCGTGCGGGAATCGGCTGGATCGGCAAGAACGGCATGGTTTTGCGCGAGGATTTGGGTTCGTGGTTTTTCTTGGGCGTGATTGTCACGGCGGTCGAATTGGCGCCCGACCAGCCCGTCCCGAACCGGTGCGGGGCGTGCACGCGCTGCATCGGGGCATGCCCGACGGGCGCGATCGTGGCGCCGGGCGTGGTGGACGCCCGCCGCTGCATCTCCTACCACACCATCGAGAATCGCGGAGCGATACCGGACGATATTCAGAAACGGATGGGCGAAAGGATTTTCGGATGCGACATTTGCCAGGAAGTCTGTCCGTGGAACCGCCGCACGCCCGAAACCACGGAACGGGATTTTCTGCCCCGTCCCGGATTGGCCAATTCAGACCTCGAAGACTGGCTTTCGATGGACGAAGCCGCTTTCGATCGGTTGACGGCCGGAACGCCCCTGCGCCGCGCGAAATATGCCGGTATTCGGCGAAATGCCCGCATCGTGGCCCAAAATCGGGCCACGACACGTGAATGATATTCGATCAGGCTTTTTCCGCCGGATACTTTGAATTTCGATTCGGGCGCGGGTGCTTGTTGACGTAGCGTTCTTTCTGCCAGTCCCAGTAGATGGTCTTGTCCTGCCGGTAGGCCTCGACGCCCATCTTGATGCCGGCCATGGCGCGGTACGACGTTTCGGCGTCGAGATGCACTTCGCCGCGCGTGCGGATGGCCTGCAGCCATACTTCCATGTGGCCGGGACGCGGCTGGCGCGGCACGATGATTTCTTCCTGACCGAATTCCTTCTTGAACCATTCCTTGAACTCGTCTTCGGCGGTGACTTTCATGCCTTCGCCGTCCGGCCGGATCGTGGCCTTGTGCCCGCGGATAATGGTCGGGTTGGCCTGCCGGTTGGCCATGGAGGAAGTCAGCACCACCGTGTAATCGTCGGGATAATCGAGCGTCATCATGAACGTGTCGGGGACTTCGCGGTCGTCGTGTTGAACGAAGATGCCGCCGGCGGCCGTGGCGCGTTCGGGCGCTTTCGCGTCGAGGGCGATGGTCATCGGCGCGAGGACGTGGTAGAGCAAGTCGGTCGCGATGCCGCCGGAATAGTCCCAGAATTTTCGGAACTGGAAAAAGCGGGGCTTGGAAAAGGGGCGTTTCGGCGCGGGGCCCAGCCATTGCTGCCAGTCAATGTATGCCTCGCCGGCGCCGGGTTTGTCGGTCGCGTCGGGGTCGATGTGCCAGTTCCATTCGCCGCCGCGATCGTCGGGTCCGCCGGCCGAATTGCGGCTGTAATCCGCCTGCGCCCACACCACCTTGCCGATGCCGCCCTTCTTGATGAAGGCGCGGGCCTGCCACCACCAGTCGTCGGACGATCCTTGCGCGCCGCACTGGAAGATGCGCCCCGTTTCAAGCACCTTGTCGCGGACGGCGATGGATTCCTCGGTGGTCAGCGTGACGGGTTTCTGGCAATACACGTCCTTGCCGGCTTCCATGGCATGAATCGAGTTGAGCGCGTGCCAGTGATCGGGCGTCGCGATGACCACGGCGTGGATATCGTCGCGCTCCAGCAGTTTCCGGTAATCGGTGTATGCGTCCACGTCGCGCCCGACATTGCTCTTGATCCATTTCTGGCGATAAGTCTGGCGGCGCTTGTACACGTCGCATACCGCGCGGATCTGGATTTTGGCCCCGGCCTTTTCCATGGAACAGAGTTCCTCGACATGGCTGCCGCCCATGCCGCCCACGCCGATCATGCCGATGCCGATGATCTCGTCGTCCTTGAGCAGACGCCCGGTCTTCGGCGCATGCGGGTCCGCCGGGACAATCTTTCGTTTGGACGAAGCCTCCGCCGCTTCCGCGACCATCAACCCCATGCCCGCCAATGCGGCGCCTTGTCCGGCCCGGCGGAAAAAGCCGCGGCGATTCATTTCCCGCTCCTTTGACATGCTGCAATCCTCCCAGGTTGAAAACTCCATCTGCACACGAAATCCCAGTATACTCGACGCAGGTCCATGAAATGAAACACGGAATTTGGTTCCGCGTCGGGTATGTTAGCCTTTTCGGAAAAGGAGAATTCCGCGGACGGGAGGTGTCGAATGAACGATTGGAATGGCGATCAAGCGAGTTTGGATCGGGAAATGCGGGAGTGGATCGAATCGTTCGATGCCGTCGCCGAACAGCAGGGCGCCGCCCGCGCCCGGGCACTCCTGCAAAGGTTGGCGGCCCATGCACGGGAATCGTTGTCTTATGACAACACGGTCCCTAATCCCGCCGCTTCGCCCTATATAAACACGATTCCGCCTTCCGAAGAACCTCCTGTTCCGGGCGATCGCGCGCTTGAACGGCGCATCAAGAACCTGATCCGCTGGAACGCGATGGCGATGGTCGTCCGGGCGAACCGCGAGGAAAACGGCATAGGCGGCCATATCTCGTCCTTTGCCTCGGCGGCGACGCTCTATGAAGTCGGCTTCAATCATTTTTTTCGCGGCAAGGACGGGTCGCAGGGCGGCGATCAGATTTATTTTCAGGGTCATGCCGCTCCGGGCATCTATGCGCGTGCATTCCTTGAAGGCCGGTTGAGCCTTGAACAATTGTCGAACTTCCGGCGCGAGTTGAAACCGGGCGGCGGGCTGTCGTCGTATCCGCACCCATGGCTCATGCCGGATTTCTGGGAATTTCCAACCGTTTCGATGGGATTGGGGCCGATCATGGCGATCTATCAGGCGCGGTTCAACCGATATCTTGAGGATCGCGGCCTGAAAGCGGACACGGGCGGCAAGGTCTGGGCCTTTCTGGGCGACGGAGAGACAGACGAGCCGGAGTCGCTCGGCGCAATCACGCTGGCTTCCCGTGAAAATCTGGATAACCTGATATTCGTCGTCAACTGCAATTTGCAACGGCTCGACGGCCCGGTTCGCGGAAACGGCAAGATCATCCAGGAACTTGAATCGGTTTTTCGCGGCGCGGGGTGGAACGTCATCAAAGTAATCTGGAGCAGCGACTGGGATCCCATATTTGCCCGAGACCGCGAGGGGCTGCTCCTCAAGCGACTGGAAGAAACCGTGGATGGCCAGTTCCAGAAATACAGCGTCGAGAGCGGCGCGTATATCCGCGAACATTTCTTCGGGACCGATCCCCGCCTGCTGGAACTGGTCGCAGACTATTCGGACGAGCAGTTGCGCCGCTTGGCGCGCGGCGGACACGATCCCCGCAAGGTGTATGCGGCCTATCATGCGGCGGTGAATCATCGCGGATCGCCAACGGTCATCCTCGCGAAAACCGTCAAGGGCTACGGGTTGGGCGAGGCCGGCGAAGGCCGCAACATCACGCATCAGCAGAAAAAACTGAACGAGGACGAATTGCGCGATTTCCGGACGCGTTTCAACATTCCGATAGATGACGAAGCGGTTGCCTTCGCGCCGTTTTTCCGTCCGCCGGAGGACAGCCCCGAAATGCGGTATCTGCGCGAACGGCGCGCGGCATTGGGGGGATACCTGCCCAGCCGCCGGCGATCAGGCGAACCCCTGCCCTCGCCCGGAGACGACTTTTTCGACGAGTTTTTCCAGGGAACGAGCGGGCGGCCGGTTTCGACGACGATGGCATTTGTCCGCATGTTGTCGAAACTGCTGCATCATCCCGAACTCGGCAGGCTGATCGTGCCGATTGTGCCCGACGAGGCGCGGACGTTCGGCATGGAGGCGCTGTTCCGGCAGGCGGGCATTTATGCCCATGCCGGCCAACTCTACGAACCGGTGGACGCGGACAACCTGCTGTATTACCGGGAAGCGCGCGACGGGCAGATCCTCGAGGAAGGCATTACGGAAGCGGGTTCGATGTCGTCGTTCATCGCGGCGGGCACGGCCTACGCCACGCATGGCATCAACACGATACCCTTCTTCACCTTTTATTCGATGTTCGGCATGCAGCGGATCGGCGACCTTGTGTGGGCCGCATCGGACATGCGCTGCCGCGGGTTCCTGCTCGGCGCGACATCGGGCCGGACAACGCTCGCGGGCGAAGGCTTGCAGCACCAGGACGGACAGAGCCATGTGCTCGCGATGCCGCCGCCCAACCTCCTCGCGTATGATCCCGCATGGGCGTACGAATTGGCCGTCATCGTGCAGGACGGCATCCGGCGCATGTATCAAATGCGGGAAAATGTGTTTTATTACATTACGATCATGAATGAAAACTATCCCATGCCGGCGATGCCGGAAGGCGTCCGCGAGGGCATTCTCAGGGGGTTGTACAAGTTCAGGGCGTCCTCCCTTCCCGGTGATTCGTCCAAGAAAGGCAAACGCCGCGCACACGTGATCGGCAGCGGGACGATACTGAACGAGGCGCTCAAGGCGCAGGTTATTCTGGAGGAACAGTACGGCGTTTCGGTGGACGTCTGGAGCGCCACCAGTTACAAGGCGCTTCGGCAAGATGCGCTGGAATGCGAACGCTGGAACCTGTTGCATCCGGACGAAACGCCCCGCGTGCCGTACGCGACATCCTGCTTCGACGGCGACCCCGGCGTGTGCGTCGCCGCGACGGATTACATGAAGATCCTGCCGGACAGCGTGGCCAAGTGGATGCCGCGTCCGTTCGTCACGCTCGGCACGGACGGTTTCGGACGCAGCGAATCGCGCGCGGCGTTGCGCGAATTCTTCGAAGTGGACGCGCGCTTCATCGCGCTGGCCGCCTTGACGGCATTGGCGCAACGCGGAGATATCGAAAAAGACGTGGCCGTAAAGGCCGTGCGCGACTTGAAGATTGACGCGGAAAAGGGGAACCCGATGACAATGTAAAGGAGCATTTCCGGTGACGGCAACGCCTTCCCGATGGTATGATTGTACCGGAGCGTGGACTTCAAAAGGAGGCCGATATGTCGGTTGAATTCAAATTGCCGGTATTGGGCGAGAACATCGCGTCGGGCACGGTTTCGAAGATCATGGTCGCCGTCGGCGATGCCGTGGCGATCGATCAACCCGTGATTGAAGTCGAAACCGACAAGGCGGTGCTTGAAATTCCGTCTTCCGTCGCGGGGAAAGTCCTTGAAATTCGCGTGCAGGTGGGCAAGACGGTGGCGGTGGGAGAAGTCGTGTTGGTTATCGAACCGGCCGCATCAGGATCCGCGCCCCAACCGCCCGGTCCGATAAAATCGGCAACAACCGCATCCATTTCCCCTCGAACGGCTTCACCACCGCCCGTAGCGTCTCCGGTATCGGTCGCCTTGGAACCGCCCCACCGGCCGACGGGCACGGTACTGGCCGCTCCATCGGTCCGGCGTTTGGCCGGCGAACTGGGTGTGTCCATCGAGGAGGTCGCCGGATCCGGGGCGCACGGACGCATTACGGCCGAGGATGTGCGCGCCTTTGCTCAGCAGCGCGCCGCCGGGCCGGCGCCCGATGCAACACCGGCGCTCGAGGAGCAACCGGCCCCTGGCACGGACCATGACCGGTGGGGAATTGTCGAACGGCAGCCCATGAACGCAATCCGCCGCAAAACGGCGCTGCACATGACCAATGCCTGGCGGAACATTCCCCATGTGACACACTTCGATCATGCGGATATCACGTCCGTCGAATCGTTTCGCCGGCGTTATGCGCGCCAGGCGGAGGCAAGAGGCGGCAAACTGACGGTCACGGCCATCATCGTGAAGATTCTGGGCGCCGCCCTTCGCAGGTTTCCGCGTTTCAATGCCGGCGTGGACATGGAAAACCAGGAAATCGTGCTGAAGAAATACGTCAACATCGGCGTCGCGGTGGATACCGAAAACGGCCTGCTCGTGCCCGTCGTGCGCGACGCGGATCGCAAGTCGTTGTTGGAATTGTCGGTCGAAATCCCGGTGCTGGCGGAAAAGGCGCGGGCGCGCAGGCTGTCGCTCGACGAAATGGCGGGTGGCACGTTTACGGTAACGAATCTCGGCGGGATCGGCGGTACAAATTTCACGCCGATTATCAACGCGCCCGAAGTGGCCATTTTGGGGATGTCGCGGACGCGGGTTGAACCGGTTTTTGTGAACGGCGCCTTTGCGCCGCGCACCATGCTGCCGCTGGCCTTGTCCTATGATCACCGCGTGATTGACGGCGCGGACGCGGCGCGTTTTCTGCGATGGGTGGCCGAAGCCATCGAGCAACCGCTTGCCTTGATGTTGGAAGAGTAGAATGCCGAGGAGAAAAAGTGGAGAAAGTGGACAGATGGACAGACTGGACAGTCTGTCCCACACTTCTTGCGCCAACATTTTTCGCAGGCTGAAAAGGGTGAAGCGACAAACAACGGAAGTGTGCTTTTTCGGGAGGTCATGAGCCGTGGATAAAGATGGAAAACACACGCAGGTGGCGGTCATCGGGGGCGGACCGGGCGGATACGCGGCGGCGTTCATGGCGGCCGATCTCGGGTTGCGGGTTGCGTTGATTGACCTGGACGAGCATCCGGGCGGAACGTGCCTTTACCGCGGCTGCATTCCGTCGAAAGCGCTGCTGCACTGCGCGAAAGTCATCGGCGATGCGCGGGACGCGGAGCATTACGGCATCCATTTCGGCCCGCCGACAATAGACTTCGACAAGATGCGCGGCAGCGTGGAAGCAATAGTCGGCAAACTGACCTCCGGCCTCGGACAACTGTGCAGGGCGCGGCACATCGAGTTCATTCAGGGACGCGCGAGTTTCCTGGACTCGAACACGCTGAAAATCTACACCGACAGCGGCGCAGAGACGGAACTGCGCTACGATTACGCCATTCTGGCGGCGGGATCGCGTCCGGCCATTCTCGAAAAACTGTTGCTCGACTCGCCCCGCGTGATGAATTCGACCACCGCGCTTCAGATTCGCGACATGCCGAAGACATTGCTTGTCGTGGGCGGAGGATACATCGGGTTGGAACTGGGTTCGGTGTATGCGGCCATGGGCGCCGAGGTGACGGTGGTCGAAATGTCCGGCAGTCTTCTGCCGGGCGCGGATCCGGATTTGGTGCAGCCGCTGGCGGAACGCATGGCCCTTCTCATGCACGAAATTCTTTTGAATGCCAAGGTGGCCCGAATGAAGGAAACGGAAGCGGGAATTGAAGTCGAATTGGAAGGCGAGGGAATCGCCGAAACGACACGCGCTTTCGACAAGGTCCTGATCTGCATCGGGCGCAAGCCGAATTCGAGCGGACTCAATCTGCGCGGCACGCAGGTGGAGGTGGACGAGCGGGGTTTCGTGGTGGTGGATCCGCAGCGGCGGACCGCGGATCCGGCCATTTTCGCCGTGGGCGACATTGTGGGCGGTCCGATGCTGGCGCACAAGGCCTCGCACGAGGGCCGCGTCGCCGCGCAAGCCATCGCGGGCCACAAGGTGGCCTTCGCGCCGCGCGCAATTCCGGCAGTGGTGTTCACCGACCCGGAAGTGGCATGGTGCGGCCTGATGGAAACGGAAGCGGCCCGGCAAGGGCGCAAGGTCAAGGTCGCGAAGTTTCCGTGGGCCGCTTCGGGACGCGCCACCACGCTGAACCTTGGATCGGGGCTTACGAAGATTGTCGCCGATCCGGAAACGGACGTCGTGCTCGGCGTCGGCATCGCGGGTACAGGCGCGGGCGAACTCATCTCGGAAGGCGCGCTCGCCATTGAAATGGGCGCGCTCGCCAGCGACATCCATTTGACGATACATCCGCATCCGACGCTCGGCGAGACCATCATGGAATCGGCCGAAATCATCTTCGGCAGCAGCACGCACGTATACCGGGCGAAATGAAGCGTTTCGGCAAAGCGGTTTTCGGAATAACCGTCATCCTATTATGGGCAATCGCGGCAGCCTTGGGGCTTGAACTCTTGGCCCGATGGGAATACCGAATCATCGAACGCGCCGCCCTGCGGACGCCGGCGCATCCGAATTGGAACCCGCCGCCCGGCGCCGTCGAAACACCGCCCGATGCCAATACCGGCGCTCTGCCGGCCAGTCCGGTCCTGCCCGAAGCGGAGGACCATCCGGGAACGCGTTTTGCCGCGATGAACGAAGACGATCGCATTCTCTACGCGCAATTGCGCGAGGAAACAATCGCCGTATACCGGCCCGACGGACGCGCGGAGTCCACCTATGGCCGCGAGGATACCATGCCGGCCCTCGGTTTCGATCTTCGCGACGTGCGGGACAAGGCGCTGAATGAATTGCTGGTCGAGCCCAATACCCCCGTGCTTCCGGTTCTCGAAAGCGTAATCCGCGATGCGCGCCCCGCCGCCGTCATTGCCCTGATCCCTTTGCAGGGCACAACCCCGCGCGCCGTCGAGGCATCGCTGTATCCCTTGGGAGATCGCGGGCATGAGCGCGCGGTCTGTGTTTTTCGCGACATCACCCACATGCCGCTGGCGGAGCGCACGGCGCGGTCGAAATTCCCGGACGAAGATCCCGTCTGGAAGGTTCCATGGCAGGAATACCGAAAAAATCTTACCGCGGGCGGAGTGCGGTTTACGAACAACGTGGGCTTTCGCGACGACGATGTGACGCTTCCCAAGCCGGCGGACGTCTTTCGGATTGTTTGCATCGGGGGTTCGACGACCTTGGAAGGCGGCAGCATCGAAACGACTTATCCGAATCTGGTGGAACGGGCGTTGCGCGCGCGGTTTCACACGAACGCCATCGAGGTAATCAACTGCGGCGTTGGGGGAATCGGTTCGCTGGGGGAATGCCGCAGAACGCCCGACTATATCCGTCTCGAACCGGACCTCGCCGTCCATTACAACTTCGTAAACGATCTCTGCCACAATTTCTTTCCCCTTTGGGAAGAGCAGGCATCGAAATGGCAACGGATATTGCGGCGTTCGATGTTCATCAACCTTCACGCCAACGACCGGTTGTTGCCGTCATCCCAGCGCATCGAGGAGCAGTACGGACTGCTGACCTTCCGCAATATGCGGCGAATGCGGGATGCGTTTGCCCGCCGCGGAATCGAAACGCTGTTTTGCAGTTTCGCGTTTCCGGATTATCCGAATTTGACGCGGGAAGAGCGGCGCTTTTTCGAAAGCGTTTTGCGCAAGGATTGGCAGGGACGCTATGTGTCCCTGAAAAATTACGTCCGTCTGACGGAGCTGTATAATGAACGCTTGCGCGTTTTCTGCGCGGAAACGGGGTCGCGGTATGTGCCCGTGGCCGAGAACCTCAAGGGCGGCGCGAATTACTTCACGGACATTTGCCACATGACCCCCGCCGGCATTCGCCGAAAGGCGGAAATCATCGCGGACTATTTGGCGGATCATATTGGACATGCACCGGGAAGCATGGTACGATTGAGGCGGTAAGTATCCGTGCGGATTGCGGGCAGACAGCAACACGGATTGACTGGTAAATGGAATCGAACGCAAGTCCATTGGGCAAAAGGGACAACCGCCGGGCGGCCGGGTTGGAAGCCTGCGCCTATCGGGTTTCGTCGTTGCCGCCTTTCAACTGGGAAGCCTTTGTCCGGCGAATGGGCAACAATCGTGAACTCTGCAAGCGTGTGCTGGCGGTTTTCATGCAGGACACCCCCCGCCAACTGGCGCTTCTGAATCAGGCGGCGGCCAATTTCGACATATCCGAGGCGCAGCGTGCGGCCCATTCCATCAAGGGCGCCGCGGCCAGTATCGGGGCCGAAGCCGTTCATAGGGCCGCTTACGACGTCGAGACGGCCGCGCTTAGCGGTAGCATCAAGGAAGTGCGCGAACGGCTGCCCGAACTGGAATGGGCATTCGCGTCGTTTCTGGAGACAATCGCCCGGAACTCGCTCACAGAATGAGCATGGCGTCGCCATAGGAATAGAAACGGAATTTTTCGCGGATGGCCAGCCGGTAGGCCTCGAACGTGCGGTCCTTCCCGGCAAACGCGCAGACGAGCGCCAGCAGACTCGAACGCGGCAAATGGAAGTTGGTTTGCAGCGCATCCACCGCGCGAAACGTGTACGGGGGGTGGATATACAGGCCTGTTTCCCCCGATTCCGCGCAAAACGATCCTCCGCGAAAACATGTTTCGAGCACTCGCGCCGAAGTCGTCCCCACCGCCACGATCCGGCCGCCTTCCGCGCGGACGCGGTTCAGAACGGCCGCCGTCTCTTCGGAAAGAACGTAGTCCTCGCTGTCCACGTTATGCTCTTCGAGGGTGTCCGCCATGATGGGCTTGAAGGTGCCGTACCCGACATGCAGCGTGATGGTTGCGTGCCGGATGCCCAACCGGTCCAGCGCGGCCAGCGTTTCGGGCGTGAAATGCAAGCCGGCGGTCGGCGCGGCCACCGCGCCGGGCGACCGCGCATAGACGGTCTGATAGCGGGTCAGGTCGCTGCTGTCGGGATGCGATCGCAGGATATAGGGCGGCAAGGGAATTTCGCCGATCATTTCGAGCCGTTCCAGGACATCCGAAGCATCGAAATGAACCAGGCGTTGCCCGTCTTGAACGATATCGCCCACCACGGCGTCCAGCGTCCCCGCGATTTGGACGATTGTTCCCGGTTTGACGCGTGCGGAAGGCCGAATCAGCGCGGTCCATACCCCCGGCGATCGCTCGCGCAACAGAAAAATCTCGACCTGTCCCCCGGAGGATTTCCGGCCCCGCAAACGCGCGCGGATGACCCGCGTATCGTTCATGACGAGACAGTCGCCCCTGCGCAAGTAGGCGCCGATATTGCGGAACACATCCAATTGGACGCCGCCGCTTGCGCGGTCCAGCACAAGGAGGCGGGACGCGTCGCGCGGCTCGGCGGGATGCTGCGCAATGCGATCGGGGGGCAATTCATAATCGAGTTCGGTTGTCAACATGGCCAAACGATAACATGGGCCTGCACGACACGCCAAGCGCAATTCGCCCGCATCCTTTTTCGGGTAACGATTGAACCAGTACGCGGCGGTGCGGCCTTCTACAAATCGTCAAGGCGGATCTCGCGGCGTTCGTCGGAAGATCGCCGCAGGGCGAAAGCGAATCGAAGGACATTCTTCGCCTGTTCGCCGGTAAGAAGAGGCGGCTCTTTGCCTTGTAGGGCCGCGATGAAATTTTGCGCGGCGTAATGGAAACCCGATGCCCAGTCGGATTCAATCTCGTGATGACTCCAGCCGTCGCTTGTGCAAACGCTGACGGCGGGACCGTCCACGAGATGTCCCGTGCACCGGCGGATCAGGACGATGCCGCGGCTGCCGGTAATCTCGAACCATTCATCGCACGAATAGTATTTGGACGGCACGGCGAGGTCCATGGCCTGGCAGTAATCACAAATGCCGTAGCGCGCGGCGTTCTTGTACTTCCACATAATGACCGACGGGCAATCCACAATTTTTTCCGTGTAATCTATCCATGCGGTAACACGTTCGATTTCGCCTAGCAGATACCATGCCGTTGCCCACAGATGGTGTCCGTGATCGAAGGTCTGAATTCCTCGGCCCTCCTGAATTTCCTGGAGGCGCCACGCCCATGTGGATGCCGGCACTTCCCAGCCTCCGTTCCATCGCCCGCCGATGAACTTCATACGAATCATCTGCGGCTCGCCGATGACGCCGTCGTCTATCATCGTTTTGGCCAAACGAATGGGCGGATAAAATAGATAATTGTCCGTGACTTTGAACAGCACGCCCGCATCGCGCGCGGCGTTTATCATGCGATCGGCGCTCTCAAGCGAGGTCGTCATCGGTTTTTGCATGGCGATATGCTTTCCGGCCTGCGCGGCGGCGGCGGCCATCGGCTCGTGCAGCGGTTGAGGCGTCAGAATCTCGACGGCGTCAATCGCGGGATCGGCCAGCAAGTCGCGGTAGTCCGCATAGGCGCGTCGAACGCCCCACGCGCATCGCCTGCGTTCCAACGCATCCGAATCGGCGTCGCATATCGCTTCGACGCGCGCATCTTCCAGTCCGGCATAACCGGCGTAATGCAAATCCGCGATGCGGCCGCATCCGATCAACCCTACCCGTATCATGGCCATGGCCTCCCGCTCGGTGTGTCCCATGCGAATTATCGGAACTGGCGATTCATACATCAAGCCTGCGAATCGTCATCGGGGCGGCGGAACGAACAGTTCGGTCAACAGGGGGCGGTGATCGGAACGGATCCCTTTTCCCACCCGGCACTGAACGACCGCGATGTCCGGACTGGCCAGCACGTGATCGATGCCGGTCCGCAACGGGCCGAAAAACGACGGCCATGACCCCAAGATCCCAAAACCCTGCCGCGCGTTTACAAGACGCGCTTCCCGTGTCAACGTCTTGTACAGCGGCGACCACGGCCCGCTGTTCAGATCCCCGGCCACGATAACCGGCCCGGAAATGGACCGGGCAAAATCCGTCAACGCCCGCATCTGTTTCCGATGACTTTTCGCGCGCCCGGGCAGGAACGGGGCGGCGGTATGGACGTTCAACAGCGAAACGGACCGCCCGTTCACTCTGAGTGTGGTCATGACGGCGGGAATTCCCTTGTCCGAAAGGGCTTGGGGTTCATCCGATTCGATGCGCAGGTACTGCCCCAGATCGGGGCCACCGCGCGTATAACGCGGCAGAATGGCTTTGCGCGGATACATGGCTTCGATCGGACGCAATCTTTCCGCCCAGACATCGTCCGCTTCCTGCAACAGCACAACGTCGGGCTGGAATTCGCGCACCAAGGCGATCAGCGATCCGGCATCGCCAAAATGATTGTAAACGTTTGCCTGAAGGATCCGGAGATTGGGCGTCTGCCCTTTCGGCGCGCGATTTTCGGCGGGAAGATAGCATTGCGCCAGCATTGCGGCAATGGCGGCGGCGCAAACCATTCCGAAAAGGGCCCAGCACCGCGCGGAGGCCACGACGCACGCCGCAACGCCGGTCAGCGCCAAGGCCAAGTAGCAGGGGATCCAATAGGCGGCGCCTTCCAGAAACCAGACCCCGGCGCCAAACCACGTGGCCGCCAATCCCGCGGCCACGAAGGCGATCAGGCCCTTGCCAAGAACGGAAGCAAACGTCACCGAACGGCCCGCGGATTCCATGCGCGATCAATCCGCTTCAGGCGACGCGGCAAGCGTCTGTGCAGGGACGGGATGCCCGATGGGGACTTTCCAACGTCCGGAGAAATAGTAGGCCAGACTGACCATCGCTCCGGCGGCGAGGCTTACCAGCACCGCATACCAGACGCCTTCCACGCGGCCCATGTACGAGGAAAGAATCATCGCGAGCGGCACGCGGACCAGCCAGAATCCGACAAGCGTAAACACCGTGGTCGCGGCGGTGTGGCCGGAACCGTTGATGACGCCGTTGCTGGCGAAGAGGACGGCAAACAGGAGATAACCGAATGCGATGATGCGCAGATAGGTTTTGCCGATGGCGACGACATCGGCCTCCCGCGAAAACAGGCCGATAAGCCACGCGGGCGCCGAAAACGCAAGAATGGATGCGACCAGCGTAATGGCGAGGCTCGCGGCCACGCCGTTCCGGAACGTTTCGTGGACGCGGTCGAATCGCCCCGCGCCGATGTTCTGGCCGGCCAGCGTGGAAACGGCCATGCCGATGGTCATCGCGGGCATAAAAGCCAACTGGTCAAGCCGCATGGCGATGCCGAACGCCGCCGAACTGTGCGCGCCGAACCGGTTGACGATGGCGACGACGAACAAGATGCCCAAGGACACGAGCGCCTGTTGAAGCATGGAGGGCACGCCGATCCGAAGCGTGAGGATCGTCGTAGGCGCATCAAGCCGAAGGCGGCGCCAGTGGGGCGATACAATGTGCCGCCGCCGGTGCAGATAATACGCAAGCGAACAGAAGGCGCACGCCTGCGCAAACACCGTGGCGGCGGCCGTTCCGTCGAGCCCCATTCGCGGAAATCCCAGCCAACCGAAGATCAAAACGGGATCGAGAACGGCGTTGACAAGGAGGGCGCCCGCCTGAAAATAGAGCGGCGTTTTCGAGTCGCCGACGCCACGCATCACACTCGACAGAAAGAACATGCCGAACATGAACGGCGTGCTCCACAGAAAGAGTCGCAGATAACTGACCGCAAGGGGCGCGACTTCCGGCGGCGTCCGCATGCCATGCACAATGGCGTGCGCCGCGATATGGCCGGCCAGCACGCAAGCCACGCCGACGGCGCCCGTAAGCACAAGCGAATTCTGGACCACTTGATGGAGGCGGTCGAAATTTTTCGCCCCATACGCCTGCGATACCAAAATGTTGGACGCAAGCGTCAAACCGCCCGCCACGGCCATCAGCAGGAACAGGATCGGGAAACTCACTGTGAGCGCCGCCATGGATTCGGCCCCGAGGCCATTGCCGACCCATGCGGCATTGATGATGCTGTACGCCGTGTGGAACACGCTGCCCATCAGCATCGGAATCGCAAAGCGGATCAAATGCCCCATGACGCTGCCCGTCGTAAGATCTACGCCCTGAAGCGTGGAGGAAGGTTTGACCTCGTCGAAATCCATAATGGAAAGTATGATAACGAAACGGCCCGGGGCGATTACAGACAAATCTGATTTTACGCCCGCCATCCGCATGCAAATGCGGTAGGAATGCCGCGTCTTCGATAACAGCAGGACGCCGGCCCGACGGCCGGCGTCCTTGCATTCATTCGGTGTTTTGCGTACCGGTTACTTCCTGCGGCGTGTTGCCAGCAAGCCGCCCAAAGCCAGGCCGCACGCCATCAAGCCGAGTCCGATCGCGCCGGCTACCGGCAGGCCCGTTTCGGTGACCGTCAGCGAAGCGGAGTTTACGGCGACCATTCCGTTGTCGTCTTCCACCTCGACCTGATAACTGCCGGCGTCGTCGAAGGTCAGCGACACAAGGGTGAGCGTCGGTCCGGCGCCCAGGATGTTCGTGCCGCCCACCTTCTTCCACGCATAGGTCAACGGCGGATAGCCGCCCGTCGCCGACACGCTGAAGAGGCAGCTTCCGCCCACGACCGCGGTACGGTTTGCCGGCCCCACGAGTTGGAGCGGTTCCGCCACCTGAAGCGAGGCGGTCGCGGAAACGCGTTTCACGCCGTCATAGGTCACTTCGCACCAATAATCGGCCACGTCGCCCGAGGTCAGGCTCGGTATGGTGTAACTGGGCGAATTTTCGCCGACATTCTGCACCGCTTTGGCGGCATGATTGTCGCGTTTCCACTGATAATTCATCAGGGTCGCGCCACAATTGGCCGCCACGGTGAAGGTATGCGCGCTGCCCGTATACGAGCGTGCGCTGGCGGGTTGAACGGCAAAATACGGTTCGCGCCAGTTGTACACATAGCACGTTTGCGAGAAACTGACCACACAGGGCGTGCCCGCCGTGTCGGTCAACCCTTGGCCAACCGATATGCCGACCGTGCCGTCCAAATTCGGATCGGCCAGAATCACGTACACGTTGTACACGGGGCTGGATCCGGTAATGCTGACAATGCCGCCCAATGTGCCCTGCAAAGCCACCTTGGACGCATCGAACGCCGGCGTGACCGGCTCGCTGAACACCACCTTGAAGGCGATGACATCGGCGCCGGTTTGGGCCGGAGACGTCAGCGTAAGGGTTGCATACGGAATCGTCCGGTCTATCGTGTAGGCTTGACCCAGCGTATAGTTGCCGTTGCCCAAGCCGGGGCCGCCCAGCGGCTCCAGTCCGGCGTCGAGAATGGTATCGCGATCGATGACATCGAGGCGGATGGTTCCGTCGCCGGATCCCGTGCTCACGGTAACCGTCCGCGTGCTGCCTGCGCCCGTCACGTCGAGGATCGCGGCGCCGGCGATGCCGCCGGTCGTGTGCAGCGCGAAGTCGGCCGCCACCACGGGCGAAACATCCCCGCTGAAGATCACCAGGAAGTCCACCGTGTCGGCGTTCGTTGGCGATGGCCCCGTAAGGAGCACGGCCTCGACTGTCGTGACGGCGTTCGGATCCACGGTGAACAACATCGTCTGGGTCGTCTTGTTTCCGACGGTATCGGTGGCTTCGATACTTGCCAGATGATCGCCGGGCGCCAAGGCGTCGGAGACCTTTGCATTCCACCAGATGTCGTTGAGAGTCGCAGTATAGGTGTTGCCCTCGACCGTCACGGTGACAGCGGCCACGCCCACATTGTCGGCGGCCGTGCCGCTAATCGTCGGCGTGGTGTTGTTGGTTACGCCGAGCGGGTTGATGGTGACCACGGGCGGCGTGTTGTCCACCATGAACGTGTCGCTGGGACCCGCGGCAGCGGCCAGATTGCCGGCCAAGTCGGACGCCGTTCCGCCGTTGATGTTGATCCCCAGCGTGCCGGTGCCCGAGAGGGTATCTATGGTGACGGTTCGCGTCTCGGTGCCCGTTCCGCTGACGCTCACGAGACCCGCCGCGGTGCCAGTGGCGTTCAAGGTGACATCCGACGCGCTGAGCGTTATGTTGGCCGCGCCGGTATAAGTCACGACAAAGGACACCGGACCGTTGCGTGTGAGCGGAACGGAAGGCGGTTCGATCGTGACCGGCAGCGCACCCTGAATCCAGACGATGCTGAGCACGTTGGAGGCGAGGCACGGATTGCCGGCAAGATCGTCCACGGCGCCGGCAGCCACCCTGCACGTGACCGCACCCTCGGAATCGGGATACACCGGCATCGTATACGGACCCGCCCCGCTACCCGAGAAGGAGCCCTTGGTCCCGTTGGTTACCGTCACGTCGTCCGCGTCGAAGTCGGCGACCGGTTCGTCGAAGTTGATCACGAAATCGATCGGGTACGCGTTCGTCGGCGACGCCGGTCCCGTGACGGTTGGACTCGGGGCCACGCGATCCAACGAAACGGTGACGGGATCCGAGGTGGGATTGGCATTCTGGGCGGCATCGCGGACCACGCCCGCAAGCACCTGGCAGGTGACGGGCCCATCTGCCGGAGGCGTTACCGGCAACGTGTAGGGTCCGGCCCCGCTGCCCGACAGGGCGCCCTTCGTTCCGCCGATTACGCTGATGCCGGCTTCCGTCAACCCCGTGACCGGTTCGGGGAAACTGATCGTGAAAATGATCGGCGACACACGGGTCGCCACACCGGGCCCCGTCACGGAAGGCACGGGCGCCGTTCGATCCGATTGGAAAATCAGCGATCCGGTGGCCGTGTTGCCATTCCCCGCCTGGTCCTTGGCCACGCCCGCGTTGAGACGGACGGAAACCTCGCCATCGGCAACCGGATGCACGTTGAAATGGAACACTCTCGGAGACGTCATCTCGAAGTCGCTCAACGTGGCGTTTTCCAATGTCACATCGCTTTCGACAAAATTGGGCTGGCCCGCGAACCATTCCGGGATGTCTTCGTTGAATGTCGCCACCACCGGAATGGATGCGAAATTGTTGGGTGTCGTCGCGCTCGACGACAGGATGACCGTCGGGGGCGTCTTGTCTATCGTATAAACGCCGCCGGACGAGTAATTGCCGTTGCCAATGCCGATCCCGCCCAATGGGTGGTTGTAGATGTCAATGATCGTGTCCCAGTCAACCACATCGAGCCGGATGGTGCCTTCGCCGGTTCCTGTGTTCACTGTGACGGCCCACGTGTCGCTGTCGGCGATACCCGCGACGTTGACGATGGACGCTCCGGACACGCCGGTGGTGGTGAGCGCGAAGTCGTTCACGGTCACCCAGCGGACGCCCAGCGAGAACACCACGTCGAAGACCACCTGGCTGGCGTTCGTAAAAGAAGCGTCGGCCGTCGCCACGTAACTGACCTGCGTCTCCACCGTGCTGTCAATGGCGAAATAGATCCGCGCGGTGGCCGTCCGGCCCGCCGTATCCGTGGCGGTCACGTCGGCGATGTAAGAGGTAGGCGGCGCACCGACAAGCGGCTGATCGTTGGGCACTTGGGCAATCCACGTGCCGCCGCCAAACGTGCCGGTATAGGTGTTGCCGTCCACAATCGCCACCACGACGCTCGCGATGGCTAGATTGTCGCCCACCGATCCGGTGAAGGCCGGGGTCGTGTCGTTGATAAGACCGAGCGGATTGAACGTTACCACCGGATTCGTCAAATCAACGAAGATGTCGAAGAAACTGGTGGCCGACCAGTTGCCCGCGGCGTCCCGTTCCCGTACCACGAGACGGTGATTGCCTTCCGGGAGATCCGCATCGGGCGTAAACGAGGTGTCGGTGGTTTCGGTCCATGTGCCGCTGGTATCGAGATCGTACTGATAGACGCCGTTGCCGCCGCCGCCCGAAGTCCAACTCCATGTGGGACGCTGGTTGGTGGTGGGTGGCGCGGGCGTCATCACGGGTCTGGCCGGCGGGGTCGTATCGAGGGTGATGGTGTCGCTGATGACACCGGACCAGTTGCCCGCGGAATCCTTGAATTGCGCATAAACCGTCTTCACTTCGTCGCCCGGAGAAAGAGTCCAAGGCGCGCTCGGGTCGTAGGCCTGTTCGGGATTCCACGTCACGCCGTTGTTGCTGAACCGCATGCTGCCGACGACGTTATCGTCGCTGGCCTGCACCGCCAGGATCACATCGGTTGACATGCAAAATTCGCTTCCGCCGTTGATTTCAATGAGATCCGCCGAGGGGGCCACGCGATCCAGCATGATATTGAGGCTAATCGTGTCGGTGGACCAAAGGCCCGCATTGTCTTGGTACCGCACATAGACCGTCCGGGGCCCGTCGTCGCCCGGTACGAGGTTCCATGCCTTGCTCGTGGCGTACACCTCGTCGGGAGACCAGTCCACGTTGTCGTTGCTGAACTGCATTCGTGCAACGCCGTTTGCATCGCTGGCGCTCAGGACTAGGTTCACACTGGTCGTGTTGGAATAACCGCCGGTGGCGATGGCAATCGTTCCCGTTGGAGGCGTCGTATCCCGAATCGCCTGGGCCGCTATCGGCGCCGTGGACCAGTTGCCCATGGCATCCTTGTATTGCACATAGACCGTCTTCACGCCGTCGCCGGGCGAGAGGGTCCATGCCTTGCTGGTGGCATAGGCCTCTTCCAAGCTCCACAAGGAGCCGTCAGGACTGAACCGCATGCCCACGACGCCGTTCGCGTCAGTGGCGCTGAGCGTCAGGGTTACGTCATCCGAAGGCGGATACAGGCCGTCGTCAATGGAAATCGTTCCGGTGGGCGGCACCTTGTCAATTTCATATTCTTCGCCTGTACTGAAAGGCTCCGCAAGAGGCGTCGAAAGGCCGTCCACAATCGATCCATCGGCCACGACATCCAGACGTAGTGTGCCGCTCCCGCTGCCCGTGCGGACCGTCACCAGCCGCCATGCGCCCAGACCGTCCGGCCAGACGCTTTCAACGGAGGCGCCGGTGATGCCGCTCGTCGTCAGAACAAAATCATTCACTTCAACTCCCGTCACAAACTCGCTGAAACTCACGAAATACGTGACGGAATCCCAATTGGTGGGACTGGCCACGGCACGAAGCACCGAAGTAACTTCGGGAGGGGTTTTATCAACGGTGTACACTTCGCCGCTGCTGAAACTGCCGTTGCCGGTCACGACGGTTCCCGGCCCGCCCAGGGGATTTTCTTCCGCATTGATAATCGAGTCGTCATCCACCACGTCCAGCCGGATGGTGCCGCTGCCGTTGCCGGTGTTGACCGTCACGGTTCGTGTCGCGCCCGTGTCCGCGCTGACGCCCGCAATGGAAGCGCCCGTAACGCCGTTGACGGACAAGGCAAAGTCGTTGACGCCGACTCCCGTCACCGGTTCGCTGAAGGTCACGGTAAACGTCACGGTTTCCGCGCTCGTGGGATCGCTGTCCGCACGGACAATCGAAACAACCGACGGCGGTATCGGCAACATGGACATGCCGACCATTACGATGCGGCTGTTCGAACCACCGGTCGTTGTCGTCCCGAGAATCTCCGAATTGCTGCTGTTGGCCGCCATCCCGAACCATGACTCGGCCCGGATGCGGTTGCCGGATCCGCCGTCGCTGACTTCCCATGCCGTGGTAATCGTTCCGCCGCTCAAGGCGGGATTCGCGGTGGGCGTCGTATCGTTCGGCTGATCGCTTGAATATGACCAGAGAACTATCGATCCGTTAATAGCCGTGTTGATGGAAGGCAGCAGTACGGAACGCGGGTTGGGAAGAATGGGATCGCTGCGGAACTTCACCGCTTGGAATGGCCAATCCACGGCGCTGACGCCCCGCAGGGCATACGCGCCAATGACATAGTCCGTGGGTGTTGCGCCGACCCATGTCCAGTTGATCGGAATCGTGGCCCCTCCGGCCCAGTTTCCAGCGCAATAGAAGGTCTCAATCTGCACGTCGGCATCGTTTCCGTTGTGCAGGATGTCGCCGCCCTGAATGGGACCGGCCGCCGCACCGCCGACCGTCACGTTCACGTTTTCGGCCGCCAGCAATACAGCGGTGCAGTGAACGATGACGACGACCCCGTTCGCCGATGATCCGGCCGGCACCGTGAGATTGAACGGCGTTCCCGACGGCGCGCTTCTGCCGTACGTTACAACAGACACCGCGGCATCCGCGGAAAATCCACACAAGCCGGCCATGACGGCCAATGCCACACAAAAACACACGCTCTGCCCCAATGCCTTGGCCCCGGTTGCTTTTTTCACCTCGCTGCTCATATTGCGACGCCTCCTTATCCCATAGAACTACCAGTTTTTACAATCAAAAACTATTTGCACGCGCAGAATGGTTTTTTGTGTAAGTCGAGCCAGCCTGGCACGACGATTCCCCATCAATCATTGGAAACAATCCGTGTATCTTGAATCATAAAATGCTTGCCACATTACTTCCTTCAATGCACATCACCACCACCGAATCATACAGCAAAGACAGATTGCCCACCTGTACGAAACATCCCCTCCGCCACATTTCCGAATAGGTTCAATCGCCCTACTCGAATCTGCATATAATGAGTATACTCCAAATTGCTGATTTTGGCAAGTACTCTTTGAGAATTTTTTTGACAAAGGTTCGGTATATTCAAGTTTTTATTGATTTGAAAATATAAATTATTGACTATTCGTCTATAAATTAGCGGGGTTCTTGATTTTGGGGAACGGATCAACAAGCGAATAGTTCCATAAGGCCTTAAGCAGCATAAGTAAGAGATTATTTGCAAAACCGCAGCCCTTTGCATCCGGACGTCTGTTGGTGTTACAAAGAGAGACATTGAAGTCTGAGAACACCGAATGATCGAGGCGTGTTTCAGTCTCAAAGTCCCAAGAAACGATGTTTTCAGGATATGGAACCGTAAAGAAACATCCATCATGGAACGCCCACATGGCAGAAGGCAAATGTGGGACAGGCTGTCCAGCCTGTCCAAAACGGCGTGGTTTCGGCAAAGACAGGCTGGATAGCCTGTTATGCTTACCGAAACCCAAAGGATAGCGCGTACGCCTTCGGAACCGGTGAATCCATGCAGGAACCCGGAACTCTCACGGTTGGAACCGTACATGGGCATGAACAAGGACAACAGGACGCATGAATTTATTTGAACCTTTGGCGGCATGTATTTGCGAAGCTATACCCGGATTGGCGCCCGCGGATCTTCCGTTTGTGCCAGCCCCGAATCTGGAACTGGGCGACGTGGCCCTGCGCACGTTCGAGGCGGCGCGCAAACTGAAGGTTGCGCCCCCGCAACTGGCCGCGCGCATCGCCAGAGAGGTGTCGTTCGGCCCGGAAGTGGCATCAGTTGCGACGGCCGGACCCTACGTCAATTTCCGGCTGCACCGTGGACTCGTCGCGCGCCGTGTCGTGGCCGGGGTACTGGGGGAAGGTCGGCGGTTCGGCTCGAACGGGACGGGCGCGGGAAAGCGGGTGCTCATTGAACATACCAGCATCAATCCCAATGCGAGCCCGCATCTTGGCCGTGGACGTTGCGCGATGTTCGGCGACAGTCTCACGCGGCTGCTGCGGTTCGAGGACTACGACGTCGAGGTCCATTACTACGTCAACGACATGGGCCGCCAGATTGGCCTTTTGGTGCTGGTCTGCGAGGGGCGCGAGGATTTGACGTTCGATCAAATCCTTGAACTGTACGTTCAGGCCAACGCGCGCGCGGAGGCCGATCCCGCCTTTGCGCGGGAAGGATACGAACTGCTCGCGAGGATGGAAGAGGGCGATTCGGAAACGCGGGCGAAGTTTCGGTCGGTGGTGGATTTGTGCCTCAAGGGCCAGTTGGCGGTACTGGCCCGGCTCAACGTGGCCTACGACGTCTTCGATTACGAGTCGAAATATGTGAAGGATGCCCGGCTGGACGCCGTGCTGGACGCCTTGCGGGAAAAGGGCGCGCTGTTTACCGACGAGGAACAGCGGCTCGTGGTGGACCTGTCGAAGATCGGCCACACGCAGGAGGAAGGCCGCTATTTCGTTCTGATGCGCGCCAACGGCAGTTCGATGTACGGCTACCGCGATCTTGCGTATACGCTGGACAAGCGCGAGCGCGGCGCGGACATCAATCTCATGGTGCTCGGCGAGGATCACAAGTTGTATGCGCAACAGTTGGCGCTCATTCTCGGCGCCGCCGGACATCCCGCGCCGGAAGCCATCTACTATGCGTACATCCTGCTGACGGAGGGCAAGATGTCCACGCGCCAAGGGAAGGTCGTGCTGTTGTCGGAATTCCTCGACGAGGCCGCGCGGCGATCCGCTGAATGCGTCGCCAAACAATGCGCCGACATTCCCGCCGAAGAGCAGTCCGAAATCGCGCGCAAGGTAGCCGTCGCGGCCATCCGCTTCGCGATCCTGCGCGTGAATCCGAACAAGAACGTGATTTTCGACTGGGAAAGCAGCCTGTCGTTCAGCGGCGACACGGGGCCGTACATTCAGTATTCTTGCGCGCGCATCAATTCGATACTCCGCAAGCACGGGCAGGAAGTCGAAAGCGCCCCCGTTGAAGACGCTTCCCTTGAGACGGACGCGGAGTGGGCGCTCGCCCTGAAACTCGCGTCGTTTCCCGCGGTTGTGCGCAATGCGGCCGAGCAACGGAATTGCGCGCCGATCGCGCAGTTTGCGCTCGATGCCGCCCGGCTGTTCACGGCTTTTTACCATGCGTGCCCCGTGCTGGGCGCGGAAACGGACGCCTTGCGCGACGCCCGGCTTCAACTTTGCGTGGCCACGCGGACCGCGCTCGAAAACGCGCTGAATTTGCTGGGAATCGAAGCCCTCGAACGGATGTGATAAAATCCGACGGATCCGGCGGATCGTGGAGGAGATACCATGCCCGAAAAATACGAGCGTCCCTCATGGGACGACTATTTTCTGGAAGTCGCGCGCGCCATCGCGAAACGATCGACGTGCGACCGCGGCCGCATCGGCTGCGTGATCGCGCGCAACAAGCAATTGCTCGTTACGGGATACGCCGGGGCGCCGGCGGGCCTTCCGCATTGCGACGATATCGGCCACCAGTTCAAGAAGACCATCCACGAGGACGGACGCGAGACGATGCATTGCGTGCGGACCGTTCACGCGGAACAGAATGCGATTTGCCAGGCGGCGAAACTTGGCGTGTCCATTGACAAGGCCACGATCTACCTTCAAATGACGCCGTGCCGCGTGTGCGCGATGCTGATCGTGAACGCCGGCATTGTGCGCGTCGTGTGCGAGCGCAAATATCACGCGGGCGCCGAATCGGAAGAAATGTTCCGCCAGGCCGGCATCGCGATCGAATACAAGTACGACGAAGTCCTCGAATACGGCAACCAGGCGCCGGACAACGTCACCTGAGAGAAGACGCGCCGGCGTCGCAACAGAGGAGGTATAGCCATGCCTTCAATGAACCGCCGCGACTTTCTGGGAATGACTTTGGCCGGTCTTTGGCTGGGCGCGGGAAAGGCTTGGCCGGATGCAACCGCCCAATGCGATGGCCGTTTCAACGTCCTCCACATCATGGCCGACGATTTGTGCAGCCGGTTGGGCTGTTACGGGGATCCAATTGTCCAGACGCCGAACATTGACCGTCTTGCCGAAACCGGGGTGCGGTTCGAGCAGGCCTACTGCCAGTTCCCGTTGTGCAATCCGAGCCGCGCGTCGTTTATGACGGGCCTGCGCCCCGACACCATCCGCGTGTATGAAAACCGTGTCCACTTCCGCGAAAACGCGCCGGACGCCGCCACCATACCGCAGACGTTTCAAAAGGCGGGGTATTCCGCGGCGCGCGTGGGCAAGATTTACCACTATGGCGTACCCTCGCAGATCGGGACAAGCGGGCTCGACGATCCGGCGTCGTGGGAAAAAATCGTCAATCCGCGGGGACGCGACGTGGACGACATCGGAATGGTCGAAGTGCTGCAACTGGGTCCCGATGGAAAAGCCATGACGGTTACCGGAAAAGGCTTGAAGGATACCGGCGGGACCCTGAGCTGGCTGGCCGCCGAGGGCGGCGACGACGAGCAGACCGACGGCAAGGGCGCCGCCGAAGCGGCGCGCCTGCTCGAAATCCGGGCCAATGAATCGAAACCCTTTTACCTGGCGGTCGGCTTTTACCGTCCCCACACGCCGTTCATCGCGCCGAAATCCTATTTCAGCCTGTATCCCCGGGAAAAATTGGTCGTGCCCGCCATTCCACCCAATCTGAAGGACCTTTTTCCCGCCATGGCCCTTGCCCGTCAAAAAGCGGCGGAAGTAGCCATGGACGATAGTCTCCGCCGGCATGCCATCCAAGCCTATTTCGCTTCCACCACATTCATGGACGCGCAGGTGGGCCATGTGCTCGACGCGCTCGAACGCACGGGGCTCGCCGACAAGACCATCGTCGTTTTCCACAGCGACCACGGCTATCACCTCGGCGAAAAGAACCTGTGGCAGAAGATGAGCATTTTCGAGGAATCGGCCCGCGTGCCCCTGATCATCCGCGTGCCGCGCAACCGCGCCAACGGCCAAGTTTGCCGGCGGCCCGTGGAACTGGTTTCGTTGCACAAAACCCTTGCGGATCTCTGTGGTATCGCGCCGGACTCGAAAACAGAAGGGCACAGCCTCCGGCCGCTGGTCGAGAATCCGCAGGCCAAATGGAAGCACGCGGCCTTTTCCCAAGTGACGCGCACCACCGAAACGTATTCCGCCCAGAACCGGCGCAAATCCGCCCGGGAAATCATGGGACGGAGCGTGCGAACCGAACAATGGCGCTATACCGAATGGGATGAAGGCCGGCTTGGAAGGGAACTTTACGATCATGCCGCGGATCCGGCCGAGATGAAGAATCTCGCGGATGATCCGAAATACCGGAAAATCGCCGCGAAAATGCGCGCGATTCTGCACGGCGGAGGCCGGTAATCCCCGAATGAGGGACCGGGGCGGTTTGCGCGCGGCGGTGGCGGCGTGATATGATGCCGTGCTGACAACAACGGGTCCGGTTTCTATCGAAATCGCGGTATTCAAGGGAGAACACGCAGCATGTCCGGTCATTCCAAATGGAGCACCATCAAGCACAAAAAAGGCGCCGCAGACGCCAAGCGCGGCAAAATCTTTTCCCGCCTGGCGAAGGAAATCACCATTGCCGCGAAAACAGGCGGCGGCGATCCCGCGGGCAATCCGCGATTGCGCACTGTCCTGATGGAAGCGCGATCCGAAAACATGCCGAAGGAAAACATCGAACGGGCCATCAAGAAAGGCACCGGCGAGTTGCCGGGCGTTTCGTACGACGAGGTTCGTTACGAGGGGTATGCCCCCGGCGGCGTGGCGCTAATCATAGATATCCTCACCGACAACAAGAACCGCACGGTGGCCGAAATCCGCCATCTGCTCACCCGGCACGGCGGAAGCATGGCCGAAACCAACGCGGTTGCATGGAATTTCGAGCAAAAAGGTCTCATCGTGATTCCCAAAAGCGCGTGCAGCGACGATGAAATGCTCGAAAAGGCCATCGAGGCCGGCGCCGAAGACGTGGACAGCAGCGGGGACGAATTCCATGAAGTCACCACAGGCCCGACGGACCTGTATGCCGTGGCCAAGGCGCTCGAAGGCATGGGGCTCAAGGCAGAAAGCGCCAAACTGACGATGATTCCCAAAACGACCCAAAAGGTCGAGGGAAAATCCGTCGCCAATGTCCTCAAACTCATGGAAGCGCTGGAAGAACACGACGACGTGCAAAACGTCTATGCGAATTTTGACATCTCCGACGAGGACATGGCCGCCGCCATGGAAGGCTAGTGTTCAATACCATTCATGCGCGCTTTGGGATTTGATCCGGGTACCGCAACGACAGGGTACGGCGTCGTGGAACGCCATGGCGCGCGGTTGGAGCATGTCGCGCACGGGATCATTTCCACGCCTCCCGATCTTCCCTTCGCCGAGAGACTGCGCATCATATTCGAGGAAACCCGGGATCTTCTGGCGCGTTTTCGTCCCGATGCCGCCGCCATCGAAAAGGTCTACTTTTCGCAAAACGTGACCACCGGCATATCCGTGGCGCAGGCGCGCGGGGTCATCGCCGTGGCCATAGCCCTCGGCAATCTTCCCGTGGGCGAGTTCAGTCCGCTCGAAGTCAAGAACGCCGTCGTCGGCTACGGAAAAGCGACGAAAAAACAGGTCCAGGAAATGGTCAAAATTCTGTTGAACCTCGACGCCCTTCCAAAGCCCGACGATGCCGCCGACGCGCTGGCCATCGCCATCTGCCAGCTTCACAGCGGCACGAACCGTCCGTCCGCAATCCGCTCCCAATAAGGGGCGCAGGCTCGCCAGCATGTCAGTAACTTACAATCTGACTTCTACAAAAAACAACAAGAACGTGGGCAATTTGTGCAACCAATCGAAGTTCCACGATTTAGCGAGTGAGATAATCGCTGGGTTTTGAGAGTGATTACGATTACGAGCAGGATTACGAGCACGATTACAAGCACGAACACGAGCACGAGAAACTGGGTTGTGGGCGTTGCCCGCGTTAGGGCATGGCGTGCTTGATCAAACAAGGCAACGAGAACGCGGCAAGATGCCGTTTCTACCGTGGACTCGGCATCCTTGTCGCGTTCCTTACAGACGGATCCGTAATGGGGCTTGCATTTTCAGCGTGTTGGCGGCATCATGGTGGAAAGAAAGGCTCGGAAGGCTATAAAGCCGGGAGACGTGACGCATGGCCAAACCGACGGATATCTACCCGCGGGCGACCACCCTCTATTTTCTGCCCGTGGAAACGCGGGTTCCGCTGAAATTCGGAACCGAAACATTGACGCATGTGACCTGCGCGCGGGTCCGGATGCGCGTCGAGGACACGTTCGGCCATGCGGCCGAGGGCTGGGGTGAAACGCCGCTTAGCGTCCAATGGGTTTGGCCCAGTTCGCTGCCGTACGAGGAGCGCCATGAGGCGCTCAAGGCGTTTACGAGGCGATTGGCGGCCGAATGGGAACTGTTCAACGTCGGCGGGCATCCCGTGGAAGTCGGCTATGCGTTCATCGAAAAACGGCTGCCGAAACTGCTCGAGGCATTCAACCGTTCTCGGGGCGACGCCGAGCCCATGCCGTGGCTGGCGGCGCTCGTCTGTTGTTCCGCGTTCGACATTGCACTGCACGACGCCTACGGCATGCTGCATCAGAAATATATTTACGACACCTACACCCGTGAGTTCATGTCGTACGATCTGGCGCGCTATCTCACGCCCGCCGACGACGCGAACGTGTCGTTCCGGGACAAGTACCCGGCGGACTATCTGGTTTTTCCCCGTCCCAATTGCCTGCCGGCATGGCATCTCGTCGGCGGCAAAGACAAACTCGACGCCGGAGAACTCGACGACAGCGATCCACGGGACGGCTATCCGCTTCTGCTGGGCGATTGGATTGATCGCGACGGGCTGAAATGCCTCAAGGTCAAGTTGCGGGGAACCGACGCGGACTGGGATTATCAACGCCTGGTGCAGGTGGGACTGATCGGCATTGCGCACGGGGCCGACTGGCTTAGCGCGGATTTCAACAGCACCGTAACCAATCCCGTCTATGTGACCGACATGCTCGACCGGCTCGTGAAAGAACACCCGCGCATTTACGGAATGATTCTCTATGTCGAACAGCCGTTTCCGTACGATCTCGAAAAACACCGGATTGACGTTCACGCCGTGTCCGCGCGTAAACCGCTGTTCATGGACGAAAGCGCCCACGACTGGCCCATGGTCAGACTGGGCCGGTCCCTGGGTTGGACAGGCGTCGCGCTCAAGACCTGCAAAACGCAGACCGGCGCCCTGCTTTCGCTATGCTGGGCCAAGGCGCACGGCATGACCCTCATGGTCCAGGACCTGACCAATCCGATGCTCGCCCAGATTCCCCACGTCCTGTTGGCCGCGCACGCCGGCACCATCATGGGCGTGGAAACCAACGGCATGCAGTTCTACCCCGCCGCCTCGCTTCCGGAAGCCGCCGTGCATCCGGGCATCTACCAGCGGCGAAATGGATCCCTGGATCTCTCCACGATCAAGGGGCCGGGGTTCGGCTACAATCTGGAACGCATCGTGCGGTCGCTACCCGAGGTTGAGCCGAAATAAGGCTCTGGAGGCTGAAGGCTCGCGTCTTGTTCCATGGGCGGGACGGATCCGTGAATAGGTTCGCTTTCCGGCGAAAGTTCACCGGATCCACAACATCCACCCCGTCCACGGAGCGGTCGAAAACACCGCTTTCGACCGCCAACCTCCAGTTGATTTGATCTTATTGTTTACGTGACCGGTATCCTGCCGAAATCAGAAGGGCCAACGCCAAGATCCCGGCGGTGAAAGGCCCGGCTGCCGGCAAACCTTCAACGGCCGTCAACAGCGCGCCTTGCGATTCGACGGAATCCGTGCCGCTGTCGCTCACCACGACGGAGTACGTTCCGGTATCGCCCGCCTTGAGCGGCGTCAACAACAGGGACGGCTCGCCGGTCGCGTTCGGAATGGGCAGACCGTTTTTCTTCCATTGATACTCGAGCGGAGGATGGCCGCCCGCCGTGCGCACGGTGAAGATGAACGACCGCAGCGTTCCCGCGACGGCGCCGGCCGGTTGCCGCGTAATCGCAAGATGCGGCGCGACGGCGACCTCTGCCTTTCGGGTGGCGTGGCGCGTGCCGAAATGGGCGACCTCGCACCAGTACACCCCGGCCGATTCCATCGTCACGGGCGCCAGCGTAAGCGTGGGCGAATTCACCCCGGCTTCATGCACGATTTCGTCCGCATCCTCGTATTTCCAATGATACGCAAGCGCGGGGTTGGCCGTGGCCGGCGCGACGGACAATGCCGCCGTGTCGCCGGCATAGAGTTTCATGTCGCGCAGGTCTTCGCGGAAACCGGTCCAACGGTAGATGGTGTACAGGCCGGATACCGCCGCCGCGCACACGTTGCCCGCACGGTCCGAGACGCGCGCCGGGACAATCCCTATCGTGCCGTCGCCGCTCGATCCCGAAAGGTCCACCGTTACCACCCAGGAACCGTCCGCGCCCGTTACCGTCCATTGCGCGGCCTCGGCAAGCGATCCACCGGCCTCGACGGCGTCCGAAAGGTCATCGGGCAATAGGACCGGCTCGTCGAAGGTCATCAGGAAAGCGACCGTTTCCGCATCGGTTGGGTTGGCGCCGGGCAACTCGATGAGGGCCGAGGGCGCGATTGTGTCGAATACCCGCTCGAAATGGGCGGTCGTTGCCGCATTCCCCGCGGCGTCGTGCGCCGCCGATTCCATATCCACCGCCACCAGCCCCTGATCGCCGGGCAGCAAGTCGAACGTCGCGTAGGTTTCGGAAACGGTATCGAAGCGGTTCAGGGTTGCGTTGACCGGCGTAAAATCGGCGGCGGCAAGTCCCGCGATCGGTTCCGTGAAATGGACGGCCACGGAAATCGGCGCGGCATGGGTATATGCCGGCGCGGGCGATGTCATGGTCGCCATCGGCGCCACGGAATCGAAGATCCGGCGGAAGGGCGCCGCAGGCAGATTGCCGTTGCCGGCATTGTCCACCGCGACATTCGCGGCGATATCCATCGTCACGATCCCTTGCTCCATCGGGGCCAGCCATGCCCGGGCATAGACGTCGCTCACCGCCTCGAACGACGCCAGCGTGGCGTTGCCCAGGACCACGTCGGACGATTCGAATCCGCTGACCGGCTCGCTGAAGGTAACGCCGACGAGCATGGGGGAAGCGTTGGTCGGGTCCGGAAGCGAGGATTCGATCGCGACCGCCGGATGAGAGTGGTTCAGGACGATCGTGGCGGTTGCCGCGGCCGGCGCCAGCGGATTCCCCGCCCGATCGGTCACGTCCGATTCGTCGCCGACGGACAACGCCAGCGCGCCGTCGCCGTCCAGATTCGTTGCGTGAACGATATAGACGGACGGGCCGCCCGTCACCCTGGCCGGCTCGAAAGACACCGTTCCGGTCATATCCCACGACAAATCCATCGAGTCGAAACCGAGGATCGGTTCGCTGAAGTTTATGGTGAATACGACTTCCCGTGCATGGGTGATGCCGCTTGGATCGGATTCAATACAGGTGACCGCGGGACAGACGGTATCCATCGTCCATTCGACCGCGCCTCCGCCGGTAACGGCATTGCCGGCAAGGTCGGTGATGTCCGCGGCATCGAGCGTCAGCAGGTAATGTCCCGTTTCGGCGGTGATGGCATCCAGGCCGGCAAGCGTCCAATGGATGCTGTCCACCGTTGCGAGGGATTGCGCGCCGGCAATCAAATTTGATCCGCCGTCGCGCGACAGCGCGAGATCCGCCAGGTCGAAATGCGTCACCGGTTCGGTAAATGCGATTTCGATCGCGATTACCGGCATGTTGCGCAAATCCGGCTGCACGGGCGCCAGCGCAACGGATGGCGGCACGCCGTCGTACACGCGCCTGAACGGCGGCGCGGCCTGGTTGCCGGCGCCATTTTCGTCGTGCGCCGCATTGGCGGGGATGTCCGTTCCCACCTCGCCCTGGTCCGCCGGATACAAATCGAAGGAATAACTGGCTGAGTAGGCGGGCGCCGCCTTTGCCGCTCCGCCGCCTCCGCCGCCTGCCGCGCCTCCCCCGCCGCCCATGCCGCCTCCGCCCGCAACGAGATTCATCACGGTGCCGTTCACGGCGAGAATATCAACGGCCTCGAAATCCGCAACCGGACGGCTGAATGTCACCGATACCGGAATGGGGGCCAGATTTGTCAGTGCGGGCGCAATGGACTCCATGACAACCGTTGGCCCATCAATCGGTTCACCTTCGCCTTCACCTTCGCCTTCACCTTCGCCTTCACCTTCGCCTTCACCTTCACCTTCTCCCTCGCCTTCTCCTTCACCTTCGCCGCTGGGGACAAATTCGTACGCGCCCATGTCAACACCCGCGCCCTGCGGGCGAATCGTCCCTTCGAGATCGGTGGCTGGCGCGCCTTCCATCGTACCGGCTTCAATGCAGGGCGAACCCGGAACCAAATGGAGATCGCCGTTGGCCGCGTCGCGGAACAGCGGCTCCGCATTGATGTTGCCTTCACCCGCGAATCCGCCCTCGATATCGGAATAGGTCGCGGCAATCGCACCGGACGCGCCATAAATTTCGTCCATATTGTTGAACAGAATGCTGTTGGCGATTTCGACGCTGCCGGACGAGGAACACCAAATGGCGCCGCCGGACGCCTGCAACTGGCTGCTTACGGCATTTCCCTCGAATGTGGAATTGACGGCACGAATTCGCTCCACGTTGGCCGCCCCGCCGAGTGCGCGCCCCGGCATGCCGGGAAAGCCATAGCAAACGAGCGCATATCCGGGACTTCCGCCCATGCCGCCCTGGGCCCGGTTCTTCCAAAACACGCAGTTGACCAATTGCAGCACGGTTGCGCCGCTTTGCGCGATTGCGCCACCGTACGCATTGCCGCCGTTCGCGCCGTTGACGACACTGGCAATGCACTCCTTTTCGTAGGAATTATACGCGCCATTTCCGCCGTTGCCGCCCGTGGCGGAATTGTTCTCGAACCGGCAGTTCGATATCGTCACGGGCAGGCTGCCGCCGATGACCGCCGCTCCGCCGCCTGCGCCGCTTCCCGGCGTGCTGGGCGTGCGAACGACCGGATTTGGCGAAGAGTAACTGTAAAAGTTGGAGTACCCGTTTTCACCGTTTATTCCGCGCGCGCTGTTGTACTTGAACAAACAACGGTCTATCGTCGCGCTCGAATTGTTCACGTAGGCGCCGCCGCCGCCCACGGCCGAATTCGAGATGAAAGCGCAGTCGGAGATGCGGCAGTCCGCGCAATTGACTGCGTACAAACCGCCGCCATTCGTCGCCTTGCCGCGTATAATCGTAAAGCCGTCAAGGGTCGAACGGCTGGACAATGTCACACCGCGCCGCGCGTTTGCGCCGTCTATCGTCGCGACGTACAGGGATGGATTGCGCTGATCACGCGTGCTTTCCGTGCCGGCGAATCCGCCGTAGATGGCCACGCCCTGCCGCATCGTCACGACGGGATCGGTCGTGGCGGTATAGGTTCCACCGGCCACCCAGACCTCGCCGCCGCCCGCCGCAAAGGCCGCATCCACCCCTTCCTGAATCGTCGTGAAGGCGGTTGCCCACGTGAGTCCGTCGCGTATGCTCGACGCGTTGCTTCCGTTCACGAACCATAAGCCGCTTGCGTTGGATGTCACGACGATGTAGCCGGTCTCGACCGACGTGTTCGACCCGAACGCGTTGGTTACGGTGAGGGATACCGTGTAGGAACCGGCGATTTCGTAGGTGTGCGACGGATTCTGCTCCGTGCTCGTGGCGCCGTCCCCGAAGGACCATGCCCAACTCGCAATCGCCGAGGAACTCTGCGTGGACGTGTCGCTGAACTGGACAGCCAACGGCGCGGCGCCCGAAGTCGCATCGGCGCTGAAGGACGCCGCGGGCGGCATCCGATCAATCTCGTACAAAGCGCCCTGCAAATAGGCGCCGTTCCCCGCGCCCGGCCCGCCCAGCGGATTCCCCGCCCTGTCCGCAATCGAATCGTCGTCCACCACATCCAGTCGTATCGTGCCCGAACCCGTTCCGGTCCCGGCCACCACCGAGTACGCCGAACCCGCCCCGTTTACACTCACGACGGCGGCGCCGGAAATGCCCGAAGTGGCGGTCACGGCGAAATCGGCCGCATCCACGCCCACGACGTCTTCGCTGAACATCACGTTGAAGGCCACATAGGATTCCGCCGTGGGCGTGACGTCCGCACGGGATACGCCCGTGGCGACCGGTGCAATACTGTCATACATCCGCGCGAAATGCGGCGCGGCCGCGTTGCCGATGCCGTTTTCATCATGAACCCGATCCGCGGGAATGTCTGCGCCGGTTTCGCCTTGGCCCGCCGGGAACAAATCGAACGTATAATTGGACGAATAGGCAACCTCCGCCTTCGCCGAACCGCCGCCGCCCGCTGCCGCGGCGCCCCCGCCCCCTCCGCCACCGCCCGCAAGCAGGTTCGCCACGGCGCCGTTCGTTGCCAGGATGTCTTGAACCTCGAAATCCGCCACCGGCCGGCTGAAGGCCACCGATACCGGAATCGGCGAGAGGTTCGTCAGGGCGGGCGCGGTCGAATCCATGATTATCGTCAGCGGTTCAATCGGCGCCGGAAATTCATACGCGCCCATGTCAATGCCCGCACCTTGCGGGCGAAAGGCGCCTTCGATATCCGTGTAGGGAGCGCCTTCCGTCGTGCCCGCGTCAATACACGGCGAGTCCTCTGTCAGCCGGAAATCACCGGTGGCCGCATTGACGAAATGGGGATTGCTGGTGATGTTGCCCGTGCCGGCATATCCACCCTGCACGTTCGAGTAGGCGATGGAGGTCGCGCCCGTGGATGTGTTCGATATGCCGCCCGTCCACATGATCGAATTGACAATGCCGGCGGCATGGACCGACGCATTGACGACCCCTCTGGTGTTGTTTACGAATGTGCAGTTCATCACGGACATCGCCGTGCCGGCGAACCAGATCGCGCCTGTGCTCGATACCTGACCGTCAAGGCCATCACCGGCGCAACCGCACACCACGCTGCATGTGCCGGAACCGCCTGCGCCGGGATAGGCAAAATTATTGTAGAACACGCAGTTGACGAAACTTGCGGCGCCGGATGAACTGACAAGCACACCGCCGCCGCCGGCATTGCCGCCCGGGCCGCCATAGAACGTCACGCAGTACCCGCTGCCCACGCCGTTTCCGCCTGGCGCGCCGTAGGCGCCGTTGCCGGAAAAGAGGCAATTTTCGACGATGGGCGCGCCGCCGGAAACGATCAGACCCCAGTTGGTTGCGCTGCCTCCCGGAGCCCCGTTGCCGTAGGTTCCCATACTGGGCGGGCCGGCTGGCGTCCCATACGCCACGTTCCCCGAAAACACACAGTTGCGAATGGCGGGCGCACCCGAAGCGACTTGCATGCCCGGTGTGCCGGACTGGATGCGGAATCCGTCGAGCGTCGAGGCATCCGCTCCCGTCACGCATGGAGCGCCACCTGAAATGATGGTGGCGTAAGCCGTCCAGTCCCGCTGATCCCGCAAAGTCTCAGTTCCTGAAAAACCGCCATAAAGATGCACTGACGGCTGCATGACGATTAGCGCATAGGTTCCTTCCGCGACCCATATCTCGCCCCCGTCGGCGGAAGCGGCGTTGATGGCGTCCTGAAGGCCGGCATGGGCCGTGGCCCATGATCGGCCATCCTGCGCACCGGACGCATTGTCCTTGTCAACAAACCAGATTCCGGAATCGGCCAACCCCTCGCCCACCGAAACGAACGTCAGGAACACCAAACAAAGAAGAGAATGCAAACCTCGCGCGTATTGGCCGCATGAAACATCTAGGCCCATCATATCTCCTGTGCCGCAGCCCAGTTTCCTGTCGGCACATTGGAGCCTACTAGAAACACACTTTTCTACTTGAATTTTATATCAAAAAATTCCAGATGTCAACAGATTTCTTTTTTTTCGATATTCTTTCATTTTTTGAAAACGCCCTGAATTAATCCCCACGTTTTTAAATATACACATTTGGCTCAATAAACAGGGGTAAGATGAAGTGGCAAGGAATGAATGGATCGGAATGGACTCCCTTGGACAAATCTCGCCCCTCCCCTCCAATTCCATAGAAATGGGGAAAAAAGGGATCGTCAACTCATTGCAACAGTCTGAAAATCCGGTAGGCGCGTCCGTCTTCGCCGTGTTCATAGACCCAAATGTCCACACGGGGGATATCGGCCTCAATTTCGACCCTTGCGCGGTAGGTTTGCCGGGCCGGCACGACGATTTCTCCGGGCCATGCCGTACAAACGGGGCTTTCGGGCCGCATGTCCTTCATGCGCGTGGTTTTGATCAGGGCCAGCCAACCGATGTTCACATAACTTTCCGGCAGGCCTGGGTTGGGCCTCGCCTCCACCCGTATCGGAATCGTGGACAATCCTTCCGGAATGGCAACCGGCTGCGAACGGACCCAATGCCATCCGCCAAGGTCCTCGCGGTTTCGCAACTCCGGCCCAAACAGGTTGCTGTTGCCAATCCACACGTCGAATTCGGCGCGCGACGCGGCCCTCTCGCCCGGAGTCCCCAGCACATAGATCATCGGAATGAATTCCCCGGCGGGCAGCGCCACGTCGCCCAGAAGAGTATCCGCGCCGGATCGCAAGGTGGCCGAGGGCACGGAAATCTCGTATTCCCTTGGCGGCGGCTCCGTGTTGTACAGTGGGGCAATTCGCCAGACGTCGCGCTCGGGATTGTTTTCGATCAGCGACGCCAAATCCACCAGGACATCCGAGGCGACCAGGTGGACTTCGCAGTGAACAGGCGCCCCGGATCGGTTTTCGATGGCAAAACCGATGGTGCGCGCCGGGGCGTCGCCGGAAACCATGCGGAACGGTTCTCCGCCGGCCGCGTCATCGAAGCGCAACTCCAGGTTTCCCCGGCGCGCCTCGATGGGACACGCAACCAGTCCCGCATCCGGGCGTGTCTTGGTATACGGCCCATTCATGGCGCCGGCATACGTCAAATCGGCGGAGACGCCGTCGTCGCGGGTGCGCGCGATCGCATGGATGGGTTCGCCCGCGGCATTGTTGACGTAGAGGAACACTTCGATGTTCTTGAAGGACTGATGAAGCGTTTCGACGAGATGCGCATCCATCCATCGCCAGGTATCCATGGGATTTTTCGGGAAATGTTCCCGTTCCCATTCCGCGAAAACGAACCAAATCCGGCGCTTGTCCTTCACGACGGGATAGGGGAAATGCGGAAAATAGCGGTCCATCACCACATCGTCCGTGTTGCGCGGCGTGCTTCGTTCCACATATTTCCGAAAGGCCGCGCTGGGCGATCCGGTATACATCAGCCGTTCGCGGAAGCCGTACCAGTAAAAGGGCAGATACGACGCCACGCCGCCGTGGACAACCACGTCGCCCTCCTGCCACCGGTCCGCAATGAACCGGGCCGCGCGGTCCGAGTCCATCGCGGGATGCACGCCCGGCCGGTGCGGCATTTCATGGAGCGGAAAACGCTCGTGGTAACGTTCATTCAGCGAAAAGGCCCCGATCAACGCCACCGTTCCTGCCGCGGCGATCCCCAACGAGGCCGGCCGAAAGGCCGCGACCGCCATGCCCGCAAGCACGAAGAGCGCCATGGCATACGGGATCATCGAACGAATCAGAAATGCGCTCTGGGTGACGTGGGACAGCGCGTAAATCATGAGGACCGGCAGCACAAACCACATGCCCAGAAACAACGCCGCGTACCGGTTGCGTTTCCATACCACGACGAATCCGGCGGCCACGAGCAGATGGAACAGGATCATGGCGAAATAGAAATAGGGCTTCAGATCCGAATAGCCGAATGCAATGGCCTTAAGGAAAAACAGGAACGTCATGGGATTCGGCGCCGGGACCCACCAGTCCGGCGCCAACAAAAGCGTGTCCTGCGTTTTTTTGAGGATCAGGGGCAGCACCGGCGCGACCAACAACGCCCCCCCGGCATTTCCGAGGATCCAGCCCGTGAAACGATTCCCGTGTTTGCGCAGCCGGATCAGCATCCACAGATTGAGCGCCACCAGCAACGGGGCGGCGAACAGTTCGGTATGACATGCCAGACCGGCCGTAAAGGCATAGGCGGCCCACCACCGGGGCCGGTTGCTTTCGGCGGCTTCGAACAGGCAGTAGCCCATGACGCACACCACGCCCGGAAGGTAAATATATTCCTTGAGTTCTTGGGAATGGTGCACATGCAGGGGATTGACCGCGAGCAGGAATGCCGCGGCAAGGCCTGCGCGCACGCCTCCCAGACGCTTGCCCAAAAAATACACCGCAACCAAGGTCGCCGTGCCCGTCAACGCCGGAAGGAGGCGCATCGTCCATTCGGTGTGGTCCATTCCCAGCCAACGCCACGCCTGAACCAGCACATAGGTCAGCGGCGGATGATTCGCCAGCATGTTGCCCTGGAACATTTTCAGGAGATCTTCGCCGGCGATCAGGCCATGCACTTCGTCCTGCCAATAGGGACGCGACCCCAACCAGAGCAGGCGCAGCGCCAAACCCAACAACACGATGGCCGCCAGCGCCCATCGCTCGCGGGCATTGGCCGCCTGCCGGGCGGAAAACACCGAGTCGTTCATACACGCCCTCATCCCGAAAACACGCCGGTTGCGCATCGCAGCCGGACCCGCCGCGATAATACCCGATTGGGCCGTTCGATACGAGTTCAGCCCATGGCGTAAATCAGGACAGGCGCATCCCCGTATGGCGGATATCCAACAACCTGCTTTAGCCGTTTGTGCGTTTCATGCACGATTACCAAGCACGAGATTGGCATGGACCATCGCGTAATGAGAAAATACAAGGCATGTTTGCACTGGCGTCGTTTTTCATGTCGTGGCTCGTTTCGGCTCCCGGCGATTGGCCGGAAGTGCGCCAGAACGCTCATTTGACGGCCTGCCAACCCATGCCGGGCGCGATGCGCGCCGCGCCTGAATGCGACGCGAAATTCGACTTGGGCCGTTCACAGCCGCCGCTCACGATCGTGAAAGGAGCCCACGGTCCGCGGGCGTTGGCCGTCGTGGCCGGCGCGCTCCACGCGTACGAACCCTCCGGCGCGCTGTTGTGGACATCTCATCCATCCGGCCTCAACTTTACCACGATCGTATCGGCCGATGATTTCGACGGCGATGGACAACCCGACATCTTGCTGTCCGCGGGACGCCCCGCGGAACCGTTTGGGGCTGCGGTGATCGTCTCGTTGGCCGACGGCGCGGTGCGCTGGCGATACGATGTCGAACCCATGTCGTACGCATGGTATCTTTACGCGGGCGATTACCTCCCCGATACGGCATCCAAGCAAATCGCCGTCATCGTGCACGCCTATCCGCCGGACAAGGACAACGGATACATGGCCTTGTTTGCCTCGCCCCATTCCGGCGAGCCTCCGCAACAGAAATGGCGGTACGACTTTTCCGAATACACCTGTTTTCCGTCTTTTCTCCAAACCGATCTGGACGGCGACGGCGTAAAGGAACTCGCGGTCGAAACCCATAGCCGGATGTGGCTTCTCGATGCGGTTACCGGGGCCGTCAAGCAATTCCTGGAATGGGATGTTTCACCAGGCAATGTTCGCAGCTATGGCCATGTCGAATTCGTTGACCTCGACAAAGACGGACGCGAGGATTTCCTGTGCATCGCGAATTTCGCACAACATCATGAAGTCCTGTTGAACCGGGGCGGAAAACTCGAAAAGGCATGGCATTACGGTTGGCCGGAAAGTGTGACGACCGGCAAAGTGGCGACGGTTTGGGCTGAACCGCCCCACGCGGACATAGACGGCGACGGGCGATATGAAATCGTCCTTTCGATGTTCAATGCCGAAAACGACCGTGCGTGGCAAGTCCGCGTGTACGATGCCGTATCGGGCGCGGTCAAGTACCGGTATGCCGGCATGATCGTCGCGGCTTGCGCCGATCTCGATGGCGATACCATGGTGGAAATTCTTGGCAATGCGAGTTCCGATCCGAGCCAGACGGTCTTGTCCGGAGCGCATGCGCTGAAGGTGAAGGACGGGGCGTTGGCGCCGGTGTGGAGCGACGACACGGCAAAGGTCCTGCCGCACAAGGCCCAAGCGCATATTGAACGCGATGGCGCGGTCCTCGTGCTGGCGCTTGACGCGGACGGCGCGGCGCATACCACGCCGTGGCGCCCTCCCGCACAGGAAGAAAAACCGGATTGCAGCGCGATTCCCGCGACGCAAGGTCCACCGTTGCCCACGTTGCTCGCCGCCGATGTCAATAGCGACGGCATCAATGAACTGATTGTCTATCAGGAACCACGCATGCGCGTCTTGCATTGGGAGACCGGGATCCTCTCGCCTCTGGCTGAATACGAGAGTTCCGCGCCGCCCGCCTTCGCCGACTTCAACGGCGACGGCAAAACCGACTTGGCGCTCGTTCATGTCGCTGCCGGGCAAACTCCCATGGTTGAAGTCGTCTCGCCGGCGCTCGAAAACAAACAACTGTGGCAAACGGTTTTTCCGCCTTCCGATCGAACGGGACTTCCGCAACCCCGCAAGGCATACGCAAGGACAATCCGCCTAACCGGAAAAACAACACCCGATCTGTACGTCTGGGCCGGGGCGCCCATCGTGCGCAGCGCCGGCATGGACGGGCAAACGGGCGCCATCTTGTGGGACAAGGGCGAATCGCCGAATATCGAGCGTTACTGGGGACCCAGCGTCAACTTCGCTTCCACGTTCGATTTCAACCATGACGGCAAAGAAGACCTCCTATTCACCAACCCGGACTACTACTGCATCGCGGACGGCCCAACCGGCGCTCCGCTGTTGGGGCCCCTATATCCGCCCGAAATTTTCAAGCAACCCAGCCAGGGGCTGTACACCTATCCGGCTATATTGGAACGAAAGGGTCAGCCGCCGGTGGCATGCCTTGTGGCAGGGCACTATTTCCAAGCGGGCATGACGTTGAACGCCGATCCCCTGTGGCACACGCTGCCGCGTGTCGGCGAGAATCGCTCGGGTATGGAAGCCTTTATGCGGGCGTCCGACGGCACATGGCTTATGGGGTTTGGACGCCAAAACGGGCGCTTTGCGTGTCTCGATGCCGCCACGGGCCAAGTCCGCTGGGAACTCCCGGTTGATGCGGCCTGCTCGGATGCCGCGGCGTGCGACATTGACGGCGATGGCCGTTTCGAGTTTGTGTTCGGCACAAGCCACGGACAGTTGATGGCGGTGGGGGATAACGGCACGACAGGACAAATCCTCTGGAAAAGCGAAGACCTTCCAGCGGTTGTGGGAGCGCCCATTATCGCCGATCTCGATAGCGACGGACGTTGCGAGATCGCCTGCGCGGCCTCCGATGGTTACGTGCGCGTCTTTGCGGCTCCGGTAAACAGGCCATAGCGCCCGATCCGGAAAAGAATCCGGCCACGGGTCCAACAAGCCAATAAAAACGGGCAGGAAAATCCTCTTGATTCTTTTCGCAGGGGTGGGGCACAATGCGTTCCGTTATCGGTGGCGCACACAATGATCGGTACGATAGTCAAAGCCCTTCGCGTCTATCAGTGGTCGAAGAACCTGCTGGTGTTCGCGGCGCTTCTATTCGCGCAGCAACTCCAAATTCCGGCCCAATGTCTACGAAGCGTCATTGCCTTTGCGGCGTTCTGCGCGGCATCGAGCGCGATCTATCTGTTCAACGATCTCATGGACATCGAAAACGATCGGGCGCATCCCGAAAAATGCACGCGCCCGCTGGCCAGCGGCGCCTTGGGCACGGGAACGGCGAAAGCGATGATTGCGGCGCTTCTGGCGGCGGCGGCCGTGCTGGCCCTGCAACTCAACCTGAGGTTCTGCGCGATTCTGGCCTTCTACGTCGTGCTTATCATCCTGTACAGCCTTGTATTGAAACGGCTTGTCATCGTGGACGTGATGGTGGTCGCGATCGGTTTCGTGATTCGCGCAATGGCCGGGGCAATCGCCCTGTCGGTGACCTTTTCGAACTGGCTGGTCGTCTGCACGATGTTTCTTGCGCTTTTCCTTGGATTCAGCAAGCGCAGACATGAGATACAGTTCCTGAATGACGGCGCTACCGACCACCGTCCGGTGCTTTTGCATTACACGATTCCTTACCTGGATTCGCTGAATATCCTCGTCGCGGGGGCCACGCTCATCACCTATACCATTTACACCTGCTCGCCGGAGGTCGTGTTGCGGCTGGGCACGGACAAACTCTATCTCACGCTGCCCTTCGTGGTCTACGGACTGTTCCGGTATCTGTATCTTGTGCAGCAACACCTCGACGGAGGCGATCCGAGCAATTCGCTGGTAAAAGACAAGCCGCTGGCCGCCACGGTGCTGCTGTGGGGCATGGCGTGCACCGGAATCATCTATTGGAAAGCGGCTATTCACTGGTGGAGGCTGACGCTGTGAAACGCGGATCAGGCAAGAAGGCAGGCGGCGGGCAATCCGCCAAGAAACAGGTGGATCTGGTCATTGGACACGACGTCATGGAACAGGTGGGAGCGATTGTCCTGGGCGGCGGCCGGGGCACGCGCCTGTATCCGCTGACGGCCCTGCGCGCAAAACCGGCCGTTCCGCTACTGGGACGCTACCGCCTCGTGGATGTTCCCCTGAGCCTGTGCATCCATTCCGGCATCAAGCGCATCATGGTCCTCACCCAATTCAACAGCGCCTCGCTCCACCGGCACATCGGCAACAGTTACCAGTTCGACCATTTTTCACGGGGATTCGTCGAAATTCTCGCCGCGGAACAGACCATGGAAAGCGGCGACTGGTACCAGGGCACGGCGGACGCCGTCCGCAAGCAATTGCGCCACATTCGTGACCTTGATGCGTCGCATTACCTCATTTTGTCGGGCGATCACCTGTACAGCATGGATTACCGGACGCTGATGCGCACCCATCTCGAAAACGACGCGGACATCACGGTCGCCACAGTGCCCGTGGGGGCACAGGCGGCGCGCGGATTCGGCATTATGAAAGTCTACAATACCGGGCGCATCCGCGAATTTGTCGAGAAACCCGCCACCGCCGCCCAACTCGAGCCTCTCGCGACGCCCCCGGCGCTGTTCGCCCGTTTCGGGCTGAAGACGGATCATCGCTATCTGGCCTCGATGGGCATTTACCTGATTCGCGCCGGCGTCCTCGAAACCATCCTTCGCGAACGTCCGGATTGGATTGATTTCGGCAAGCACGTCATCCCCTACTCGCTGCGAGAACGCAGGGTTTTCGCGCATCCCTTCGATGGATTCTGGGAAGACATCGGCACCGTGCGCTCGTATTACGAAGTCCACATGCGCATGGTATCGCCCAATGTGCCGTTCCGCATGTTCGATCAGGATCGCCTGTTTTATACGCATCCGCGCCTCCTGCCCGGTTCGCGTTTTCAGGACGCGCGCATCAGGGACTCGATCGTCTGCGAAGGGTGCCGCATACGCAACGCCTCGATTCAGCGATCGGTCATCGGCATCCGCAGCCTCGTCAACGATCGTGTAAGTATCAATCGCAGCGTAATCATGGGCGCGGACTATCTCGAAGTTCGCCATCCCGACGCGGCCGTTCCGATGGGCATCGGCGAAGGCTCGATCATCTCGTGCGCCATCGTGGATAAAAACGCCCGCATCGGAAAGAACGTCGTCATTCGCGGATCGAAACGGCTGGCCGATTGCGACGGCGACGGATATGCCGTCCGCGACGGCATCGTCGTCGTAATGAAGAACGCTGTCATTCCGGACGGCACGCATGTCGAGTAGTCTTCCGCACCGGCGTGATTCGGCGTTCATCGAAGCGTAGAGCCAATTCGGGGACAAATGGAAAAATCGGGCATGATTGCATCCCAATCCAACAATGGAAGTGAATTTTTACGGATCGAGGGGCTGGCGCTTTTCCTGGGCTGCATCGCCATTCAACTCATTACCGAGGTCATGACCCAGTGGGGCGCGTATTTCTATTCGCCCCCATCCGGCGGCGGCAGCATCGTATACGTCGCCATCGGCCTGGCCGGCACGATGTTCGTCGTCACCTACATCGTTTCGGCCTTGTCGGATCCGCTCATCGCCTTGTGGTCCGACCGGACCGACACCCGCGGACGCCGGCGGCTGGTTCCCCTCGCGGGCCGGCGACGCCCCTTCATTTTCTGGGGCTCCATTGGAGTAACGGTTACCGGCATCCTGTTCTGGCATCCGCCGCTTGCGCACACTTCCATCGCCAATTTCCTTTACGGCACGGCCATCCTGTGCATTCACTGGGGACTTTTTGTAGCCATGTGCACGACGCCGTTCAATGCGCTCGGCCCGGAAATCGCCCGGACGAAAGAAGGCCGCGTCCGCATCGGCACGTGGATTGCCGCCGGCATGATTGTCGGTCTGGCCATTGCCGAAATTGCGCCGGGCATCCTTGTGGACCTGCTCGCCCCCGCACGGACCGAACCCCTGCCCGAAGACGGCATCGTCCCCGTGTCGCCGGAAGGATTCCAACGCATGGCGATCCTCTTTTCGGCGATAGCGCTGCTCTTTTTCCAGTTCACCGTCTGGACCGTCCGGGAACGATACCACTCGGAAGATCAATCGGTAATCGCCCCGCCGCTCGCCGTTGTCGCGCAAACCCTGCGCAATACCGTATTCCTTCGCTACATCCTTATTTTCTTTCTATTCAACCTCGGTTACCTCGCGGTGCAGCGCGTCCTGCCGTACTGGGCCAAGGTGGGGCTTCACGGAACCGAAAGCACCGTCTCGCTGCTCATGGCGCCGTATATCGTCTTCGCGCTGCTGGCTCTTGCGCTGACCGATCGCCTGTCCCGTTACCTGCCCGTCAAATGGATGATCTTCCTCTCGCTCGCAATCATCACCTCCGGCCTTCCCATGATGTACGTCATCGGCGTCTGCGGCTTGAGCGACCACGTAAAGACCCTACTCGGCGCGGCCTTGTTTGCCTATTGCGGCATCGGCCAGGGCATGCAGTACGTTCTTCTGACGCCCATGATCGGCGAAATCATTGACTACGACGAGCGCCGTTCCGGCGAACGCCGCGAAGCCATCTATCAAAGCGTCAGCGGCCTCGCATGGAAAGGTTCCCAGGCGCTCTCCGTTTATGTCGCGACGCTGACAATGGGCTTTTGGGGAAATTCAATCGAAAACCCCACCGGCATCTTCCTTGTCGGTCCCATCGCCGGACTCTTCGGACTCTGCGCCATGGCCGTCTGCTGGACCTATCCCGTCCTCCACGTCACACGCGAAAGCCCCGAAAAAGAGTGAAGCGCCACTTGTTCGTGCCGTGCGGAATTCACCAACCTGACATTATTCGCGGTTGCGGGTCCGTCAATGCCGGCTGGCCCGGCGCGCCTTGGCGGCCATGCGCCGAAGTAGCCACGGACAAAAGAGTTTTGCCGTGGCCGCGGTAAAGAGGATAAGGCTGGACGTATGCGCCTTATGCCATTACCGGCGGCGCCGGACAGGCGTTTCCAGCCCGGCCCGTCGGATGCTCGCCATGGCGATTCAGACAGGCCACCGCCTCCCGGACCGACGCCAGAAACGGAATGGCATTGAACAGACCAAACGGGTCCATGCCGGCGGAGTCGAAAACGGCGCGCGGCACAACGGCGGTGTGCGCAAGATAGCAAACCCTGCCGTACCGGTCGGGTTCGGGCAACCGCACCATATTGGACGCGACGGGCCGTCCATCCGGTAGTACGAAACACGCCTGCTTCGCGCCGGGCGCCGATTCAACCGGAAAAGAAAGCAGATGCTTTTCGATTTCGCGCGCCGCGACGGCCGAAAGGCCGGGCTGCGTGTAACAAAGCATTTGATGCCCCTCGAATCCGTTCGGCGACTGTTCCCGGCCCAACCGCAGATAAACATGTTGCCAGACTTCAATTCTCGCCATCGTCCCCGCACCTCGTTTATCCGCCGCGAATAAGGCTTGTCCGCCCGAAAGTGCAAGCGGCGCCATGTCCGCTGGACTTACACAATGATGCGCACTTCTTCCTCAAGGCGGATGCCGAATTGTTCATGTACGCGCTGCTTGCAGAGTTCAATCAGCGCGAGGATGTCGTCGAAGGTGGCGCGATCCTCGTTCATGATGAAATTCGCATGCCGCGGGCTGACCACCGCGCCACCGACACGCGTGCCCTTGAGCCGGCATGCTTCGATCAGGCGTCCCGCATGATCGCCGGGCGGATTCTTGAACACGCTCCCACAGCACAGCCCCTGCGGCTGCGTATCGCGGCGCCGTGCCATGTAATGCGCGAAAACCTCGCGCTGATCCCTGTCCGACGGTTGAAATTGGAATACGCCGCCGATCACGAAATCCCGCCGGCCGCAGAACGTCTGGCTGCGATAGGCGTAATCGTCTTCGGTGACGAAAAAGGTCTGCGGCGCGTCATCGGTTTCGCGCATGATGGCCACCGATTCGAGCCACTGGCACGTGGCGCCGTTCACCGTGCCCGCGTTCATGACGATTGCCCCGCCGACCGAACCCGGAATCCCCGTTAGGCCGCCCGTCGCGTCGTAATTGTTCGGAACGATGATTTCGCGCACCAGCCATTGCAGATCCACGCCCGATGCAATCCGGTAGCGGTCTTCTCCCAGTGGCGTGACGTCCGCCAGTCCCCGCGTAAACAACACGACGCCCGCAAAGCCGTTGTCGGACACGAGCAGGTTCGAGCCGCGTCCCATGACGAACATCCGCTCCGCGTTTCGCACGGCCCACGCGAAAGCCTGCGCGGCTTCCCCCGCATTGCGGGGAAACAGCGCCCACTCCGCCGGGCCGCCAACCTTGTAAAAGGTTTCGGGAGCGAGCGGATAGTCGGGCTTTGCAAAATCAAACGGCGGTGTCTTCATCACAGTCCGATTGTACCATAGACAAGAAGTGAAATAACCCGGCTTGCAGGGCAATCGCAGTAAAAGTGGTTTTACGGATAGAGAATTTCGAGTAGGAAGAAAATGGTGGGCGATACTGGACTTGAACCAGTGACCCCTTGCATGTCAAGCAAGTACTCTAACCACCTGAGCTAATCGCCCATGTCGAAAGCCATTCTATCAGCCGCGTGTTTTGTTGTCAAATGAACGAATGCGGCTAAGCCGTGTTATACTGTTTTCGTTTTGATTTGGATTTTCGACCGGCGTGCCGGACCGGGATATCGTAATCGCCGCCGTGGGCGGGAAAGGGTTTGCATCATGACGAACCATATTCGCTTTGCAATGGCCGCGGCGCTTGTGTATGCCTCCGGCGCGGCGGGGGCCGTATGGCATGTAAATGTGAACAGCACCGCGCAATCGCCCGACGGGGTCTCGTGGGCCACGGCGTACCGGACGATTCAGGAAGGGATTGATGCGGCCTTTGGCGCGGGCGGCGGAGAAGTCTGGGTCGCGGCGGGCGCCTACAACGAATCGCGCGCGTCGAACGAGTCGAATTCGCTGCTGCTGAAATCCGGCGTCGCCGTCTACGGCGGGTTTGCCGGCGTCGAAACGGCGCGCAATCAGCGTGACTGGGCCGCGCGCGCCACCCTTATTGACGGCAACACGCAAGGCGGGCGCGCGTATCATGTCGTCATCGGTTCGGACAATGCCACGCTGGACGGTTTCACCGTCACCGGCGGCAGCGCAAACGGCCCCAACCCGCATATCCGCGGCGGCGGCATCTACAACGTGTCCGTCAGCCCCACGATCGCCAACTGCACGATCGCCGGCAATACCGCCCAGAGCGACGGCGGCGGCATCTACAATTCCAACGCCAGCCCCTCCATCGTCAACTGCGTCGTTTCGGGCAACCGGGTCGTCGGCACGGGACGCGGTGGCGGCATCTACAATTCCACCAACGCCTCACCCGCCATCGAGGCATGTGTGTTTTTCACCAACCAAGCCACGTATGGCGGCGCCGTCGCCAACCGGAATGGTTCGTCGGCCATGCTGATCAACTGCGTTTTCCGCAGCAACAGCGCCACGCAAGGCGGCGCAATCTTCAACGATGGTTCCGCCGCGGATATCCGCAATTGCACCCTTCATGGCAATGCGGCCACCAGCAAGGGCGGCGGCATTTACAATACCGCGTCCGCGCCCGGCGTCGTCAACAGCATTGTCTGGAACAACACGCCCGATCAGATCGCGGATGAGGCGGGTTCTTCACCGGTCATCGCCTATTGCGACATTCAAGGCGGCTATGCCTCGGGCACGAATGTCATCGCCCTTAATCCCATGTTTGTCAATGCCGCCTCGGGCATTCTCCAACTCAAAAACGATTCTCCCTGCATTGATGCCGGTTCGGACGACGAGGCGCCCAACACCGATATCCTCGGCGTGCCGCGCCCCCAATGCGCCGCCGCGGACATGGGCGCCTATGAACAGGAACCGCCGGTTGTCCGGTTCAGCGCGGACACGCTGTCGGGCGTCGTGCCGGCGATCATCCAGTTCACCGACGGTTCTTGCGTCGGCGAGGGCGCTGTGTATGAATGGGATTTCGGCGACGGCGGGAGCAGCAATGAGCAAAACCCATCGCATACCTATGCCACACACGGCACGTTTACCGTCACATTGGCCATCGGCAACGCTTCCACGTCCAAACAGGTCACCATCGCGGCGCGCCCCACGGCCGCCTTCACCGCCAACACGATCTCCGGCCCCGCGCCGCTCGAGGTCCAGTTCACCGATCAATCCACGCCCGGCAGTTCGCCCATCACGCAATGGGCATGGTCGCTCGGCGGCGGGCAGACGTCCACCAGCCAAAACCCCAGCCGCACGTTTTCCGAACCGGGCACTTATACCATTTCGTTGACGGTAACGAACGCCGTCGGCGAATCCACCGAAACCAAAACCGCATACATCACGGTCACTCCGCCTCTTTCCCCTTCCGCCGCGTTTTCCGCAAATGTTACAACGGGCGCCTCGCCGCTCATGGTCTTTTTCACGGACGAGTCCACGCCCGGCACATGGCCCATCACGGGATGGCTTTGGGATTTCGGCGACGGCCAAACCAGCACGCAGCAGAATCCAAGCCATTCCTATGCCCAGGATGGCGCGTACTCGGTTTCATTGACCGTGACCGCGCAACGGGGAACCGTCGTCAATCAGGATACGACCTCCAGGGAAAACTACATTTTCGCCTATACCCTGCCGGTTGCCGCGTTCAGCGCGGATCCGCCGCTGAACGGCGTCGCGCCCTTGAGCGTGCAATTCCACGATCAGTCCACCGCCTCGCCGAGCCAGCCCATTACGGCATGGGAATGGAATTTCGGCGATCAACAGACCAGCGATGAAAAGGATCCGCTGCACGTCTACACCGTGGCGGGAACTTACACCGTGTCGTTGAAAGTCACGACCAATGTGGGCAAGAGCGACACGAAAACCGTAGCCAGTCTCGTCACGGTCATGGTCATGCCGCAGGCCGATTTCAGCGCGAATCCCGTTGTGGGACTCGCCCCGCTGCAAGTCCAGTTCACCGATCTCTCGTCGCCCGGAAGCCAGCCCATCATCCAGCGGGTGTGGGATTTCGGCGATCAGACCGCCACAAGCACCGAGCAAAATCCCTTGCACACCTACGCCAATCCCGGCATCTACACCGTCCAATTGACCGTCACGACGAACGTGGGATCCGATCAGGAACGCAAAACGGATTACATCGTCGTGAACACGCTTCCCGTCGCGGGTTTCAACGCGGACATCACCTTTGGCTACGCGCCCATGACCGTTCACTTCACCGACCAGTCTACGCCCGGTAGCGCCGCCATCACGGCATGGGCATGGGATTTCGGCGACGGATCGCAGCCGAGCAACGAGCAAAATCCTGTGCATACCTTTTTGGTTGCGGGCGATTACGACGTGATTCTCACTGTAACCACGGCTGTCGGATCGGACAATTTCAGGCGCGTCATCCGGGTTCGCCGACCTCCCATGATCATCACCGACAACGCCATACTGCCCACGGCCACGGTCGGAGAACCCTACGCATTTACCTTCCACGTCGTACAGGGCACGCCGCCCTATCGCTGGTCTGTCACGCAGAAGACCGAGGGTCTCCCCCCCGGACTGGAATTGACCGAGGACGGCGTCTTGCAGGGCATTCCCACGAGCGACGGCGCCTACACCTTCCGCATTCGCGTCATGGATCAGTTCGACGACACCAGCGACAAGGGCTTCACCCTGACCGTCATCAAAGCGCCTGTCGGCGAAGGCGAGGGCGAAGGTGAGGGCGAAGGCGAACCCGCCGGCTGCATCGGAGGCGCCCTCAATAGACCCGGAACAACAGGCCCCTTCGGACCCGTCGCGGCGGATGCCTTCCTTGCGGCCGCCTGTGCCGCATTGCTGATCGCCACGCGTCCGGTCCGGCGCAACCGAACCGTCGCATAGAAAGAGAAAACCGGTCAAATGGAATAACTTGGCAACAGCAATAAAAAATGCTAAAATAAAGCATAGAGAAATCAGCGAGAATGCTGTTCCACGGGAGAGTCACGGATGCCGACCTATGAATATCACGCTATTCGGGCGGAAGGCGACGAGGAAAAATCGTTCGTGGGGGGCGTGGTCATTGCAAAATCCAGACATGAAGCCAAGGAGAAGCTCCGACAAAAGGGCCTGAAGGCGACCATGCTCCGTCAAGCCAAAGGCATAATGGCTGTCCTCAAATGGTTTGACGCGGATATCCGCTGAACAGATAAGCGTCAATCGTTCCTCGCATCATACGGCGAGTTTTCCTGTCGGAATCCTGTTTTTCACCCTCTTGTCTCAGAGCGAATCAAGTCAAGGCGGCAGAGCGCCGAGCGGCGCCGCAACTCGGCCGTCGAAAGTGCCTGTCGCGCCAGATTTCCCAAACATCCCAGACGAGACCGGAAACCGTTCGGAGAATGGAAAGAACCCGATTCAATCATGGAAGGAATTCAGGGCAATCTGTAGCCTGCTAAACATGGATTCTCAGCGGTCATACTCCAATAGGGTAGAGTTTCTCCGCATAGAGTACATCGCTGGCGTACTGAAAACACGCGTGGATGTCGTTGATAGCGATGCCAGGGTAGTTCCGCAAGATGTCGTCGTAAGTCCAGCCTTGTGCGAGGAGATCAGATGAACTCGACGGCAAGGCGCGTTCCCCGGATAACCGGCTTGCCAGCCAACACCTCTGAACCGCGCACGAGCCCGGGCGGGCGAAACCGCCACAATCCGCTGGAAACAATGGCGCGCCTGACTGGACTCGAACCAGTGGCCCTCGGCTTAGAAGGCCGATGCTCTATCCACCTGAGCTACAGGCGCGCAAATCAATTTGATTATCCCACATGGGCCGGCGTACTGCAAAATGATGGCGGGTGGCTCTTCCGTTCGTTCGACCCCTTCCAACCCTTCCAACTTTCATCCATATAGCTTCGAGCAACCACCCGCTTTCAACCATAAACCTTGACCCTTGTGCCTTGTGCCTTGTGTCTTGAACCATGAGCCTTATAACCGGGTTGTGGCGCGGCGGGCCGCGCTTGCCTATAATGGCGGACAAGGAGAAGCCATGCGATGAGCAGAAAGAACAAGGCCGGCCACGTTTTCATGGGCCTTCTGTGGATGGCGCTGGCTGCCGGTCTGCTTCATGCCCAAGAGCCGCCGGGCGGGGCCGTGGTCGAACCGCCGCCTGCCGCCGACGCGATCCAGTCGCGCATGGCCAATGTCCAGAGTCTGGATACGATTGAGCAGCCCCGAAAGGACGAGATCGCCGCCGTGTATGGCGAGGCGCTGAAGTTACTCAAGACGGCGGAAGAATGGAAAAGCAAGGCCGCGCCGTTCGGTCAGATTCTGGAAAACGGCCCGGGGCAACTGGTCCGCATGCAACTCGACGCTCTGGGCCAGCCGCAGACAGTCCGCATTGACGTGCCCAAAGAATCAACGTTGCTGGAACTGAATCACCGCCTTCTTCTGGCCGAGGAAGATCTCGGTCTTGCGCAGGCCAGGCAGGCCGCCATCGAACAGGAATTGGCACAACGGGGCGAACGCCGCAAAGAACTACCCGCACTGATTCTGAATGCGCGGCAGCGTCTGCGCGACCTGGCGTCCGTGACGTTCCCGCCGGACGCGTCCGAGTCGGACAAATTGCTGCTTGAGGCCCGGTATACGCTTGCGGGCGCGCAACGGTTTGCGATTGCCTGCGAGATTGACGCGCTCGAAAAGGAACTGCAAAGTTTCGATATTCGCGGCCAATTGCTCAAAGTGCAACTTGACGGCGCGGTCATGGAGGTTGAACAAAGGGAAAAGGCCGTTGGACTCTGGCGCGAGGCGGTAAGCGCCCGTCGCCAAGCTGATGCGCGCCAAGCCGCCGCGCAGGCGCGGGCCGACGTCATGGACGCGGCCAAGGCAAGTCCCGTCGTGCGGCAATACGCCGAAAAACTGGCCGCCGAAAATGCGGCGCTTGTCGAACGGCGCAACGGCCCGAAAGGCCTGATTGCACGCATTGACAAAGTGTCCGAGGATTTGCGCCGAATCGAATCATCACTGAAAATGGTGAAAGACGAATTCACCCGCGCACGCCAGAAAGCCGAATCGCTGGGATCGAGCAATGCCGTTGGGATCATGCTTCGTCAGAGTGGCACGCATCTGCCGGATCTCCGCGAGCATCGCCGCAATCTGCATATCCGGCAGTCCGAAATCGCCGCGATCCAGACGGAACGTGTCGGCCTTGGCGAGCAACGTGCAAGCATGGCCAACATTGAAAGCACCCTGCGCGAACTTGTCCCGCCGATAGAAGATCCCGCGCTCCAGCAACAGCAGACCCGCCTCTCCGCGAGTCTGCGCGGCTTGCTGAAAGCCAAGCGTGACGCCCTTGACGCGTTGATGGACGACTATGATGCGCTTTTCGAGAAACTGGTGGACGCCGATGCGAAAGAGCGCGAACTCATCGCCGAGACCGGGCGATTCGAGCAGTTCATAGACGAACGCGTGCTGTGGATCCGCAGTAATGGTTTGTTCGGCTGGGGCGAGGCGCGGACCTTGGCCGATTTGTTACGGTCCATCGCTAATCCGCAAACTGTCAAAACGATTCCCGGAACGATATGGACCGCTGTGGCTGAACGGCCGGCGGTGGATGGCGCCATAGCCATTGCGCTACTGTTGTTGATATGGTTTCGACGCTGGCTGGGATCCCGTCTTGTCGCGGAAGGCGCCTTGGCGTGCCGGTCTGCCTGCATCACTTTTATCCCCACGCTGCGCGCCATGGGGCATACCTTGGCCATGGTATTGCCGTGGCCCCTGTTGTTATGGCTCATCGGCGACCGTCTTGCCGCGGCCACGGGCGGAAGCGACCTCGTTCGCGCGGTAGGCGCCGCCGCTAAAAATGCGGCATGGGTTACGCTGGTTCTGTGCGCCGTGCGTGAATTTCTGTTTCCCGGCGGCTTGGCGACCGCTCACTTGGGGTGGGCGGAAAAGCCCGTCCGCACCCTTCGCAAGCACACCGGCTGGATGCTGGCGCTGGTTCCGGCGCTGGTCTTCATTTTGTCGCTTTCTTCCGGATTGGGCGACGAACGCATTGACGAATCCCTGGGCCGCTTGGCCTATCTGGCCGTTCTGGCGGTCTTTGCGCTGTTTGCCCATGTGATTCTGCGTCCGGCCAACGGCGCCGTTCCGCAATGGTACGCCCTGCGCACAGGCGCAAAATACCGATTCGAAGGCATTGCGCATGCCGCCGGCATTGCGATACCGATCCTGCTGGGATTGCTGACGGGATTGGGCTATTACTACACGGCGCACCGGCTCGGTGTGCGGCTTTTCGAGACGGCCGCGCTGGCGTTCGGCATCGGCGCCGCGCGCGGATGCGTTTCGCGCTGGCTCCTGCTGGCGCGCCGGCGCCTGGCCATGGATCGCGCGCGCGCGTTGCGACATGGACCGAAAGACAACGACACCACGGACATTTGCCGGGACGAGGCGCCGGAAATCGAACTGGGACGCATTGATCTCCAGATGAACCGCCTCATAAAGACCGTTGCGATGATAGGTCTTGTCGTGGGAATGTGGGGTATCTGGTCGCGCGAATTGCCCGCCTTGCGCATCTTCACCCAGATCGAAGTCTGGCGCGCGGAAGGTCTCGCCGCCGCGCCCGCCGCGCAGGCGCCCGCCAAAACCGACGCACAACCGGCGCCCGCGCCTTCCGCGCCCGCGGGAACGGCGCTGACCGTGGGCGATCTCCTGCTTGCGTGCATCTTCGCGGGCATGACGCTCGCCGCCACGCGCAACATCCCCGGCCTGCTGGACCTGACGGTGCTTTCGCGAACGCATTACATGCGCGGCGAACGCTACGCCATCACGACCGTGGCGCGCTATCTGATTGCCATGGTGGGCATCACCCTGACGTTCAATGCGCTGGGCATCGGATGGTCCAAAGTCCAATGGCTGGTCGCGGCGCTCAGCGTGGGACTGGGTTTCGGCCTCCAGGAAATCTTCGCCAACTTCGTCAGCGGCATCATCCTTCTGATCGAACGCCCCATTCGCGTGGGCGACACCGTAACCGTCGGCGGCGTCAACGGCATCGTCTCCCGCATCCAGATTCGCGCGACACGCATCACCGATTTCACCCGAAAAGAGCTGATTGTCCCCAACAAGGAATTCATTACGCGCCAAGTCATGAACTGGACCCTTTCCGACTCGATTGTGCTGGTAACCATCCCGGTTGGAATCGCGCGCAACGCCGACGCCGAACAAGCACAAGCCATCCTCTACAAACTTGCGGCCGGAATCCCACACGTCATGGCCAATCCCGCACCCGTCGTGCTGCTGGCCGGCATCGAAAAGAACACGCTGAAGTTCGAATTGCGCGTTTACTGCGAGGATGTGGACTTCACAGTGCCCGTTCAACACGACCTCAACATGGCCATTCACAAGGCATTCCGCGAGGCCGGCATCGAAACGGCCTGAAGAATGGGGGGCATACATGGAAAAACGTGGGCCTTGACATGTCCGGACGCACGGTGATGGATGGGGCGGAAGCGACAGTTCCACCGCCGCGGTCGGATCGGCATTCTTGACCGGCTCGTACACGGCGGGGCTTTTCCTGATTGTCGCCTGCTCGCTGGCCGCGGCCGCGACACTCTCTATCCTGCCTGACGATTAAAGTACTGACGTGGGCGTTACCCACAACCCAGTTTCTCCTCGTGCTCGTACTCGTACTCGCAATCAAAACCCCGCAATTTTCGCACTTCGCCCAATAAAAGGCTTGCGGGACCTAAAAGGCATCAGCCTATTTTGTGTTTGGTCCTTTTCATCCTTGTTCGGTTTGCGCTTAGGGTTTTTGGCGGGTATTATTACGCAGTTTTCAATGGGAGGGATGAAAAATGAAACGCGTTGTGTTCCGGCGAATGGCATTTGTAGTGGCGGTTTGTCTGGTGGTTTCGGTTTTCGAGGCGGCGGCCGCCGTGAGCGTGCCGAGCGTCATCGGCAGTCATGCGGTGTTGCAGCAGGGCAAGGTGATACCGATTTGGGGCAAGGCCTCGCCCGGAGAGGAAGTGTCCGTCACGTTCAACGGGAAAACCGTCAAGGCGGTCGCGGGCGCCGACGGGAAATGGATGGTCAAGATGCCTAAGGCGAAGGCCGGCGGACCTTTTGAATTGACCATCTCCGGCAAGGAAAACACATTGAAATTTGACGATATTCTCGTCGGCGAGGTATGGGTCGCCTCCGGCCAGTCGAACATGCAATGGGCCGTGAAAGACACGAATAACGCCGAACAGGAAATCGCCGCGGCGAATTTGCCGTCAATCCGGCTTTTCTATGTCACGCGAACGGTGGCCACGCAGCCGCAGGATGATTGCGAGGCCTCATGGACGCATTGCACTCCTGAAACGGTCCCTGGATTTTCAGCGGTGGCTTTTTATTTTGGACGTGAATTGCACAAGGCGTTGAACGTGCCTGTCGGCCTGATTCACACCTCGTGGGGCGGCACGCCTGCGGAATCGTGGACCAGCCGTCAAACCCTTGAAGCCGATCCGGATCTCAGGTGCATCGTCGAGCGCTGGGACAAGACCCTGGCCGATTATCCGGCGGCAAAGGCGTCTTTCGACAAAGCGCTGGCGGAATGGCAGGCCGCCGCGGAGAAAGCCAAAGCCGCGGGCCAACCGGAGCCGCCGGACAAGCCCAAGCCTCCCCAAGGTCCGGATAGTCCCTGGCTGGCGTCGGGGCTGTACAATGCGATGATTGCCCCGCTGCTGCCGTATGCGATTCAGGGGGCAATTTGGTATCAGGGCGAGTCGAATGCCGGCCGTGCCTATCAGTACCGCAAACTGTTTCCGGCGATGATAGAAGACTGGCGGAAAGCGTGGGGCCAAGGGCCGTTCCACTTCTATTTCGTGCAGTTGGCGAATTTTACCGAGCGAAAGCCCGATCCGGACGATTCGGACTGGGCCGAATTGCGTGAAGCACAGACGATGGCGCTCGATCTGCCCAACACGGGCATGGCCGTGGCCATTGACATCGGCGAGGCCAAGGACATTCATCCGCGCAATAAGCAGGATGTGGGCAAACGGCTTGCCCTCAATGCGCTGGCCAAGGCATACCACAAGCGTGTTGCGTTTTCCGGGCCGATGTACAAATCCATGCAGGTGCGGGGCGACAAAGTCTTGTTGCGTTTCGATCATGCGGACGGTGGATTGTCCGCGAAAGGCGGCACGTTGAAGGGGTTTGCGATTGCGGGCGAAGACCGGCGGTTTGTATGGGCCGACGCGGTCATTGAGGGTAAGACTGTGGCGGTTTCGTCGCCCAAGGTTGCCAAACCGGTTGCCGTCCGGTACGGATGGGCGCATAATCCCGATTGCAACCTGTATAACGGCGCGGGTCTGCCCGCATCGCCTTTCCGCACGGACGACTGGCCCGGTATCACCGTCGGCAAGAATTGACGTGTAAAACGATGGGTGCACCACGGCCTCGTTCATCATGAACGGGGCCGCTTTTATCAGGATACTTTCGTGAATAGACTATTGCGGCCGTTTGTCCGGTTGATGGTTCGCGCGCTTTTCCCGGGCATTGCGCAGAGCCTCGAACAGGAAGGCCAGTTCGATCTTCACGAACATCCCGCCGACCCCGGCGACATGGATGTTTCTCGGCATCTTGACGTGGAAGACAACGGTTCGGACACGACGCTGATTTGTTTCGCGGGCATGGCCGTGCTCTATGCCGCCATGCCGAAGTTCGAGTTTCGCAAGACACTGGCCGGCACGGGCGGCACATATAACTACATCTGGGTGCGCGACATTTATCGTTCCTATTACGACCGGGCCCCGGACGGTTCGCCGAACGGTCTCGCGTTTTATACGCGCATCATCGGCGACGCGATCGACAGGCTGGGTTCCACGTTCAACATTGCGATCGGTGCATCGGGCGGCGGTGCGGCGGCTTTCGCGTTCAGCGGCCTCCTGCCGATTCATCAGATCATCACGTTCAATCCGGCCTTTCCGATGAATGAATACGGTTCGTGGAAAAATATTGGAGGGATTCTTTTCGATGTTTCCAAGTTGTTGCGCCACCCGAAAGCCCACATCGAGGTGCTCTTTGTTGTTTTGGGCGTGAGGTTTTTATACAACCGCAACCGCCGCATGGTCGGTGTTGAAAACATGATGAATCCGATCGAATGTTACCACCGCAAAGAACCGCCTGCCCCTGCCACGGTCTTCTTCAGCACAAACAGTCTGCCCGACGCCCGGCAAATTCGGCAATTTCGAGATGTCCCGACCGTGGCCGTAACACCGATCGTCTCCGAACGCCACAATTGCATGGCCGAACTCAAACAACGGGGTGAACTGGGCCCGCTAATTCACGCGGTCATCCGGGAAGGCATGGCCGGGCGGCCATAACTTGCATTTCGTTTGCATTCAACACACGTCGGCGATGGTCGTGCCTTCGAGTATTTCGGCCACGCGGTCGCGTATTTCGGTAAATACGCGGATCAGTCCGTCCTCGCGTTCGATGGGCGTGGATTCGTAAAAATATTTGCTGACCGATTCGGTTGGGGCCAAGGCGCCGTCGAACAGCCTTACAATCTCGGCAATGCTGATGGCGTTGGCCGGCTTGGCAAGGCGATAGCCGCCGTGCTGGCCCTTGGTGCTCTGCACATACCGCGCGTGTTTCAAAGCCAGCAGGATATGTTGCAGGAACTTGATGGGAATACCCTGTTCCTGCGCGATCGTCTCGCCGCTGACATGCTCACCCGGCTTGTGGCGGGCGAGACAAATCAGGGCCAACAGGGCGTATTCGCTCCGAGTGGTCAGTTTCATGCCGCCTCCACCTGTCCGATCCGATTTTCTCACCAGTATATCGCAATGGCGGCATAATGGGAAAAATGCTGATCCACACCGGCAATTGATCATGACTCCCTGACCCCAACCATGGGCGAGTATGGATTTTGTGGGCCTGGCGGGCTTAACCCGGGCGGAAAAATGTCTTGCGGAACTTAATCGTCCACCAAGTCCATCTCGTTTATGGAATAAGCCGGGAATCTTTGCGCCTACCGAAGTATTCGGGGTGGCGATGGCGGCGCGTTCTTTCGTGTTCAGTCGAAAAGTTGTTTTCTGACGGGCACGTGAAGAAGAGTCCCGACGCACATCATGGTGGTCATGTAGAAATTGCCGCCGTAACTGAGAAAGGGCAGGGGGATGCCGGTAACGGGCATGAGTCCCAGCGTGATGGCGATATTGACGAAGATATGGAAAGCGAGAATGGTCACGCAGCCCGCGGCCAACAGGGCATTGGCCGGTTCGGATGCCTTCAAGGCGAGTTTGAGTCCGCGAAGCAGAAAGGTCAGGTAGAGTCCCAGGACGATGATGGCGCCGACGAACCCGTGCTCTTCGGCGAGCAGCGAAAAGATGAAGTCGGTGTGGTGTTCGGGCAGATAATTCAGCATGGTCTGTGTTCCTTGCCGAAATCCCTTGCCCGAAAAACCACCGCTGCCGATGGTGATTTTACTCTGCCGGATTTGCCAGCCGGCGCCCTTGGGGTCGGCTTCGGGGTTTACAAAGGACAGTAGGCGTTTTTGCTGGTAGGGTTCGAGTTTTTGGTATGCGATGGGCGCCATGGCCAAACCGGCGAGCAGGACCATGAGCAAATGCCACCAACGACATCCGGCCACCCACAGCATGACGACGGTAACGGGACCCAACGCCAAGGCGGTTCCGAGGCTGGGCTGCTTGAGAATCAATAGGCCGGGCACGCCGGCGATAACGAAGGCCAGCAGGAAAAAAGGCAGCGAACGCACACGATCTTTTATCAGAGAAAGATACCATGCGAGGGTGTAGACGACGATAATCTTGGTCTGTTCCGATGGCTGTAGATGCAGCGGTCCCAAGGGCAGCCAGCGTTGTCCGCCCTTGACCGAAACGCCGAAGAGAATGACGGCGCCCAGAATAAGGATTGCCCCGCAATAGAAAACGGGGGCGATGGACACGAGAAATCGCGAGTCCATGCACATAATCAGCAGGGCCAAGACAACACCGGCAAGGCAAAACGCGGCTTGTTTGAGGTAATAAGGCATCCCCGCCGTTGTGCCGCGGCTTGCGCTGAACAGCACGACTAACCCGACAAGGGCCAACGCAAGGACCAGACCGGCGAACATCCAGTCAATTCGCTTGAGATTGCGGTAATTGAAAATCCCGACACGAACATCGAGGATGTCAAAATCTTTAATTTTTTGTGTCATACCCGATTCCGCCGGATGCGATATTCATGTTTCCGCCCCGGGCGCGTCCGTAAAAATGTTCGATAACCTGTTTGGCGAGCGGAGCGGCGGCGGAACTGCCGTGGTGCCCATGTTCAACAAGGATGCATATGGCCATTTTGGGTTCGCGATCCAGCACGCCGCAGACAAACCAGGCATGATCGCGTAATGCATAGGGAATATCTTCTTCCTTTGCATACTCTTTGTGCTGTTCCAAGGAGACCATCTGGGCCGAACCGGTTTTTCCAAGGACAATCATGCCTGGCACTTTTGCGGCTTTTCCGGTGCCGCTGGGGGCGGGGGCCTCTTTTTCGACGCATTTGCGCATGCCCGCCCGAACGATTTCCAGCGCCTTGGCGCCAATGAATGGTTCGGACACATGGGGTCCGACCGCCTTATTTAGGTACGGGCGGACCCGGTGGCCGCCGTTGATAATGGCGGCCATCATGACGGCGCATTGCAGGGGTGTGGCGGCTGCTTCGCCTTGGCCGATGGCCAAGTTGACGGTATTTCCCGGATACCATTTCCATTCCCACGGATTGTTGGGATAGAGTTTTTTGAGTTGGCGTTCTTTCCATTCGCGGGAAGGGATGAGGCCTTCGACCTCGCTGGGTAGATCGATGCCGGTTTTGACGCCAAGACCGAGTTTGTGTGACCACTCGACGATTTTGTCCACGCCCAGTTTCAATCCGACATTGTAGAAAAACACGTCGCAGGAAAACGCGAGCGCGTCCACGACGTTGACGGCGCCGTGTCCCGAATGGTTCCAGCAGCGCCACCGGCGGTTTACTCCGGGAAGTTGAAAGAAACCGGGACAATAGAATGTAGAGTGCTCGTCAATGACGCCTTCTTCGAGCGCGGCGGTTGCCAGCATGACCTTGAATGTCGAACCCGGGGCATAGGTTTCTCGGAAACAACGATTGACCATGGGGTTGGGCTTGGCGGTGAGCGCTTCGTTTCGCTGGCGGTTGCGGCCATGGGTGACGAAGACGCTTGGATCGTAGCAAGGTACGCTGGCAAGGGCCAGCACGGCGCCGGTATCCGCCTCGAGAACGGCAATGGCTCCGACTTGTCCTTCGAGCAACGCTTCGCAATAGGCCTGCAGTTCCACGTCCAGTGTGGTGAAGATCGAGCGTCCCGGGACGGGTTCGACGCGGAAGTCGGGTTCTTCCTTGAGTTTGCGGCCGTAACTGTCAATAATCCGGTCAATATCGGGCTGGCCGGTGGCGTCGGTGCGCAATTGGGGGCGTGTGTCCGAAGCGTAGACGTTGACCACGAGTTGCCCGTCGGTCCCGTGCATGTCCTCCTCGTACATTTGTTCGAGTCCGCCGCGTCCAATCAAATCCCCCAGTTGATATTGTTCGTTCGCCGCGAGTTCGTCCAGGTTGATTTCGCCGAGGTATCCGAGGATTTGGCCGGCGGTTTTGCCGAGCAGATAACGCCGCTGGGGCCGGGCCACGGCATAGACGCCCGGCAAGGCATAGACATATTCCTCGACACGGATAAGATCGTCCTTGGAAATGTCCTGTTTTACGACGATTTGGCGGTAGACCTGACGCTGGCGGCGGCTTTTTTCGATTTTGTCCTTGAGGGATTGGGCATCTATGCGTAACAGGCGTTCAAGACGCCCACAGACGTCGTCGAGATTTTCTTCCCGGCATTCGGCGGGGATGATGACCAGATCGCATGCGGGGCGGTTGTCGGCCAGCACGACGGAAGCGTCGGGGCCGTAGATAAGCCCACGCGGGGCTTTGAGGCGCTGGGGATGCAGCCGATTGAACTCGGCTTTTTGCCGGTATTCGGCCCAGTGAACGATCTGGAGGTCCCAGAGCCTGGTTGCAAGAATGGCAAAGAGCAGGGTCAGGGCCGCGCCGAGGGAATAAATCCGCTTGTCGCGGAATTCACTTCCTCCTTTTTTGGATGGGGCGGGCATCATGGCGGCGCGCCTCCCTGGAAGGCTTCCTCGTCAAATCGAAGCGATCGCGATAGAACAAAAAACACCAGCGGCGTGACCAGGGCTGTGTAGAAGGCGCCGGGCATGACCGTCGAAAAGATCGTCTGCAACGCGCTCATGTCTGGCGTCTGCACATACTGGATGCAGGTGTAAAGGGTTCCATGCGCGATGGAAGCCACCAATACGATGCCGGCCTTGACGGCGGGATGTTCGGTGATCAAGCGGCGCGCCAGCCTCGCCACCCAGAAGCCTATCAGGGCGTGGCACACGATGTGGTGACCAAGCAGGGTGTTGCCCGCCACATCCTGGTAAAGGCCGCCGAGAAGGCCGGTGAACATCGCGCGTTCCTCGCCGTGGCACATCGCAAAATACAGCACGAGCAGCAGGGTCAGATCGGGTAGCACGCCCTGGAGACGGATCGCGTCCAGCCACGTTGTCTGAAGCAACGCGGTGGCGATTACAACCACGGCCCAAAGCAGATTTTTTCGCATGTCAACAGCCCGGTTTCAAGCAAGATCGTAGCGCCTGCATGGTCAGGGTGCAAGCCGTTCCTGCAACGGGCGATCGTCGGGGCCCGTTGCCGACAGCGGTTCGGCGGGCGGCGTGCCGGCCAGTTCGCCGGCGGACGGGGCCGTTTCCCGCACGATGAAGATTTCGTCGAGACGATACGGATTGACGGCCGGCTCGACATCGGCGCTTTTCCACAGCGAACCGGTTTCGTGAACCGCGACCACGCGGCCGATGGGATAGCCGGTCGGAAAGAGGCTTTCCGGACTGGCTACGACCCGGTCGCCCGGCTGCACATCGTCTTTCATGTCAATATAATTCATTGAACAGTAAGGGCTGATATCGCTGCCGCTTCCCTGGACGATTCCACGCACCCGGTTGCGGGCAATCATGGCGCCGATTCGGCATTCGGTATTGCGCAACGTCACCACGGTCGCGCTGAAAGGGCCGACGCGGGTGACCATGCCGACGACGCCGTTTTCGGTAATGGCGCACATGGATTCGGCGATGCCGCGCAACGAGCCGCGATCGATGGTGACGGTTGCACCCTTAAAACTTTCGATGACTTCGGCGGCCTCGAGCGCAAAACGTTGTTCGGTGCGCGCGAAATCAATCATCTGGCGCAGACGGCGGTTTTCCTGGAGGAGTTCGTTCCGTTGGGCGGTGTGTTGCATGGCGTCGGCGAGTTGGCTGCGCGCGGTTTCGACCTCCGTGCGATAGGCGTTATAGGAAAACACCAGCCCGGCCACGTAGCCGGCGGCGCCTTGGACCGATTTCATGGCCTTGAGAAACGGGTAGGAGGTTGCGGAGACGGCTATGCGGAGGCCTTCGCCGATGAATCCGGCGCGCTTGCCGCCGGCCATCGAAGCAAGCGACAACGCCACGATGACCAACAGCACAATGGCCGGCCGGTGTTCGCTAATTCGACGGGAAAGAGCCACAGCCATCCCTCTTGCCGCGGCGTGTTTTCACCTAAACGCCGGGCTACGCATCTTCATCCTGGAAGCCCTTGAGCGTTTCGAGATACTTGCCCGTGCCCAAGGCCACCGCGGTGAGGGGATCCTCGGCCACGGCCACGTGCAGCCCCGTTTCCTTGGACAGCAACTGGTCTATGCCGCGCAGCAACGCGCCGCCGCCCGCCAACACCACGCCGCGGTCCACGATGTCCGCCGACAACTCCGGCGGCGTCCGTTCGAGCGTCACGCGGACGGCGTCCACAATCGCGCTGACCGGTTCGCGCAAGGCCTCGCGAATCTCTTCCGAGGTTATCGTGAGGATCTTGGGCAGGCCCATGACCTGGTCGCGGCCCTTGACCTGTATTTCGATTTCCTCTTTGAGTGGAAACGCCGAGCCGATGGCAATCTTGATTTCCTCGGCGGTCCGTTCGCCGACCATCATGTTGTAAGTGCGCTTGAGGTGCTGGATGATCGCCTGGTCCATCTCGTCGCCGGCCACACGCACCGACTTCGAAAACACGATGCCGCCCAGCGCAATCACCGCGACCTCGGTCGTGCCGCCGCCGATGTCCACGATCATGCAGCCCTGCGGCTCCTGCACGGGAAGCCCGGCGCCGATCGCCGCGGCCATCGGCTCTTCGATCAGGAACACCTTCTTGGCGCCCGCCAGCGTGGCGCTTTCCGTCACCGCGCGCTTTTCGACCGCCGTAATCCCCGACGGGATGCCGATGGCCACGCGCGGCCATACCAGGCGGCGGCGGTTATGCACCTTGGTGATGAAATACCGCAACATCGCCTCGGTGATCTCGAAATCGGCGATCACACCGTCCTTCATTGGGCGAATCGCGACGATGTTGCCCGGTGTCCGGCCTATCATGCTCTTGGCTTCGTTGCCCACGGCCCGGACGCGGCCCGTGTCGCGGTTGATGGCCACCACGGACGGCTCGCTGAGCACGATGCCCTGTCCGCGCACATATACCAGCGTGTTGGCCGTGCCCAGATCGATTCCCATGTCGCGGGAATACAAACCCGGAAGAAATCGCAAAAAACGGATCACAGTCAGCCCTCGTCTTCCGTGCGAAAATACGGATTCGCTGTTTTCCCACAGCGGCCCGCATCGGATAACCGTTGAATTGGGAACCACTTTCCGCACAACGCGCTCATGCGCGACAATTGGCGGCTTGTTCCCTCCCGCCGGGCGCCGCCGCACACCACGATAGTCGTGCGCGCGCTCCCGGTACAATGCGGCGATTATAACAGAAACCCACCCCATTTCAAATGGGCGGAAGTAGAAAGTTGCTTGAAAAGCCCGTATGCTTGTGGGAGGCGAAACGGATGACCGCAGGGCGGGAATGCGACCGATGAATGCAAAACGGGTATTGGCGATTGTCTTGCTTGCCGTATGGTTTAGGGCGGCGGCTTGGCCGGATGAGTCGGTGGTTCGGGCTTTCAACGAAGACGAGCCCGGCGTGAAGGAAGGCGCACGGCCCTACGAGATGGATTGGGCGAATCGCACCGCACCGGATCAGCCAGCATTGGTGGATTTCGAGGATCTGACCGGATGGCAGGTGCGATGCGCCGACGGCGCCGAGGCACAATTGTTTCGGTCGAAAGAAGAAAAACTCTTCGGCCATTATACGGGCAAGGCTTTATACCACGGGACGTCGGCGGCCAGCCGTTTCGTTTTGGAACCACCTGCGCCCATTGCGATTCCGGAACCGTTCACGGGTGTGGATTTGTGGGTGCGCGGCAACAATTGGGGCTGGGTCGATCCCCCCACGACGGCGCGTGTCGGGGTGCGTGTTTTGATCGGCGACGCGAAAGGGGAATCGTACCGGATCGATCTTGGCGTTGTGGATTTCGATTACTGGTTTCTAATGCATGCGACATGCGTAAGTCCCGATGGCAAGACGCGCCTCTATGAGCCTGTTGGCACGCCGAACGACGGCATCATTGACTTTCCGGCGCATTTCACCGGTATCGAAATCAACGGCTGTTCGAGCCGCGAACCCGCGAAATTGTTTTTCGACGCCCTATCGTTCTACACGATTCAATATCCGCCCTTGACGTTCGAGCCGGTTCCCGACGAGTTGCCATGGCCGACGACCCCGGACACGATTCTACCCTCGTGCAAACGCGACGTGACGATTCGGGCCATGAGCGGCATTGCGTCGGGAATCTGGTCGGCGGAGGCTTCGGACGGCGTGGATACCGTCCGCTATATCTATGCGCCCGGCGACGGCACGCTGGGCGACGTGCTCGTCGAGATGAATGGACAACGTTTTCAGCCGTGCAGGAAAGGCGGAATCGTGTTTCAGGCCGGGAACCGCGAGGTCCGGATCGGCGATGCGGGCGTTCAAGTCTCGCTAATGGAAAAACGCGATGAAGGGGACGGTTGCGTTGCGGTATGGCGCGCCACGGTGGACGGACAGACCTTCGATTACCGGTACGCGTTCCGGGTTCGGGGCAAATCCCTGATAGTTGATGTGTCGGCGGACACAGGAGACGCCGTGCAACTCGACATCGGTCTTGCGCGGGGTTTGTCGTCGCCCAAGACGGTATTCTTTCCGTATCTTACCTATGGCGACGACTGGCCGAAGGTCGTTTGCGCGACCGGAGACGGTGGATCGCTGTTTCTTTTGTCGCTGATTGATTACTACCATTCGGAGGCCTCCGAATTGTTCGGCGCGCCGCGCGTTCATGATGCCGGATCGGTCGAGTATGCGGGCGGCGCCGTGTATCGTCCGACGACCGCGGGCGTCCGCAACCCGATGCGCGAACGCATCTTCATCAATGTCGGCAGTGACGTCCACGAAGTTCTGCCGAATATTCCGAACCCCGATTCGGATACGCGGGAAGTCGCGCGGGAATACCTCTGGCGCAACATCGGGCATCCGTTTCAGAACGAGATGCTTCTGAAATACAAGGGGCATGGCATCGAGAAGTTCATTGCCTGCCATCATGAAGTCGGCTGGCGCGAGGGCGGCGAAAGTTTCACGTTGCGCGACCGGCCCGCGCCGAGCATCGGCGACGAGAAACTCGCGGAATACGCGGCGTTCGTGCGCAGCCTCGGCTACCGGTTCGGCACTTACACGAACTACACGGATTTCGCGCCCGTCAATGCGAACTGGAACGCGGACGACGTCTGCCTGCATTCCGACGGATCATGGCAGCGGGCGTGGCCGCGCTGCTATGCGTTGAAACCGTTACGCGCCGCCGAAAAGGAGGCCGTCTACGCGCCGCGTATCAATGCGCGTTACGGCACGACGGCGCAGTATTGCGACGTGCATACCGCGTACACGCCATGGGGACGCACCGATTACGACGCGCGGACGCCCGGCGCGGGCAAGTTCCGCACACAGTTCGACGCCTATGCGCGGTTGTTGCACAACGAAAGCGGCGCGCACAAGGGGCCGGTCTTCAGCGAGGGCAATTACCATTGGTTCTATGCCGGGATCGTGGACGGAAACTATGCGACGATCGTTCCCTATGGACGCGGCTGGGAATTTCCGCCGCTCGCCGATTTCGACCTGCTCAAGATGCACACGAAACTGACCGATTTCGGCATGGGCATGCCGCTGATGTACTACGGAACCGGCGGCGAATGGACAAAAGACCGATCGCGCACGAGTCCGTTTTTCGACCGGTTCATCGCCGCGACGATCGCGTTTGGTCACATCGGTTTTCTCGCGGACGAGTGGGGATTCGACGGCACGCTCAAGTCCTATTATCTGTTGCAGGCGCTGCAACAGCGGTATGTGGCGGTTCCGGTCAAGACGATTCGGTACTTCGACGGAAAGGAACTGGCGGACACGTCCGCGGCCATCGCGGGCGACGCCCACAAGCGCGGGCAAATCCGGACCGAATACGAAAACGGCCTTGTCACATGGTGCAATCTGAGTTTCAAGGACGACTGGCCGGTCGAGGTGAACGGCGTCGCGTACACCTTGCCGCCCGGCGGTTTCGCGGCATTCAAGCCGGACGACATTCTCGTGTATTCCGCGACGCGGAACGGACAGCGGCATGAATTGGTCTGGTGCCGCGATTACCTCTATCTCGATACGCGGGGCGCATTGGTGCGGACGCCTGTCTTGACGGCGCGCGGAACGTTGGCCGTCAAGCCCGACGGCGCACAGGCGTGGTGGATCATTCCCGCGACGAAATGCGACGAGGCAACGATTGCGCGCGCATGGCTGGACACAGGCGGCAATGTGCGTTTCAGCGCGACGGCCTGCACGCTCGACGGGGCGGCCGTGGGACCGGCGACGGTCTTGGAGGGAATGGATACGGTAACGGTCGTTCCTTCCACCGAGTCGTCCGTTGTGAAATACCGATTGACGGCGGAAACCGCCGACGCATCCGTCTTTTCGGAATTGCGCCTGGCCTCACGCACCGTGTTGACGACCAACAGCGTTCCGGCAACCGTTGCCGTGCGATTGCCCGTGGACGCCGACCCGACGCCGTTTGCGGTGACGTGGACTTGCGGACGGCCCGGCGCCGCGCCGTTCAAGACCGGAACCGCGGACCTTGTTCGTTCCGGCGACAGGCAAAGCGCCACCGCGACGATCGATCTCCCGATGCCCGCCGAAGCCCCCCTGCATGAGCGATGCTGGTATTCGTTTCAGCCCGCATGGCTGGGCGCGGATGCCGCGCGCTGGGCCGATGCGATACCATTGCCCGCGTTCGACATCACGCTGCCGGCCGGCGAATTCATGCTCGAAGCCCGAAAACCGTTCGACATGGGCGCGAACGCGATCAGCCACCTGCCCGGTCCCGTGACGGCGACGTTTCGCCTCGAAGCCGGCGGATTGTTGCCAAAACCGCTGGGCCGCCAGGTTTTTGTAAAACCGGAAGCAGTTCAACCGCTGATCTGGCGTCTGCACATGCCGGACGATCCCTGCGCGGCGAAACTGCGCATGACGGCGGATGCCGCCGGACATTCCGTCGAATGCGTGCGCCATCTGCAAATGCGGCCGGCGACATGGACCGTCGCCGAACTGACACGGTTGCCGATGGCGCGCGGGATGGGACTGCGCGGAACAGGAGAGGTTCCCTATGATTCGGCGGCGACCGGCGCATTGGTGGATATTGCGCGCGACGGACTCGCGGGCGAAACGCACCCGACCGTGTTCATGCACCCGCCGTACAAGACCGGCGTGGGATACGCCTCGGCCTTGTTCGACAATATTGCCTTGCCGGAAGGACGGCCCATGTTGAAATTCGCCATGGGTTTCCGCGCCGGATCCACCACCCGGGACGGATGCGTGTTCAAGGTGACTGTAACCGATCAAGGCAAGGAAACGGAAGTCTTCAGCGAGCAATACGCCACCGTCAATCAATGGGCTTCGCGATCCGTTGATCTTTCCGCTCATGCGGGAAAAACCATCTCCATCAAACTCGTGTCCGATGTCGGGCCGAAGGACGACTCGTATTCCGACTGGGCGATGTGGGGTTCGCCCCGTATCGTGATGGCCGAACCGGCATGGAAAATCGAATTGCGCACTGAAGAATCCAGCCCCGCGTTCGGCCCGTCTCCGAAGCCGCTGGCCCAATTGACGCAGGAAAATCTGGCGAATATCCGGGCTGCGCACATCGCGATCGAAACCGCGGGTGTCAATGGTGGCCCTTATGCCTCGCCCGTGTTTTTCAACGGCATTCCCATCGGCACGACACCAGAATCCGCCGGCGATACCGATTGGCAGGCGGCAACGATGACGCTTCCCGCAAACGCTCTCGCCACGATCACGGGGTATAATACCCTCATCGTCAAGAATCCCGGCGGCGACTTCATGAAAGTCCGCAACATCTGCCTGTATTTTGAACTGGCCGACGGACGCCAAGGCGCGTCGCTCATCGATCGCGGTCCCTATTGCACGGCCAATACATGGCCCTTCGCCGAAGGAACCAGCGTGACGCTCGGCGAGGACCTGCCCGAGATTGTCTTGTGGATACCGTGAAAAGGTGCCGTGCCGATGGCCAACGACAATAGAGAGCCATGCCGATAACGTTAGAAATCATTGTGAACACGATGGCCAAATGTAAGACGAATTTGCGGTGCGCCACAGGCTGCGTAACGCAGCGTTTGCGGATATCGATGCCCGTCTTGGCGGACAGGACAACGTCTCCGACACTGAGTTGTTGCCGTTCGGCCGGCACTTTGCGGGGCCCGTCGCCAAGACCCGCCTGTCGGCGCCGATGAGCGAGTGTTTTCCAAAGTTCATAGGTGAGAAAACACACCAAGATATGGGCTTGGACGCGTTCGGATTTCTGGCGCCAGATGGGGCGGATGCGCAGGTCGCTCTTGTGGATGCGGAAGGCGGCTTATGCTTCGGTCAGTTGGATAGAGGTACGCCGAAGCTCTTCGGCGCTCCAGTCCTCGATGTTGCTGCGCAGCAGGTAGCACCCTTCGCTGAGTTCGGACCGGACCCGCCACTCTCGAGCCTCCCGCCAAGTCACGCTGGCCCCGCCATCGGAACGGGTATTGATCGTGACCTGAAAAAGGCCGGCCGCCCGGCTGTTGAGCCCTTTGAGGCGTCCGACGCGTTGGGCAATGGTCAACGGGTCTTGTTTCTTGTGCGCACATGCCTTGGCGAACTTCTCCCGCCCCTCCCGGATACGTTGGGCGAAGCGTTCGTGCATGGCCTTTTCTTTTTCGCGCCGGTCGGCGCTACGGCATAGGATAAAAGTCTCTTGACCGTCCGGCGAGGGACACTTCTTCACCTCGAACCCTTCCCGCACGATTTCCCAGTCCTCCGAAAGCAGTTCGTGTTCAAATTTCTTCAACCCGCTCTTGGGCGCCCCCACCAGATACCGTCGTCCGGTCTGTTGCAGAAATTCGATATGCCCTTCGGAGACCATCCTGCGGTCCATCGCCCAGATGCGGTTCGAGCGGCCATAACGCCGCTCCATAGTCGCGAAGATGGGGTTATCCGCAGCCGGGCGGTACTCGTGGCGATCGGCATCCATGGCGACGGCCGACGGTGCGTATGGGGCGTTGAGCTTGCCAACCGGGAAAGCCGCAGCCGTTGGCGTGATTTCCTGATACGTCTCAAAGAGCGCGGCGTACGCGACGTGGAGTTCATCGTCAGTCATCTCTGTCCAAACGGCGGCTTGCAGAAAGCCATTTTGAGTAAATAGACCATCTGTGTCCAAATCACGGCTTGCAGAATGCCATTTTGAACAAATAGACAACAGTTTTTTAGGGATAGCGTTCGTAAGACACCTCTTTCTCGCAATGAAGAAAAAATTCCCCCGAGCAAACTTATTTTGGACAGCACTGACATGCGGATTCGAGTTTGGAATCGCTTGGCCCGGACATCCGTGACCCGTTTCCCCTCTGCGTGTATCTGCGTCATCTGTGGATCGTATGATTATCCGCAGATGACGCAGATACACGCAGATATCGAACAGAATGATCGGGATAACGAGGTAAAACGTGATTTCTTGCTGCCAAAATCGGCATCATACCGGAAGTCGGGTTAGCGTTGATTCAGTCGGCGTAAGAAGCATAGAGGGCGGTTGTTCGCGCGGGAAGGGTATCGGACCATCGGCGGTCGGCGTCGGGTGTGATCGGCCGCCGGCCGGGGGGAACGATTCGCTCGACGGTGCGGCAGGGGTAGGGCCATTGAAAGGTGTGCGTTCCTTCCGTTTCGGCCTGCACGAAAAGATAGTGGCCTGCGACGCCGGTTGCGCCGGGCGTGTCGCGGTACAGATGGACGCCGGCCCTTGCGCAGATCGTACGCATAATCCCCATGGGCAGGAACGGCGCCGCCGTGTACACGCTCACGCCCTTGCGCAGCGGGCGCGCCGCGGCGGCGATTTCGCCGGTATCCTTGTGGCGCGCGACGATGTCCACGTCCGCGGATGCGACAACGAAGCGCGGGATTGAATGCAACCCGGCAATTGTGAATTCCTCGCCGGTAATCGTTCCGGTCATCGCCCCGGAGGCCGTGCCTGGTTTCGGCTCGACATCCATGCCCGTTATCCCAGCGATTCGCGCACAGGCAACACCGTCCGGACCCACGATATCGGGCGCAAGGGCCCAAACCACGGTCGCGCCCCGGTCGAGGCGTTTTTCGATGGCGCGCCGCCCGGCCTTGTCAATCGCGAAGGCGTTCGCAAGAACGATCACGCGCACGGAATCGGGCAAATTCGGCAGGTCGCGTTGCAGATACCAGCCCACGGGCGCGCCGATGCGGTCGAGTTCGGACTGCCACCGCGACAGGGATTGCCGAATTTCGCGCCATGCCGCCGGAATCACCCAATGCCGGGCTTGTTCGTCGAAAAGAAACGCCACTTGGGGTTCAAACGTCGCCATGCCGCGCAGTTCCGCCTGCAAGCGCCGAAGCAAAGGCATGGTTGGGCGCAAAGCGGCCTCTCCCCCACCCTCAACGGAATACGAAAAGCCGCAACGATGCGAGAAGGCATGGCCGAAGATCCCGAAAAGGTCCGGCCCGGGTTCATCGAGGACGCAGAGCATGCCGTGCAGCGCCGGCGAATCGAGCGAAGGCCGCATGGATTCCCCCGGGAAAACGGAATAGGAAACCAGCAGCATGTCGATCTTTTGGCAGGCGGCCAACCGCTCCAGCGAAGCGGGGCCGTTGCCGTTCCATACGGCGCCCGCGAGCAGGCGGCGCGCGCCGGTTTCTTTCACGATGCCGGCAAAATAAGCGAGCGTATCCGCCGCGAGATCGCATTGAAAGGCTTCGAAGTCGCTCGCTTGGCGATGCGCGAAGGGATCGCGGAACGGCCCCCAACCCGTTTTGTCGCATTCCTCCGGCGTGGGAATGGCGGCATCCTCGAACGACGCGGCGGGGTTGTTCCATGCCTTGCGCAACGCATCGTCCTTCGCGTACCGGTGCCGCAGCCATGAACGGAACGCGTTCACATCGGCCTGCGAAAAAACGGCGCCGCCCGTATCCGGGGCCGGCTCCTCCGGGGAGGATGCCGACCATTCAATAATCACGCCGATGAAACGTGCGCCGTGCGGCCCTTCGGCCATCAGGCGGATGCTGTCCCGCAACATCCCGGACGTGGTTTCGCGCCATGATTCGTCCACGCCCGAAACGTCCGGATCCAACGCGACGCGAATAAGGAAGTATCCCTCCGGATGCGCCTGCCGGTATCGCTCCACGATTTCCGCGGCCTGTTCGGCCGTACCGTGCCGCGCAAGCGGCATGTTGAAGACATGGAACGGAATTCCCGCTCCGGCGGCCTCGCGAAGGCCCTTCAGCGAAGCCTCGTCGCTTCCCTGCCGGTTGTTGCACATGTAGAACAGCGGCGTATACGGGGCGTTGTCCAGAAAAACCACCGGGCCGCCTTTTCCCCCCGCCCTGCAGGAAACGTTGGGCGGACGAAACGCAACGGGATCCGCTTGGACGATGCCCATCCCGCATGCCAGAGCGGCCGCAAGAAATAAACGGACCCGCCCCGGCAAACGGCGGGATTTTTCGGCATGCGGGGGATCAAGCGCCGCCATTTCAGAAATATCGTCCTTGTGGAACACGATTTACGCTAAAAAACGCGGCCCCATGGTTTCTTGATCAAGGATCGCCACCGGGTCGAGCATGGGCGCCGTCTTCCATGCGCCGCGCGTGAAATCGGGAAAATCGATCGGCGCGCAGCCCTTGGCGACACTCTGTTCGCTGACAGGGCCGATTGCGGTCCATGCGGCGGCATCGTACACGTTCATATCGGGCGGCCATCCATGGCGCAGGCATTGAATGAGGCGCATGTCCTCGATGAAATCCATGCCGCCGTGGCCGGCGCCCTTGGCTGCGGCCTCGTTGGCCTTCCACAAAGGATGATCGAATTCCTTCAGATAGGCTTCCATTTCCTCGAATTCATGGCCCTTCGATCGTCCTTCGATAAAGACGCGGTTGGGATAGCCGCAAAAGAGTCCCCGCGTGCCTTGCAGCATGTTGATGCGGCTGTACGGCCGGGGCAGATTGGTGTCGTGCACGATGGTGATGGTGCATCCGTTGGCCGTCTTGACGAGCGAGACATTGACGTCGCCCAGTTTGAAGGTTTCCTGCTTGCGCGGGTCGTCGTCCTTGAGATGTTCGCGGGCAAACTCCTGGAGCCCGCGCGACTTGCTGCTCATGGAAACCAGCGTGGCGAACTGGTCGCCCCGGTTGATGTTCATGTATTGGGCGACGGGGCCGATTCCGTGCGTGGGATACAGGTTGCCGTCGCGATTCACGGCATGTGCGCGACGCCAGAGTCCCTCGCTGGATGTGGCGAATTTGAGCTCGCGCAAATCGTGCAGATATCCGCATTCGCCATGGATGAGTTCGCCGAAGATCCCGCGCCGGGCCATGTTGAGCACCATCATTTCCGGCCGGTCGTAGCAGCAGTTTTCCATCATCACACAGTGCTTTTTTTGTTTCTCGGCCGTCTCGACCAGTTGCCAGCATTCCTCGAGGGTGACCGTGGCCGGTACTTCGGTGGCGGCATGCTTGCCGTTTTCCATCGCGGCGACACAGACCGGCGCATGCCACTCCCACGGCGTCGCGGTATACACCAGATCGAGGTCTTCCTCCTGGCACATGCGCTTGAAATCGTATTCGCCCTTAGTATACCCCGCCGGTTTCGGCTGCCCGGCCTGCATGGCAAGATTCTGCGCATTGGCGACTTTTTCCGGTACGATGTCGCATACGGCGCGGAGTTCTACTCCTTCAATGCGAAGGAGGTTCCGGACATGGTTCGTGCCCATCCCCCCCACGCCGACGAAACCCACGCGAACGCGTTCGAGCGGCGGCGTGGCGAACTGGAGATTCGGCGCCGAGGCGGCGCCCGGGGTCCCGGCCTGGGCCAGCGCATCCGCGGCCAACAAGCCCGCGCCCGCGGCGGCGGCCATCCTGACAAAATCACGGCGTGTCGGTTTGCAATCCATCATTCTTTCTCTCATGGCAGACATCCCCGTCGGTTGATTGTCCATTTGGTTCCAAGGAAACGATATTGACCCTTTGCACCGCCGCAAGTCAAACGCGCCGCGCCGAAAAGTTCGGGCGCATGGTGGTCTGTCGCGCATGCCCTCGTGGAAATTGGAATAGTCGCGGGAACTGGTGTATTCTTCGGGTATGAGTATGATGTTACCGTGGATATGTCTTAGTCTGGCAGCGGCGTTTCTTCTACTGGAGGCGGAATATTCGGACGCGCAGCCGCGCCGGGCGATATTCAAGACGCTGGCATCCACGGGTTTCCTACTGACCGCGATATCGGCGGGGGCGCTTGAAAGCGTGTACGGCCGGGCGGTGTTGATCGCCCTGGGGCTTTCATGGCTGGGCGACGTTCTCTTGTTGTCGGGTTCGGAACGCGTGTTTCAGATAGGTCTTTTCTGTTTCCTTGCGGCCCACATCGCTTACGGGGGGGCGTTTCTCGCCAGCGGGATCAAACCCTTTGCCGCCTTGGCGATGGTGGGATTCCTCCTGCCGGTCGTGGTAATTATCGTTCGCTGGCTTTGGCCGCATGTGCCGGGCCACATGCGTTTTCCCGTCGGACTGTATATCCTCGTCATCACGGGCATGGTGGCATTGTCCGGAGGGATGGCGGCCCTGTCGGGGCGTCTTTGCGTCTTTGTGGCGGCTTTTATTTTTTACCTCTCCGATTTGGCCGTGGCGCGCGACCGCTTCGTTTCGCCCGGATTCGTCAACGCTCTTTGGGGGTTGCCGCTTTACTATATGGCGCAACTCCTGTTTGCCTACAGCGCCTCGCTGGAATCCTGACGCGGCCAACGCGCGCGCACGAACGCCCATGCTTCGCCGCGATCCCTCAGACGGCCTTCGAGTTGTTCGTCCTCGACGGCCCGCAGGATAGTGGAAAACAGGGGGCCGGGCGTATACCCCATTTCGATGAGATCGTCTCCGCGGATGAGCGGCGGCGGCTTTAAGGCGTCCGGGGGCATTTCGACAAGGTAACGCTCCACCCATTCGATCGTATCCAGCGCGCCGTGGCTGGCCAGGCAGTCCAGCCGGCACAATTCGACCAAATCGGGAAACCACGGTTCCCGCACAAAGCGTTTGAGCCTGCAGGGCCGCATGGACGGCGCGGCGTCCAGCCGCATGTGGTTGAGCACGAGGTTCACGATGTGTTCCGTGGATGCATTTGAAAAGCGCAACCGTTCGCAGAGGTTTTTTGCCAGGGCGGCGCCGGCCTTGTCGTGGTAGTTGAACCGGATGCGGTCCGTGAAGGTTTGCGTTTGCGGCTTGCCCACGTCGTGCAGAAGGACCGCCATCGCGAATTCAGGCGACGGATTGTTCATCAGGCCGAGCATTCCGAGCGTGTGCTGGAACACGTCGCCTTCCGGATGAAAGGCCGGGGGCTGCTCGACGCCTTTCATGCGGGCGACTTCGGGCAACACGTGTTCCAGCAGGCCCAACTCGTCCAAACTGGCGAACGCTTCGCGCGCATGGCCTTCGGTCAGCATCTTGACGATCTCGTCGCGGATGCGCTCGGCGCTGGTCCAGCACACGAGCGGGGCCGTCTCACGAATGGCCCTTGCGGTGTCCGGATCGATGGTGTAACCGAGTCGCGCGGCAAAACGGACCGCCCGCAACAGGCGGAGACGATCCTCGGCAAACCGCCGTTTCGGATTCCCGACCGTTCGAAGACGCTTGTCGCGCATGTCTTGTTGCCCTTCGACATAATCCAGCACCGTGTTGGAAACGGGATCGTAGAACAAGGCATTGACGGTGAAATCCCGCCGCCGGGCGTCGGCGATTTCGTCGCGAAACTCGACATAATCCGGATGGCGTCCGTCGCTGTAGGGTCCGTCGGATCGGAATGTCGTCACCTCGAACGATCCTTCGGGCAGCACGACCATCTGCACGCCATAGGCCGCGCCGACGCCGACGCATTTGCGAAAGAGCCGCGCGACGTCTTCCGGCCTTGCGTCGGTGGCCACGTCATAGTCTTTCGGCAAGACGCCCAGAATGCCGTCGCGCACGCAGCCGCCCGCCAGCAACGCGCGATGCCCGGCCGCGCGCAACCGGGCGCAAATGCCCAGCGCAGCGGGCCATCTCGGATCGTCAGGAGGCGGTTTCATCGGAATGGGAATCTTTTTCGGCGGGCGCCGCCGTGCCGTGCGGGGCGTTGCTCCGGTAATGCGAATAACCCCAGGAAATCGCGATCAATGGCACGCTGAGCGCCGCGAAGGACAAAAACTGGTAGAACGGCGGCAGGCTGCGCAAGTCATAGGCGTAGGCGCGCACGATGGCCGCCGCGAAAAGGATCAACGCGATCCAGCGGTAGCGGCTTTCGCGGACGGCAACACCGATGACGACCGTAAAGACTGCCAGCCCCAGCCAATACAGCGTGCGCTGGGCGTCCGGGGCATATCGGCTCACGCCGGCCAGACCGACCAAGGCGCCCGCGACGACGATCGCCGTGCGCAGCCATTCCTCGTTTCGCGGCGGTGTCCGCTCCGGACGTTCCAGCAGCAAAAAAAAGCGCTCGCCGGCGACGTAGGCCAGCAGGATCATCGCCAGCCAAATGAGAAAACACGGTTCGCGGTGATAACCCGGCTCAATCAAGTAGATTCCCTTGAACAGCGAAATTGTCCCCGCGCCCAAGGCGACCAGTCCCGCCGCTTTCATGGAGGTCATGCTCAAGACAACGCCTGCCGCAAACAGTCCGACGGCCAGCAGATTCTGCCCGAACGGAATCCACATGCCGGCAAAGAGATGTTTGATCATGGCCGTCAACATCACGGTGGCCGCCAGCGAGGGCAGTGCGGCCATAGCGTCGTGGTCCCATGGCTGGCCGCCGCGTGTCCGGCGCAGATAACGGTCCCAGAAACCGGCCCCGGCAAAGGTCAGCAACGCGAGGGCGATGGTCTTGAAGGCAAAACGCGGCTGTGTGTCGAAGCCCGGCATACCGCCGATGAGAAACATGTGGTAAGCGGCGTGCGCGGCCGCAAACAGTAGAATGCCGCCGAACGCCAGTTGGGGGGTCTGCACGCATCCGCCCACGGCAACCAGCAACAACCCTTCCATGGCCAGCAGGTAGGGCATGCGCACGTCGCCGCCGCGATCGGCGACGGTTACGGCCATGAGTATCACGGCGGCCGCCATGGCGTACATCAGCGAAACCGTCCGGCTTCGGACATCGAAAATCGTATCGGCCAGGAACCATTGTCCCTGCGCCACGCGATCCGCGGGCCGCACGCGGCGGACGAACCGCGCATAATACCCCGAGACGACACACAGCACGATCGCGCTTCCCGCGCAGCAGAACCAGTTGGTCCCTATCGCGTATCCGGCGACGGACATTGTTCCCCCGGCGTTGAGATGGAACATGGATCCCAAGAAGGTCACAAAGAGCAGCAACAGCCCAAGCAGTTTGAATGTGACGAGACCGCTTCGTTTGTAGGAAAACGCGAGCGCGAGGCATTCGAGGCTGATCGCGACCATGAGTTTTTCGCCCGAGAAATAGGCTTGCAGCGCGAGGGTTGCCATGACAACCGACTTGGCGATGTAAACCTGATAAAGATAGTTGCCGCGTGGTCCGGTGACGTGCAGCAAGGCCGCAAAACCGAAAAGCAGCCCGGCAAACCCCAGCCGGAACATCCATTCCTCGTGCGGGTAGGCGTGCCGGACCGCATACCATCCGAGGACGATGAATACGCAGGAGTTGACGCCCGTCATGGGCGCGATGCCGCGTCGGTATTCGCCCGTTTTGCGCGCGTCGGCGATTCCCGCAAGCGCAAAGGAGACGTAGCAGACGGCGAGAAATCCGTTGCTGAGCCAGAAGTACTCGCGATCCGGCATGTCGAGGCCGCCGGGCTTGACAAGGAAGAAATACAGGTAAACCGCATAGGTCGCGATGAGCGCGCCCCACGCAAACAGGAACCAGCGGTGCAGCGCGTGAAAGGCCACCGCCACAACCGCCAGCATCGCGCACGTGAGCAGGCCGTAATACAGATTTTCGCCGTTCGCGCCGCTCATGCAACTGGCTACGACGGTGTAATACACAAGGAACAGCGAAACGCCCGCCACGGTCTGGCTGCGCCGCCAATGCGACACGCCGGCCAGCGCTCCGAGGCAAACCAGCAACAGGGGAATGCCAAGGACCTGCCGCCCCGACACGCGCATCTCATCCACGAAGAAGGCCGCATAGGTCGTGAAATACAGCGTGGCAAGCCCCGCGCCCAACACTACCTGGGCAAAGCGATCGCCCGTGGAACGCCGCCATAGCCCGTATCCGATGCCGCAGGCCGCGACGGCATAGAACACGGCCAGTTTCTGCGCGGGGGTGATGGATTCGCTGTACAGAGTCACCCGCGCGCCCAACACGATGCTCGTCATGAGCATGACCACCGCTATCCGGCTCAGCCAGATGCTTCCGATGCGCGATTCGAGCGTGCCGTCCCGTGCGCCCGAAAACGCCTTGACCACGGGATACAAGGAAGGGCCGCGGTTTTGCGGGATAGAAGAATCGCCGCGCAGCGGCGGAAAACGGACGGGGCGCACAGCCTCCGGCGGCGGGACGATTTCCTTGCGTGCGGCGTCTTCGTTGGCCGTGGGAAGATTGCCGGCGATAGAACGGATCTGTTCCGACAACTCGGCCACCTGCCGTTCGAGCATTTCAATCCGCCGTTCAAGATCCATGGTTCCGCCATTTCTCCGTTCCCGAGCCTACAGGCTAACGCAAGCGAATGATGGGACGCAAAACGATGAAAGACAAGGCTGTTATCCCCGTGTCCCAGTTGCTATACTCATGGGGTTGTAGAAATTGCTTGCGGAAGGAAGTGTAATGGCGGGGCTGAAATACCGCGAGGACATGGACGAAGTCCGCGCTCGCCTGGCTACGTGGTGGAATGGAGGCCGCATCGGCCGTCCGGCGCTGCTGCTGACGGCGCCGCGCGAAACACCGGCCGAAGACATCGAGCCGCTTCCGGAACCGGACGGCTGGCTGACGCATTATTCGACGCGTGATTACGCCTATCGTCTCAATTGGGGATTGCGCGCCTGCGTGAACACGCACTATTTCGCCGAGGCGGTTCCCCATGTTTCCCCCGATCTCGCGCCCAACTGTCTTGCGCTGTTTCTGGGATGCCGCGGTATTGAAATGCCCGAAACCGTCTGGTGCGAACCCTGCATGCACTCGCCGGACGAGGCCCGTTTTCACTTTGATCCCGCCAATTGTTACTGGGATTTTTCGTGGCGGCTGGGCCATGATCTGCTCCGGTACGGCAAGGGCAAGTTCCTGGTCGCCTTTCCCGATCTGATCGAGGGACTCGACACGCTGGCGGCCATGCGCGGCACGGAATATCTCTTGCAGGATTTATACGAGCGTCCGGATTGGGTCCGGGAAAGCCTCCGCCAAATCACTGATTGCTACTTCCAATGCTACGATCTGCTCTACGAGGCCTATCGCGACGAAACAGGAGGATCGGTATTCTGGTCGTGGGCGCCCGGGCGCATGGTGAAACTGCAATGCGATTTTTCGGCAATGATCGGCCCGGACCTGTTCGGTGAATTCATGGTTCCCGTGCTGCGCGAAATGGCCGCGCGCGTCACGCATTCGATGTATCATTGGGACGGCCCGTCCGCGTTGCGGCATCACGATCATCTGCTTTCGATTCCCGCGCTCGACATGCTGCAATGGACGCCGGGGGCGGGCGTCGAACCGCCGGACCATCCCCGATGGTGGCCGTATTATCACAAGACGATTGAAGCGGGAAAGAAAATTTACGTTCACTCATGCGAGGGGGTGGAAAGCCTCCGTCGCTTGAAACGCGAATTTGGGACCGCGCTGGAGTCGTTCCTGATCGGCATGACCGCGGAAACACCGCGCCAAGCCCATGAAATTATAAAAATGGCCGAAGTGTGACAATTCCGGAGGATTGACAATGGGAGCAGCAATGGACCTGTATCGTGGCAAGCGAATTTCAGCGGACGAGGCGGCCGCCATGGTGCGTTCGCACAGCACGGTGGACTACTATGCCTTTTCCGTGTCTTCGCGATACCTCGACGCGGCATTGGCGAAGCGGGCCGGCGAACTCGAGGACGTGACCATCCGCAGCGAAATCCGCATCGCGCCGCCGTTTCAGACGTTCATGGCCGATCCAGAGGGCAAGACGTTCCGACTCGAAACGCTGTTCATGGGTCCCATCGAACTCATGGTGCCGGCGGATCGCCGGGCCTACACACCGGCGCGCCTCAGCGAATTCGAGCGGTTGTTCGTTTCCGGCGACTTGACAACGGACATCGCCGCCTTCATGGTAAGCCCGCCCGACAACGACGGCTATCTGTATTTTTGCCCGTCCCCGTCACTGGCGCTGGTTGACGCCCGCCACGCGAAATGCTTCATGGCCGAGATCAACGAAAATCTTTTCCCGATTGCCGGCAGCGAGGAGCGGCGCATCCACATTTCGGAGGTGGACTACGTCATCGAAGGCGATAATCCCCCGCTCATGCCCCTTCCCCGCGTCCAACCCACGCCGATTACCGAGGCCATCGCGCGCCACATCGTCGGTGAACTCTTCGACGGCGCCTGCCTGCAAATCGGTTTCGGCGACATCCCCGACGCCGTCGCGGAATTGATTATCCATTCGGATCTCAAGGATTTGGGCATCCATACGGAACTCATGGGCGACGGAATCATGAATCTCTACAAGGCCGGCAAGATCACCGGCGCGAAAAAACAACTCCAGCCCGGCAAAATCACGGCCGGCATCGCCTTCGGCTCGCAGGACTTCTACACGTTCATGCGGGAATGCCCCGATCTCTATATGACCGTGAGTTCCTACACGAACAATCCCACCGTCATCGCGCAAAATGACCATGTCGTGGGCATCAACGCGTTTCTCGATATCAGTCTTGCCGGCGATGTCAATGCCGAATCGGTCGGGGGACAGACGTTTTCCGGCACGGGCGGGCATCTGGATTTCGCGATAGGCGCCCAGGGATCCAAAAACGGCAAATCCATCCTTTGCGGCCCCTCGACCTATGTGCAGAAGGACGGCACGCGCGTTTCGCGCATTGTCGCGGCGCTGCCGCCCAACGCCACCGTCACGACGCCCCGCTCGTGCATGCACTATGTCTGCACGGAATACGGTATCGTCAACCTGCGCGGACGCACCCTGCCGGAACGCGCCGAATTGTTGATTGGCATCGCACATCCCGACTTCCGCGAAGCGCTGATCCGCGATGCGGAACAAATGGGCCTTTGGCGGCCCCGCAACCGGCGGTAACGGACCTTACGACCCCGAGGGCCTTTTCGCCAGCAATTTTTTGAGATTCGCCGGATTTTCTTGCCACGCGACGGATCGCCCGTAATCCGCGTACTGCCTTTCGCGGGCCAGAAATTCGCGCGTGTGAATGCGGCGGCGGCCTTCGGGGGAGTCCTTGATGCCGAGCGCGGCGTGCAGCATTTCGTGGAACACGATGTAGCGAATGAAATACGGCGGCACAAAGGGCTGGTCGAGCAGGGGATGTATGCGGATGAGATTTTCGTCCGGATAATAACTGCCAAAACGGATAGAACGCCGCCGCCGCGCGGCCGGCATGCGCCCCCAGGTGATCCCGGCCTGCACGGTATCGCCGAATTCCGCACGGTTCACGTCGTCGAATATCGCCTTGAGATCGAAACAGACGCCGCGGGTTTCAAGCCGTTCCGGGGCGTTTTTTGGAGGTCTGATTTGTTCGTGATGGGCTTGAATGAAACGGTTCAGCAGGCCTGCGCCGGTTTTTGATCGCGGCGAACGAATCCAGTGCGCAAGGGCGCGGACAATATCCTTTTCAGCCGCCAGAAACATACGGTGAACACGCACGACGGCGCCGCCATGGCGAGGGGCATGACGAACGGACATGATGGAAGAGCGATTGTCCGTCAGCACGATCCGGACAGGCATGCGCGCCTCCGCGCTGAGTTCGGATTCGAGATCCCGCTCCGAGCGCCAAACCCATTCCATTTGGCCCGCTTCTATCAAAGTACGACGTCTCACGACGTTTCCCGTGGATCTTCGGAAACCTCCGGCACGGATTCCGCCGGTTCGGGTGCGGCCGATTCGGGCGCGGCGGGCCGGGGAAGCCGCCGGAGATAAAGAAACAACGCAGCGCCGGCGAAGACCAGTCCAAGACTGATCGCTTCCGACACTGTCATGCCCATGACGGACCGCGCGGAATCGCCTCGGAACATCTCGACGGTGAATCGGACAACGCCGTAAAAGAAAAGGTACAGGGCCCCGGTCGCGCCGGGTACGTGCGGTGTTTTCTCGTGCCGCATCATCAGAGCCATCGCCAGGAGAAGCCCGGCGGTCATGTAAAGTTGCGTCGGGTGGACAGGCAGTGAGGCCGTTTCGCTTCCGGTAATGAGATGATCACGTACCTGCTGCCAGTAAACGTGGCTGTTTTTTGGAAACGACACGGCCCACGGCACATTCGCCGGCGCACCCCAGCAGCAGCCGTTCAAAAAACAACCGAGGCGGGTGATGGCTTCGCCCAGCGCCAGATAAGGCGCCACGATGTCCGCGCAAACGCGCACGGGAAAGTCGTTCACGCGAATATACACATACACGGCGAAGATCCCGCCAATCAACCCGCCGTAAAACACCAGGCCGCCTTCCCACACGAAAAAGGCGCGCCAGAGGTATTTGGGTTCGGAATACTGAAGAATCCAGTAGATTTTGGCGCCGAGCAATCCGCCGATAAACGCCCACAACCCGCCCTGCGGCGTGGCGTCAATGGGCGGATTGCGCCGCTGCGCCTCGCGCACGGCGAGCAGCGTGCACGTCAGAAACGCCACCGCCAGCATGGTCGGGTAGGCGTGAAACTTGTAACCGAACGCATCGATCAGCGTGGGATGCATGCAGGCGCCTCATGTGTAGAAATCATCGGCGCGGGATCGGGACAATCCCGGCGCCGACCCATGGCCTCAGTCCTTCAATTCGCGTATCCAGATGTTTCGGAATTTCACGGGATTGCCGTGATCCTGCAACTCGATGGGACCTTTGTCGCCGTGCGGCACATAACCCGTAACGGAATGGGGCCCTTTCCAGCCGGTGCCGCCGGACAATTCGACATGATCCTGTACGAGCACGCCGTTGTGAAACACGGTGAACGTCGCCCGCTTGACGACCTTGTCGCCCTCGAACCGTGGCCGGTGGAAGACGATATCGTAGGTTTGCCACTCGCCCGGTTTGCGGCAGGCGTTGACCAGCGGCGGTTTGCGGCCGTACAACGCCGCGGCTTGTCCATCCGGATACGTCTTGTTTTCGTATGAATCCAGCACTTGCACCTCGTACTGGCCCATCAGAAACACCCCGCTGTTGCCGCGGCCTTGGCCTTCGCCGGACACTTCGGCGGGACAGGCGAACTCAACGTGCAACTGGCACGATCCGAACTCTTGTTTAGTGCGAATCATGCCCGACCCTTTTACCGGCATCATCGCGCCGTCTTGGACAATCCACTTCGTCGGCTTGTCCGGAACCAGCGAAGTCCATTGCGACAGATCCCGTCCGTCGAACAGCACGATAGCGTCCGACGGCGGCTGCGTGTTGTCCGCCCCGGGCGTCACAACGGGCGGCTGGGGCTGTTTCGCGGGATCTTCCTCATGGACCAGGATGCCGTCAATGCTCATGTAATGCACCGTGACATCCTTGCCCTTGTCGTTCTTTTCAATCTGGGTCCATTCCTTGATGACCGGCGTGTCGAAATCCGCAAACGCCCCGATCGCGATCGCCGACATGACAAAGGCGAACACTGTTGCAATCCATCTCATGGCCTCTTCTCCTTCTTGCTTGATTCCGTTCCGGAGGATTCCGCGCCAATCCCACGCCGGACACCTTCGGAAGACGCAAGTGTAGCGCGAATTCCCATTGATAGCAAGATGCCCGGACGGCAACGTATCTCTTCGTCGTTTACGTCCTTTTCGTCCTTGGCGTTGCTTGTGGATTTGACCGATCCGGCCGATCCGACCCATCGGATTACCCCCAAGCATGCGCAATGCGGATATAATAGGGACATGTTTCGTCTATCATGGGCTGCCGCGGCGCTTGCGGCATGGACGTTTGCGGGCTGGGCGTGCGACACGGGCACGGTCCGCGATGCGGGGTTTCATGGCAAGCGCGATCTTTTTCAACTCGCCGTCATTGCGCCCCGTAACGACGCCCGGGGCGATGCGATATTCGGCAGGGTCGAAGAAGCGTTTCGCGCGGCCGGCGATATGTTGAACGTCCTTCCATCACGCATCGAAAGCGATGACGAAACGGCATGGAATGCCTATGGACTCGACGGGCCTCCGGCCCGTTTTCCCGTCATCACCCTTACCGGCAGGGTTCGCGGCATCGATCGCGTGTTGTTCGTCGCTCAATGGGACGGCGATCTGCCTGCGGACGACATTGCGGCCATCGTGGATTCCCCGTTGCGCGCGCGGCTGGCCGAAGCCGTTCTGAATGCGTGGGCCGTCCTGTTGTATTCGCCCGGCCCCAACGCGTCGGATCGCGCGGAACTGTTCGACCCAGTCGCCAAGCGATGGGCTGCCGAGCAATCGCCCGGGATCGCCGTCCTGACGCTCGACCGAAGCGACCCGCACGAGCGATTGCTGTGCGCCTTTGCCGGACTGGAACCCGGCATGCCGGATTGGCTGGGCATCGTATACGGCAAGGGAAAACTGCTGTTGCCGCCGCTATTAGGGGACAAAATTACGGGGGACGAAATCAACGCGCAATTGCAGCGGTTGTCCGTTCAATGCACCTGCGTGGAAGACGCCGAGGTGCGGTCGGTAAGCGTGCCGATGCGCTGGGAACCGGAACACGATCGCCGGATTCCGGCGTTCGTCCCCCGGTTGTGCATGGTCCCGGCCGGCGAACCGCCCGTTCCCCCATCCGGCGCGCGCAGTTATCTCGTCGCCTATGTTCTTGCGCCCCTTGCGGCGATGGCGGTCTTGGCGCTGGCGCTCACTGCCTTCATCCTGCGGCGTCCGTCTGATTGATCGGGATCGCGGACGGAGTCCGCGAAGGTTCGAGCGGCCCGAAGACTTCATCGGGCGCCAGCGCGACAATCGCCCACGCCAGCGCGAAAAGAATTCCTGTCGTTCCACCCCAGGGAAACACCGTCGCGTTGGCCGGGAAAAGGGCGTTCCATAATTGCGTCGCGTGGCAATAGACACAGCCCGCGCACACGGCCGTCAGTCCCAAATGTCCGGAACGCCGCCAGACTTCGCCCACCATGGCGCTTACCGCGATGGCGTAGGCCAACAACTGGAACGCGTGCGCCGCATCCGCCCCGCCTCGAAGCGAAAGGGGCAGGATGGAGATGCCCGCCGCCAATCCGGCCAATCCGTACGCGATCCATCGGCCCAGCGGCATCAGTCTCGGCAGCAGATAGCCGCACCAGCCGTATGCGACGCCCAGCAGCAGCACCGCGTAAACGGTCGGGGCGATGACGAACATGATTGCAAACGAAAGCAGAAGAAACGCCATGGGCAACATGGGCTTGACGTGTTCGGGAACACGAATGTCGTTATACGCCGGCAAACGCATTAGCAATTCGCCGATGCTCCAATCCGGTTTGGCAAAACCGGCTATGGCGCCGATTGTAAAAACCACGGCAAAACACAGGTATATGGCGCATGAAATCCGCAATGCGCGGACAAAGGGCACGGGCCATAAAATGCCCGGGGCCGTTTCCGAAGCCGGCGAAATCCGGCCGGCCGCCCATGCGGCAAAGGCCGGAATCGCAAACAAAAGTAGATGCGACAGCGAAGCCTTGGGCACTTTCAAGACCAATAACTGGATCGCAAACGACAAAATGAGCGTAATCAAAAGATACGCGACGATTCCTTTCTTGTCCATGCGGAACTCTTCCTTTACGAACGTAAGACCCCAAAACCGGCGTTACGATGCCAGAATCGTCTTTGGGATGCAAACGCTTTCACCCGGGAAAGTGGTTGACACCCTGAACCGCCCTGTCATGTCGCACGCCGCACGAAGCCGTTCCTCAAAACGGGGCTACGAGCCGGGCATGCTCCATCTCGATCGAACGCGATCAGGTTTTGGGCGGCGTACTGGGAGGCGGAGTGCCCGGCGGCGGTTCGGGCGGCAGATCTTCCATGGCCGGTTTTTCATCATCGGTCTTGTTGCCGGATTGCGATTCCTTGGCCGCGATAGTGTCCGCCGCTTCTTTGGTCGTAACCAGCAGTTTGTCATACTGGTAAACAACGCCGAGCCCCGGAAACTGTTTGAGCAGGCGATCCTGCAACAGCGACATCAGCGTCGTATCCGGCCCGGATTCGATGGACCATTGGCGTTCGTTGTCGGGCAGGGCCTTGACGGGATCGTCCACGATAATCGTGATTCCAAGCCGCTTGCTCAGTTCATCGAGGATAACCACCAAATCCTGGTTCTCGTATTTGAGCGGCGGATCAGGGATCGGAGCCGTCAATTTGGCGGAGACTTCCGCGGTAATTTGACTGCCTTGGATAACGTCGCCGCGCACTACGGCTGCATCGGAAACGGCCGACGACTTCCGCTTTACAGGCTCGATTTTGTCGTATTTGATATCCACAATCTGTTTGCGGGAAATTTTCATGAGAATTCCGTCGCCGACATCCACCTCGATGTCGGTCGGGGAACGGGAGACCACCTGCACGCCGGTAAGTTTATTGCCTGACTTGAGTGTAATCACGTCGCCGGCAGGGGCTTCCGGGGGTTTGTCCGGAGGCGGCGTCCCCGGCGGAAGTTCCGGGGGAGTTGTCCCGGGGGGAAGATCCGGCGACGGCCCGGCAATGTCCGGGGGTTTTTCCTCGGGTTTGGCCGAAGGCGGCGGATTCGGCGGTGGATTGGGCGCGTTTTGCGCCGCGGCGCACATGCACACCACGATCAGCAAACACGAAAGTGCCACGCAGGATTTCATGGCCGGATCTCCTTGTTGCAGGATTATTCTAGGCGCACTTCCAAGGCATGTCAAGCGAACGAAAAACGCCCAGATGCCGCCTCAACTTTGGATGCGGCACTCTTGCCGTGTTCCATGCGCATGGAAAGTCCGCCTGTTGGAACCGGGTGGAAAAACATATACACTGTTCACCGAATGGAGAAAAACGCGGATGGCGCACGGCGATGGCATAAGCAATCAGGAAGAACTGGAAGACCGCCTTTCCCGCCCGCCGGCTGGACTGGTGGAATCATTTCGGTTGCTGGAGGGCGACATTCTGATTCTGGGCGCCGGGGGCAAAATGGGGCCGTCGCTGGCGCGGATGGCGGCAAGAGCGCGCGAGGCCTCCGGCGTGCCGCGCAAAATTACGGCGGTGTCTTCGTTTTCCACGCCAGGCTTGCGCGAACGGATCGAATCCTCGGGCGTTGAAACCATTCGCAAGGATCTGCTCGAGGCAGGCGCGTTTGCGGCATTGCCCGAAGCGGAAAACGTGATGTATATGGTCGGGCGAAAATTCGGTTCGACCGGCGCCGAATGGCAGACGTGGGCAACGAATGTTTACGTGGCCGGCCTGGCCGGACACCGTTTCAAGGACTCGCGCGTGGTCGCATTCTCGTCGGGAAATGTCTATCCCTTCGTGCCGGCTGGCGGCAAAGGCGCAACTGAAACGACGCCGCCGGGTCCGGTAGGAGAATACGCCATCACCTGTCTCGGCCGCGAGCGGATGTTCGACTACTGCGCGCGCGAATGGGGCGGCCGCGTGCTTCATCTTCGGTTGAATTACGCCGTGGAATTGCGCTATGGCGTCATTGTGGACGTGGCATTGAACGTATGGAACGACATCCCCGTGGACGTGACAATGGGGTATTTCAATTGCGTCTGGCAAAGCTACGCGAACGCGGTGGCCCTGCAATGTTTCGCGTTGGCCGACTCGCCCGCGCGGATTCTGAACGTAACGGGACCTGAAACTATTTCGGTCCGGCAACTTGCCCTTCGTCTGGGTGAATACATGGGGAAAACACCGGTTTTCATCGGGCAAGAAGCCCCCGATGCGCTGCTCAGCGACGCTTCGGAATGCCACCGGATCTTCGGACTGCCGGAAGTGGATCTCGAACGGTTGATCGCATGGACCGCCGATTGGGTAATGCGCGGCGGTTCCCTGTTGCACAAGCCCACGCATTTTTCAATTCGCGATGGGAGGTTTTGACATGGTCCCCATGCCGCCACCGTCCATCCTGCAACGAATCCGCGAGGGACAGGTTATCCCCGCCCACCCGCTGGCCTTGACCGCCAGCCGCAAACTCGACGAGCGACGGCAACGCGCGATCACGCGTTACTATTGCGCGGCAGGCGCGGGGGGCGTGGCCGTCGGTGTGCACACGACGCAATTCGCCATTCGGGATCCGCGCCACGGCTTGCTCGAACCGGTCCTCGAACTGGCGCGCGATACCGTACGCGAACAGAAACGTCCAATCGTGCTTGTCGGCGGCGTGTGCGGCAAAACGGCCCAGGCCGTGCAGGAGGCCGAACGCCTGGCGGATCTGGGCTATCATCTGGCGCTGGTGAGTCTGGGCGCGATGCGCGAAGAACCGGTGGAGGCGCTGGTGGCGCATTGCAAGGCCGTGGCCGAAGCGATGCCCCTCATGGGTTTTTACCTTCAACCGGCGGTGGGGGGACGTCTCCTGCCCGCCACATTCTGGCGGGCATTCGCAAACATCGAAAATGTCGTGGCCATCAAAATCGCGCCGTTCAACCGTTATCAGACCCTCGACGTTGTCCGGGGTGTTGTCGAGGCGGGACGCGCAGGCGACATCAGCCTCTACACGGGCAACGACGACAATATTCTCGTGGATTTGCTGACCCCGTACCGCATCGGAAATGTCCGGTTGCGGATCGTGGGCGGCCTGTTGGGCCATTGGGCGTTCTGGACACGCAAAGCCGTTGAATTGCTGGAGGAATGCCGGCGGGCCGTCCACTCCATGGACGGGGTTCCGCATGAACTGCTCACGCGTGCGGTCGAGATTACGGATTGCAACGCCGCGGCTTTTGACACGGCGAACGGTTTCGCGGGTTGTATCGCGGGAATTCACGAAATCCTTGTACGCCAGGGTCTGATGGCGGGGCGGTGGACACTGGATCCGGCGGAGGATCTCTCGCCGGGCCAAGCCGAAGAAATTGATCGGGTCCATCGCGCGTATCCATGGCTGAACGACGACGCGTTCGTAGCAGCCCATCGGGAAGAATGGCTGCGTTGATTTGCAAACAAGGGCCATAAAGGAGCGGCGGTGTGCGCACAATCATTTTCGGTTGCAAAGGCCAATTGGGCCGTGATCTCATGGGCGTGTTCGGCGCGAAAGGGGCAGCCATCGGGCTCGACCTGCCTGAACTGGATATCGCCAACCGGTATGCCGTGCTTTCCGCGATGCGGCATGGCGCGCCGGACCTCGTGATCAACGCGGCGGCCTATACCGATGTGGAGGCCGCCGAAAGCCACCCGGAAGCCGCGTTCCGCGCCAACGACACGGGCGCGCGAATCGTCGCCGAAGCGGCGGCCATGCAAGGCGTGCCCGTCGTGTACATCAGCACCGACTATGTGTTCGACGGGGGAAAAAAGACGCCTTACGTTCCGGGCGACAGCCCCCGTCCGCTCAACGTTTACGGAAAATCGAAGGAAGCCGGCGAACGCGCCACGCGCGCGGCGACATCCAAGCACTTCATCGTGCGGACCGCGTGGATGTACGGCCCCGGCGGTAATCACTTCGTTGAAAAAATCCGTCGCGCCGCCGCGGAGAAACCGCAACTCCGCGTGGTCGAGGATGAAATTGGATCGCCCACCAGCACACACGATCTGGCCTTGGCTCTCCTGGCGCTGTGCCGGACGCAAGCCTACGGCGTCTACCACGCAGTCAACGCCGGCGCGTGTTCGCGATGCGAAATGGCCCGCGAAATCGTCCGCCTGGCCAAATTGAAAACCAAAATCATCCCCTGTTCTTCCGCGGAATATCCAACGGTTGCCCAACGTCCACGGTATTCGGTCCTCGATTCCTCCGCGCTTGAACGGCAGATCGGACGCAAAATGCGCCCGTGGCAGGTTGCGCTGAAGGATTACCTGGCAAAAGTAGATTGACGTGGGTAACACCCACACCCCAATTTCTCGTGCTCATAATCGTGCTCGTAATCGTAATCGCAATCAAACCCCCGCATTTTTCGCACTCGCTAAATTATGGAACTTCAATTGGTTGCACAAATAGCCCAAGACTTACTCGTTGTTTTTTATGGAAGCCGGATTTAAAGCGTCTTGAGAGTAGCGTGTTCCCGGAGTCGTGAAGACCTCGGAATGTAACGCCGATTTCCAAATCGGCTTGCTGAAACACGATATGCCGATTTGGGGATCGGCGCTACCAAGCGGCCATTTTCAATTTCACCCCAAGAACTCGGTACTCTCCAGTAAGGTACTGATCCTTTTTTTTTCACGGGCATTCGATAACAACGATTCTTGGGGATGGGGCGCGAAGCGAAAGGGCGGAATGGGTTATTGGGCTGAATACGCGGAGAAGGCTGGACGATCATGGGCGGATCGCCTATAATCGCGCCGTATGAAAAGAGAATCCCTTGCCTTGCCGACGCGGCTGTTGAACGGAATTTCCCGCCTGATGATGCTGTGGGTGGTCCTGGCCGGGATTATCGGGTTCTGTTACCCGCCGATGCTGGTTTTTCTGAAGCCGCACATGGAGTGGCTGTTCGCCGCCACGATGCTCGGCATCGGCGCGGCGATGAATGCGGAAGATTTTCTCCCCTTGATCCGGAAACCGCATCTGGTCCTGTTCGGCACGCTGGCGCAATTCGTCATCATGCCGGTATTGGGTTTCCTGATCGCCATGGCGCTGCGCCTGCCGCCGGAACTCGCGCTGGGGCTGATCCTCGTGGGCGCCACGCCCGGCGCCATGGCGTCCAACGTCATTTCCTACCTTGCGAAGACCGATGTGGCCTATTCCGTGGCGCTGACCAGCACGTCCACGCTTCTTGCCCCCCTGCTGACCCCGGCGATCACCTTCGCGCTGGGAAGCGCCTATATCCCTGTTCCGTTCTGGCCCATGTTCAAAAGCATCGTGATCATGGTAATCCTGCCGCTGCTGGCCGGGCTTGCGCTGAAACGGCTTTTCCGGCAACGAATCGAGCGAATCAAGCCTGTGTTCCCCGCGATTTCGAGCCTGTTTATCGCCCTCATCTGCGGGCTGGTTGTCGCGCTGAACGCGGATTGCCTGGCCAAGATCAGCGTGCTGATTTTCGCCGCGGTATTCCTGCACAACGCCCTCGGCTTGATGCTGGGCTACGGCGCGGGCATCCTCTATCGCTTCGACCTCAAGCGCCGCCGGACGCTCGCCTTCGAGGTCGGCATGCAAAATGCCGGACTCGGCGCCGTGCTGGCTCTGAAACATTTCAGCCCGCAAGCGGCCCTGCCCAACGCACTGTTCGCCACGTGGTGCATCGTCACCGCGTCCATCCTCGCGGAATATTGGAGCCGCAAGACATCGAAAAACGATCCGGATACCCTTTCTTTGTGAAAAGATTCGCATTCTATTGCATCTGGTGCATCTGGGTTCTTTGCTGTGGTTCTGGCGCATTGTATGCCGATCCCCGGAAGGAAACGTTTACGCATGCGGCGATGGGCACGATCTTCGAGTTCACACTGTATGCGCGGCCCGGCGATGACGGCACAGACGATATACGGCGCATTGCGGAAGAGGCCTTCGACATCGTGGACGACCTGGACAACCGGATTAGCGTCTGGAAGGCCGACAGCCAAATCTCCTACGTCAACCGGCACGCCGCCGAAGAACCTGTCAAGGCGGCGCCTGATATTATCGATCTGCTCCTCTATTGCCGGAAGGTGAACCGGGAATCCGGCGGGGCGTTCGATATCACCGTCGGGCCGCTTGTCAAGTGTTGGGGATTCTACAAAAGCGAGGGCATCCTGCCTACGGGCGATGTTCTCCGCGACGCGCTCGCATACGTCGGCATGGACAAAGTAAACGTGGATTCCTCCGCTCGGACGATAAAGTTTGCCAAGCCGGGCGTCTTGCTCGATTTCGGGGGTGTCGGCAAGGGACTTGCCCTTGACCGCGCGGCCCGCGCCATGCGCGCCCACGGCGTAAAGGCCGCTGTGTTGAATGCCGGAACCAGTTCGATCCTTGCGATAGGCGCGCCGCCCGGTCTGCAGGGATGGAGAGTCCAAATTTACGATCCTTACAGACCCGGCCATTGCCTGGATGAGGTCACTCTTTGCGATGCATCATTGTCCACGTCCGGCAATTACGAGAAGTTCTTCGAGATCGGCGGGAAAAAGTACTGCCACATCTTCGATCCGCGCACGGGCAAGCCGGTGGAGGGCATGCTGAGCGCCAGCGCAATCGCCGACACGGCCACGGAAACCGACGCATTGAGTACGTCCTTTTTCGTAATGGGCGAAGCCGGCGTCCGCGCCTATTGCGATGCGCACAAGGGCATCCGGGCGATCATGGCGCCTATACCGGAGAACGGAAAGCCCATGCCCGTTCGGATTGGATTTGAAACGAGGCCGTGACAGGGCGCGTCTAACGATTGGATCGGGCTTCGATAAGACCGAAGGAGGGCTTATGATCCACAGCATTTCAAGGCGCGGGTTCATGCAAGCCACCGGCGCCGCGGGTGGCATCATGGTGGCGACGGGCTTTTCGCCGCTGAGTTACGCGCAGAACGAAACGGTCGCCGTGGCCGCCATCGGCACCGGCGGGCAGGGATCTTTTCATCTGCGCGACGGCCTTGCCCGCGCCCACAACATCCGGGTCGTGGCGGTGTGCGACGTGTACCGGCCCCATCTGGAGGGCGGCTGGCAGAACGCCGGCGGCGGCGACGTCAGAAAGTATACGGACTATCGCGCGATGCTCGACAAGGAGAAGACGCTTGACGCGGTAATCATCTCCACGCCGCTTCACACCCACTACCCCATCACGATGGATTGTCTCGACGCGGGCAAGTTCTGTTTTACGGAGAAGACGCTTTGCCAAACGATCGATCAATGCCGGAATCTGGTCATAAAAGCACGCGACGCGGGGCGTTTCGTACAGGTCGGCCATCAGCGACGCTACAATCCCGTCTATAACAAGGCGGTCCATCTCGCATGGAACGAGGGCGTCCTCGGCCGGATCAACCACATTGATTGTCAATGGCACCGCAACAACGACTGGCGAAGGCCGGTTGATCCCGATTACGTGTTGAGCGATGAGGAGAAAAAGTGGATACCCGATCTGGAACGCCATCTGAACTGGCGGCTCTACAACGCCAGTTCGGGCGGTCTCATGACCGAACTCGCGACACATCAGATCGATGTCGCGAACTGGTTCCTCGACGCGATGCCCTCGCGGGTTTACGGGCGCGGCGGCATAGACTATTGGCGCGACGGACGCGAGGTGTACGACAATGTCAACCTGACGTATGAATATGAAATTAGGGAAACCAGCCGCGGTTTCCGCAAACTCGAACCACGCAACAAGTACCAGAACATCGAAGAATTGAACAAACCGTACAAGGTCCGGGTCATGTATTCGAGCATCTGCGCGAATGCCAAAAAGGGCTGTTCGGAGCAGATTCTCGGCGACAACGGCGCATTCGAGATGACGGAAGCCGGAAGCCTGTTTTATCCGGAAGCGTCGTCGCCCGTCCCATGGGCACAAAAGGGACGCAAGGACACCTCGCAGGAAAATGCCACCGTCATCACATCGGGCGGCACGCTCACCCTGAGCAACAAGGCGCGCAAGGACGCAAAACCGGTGCTGGTGGACACCGACAAATCGGTGGATCAGTTGCAATTCGAGGCGTTCGCAAACGATATCATCAATGGCGGCACGCCGAAGGCCAACATCATGGTCGGACTGAAAAGCGCAATTTGCGGGATCGCGGGACTCCAGGCCATGCGCGAGGAACGCGAGATTGTGTTCGATCCGGCATGGTGGACTTTCGATTTTGAAACGCCCGATAGCAATAGGGTAAGTCTCTGAAGTAGGAATTAGGAGTTAGGAGTTAGGAGTTAGGAGTTAGGAGTTAGAATGATCAACGGGGCATGTCGAGCGCGGGCGAAACATCGTGTCGCGTGTGGCCTTTCACTGATGGTAACCGTCTGGATGGCTGTAAATGTCTCGTTCGCAGTGGATGATGCCGAGAATCCGGATCGGTACATCGGCCGGGACTTGGCGAGGGAGGGCCGGGCGTCGCGCGCGAAAGTGGACCCCTTGTTGCCCATGGCGTGTCCGCCTTTTTATCTACGCGACGGATACGGCCAAATCATTGACGCGAATGTCAAACCGGACGTGACGCGCCCCGTCAGCACGAAACAGACCTGTGGGGAATGCCACGATTACGCGCGCATTACGCAGGGCTATCATTTCCAGGCAGGCAAGGACGAGTTGTATCCCGAAAACAGGCCGGGCGAACCGGCGCCGCTCAGCAAGGGACCGGGCTGTTACGGAAAGTGGCTGCCGTTTTACCAGCGCGAACTGGCGCCCAAGCGCCTCGACCATCCAAACGACGCGGATATGACATCCTACCAGTGGGTCGCGGAATGCGGCGTCTGCCATCCGGGCGGCGGTCCCGCGGAGTACGATCGCGGATTCCGGCGTTACGACGAAACCATGGGAAGCGATCCCGGTCTTGCCGCAACGCTGGACGGCGATTATTTTCAGGCGCGGTGGAACGAATCCGGCGTCGTCGAAGCCGACTGCTTCATTTGCCACCTCGACGGCTACGACTACTCGATTCGCGCGCAGCAATTGAAAAAACTCAATTTCCGGTGGGCCGCCACCGCCGCCGCCGGATTCGGAACCGTCGAGGGAGCCGTCAAGGACAATCAAATTCCGAAACTCGCCTACCGCAAGGAATGGTTCGGTCCCGACGGCAAGGTCAAACTGGCCATACGGCGTCCGACGGATCGCGCCTGCCAGTTCTGTCATGAAATATCCGGCATCGAGAAACGCGGGACGGGCTGGCATTCGCATTACACCCCGGACGTCCACTCGGAACGCGGCATCCAATGCACGGATTGCCATCCGGGCGACATTCGCCACCATTTCGCCAAGGGACGTTCGCTGAATCTCACCGTGCGCGACGATCTTGACGGGACCGCGCCGACCTGTCGCGAATGTCACGACACGCGGCGCATGGGCGCGACGCCATGCGTCCACCGCGGAATGCCGCCTCTGCACTTCGAAAAACTTTCCTGCGAGGCGTGCCACATCACAAAACGGCCGTTCCTGTCCGCACGCACAATAGACACGTTGACGGGCAAGGCCGTCCTGTTGCCAAACACGATGGATGCGTTCGGGCCGGAAAGTTTTGCCTTCGGCGCGTGGTGGGGCAAAGCCGCCGCGCAGCAGCCCGACGCGGAACTCGTTCCGTTTACGCCGGACGAGATTGCCCTTGCCGCCGCGCAATCCATGGACGCCGATCCGGTGTTCCGGATTTTCGAGCAGGAGAACGGCGCCGCTTCGGAAGAAGCGCGGGCCGCCATGCTGAAAGCGCTGGCGAAAACGCCCGGACTCGTGAAACCGTACATTCCCCTATGCGTGTTTCGCGGCACGGCGTATGCCATGAACGGAAACCGGCTGGCCGAACTTCCCGTCAAACTGGAGCCGAAACGCGTGGGATCCCTTGCGGAGTACCCCGTCGTCTGCATAAAAGCAGAAGAAACACGTCCAATCGAACCCGCAGGCTATCAAATCGCATGTTACTGGCTCGCCATCGAGAACGGCGTGGTCCGCCCGCTTCGGCTGGCCGAGATGAAAGCCGCGTTCGATTTTCTGAAGAACGCTGCGCCCGTGCGCGTGGAAGACGGCAAGCGGCAGCCGCTGGCGGTGTACGACGACAACAACGATCGTTGGCCCGAAGCCAACACCGAGGCCGAAATTGGTCTCGTCGGATGGGCCATCGGACAAACTCAGACGCGATTCAAAGCGCCCGCGCTGATTTATGTAAAAGGGACCACCGCTTATTCCGTTGCCATCGAAAACGGAAAACGTCTTGACACGGAACCCACCGACGGCGCCTACCTCATCCTACAAGCCGGTAAAGACACGTCATATCCCGAAACGACATTTACCGCTACAGTCAGTCGCAGCCGCGATATCGCCGTTCGTCCGTTTCGCGAACGCCTGTATTGGAACATCGCGCACGGCGTCGAACCCGTGACGGAAGCGCTGGGCGCGAAAGGCTGCGCCGACTGCCACTCGGAGAATACGCCCTTTTTCCAGGGCCGGCTGCTGTCCGATGGTTTTACCCAGGACGGCGGTGTGATCGACTTGCCCGCCCACCGCGGCATGCGCATCACATCGCTGGCGGTGGTCATCGGCGCGTGGCGCGAACAAGTCATCAAACCGGCCAGCCCGTGGATTGTGATCGGCGCGCTGGGAATCATCCTGATCCACTTCGTCCTCTTTGGGACGCATCAACGGGCGGGCGGCTACGGCGGTCCGGAGATCCCGCGTTTCCGCATCCACGAACGAATCGCCCACTTCGTTGCGATGGTTTCGATCACCGTCCTCGCCGTCACCGGTTTCTGCTTTTTGCTGGGCCGACACGACCCACTCGGTCCATGGGCCCGATCCGTCCATACATGGATCGGCTACGCCGGCGTCGCCGGCGCCGCGTTCATCCTGCTCTCGTGGATATGGTTCATGTTTCCCGGACGCGGCGACTGGCGCTGGCTGCGCGGGGCCGGCGGCTACTTCGGCGGCAACAAGCCGTTGCCCGCCGGCAAATTCAACGCCGGTCAAAAACTGTTGTTCTGGTTTGACATGTTCCTTATGGCCGTGCTGTCTTTCAGCGGCATTCTCATGGCGCATCCGAACCTTCAGGCCGACGACGCACAATCCATTATTTACACCATGCACGATATTGCCGCGTTGTTCATGACCCTTGCGATTATAGCCCACGTCTACCTCGCCGCCGCCGTCAATCCGCACAGCCTCCGGGGCCTCTTCGGCGGACGGGTCAGCCTGGCGTGGGCGCAAGAGCATCACGGCCTCTGGAAAAACGTTCCCGATAAACTCGCCCCCGGCAATCCAAAATAAAATTGCCGAAAATGTCTTCTTTGGGCGTATCGAATTCACGGGGCTTTTTCAGTCTGAAATCCCCCAAAAGAGGGCGTATTCCCGATTGAACAGGTTATCGGAAATTGTAAAGAAGCGCCAATCTTGGGGCGCCAACAGGGCGGAAACAAAGGCGAATGTGTGCGACAGGCTGTCCAACCTGTCCTTCCACGGACAGGGCATGGCTTCGGAAAAGACCGACTGGACAATCTGTCCTCCATCCCGCGCCTTACTCACCATAAAGAGGCACATGTCCGCTCATTGACAAACCAGGAAGACGGCATTATAGTTCAAACGTGGCTTTCCAGTAAGCCCCGCGCCGCAACGAAGCCTCCGGGCGGCACGGTTCTCTGTGTTGAAAAGGCGCGGCGGAGCCGCGGCGAAAGGAATGGCCGGGGAAGCGCGTTGAAAGCAACGGGAAGTACGGCGAAAGCGAAGCGGCCGTCGCCGGTTCGCCGCCGCCGCGATTCGGCACAGAGGACTTTATATGAAAAAACATGGATTTACCCTCATTGAATTATTGGTCGTTATAGCCATCATCGGCATACTGGCCGCCATTCTTCTGCCCGCGCTGGCCCGCGCACGCGAGTCCGCGCGGCGCGCCAGTTGCGAAAACAATCTCAAACAACTCGGCATTGTTTTCAAGATGTATGCCAACGAGGCGCCCGGTCATAAGTTTCCGCCGATGGCGTGCGTGTTGTCCTATCCATTCGAAAACACGCAGGAAATGTACACGTCGTACAACGAATGCGGATACTCCAATCCCCATCGTCCGCCCAGCGCGGACGGCTCCGCGGATTTCACGATGTCCGGCAGGGCGGTCTATCCTGAATATCTGACGGACATCAACATCCTCATTTGTCCCTCGGACGCGGAAGGCGCCAATGCCCGCAGAAACTGGATCGTCAACGGCAAAACGGACCCGTGTGCTTTGAACGGCGAATCGTATTTTTATTTCGATTGGGCGCTGACGGGCCGCCCGGGCGAGGATTATCTGCGGCCGGGAGTGGATCCAAACGATCCCCGAATCCATGCCGGCATGTCCGAGCAGTCCGGAATCTACGACATGGGTTTCGTCGGCATATTCAACGATCTGCAGGAAGAACAGGCCGCCGTGGCGCCCGTGGGATCGCGAAACGTCTACGACCAAGACATCAAGTACAAAAACGAACAGGATCGAATCGTCACGCTCTACCAGATACGGGAAGGCGTCGAACGGTTTCTCGTCACGGACGTCAACAACCCCGCGGCCGCCGCGCTCGCGCAAAGCGGCATTCCGATCATGTTCGACCATGTGAACACGAACATCCGGCAGTTCAACCATGTACCGGGCGGCACCAATGTGCTGTTTTTCGACGGACACTGCGAATTTTTGCGTTATCCCGGCGATTTTCCCGTCACCCGCGCATTTGCCGTCGCGACAACCGTGTTCTAGCGTGACGATGTATCCCGTCGCCGTCTTGTTGTAGAGGTGCGATCTCCCGGATTTCGGTCATTTGCCGGGGAACAATTTCCCCAGATACCGGTAGGTATCGTACTGCGCGCGGCGCTTGCCGGAACCGTCGCCGACATAGGGATTGGATTGGGTCTCGTCGAGGATGCGGGCCTTGACATTGTCGGCGATTTGAAGGTTCATCATGTCGCAGACCTGGCCCTTGAGCACGGGATCGAAAACGGGAAACGCAACCTCGACGCGCCAGTCCAGGTTGCGCTCCATCAGATCCGCCGAACTCATGAACACAAGGCGATCGTCGCCGCGCCCGAAAATATAGATGCGCTGATGTTCGAGGAAGCGGTCGAGAATCGAAATGGCGCGGATATTCGGATGCGGAAGCATCGCATAGGTCGTGCGGACAACGAGATCCATCCGCACGCCGGCATCGGCCGCCTCGACGATTTTTTTGATGATCTTCGCGTCGGTCAGATGGTTTGTCTTGATGAAAACGTACCCGTCCGCCCCCTTTTCCTGCTCGCGCGAAAGGAATTTCATCATGCTCTTGCGCGAGTTGATGGGCGACACGAGCAGGTGCTTGAACTTCGGCGGACGCAACACGCGCGTCTTCGACGGCTCCAGCAGCATTCCGAGAACGTCCTGCACCTCCCGCGTTAGCCGTTCGTCGGACGTCAACAGTAGGCTGTCCACATAGATATGCCCCGTGACTTCGTTGAAATTTCCGGTGGACAATCCCGCGACGGCCATGTCCTCGCGCTGAATGTGCAGGAGTTTGGCGTGGACCTTCATCGTCGGCACGCCATAGGCCACGGTGGCGCCGGCTTCGCGCAACCGCTCGGAAATCCAGATGTTGTTCTGCTCGTCGAACCGGGCCTGCAATTCGATGGAAACCGCCACTTTTTTCCCGTTTCGGGCGGCGTTCACGAGGGCGTTGACGACCTGCGAGTGAGGCGCGGCGCGGTATAGCGTCATGGCGATGGACTGCACGCGGGGATCAATGGCCGCTTCGCGCAACAAGCGGATCAGGTGATCGAATTCCTGGTAGGGGTACGTAATTAGCAAATCGCCCGTCCGCAGCAGGTCGAACATCGGCGCGCGGTCGCGATCGAGCACGGGATGCTTCACGTGGTCCATCCGCTCGAACAGAAAATCGGGGCGTTTGCCGGGAAAACGCATCAAATCCCGCATGTTGTGGTAACGCCCCCCCGCGATAAGCGGATCGTCCTTCGATATCTTGAGTTCCCGCAGCAGCAGTTCGAGCAGGGAAGGCGGCATGCCCGCATCGTAGACGAGGCGCACCGGGCGGCCGCCTTTCCGTTTCTGGAGGCCGCGCTCCATCTTGCGGATGTACCCCTCCGAAAAGTCGTTGTCCATGTCGAGTTCGGCATCGCGCGAAATCTTGAACTCGAACGCCTCGATGCGATCGTATTCGAATATGTAAAAAATATCATTCAGCGAATGCCGGATGACATCGTCGACATACATGATGTGCCCGTTGGGAAGAAGGACGAATCGCGGAATGCCGCCCGGAATTTCAAGCAGGGCATAGCGCGTCTTTTTGCCCGTCATGCGCACGGCAAAATACAGCGCGCCGTCCACAAGGCTCGGAAACGGCCGGGTCTTGCTCAGGATGATGGGCACGAGCGCCGGCAGCACCTCGGCGTGGAAATAGTCGCGAAGCCATGCGATGACGTCCGCGGGCTGGCTTTCGATGTCGTGCTCGTCGAGGATCTTGATGCCACCCCCGGCGAGTCCGGCCGTTATGGCCTTGTAGGCGCTCCGGAAACGTTCATCCAACTCCCGCGACTTCCGGGTAACGACTTCAAGCAGGACCGGCATGCCGCGCTTGCCCATCTCGATGCGGCGCCGAATGCTCGCCACCCGAACCTTGAAAAATTCGTCCATGTTGGACGAGAAAATGCCAAGAAACTTCAGGCGCTCCAGCAGGGGATTGCGAACGTCTTCCGCCTCCTGCAGAACGCGCTCATTGAACGACAATGTCGAAATTTCCCGTATTTGATACAGATTGTCCATGCCCGCCTTTATAGCAGAATTCGTAGCCAATTGCCATTCAGACAACAATGGGCCATAAAAGTCATCCAACAACCACAATTCCAGATACCTTCCGGGTTTGCATCAAGAAAACAGACTTGAACCGCGGCCGAAACGTGAGAAGCAAAAAAGGTCTTGACAACCGCGTTTCTTCGTGCTATTTTGGCATCAGTTGAATAAAGGGATATATCCCCCCCCCCCATTGCTGTGTATACTATTGACATAGTCGGTTTTGGTTGTCAAGAGCAACGAAACAAGGAGGAACGGCAATGAAGCGTGCAGTGAAGGTGATTCTCATGGTGGCGCTTGCGATTGGCGTCGGCGTCGGTGTTGCCTATGCCGCCTATTCGCAGTACGAGGGCTTTCAGGCCACGACCTATCCCGATCCCTATCCCAACGGGTCGCAAACCTATTCCGAATTCAACAAGAGAGGCGTCTTCTTCTCGAACAACGGCAGCAACGCGAACACCATCCGATTCGAGGAAGGCGACGACGCCATCAACATGGGCACCGGAAACGACATCCTGCACCTCAGCACCGGCAAGGACGCGATCTGTTTCGGTTCCCCCAATGACAATCAGCCGGGCGTGATCACCTTCGATGGCGCCGGACAGGGCATGGTGAACGTGGACAACTCGAACGAGTACATCCGTTCCGAAAATGCCGACACCAAGACGGCCTCGCAGATCAAGATCCGTTCGCACAGCGTGTATATCTCCACCCACGGCGGCGATTTCACCGTGGATCTGGGCGCGGAATTCTGATTTCGCAATAGCCAAAATAGGCAAGGCATTCGAGGAGTTACGGCATATGCGATCAGATTATCGGCAAAACAACCGAAGGTTGGCGATTGTCACACTCCATTGCGTATGGTTGGCCGTGCTTTCCTCTGCGCACGCCGACTTTCAGGAAACGATTGTGAAGAATTGTCTGGACGCTTTTCGCGCTGGAGCTGCCGAATACGGCATCATTGCGGAACCTCGTGAAGTGGCAATCTTTCCCATCTGTGCCCCGGAGATGTCTGCGATTTACAGGACGCGTACCATGCAATACGAGCCGAAAGCCTACCTTGCGCTGGTTCGCGGCACGATGACTTGTACGGACGAGGTGAAATCCGGACCTGTGCCAAGCAATGGCACGGACACAGGGTCTACAGCGCAGTTGGAGGGCTTGCTGGCACAGTTCCGATGCGGACTCGATGGGAAAGTTGGCCACGGGAAGTTCTTCTCGCGTCCTGCGGGATTGTTTGGACGTATCGGGCTGTCGCCGGAACAGGCCGCTCAGACTGCTGGACTTGAAGGACAGGTATCCTTGACGGATGCGGTTCTCATCGAGACGCGTCCATTCCACTTCTTCTGGGCATTGCCCTGTGGCGATGAGAAGTATTATTTGGATGCCCACACCGGTGAGCGTATGACGAACCAGCAAATAATCCAGCACACGATGCCCGGACTCCCGCTGAGCCTTCCCCCGCCGTGGACGCCAACGGGCACCGTCTACTACATGTATGAGAATAACGTGAAGATCCCGATCGAGTTGGTGCCAAACGAACTGGGCATCGTTCTGCCGTTGGACGCGGATGTGCAGGCATGCCGTCAAGCCCTACTTTCCTGCGAGGGAGTTGCTTCCGCCGACATCGTTTTGCCGCCCCCGTCGCACTCAAGCAGGCCGGGCAGAGTGAACGCCATCACGCTGCGGTTCGACAAGGCGCGAAGTATCGGCGAAATCGAAGAAACAGCACGAGATCTCATGTCCCGTCCCGAAGTCGATGTCGTCTCTCCGGTCTTCCGCCAGCAGGACGTGGGTGGCTACGTATTCGACTTCATCTTCACCTATCTTGTTCGCCTCTCGGTTTATCCGTCTGGCGTGGCGGGGATCGGCGACATACTCCGTGATCGCACTGAACTCGCTGTTCTCGACAGTACACAGACAGCGTCCCATAATCCGGTTCGGTATACACTGCGAGTTGACCCATACCTTATATCCACGGCGGATTTGATCGATCTCGTGAATCGCATTCATGATGCGGACAACACCAAGTTCGTTGGCCTTGCGAAGATCGTTCTTCATCATCCATACTGGGATGTTAATTACGAGGGAGTACCTCAATGATTCACAACCATAAACACTTCGGGCATTTGCAAAGCACGCCCATCATGCCCTGTATACACGCACGCATCTCTTCGCTCCCTAATCCGTTGCTGGGCATTCTTGTTTACTGTATCTCCATGACGAGTTGGGCGCAGATAGCATTACCCCGCATCGTATGGCATCCACAACTGGAGGCAGGTGTAAGTACATCTATTGTTGACACTTTTCGGACTTACCCTCTTCCTGAGGTGAAGGGCGTTCAGTTCTGTATCTGGACCCTATCTTATATGCCATGGCACGCAGACTGCATCCAGTACGTTGATATACCAGGTCTTATAAACGATGGGTACGTGATAGGAACGTTCATCTATAACAATGTCTATGAAATCAATGAGGTAGTTAACACTCAGATCGTTTCCATGGGAGCGAGAATTGTGATTGCGGATGAGTTGGCGTGGAGACAAAACCAAGCTGCAACGCCACAGGAAATCATAGATATGAGCGATGCCTGCCATGAGGCAAATCCCGATGTGCTATTTGTCTACTCAGATGTATCTTTTTCTGGTTCATGGCCAATATACCCAATCTGTGAACAAATGAAGAGTTTACTCGCACAAGAGGTTCCTGCAAGAGACTTAGCGGACGTAATTGATGTCTTAGTGAGTCAGAGCTGGTCTGATGGCCACATTCTGAGATTTTATGCAGCTCCGCAAGGGATTAAAAGTTCGGTATGGGCATCAAGTGTGTATCCAAGAACACACTTTCGATGCGCTATTCGTTGCGGTTACCACACTCTTTCCGCAGCTTTCATCTTTCATCGTCCAAATAATTATGGTTGGAACGGAACGAACGGTATGCGAGAGGAACTCTTAAATATGCTGCGTTCGCGTTTCATTATAACCTCCTCAGGCATAGATCCCAGCACCGTCATTGATTCTATGGGATATATAACTACACGCTCAGGATGTTATATTAATGCCACTACCGAACAATTAACACCGTCATCCGACAGGGAATTTATCGTTAGGAACGGTTCCGTGGTGCTTGCCTTAATCGACGAAACCGGCGTATACCTAAAGGGCAAGTTGTATCAACTTGTGACAGTGAATCTGAATCAAGTTACATCTATTCCCTGCATGCGCGTAAGAGATCCAGCAGGCACAACGGTAGCAATGATCAATAGTCAGGAGTTTATCAATTCCGCGATCGAACCTACTTCTCCATATGTCGTGCCCGCAGGGAGCCTGTTGCTGAAACAGGAAATTGTCCATTAAAGAACGAAGATACAAGTCTGTTGACATTGTAGAGCATCTGACTATGTTGAAACAATCTTGACTAGCAGGAAATACATGAAAGTTCCGAGACATGGTAACCAAGTTACAATAAAGGGAACAGCAATGACAACTTATTTGAGTCGTGTCTCGGCAAATACATTGTTCCTAATATTAATATTCACTGTGGTGTATCATCATGACCATAATGTATCTGCTACATTATTCGTAAAAATAAGGCCTATTATCCGCGTTGATGCCGACAGTACCGCTTCCGCACCGGACGGATTGTCGTGGGCGACAGCTTTTCCAACGATTCAACAGGGCATAGAAGCATCATTTCCGCCGGGAAACGGTGAGATCTGGGTAGCAGAAGGCATCTATTGTCCCACCATTGATCTACCTGTCAATATTGGCATCTATGGTGGTTTTTCGGGCGTTGAGACTTTTCGATCTGAACGGGATTGGGCCGCGCATCCAACCATTATTGACGGGAAGGGGACGGACATCTGCGTTACGGGAGCCGACCACGGCATCCTGGACGGCTTTATCGTGCGGAACGGGCGTCCGGGGATGGTAAACAAGAACTGCTGTTGCGTAATCGTGTCGAACTGCACGTTTCGTGACAACACAAGTCCGTCTGCGTTCGTCATGTACGGTAACTACGGCGCCGCCATCTCGAACGACGACACTTCTCTCACACTGACGAATTGCGTGTTTGCAGGCAATTCGAGTTTCTTCGGTGGGGCGATATTCAATCGGTTCTCCACACTCACAGCCGATACGTGCACCTTTTCGGACAATGCTGCGGCCGGCGATTCCGGTGTGCCGGCGGCATCCGGTGGCGCCATCTACAACGACCTGAATAACTTTCTTGATCTGACCGACTGCGTGTTTGTTCGGAACACGGCGAAACTGATGGGTGGCGCGATTGCCACCTATGATACGTCCGAAGGGACGATATCCAACTGCGTTTTTTCCGGGAACACGGCCACGGATGGCGGCGCCCTTGCAGGCGAGGGTTGGTTCTCGCCAACTCTGGTCAATTGCACGCTCGCCGAAAACACGGCTACGAACGGCGGCGCCATGTATATCCGTAGTAGTTGTTTTCCATCGCTCACAAACTGCGTCTTGTGGAACAATGCGCCGAATGAGCTTGCGGGCAGTCCTTATGATGTGATGTATTCCTGCGTGCGCGGCGGATTTGCGGGAGAGGGCAACATCGCCGCGGACCCGTTGTTCACGGATGCGGCCAACGGCGATTTCCGGTTGCTGCCCGGTTCGCCGTGCATGGACACGGGGACGGCCTGGGACGCCCCCAACACGGACATAGACGGAATAGCGCGTCCGCAAGGCGCCGGGTTCGACATGGGCGCCCACGAATACAAGCCCACCGGCGAGGGCGAAGGCGAGGGTGAAGGCGAAGGGTGCGACGGCACGCCCGGATGCCAAGGGCAGGCCGGCACGATGAGTTCTTCCAATCCCAACATACACGGAAGTATGCTGGCGACTGCCGTGGCTGGTATTTTTCTTCTTTCGACGATGCGACGAGTACGGCATCCCGTACAGTCGCGCTGAATAGTACATGCGACTATAGCCCGACGCATTATATGGCAAGTGAAAATGCTGGTTTTGCAGGCGCGTCGTGGTCCGTGTACTCCACAAGCCCGACGTTCACGCTTTCCGCGGGCGCGGGAACCAAGACGGTCTATTTCAAGACAAAGAACGAAATCGGAGAATCGTCTGAGATTAGTGATACAATAGTATTAGAATAAATGAAAAAATATACAATTAATATATATATTTAAATGGGCCCTCAAAATGAGATTGATCTGTAGAGAAACTAATCAAACTGTTTTCATCGTTTGCTTTGCAATATTATTCATTGCAAAATATGCAACAGCTGCCCAAGTTTCACTATGTGATTATTGGCCTCACAAGGCAGGAAATAACTGGTTTGCACGATATCCAGACGAGTACTTTGATCAAAGGTTCTCTTTTGACGAAGAATTCGAGGTTAATGGATATTGCGTCTGGAAAACACTTGAAGGAATTATGGGTGACTTCAGTTATCCTAAAGTTCTATATCGTGTTTTTATGGATGACTGGCTGTACATCACGAATAACCAAGCAGACTTGGTTCAATTGCCGAATATAACTGGCGATCTCAAACGGTTCCTGCCTTTAACGATTTCTTTGGACGAATCTTTTTTTTCGCCATACTTGAACGAGGCGATTACTCCTCGTATGGCGTCATTGTTCGAGTTCTTTCCTGAACGAGGTATTCGATTACTTGGGGGAGATTTGAGGTTATTCCCGTTCGGTAATCAGCCTGATGTCCTAGTCTTCATGTCGCAACCGGGACAGAATTTTCCATTATTTGGTTTGGGAAAAGGTCTAGGCGTGCTGTTTTATGCGTGGTTTGTTATTGACACAATTACGGTGCTGGGCGGTTGCGATTCCTCGCTTGCGATCACACGGCCGCCCGTCGGCGGGAGGCATGAGGAGGGGAGCCGGTTGGAACTGAGCGTGGAAGTCGCGGGCAAGTCGGGCGGGCTGTTGTACCAGTGGATTCGAAACGGGATCTATGCGACAGGCCAAACCGGTTCCGTCTACACCATCGAGGCGCTGGGATTTGGCGATGCCGGCCGTTACAGTTGCATCGTGTCGAATCCGGGCAAGGGAAGCGTCCAGACCCTGCCGGTGGAGATAAGCGTCGTCGAAGCCGGCACGCTGCCCGCGGCGGGCCTTTCGGGCCTTGCAACGCTGACGCTGGCAATCGGCGGCCTCGCCGCTTTCCGCCGCGCCCGGTAATCCCGCGAAACATCAGACGCGGAAGAGGAACAGCCCCACTTTTCCGCGGGATTTCCTCGTTTTGGCCGTGGACATCACGGATCAAGCCTCGCGATCCCCGACGCGTGACAGACTTCCGTGCCGTGTCCTTTGCGTTTGCGGCGCAAGGTTTATCCGCCACGGCGCCGGCCGACTCATCCTTTTGTCCTGCTCGAATCGGCCCAATGATTTTTGGTTTGCGTGAAAGCAGGCGATTCGGGAGCGAAAAAAATCGGGATCACGCGATTTTCGGGAATATTGGGTTGATTCCTCCGGTCTTTATGGCATAGGATCATTGCCTCCATTTGGAACCGCGGCGTGGATGCGATTTGCCGCGGGTTTCATGAAGAAGGGGCCGGTTCAATCACAGGAAAACGAGCGAAGACGGCAACCCCTCCCAAAGGCAATACGCGAATCGGAAGACGGAAGGCCGTCTCCGGCGAGTGAACAGCGCGTCGTTCCGCGCGGCACGGAACAACCGGGAAAGGCACATGTTGAACGCAATGAGGCTTGAGACCGAAAAAGGGCTTTACGACCCGCGCTACGAGCATGACGCGTGCGGCGTGGGATTCGTCGCGAACATTGACGGAACGGCCACGCATACCATTATCCGCCAGGGCATCCAGGTTCTCGAAAATCTGGTGCACCGCGGCGCCTGCGGATGCGACCCGGACACGGGCGACGGGGCGGGCATTCTGACTCAGCTTCCCCACCGGTTTTTCGCGGAACAGGCGGAGACGCTGGGATTCGAACTGCCGCCGCCGGGCCGTTACGCGGCGGGGATGGTGTTTCTGCCGTCCAAAACGAAAGATCGCAAGGCGTGCATGAAAATCGTCGAGGGCGCCGTTGCCGGGGAAGGGCAGACGTTTCTTGGCTGGCGCGAGGTGCCCCGGGATTCGTCGGCCATCGGCTGGCTGGCGCGGCAGAACGAGCCGGTCATCATGCAGGCGTTTATCCGGCGCGAACAGGGATTGGATGTCGAAGGGTTCGAGCGCACGCTGCTCGTCATCCGCAAGATCGCCGAAAACGAGGTCCGCCGGTCGGACCTGCCGGAAAAGGCGCAATTCTATATTCCGAGCCTCTCGGCGCGGACCATCGTCTACAAGGGCCTCATGCTGGCCCAGCAGATGGACCACTATTACCCGGATCTTTCCGACGAATTGTTCGAAAGCGGCCTTGCGCTGGTCCACCAACGGTACAGCACGAACACGCTGCCGACATGGCCGCTGGCGCATCCGTTCCGGTTCCTCGCGCACAACGGCGAAATCAACACCCTGCGCGGCAACATCAACATGATGGCGTCGCGGGAAAAGCATCTCGCCAGCACCTTGTTCGGCGAAAACATCAAGAAACTCCTGCCGATTCTGACCGAGGGGGCGAGCGATTCGGCGATGCTCGACAACGCGTTCGAAATGCTCGTGCGCGGCGGCCGTTCGGCGGCCCATGCGCTGATGATGATGATCCCGGAGCCGTGGAGCGGCCACGAAACGATGCCGGACGACAAAAAGGCCTTCTATGAATACCATGCGTGCATGATGGAGCCGTGGGACGGCCCGGCTTCGATCGCCTTCACGGACGGCGTGCGCATCGGGGCGGTTCTCGACCGCAACGGACTGCGCCCGTCGCGCTACTGGATCACCGACGACGGTTTCGTGGTGATGGCTTCGGAGGTGGGCGTGCTCGACATCCCGCAGGAGAAGATCGCGAGGAAAGGGCGGCTCGAACCGGGGCGCATGTTCCTCATAGACACCGAAGAACAACGCATCGTCGGCGACGAAGAAATCAAGGAATACTACGCGGCGCTGCGGCCCTACCGGAAATGGCTCAACCAGTACCGGCACATGCTTCCGAAGGAATGCCCGCCGATAGACCGCATTCACGAAAACGCCTCGCTCGCCGAGCGTGAAATGGCCTTCGGTTACACCCAGGAAGATTTGGACATCGTCATGGCGCCGATGGCGGCGGACGCGCACGAGGCGGTCGGTTCAATGGGGAACGACGCGCCGCTGGCGGTCTTGTCCAGCCGTCCGCAGTTATTGTTCAATTATTTCAAGCAGCTTTTCGCGCAGGTCACGAATCCCCCGATCGATCCCATCCGCGAAGAAATCGTCATGTCGCTCGAAACGACCATCGGCCGCGAGTCGAACCTCCTCGACGAAACCCCGTATCACTGCCGGCAGCTTCATCTGTCCTCGCCGATACTGAGCGACGCGCAATTGAAATACATCAAGGACCTCGACGCGCCCGGCATCAAGCCGGTGGTCATCCCGACCCTGTTCCCGGCGGCGGAGGGCGCGGCCGGCATGGATGCGGCCCTCGAACGGATCTGCTCGGAGGCGTCGGCGGCCGTGGAGGACGGCGCCACGATCCTCATTCTTTCCGACCGGGGCGTGGATGCGGATCATGCGCCGATTCCGAGCCTTCTGGCCATGGGCGCGGTCCACCAGCGCCTCGTGCACGAACAGAAACGCACCATGTGCGGCATCGTCGTCGAATCCGGCGAACCGCGGGAAATCATGCACTTCGCGCTGCTCACGGGGTACGGCGCGGGCGCCGTCAATCCCTATCTGGCCTTCGAGGCCATCTACGACATGGCCCTGCGCGGCGCGTTGCGCGTGGAAAGCCCCGCCGACGCCGTTAAAAACTACGTCAAGGCCGTTGAAAAGGGCCTGCTGAAGGTCATGTCGAAAATCGGCATCTCGACCCAGCAAAGTTATCGAAGCGCCCAGATTTTCGAGGCCATCGGCCTCGGCATGGAGGTAATCAATCGCTGTTTCACCGGCACGGCGTCGCGCGTCGGCGGCATTGGTATCGAAGAAATCGCGCGGGAGACCCTCCTGCGGCACAAGATGGCATTCTCCGGCCAGGACAAACTGCGGGTGGGACTCGATCCGGGGGGCCAGTACCGGTGGCGCCAGCGCGGCGAATTCCACCAGTACAATCCGGAGACCATCGCGGCGCTTCAACACGCCGCCCGTTCCAACGATTACGCGCGCTACAAGGAATTCGCGGCGGCCGTCAATGATCGGGACCGCACGTTGGCCACGCTGCGCGGCCTGCTGAAATTCAAAAAGGGCAAACCGATTCCCCTCTCCAAAGTGGAACCGGCCACGGCGATCGTCAAGCGTTTCTGCACGGGCGCCATGTCGTTTGGATCGATCAGCAAGGAGGCCCATGAAACGCTCGCCATTGCGATGAACCGTCTCGGCGGACGCAGCAATACCGGCGAAGGCGGCGAGGATCCCCTTCGGTTCGAGCGCGAAGCATCCGGCGATTCACGGTCGAGCGCGATCAAGCAGGTGGCATCGGGCCGGTTCGGCGTCACGAATGAATACCTCGTCAATTCGCGCGAACTCCAAATCAAGATGGCCCAGGGCGCGAAACCCGGCGAAGGCGGCCAGTTGCCCGGCCACAAGGTTTTCGCCGAGATCGCCAAGGTGCGCTACTCGACGCCGGGCGTCGAACTCATTTCGCCGCCGCCGCATCACGATATCTACAGCATCGAAGACCTTGCCCAACTGATCCACGATCTGAAAAACGCGAACGTCCACGGCGCGGTGTCGGTCAAGCTGGTCTCGGAGGTGGGCGTCGGGACCATCGCGGCCGGCGTCTCCAAGGGCAAGGCGGACCTTGTTTTGGTCAGCGGCCACGACGGCGGCACGGGCGCCTCGCCATTGACCTCCATCAAGCACGCGGGGCTGCCGTGGGAACTCGGCCTTGCCGAGACGCACCAAGTACTGGTCGAAAACAATCTCCGCAGCCGCATTCGCGTGCAAGCCGACGGCCAACTCAAGACGGGCCGCGACGTGGCGATTGCGGCGCTGCTCGGCGCAGACGAATTCGGTTTCGCCACGGCCCCGCTAGTCGTCTGCGGCTGCATCATGATGCGCAAGTGCCATCAAAACACCTGCCCGGTCGGCATCGCCACGCAGGATCCCGAACTGCGCCTGAAATTCAAGGGCAAGCCGGAGCACGTGGTCAATTACTTCATGTTCGTCGCCGAGGAACTCCGGGAAATCATGGCGGAACTCGGATTCCGGACCGTCAACGAGATGATCGGCCGCGCGGACATGCTTGAATTCAATCCGCTGCCCGGACACTGGAAGGCGCGCAAACTCGATTTTTCGAAAATCCTGTACGTTGCCAAGCCGTGGAAAGGCGAGACGTTATATTGCAGCCAACCGCAGGATCATGGCCTCGCCGGCGCGCTCGACCACGAGATCATGCGCAAGGCGCGCCCGGCCCTCGAATACAAGGCCCCTGTCCGCTTCGAGCAGAAAATCCGAAACGTCAACCGCACCGTCGGCACGATGCTTTCCAGCGAACTGACGCGGCGGCACAAACTCGGCATGTATACCGGCAGCCTGCCCGAAGACACGATTTGGATTGACTGCAAGGGCAGCGCAGGACAGAGTTTCGCGGCGTTCGCCGTCAAGGGCGTCACCTTCTGCATCGAGGGCGAGGCCAACGACTACCTCGGCAAGGGGCTTTCGGGCGCGAAACTGATCGTCAAGCCGCCCGCCGAATGCCGGTTCAAGGCCGAGGAAAACATCCTGATCGGAAATGTGGTGCTCTACGGCGCGACCAGCGGCGAATGCTATTTCCGCGGCATGGCCGGCGAGCGGTTCTGCGTGCGCAACAGCGGCGCATGGGCGGTCGTCGAGGGTGTGGGCGATCACGGCTGCGAATACATGACCGGGGGCCGGGTCGCGGTGCTCGGCAAGACCGGCCGCAATTTCGCCGCCGGCATGAGCGGCGGGATCGCGTTTGTGTACGACCCCGACGGCACGTTTCCCGTGCGCTGCAACCAGGCCATGGTGGACTTGAAACCGCTGCACCGGATGAGCATCCCCGAACTGCGCAGCATGATCGAAAAACACGTGAAATACACCGGCAGCCCCGTCGCCCAGCGTATTCTGGACACGTGGGACCTGTCGTCGCGCCGATTCGTCCGCGTGATGCCGCGCGACTACGCCCGCTCGCTCAAGGAACAGGAAAAACGCATGACCGAGGAAACGACCCATGTGGCCCGCTAAAGAAAAAGGATTCATGACGTTCAAGCGGGAACTCCCCGCTAATGTGCCGGTGGACGAACGTGTCAAGTCCTTCAGGGAATTCACCACGTCGCTGCCCGAAATCCGCATTCGCGAGCAGGCGTACCGCTGCATGAACTGCGGCGTGCCGTTCTGCCATTCCGGCTGTCCGCTGGCCAACCAGATTCCGGACTTCAACGACGCGCTCAAGAACAACCACTGGCGGGAGGCCCTGGCGATTCTCCACTCGACCAACAATTTCCCCGAAATTACGGGGCGGGTGTGTCCGGCGCCCTGCGAGACTTCGTGCGTGCTGGGCATCAACGAGCCGCCGGTCGCCATCGAATACATCGAGCGCGAGATCGTCGAGCGAGGGTGGCGCGAAGGCTGGATTGCCCCGCAGCCGCCCGATAAGCGCACCGGCAAATCCGTGGCCATCGTGGGTTCCGGCCCCGCCGGATTGGCCGCCGCGCAGCAACTCAACCGGACCGGTCATGACGTCACCGTGTTCGAGCGCGACGACGAACCCGGCGGCCTGCTCATGTACGGCATTCCGGCGTTCAAACTCGACAAGTCCATTCTCAAGCGGCGCCTGGATCAACTGAGGGCCGAGGGCGTCCGCTTTCAATGCGGCGCGTGGATCGGCAAGAATGTGCCCGTAGGCGAACTGGAAACGTTCGATGCCGTGCTGCTGACAATTGGTTCGACCAAGGCGCGCACGCTCGATATCCCCGGCGCGAACCTGAACGGCATCCATCTCGCCATGGATTTTCTGCCGCAACAAACCCGGCGGCTGCTCGGCAAGGACATCGAAGGCCCCGAAATCTCGGCCAGAGGCAAAAACGTCGTCGTCATCGGCGGCGGGGACACGGGTTCCGATTGCGTCGGCACGGCGATCCGGCAAGGCGCGGCGCAGGTGGTCTCGCTCGAAATCATGCCGCGTCCCCCGTTGGAACGCGACCCCGCCACGCCTTGGCCGATGTGGCCTTACATGCTGCGCACTTCTTCAAGCCATGAGGAAGGCGGCTCACGCGATTGGAGCGTGTTGACCAAGGAATTCCTCGGCGAAAATGGAACGGTCCGGCAATTGCATTGCGTCCGCGTCGAATGGATCAAGGATGCGTCGGGTCGCATGAAAATGCAGGAAATTTCCGGCAGCGATTTTCGGATTGACTGCGATCTCGCGCTGCTCGCCCTGGGTTTCCTGCACCCGGAACACGATACCGTCGTCCGCGCGCTGGAACTTGAACGGGATTCCCGCGGCAACATCAAGACCGAATCGAATTTCGAGACCAGCCGATCGCGCGTGTTTGCAGCCGGCGATGCGCGCCGGGGGCAAAGCCTGGTGGTCTGGGCCATCCGCGAGGGACGCGAAGCCGCCCGATGCCTCGACTTGGCACTGATGGGCTTTTCCAATCTCCCCAGCCTAGCCTCCTACGGCTACGACACGCTGGCCGGATAACCATTCATGGTCGGCGGATTGTTGTGCGTTGCTAAATCCGACAAAAGAATCTTATTGACAGATTTGACCGCTAATTGGTATGATAGGAGTAGAATCACGATAAACATGGGAGTTGGTTTGGACGTTGGCGCGAAAGAGTGGGTCATTCGTGTTGGAAACGGTCCGGTCCCATGCGGAGGAAGTGGAAGTGAGCGAACAGGAAGTCCAAGAGAAGTGCAAGGGAATGGTCAAGTGGTTCAGCGATCAAAAGGGCTATGGATTCATTGCCCGTGAAGGCGGACCGGACGTATTCGTCCATCATACCGCCATTCAGATGAAAGGGTTTCGCACGCTCAAGGAAGGCGAAGCCGTATTTTACGATCTGCTCCAAGGCGCCAAAGGGCTGCAAGCGATCAACGTAACGCCTATCGAGGCGGAAACGCAGACCTGATAGCCTCAAGACGTCTTTTTGGTACGACCAATTACGCGCTACAGGTGAAGTGTTTCTTTCCATAACGATCCCTGCTCCGTTATAATGGCCTGTAAAAGGGTTGACGGGATGGGTATCGAAATCGAACGAAAATTCCTGGTGCGGGATGAGTCGTGGCGAAACGAGGCGGACGCGGGAATCGTTTGCGTGCAGGGATACCTGTGCGTGGGACCGCCCGTGGCCGTGCGCGTCCGCATTATGGGCGTGTCGGCCAACATCAATATCAAGAAGTCAACGCTCATCATCCAGCGCGACGAATTCGAGTACCCCATTCCCCTCGATGATGCGAAGGAATTGCTGGCGGGTCTTTGCGACGGATATCCTGTCGAGAAGACCCGCTACCGGCTTCCGTACGGTGGTTACACGTGGGAAATTGACGAATTTGCCGGAGTGAATGCAGGTCTTGTCGTGGCGGAAATCGAATTGCCGCGCGAGGACGCCCCGTTCGAGCGTCCACCTTGGCTGGGCGCGGAGGTTTCGGCCGATCCGCGTTATCTGAATTCCAGCCTAAGCCGCCACCCATTCACCCATTGGTCATCCAACAGCGCACGGGACTGATTGTCCTGTCTGTTGTGCGTATGTTCCGTGGGGCATTCCCGGATGCGGAAGAGGGTTTGCCCGCGTCCGCGGCGTTGGTCTACAATCTGTCCAAGAGGGAGCGGGAAACGGCATGAGTTCCGAAGTGTCCATACCGCCGGTGCGGTTGCTGCCGGAAGAACTGGCCAACAAGATCGCGGCCGGCGAGGTGGTCGAGCGCCCGGCATCGGTGGTCAAGGAACTGGTCGAAAACGCGCTGGACGCGCACGCGACGCGCATCGCGGTGCGGCTCGTTGCGGCGGGACGACGCACCATCGAAATCGTGGACAACGGCCATGGGATGTCGGAACAGGACGCGTTACTGGCCATCGAACGCCACGCGACCAGCAAGATACGCAAGGCCGAGGACCTCGACGCAATCAGGACGCTCGGCTTCCGCGGGGAAGCCCTGGCGAGCATCGCGGCGGTGTCGCATTTTGAATTGACCACGCGGCGCACCCGGGACGAATCGGCGACGCGCATCCGGGTGGACGGTGGCGTGCTGCGCGACGTGTCCCATGTGGCCGCGCCCGTGGGAACCCGCGTAACGGTCGGGCGGCTGTACTTCAACACACCCGTACGCGCGAAGTTTCTCAAAGGCATCACAACCGAACTGAGCCATTGCATAGACTGCGTGCAGCGCCACGCGCTGGCGCAGATCGGCGTAGGCTTCCAATTCTTTCACAATGACAAGCCCCTGCTCGACATCCCCGAAATGGCCAGCCTCCGTGAGCGCGCGGCGCTGATCTGGGGTCTCGGTTTTGCCAAAGACATGCTGGACCTTGAAGGCGAACAGGCGGGGTTCACGTTCCGCGGACTGATCGGTTCGCCGCGGCTTTCGCGATCCCAGCGATCGCACCAGTTCTTTTTCATAAACCGGCGGCCCGTGGTCAACCGGTCGCTCCAATATGGCCTTGAAGAAGGATACCGGGGCCTGTTGACGGTCGGCCGGCATCCCGTCGCCATTGTCCTGCTTGAAACTCACCCGCGATTCGTGGACGTCAATATCCACCCGACGAAACGCGAGGTGCGGTTCCGTGACGAACGCGTGGTGCGCGACGCCATACGCGATATCGTGCGCCACCGGCTCGAATCGGTTGATCTTCCGCGCGAAATGCGCCGGCCTGCCATGGATCCCGGCGAAGGGAACGAAATACCGGTAGCCCCTGATTCCGACCCAACCATGCGGAAAACGGAAGCGCCATCTTCATCCCGGGAAACAACCGAACCGCGTTTTTCCGGCAACGCCGTTGCCCGGGGCGAAATGCACACCGGATCGGACACCCCATCGGGGATACCGCCAATAACGCAGCCGCCGCGTCCGGTACAGTCGCAACTGTCCGAGATGTTCGGGGAGGCGGACACCGAAGACGCGACGCCGGAGGCGTTCTACGAGCCTGTCGGCATGCTTGCCGAGGCCCCCTTGCAGATTTTCGACACGTATCTTATCGTGCCCGAGGAAGATCGCCTCCTAATCATCGATCAGCACGCCCTTCATGAGCGGCTGACCTACGACATGCTTTGCGCGGATCTCGAGGATCGCGAATATGCCTCGCAACAACTGGCGGTTCCGCTGCTGGTGGATGTCCCGCCGTCCCATGTAAAACTGCTTGAATCCAATACCGCGTTGTTCGCCAAACTCGGCATCGAACTCGAACCCTTCGGCGGCAATACCTTCCAAGTCACGGCGGTGTGCACGCTGTACGACGAATCCCGCGTGCCGGATATCATCTATCGCGTGCTCGACGAACTTTCACAGGGCGATCTGTTCGACAAGGACACGCTCGTGCCGGATCTGCTTCGCCTTGCCGTCGAGGCTTGCCGCGGTTCCGTGAAGGCCGGCGATCGCCTTACGCCCGAGGAGCGGCGCGGCCTGCTCGAGGGGTTCCGCCGTCTGCGCCCGCCGTATACCTGTCCCCACGGACGTCCCATCATCACGGAACTGACCCAAATCCAGATGGAAAAGAGTTTCCGCCGGCGTCAGTGAAAAAAGGGATGAAGGATGAAAGAAGAACGCGCGTCCATGTTCGATTCCCTTTCTTTGTCGCCCCACGCCGGCGCCACTCCTTATGCTTTTCCGCAGGCCATCGTCATCGCGGGTCCGACGGCCTCGGGCAAGACCGCGCTCGCCATCGCCTTGGCCCGGCGTCTTGGGACTGAAATAATCAGCGCCGATTCGATGCAGTTCTACCGGGGAATGGCCATCGGAACGGCCGCGCCGACACGGGAAGAACAAGCCCTTGTCCGCCATCATTTCGTCGGTTTCCTCGATCCCGCCGAGGATTTTTCGGCAGGCGCTTTTGAAATTCTCGCGCGCAAGGTGGTTCGCGATCTCAATGCGCGGGGACGGCCCGCGGTGGTGGTCGGCGGATCGGGGCTTTATTTGCGCGCCTTGTGCGGAGGCCTGTTCGACGGTCCCCCGAAAAACGAGGAGATTCGCCTCCGCCTGCGCGCGGAAGCGCGCGAGCGCGGCGTGGCGGCGTTGTACGAACGATTACGGGCCGTTGACGCAGACTATGCCGCCCTTATCGGCGCGAACGACTTGCGTCGGATCGTTCGAGCGCTTGAAGTGCACGAGATCACGGGCCGCCCCCTTTCGGCGTTGCACCGCGAACACCGCGAACGCCGTGAGCCGCTCGACGCCGTCTGGGTGGGAATCGATCTGCCGCGCGAGACGCTGTATGCACGCATTGATGCCCGCGTGGATGCGATGATAGCCCAAGGATTTGCCGGAGAAGTCCGGGCGTTGCTCGATCGCGGGTATATGCCGCATATCGAACGGCTGAAATGTCTGGGATATCGCGAAATGGCCGCGCATCTTCTCGGCGAGATTTCGCTCGATGAAGCCGTCGCGCTTGTCAAGCGCAACACCCGCCATTACGCCAAACGCCAGATTTCCTGGTTCCGCCGAGAATCCGAAATATACTGGATCTCGGCCATCGGTCCGGAACAAGCGGCCGTTACGGTCATCAACGCCATCGAAGCCGGCCAAGCCAAACCGCCGGGCGCCCGTTTTGATGGATATCAAGAGGACAAAGACGATGTCCGGCTGGCATGAACACGGATTTGGGGCATTGTATCCCATCGTCTACGCGCACCGCGATGTGGCGTCGGCCCAGATCGAAGCGGCCTTCGCGGCGGAATGTCTCGGCCTGAAACCGTCCGACCGTTTGCTGGATGTGGGTTGCGGCACGGGCCGCCACCTCGTGCACCTCGCGCCCCTGGTCGGATGCGCAATCGGACTGGATTTCAGTGAAACGCTTTTGGCGCGGGCGCGCGACACCCTGCACGAGGCAATATGGGTGAGGGCCGACATGCGGCATTTGCCGTTCGGGGAGACCTTCGACGCCGCCACCAGTTTCTTCACAAGCCTCGGTTATTTTGCGCGGGAAGAAGAAAATGAGCGCGCCCTCGCGGAACTGGCCCGCGCATTGAAACCGGGCGGCCGTTTTTTCGTGGATTACTTGAACGCGCCGAACGTGGAACGTACGCTGGAGCCGGAATCGTTTCACGAACGGGACGGTTTCGGCATTCACGAGCGCCGCTGGATCGATCCGGCGGCACGGCGGGTAAACAAGGCCGTTCGCGTGACGCGCGGCGCCGATACCGTGGGCGAATGGCAGGAATCGGTTCGGATGTATACTGAAAAAGAATTCCGTGCATTGCTGGCCCGGAACGCCCTTGCCGTTATCCACGTATTCGGCGATTTCAACGGATCGCCGTTGACGGATACGCGGCCGCGCATGATCCTGGCCGGCCATAAGGAGAAGATTTGATGCGGAATCTCCTGGCGGATTATGTGGCCGAAGCACCGGATCTCATGCCGTTCTATGCGCGACCGCCCCGGGCCTTGTTTGCCTCGTTGCCGAAGACGCCCCCGTGGGATCCGGAACTGGCGGCGGCCGTGGCGGACTACAATGAACGCATCGGCGGCCATGCCGTATTCACGGGCGACGAGGCGGCCATCGTGACCGGGCAGCAGGCCGGTCTCCTGACGGGGCCGTTGTATACAATCTACAAGGCGGCCACGGCCGTTTTGCTTGCGCGCAAACTGCAGGCGCGGTCCGGGCGCCTGTGCGCGCCCGTGTTCTGGGTGGCCAGCGAGGATCACGATTTCGAGGAAGTGCGCACGGTCCACCTGCTGGCCAAAACGCACGAACTGGCTACTTTGCGATACGAACCTTCCGCGCCGGCCAGTGGTATGCCGGTAAGCCGCGTACCGGCGGAGGCATCTTTGCATGCCCTGATAGACGATACGGCGTCCAAGGCGGCTGGATCGGAACACAGGGACAGCATCGCGTCGTTTTTACATGAATCGCTCGACGCATCCGCGTCGTTCGCCGAGTGGACGGCGCGGATAATCGCGCGCCTGTTTCGCGACACGCCCCTAATCCTGTTCGAGCCGCACCTTCCCCCGGCGCGCACGCTCGCGCAACCGATCGTCGAACACGCGATACGCGAACCGCTGCTGGTTTCGCGACTCGTGAACGAGGCCGGCGAACGCCTGGAGGATCTCGGATATCCCCGCGCCATCGTCAAGGGCGGCAACGAGTGTGCGTTCTTTCTCGATGAGGACGGATGCCGCATCAAAGTCACGTTCGAGGACGGCTGTTTCCGCTTGGCCGACAAAGACCGGGCGTACGGCATGGATGAAATGCTGGCGATGGCCGCCGCCGAACCGGGGCGGTTCAGCGGAAACGTCGCCTTGCGTTGCCTCGTGCAGCAGCGATTGTTTCCCGTGGCGGCGTATGTGGCCGGACCGGGCGAACTGGCCTATTGGGGCCAGTTCAAGGCGCTTTTCGAATCGTTCGGCCTCGATATGCCGGTCGTGTACCCGCGCGCGCAATGCGTGTTGTCCACGCTGAAACTCAACCGGTTGCTGGCGAAACTGGGCATCGAACGGGACGAATTGGCCGGTTCGCCGGAGGGGCTTGCCGAAACCGTTCTGCGGCGAACGGCGGATGAAACCGCCGGGAACATCGTGGCCCGCCACCGGCAGGCCATGATGGACGCATGGCGGCAATTCGCGGACGAATTGGCGCCGTACAGCCCGGCGGCGGCGGCGATGGCCCGCAAGACGGCGGAACGCGCCGCAAACGACATCGAACGCATCGAAAGGGCGCTTCAGCAGGGCGATGCGGCGCGGGCCACGGCCATCCGGGAACAGATTGCGCGGCTATGCACGGCTTTTTTCCCCCTGCGCAAACCCCAGGAACGGGTTTTGAACATTTTTTCGTTTTTATTTGAGCATGGATGGGAATTGATTCCCCGGTTGTTGAAGGAAATTGACATCGAAACCTTTGCACCCAAGGAGATCGAACTGTGAAGAAGACCGGCCCTTCCAACACCGCTTCCCCCGACTCACAGCCCCAAGGAAAACTGGGCGCAGAGACCCCTTCAGAGACCACCACGGAGGCGCGGGAGGCCACGTTGTCTCGCGCGAAAGGCCATGCGAACTTTTCCCCGGACGCATCGTTCGATTCGATGATCCTTCCCGTCGGGGAAGACCTTGCCGTGGACGTGATGGCGGTGGGCGCGCATCCCGACGACGTCGAACTGGGCGCGGGCGGATTGCTGCACAAATTGGCCCGTCTCGGCCACCGGACGGCCATTCTCGATCTGACCCGTGGCGAAATGGGATCGCGAGGTTCCGTCGAAGAACGCATGGCCGAGGCCCAAGCCGCGGCGGCCATTCTGGGCGTGGTCCGTCGCGCCAATGCCGGACTGCCCGACAGCGCGCTTTCCAACACACACGAATTTCGCCTGCGCGTCATCCCGTTTATTCGCGCCTTTCGTCCACAAATCGTGTTGGCGCCGATGGACAACGACCGGCATCCCGACCATTCGGCGGCGCATCATCTTGTTCGCGATGCCGCGTATTTTGCCGGACTGACTCGCATTGACACGGAACAGGAACCGCACCGGCCGCCGATCATCTACTTCTATCACCCCTACCGGGAAGAAGGCATGCCATCCTTGATCGTGGATGTGTCGGATGATTTCGAGGCCAAACTCGAGGCGTTGCGGGCCCACGCATCGCAGTTTTTCAATCCCGCCTATGTTGGGCCCGAAACGCATATATCGGGAAAGGCTTTCTGGGAGAGTATCCAAACACGCGCCGCGTATTGGGGTTCGCGCATCGGCGCTTCCTACGGCGAGGCCTTCTACGCCGAGGGTTCCATCGGTGTCGGTTTGTTGCCGGGACTTGAATAATAAGGGGTCATCTCAATGCGCATAGGAATTACATGCCATCCATCGGCAGGCGGCAGCGGTGTGCTGGCCACCGAATTGGGCATCGCCCTGGCCAAACGGGGCCATACGATTCATTTCGTCGCGCCGGAAAGCCCGTTCCGCCTTGCCGACTATTACGACAACGTGTACAGCCACGCCGTCTCGACGGTCATGTATCCGCTGTTCCAGCAGCCGCCGGGGGCCTTGACGCTGGCCGCCAAAATCGCCGAGGTCGCCGAAGAGTTCGGTGTGGATCTCTGGCATGCCCATTACGCCATCCCGAACGCGTCGAGCGCCATACTCGCCCGCGAGATGCTGCCGCCGGAAAAACGATTTCCGATCGTGACAACATTGCACGGCACCGACATCACGCTGGTCGGAACGGATCCGTCTTTCTATCGCGTGACCCTTCACGCCATGCGGAACAGCGACGCGGTAACCGCCGTGTCGGATTGGCTCAGGCGGGAAACCGAACGGGAATTCGCCATCGAGCGGCCTGTCCGCGTAATCCACAACTTTTTGGATCCCGATCGTTTCAAGCCGGAACCGGCGCGCCGCTGTCGCTTGGCGGATCCCGACGAGAAAATCGTCATGCACGTGTCGAATTTCCGCCCGGTCAAGCGTGTGACGGACGTCGTCCGCGCATTCAAGCGGATACTCGACCGCGTTCCCGCGCGGTTGATCATGATTGGCGACGGTCCCGAGCGCCTTTCGGCGGTCGGCGTTGCGCGCCAGTTGGGCATCGCGGATCGCATCAAATATCTCGGCAATCAGGAGCGCATCGAAACGATCATACCGTGCGCGAATGTGGTCTTGCAGCCCAGCGAACACGAGAGTTTCGGACTCGTCGCACTCGAAGCGATGGCCTGCGAAGTTCCCGTCATCGGAACCGACAGCGGCGGCGTGCGCGAAGTCGTCGAACACGGCATTACCGGATATCTCTGCGAAGTCGGCGACATTGACAGCATGGCCGGGTACGCCATCGCGTTGTTTGAAAACCCGCAACGCGCCCGGGAAATGGGACGCCAAGGGCGCATGCGAGTCCGGGAACGTTTTTCGCAGGATCAAATCGTACCGAAATACGAGGCGCTTTATGCGGAGGTTGCGGGATAAATCCCGCCCCACGCCGCACAACCAAGGAGAAACGGCATGATCCGGGCAATCGGTTTCATTAGTGCGGCGGCTTTGGCCGCGGCGGCATTCGGCGATGGTCTCGAAGGGCTTTCATGGCGCGCCACGCCATCGGGCGCGGAGGAAAACGGCCTGCGCGTGTTGTCGGGCGCGGATGGCGCGACCACATGGACTAAACAGGATGGCGCACCGTGTATCGCGAACCAACCGGGTTCGACGCCGCCGTCCGTTTACCTCTATTTCGATATTGACGATTCGCGCGCGGAAGGAGCGGAAGGGCCGGTTTATCTTGTGATCGAGTATTTCGATCATGCGCCGGGCGGCATCATCCAGGCCGAATACGACAGCGCAACCGGAGAAGCGCACAGCGCGCGGTACCTGCACAACGAGGATCAATGGGGCGGCCTGTGCGGAGGCCGGAAAACATGGGAAAAGGCCGTATTTCTGTTGGCCTCGCCCCGATTCCGCAACGGGGAAAACCTGGGCGCGGATTTTCGGATCAGCGGCGCGCCGCTTTTCGTCCGTTCGATGTATTTGACCCGGCGCCGTCCGGATTTCGCGGACCATCTCGACACCCTGGACCTTGCCCGGGTGAAGCGGCTGGTCGAGATCGGCGATGGCGGCGAATTCATTGTCGGCGGATTCGATCCCGCGCGAAAACAGGACGTTTCACACATGGTCCGCGCGTTGCGCGGCGCGGCGCCGGCGCTGAAATCGTTGGGCGTGACGAGCCATGAGGGGTATGTCCGCTGGAACCTTTGCGAACCCGAAGAGGGCCGCTACGATTGGAGCGTGTACGACGCGTTCGTGGAAGTCTACAAACAAAGCGGCCTGAAATGGGTGCCGTTTCTCATTGTCGGTTCGGCGTACAGCCTGCCGGACTGGTACTACAAGAAACCGGGATCGCAGGGGTTCGTCTGTCTCGAACACGGCGAGACCTGCGACGTCGAATCGCTGTGGAATCCCGTATTGCGCGGCCACGTCGCGCGGTTCATCCAAGCCTTCTGCGAACACTATCGCGACACGGGCGTCATCGAAAGCATTCTGCTGGGGGTCACGGGCAACTACGGCGAGGCCATCTACGTCGCGACGGGCAACGACTGGACCGCAGACATTCACGGCCCCTACCATACACATTCGGGATACTGGGCGGGGGATCCCTATGCGGTCAAGGATTTCCAGCAATGGCTGACGAAACACTATGCCGATATTGCCGCGTTGAACAAGGCATGGAATGCGCAGATCGCGGATTTCGCCGCAGTCAGGCCCTTCCTGCGGAAGGACGCCCCAAACGACCGGGCGTGGCTCGATTTCTGCCAATGGTACATCGGCGCGATGACGGATTGGTCGCGGTTTTGGATGCAAGAAACGCGCAAACATTTTCCGAAAGGCGGCATTTATCTGTGCACGGGCGGCCACGCGCCGCCGGAACACGGCGCGGACTTCGGCGATCAATGCAAGGCGGCGGCCGAAATCGGCGGCGGCGTGCGCATCACGAACGAGGGCAGCGACTACCGCGCGAATTTCTCGCTGACGCGGTGGGTCGCGTCGGCGGGCCGCCAGTACGGCGCGTATTACAGTTTCGAGCCGGCCGGTGAGGTCAACGCCCAAGGCGTAATCGCCCGTATCTACGGCGCGACGACTTCCGGCGCGCTCGGATTGCACTACTACTATCCCAACCTTTTCGGTTCGGACGCCGCGCGGGAAAATTTCGTGCGATGGGGCCGTTTTTTCAAACAACGCGATCCAAATATCGAAGTCGCGGTGTATTATCCCGAAACCTTTATCCGGCTGAATGGAAACGAATTTCTTGGGAAAGTGCAACCCCTCCGCGACTGCTTCGATTTCGACTTCATGAGCGACGGGCAAATCCTCGACGGCGGACTGAAGTCCATTCGCGCGCTCGTGCTGGTGAACGGCAACGTGAGCGAAGCGGCCGTGTGGGCGACTGTCGCCGAATGGGTGAAGAACGGCGGGCTGCTGCTCTATCCGTCGGGCATGGGCCGCTTGCGCACCGTCGAGGGCGATGATCAATTCCACGAGGCCTTGTTCGGATCACAAGCCGAACCGGGCAAGGGCCGTGTGGTGGTTTTCGACGGCAAGGGCACACAGGCCGGTTATCGCGCGGCCGTATCCGGCGCACTGGTCCGCGCGCGGGAACTCGGCGCGGCCACGCGCGCCGTAATCGCCGCCGACGGCCGCGAGGATCAGGTGTATGCGGCGCTCTGCGGGCGCGACGAGGTCCTCTGGCTGAATTACACGCCGCACAAGGTCAAAAAGGGCAACAAGGTCTTGCCGCCGTACAGTATCGTCTCCCAACACGTTCGCGCAATCGCGGCCGGCAGGCACGACGGCTGGTAAGATCGCCGAAATTGAAGCGACAGATAAACGGGACATCACGCAAGAGGAGGAATACAGGATGAATGGCTGGATAGTGGCTATGGTATTGATGGGCGGGATCCTCTGCGCGGGCCAGGCATGCGCGGCGGACGGTAAAAAGACTTCGGAGTGGCCGGTCGTGGATTTCGGCGCGGCGGGCGATGGGGAAACGGACGATACGGCGGCCTTTCAGAAGGCCATTGACAAAGCCGCCGAAAAGGGTGGAGTCGTCCGGGTTCCGGCCGGCCGCTTCAAACTGGCGGGCAGTCTCCAGTTAAAGCCGGGCATAACCGTGAAAGGCGCCGGGGAATCGCCGATGGCCATCGAACCCTTGACGGGCAGCGTGCTGCTCGCAACGGGCGGACGCGACGACGAATCCGCGCCGGCCTTGTTCGAAATGGGCCATTCGTGCGCCGTCATGGGCGTTACCATCTGGTATCCGGAGCAACAGCCCACGGATATCCGGCCCTATCCGTGGACGTTCCACCTCGCCGGATTCGACAACACGGTCGAAAACGTCACGCTGATCAACAGTTACAACGGTATCCGGGTCGGCCCGGAACCCAATGTCCGACATCGCATCCGCAGCGTATACGGCTGCGTCTTGCGACGGGGACTGTTGGTGGACAATTGCACGGATATCGGGCGGGTGGAAAACGTGCAGTTCCACTGCCATTGGTGGAGCGCATCCGCCACCGGCGGCGCATGGGATCCCGTGTTCAATTACATGGTGGCGAATCTCGAAGCCTTCGTGTTCGGCCGCACCGATTGGGAATATGCAATGAACAATTTCGTGTTCCCGGCGAAAATCGGTTGGCGCTTCATCAAGACGGAGGCCGGCGCGTGCAACGGCCAGTTCACGGGCAATGGCGCCGACGCCTGCGAAACCGCGGTGCAGGTGGATGCCATTCAGCCGATGGGACTGCTCATCACCGGAGGCCAATTCGTCGCCTTTACCGGCGCCGATCCGGTCGAGGTGCGCATTTCAGATACCTGCAACGGCAACGTGCGCTTCGTCAATTGCGCCTTTTGGGGACCGGCCCTGCACAACGCCGTGATCAAAGGCACGGGGTTCGTCTCTTTCAGCGATTGTTATTTCAGCAGTTGGAAGGACGACGCAAAAGACAAGCCCTTGGTGATCGTCGAATCCGGACGCATTCAAGTGAACAATTCGACCTTTGCCACCGGGCAGCCCTCCATCGAATTGGGACCGCAAGTGGCTCATGCCATCATCCAAGGCAATAATGGGCATGAGGGTGTACGAGTTATAGATAACACCGGAGGCCGGGCCGTTCTTTCGAACAACGAGCCGCAAAAGTCGCCTTCCTAAGCCGACACAATATACAGTGCCCAAATCCGCAATCACCGCAACTTATTGTGTCCGTTAGGGTTGCGAAGATAGGCCTCGATCACGAAAATTTTGATGGAAAAATGGGCGGAAGGATACTATAATCTGCCCCCCGATGGGGCCGTCCGGAACTTGGTGTTCCGGCGGTTGGAGGATAGGACGCGTGAAGTTTGTGGAACCGAAAGTCTTCTTGGTCGGCGAAACGCGCGCGGTCGAAAGCGGGCTTCAGGCCTATTTCGATCATGTGGGCGTTTCGGATTGGAAGACGGATGCCCCAAGCGACGCGGAGCGGCTGTGCGAAATTTTCGGGCGGCTATGTTACCGATCCTTCGAGCCGGGCCTGAATCCCAACGTAACACGCGTGCGACAGGGCAATGCGCCGTATTTGCGGCACATCGAGGAGGTTGGCCACGGCAGCGTGCTTGAACATGCGACCGTGAACTTCATTTTTGCGGATGTGAGCCGGGTATTCACGCATGAGTTGGTCCGTCACCGCGCCGGGGTGGCTATTTCGCAGGAGTCGCTTCGATTTGTCCGGCTGGACGCCCTGTCGGCCTACGTGCCCACCGTAATCCGGGAAAACGAGGAAGGCATGACCCTATTTGCCAAAACGCTGGAACAGCTGGAAGCCATCCAGCGTCAATTGGCCGGGGTGTACGGCATCGAGGAGGAAACCTCATTCGACAAGAAGAAAAAATTGACCTCGGCCTTTCGCCGAATCGCACCGGATGGCGTGGCCACGACCATCGGCTGGTCGAGTAATTTTCGGACGCTGCGACATGTCATTGAACGCCGGACCGATCCCGCCGCGGAGGAAGAAATCCGGCTTGTGTTCGGTTTGGTGCATGAAATTCTGCGGGACCGCTATCCGAATGTGTTCGGGGATTACACGGTTGAACTGGTGGATGGTTTGCCCTGGGTAAAGACCCCTCATGGGAAAATATGATTGCGCGAAAATGAACAGTTGCGTTGGGAGGCAAGGACCATGTTTCGTGTAAGTGAGACGTTCAGGCTGTCGGACGATTTCGTGGCGTCGTTTCGCGGCAAGCAGCCCAAATGGGGGCCGCTGGGGTACATCACCTTCAAGCGAACGTACGCGCGTGTCGTTTCAGACGATTCGAATCGCACCGAGGAATATTGGGAAACGGTGCGGCGGGTTGTCGAGGGCTGCTACACCATCCAGATGAATCATTGCCGCAGCCTGAAACTCCCCTGGAACAACGCCAAGGCCCAGCGTTCGGCGCAGGAAATGTTCCGCCTGATGTGGGCCTTCAAGTTCCTGCCGCCGGGCCGCGGGCTTTGGATGATGGGCACGGACTACATCTGGGAACGCGGCAGCGCGGCGCTGAACAACTGCGCGTTTGTCTCGACCGACGAGATCGAAGTCAGTTTCGCCGAACCGTTCTGTTTCCTGATGGACATGTCCATGCTGGGCGTGGGCGTGGCCTTCGACACAAAAGGCGCGGGCAAAATTTTCATCCAGCGGCCGGTGGTGTCCGATGAAACCTTCGTGGTCGAGGATTCGAAGGAAGGCTGGTGCGAGGCGGTTCGCTGCCTGCTCGAATCGTATGCCGGCACGCGCCCCCGACCCGCCAAACTCGACTTTTCCCGGATACGCCCCGTCGGTTCGCCCATCAAAACCTTCGGCGGCATCGCGCCGGGCCCCGGCCCGCTGATCGAGTGCATCGGCAACATTGACCGCGTGCTGAAACCACGCATCGGACAACGCATCTCCTCGACGGACATCACGGACCTGATGAATGTCATCGGCAAATGCGTCGTGTCGGGGGGCGTTCGGCGGACCGCCGAACTCGCCCTCGGCGCACCGGAAGACGCCGAATACCTCAAACTGAAGGATCCGAATCTATACCCCGAACAACTCAAACTTTGGCGCTGGGCGTCCAACAACAGCGTCTCCGCCGAAACCGGCATGGATTACCAGGAAGTCGGCACGCAGACCGCAAAAAACGGCGAGCCGGGTTATTTCTGGCGCGAGAACGCCCGCGCCTACGGGCGCTTCAAGGATGGCGAAACATGGGCCGACGCCAAGGTCGCCGGGACGAATCCCTGCGCCGAGCAAAGCCTTGAATCCTACGAGATTTGCAACTTGGTTGAGACCTTCCCGTCGCTGCACGATTCCTTCGAGGAATACGAGCGCACCCTGAAATTCGCCTATCTTTACGCCAAAACGGTTACGCTGGTCCCGACGCACAACGAGCGCACCAACGCGATCATGCTGCGCAACCGCCGCATCGGCCTGTCGCAATCCGGCATCATCGAATCCTTCGAGAAACACGGACGCCGAGCGCATTTCAACTGGTGCGACAAGGGCTATGCCTACATCTGCAATCTCGACAAGATTTATTCGCAATGGCTGTGCATTCCTGAAAGCATCAAGAAAACCAGCATCAAGCCAAGCGGCACCGTGTCGCTGCTGCCGGGCGTCACGCCGGGCATCCATTACGCGCACTCGAAATATTATATGCGGACCATTCGCCTCGACAAGACCAGCCCGCTCGTCGAGCCGATCCGCCGCGCCGGCTACCGCATCGAGGAATCCGTGTACGGCGACAACACGCTTGTTGTGTATTTCCCCGTCGAACAACGCAACTTCAAGCGTTCCAAGCGCAATGTTTCGATCTGGGAACAAGTCGAGAACATCGCGCAGATGCAGTATTACTGGGCCGACAACCAAGTCAGCGCCACCGTGACCTTCAAGCCCGAAGAAGCCGACGACATCCCGAATATTCTCGAACTGTACGAAACACGCTTGAAATCCATCAGTTTTCTGCCGCTCACCGATCACAACTACCCCCAGGCGCCCTATCAGGAGATAACCCGCGAAGCCTACCTGCTGGCCGTCTCCAAGCTCAAGCCCCTCGACTTCAGCGCATTGAACACCAAAGAAGCCCAGGACATTTTCTGCGACGGCGACAAGTGCGAGATCCAGCCCACTCCGGAACATTTCCCGGAACCGCAGGAACTCCCCTTCGTCGAAACCGAACGCCGCGAAACCGTCGAGGTGTGACGCCGGATACAACAGCCGCTTTCGCGGATTTCATAAAATAGCGGCGCGACGTCATGCACCTGTTTGCCTACTCCTCGCCCCCCTGGTGCTGTTGAACCAAAGCGTTCTACGACATGCACCGTGAACAAGGCGACCGCCACACCAACATTTTGCGCAAGTTTTAAGCCGTATTGTACCAACTCCGCAAGAGAAAGCCTTCTTCGCTGGGGCGGGCAGATCAACCACGATGTTGCGGAGGTGATGCGCGTAGTCCAGCCGGAGACGTATCGGAAAAGGGTTCGACAATCCAAGCGCGGTATCGTCTTCAAACGTGCCGGTCGGCCTTGCGCCCCGATGGCCATGGTCAATCTCGTCTTGCGCATGGCGGAGGAGATCCCGCGCTGGGCTTACCGAAGGATCATAGGCGAATTCAAGAAGCTCGGCATTCGTATCGGTTCCTCGACCGTAAAGAAGATATTGGATCATCTGTGTCCAAATCACGGCTTGCAGAATGCCATTTTGAACAAATAGACAACTGCTTTTTTAGGGATAGCGTTCTTAAGACACCTCTTTCTCGCAATGAAGAAAAAATTCCCCCGAGCAAACTTATTTTGGACAGCACTGACATGCGGATTCGAATTTGGCATCGCCTGGCCCGAACATCCA
>Ga0209506_1000080_pt1 | contig 128310 bp, 121 predicted proteins | sample AD_JPNHG2_MetaG_FD_184409 | JGI IMG/M metagenome (GOLD analysis project Ga0209506, IMG submission 184409) | Active sludge microbial communities of municipal wastewater-treating anaerobic digesters from Japan - AD_JPNHG2_MetaG (SPAdes) (version 2) | ecosystem: Engineered > Bioreactor >...
TCACGGAGCTCTGTTGTCAAATTCGTTTGTATTGATGTACTTTTAGCCGGGATGATTATTTTAAGCGGATTTCGCTCAAAGAAGAAATTACAGGCCTTGGCTGAATGGTAATCCCGATAGGGGGCTAGAATCTTTTACTCTTTTATCCCAATTCCAGATACACTGGTACCGGCTGAGTTACACCTGCAGGTGACCATTTCGATGCCCTGGAACACGGGCAGAAAACACGTCACCATGCTCGGATAGAGACCCTGGCACTCTACGACTGCGTTCCCACAGCGGGGCTTCCGTGCCAGTGCGTGGATTGAAATGCGAGCTCTCTTCCCAGTCCGGTTTTCCTTTCTACGCGTGCTGGAGGAGTGTGTCATTTCTCTCGCCGCAGGGAGCGACTTTCCGGGTCATTCGCGATCGACCGGTGCCCCGCAGGACCGGCAGAATCCGTCAGCCGGTGATACCGGCGACCCGCACCTGGTGCAGAAACGTCCCTGCGATGGGGAGGCCCGGGCTTCGGTCTCGACCGTGGACAGGGTGTGCCCCTCCCCGCTTCCATCACCGGCAGGCCGGACGGCTTCCCCCATTCCCATCCGCATCCGCGCCGACGCCGGGTGATTATGGGCATGTCCGATGTTCCGGTGGGCAAGCCACCAGCCGGACGGGACCAGCAGCACCAGGATGACCACCAGGCCGAGCATCATCGAGTCAGATGCCAGGAGGTTGAAGAACCCGTGGAAGAGCATCGCCCCGGCAAGACCGGAGGCGACCAGGACCGTACGCTGGTTTGCCGGCCTGAACCGGGCAACCCCGAGGCTGTATCCCCAGATCGAGGAGAAGAGGGCATGGGCAGGGACAGAGGCCACGGCCCGGATGACGCCAACAGCCATTCCTCCTTCCAGGACATAGGCCACATTCTCGACCATTGCAAACCCGAGGGCAGCAGCCGAGGCATAGACGATCCCATCGACCGGTTCATCGAACTCTTCGTCCCGGTACACGGTGAAATATACCGCACAGAACTTCAGCAACTCCTCGATGATCGGGGCGGCAACTACCGTCGCCATTAAGCCTGGTGAAAAAGGCATCTCCAGGAGAACGGCCGGGATGGTCATGAAAGCCCCGATAAAAAAGACCTTTGCAACCCAGCCGAGAGGTTCGGGTTCGTACCGGTCCTTCAGGTAGAAGTAGCTGAGAATGAATACCGCCGGGGCGATGGCGAGGACGAACAGACCGAGCATGCTCTATACGGGTATTAGACGGCACGTTATAATCGCTGCGAAACAGGATGGCAAAGCCGCGGTCAGGAACACTGCGGGCGACAAAGACCGCCACCAGGGGGCGGGTCCGCCGTAAGACTGTGCAGGCCTGGCCGCGTTACGGCAGCACCCCGGGAGGGGAGGAGAATTGCGCGGGAGGTCTTCATTCAGGCATCAGAACAATTGGGACACCAGCTCCGGTCGGGGGGAGATAACGAAAAATGGAGAAGGGGGAATCCGTTCAGATATTCCCCACCGGGATGACGCAGTTCCTTGCCGGGAAGGGCACCATGCTCTCCTGGAGATCCAACCCAAGCGCCTCCTTGAGCACCTGGTCGATGGTATCCACGAAGACGAAGCGGATCCCGTCCCGGGCTTCCTCGGGGACATCCTCGAGGTCACGCCGGTTCTCCCCGGGGAGGATGATCGTCCTGATCCCGGCCCGGTGGGCGGCAAGTACCTTTTCGCGTATACCGCCGACCGGGAGGACGGCACCGGACAGCGTGATCTCCCCGGTCATGGCCGTCTTCGGGTCGACCGTGGTCCCGGTGATGAGGGAGGCAAGCGCGGCAAAGAGGGCTATTCCTGCCGACGGACCGTCCTTTGGTGTGGCCCCGGACGGCACATGGATGTGGACGTCACTGGCGATGAAATCAAACCCGGTCGCCTTGTACGCCAGCCGGGAGCGGGCCAGGCTCATCGAGATGGTTGCCGACTCCTTCATCACGTCACCAAGCTGCCCGGTCAGGGTAAGTCTCCCCTTTCCTGGCATGGCCGTCCCCTCGATGAACAGGATCTCTCCCCCAACCGGGGTCCAGGCAAGCCCGGTCACCACGCCGGGGACCGCGACCTTTCGTGCCGCTTCCTGGCGGACCACCTCCCTTCCCAGGATCGTATCAAGCATCTCCTCGCAAACGACGAAGGGCTTTTCGGCCCTCCCGGAGACGATCTTCTCCGAGGCATACCGGGCGACCCGTGCCAGCTGCTTCTTCAGCCACCGGACCCCGGCTTCGCGGGTATACCGCTCCACGATTCCCCGGAGAGCATCGTCCCTGATCTCGAGACTGCCTGCATCAAGACCATGTTCATCGAGGACTTCAGGGATGAGGTGGTTCCGGGCGATGGAGAACTTCTCGTTTTTCGTGTACCCGGGGATCTCGATCAGCTCCATCCGGTCAAGGAGCGGAGCCGGGATGGTGGCGGTGGTATTTGCCGTTGCAATGAACAGCACCTCGGAGAGGTCGTAGGGGACCTCCAGGTAGTGGTCTGAGAACGTATTGTTCTGTTCGGGATCAAGAACCTCGAGCAGGGCACTTGCCGGATCGCCCAGGTGGGAGAAGCCGAGCTTGTCAACCTCGTCCAGGATGAAGACCGGGTTCTTCACCCCGGCCCGCCGGATCCCCTGGATGATCCGTCCCGGGAGGGCCCCTACATAGGTCCTCCGGTGGCCCCGGATCTCGGCCTCGTCCCGGACCCCGCCAAGGCTGACCCGCACGTACTTCCGGCCCAGGGCATCGGCGATGCTCCTGCCAAGGCTCGTCTTTCCGGTCCCGGGCGGGCCGGTCAGGAGCAGGATCGATCCCTGCTTCTCGTGCTTCAGCTTCATCACCGCCAGGTGCTGGATGATCCGCTCCTTTACCTTCTCAAGCCCGGTGTGGTTGGCATCGAGAACCTTCCGGGCTTCCGCAATGTCAACGGTGTTCTTCTCCTCCGTCACCCAGGGTAGGTCGAGGAGCAGGTCCAGGTAATTCCTGATGATATGGCCCTCGTGGTTCTGCCCACCGGAACCCTCGAGTTTCCGTGCCTCGGAAAGGGCTTTTTTACGGACTTCTTCGGGCATCTTCGATTGCTCGATCCGCTCCCGGTACCCCGAGTCCCCGGGCACGCCCCCCTCGATCTCGTTCAACTCTTCCTGGATCAGCTTCAGCTGCTCACGGAGCATCGCCTCCCGGTTCGAGCTGTGAACCTTCTCGGAGACCTTCTGTGCCATCTCGACCCGGAAGTTGATATGCTCCCTGACCTTTCCAAGGAGGTCAAGGAACATCCGGGCCCGCTCACGAGCCGATTCGGTCTCAAGTATGGCCTGCTTCTCGCTGGTGGCAACCGGTGCAAACAGCAGGACGTACCCCATGACCTGGTCGACTGATTCCATCGCATTGACAGAGTGGGTGAATTGCGCGGCTCCCTTGAAATGGCTGCTGATATCGTGGATGATTGCCCGGATCTCGGCAAGCAGGGCTTTCTTCATCGGTTCATCGAGGTCATCCCGGTCCGGGAAGGGAGCCCAGGTGGCATAGAGCCGGCCATCCCGCTCATTCACCCCCACCACCCTGGCCTTCCGGCTGGCAAGGGCATCGATCACGTACCCTTCGTCGGAAGGCTCGGCAGCCATCACCTTAACGAGGCACCCGACCGGGAAGAGCGATGCCTTGGGCTCACCGGCATCACCGCTTTCGGCGATGGCGATTGCTTCTGCAGGACCGCCCCTGGAAAGTGCTTCGGCCAGCGCCTGACCGACAGGTTTTTCGACGTTCAGCCTGGTCCGGGTCAATGGAAAGACCACGATCCCGGAGAGGGGTATGACGAGGAGTTCAGGGTTCCTCGGAGTGTTGAATCCAAACATTGCTGTGATCCTTGTGTGCTGTGGGATCCTTTTCTCGGGTTACCAGACCTTCCTGATGATCTTTGCAAGGAGATCCAGGTCATCGTCATCGAGAGATTCTCTCATCCGCCCGATGAGCAGGGAGAGTGCATCCTCATCAGCCCGGGCGATCCTCCGGCCTTTCTCAGTGAGCCGGATAAAAATGACTCTCCTGTCGCTTGGGGACCGCTCCCGGTAGACACATTCCATGCTCTCGAACCGGTTGATCATCTCGGTAACCGTGGGCTTCGAGGTCCTCGTGATCTCGGCGAGGCGGGTGAAGGTCACATCGCCCTGTTCGTCGATGGTCTTCAGGTACCCGATCTGTTTAACCGTGATCTCGGGGACCCCGCATTCAGAGAGGATGAGGGAGGAGGTCTCGTTTCGTATCCTGATCAGATGTTCCACCGCGGCCAGCAACCGTTCCTCCGCCTTCATGACCTCTGCCTGTTATTAGTTAGGCTTTCCCTAATAATAAGCTTGAGATCGATCCTATCCTGGTACGCGGTCTCTCCCCCCCGCGTCCAGGCCAGGAGGGGATGAATTCGGAGGGGGAGAACAAATCCTCGCGGAAAAAGCAGGGACAGGGGCCCTGCTATCCGTTGAAAAGCCCGAAGAACTACTGATAGGGATCCTTTCAGGAAAAGACCCATCGAATTAAAAAAAAAAAACACCGTTGAAGAAGATTACAGGTCTGTTCACAGGACGGGATGGATCATGGGTTTTCCATGGAGCTATCTCCCACCCAGGGACACCCGGTTATGAGGGCCAGGTCCCTGTTGAACGAGACCAGGTCGCGGCACGAGAGATGATGAACGGAATCCTTGCCGGTAATCCTGGCCAGGTGGGCAATCTCCTCGGTCATCACCCTCACGAAGTTGCCCAGCCGGGAGACCCCTGTTGCAACATCACACCGGGCAACCAGATCAGGTCGCTGGGTGGTCACTCCTGTAGGGCAAAGACCTGTATGACAGAGCCGGTATTGTTCGCAGTTTATGGCAATCAGGGCAGCTGTGCCGATGTACACTGCATCTGCCCCCAGGGCAAGACATTTTGCGAAGTCCCCGGAGGTGCGAAGCGATCCTCCGCATATCAACGAGACCCTGTCCCTGACCCCGTGTTCCCTCAAGTACCGTGCGGCGCGGGGCAATGCCACGGCGAGCGGTATGCCGACGTTCTCCCGGACAAAGTCGTTGGTTGCTCCCGTCCCTCCCCCGAACCCGTCAATGGCAATGAAATCGACACCTGCAGAGACGAGGACCGCAATGTCCTGCTCAAGTGCACCACACCCGATCTTCGCCCCGATCGGTGCACCCCGGGTAATGGAACGGAGCCAGTCAACTTTTCCTGCAAGGTCCTCGGGAGTGAGGATATCCGGGTGGTGGGCCGGGGAATATGCATCCTCGCCCTCTTTTAACCCCCGTATACTCGCGATATCCTTCGTTATCTTGGCGGCAGGGAGGAAGCTCCCCTTTCCCGGGTAAGCCCCCTGCGAGAACCGTATCTCCACCCCTGCAGCCTGTGCAAGAAGTTCCCCGGTGATACCGAACCGCCCCGTCGAATACTGCACGATCAGGTGATCCCTGGCCAAAAGATCCTCGGGGAGGACCCCTCCTTCCCCGGAATTGAACACGATCTTCTCCTGTGCTGCCACCCGGGAGATGATCAGTTTCACATTCTTTGAGACTGCCCCGTAGCTCATACCCGATATGAGGATGGGGGAGGAGGAGAGGAGGGGCCTTGCAGAAGCCGGGCCGATCACGGTTGTGGTATCCACCGGGTCTTCCCGGTTCCTGGGGATTTTGTACACCTGTGCCGGGATGAAGTGGAGATCGTCAAGGGAGAAGGGGAGTTGTTTTTGCGATCCCATCGAGCGGACAACACTCTTTCCCGTCGAGGCGACAGCTTTGATGTCATGTATTGCCTGATATTGTGCAGTATCTTCATTGTGGCGCTTTTTCCGCATCACCACCCCTGATTCTTTATCGGATTCCTTGTCGCAGAAATAAATCCCTTTGAGAGAATACTGTTCATAGATCGCGCAATCAGGGCAGATGCACCCCCGGGCACTGATATCGCATGACGTGCTGCCGAGAGCACAGTACAATTTTTCGCCCCTGCACAGGTGAGGATAGGAGGGACACCTGGCGCAGAGACACAGTTTCCGGTTCTCCTCTGTTACCGGGATCTTCATCGTAACAACGTAGTCGTTCATGGGGACCATAAAACTTGCCACAACGCGGATTATCGACGATTCTTGGGTATTATATCCGGATCTGGTATCCAGGATAGCCTTTAATGGTGCTGGGTCATCATACACCGCCGGGGTGTTCCCATGGATACGTTTGAAGACCTGAAAGAGAAACTGAAGGCCATGACGGAGGAACAGCAGGCCCAAGTGGCCGATTGCGGATAACAGGAAGATCTGCACCTGTCTGACCTGCAGACTCCTAAATATGATGCAGTTTTCCCGTCCTTTCCTCTTAAATGATGATTCCCAAAACCTAATATACGGGTAATTGAAGGATATTCACTAATGGCCGGTGTATTGATATGACAACGCTGAAAAAATCCCTTGGCCTGTGGACTGCAGCAGGTATTGGGATTGGAGCGATCATAGGCACCGGTATCTTTGTGCTGATCGGGGTCGCTGCAGGGTTAGCCGGGCCCTCGGTCATTCTTTCGTTCCTGATCGCCGGTTTTGTGGCACTCCTCACCGGTCTCTCCGCGTCAGAACTCTCCTCGTTCATCACCGAGACAGGGGCTTCCTACATCTACACGGCCAAAGCCTTCGGTGCCTTTCCGGGTTTTGTGGTGGGATGGATGAAATCGTTTGATTATATCATCGGGGCAAGTGCTGTCAGCCTCGGGTTTGCTGCCTATCTGGCGTACTTTGTCGGCATCCCTCCCTCGACCGCCACCCTTGTCGCGGTGGGGACCGTCTGGCCGCTCTTTCTCATGCTCCTGAACCTGAGAGGGATGCAGGAGGCATCATGGACAAACAATGCCCTTGTCGTCCTTAAAGTAACAGCGCTCGTCCTGTTTATCGTCGTAGGAGGGTACTATCTCGTCCACAGCGGTGACTTTTCCAATTATAAGCCGTTCTTCCCGGAAGGGATCAAGGGTATGCTGTCGGGAGCCTCTATCATCTTCTTTGCCTTCATCGGCTTCAATACCATCGCGATGGTGGCCGAGGAGGTGAAGGACCCGGAAAAGAACGTGCACCGTGCGATCCTCATCTCCTTCGGTATATGTACTCTCCTCTACATCGGTGTTGCGATGGTTGCTGTGGGGCTCATCGACTGGCAGACCCTCGGGCAGTCGAAGGCACCACTCGAACTGGCCCTCAGGGTGGCGACGAGCAACCCGCTCTTCCTCAAGTTTGTTGCGGTATCGGCCCTCTTTGCCACGACCTCGGTCATCATCTCCTCGATCATCGGTGCATCGAGGGCCCTTTTTGCCATGGCACGCCAGGGGGTAATCCCCGGGACGCTCGCAAAAGTCTCGGGACAGGGAATCCCCGCGACAGGTGTGGTCGTCTCCGGGGTCGTGATCAGCCTGATCGTCCTGCTCACCAGGGCCAATCTCGCAGGGCTGGCCTCGATCTTCAACTTTGGCACCCTCCTGACCTTCTTCTTCATCAATGCAAGCCTGCTCCAGCTCCGCCGGACGATGCCTGACGCCGATCGCAGGTTCACCGTTCCCATTTATCCTGTCACCCCGTTACTCGGCCTGGTGAGTTGTGTGGCTCTCGCCTTCTTCCTGGATATCAATGCCATCATTGCCGGCATAGGCTGGATAAGCGTCGGAGTCCTTGCTTATATCCTCAACAAGAAGCGTATGCACAAGTGATCTTCCAAAGCACAGTCCCCCTGGAATATGGTGATGGGCAGCCCATGTAAAGGACACACCCCACCCCGATGATAAAAGCCGTTCCCGGCACAGAACCGGAGATTTCCCGACATCCCGGTCATGGGGGGGAGAGAGTGGCAGAGGTTCATCGGAGGGATTTGCGGCCTGCCTCCATATAACCGGTAAAAGCAGGTAGTATTGGGGTCTTTGTTCAAGTACCAGGGGATCTCTTTTGCCACCGCGTTTGCAAACGCCCTGCTCCCCTGGTCCCGGAAGACCTCGGGTGCCGCCGACCGGGGCGTATACCCTGCATGTCTTCCCCTGGCATGGATACAACCAGGACAGGAAAACCCCGGGGTTTGACCGGGAACACATCCTTTTTCTCCGGGGACGTACACCTCCATGCATGGCATGCTGGATGGCCTGCGGCCCGGGGCCCTGGAAACCGCTGCTTGTGGCAGGGATAATCTTTCTTTTCCTGGGAGGGATCCTCTTCGTGTTCCCCGGGGAGTCGTTACGGATAGCTATCTTCCTGGCCGGGGTGCTGGCCTTCATGGCCGGTATCGGTCTATTTATCGGTGCCTGGATACTCTCCCGTTCGGGCGGGATGCTCTTTGTCGTCCCGCTGATCCTCGGGATCTGCGCCGTCCTGCTCGGTGCCGTCTCGTTCACCGATCCCGGGACGATTGGGGCATTTGCTGCAGTCCTCCTCGGGATCCTCATGGTTGTCGCCGGGCTTTCCGGGACGATATCCGCAGTATTCCACCCCGGTTCCGGCATCCGGCGGCTGGTATCAGCAGCTGGCGGGGTCGTCCTTGCCGCTCTCGGCGTCCTGATCCTCCTCTCGCCCCGCCTCTCTGGCCTGGTCATCGTCAGGATCATCGGCGGGGTGATGATAGCAGTAGGGGTCATCGCCCTGGCAGGCTCGGTGATGCTCGCCATCCGGGAACGTTCGTGTGCACCCCTGCCCGGGTTCGAGCGGCTGGAGCGGTTCTGACGCCCTGTCCCGGGAGCCATTTATGAGGTTTGAAGAGATAGTCTCCCTTACCGGATGAACCTGCGTACACTCCTTGCCGGCACCATCCCCGCTGAGAAGCAGCGCTACCTGCGGGACAGCTTCGATGTCATCGGGGACATCGCGGTGGTGGTCGTCCCTCCGGAACTTGCGGAATTCCGGCAGGACATAGCCCTGGCAGTCATGTCGATTCGCCGGAACATCCATACCGTGGTTGCCAAGGCAGCGCCGGTCGGTCATGCTGATCGGGTCCCCCGCTACGAGTTCCTGGTGGGGAACTCAACGGTCACCGAGCACCGGGAGGCAGGGTACCGGTACCGGATGGACCTCTCCGAGGTATTCTTTACCGGGCGGCTCTCTACCGAACACCAGCGGGTCGCCCGGCTGGTCGGGGCAGGAGAGCGGGTGCTGGTGCCCTTCTGCGGGGTTGGCCCGTTCGTAATACCGGCAGCAGACCGAGGGGCGCTGGTGACCGCGGTTGAGAACAACCCTGCAGCGGTGCGATGGCTCCTGGAGAACCTGGCCCTGAACCAGGTGGAGGACCGGGTCAGTGTTCTTGCCTCGGATGCCTTCGGGCTGACGCAGGCGGACGGAGCCCCGTTCGACCGCTTGATCTGCCCCACCCCCTACGGGAAGGACGAAATCCTTGGTACCCTTGCCCCGCTGGTCCGGGGCGGGGGGGTGTTGCATTTCTATACCTTCAAGGGAGATCGCCAGGTTGAAGGACTGGTCCGCGGCTTCGAGGAAAAGGGCTACACGGTCCTCTTCCACCACCGGTGCGGGTGGGTCGCCCGGGGCATCGGCCGCTACGTATTTGACCTGGAAAAAGGAGCGTGAGCGGTCAGGTAAGGGGCCGGACGCTCCCGGCCCCGGTGATGGTCTGGCTGACCTCCGGGTTCCCGGTGTAGAGGACCGTGCCTGCGCCGGTTATCTTCACCGTGAGCGATTCGACCGCATTCACCTTCGCATTCCCGGAACCAAGGATCTCCACGGAGGTGCGACTTGTCCTGAGCCCTGCGGCATCGACCGATCCTGCACCGGGCAGGGAGATGGTGTGGTCTGCGACATTACCGGTAAGGCGGATATTCCCTGTCCCGGTAACCGTGGTCGCCAGGGAAACGGCCTCGACCGCGAGGTCCAAGCTGCCGGCCCCGGTAATCTTTGCGGCGAGAGTGCCGGTACGCAGGATACCATCGCTCCGGATCTCACCGGTCCCGAGGATGGCGAGCTCCCGGAACGCGGTGGGGGCATTTGCCGTAATATGGATGGGAATGGAGGGGCGCACGCAGGGACGGGTCTGGCTGATGACCAGGGTCCCGTCTTTCACCGTGGTGACGATTAAGGGGAGGATGTTGTCATCGGCTTGTATCAGCACTTCGGCCCGGTCCCCTTCACGGACGGTGAGGGTTACCGGCATGGACAGGCTCACGGAATGGAAGAAGCCGACATCGCGGGACTGGGTGGTGATATTTCCCGATCCTGTGGTACATGCATCCGGGAGGGTGGTACACCCGGCGGCAAGCAGTGCCCCGGCCGCAAGAAGGGCGAGGAGCATCATCACGCGGGGAATCATTGTGAAAAGAGATCGCTGTGCGAGTATTTCAATCCAGGTGATGCTCACGGGCCTGAGCAGGGGCAATAGTCCCCCGGAGAATACCTGGAATTTTTACCCTCCACTCCCATCTACCCCCTCCCCGTCCCGGAGCCTGATGATCCGCTCGACATGCACGGCGGGTCACCCGGGGGATACTCCCACCAGGGCGTGGCCTTTCTCCTGGGTTGATCTCCTGGAAAGGATCGAACACAGCCTGTGAGATCTCTGAGTCACGGTTCGGCAGGACCCGTTGCCGGTGAAGACCGAGGGTCTGACGGCAATAGCCCGGGCAAAGGCCGCCCTGCCACCGGAAAATCGCCCATACGAAGCCCGGGGCTGCTGACCAGGGCCCGGGCGATATCCAGGATCTCCAAGGCCCGGTCATGGGAGGAGACCGGCGGGTTATCCCCGGGCCAATGAGGCAAGAGACCAGGGTCTTTGAGGACCACAAAGCCAGACCGACACCTTTATTCCGGCTCGCTCCTGATTCCACGGTATCGCGGAGGCTACCATGAAGGTCATCGGACTCAACGCCAGCCCGCGGGGCAAGGAGAGCAGGACGCTCCGGCTGGTGAATGCCGTGCTGCAGGGAGCGCGGGAGGAGGGAGCAAAGACAGAACTGGTCGATGTCTACTCGCTCCGGATCGAATACTGCATCGCCTGCGGTACATGTTACGAGACCGGGGACTGCGTTCTCCTGGACGATTTCCCCGATCTCCTGGAACGGATGATGGATGCCGACGGGATAGTCCTTGGTGCGCCAAACTACATCGACTCGGTCCCGGCCCCCCTGAAGGCGGTCTTTGACCGGATGGCCGATGCCATCCACTGCCGGATGTTTACCGGCAAGTTCGGCTGCTCGGTCTGCACTGCGGGAGGGAGCAACCACGACCAGGTGGTTGAATACATGAACCACGCCCTCTCGTCCTTTGGTGCCATAACTGTCGGGGGGGTTGGAGCAGCGGTGGGACGAAACCCCGGAGCCCTCCCCCCTGCAGAGAAGGAGGCGGTTACCCTGGGGCGGAGGCTGGTCCAGTCCATCCGTGGAGAGCACCGGTATCCCGACCAGGAGGAAGCGCTCCGGGAGCGACGTGAGTATTTCCGGGAGATGATCCTCGAAAACAGGGAGAAATGGACACACGAGTACGAGTGGTTTGTCAGGATGGGCTGGATCACGGAATAGGCGGGAAAGGGAGGAGTCCGGAGGACCGGGGGTTAATCGACCCTTCCCGGCAGGGTGGCAATACCAGGACTTACCGGGAGACCCGCACCCGGTGCGGTGAAAACGGCCCCCTGTACAAAGGCTGGGATTGGGGCCATTCCCTGGTGGCAGTCCATCGGCCGGGTCCGGACCGGTCCCGCGTATACAGATATAACCCCATCCTGCCATAGCTTTTTTGTTGATCGGTATGGGGCTTCCGAATCTTGACCGTCTCCGGCTCAGGAAGTATCCCGTCCCACCGATTTCACCGCGAATCCGCTTCATCCTGCCCATTCTCCTGGGGTTCGCGTTGTTCTTCTGTTCGCTCCCGCTCCTCCCAGTCAACCGCGCCATGATCCTCGGCGGACTGATGATCGCCTACTACATTCCTCCTTCCGGGAAGGAATCGCTCATCCCCCTGGGAATCGCGGCCGGGATACCGTGGTGGCTGATGGCCTTTACCCTGGCATACCTCGATGTCATCACCAGCCTCTTCATGATCTGGAACCTCGACCGGGCAGAACGGTTTCCCTACCTGGGACCCTGGATCACCCGCTCGCTTGTGTCGGGCCGGGAGTTCATGGAGCAGCGCCCCTGGCTTGCCCGGTGGAGGATCCCCGGAGTGTCAGTTTTTGTCATGCTCCCCCTGCAGGGAACAGGAGGGGTAGGGGCCACGATCGTGGGGATCATGGCCGGGCTCTGCCCGGCACAGATACTGCTTGCCGTCGGTATAGGCGCAACTGTTGAATCCCTGGCATTTGCGCTGGGGTCCGTGCTGGTGCTGCGCCTGCTGGTGACGAACATGGTGCTGGGAATTGCCGTCGCCGCAGGAATCGCCCTTGTGGTCATCCTGTACTTCCTGGTATCGGGGTACCGGAAGCGGCACGAAGCGACCTGAACCCGGGCTGACGCCCGGTAAAGGCCATCATCCGCTCATGCCAGTGCGGTGAACCTGTCACCCGGGAGGGTTCCCAATCGTGAAGAAGAACGTCGCTCCCTTCCCCGGTTCACTCTCGGCCCAGATCCTCCCGCCATGCCGCCGGATGATGCGGTCAACGATGGTCAGGCCGATCCCTGAGCCCTCATACTTGCCGGGGGTGTGGAGCCGGTGAAACGGCTTGAAGAGACTGTCGGCATACCGCATGTCAAAGCCCACCCCGTTATCGCGGATGAAGTAAGCAGGGGGTTCTTCTCCGGCCAGGGCTCCGATCTCGATCTCGGGGTGATCCACGTGCCGGGAGAACTTCAACGCGTTTGAGATCAGGTTGTAGTAGACCTGGCGAAGCATTACCGGATCGGCGTAGCAGGGGGGGAGAAGTCCTACCCTGACCTCCCCCCGGCCTTCGAGGCCTGGATGAAGTTCGGCAAGGATCTCCCTGACCATGGGCCCGGGGGAGACCCATTCCCGCTTCAGTTCGACCCGGCCCATGCGGGAGAGGGAGAGGAGCCCGTTGATCAGGTCATCCATCTGCTGGACACTCTGCCTGATGGCGTCGATATAGTGCCGTTCCTGCTCTCCAAGCCGCCCTCCTTTTTCCTGGAGGAGGAGGAACGAGTAGCCGTCAATGGCACGCAGCGGGGCGCGAAGGTCGTGGGAGACCGAGTAGGTGAAGGCTTCCATCTCGCTGGTGGCCTCTGCAAGCTCGGTTGTCCGTTGCGAGACCCGGCGCTCCAGTTCGACATTCAAGCGTCGCATCTCTTCCTCGATGCCCTTTAAGTGGGTAATATCGACAATGGTCCCCCGGGAACCGGTAACCAACCCTCCCTCGGTCTTTCGCGCCTTGTTGTAGATCATCATGGGAAATGTGCTCCCGTCTTTCTTGAGACCCGTGTATTCCGATCCCCCGGTTCTTTCTCCGCGAAGGACGGCCGCAAATGCTGTTTTTGCCCGCGCATGGTCTCCGGGAGCCAGCACCTCGAGGATATTCACTCCCTGTATGAAATCGTCCCTGGAATATCCGAAGAGATCCAAGGCGGCAGGATTCGCATAGTTGATGGTCCCCCGGGTATCCAGCTCAAAGACTCCCTGGGGAAGGAACTGGACAAGATCCATGAACCGTTTTTCATTGATCTCACACTCCCGGATCTGATCTTTCAGATGGTCCACCATGATCCGGATACTCCCGGCAAGGCTCGAGAACTCGTACCCGGGCACCGGCCTGATGGGATGGTCGAGGTCTCCGCCGGCAATACTGTCCATATCTTCGACCAGCTGCTCGATGGGCCGTGAGAGCTTCCTGGAGACCATGACCGCCATGAGACCTCCCGACAAAATGACCAGGAAACCTGCGAAGGCATGGAGCATGGCGATCCTCTTCAGCTCCCGGGCCACAAGGGCATCGTTATAGGTGAGCTTGGCAAAGATGCTCATATCGGCCGCATAATCCGGGTCGCGGAGGTCGATGACCTGCCAGAAGACCGTTTTTTCGTTTTTCCTGTCCCGGACCTCCTGGCTGGTCCGGTTCTCCCAGAGGATGTAATCGAGCATTGCATTATCCTCCGCAGTGCGTCTGTACGTTGTATTGCCAATCAGGCGTTTCTGTTTCTGGAACAGGAGCACCTCTTCGAGGTAAGGGTTGCGTTCCTTTACCTCCTCGGCTATGGTACGATAATGGAGCTGTTTTCGCTCCCCTCCGAAATACTCTGACCGGAGCCCGAGTTCGAGGACGTAGTGGTGATCGGGTGTCGGCATGTAGCTGTATTTTGTCAGGGTCCCCGTGGACCAGTCCCTGACAACCCGGTCCGGGTAAAACCCGGTCGTGTTCCGGATCTTGTGGAGGTACTCGCAGAAGTCGGGGTAGATGACCGCGAAATCGAGCCCGGTATCGGCAGGAGCAGTCGAATACTCAATGACACAGCGTTCGTTGATGACGTAGACATCCATTCCCCCGATTGCCGTCTTCACTGCCTCGAGATCCATCCTGGATGGATCTCCGCCGATCCTCTCGTACTCTGCAATGACAACCGGGAATGCTTTTTCCATGTCGTGGTTGTAGGCGGTATCATAGAGCTTGAGCCCGGAATCGATCAGCTGGAAGGAATTTTCGATATGGGACTCGGTCATGGTCCGCAACCGGTCGAAGTTCTCCCCCAGCTCATCGCAGGAGTTCACGTAGTTGATCCAGATCGCGGAGAGGACGATGACGATAACGATGATGAAGATGGTCCCCGTCAGGAGGTATTTAAAAGGTATCTTCCACCCGGGCATTCTTCAGACTTCGCCTCCCTTTCCATGGGAAGACCCGGCAGTCATGGTCCCGATATACGACAATGAGCGGATCTTATATAAGGTTCATCACTCCCGGGAGCCCCTGGAACCGCCCGGCAGATCTGCCGGCAGGGAAGGGGATGGCCGCGTGGCCCTTTCCCCGGGGTATTTATGCTCTGCCCTTCATGGTTTGTACAGATGACCCGCAGACCTCCCGTCAACCTGAAAGCGATCGCCGATGAGACAATGGAGCGCTACGGGTTTGCGCCTCGATTTCCGGAGAGCGTGCTCCGCGAGGCTGCCGCTCACGAGGAGGGGGAGCTCAACGTGCGGGAAGGGTTACGTGACCTTCGTGGCCTGCTCTGGTCATCCATCGATAACGAGGACTCACAGGACCTGGACCAGATCGAGTGGTGCGAACAGGGCCCGGAGGGTGAGATCCGGGTGATGGTGGCCATCGCGGACGTCGATTTCTTCGTTCCGAAAGGATCGAAGACCGACCTTCATGCCGCCCGGAACGGGACTTCGGTCTATACCGGAGTCCGGACCTACCCGATGCTGCCGGAGGCGCTCTCGGAAGGAATCTCTTCCCTCCTCCCTGGCCATGACCGGAGGGCGGTGGTGACCGAGTACACGGTCCTGTCTGACGGGAGTGTCCGGCACGGGGAGATATACCCGGCCCTGGTCCGCAACAAGGCCAGGCTGGTATACGAGGAGGTCGGTGCATGGCTGGAGGGGACCGGCCCGGTGCCGGGCGAGGTGGGGAGGGTTCCCGGGCTCGAAGATCAGCTCCGGCTGCAGGAAGAAGCCGCCATCCGCCTCAGGGATCACCGGATGGCGCGGGGGGCACTCGACCTCGAGACCATCGAGGCCCGGGCGGTCATGGAGGAGGAGATCGTCACCGGCCTCGTCATCCAGGAAAAGAACATAGCCCGGTCGATCATCGAAGAGTTCATGGTCGCCGCGAACGGGAACATGGCCAGCCGCCTGGAACAGGCCGGCATCCCGACCATCCAGCGGATCGTCCGCGAGCCCAAGTACTGGGACCGGATAGTCGGGGTGGCAGCGGAGCTTGGCTGGACACTGCCCCAGAAGCCGGACTCCAAGGCGCTGTCACGGTTCCTCGCCTCCCGCAAGGACGCCTTTCCCGACTCGTTCCCGGACCTCTCGCTCGCCATCATCAAGCTGATGGGGCCCGGGGAGTATATACCGCTTGGACCTCATGGCGTCCCGCTCGGCCACTTTGCCATGGCGGTCACCGATTATACCCATTCGACCGCACCGAACCGGCGCTACGTGGATATCATCAACCAGCGCATGATCAAGGCGGTGCTTGCCGGAGCAGACAGCCCGTATGCGCTCGATGAGCTGTCGTTCCGCTGTGCCTGGCTGACTGACCGGGACAAGGCAGCCCAGAAGGTGGAACGGTTCATGCGGAAAGCCGCGGCAGCCGTCCTCCTCCGGAACCGTGTCGGGGAGATCTTCGATGCCTTCGTGACCGGAGTCACCGCTCACGGGACCTATGTCCGCCTCCTCTCCCCGCCGGCCGAAGGGAGGGTGATGAGCGGCGAGCACGGCCTTGCCGTAGGACAGAAGATCTTTGTCCGGCTGGTAAAGACCGATCCCTACAAGGGATTCATCGATTTCGAACGGGTGGGGAGGAAGAAACGGTGAGGTGAGCCCTGGATCGATCCCGGAGGCTCAAAAATCTTTTATAGATCTTCAGATAATTACCTCCACATGCCAACCCGTGCATTTCACAGAGCACATGCGGTAGTACGGGGAGCGGCAGGTCCGACTCGTGGTAAGTGGGCCCTTTTCTGAACGATTTCACTCTATTTCTGCCGGAATCGGGCGGGAATCTGCATTGCCTGGAGAATATCATCAAGGAGGTTCATGGTATGTATGCGGAAATCAGGGAACAGACCAGCCAGGTGCCGACGACTGATGAGATCTACCGTCTCATTGGCATCGTCCGGGAAGGATCGCCCTTCCAGCACCGGGTTGCTGCATTGACCATCCTGGGATCCCACCGGGACCCGCGGGCGGTCATACCGATCGCGGAATGCTGCAGGGACGAGGATGCGGACATCAGGCGCTCTGCCATCAGGGCGCTCCACCAGATCAAGAGTGTCAGGTCGGTACCGGCCCTCATCGAGCGGCTGAAGGACCGGACCGAGCATCTCACCATCAGGAAAGAAGCAGCTGCGGCCCTGGCCGATATCCGGGCATTTCACATCCTCGAACCCCTCATCGAGCTCTCGCTGGACCCCACGGAAGACCCTGAGATCCGGATGCTGGTTGGGCTGATGCTCGGCCGGACTGAAAAGAAATGATCCCTCTCAAAAAAACGATTACAGGGCACATGGGGTGGCTTTCAGAGAATTCCGGCTTTATTCACCCTGCAGTTTCTTCAGCTGTGCGATATGGGCCTGGTCTCTCCTGATGATCTATTTTAGTGCAAAATCCATCTTGAAGTGCTGGTCTGGGAAGGTTATTTTGTTCCTTACCGGGCATTGGGCAGGGCCTTCATGTCGTGGCTCCCCTGCATTGGTCCCCGATGATCGCATCGATGCTGTCGGCCGGAAAGGTCTTTCCCATCTTCATCGAGGGGACGGCTCCGGGGCAATCTGCAATTAAGTGACGGGGCACATTCTGAAGGCGCCGGTGGTACCCGGCAATCCTTCCCAACCGCCTGGCTGGCGAGCCGGGCGTAGACAGACTTCACGGTTACCAGAGGCTGGAACGCAGGGTGGTGCATGGCCAGGGGATGGGCACGATCTTTACCGCTCGTTTTCAATCGCACGGGTGTGTCTTACATGACCGAAGCATTCATGGCGGTAACAAACGCCCTGGTCACCTGCCGGGACGGGAGATTCTTCCCGGCAGGCAGGGACCGGATCATGCCTGGGGAATGATCGACCGGGAGTGTTTCCTGTGCTTCCCGGCAGGGGACGGATCAGAGCGGTGCAGACCTGGCACGCAACACCTTGTAGATCTCAAACCAGGCAACGGTGAGGACGCCTCCGGTGATGCAGAGCAGGAGGGAACCGGAGGAGACTGGTGCAAACCGGAAGATCGCCCTCAGGCCGGGGATGAAGAGGACGGCGCCGAGGAAGAACAATGTTGCCCCGATCACCCACCAGAAAGCAGTGTTCGGTTTTTTGAAACTCGCAAGCATGCTCTGGGTCCATGACCGGTTGGTGCAGATCAGAGCAAGGTTGGCAATAACGATCGCGGTGAACGACAGGGTCCGCACTTCGTCCTCGGAAAGCCCCCGCATCGTGGCCGAGAAGTAGATGGCAAAGACGATGCCAAGCGCGACGAATCCCTGGACCAGGGCAATCGACAGGGTGGGGCGGTCAAGGATACGGTCGTCCTGCTTCCGGGGAGGTCGCTGCATGATGCCCGGCTCTTCGCGCTCCGCCTCAAAGACCACCGAACAGGCAGGATCGATGATCAGTTCAAGGAATACGATCTGGACGGGAAGGAGGATGAGGGGCCATCCGATAAGGACGGGAATAAGAGAGAGACCTGCGATGGGGACATGGACCGAAATGATGTAGGCCATTGCTTTCCGGAGGTTTGCGTAGATCCGCCGGCCCATCCGTATCCCTGCAACGATCGAGGCGAAATTGTCATCCAGGAGGACCAGCGAGGATGCTTCCCTGGCAACATCGGTCCCCCGCCCGCCCATGGCGATACCGATGTGTGCGGATTTCAAGGCCGGGGCATCATTTACCCCGTCACCGGTCATGGCCACGATCTCGCCCGACCGTTTCAATGCTTCGACTATCTGGAGTTTCTGTTCAGGGACGACCCGGGCGAACACGGAGGTTGCATGGATGGCCGCATCCCGCTCTTCCGCCGGCATCGATGCAAGTTCGGGACCGGTAAGGACGGGATCGGTGTCCGGGAGCCCGATCCGGGAGGCAATATTCCGGGCCGTAGCCGGGTAGTCACCGGTGATCATGACCACGCGGATACCAGCGTCCCGGCATTCACGGACTGCTGCTGCTGCATCAGGCCGTACCGGGTCGATGAACCCGATCAGCCCAAGGTAGGTGAAGGGGAAGGCATGCTGGCCTTCGGGGAGCTGCCCGATCCGGAAATGGGACTTTGCAACCCCAAGCACCCGGAGCCCCTGGGCAGCAAGTTCGTTCACCTCGCCGGTGAGCGCGCTGGTTTCCTGGTCGTCCAAGTGGCAGAGATCGAAGATCGCCTCCGGGGCCCCTTTCGCTGCGATGATGTACTCATCTCCCTGTTTCGATCGCCAGACATTGGACATGGCCAGCAATTCCCTTGAGAGCGGGTATTCGAGCAGGAGTTCCCAGTCCTGGTGGAGGTGCTCGGTCCCGGAGAGGTCATCGTATCCTGTCCTGAGCAGTGCCTGTTCCATGGGATCAAAGGGATCCTTCTTGCAGGAGAGGACCGCGAACTCGAAAAGCTCGTGAAACTGTTCTGGAAGCGGCGTTCCACTCCCTGCCAGGCACGCCAGCGAGGTGCCGGGGACCCTGCAGGTGGCAACGCTCATCCGGTTTGCCGTGAGCGTGCCGGTCTTGTCCGTGCACAGCACGGTCGTCGCACCCAGGGCCTCGATTGCCGGGACGTCCCGGGCAAGGACGTTGATCTTCGAGAGGCGCCAGGCTCCAAGGGCAGGGAATACGGACAGGACTACGGGGAATTCCTCAGGGAGAATGGCCATGGCCAGGGTGATGCCCGCAAGGAGACCGACAAGCCAGTCCCCCCGGGTCAGCCCGTATACGACAACCACGACGACAAAGAGGAATAGCCCGATGAGCGCTATGGTCCGGACGATATGCGCCGTCTCGACATTGAGCCGGGTCTCTTCCGGCTCGACGGCATGGAGCGCCCTGCCGATCTCGCCCGTGCGGGTGTGGATGCCGGTGGCCACCACTTCTGCAAGGCCCTGGCCCCGGACCACCAGGGTCCCCGAATAGATCCAGGGCTGGTCATCCCCTCCCGGCCTCCGGTCTCCGGGTTCCTTTTCAGCCGGCAGTTTTCTCACCGGGACCGATTCACCGGTCAGGAGCGATTCATCGGCCGAAAGGTTCGTGGAGGAGACGAGCAGGGCGTCTGCCGCGATGCGGTCGCCCTCGCTGATGAACAAGAGGTCTCCCTTCACCACATCTCTGCCTGCAACCCGGACGAGGTTTCCATCCCGTATGACCAGGGCCCGCGGGCTGGACAGGTTCCTCAAAGCCTCGAGGGCCCTCTCGGTTTTCCGCTCCTGGGTGACCGCGATCCCGATGATCACCAGGACAAAGGAGAGAAGGAGGGTCCCCTCCACAAAGTCGCCGAGGATGAAATAGATCGAACCGGCCCCCAGCAGGAGGAGGAACATCGGTTCACGGATGACATCTCCCAGGATGCCGAAGATCCCGCGAACCTCGCGTGAGGGTAGTTCGTTTGGACCGTCCTCGAGCAGGCGTTGCCGCGCTTCTTCGGTCGAGAGCCCGGTGTATTGTGAGAGGTCGAGGGGGTGCATGTATGCCAGCCAGGTAACTGGAACGATCATCGCGGTAACCGAAAGGTTTTCCGGTCCGGGGGAATGGCGGAGAGCAGGCCATGGACAAGCACACCCTTCCTGACCGCTGGAGCGCCCGATACTCTGTTACAGCTGAACGGTAACGGCCGGGAAAAAAGGAGGGAGGGATAAGGAAATTCCGGTTTTCTTACCACCGGATAGAGGAAAAGGCCTGTTCCTGGGGGAAAACGGGCCCGTGGCGGAGATAGAAATATAAAAGGGAGTCCTGGAGCCGGTCATAAGCACTCCGATACCTTTCGGAAAAAGGCAGCAACCGCCCTGGCCTGTCTGGCGTTCCTGTCCCCGGGCCGGACCAGGGGGGGGAGAGGAGGAGCTCCCTTGCGCCGGACCTGGGCCCCTGCCGACCGTTACCGCTGAAATGGCTGCAGCCTGTCAACCCGGCTGCACAGGCCTGTCATACCGCAAATTCCTTTACCATCGCACCGCCCCGATAGATGGTGACCGTCCCCCCACTTTCCGAGACAACGATACCCACTGATCGCGTTATCTGCGTCATTGCCGCAACCGAGGCGTGGCGGGTGCCATGTCCTTCCCGTACCCTGGTATCGTCAAGCGGGGCTAGGAGGTGGCGTGAAGATGCCTGCACGAGGCCGGAACCGTCGATTACAAAGGCTCCATCCATGAGGGAGAGGTTCTTGATGTTCTCGATCGTCTCCCGGTCCTGGACCATCCTCTGGGCAGTGTCCTTCCCTTCAAAGGCATTGATCAAACACTGTCGTGAATTCGCCATCACCCGTTCTGCATCCCCGATGAGGAACGATGTACCGATCTTGCGCGATTCCCTGCCGCCCCGCCCAAGCTCGATTGCAGCATGGAAAAGGATGTCAAATACCTCCTCACGGACATCTGTTCCATCCAGGATCTCCTCCTTCCAGGAGGCCTGCCTGCCGCCGGGATCTCCCCCTGGCCCGTAATCACTGATATCCTGGCCTATCCAGAGGATTCCTGACGCTCTTCCCGACGAATCACGGAACATGAGGGTGTTCCATGCCACCCATACGTATGTTCCATCCATCCTCCGGTTCTCAAGGACGTGCATGACGGTGTGATCCCGGACTGCTCCGGAATCGTAGAGGAGGACAGCGATATCACGTGCGGTCCGGGAGCCGGGATCGGCGATAGTATCGATGATATTGTTCCCGGATACAGCAGCCGCGGAAAACCCGAACACCGATTCTGCCAGACTGTTCCAGAAGGTGATCGAGCCGGAGAGGTCGGTCCTGATGACCACCAGGTTCAGGTTCCTGAAAATTTCAAGGTATTTTGCCTCGTTTCGCGCAATCTTCTCCCCGTACGTGGCAAGGGCTCCCTCCAGCCGTTTCCGGTCCCGGTCATCCTCTATGAATACCAGGGACCCTTTATCGGGATTCATCGGGTTTAACCGCCGTATCCGGATGGTGCAGTCCACGACTTCCCCGTCTTTCCGGGCGAGGGAACAGGATGCTGTCCCCCAACCTCCCGGATCGCGGTGTCTCGCGACCTGTCCCAATGCATCGCGGTAATCGCCATCGCCGGGAAACAGCGAGGAGAACGCGCTTCCCAGGAGTTCGCGTTCCGACCGGCCCAGCACCCGGAGCGCTTCACGGTTCATCCACCGGATCCTGTTCCGGACCAGGTGGAGGACTGCAGCCGAACCGTCTTCGACGATGGTCTGGAGGATCTCAGCGTCGTCCCGGAACGTGATGAAATCACGCTGGTACTTCCGGATGGTCAGGAGCAGCCGCGATAGCTTCTGGAATTGTTCCTCCAGCGGTTCGGAAGGGGAGCAGGTATAAGAGAGAGAAGCGTGCAGCGTTTCGATCTCGAACTGGAGGGCGTTTCGCAGGGGAGAGCGGGAATGGTCCCCGGCATGCTCCAGGTGCCAGTACAGGAATATCGGTTCCCCCTTTTCCCTTCCGGCCTGCGGGGGGACGGGAAGGTGGAGGCGGGAAGGGCAGATGACGAAGTCAAAGGGGGTGTTCTTCATCTTATGGGAGAGTTCGTCCCGGGAATACACCCGCAAAACCGAAAAACCCAGTTCCTTCTGGAAGTAGAGCCGGACCGCGTTTGCTACTGGTGACCGGTCATCGAACAGAGCAATGGATTTTGTTTGCGGTTTCATGCCCTTTACGCAGTAAACAATAGAAAAGAAGAAAGATAAATAGGTTTTGGAGGAAACGGGGGGATAGGATGATTCCTGACCCGGCGGTTAAAAAAATCTGACCCGCCCCGGGATGGCAGGGCCACGCCCATTATCTGTGGCGTCGACCAGGGCGGGACGCCGGAATCACCGTGTTCCTTCGCAGGTATTCACTATTGCTGGCTATCTACCCGGAGTGGGCATCGGCTACTTCCTGTTCATTACCATCACCATGTACCTGGTACTCTTCGCGTTTTTTGGCGGCCTCATCGCCGGTGCAGTCCGGAGATAACTCGCAATCTCCCTTTTTTCGTCAGATGTGCCCGTCCACCCTCACGGGGCTTTCTCACGGCAGGCCGGGCATCGGCCGTAGAATTCGGTATTCCGCCAGGTCCAGGGGGTGAACTCCCGGCACACCCGGGGCTTGACATCATGGATGGTGCACCATGCTGTTTTGTTCTCATCCCGGCGGAAGAACGGGCACTTACGAACCATGTTCCCGGTCGCGTCCTGCCAGTAGGAGATCCGGACGATGCGGGACAGGTCTTCCTGAGCGAGATCATTCCCGCTGATCCTCTTCCCGTCAGAAAGGCGGATTGCGACATGCTGGAGGATGTCTGTGCGGTTCTGTTCAAGCCAGGGCCGGAGGTCTTCAACCATCCCTTCCTGGCCCCATCCCCATCGCTCGCAACACCTCCCGCACTGGCGACAGATCTGGCGTTCCGACACGATGATCACCGTTATGGCAGATACACCTCTCCGCCAGGCATTCTTTTAATGGTCACGGTGGTGACAAAAGCCCGGAAAAAAACCGGCTCGACCGGTCCCAGGTTTTCTGCCCCGGCCTCCAGGCCAGGGGCGGGTGGTGCAGCAGCGTGTCGGCGGACCCTTTTTTTCAGCTCCGTTCCAGGACAGCACCTCTCGGCCCTGGTTCCCGGGACGATCCCGTGATCCCTGCACAACAACGATTATATGCGTTTCAGTCACCACGTTCAGCTATGAAGAGCTATGCTATCGCGGGGGCCTTGCTCGTTGTTGCCGCCTTCCTGCTGCTGGCCGGATGCACCGAATCTCCTCCCGCTCCCCCTGCTACCCTGGCACCGACCGCGGTGCCGACCACCGAACAGGTCTTTACCCCGGTGCCGACTGCTGCTCCTCCCGGGATGGGAACACCAGGACCCACCCAGACCCTCCCGCCCCAGTACAGCCTGACCTTCCAGGTAACACCGAATGGCCAGACGACAAATCCCCTGACTTCCGTGACGCTGAGAGGCGGGAACGGGATGAACTTCGTCTCCGAAATCGATATCATCCTCACCGAACCTGACGGCACAAGGCATACCGAGACCTGGACCCGGCCCCTCTTGATGGGCCAGAACGTAGGGTTCCCCTGCAACATCACCAGGAACCGGGTGGAGATCTGGACCGTTGCCCCCCCGGTCGGAAAGATCAAAGTGTATGACGAGATTGTGCCGTTCATGTCCCTCAACCCGACATGAAGGCCTCCACCTTTTTTTCCTGCAGGCAGGAAGAACCCTCGTCCGCGGTACGTTCCGGTCTGCCCAAGAAAAGTCCACAGGTAGTGGTATTTCCTGTTCCCGATGCAGCAACCTCTTAACCATGGACTGAACAAAATGAGATGATAATGATCCCCCCGGACCTTCTCTCCATCTCACAGATCCTCGGAGATGTGCAGGGGACGATCCCGCTGCTGATGGAGACCTACGGCATCTGGATCTATGCCATCCTCTTCCTGATCATCTTCTGCGAGACCGGGCTTGTCTTCACGCCGTTTTTGCCTGGCGACTCGCTCCTCTTCCTGATGGGGTTCCTTGCAGCCGGCGGCGGGATCAATGTCGTCCTTCTCATCGTTATCCTTGCCGCTGCAGCCATCATCGGCGACTCGGTGAACTACAGGATTGGTAACTACTTTGGCGACCGCCTGCTCCGCAGCAAGCGGTGCCTGGTCGACAAGCGGCACGTTACCATTACCCGGGAGTACTTCCGGAAGTACGGGAAGAACACCATCGTCCTGGCTCGCTTCATCCCGGGAATCCGGTCGTTTGCCCCGTTCGTCGCTGGCATCATCAGGATGGACTACCCGGAGTTCCTCACCTACAATGCTGCCGGCGGCATCTTCTGGGTCGGCGGTTTTGTACTCTTCGGCTACGCGGTGGCCTCGCTGCCGCTCTTCAGGGGGAACCAGGACTTCTTCCTCTGGGCAATCCTCATCATTACCATCGGGATGTTCTTCTTCATGATGATCAAGTTCCGGAAGAGCATGAAGGATTGTGCCCTTGAAAACCAGGAAATATGAATTGAGTTGAATACCATCACGTAATCTCGATTGGTGGTGATACGGATGATTCGGGCAGGCCGGGATATGAAACCCGGTCTGTTCCCGGAAATCGCCGTAACCTTTATGCCGGGTGCATCCCAGGTTGTCGTGATGATGGAGCCCTGGCAGATTTACGCAATCCACAAGGCTGCGGCTATCGCGGCACAGGCACATGACGGGCAGTATCGCAAAGACAAAAAGATACCCGCCATCATCCACCCGGCCCGTGTTGCCGGGCTGGTTCAAGCCTTCGGAGGCGGGTACCGGGAGGTCGTCGCCGCCTGGCTCCACGACGTCATCGAGGATACGAAGCATGGTGAGACCGCGGTGGCCTACGGGCTCTCCTCGATGAAACTTCCCGGCGATGATGCCATCATCGTCTACCAGATGATCACGGCCCTCACCAGGGACCGGTCCCTGCCGGAAGACGACCAGCTCCTGGACTCGCTGGACCGGATCCTCCAGGCCCCTCCGGGGGCAACCCTTATCAAGATCTGCGATCGCATCGACAACGTGCTCGATATGCATACCTTGAACGGCGACCTCACTCACTATGTCCGGAGAAGTGCGGTCGTGCTCACCCGGCTCTTCGGCAGCGCCATGCAGCACGGTTACGGTGATGCCCATGAAAAGCTCCGGCTCTGCCTCGAACTGCAACTACCATCACCCCCGCAGGAGTGAGAAAATACAATTTTTTATCCCTCCGGTTTATTGATCCCGAATATGCCATGATCGCGGAACGGTGCTCTTCCTGCCGCATGACCGCACCCCTGTATGCCGCTCCCGGCAGTGAGTGCTCCCTCCTGCTCCACCCTTTTTTCAGCAATACGGCCTGCCGCCCTGCCCGGGCTTATCTCGCCGTGTGACCTGTATCATTCATGGTAGATTGCGGCCATTTGCATGATCGCGGCAGTGGGCAAAGGTATATTCTTTTATTCAAGCAGACACCCTGGAAAAACCTCCGGGTGGATAATTCTTCACAGGGAAGGATGGTGGTGTTACTCCTGGCAGGACGGGCAGAAATAGGCGTACCGTCCTGCCACCATGACCCGGTCAACCGCCCCGCCGCAGCAGGGGCAGGACTCTCCGCGCGCCCGGTAGGGGATGATCCAGGTCTCCGGGTAGGCGCTGAAATCGGCAGCACGGTCCACCGCGGTACGGAGCACGTGGGGCAAAGCGGCTGCAAGGAGCGAGAGCCGGACCGGATCGCACCCGTGCAGGAGCGAGAGCGGGCGGATCCCGGCCTGGAACAGGATTTCATCGGCGTAGATATTCCCGATTCCGGCGATACGATGTTGATCGAGGAGAAACAGCTTAACCCGCCGGCGGGACCTGGTGGCTATGGAGAGAAACTGCGCCGGGACGAGGGTCAGGCCATCCGGGCCGAGTCGTTTGCCAGCGACAAATGCCGCCCGGTCAGGGACCCACCCGAGCCGCCCGAACCTCCGGGAATCGGTGAATGCCAGGCGTGAATGGTCATCAAAGGAAATCACTGCCCGGGTGTAGGCAGGATCGGGTTTGTCACCAGGGACCAGGGTGAGATCCCCGGTCATCCCGAAATGGAAGACCAGCGAAGAACCCGGATCGAGATCAACGAAAAGGAATTTTCCGTGCCGGGCCGTTCCGGTAACCTTCCGACCTGGGAGCGGGGCAAGCTGATCGCGGTCGATTGTCGGCCTGGACCCCTCGATCGCGGTTATGGTGCGACCGATGACGGATCGGTCGAGGAACAGGCGAATGGTCTCGACTTCGGGGAGCTCAGGCATGGCAGGTATGGGTGGTTATGACCTGCCGGAATTAAAAAACAGATGATTCTCCTTTGCGCATAGAAGGTAGCGTCCTTTATCGGGAAGATCCGGAAAAAGACCGAAGAATACCCCCTCATCGGGAAATACGGCCCGGTTACCTGCATCCTGATTGCATGGATCCCCGGCATCAGCCTCTAAGGGACGCCGGTAATCGCCTGGCTGCTTGGCTGGAAACGCCTCCCCTCCGTGATCTTCACCACCCCAGGTTTCCTCACCGCCGCGGTTTTCGTCCTCTTTTTTGCAAACAGGATCAACGAGGCGTTATGGTTTTGCATACCACAAAAACCGGTAGGTGACACGGAGTTGATCGAAGCCCTCCGAAACGAGAAGACCGGGCTCATCCCAACGGAGAGAAGAGGCGGGACACCGATTCCCTGGTCCTTGTCCACCGTGACCGGCTTTGGTAGGAACCAGGGGTGATCTCGGTACATTTCGGGAGATCATCAAGAAATGCCTGCTTCAACTGGCTGCCGTAGAGAGGATCATAGAAGAAGGCGTTTGCCTCGAAGTTCAGCCTGAAACTCCGCACATCGAAATTGGCGCTGCCAACCGATGCACCGATTCCATCGACCACGATGGATTTCGCATGGATGAAACCGGCATCATAGGTATAAGCCTTCACCCCGGCATCGAGGAGGTCGCCGATAAAGGAGAGAGAAGCCCAGTATACGAACGGGTGGTCGGGCCGGCAGGGGATCATGACCCGGACATCCACCCCGGACAATGCTGCTATCCGGAGGGCATCCGCGAGGCTATCATCGGGGATGAAGTACGGGGTCTGGATGTAGACCGATTCCTGGGCGGTCAGGATCAGTTTCACGTAGCCATCCTTGATCTGGCTGAAACGGACATCCGGTCCGCTCCAGACCGTCTGGAGCGGGCAGCGGCCTTTGCCGGGTACCATTGGGAAATAGACCGGATCAATTTCCAGGTGCTCCCTGGCAGCATAGTTCCAGTCCATGATGAACCGGAGCTGCAATCCCATGACGCCCATCCCATTGATCCTGATCGCAGCATCCCGCCAGGAGCCAAACGGCCCCCTGCCCAGATACTCTTCGCCGATATTGAACCCGCCGATGAACCCGGTAGTGCCATCAATCACGGCGATCTTCCGGTGGTTCCGGTAGTTGATGGTGAATATCCGGGGAAAGAAGACGGCATGCTTCCCGCCTGCCTGCGTAAACTCGTGCAACCCCTTCTTTTTCACCTTCATGCCCATCGAATCGGCAAGGAGACGGACTTCCACGCCCTCCCGGGCTTTCTTCGTGAGGAGCTCTATGAGCTCCCGCGAGAGGGCGTCGTTGCGGATGATGTAGTATTCGAGATGGATGTGGTGGCGTGCTTCACGGATGGCATCAAAGAGCGATGCGAATTTGGCAGTCCCTTCGGTGAAGATCTCTAGTTCGTTATCCGTGGTGATGAGTGCCTGGCTGCCTTCAAGCAGCATCCGTGCGATACTCATGTAGCGTTCATAGGTTTCCCCTGGGCGCGTCCTGCCGATCCGCTCAAGCTCCTTTTTCTGGGAGATCACGGCATCTGCAATGAGCCGGTCGTCTTCTGCTTTAAGGGAGAAAAGGCGGCGTTTGGTCCAGTCCTGGCCAAGAAAAAGGTAGAGGAAAAACCCCAGGCCGGGCAGCAGGATGAGGACGAGGACCCAGCCGACCGTTGATGTCGGGTTCCGCCGCTGATCAAAGATGATACCGAGTACCAGCACGATATTTATGATCAGGAAAACCTCGTGGATCGTGAGACCAAATATCATACCATCTCTTTTTGTCTGGTTTTTGGGAGGGTGGCAATATAAAGTATCACCTGAGCGCGGCATAGTGCGCCCTGACCTCATCATCCAGGGCAAGCAGGATGGCCTTCCGGAACAGGATCTCCGGGGCTTCATCGCACATCACACCGGATGCATCAGGGTAGTGACGGTGGATGTGCTCCGGGGGCCGGCACCGCGAGGCATGGCAGTACTCCTCACCACGGGCGGCGTGGGAGAGGAGGGGGCTGATGGAAATTTCGTTCAGTAGAACGACATTTTCAGGATTCCCACCATTTCCAGAGACGATCTCCTCCCGGTATTCGAGCACGATCCCTTCCTCGTTGAAGGCGGGGATGAGCAGGTCCAGCAGCTCGAAAAAGGACCTGCCGGTATCGGAACAGCTGAGGCAGGGTTTCTCCTGATCGCCGGTATGCCGCCAGAGTACCACGAGGGTTTTTTTCATGCCATTTAGGGGAACTCTCTCAGAACAGATAAACGATACTGTCGTTGCAATTGGTTCGTGCTGCTACCGCTCGATCTGGTCGATATGCCTGGTCGCTGCTGCTTCAAGAACGGCCTTTCCTTTCAGGGCTGCGATATCGCGTATCGCTTCGAGCACGTGGACGGAATCTTCAAGGAAGCTGAGCACATCGGCCGGGTAGACATCGATTCCGTACTCGTCCTGCAGGAACTGGGAGATCTGGCGGTGATCAAGACCATTCTCGCGAAGCTCGATTATCTCGCGGGCAAACTTCTTTTCCGGGCAGCCGCAGTGCGGGGAGTCCTTGCAGGAGCAGCCGAGAAAGGAATTGAAAAAAGCGATGACCTGTTCCCGGAGGATGTTGTCCAGGCGGTCAAGGTTCAGGCGGGAAGAGAGAGCGTCAAGCGTGGCGCCGTGGAAGGCGAGATCGGGGATCCGGTACCCGACCGCCCGTTCGATCTTGCGGGCCTGCCGGAACCGCGCCCTGCCCGCGATCACAAAGCCTCTCCCGCCTCCTCATCGAAGTTCTTGAGCGAGGTCATCGCCTCGTGCATGCTCTCGACCTCGATGAGCCACTCGTCAAAGAGACCGGGATGTTCAAGGTCTTCCTTGAGGTATTTGGCACAGCAGGCCGCCCCGGAGATAACGTTTGCCCCCACTTCGGCGGCAATGCTCAATGCAGCCTCGAGGTCGGTCTCGGCGGTCTTCTTCCCCTCCTTGATGAGAGCCTTCATGTCCGTGGAGAACCCTCCTTCGATGAAACGCTTGCAGGCCGCAAAGAGGACGAGCATGGAGAGCTGGAGCGACTCGATGTACTCTTCGAGTTCCCCGGCAGGGGCGTCGCCCATCACGATGCACTCGACGGCATTGAGTTTCTCGAGGGCTTCATCCCTGGAAAACCTCCCGTTCTGGTAGAGCCTGATGATCTTCAACACCTCTATGGTGATGTCCATGGAAAAATTGTAGAGGGTTGTATAGCCGTCGGGCATCTCGTCGGAGCCGGGTTCGACTGCAAACGAGCATTCCCGCAACGTGGAGATCCAGTTGTCCCAGCGTTCCTGGTTGTAGAAGATGTAGAACAATTTGAGCGGTTCTTCCCTTTTCCCTGTATCTCCTTTCTTTTTCGACATCAATACCTCATGGATTCTTGATTCTTAAAGATTTTTGGTTTTCATTACGAACGGAGCCCGGAGAATCGGTAATTTTATATACTGCCTGACAAGTGCGTATAAAAATGGTTTTGCAGTCCGCAGGAACGGTTCCTCCCGGGATGCCTGCCCGTGAACGCTGGACATGGACCGTACCGGGTGAATGGCCTTGCATGCCGGCGGCCCTCACTGCCTGTCGCTTATCTTTTAACATGAAAAACATCCTATCTCCTACAGGGAGGTGCTTGACGGAATGGACGTGGTCATGGTCAGGTACGGGGAACTCTTCCTGAAGAGCGAACCGGTGAAGCGGCAGTTCATCAGGCACCTCCAGCGGAACATCGCCAGGGCGCTTGAATCCGAAGGCCTGGCTCACCGCTTCGAGTTTCATCGGGGCCGGATCCTTATCCATGGCGATGACCCCCTCCGCATCGCTGCGGTCACAGGCACGATATTCGGCATCGTTGAAGTGGCGGTCTGCACCTTCACCGAGAGCACCCTTCCGGCTGTCTCCAGCACTGCCGTGGAGCGGGCAGGATCCTTCCTGGCAGGCGGCGGCAGTTTTGCGATACGTGCCCGCCGGCAGGGAGTCGAAGGAATCACCAGCCAGGAGATCGGGGCCCGGGTAGGGGAGGCAGTTCTCGAAGCTTTCCCGGGTGCGACCGTGAACCTGTCGCGGCCGCAGTTTGAAATATTTGTCGAGATGCGGGAGTTCGGGGCACTTGTCTATGACTCCCCGATCACCGCTCCCGGGGGGCTTCCCTGGGGGACCCAGGGAAGGGCGCTCGCCCTCCTTTCGGGAGGGGTAGATTCCCCTGTCGCGACCTGGCTCATGATGAAACGGGGCTGCGAGATGTCCTCTCTCCACATCGATGCCGGGAACTACACGGGTGCCGATACGCTCTCCCGGACGCTGGCCAGCCACGCCACCCTCTCCACCTGGTGCCGCGGGTACCCCATGGACCTCATGGTTGCCGATGCCCGCCCGTTCTTCGAAGCCCTGGTCAGCAGGCCACCGGCGCGCTTCCGGTGCGTGCTCTGCAAGCGGTTCATGCTCGCCCTCGGAAGCAGGATCGTCCGCGACCACCGCTTTTCGGCACTCATCACCGGTGACAGTCTTGGCCAGGTCGCTTCACAGACCCTTCCCAACCTGGCCACCATCTCAGAAGCAGCGACGGTCCCGCTGATCAGGCCGCTTATCGCCTTTGACAAGAACGAGACGGTGGCCATCGCCAAAAAGATCGGGGTATTTACTCCGGAACCCTCAGATCTCGCCTGCCGGGCGGTTCCCCGCATGCCGGCCACTGCTGCCAGGGTGCAGGACATCCGGGAGGCAGAAAAGCAGCTGGGAACTGACGAACTGCTCGAAAATGTGCTCGGGCAGGTCACAGTGAAGACAGCGCTGAACGGGAAGATCCAGTGAGGTTCAGGACTCCTGAGCGGTGACGTTTTCTCCATTGACCTCCGGGACACCGGTTGTCTCCGGCATGTCACGGATTCCGATGAAAGAGCAGTACCCCTTGGTGCAGGCGATCGATCCACCGGTATATTGGGCAAAGAGGCGGTTCCGGTTGCCCTCGTCAGACATCCAGGTGTCAAGCGCATGCTGCTCGATGCCGTAGGTATAACCGTTCCACTGGCCGTATGCTGACTCGACAACGGTAGAGTTCTCCGGGACCCCGAACGCTGCCATCAGCGTCCGTGCCGATTCTCCGGTCTCCGGATTGGTATAGTCGAGGTAACGGAACGCCGCCATGTCTGCGGATCGCGAGAGTGCGAGTCCAAACGCACGGTCATCATGGGGGACAGGGGCGAGCCCCTCGGCAATCCGTATCCGGTTCAGGTAGACCATGGCTTCCTGGGCATCTGCAGGGCCGCTGTTGGACTTGATCAGGTCCCGCCCCCTCTCCTTAACCATGCCCGAGAGGACCGCTCCCATGCCTGAGAAGGTGCTCATCATTGCCGTCCTCGCGCCAGGGACCAGCATGACCAGTGCCAGGATCCCGATGACCAGGAGGATGATGGCGATGACCGCGATATTTCCCCTGCTCAACCGGAAGGACTTCGGGGCACGGCCCGGGCGGGCGGCAAGGGGCTTGCCGGTCTCGAACTGGTACTCCTCGAGGTGCAGGCCCTGGACGATGGCATCCATGTCCTGCAGCCGGAGCGTGTAGCCCGAATCCAGGAACCTCATGGCTTCAAGGAGACTGTCCGCAGTCACGATGCGGAACCATTTCACCCGGCGGACATCGATCTGGTTCTGTGGGTAGCTGCTTCCCTTGCTGAAGTAGAGCCAGGAGCCCATCTTCCGCAGGTTGTTCTCCGGGATGTGTGGCAGATGTTCCCGGAAGATGGGGATCAGGCGGTCGATGAAGTCCTGGCGGTGGCTGCGTGCCTGGAAAAACAGGTTCGGGAGCTGGATTGGACCGTCTCCGGTGATCACCTCCCAGCTCCCGTTCTCGATGCCATGGATCTCGCCCGAGAAGGCCTTGAGTTCGAGGATGAGGGGGCCGCTCCGGGTGAGGATGATGCAGTCAATCTGGCCGTTTGCCACGAGGACATTGGTCAGGACGTAGACCGGCTCCTTCTGGAATTCACGGGAGAGGATGCCGACGATCTCTTTTACCTGGTGGTATTCGTGTTCGTAACGTATCCTTTCCCCGCGGAAAAACCGGATGCCCATCAGAGAACCCTCACCCTTCACACCGCGCTTGGTATATTCATGTTAGGTCTTATTTTTGATTAACCTAACCGGTACATACATAGATCCCGGGATCCCGGCAATAGCGGGCAGGTGGATCGGAGGATCGTGCATGGCCAGGTGGAAAGGGTGGGAAAAGGTCCGGATCAGGCGGGAAAACGGGGCTGTCCTGGCCCCGGGTGACCCCGGGTACCCTGCCGGCCTTGAGGCGATCGCCCCCATCATCATCTCGGCCAGTCGTTCGACCGACATTCCCGCCTTCTACGGGGACTGGTTCATGGACCGGCTCCGGAACGGGTATGCGGCATGGATAAACCCCTTCTCCGGGAAGATCCAGTACGTCTCCTTTTCCAGGGCCCGGGTGTTCGTCTTCTGGTCAAAGAATCCCCGGCCGTTCCTCCCGGCACTGGAAGATCTCGAAGCAGGTACAGGCCATACCCTGGTCCTGTATACCCTGAACGATTACGAGGATGAAGGTCTCGAACCCGGAGTGCCGCCGCTGGATGAGCGTATCCGGACCTTTGCCGAACTCTCCTCCCGGATCGGGACCGGGCGGCTGACCTGGCGGTTTGACCCGATCCTCCTCTCGGATACCCTCACGGCCAGCAGGCTTCTTGAGAAGATCCAGGGGGTCGGAGACCGGGTGTCCCGGTTGACCCGGCAGATGGTGATCTCCTTCATCGATATCGGACGCTACCCGCGGGTGCGCCGGAACCTTGCCGCTGCGGGGTATCCCGGCGTCCGGGAACCGACCGCCGGGGAGATCCAGGCCATCTCCCGGGGTATTGCAGAACTGAACGAAGACTGGGGCCTTGCCATCCATGCCTGCGGTGAGGACACTGACCTGTCGGCATCGGGGATTGGGCAGGGGGCCTGCATCTCCTATGAAACCCTGGTCCGCGAATTCTCAGGTGACAGGCCGTTGATGGGGTTTCTCAGGCCGGAAGAGGACCACCGGGTGCGGGAGCGGGAACTGAAGGACCGGGGCCAGCGGCGGTGGTGCAACTGCGTGGCGAGCAAGGACATCGGTCACTACAGCACCTGCATGCACGGGTGCCGGTACTGCTATGCAAACGCAACGCCAGCGCTGGTTAAACGGAACTACAGGCAGTACTGCCTGAACCGCGACAGGGGGTTGTTCCTGCCGGCGCTCGTAGAGTGATGGCCGGCCGTTTTCCTGCAGGAAAGGCTTTCTCTATCCGGGCAGGCCGTTCCGACGGCCTTCCGATGCGCGGTGGGAAGAAACAGCAGGTCTCACTACGAATGTCGTTTCCCCCTTACCAGTCATACGCTGCTCACCGATCAGTCTATCCCGTCCCAGAACCGGGTGATGGCATCCCAGACATGGTCCCCTGTCTCGTGCGCCCGGTCTGCATCCGCCCGGGCCGTTGCAGGGGAATCGGAACCGGTCTCGTACAGGGCGCGGGAGATCTCGATCTGGATCCAGGGGATACCCCGGTGCCAGTAATGTGCATTGGTGATGAACCCCCCCGAGAATGGCTTGTTGATGGCAACCTCTGCCCCGGGACCGAGCTCCTCGCGGAACGCCCCGGCAAGGGCCCTGATCCACTCTGCCGGGCAGGTCGAGAGGGAGCCGGGACGGCGGTTTCCCTCGCTATCGCCATTGTTGCCAAGACAGACCAGCGGCCGCACCTGCCCTGCATCACGGTGGGTGGGCGGGCCGGTCGGGAACATACTATGGCAGTCGAAGGCGATGGCGATCTTCCCGGGATCGAGGAGGCGGTCGAGATCGGCATGGTAGGGGAAGTAGTGGGTCATCAGGAGCTGGTGGATCAGGGTAATTTCGGGAGTGATACCGCCCCGGTAGACCGGTGTTTCGTGGACGGTCCGGACCTTCACCACCCCGTCCGGGTGTTTCGGGGGAAGGTGGTAGGGAGGCCGGTTGAGATCAACGATCATCCGCGAGACGCCGGTATCCCGATATTGGGCAACCCGGCCCCGGAACGAATAGACCAGCCGCGTGGAAGGATCGCTGTAGTAGCGCAGATCGGCCGGGCTTAGCGCGACCATGGCAGCAACCGGTTCCGGAACAATTGTTCCCCCGTGTGGCACCGAGATGAGGAACGGATACCTGCCCATGGAGAAACCATGGTATCCCGGCATGCATCAAGGTATGGCAGAGGGAATACGACAATGGTTCCCGGTCCGGGATACCGGGTAGCTTCGCCCGCGCAGGAAAGCGGGGATACCGCTGCTTCCGACAGCGAATGACGAAGTCGATCCACGTCGGGGCAGCGGGAAAAGGCGGGTGGGCACTGCCTCCACGGAATACTCCCGGAACCCGCTGGAACGAGAGCTATATAGGTTTTCCCCCCGAACTTTTCCTGATCCTCTATGGTCACGAAACTCCCCATCCCTGAAGAGATGCGGTGGCAGGCTGCCGCACGGATAGCCTCGGTCATGCCGGTCCTGTACAGGATGGTGTTCCATGACCTGGCCGGTGACCAGTACGATGAACTCGAACAGCAGGTCTGGGTCTTCCTGGCCAAGGAAGCAAAAACCCTGGCAGCGGGTTTTCACCTGCCTACCGGAACGGCACAGGAACTGGCATCAACGCTGTCGGTTATCACCACGGTCTTTTTCGGCCCGGAGACGACCGCCGAAGTGGCGTCCTTTGAAAAAGACCGGGCGGTGCTGATGGTGAAACGCTGCCCTTTCCTCATGAGGGAAGCGGAGTTCAGGAGTGAGCCGGGTGCGGTCTTCAACCGGTGCCTGGCGTTTTCCATCGCGGCGGTGGAGGCCCTGAATCCCGAGTACACGCTCAGGTTTGTCCGGAGCGCCTGCCAGGGTGACCGGAACTGCGAGATGAAGATCGCCACCAAGGCGATTCTCGATGGGAACTAGGCTGGTCCGGCCCCCACCGCACCCGGGAGATCACCAGAACCGGGAACCGGACCTTCCCTGTTTTTCGAAGTACTGCTGGTGATACTCTTCTGCCGGCCAGAACGTCCCTGCGGGAACGATCTCGGTCACGATGGGCCTCGAACCGAACCGGCCGGATGCCTGGAGCTGTTCTTTTGACTCTTCTGCCAGCCGTTGCTGTTCTCCGGAATGGGTGAAGATCGCTGACCGGTAGTTTGTCCCGATATCCGGGCCCTGGCGGTTGAGCTGGGTAGGGTCATGGATCGACCAGAAGATATCCAGGAGCTCCTGGTAGGTGACCACTGCAGGGTCATAGATGATCTCCACCGCTTCTGCATGCCCGGTCCTGCCCGTGCAGACCTCCTGGTAGGTTGGATGATCGGTCACTCCCCCGGTATATCCGACCCGGGTGGAGAGGACACCTTTCACCCTGCGATAAGATGCCTCAACGCCCCAGAAGCATCCTGCTGCAAACGTGGCAGTACCGGTCCCCCCGGATGCACTCCGGCTCGCTCCCATGAGGACGGAGGAACGGGGAACCTGTGCCCGGGCAATCATCTGGAAAACGTCCCCATCAGTTCTCCCTGTCCGATCACGTGCCCTTCCATGGTCGATACTATGATCTTGCGGGTGACCGGTGCCCTGAGATGGAGAAGGGTATCGAGGGCATACAAACGGAAGTAGTAGCGATGGGGTTTTCCAGGTGGCGGGCAGGGACCACCGTACTCCATCCGGCCGAAATCGTTCAGGCCATGGGTACTCCCATCGGGAAATACCGGGGAACGGGCAACAGCCCGGGGAAGAGCGGTCGTTCCGGCCGGTATGTTGTACAGGATCCAGTGGATGAACAGCCCGGTCGGGCTATCGGGATCTTCGCACAGCAGCACCAGGCTCGCGGTGCCTTCCGGTGCCGGCTCCCACGAGAGGGGGGGCGAATCGTTCTTCCCCGTGCAGGTAAACTCCGGGGGGATTCGGGCTCCGGTTGGGAAAGCCGGTGAAGTGAGCTCCATCTTCTTCATAGGAAAATAACCTCCAAGAGGAATACGGGTTAGCAGCGCTCATAAAACCTTCCGGCCAGGCGGACAGTTTCAAGCCTCCGGAAGCACAAACCCTCTCCCATGAGACTTGGGGTGCTCTGCTCGGGAGGAAAGGATTCCATCTATTCCTGCGGGATGGCGAGAGAACAGGAAGAGGTTGCCTGCCTGATCACCGTCCATTCAGAAAACGAGGAGAGCTACCTCTTCCACACCCCCAATGTCTGGCTGGTCCGCCTCCAGGCTGAAGCCGCGGGCATCCCGCTGGTGGAAACAGGGAGTGCCGGAAAAAAAGAGGAAGAGATTGCTGATCTGGGGAGAGCGCTTGATCGTGCTGTTGAATGCCACAGGATCGAGGGGGTGGTGACCGGGGCCATCCTCTCCGTGTACCAGGCAAGCCGGATCCAGCGCCTCTGCCGTGACCGGTCGCTGTGGTGTTTCAACCCGCTCTGGCACACCTCCCAGGAAGACTATATGCAGGCCCTGATCAGCAAGGGATACGAAGTCCTGGTATCCGGCGTCTACTCCGCTCCCTTCGATGCCGCATGGCTCGGGCGACGGATCGATGCCCGTGCGCTGGCCGATCTGAAGGAGTATGCACGGGATTACCGCATCACGCTGACCGGCGAAGGAGGCGAGTATGAAACCTTCGTTGCGGATGCACCGTTCTTCAGGAAACGGATCGAGGTGGTGGCCGCGGAGGAAACCTACCAGAACTTCCGGGGCCTCTTTCGGGTTACCGCGGCACGGCTGGTGGAGAAATGATACTGCTCGTCGACCTCTGCTATCGTGAGGGCTCACTTGCGCGTGAGGAGTTTGTACTCCCGGTTGGACGGATCGTCGAATCGGCGGGGGCGCGGTACCGCGTCGTGCACTATACCCGATCTCCGGAATCTTCAGCCCGCGATTGCGATGGGGTCATCCTCTGCGGGACGCCGGTCATGGACAAAGGGTACCTGGACGATCTGGCATTGTTCTCCTGGGTTGCCGGGAGCGGTCTCCCGGTACTCGGCATCTCTGCCGGGATGGAGATACTTGCCCTCCTTGCCGGGGGGACGGTAATCTCCTGCCAAGGTATCGGCATGACCGAGGTCCGGGTGACGGCATCCGACCCGGTGGTTCATGAAATCCGGGTATTCGAGGCATATGAACTCCATGACCATGCCTGCACCCTGCCGCCCGGGTACACGACCCTGGCCGAATCGGACCGCTGCATCCAGATGTTCCGCGATCCCGGCCAGCCGCTCTACGGCGTCCTGTTCCATCCTGAAGTCAGGAACGGATGGGTGGTCACCCGGTTCCTCAGTGAGTTCTGCCGGCCGTCCCGCTAGCGGTTCACCGGGAGATCGTTTTCTTCGGCAATCTCCTGGAACGTCGTTGCCAGGTACTCGGCCTGGGTCCGGGTCATGCCGTAGGTATTGTACTTCCAGACCCTGGTCGCCCCGGGGATGATCCCGGCGACACCCCGTTCTTTCAGGGCGCTTGAGAAGAAGTACCCCCGCTTTTTGTGGGTCTTTGCCACCCGGTCAAATGAGTTGATGGTATCCACCCTTGTCAGCGTGTGTTTCCGGGGGTACTCGCTCTTAATGACCGTTCCCTCAATGGATCTCAGGGCTTCTACCACCAGGTTTCCGTTGGCAAGTTCCTGGTCCCAGCGCTTCACCCGTTCCCGGACATGGGGAAACGATGCCAGCATGCCCATCAGGGTCACCCCCATCAGGGTGCACCCCATCAACCCCACTTCCTTGATCCCGAAGGTCCGTCCGGTCACATCGGTCCTTATCCCGGTGGTCCGGAAAACCTCGCTGGCCCGCTCGGACGTTGCCGCGAGCATCCCTGACGGCGCCGGGGCCGCCATGCTCTTGTGGCCTGAACCGACCACGAAATCGACCCCGAGCCCTTTCCCGTCGACCTGCATGATCCCCACGGTATAGGCACCGTTGTAGAGCACCGGGATGTCATACTGGCGGGCGATCTTTGCGATTTCCCCGACCGGGTGACGGTTCCCGTACTGGTAGTCGTAGTGATCTAGAAAGAGGAGCACCGGCGGCCGCCCGAACTCCCTCGCGACCTGCTCGATCGTATCTGCAGCGGCGTCTGCGGTGATGATGTTTCCCTCGCTCTTAGGGATCTCGCGGATCACCCCGCCCCTGCCTTCGATGGCGAGCACCTCGGTGTAGTGAGAGAGGGCGGTTATCAGCACCGGGTCGCCAGTCCTGATGTAGGTGTCGGCCACTGCCTGGAACCCCCGCCGGGCGCCGGGCACTACGCGGGCGACGTCCATGTTGACGAACGCTGCAAGGTCCCGGTGGAACCGGTCGATGGGGGGCTTCTTGATGTAATCGAGCCGGAATGGTTTCCGGCACTGGTCGCAGACCGAGTAACCGTCACCGTAGGCGATGACCGCCTTCATGGCATCGGCAGTCAGGCGGCCACCGGCCTGGATAGGATCGATGTTGATGCAGCATTCGTCGATATCGCGGACGTCGAATTCCCCGCTGCACTTCATCGGTCCAAATCCTCCCGGATTACGGAGATATCGCCTTCCAGGCGGGCAAGAAGAACCCGGACCTGCTCGCGCTGGTTCCCGGAGAGGGCGTGGTGCGGAGCGGTCTCGCGGAGCATGGCCCGCAGGTCCGTGAGAATGAATAAACCCTCGAAAACTGCGTCTACAGCCCGTTTAGACACCATATCACCATAATAAGTGTACGGGCCACCATACAAGAACTGATCGCCTGCCGGGAGATGGGGCCGCAGACCCCCGTCAAAATCCCTTCTCCAGGTCATCGGAGAGGGAAGGGCCTCTCTCCCTGTTCAGGACATCGATGTAGTGCTCGAACTTGTGGATCCTGGTACTCACGGGGAAAGGGATGCCGATGGTGCTGATGATCGCCTCTCCCCGGTCAAGGGTCTGGATCTCGATCTCCATCTTCGAGAGATCCTGTTTTGCACTTCCCATGACGATATCGCGGTCCCCCCGGTCGCCCAGGCCCATGACCACGAACGTGTTGATCTGGGCAAGTACCTTGGGGTCGATATTCTTTGGCTGCTGGGTTATCACGCAGAGCCCGACCCCGAACTTTCTCCCCTCCATGGCACATTCCCTGAATACCTGCGTGGCCGACCCGCCGCTTGCAAGAACCCGCTGGGCTTCTTCGATGGTGATCAGCACCTGATGGGTGGATTCCTGCCGTTCATCGATCCCGAATCCCCGTGCTTCGGACCGGTGCCGTTCCATGATGGTGCGTGTGATGATCGAGAGAACGAAGAGTTCGCTTCGTTCACTCATGTCCGGGATATCGATCAGGACGACGCGGTTGTCGTGGAGGCTGGTGATGATTTCGGGGATGGATGAACCATGTGCCCTGAAAAAGGCCCGGTTGCCGTTCACGATATTCTCGATATGGCTCTTGATCACCCTGACCGGGCCGCTCATGGAGTTCCTGATCTTCCAGGCAAGGCTTTCTTCATCGATTCCCGCACTTCCGGGATCCCTGATGGGAAAGATCTCGGGGTCCACGGTCCTGAAAAATCCAATTGCTGAACTCCCTTTCACACCGGAAAAAGCCTCCACGATCTCCTGCTGGGCTGCCGAGAGATCGTAGAGGATGGAGAGGTCGCTGATCCTGAAGTCATCGAACTCGACCGAGAGCCGGTTCATCGCGTACTTCTTCCGGTCACTCTCAGCACGGATGGTGAAGATGGCAAGCCCACCCTTTCCTGCCGTGTAATGGACGAGCCCTTTTGTCGGCTCGCCGATCGATGACCTCCCCCCGCTGACATATTCGCCGTGCGGATCCACGATCAGCAGCCCGAACTTCCGGGCCCTCATGCATGAGGCGCAGAAGGTCTTCATGAAATTGCTCTTACCCATGCCGGTCGTTGCAAAGACACCCATGTGCTGGGGCAGCACCCGGGAAGGAATCCGGACGGCAACGTCGCGGATAACATCCTGGCCGCTCCGCATGAGGCCGACTTCGATCTCCCCCATCTGTTCGGTCAGGAACCGGAAGTCGCCGGCATCGGGCTCTCCCACGGAGGAGAATTTTGAGGGGATCGTCCGCGGCCTGTGGAATTTCCCGGTTGCGTTATCCACGAAGCCAAGGGGTATGGCGTCAACCGAGAGGAACACATCCTCCCCGAGCCCGTAAAACTCCTCTGCGTATACCCGGGTATCCCAGTGCGTATCCGCGAAATTGCTGTCATGGGAGAGATCGGTTATCTTTGCAAAGAAGGTCACGTCCTTGCCGGTATCCGTGATCTTCTTGATCTCCCCGATATAGAGGGCCGTGTCGTACGGTGCAATGAAGCGGTAGGAAAGGACCGATCGCCCGATCAGGCGGTATTTTGAAGGGTCGTTCCGGTCAATATCGCGCAAAATCATCATGGTAATCTCCAAACAGTATCTCATAGGTCTGCCGCCCGATACCGGTTGCGGCGATGCGGTGCACCAGGTCCGACCGTGCATCCTCGACGATCTCCTCGCTGATCACCACGGTCCGATGGGCATCAAAGAGGGGGTAGGGATACCCCGGAATCCTCCCGTCCCCGGAACATGCCGCGAGGCGGTTCATGATGTCCTCTGCGTTCTGGGGTAGATCCAGGGACAGCTCGATCTTCAGGGGGGATTTCGCGCGGCTGTGCAGGCAGGCGACGTAGGTCTGTCCGTGACGCCACTGGGCAAACGGGACATGATCGAGGATTGCCGTGTCGATACAGATCCACCAGGGGGGACGTATCCCGAACGATCCTGCAAGCCCACTGACGGCGGGGAGGAGGGGGTATCCTCCGCCCCAGGTGGCTGAAGTCCGTTTACTCACCCCGGCAAGATTGATCTTCCGCGACCGGCATTGTTGTTCGATCCAGGAGAGGACCGGGTCATGGCTGGCATGGGAGACCCTGAGCGGCCCATCGCGCAGGAGCAGGGCTCCTGGAGCGAGCGCGGCTGCCATATGCCCGGTAATCCAGTATTCCAGGGTGTCCCGCAGGATCCCCGCTGCCCGTGAACGGTCTTCGTTTCCCAGCGGGGTTCCGGGGATCTGGCCGAAACATTCCTCGTACAACCCCGGGAAATCCTCGTTCTCTTTTCCCGGACCGATAACCGCGACCTGCAACGGCGAGATCGATCTCCGCGTCCGCTCCAGGTCGTTAAAGGTGCTCTGGGCTGCACGGAACAACGCAATTGCCATGCTCCCTGACTCCAGGAGCATGGCATTGCTCCCGTCAACCGCACAGACCTCCCCGGAGGGGGCCGGTGAGCAGTGGTGGAAATCTTCCGGAGACAGGTTCGTATGTGCCCGGAATTTATCAGGGAGATTGCCGGGCACGGCTGCACGGATCCGGTCTGCCGCGGAATCTGCGGACCGCTCGTACCGTGGATCGCGGCGCGTCATGTCACCTCCCTGACCCTGCTCGAGAGATCGGTCCCCATCTCCACCATGAGGGTCGTGGTGAATTCTCCCTGGATATCCGGGATATGAGAGATGAGGATGATCTGTGGAAACCGGGATTCCTGCGTCCTGAGGGCAGAAAGGAGGTTTGTTCTCCGTTCTTCATCCTGGCTCCCGAAGATTTCATCGAAGATGAGGAGGGTGCTTTCATGTACCTGGTGGAGCTCTGCAAGGTACCGTGAGAGGGCAATCCGGAGTGCAATGGCGATATCGTCCTGTTCCCCGCCGCTGAACCGCTCGATAGGGTAATCATTGTCGATGTCACGGACAAGGAGGTTGAAGTCCTCATCGAGAAGCACCTGGTCGTAGCGCCCACCGGTGATCTCGTTGAGTATGTGGCTCACCTCTCCTTCGAGCCTGCTACGGACGACCTGCATCAGGTAAACGACATACTCCCCGATCAGGGAGCGGGTCAGGCGCAGGAGGCCGATCTCGTCATGGAGTGCCGCTGTTTTCTGCTGCAGCCCGGCGAGTGCTTCCTCGTCTCTCCTGCACCGCTCGATCAGCCCTTCTGTATGCCGGAGGCGCTCGGTTGTCCTGGCCCGGTCCGCTTCAACAGCACGGAGATCAGAATCGATCCTGGCAAGCGATTGCTCGAGCAGGGTGCCGGTTTCAGGCTCGAAAGCGGATTTCTCGATCAGGGATCTGAGTTTCGTGAGATCGTCGTTCTTCTGCACCATGCTGCGATCGAGATCGGCAAGCTGGGCCTTTATCGCTGAACCATGGGAGATTATCTTCCCGAGCTCGATGAACCGTGCCCGGGTTCGTTCCAGTTGCGCGACTTCTCTCTCGGTCCTCGCACAGATCGCTTCATCAAAACCCAGTCCAAGTATCCGGGTTTCAAGGGTTTTTAGTTCTGCATTTTTCACCTGCAGCTGGGCGGTGAGATCCCGGAAATCGGCATCGATGGTATCGCGGGTCTTCAACCGCTCCAGGATGCCGCGTATCTCCTGGAGGGCAGGTTTCTGGCCGGTTATCAGGTCTTTCTCCGCCGCCAGCCGGTCCTGCTCGCTGCACACCCGCAGAGCTTCCTGCTCGATCCATTCGAGCCGCGATGAGAATTCATCCCTGATCTGCCCATAGTGGGAACCAAGTGTCTGGCGGCAGAGCGGGCATATCCCATCCGCACCGGCAGCCTCGATCGTGGTCCAATCCGACACCAGTTTCTTCCGTTCATCGATGAGCTGGGCAAGCCTGGCTGATATCGTGCCGCTCGCATGCAGGATGTCAGCCTCCCTGGATGCAACGGCCTGCTCAAGTGCCAGATCGGGGATATCCGGCCCGATACGCAGGAGATCCCTGACTTCCCGCCGCAGGGATGCCAGCCGGACCGCATCCCGGTCAAGGGATTGCATCTTTGACTGTTCCCTGGCGATACGCTCCTTCAGCGCCTCGCAGGCCTGCCCGGCGAACCGCTGCGCAGCGGTCAACTGGTCGAATTCCGATTTCAGCCGCTGCAGTTCTGCAAGCTGCTGCCGCTTCGCATCGTACCCGGCCATTTCCTGCTCGAGCCTTCCGAATTCCTGCTCCTGGCTCGCAAGGGTTGCGATCTGTGCCAGCAGCCGGGCCTTCTGATTCGCGAGCCCTTCTGTTTCACGGGAAAGGGCTGTATTTTGCTCCACAAGGCGCATAACCTCTGTTTTTTTCTTCGAGAACTCCTGCAGCTCCTGCACAACCTGCTGCCTCCTCGCCGCATAACCTTCGGCCTGTCGTGCCAGTTCTTCGAGAGTGCCCTTCCCCGCTGCCAGGGTGGACTCCAGGGCTCCCCGTTCTTCCGGATCGTACCTCCCGAGGAGTCCCATGAGTTCTCCTTCCGCGAACTGGCACTCCCGTTCCTTTGCATCGATCCGCTCTTTCAGCATCCGGTCGCTCTCATTCTTCAGGTAGTCGATTCCCAGCGCCCGCAGGAACCACTCCTTCCTCTTGCCGGGTGTGTGTTCCAGCAGTGTGAGGAGATCTTTCTGGGCGGCATATACCGTGTTCCTGAAGTCGACCGGACCCATACCGAGGGTCCTTTTCACTTCCGCCTCGACCTGGCTCACTCCGGTCGCACGGAGCTTCTGGCCGCGGTAGAAAGTGGCCTCGTGCTGGACGGTCTTTGCCCGCCTGAACGTCCTGAGGACCGTGAAGTCGTCTCCGCCAACCCTGAAGTCGAGGCGTACTTCACAACGCTCCCTGGGACCGGCAAACGAGGACACGATGAATTCAGATGATAGCCCGGTCGCCTGCACTCCGAACAGGGCAAAGAATATTGCTTCCACGATGCTGCTCTTCCCGGTGCCATTGTTGCCGAGGATACCGGTAATCCCGTCGCTGAACCGGATCTCCTGGTGTCTGAACCGCTTGAAATTCTTCATGACAAGACGGTCGACTATCACCCAGATCCCTCCCGGTGCCGGTCCATTGCCCTGCGGAGAATTTCCTGCCCGCACTGCCCGATAAACTCCCTCTGCCTCGTACCGAGCTGCTGCGCAGCTATGAATGACGAGAACTCCTTCAGGTAATCTATTGCATGGAAATCCTGCTGGAGCGGGACCGCCTGTCCCTCCCCGCTCTGCCGGACCCGGATCTTCAGGTCGAGCAGCTGTTCCCGGACTGCGGCAAGCTCACGCATGTCCGGCCCTTTTCCATGTTCCCGGGAGAGGGAATCGAGCGTTACCTGCGCCATCGAAAGCGGAGGGACTTTTCGTTCTGCGACCCGCGAGATGACCTCCTGCGAAATATCTGCCGGGTGCAACCCTTCGCATATAACCGTCCCCAGGTCGATCATCGGTGTCCGGGGAAGTACGAGCGGCTGGACGCACGGGCTGTCTCCCCCAGCTGAGTGGCCGAGGTCGACCAGGAGGCCTCCCTTAGGATCAGAGATCTCGCCATAAGTCAGGTATTCGAGGGAACCTGAATACCAGGCCTTCCCGGTTATCCGTGACTGGCGGTGGTAATGGCCGAGCGCGATGTAATCGAAGTCATCGGAGAGCATCGTGCTGTCCAGCTCGTGCTCCGCTACCGTTGCAAGCCGCCGGTCCCTGATAGATGTCGCAAGCCCGTGGGTCACCAGCACGTTGGCATGACCACCCGAGAGGGCCACTTTCTCATATTCGGCCCGGTAATCCTCGGGGCGCAGCATGTTCGGTATCAGGTGAAAGATGCAATCCCCGATCTCCACGTGCTCATAGCGGAACGAATATGCAGCGGTGATATCCCCCGGATGGTAGACAAGCACCTGGAACGGTGATGTGGTATACCGGGTCTTTACCATGCTGTGGTTTCCGGCAATGACCACGAACGGAATCCCTGCAGCATGGAGCCGTTCGAGGGCTTCCAGGACCGTAGTATAAGCACGGGTCTTGGGCTTAACCTGGTCGAAGAGGTCGCCGGCATGGACCAGAACATCGGGTTTCTCGAGGATTATCCGGTCGATTGCCGATAAAAAATTGTCGTAGAGCTGTTTCTCGCGCAAGTTCATCCCTGAATCGGGATCGAGCCGGTTGAACTGAGACAGGCCAAGATGCGTATCGGCGATATGAACCAGCTTCATGTCTTTGATGTATCGTTTGGAGTTACGAGAGGATATAAGTGGAAGGTGGGTGGGGTGAAACTGCGGTGCAGGTTTCGATCACCAGGGGCACCTGGTTCGAGCGAGATGACGTGGAAGGTGGAACCGGTTACCATGGCCCGGCGATGAAAAACAGGGGTAATCGTTGGGGGGGTTTCAAGGAATAATCATCATTATATTCGCCTGCCAGTCCCGGGCTCGGTCAATTCGCACCAAGATCACAACGAACCCGTTCCTTTGTATCGACAGAAGAACATGGCATGTGCCAGATGATAAAGAAGGAGAGGAAAAAGGCCGATTAAAACCCAGGTTTCTCCTGGAGATCAAGGCTTCTTCGGTTTCTCGCGCACTTTGATCGTTTTTTCGATCTTCCTGATGGAGATGCCGTTAATAACCGCATCTCCGCCAGCGATATACCTCTTGATGACCATGCCCAAAACCTCAACCACATCCCCGACCCGAATCTTTTCTTGCGGGCTGGTGAACATCTTGACCGATATCTCACCGCTCCGGTCGGCAACCAGGAACTGGGGGCGGTTGAGGAACTGGAAATAGATTCGCTCGACAACACCTTCGATCCTTACCGGTTCGCCGACCATGTTCAGATTGATCATCCTGATCCGGACAGGACGGGCCTCCCGTTCATACTGTGGTATCATATCGGCATACTCTTTCTGGCTCATGTAATTGAGACCAAGCGGTATCACCAGGAGCAGAACGAGCGTCGGGATACCCCAGAACAGGATATGGGTGTCGCGGCTGACGAAAAAGGCGTATGCCAAAAAGATGGTGAAGATTGCAACCACCGCCAGGGCGATGGGTGTAATCTTCAGGTTGATTTCTCCGATTTTCATTCAATCCCGTTATTTGAGGGCGGCGATCTCTTTCCTGAACGCAACCCAGTAGATGACGCCCACGAAGAACATACCACCGACAATGTTGCCAATGGTGACGTTGATAAGGTTATTCGTCCAGAACGTCACCCACGTCAATCCGGCATTGATCTTTGTCGGGTCAGTGATGAAGCCCTGGGTCATGATACCGGCGGGGATGAAGTACATGTTGGCGACACTGTGCTCGAACCCGGTTGAAACGAAACACATGATCGGGAACCAGATCCCAAAGAACTTGCCTATAAGGTCGTCAGCACAGATACCGAGCAGCACGGCCAAGTTGACCAGCCAGTTACAACCGATCGCTTTGAGGAAGCACGACCACTGGCCGGCCATACTGACATAGCTCGTCTTTGCCACTGCAATACCGATTGCACGTGTTCCGAATGCCGTGACGGTGACCGCCCCGGTCGCATCCCAGGAGCTCAGGGGTCCGTATGCCATGATGTACGCATATACGATGGAACCGATCAGGTTTCCAATATAGACCCATACCCAGAGGTTCAGGACCTGAGCCCAGGTGACCTTATGGATGAACGCAGCCATCGGGGCAAGCATCGCATCGCCAGTGAAGAGTTCTGCACCGGTGAGCACGATGATAATAAGCCCAACAGGGAACACAGCACCCGTGATGAGCTGGCTAAAACCAGCACTGGCAGTGCCATAGCGGAGTGCCGCATCGGTCGCCATGATGCCGGTACTACATACAGTAGCGAGGGCGCCTCCCATAGCGATGTACGCGCCGGCCATGAACCCGCGAAGGAGCATGTTCCAGGCTGGCAGCCCTACCTTGTACTTCCCAGCATCGCCGGCCTTCGCGACGATTGCCACTGGGGGATGAAATACCATTTTTTCACACCTCTCGAATGTCTACCTTAACCAATAACCCCAAACTCACTTCTCGTATAGGGTCAAAATTAAAATCTTTTCTGGTGTTATTAATAACTTTCTAATTGTTTTTAGAGAACCAATCCCATTTTCTTCTTTTTTTAAAAGGAGAACAGGCCTGTTTTACCAACTGCTATAAAAAGTGTTTGTATATATACCTCACGCTCGCAGCAGGTCAGACCGGTTTTTTCCTGCCGCTCGAGTCGCGACAATAGCGACCGAATTCCGAGCAGAGCAGGATATCCCCGGAGAAGACCGGGCCATCACGGCAGACACGGAGACCGTCGGGATCAATGCAACAGGACCCGCACAGGCCTATACCGCACTTCATATAGCGGTTGAGGCTGAAGAACCCGCGGCCGGCTATTCCTGCGCGGTCGAGAGCGCACAGGATGGCGTGCATCATCCTCTCGGGGCCACAGATGCAGATCAGGTCGTAGGCCCGGGGATCTTCCCGTGCCAGGAGATCGGTCACGAACCCGTGGTGCCCTGCCGTTCCGTCATCGGTTGCTGTGAGCAGCCGGGTGGCGCTGGAAAACTCCCGCGTGAAGAGGAGCTCGCCTGCGTTCCGCGCACCGAGCAGCAGCGTATCAACCCGGCCCTCCACAACCAGTGGCCGGAGCGGGGCAGCGCCGACTCCCCCGGCAATCGCAAGGATCCCGTCTCCCTCAGGAAACCCGTTGCCGAACGGTCCGCGGATCCCGATCAGGTCGCCGGGCCGCATCCCGCAGAGGGCTGCGGTGGCCTCGCCGACATCCTGGACGGTGATGGAGCGGGCAGAGGAGAGTGCCATCGGCACCTCATCGATGCCCGGAACCCATACCATGACGAACTGGCCTGGACAGAATGAGAATGACTCTCCGAAGTACAGGGTCCGGACGGACGGGGACTCTTTCACGACTTCCCTGATCTCAAGTACCCGGCCACACCTGTCACCCATGGGCGCACCCCACCAGGTCGTCTGCCCTGACACCGTCAGGGCTATAGAGATCTGCCGCGATCTTTCCGAATATCCGGGGGTCATCTTTTACTGCGGTTCCAATCTCCACAGCTGCTGCACCGGCCATCATCATCTCGAGCACATCCCGCGCAGAGGAAATTCCCCCGCACCCAATAATGGGAATTGAACATGCTTCGTAGAGTTCGTATACGCAGCGGACTGCGATGGGAAAGATCGCCTTCCCGGAGAGCCCCCCGAACCGGTTGCCGAGGACCGGCCGCCGCAGTTCCGGGGATATGCGCATGGCCTTCAGGGTATTGATGGCCACGATGGCGCTCGCCCCTCCCTGCTCGGCAGCCCGGCCGCAGGCGGCGATGTCCGTGACATTGGGGGTCAGCTTGACCCACACCGGAACACCAATATCGTTGACAGCACGGGTACATTTCTCGACCATGCGGGGGTCAGAACCCAGTGCTGCGCCGTAGCCCGCGGCATGGGGGCAGCTCACATTGAGCTCAAACGCTGCAACCTGCCCTGCAAACCATCCGGCAACCGTCCGGAACTCCGCAGGGCTGCCGCCATAGATACTGGCGATGACCGGTTTTCCTGCCAGGGGAGCGATCTCATCGACGAATTCATGAGAGGGATTGGGCAGGCCCATTGCATTCAGGACCCCGGCATCCACCTCGACCACGCAGGGGCCGGGATGGCCAGCACAAGGATACGGCCCAATGGACTTGGTGACTGCCCCCCCTGCACCGCTCTCCAGCATCCGTGCAAGCGATGCTCCCGTGGTCCCGAGAATTCCTGCAGCAAGGATGAGGTGGTTGGCAAGGTTTACTCCTCCGACATGCACGGTTCCGGGTCGCAGTTTCGGCAGCACAGTCGATTGCTCCAGTGGTTGTATTATATTTCAACCCTCCCCAATATTGAGGATTATGACCAGGCTCGCAGTGCTGGGAGTGGGAAGGATTGGGGGAGAGGTTGCCTTCCTCTCCTCGGTCCTCGGCCTTGCCGATGACCTGGTGCTTTTTGACACCGCAGAAACCCTCCTCCGCTCCCAGGTGCTCGACCTGATCCATACCGGGCTGGATATCACGATCAGCACCGACTGGCGTGATACTGCGGAAGCCGACATCTGCGTATTTGCCGCAGGAATTCCCCGGAATCCCGCAGTGAAATCCCGGGCCGACCTGCTCTCGGTCAACCTGCCGGTGGCATCGAGCTGCAGCCGGGCTCTCACCCGCTTTTCCGGAGTGCTGATCACCGTGACCAACCCGATGGATGCAAATAACTATTACCTCTGCCGGAACACGGGACTTGAACCCCGGCAGTGCATCGGGTTTGGCGGGCAGATCGACAGTGCCCGGTTCGGAACGGTGCTGCAGGAACAGGGCATCTCCGGAACCCCCTGGGTGATAGGTGAACATGGCGAACATCAGGTGCCGGTCTTCTCCCGGCTGGAGCAGGACGTCCCGGAACCTCTCAGGGATGATATCCTGGAAAGCCTCCGGAAGGCAAGCATGGAGGTTATCCGTGGCAAGGGAGGGACCGAGTTTGGCCCCGCCCTGCACATTGCACATCTCATCAGGATCATATCCGGTGATGAACGGACTCTTCTCCCCTGCTCATGTGTGCTGGAGGGCGAATACGGGCTTGACCGGTGCTCCCTGGGGGTTCCGGCAGCTGTCGGCAGGAACGGCATCCACAGTATCTCCGAATGGGATCTGGATGGATGGGAACAGGAAAAATTCAAGGCAGCCGGTGCGTTTGTGACCGACCTCTGCACGCGGCTTGGTATCTGAACGTAATATGACAAACAGGGAGGATGCCTCCAGGACAAGGGAGCATGAAATGACCGGGCCGGTCAGCATTGATATCAACCAGTTGGAATATTCCGTTGGCCCCGGAGGGCCGGTCATCCACATCTTCGGCCGTGATTTGAATAGAAATGCCCACCACCTCCAGGTCACCGGCTTTCGTCCCTACTTCTATGCACCGGCAGCGCAGGTGGATGGCAGGGCCCACCCGGCTCAGGTCACTGTCGAGGAAGAGGTAGCTTACCGCTCCATCCGGGGCGAGATGCTCCGGAGGCTCTATACCATAAAGCCTACCGATGTCCGGGAGATTCGCGACCGTTACAACCACTACGAGGCTGATATCCCGTTCACCACGCGGTTCATGATCGATACCGCGCTGACCGGGGGGGTTTCTGCACCATCCGAAGTCTGCATGTATGAAGAAGTCCGGCCGGCAGACGTCTCCTGCCCGGCCCGGATCTGCATCCTTGACATCGAGTGCGAGGACGTGAGAGGCTTCCCCGACCCGGCACGCGATGCGGTGATCTGCATCACCTGCTGGGATTCGTACGCCGGTGATTATACAAGTTTTATCTTTTCTCCGGGAACGGACCACTGCGATCTTGGTGTTCTCTCAACCAGGGAAGGGCTGGAAAACGGGTGCTTCTGCGCAGGGACCCACGATATACGGACCTTCCAGACAGAGCGCAGCATGCTCGAGGCCTTCTCGGGATACATCCGCGAGCGTGACCCAGATATCCTCTCTGGGTGGAACTTCCTGGAATTCGACCTTCCCTACCTGGTCAAACGGATGGAGGTCCTGGGCCAGAACCCCGTCTCGCTCGCCCGGCTCGAAGGAATGACTGAGCGAAACGCGCTCCGCGGCAGAACAGTCTTCGATCTCCTCTCGGCATACCGGAAGATGCACGCCACCCAGCAGGAGTCCTACCGCCTCGATGCCGTGGCCGAAGTAGAGATCGGTGAGACCAAGGTCCGGTATACCGGCACCATCAGCGAGCTCTGGAAGAACGATCCCTGCCTCCTCGTCGAGTATAACTTCAAGGACGTCGAGCTCTGCGTGGCCATCAACCAGAAAAACAGGATCATCGAATTCTACCGCGAGATCGCCCGGTACGTTGGCTGCCCGCTCGAGAGGACCCTGAACTCATCGAGCGTCATCGATGTCTTTGTCCTCCGGAAAGCCTTCGGGCGCTACGTCCTTCCCTCGAAAGGGTTTGCCCCCTCCGAAGAGTTTGAAGGGGCAACGGTCTTTGAGCCGAGCAGAGGGGTCCGGGAGAACGTCGTGGTCCTTGACCTGAAGTCACTCTACCCAATGGCCATGATGACCATCAACGCCTCCCCGGAGACGAAGGATCCGGGTGGAGAGCTGAAGGCCCCCAACGGCATCCGGTTCAGGAAAGAGCCGGACGGACTCACCCGGAGCATCATAAGCGACCTCCTGGTCGAACGGGAGGAGAAGAAGAAGATGCGGAACCAGTTCCCCTTCAATTCCCCGGAGTATATCCTCTACGACCTCCAGCAGAATGTCCTCAAGGTCATCATGAATACCTACTACGGGGTAAGCGGGTACACGCGCTTCCGGCTCTACGACCGGGAGATCGGTGCAGCAGTCACCTCGGTGGGGCGAGCAATCATCGAGCATACCCGGTCGGTCATCGAGGCGCTCGGTTACCGGGTCATCTATGGCGACACCGACTCCTGCATGGTGCTCATCCCGCCCGGCAACCTAGAAGAGACCATCGGGAAGGCCCGTACCATCGAGGAGGCCGTGAACCGGAGCTATACAGGGTTCGCCCGGCAGGAGCTTGCAGTGGAACGCCACTACTTCTCCATCAAGTTTGAGAAGATCTACCGGCGGTTCTTCCAGGCCGGGAAGAAGAAGCGGTATGCCGGACACCTCGTCTGGAAGGAGGGTAAAGAGGCCGATGAGATCGATGTCGTAGGGTTTGAGATCCGCCGGAGTGACTCACCACAGATCACCCGGGCGGTCCAGAAACGGGTGATGGAGATGATCCTCCACGGTGAAGAGTACGAGTCCGTCAGGGACTACCTGGCCGATATCATCAGGAACTATCGTGCCGGTAAGTATTCACTTGACGAGATCGGCATCCCGGGGGGGATAGGAAAGGATCTTTCCGACTACCAGACCGATGATGCCCATATTCGGGGTGCAAGATATTCAAACGAGCATCTCGGGATGGAGTTTGCAAAAGGGAGTAAGCCAAAACGGGTATACATCAAGAACGTCACCGCCAAGTACCGGAAGACCGATGTGCTCTGCTTCGAGTATGGCGACCAGGTTCCCCCAGAATTCCAGGTAGACTGGGAGCTGATGCTGGAAAAGACCCTCCGGCAGCCGATCTCCCGGATCATCGAAGCGCTGGGCTGGAAATGGACAGACATCGACCCATCCCGGACCACACTGGCCCAGTGGGGTATCGGTTGAGAAACGCAGGTTTTTTTCCGGTCCGGTCCGCTGGAACGTGTGCCGCTGGGAGCTGCACATCTCATTGCGGAAAACCGGCCGGTTTTTACACGTGCCGTGTTCGGATCGGAAGGCCTGGCCTGCAAAACGGGAATCGTGGGTTATTCCTTGTCGCGAATGTACCGGATCCCCGCCGGTTCCCGGTAATCGGTCTTGACCACGATGGTACCCGAGACACGGTTAAATAACCTGAGCTTTTTTCCCGGCATGCCGAGCCACCCGATAAGGCAGTCGATGGGGAGGATAAACGATTTCCCGAGACTTTCGACCAGGGCTTTCTGGAAACTGACTGGCTTTCCAGCGCGGTCGGTGACCTTGATGTTCAGCACCATCTTTCCGATCGACTGCCCATATACCCCTTCCATCGCTGTCCAGTAGACCAGGAATCCCAGGCTCCGGAGAAAATAGTCGAAATAATGCCAGGAGAACAGCCCACTGATGAAATGAAAGGGATTTGAGAATATGTTCAGGACCAGGCTGACCAGGATAAAATCGACCAGCCAGGCCCAGAACCGGGTATCCCACCGGGCAAGGTGAAGCGTCTCGTAGTCCAGGTCGTTCTCACCCATCACCCATCACGCAATGGTATTCTTTGGAGGCTGCCTCACATAATCACAGCTGTACCGCTTGCAGCGCGGGCCCTGGCGGCCGTGGAAAGGACGGGACCGGGGCAGTTGCTGGTATCCTGGACAGGTGCCCCCCCGGCTTATTTATCCCGCATAACCATGGAAAAGGAGCGTAAAAATCGGTCGGCATAAATTCCTCTACGATCCACCATTCATTCAGCATGCTGCCCGACCGCAGGAAACCCGCCGGCATCCCCCGGATAATGATCGCCGGTACCCACAGCGGGTGCGGGAAGACAACCGTGTCACGGGGCATAATGCAGGCCCTGCGCAGGAGCGGCCTTGTGGTCCAGCCGTTCAAGGTCGGCCCCGATTTCATCGACCCGACCCACCATACCGCGATCTGCGGCCGCATCTCCCGCAACCTGGATCCCTTCATGATGGGGGAGGACGGGGTTGCCGCGACCTTCCATGCCGCATCCGCTGGCGCCGATATCTCAGTGATTGAAGGTGTCATGGGGATGTACGATGGTCTCGAGGGAACATCCATGGCCAGTACCGCCCACGTCATGCGCATTCTCCGGACCCCGGCCTTGCTCGTTGTGGACGTTAGAGCGATGTCCCGCAGCGCACATGCCGTCATCAAGGGGTACCGTACATTTGAGCCCGGCATCAACTTGGCCGGGGTGATCTTCAACTGCATAGGAAGCCCCAGGCACCGGGCCATGATCGAGGAAGGGCTCTCGATCCGCGCCCTGGGCTTCATCCCGCGCATCCCAGAACTCGGTATGGAGAGCCGCCACCTGGGTCTCAAGATGGCATTTGAGCTGGAAGCCGACCCGCTCCCGGGGAACGTGGTGCTTGAGCACTGCGATGTGGACGGAATCCTTGAAATCGCCCGATCCGCTCCTTTTCTCCCGGCCGCTCCAGCTCGCCCGCGCCACATTATTCCTGATGTGACAATCGGTGTGGCGCGGGACGAAGCATTCTGTTTCTGTTACCATGACAACATCGAATGCCTCGAGCGGGCAGGTGCCCGAATCGCCTTCTTCTCTCCGCTGCGTGACCCGCTCCCTGAGGCGGACGGATACTATTTCTGCGGGGGATATCCCGAGCTCCATGCTGCTACCCTTGAGCGTGCGCCCTGCCGGACGGCAATAAGGTCGGCCGCGGAGAAGGGAATGCCGATCTATGCAGAATGCGGCGGTCTCATGTACCTCTGCAAGTCCATGACGGTTGGGGAGACGGATTTCAGGATGGCCGGCATCCTCCCCGGCAGTGCCCGCATGACCGCGGGTATCCAGGCGCTTGGCTACTCGGAGGGGCAGTGGACCGGAGGACCGGCGATGGCCGTTCCTGGCCTTCCCATCCGGGGACATGAGTTCCACTATTCAGCAGTGGAACCTGGCCGTGATGCACGCTTCGCCATCACCCTTAACCGGGGGACAGGTATCATGGAAGGCAGGGACGGACTCACCGAGTTCCAGGCCGTTGGAACCTATACACACTCGTATTTTTCGCCGGAATTTTCCGAGTCCCTGGTCAGCGCAGCCCGTAACCGGTAGCCCAACTGAAAAACCGGGCGCCAGGACGGGGTATCCCTGAAACGGTGATGACCCGGCAGTCCTGCTACTTCCCCAGCGCAGGAGGTGTGCGGGGTGGCCCGGAGAACCTGGGTCAGGGCAGACCATGGGTCCATGGCCCGGGAAAAACCATGCTTGCACAGGGGAGATGTGCCTGGTTTCCATGGGGCATGAGGCCAATCCGGTGGTCAAATGAGAGCCGCCGGTGGAACCCTGGGCAGGGGGCATGGGGAGGGGCTCCGGCACCAGGTAACCCTGGTTGGATGGGCGGGCGGTTTCCGGGAAGTCATAAAAGCGATCACGGACATACTCCTGGATAGCGAGGTGTGAATATGCCGGTCTTGAGAAGTGATGAAGTAAAGAAGGGCTACCACAGGGCCCCGAACCGTGCGCTGCTCAGGGCCCTGGGGATTACCCAGGGGGAACTTGAACGCCCGTTTATCGGGGTGGCAAATGCCTGGAACGATATCGTACCCGGCCATATCCACCTCCGGGCGCTTGCCGGGAAAGTGAGGGAAGGGATTGCTGCTGGCGGTGGCGTACCTTTTGAATTCGGGGTCATCGGGGTATGCGACGGTATCGCCATGGGCCATGAAGGGATGCGCTACTCGCTCCCTTCACGTGAAAACATTGCCGATTCCATCGAGCTCATGGCCCAGGCCCACCGGTTCGACGGACTTGTCCTTGTCGGGACCTGTGACAAGATCGTCCCTGGCATGCTGATGGCCGCGGCACGGATCAATATCCCGTCTGTAGTGGTGACCGGAGGGCCGATGTTGCCGGGTTACGCGGAAGGGCAAGACCTCTCGCTCATCGATGTATTCGAAGGAGTGGGCCGGGTTGCAGGCGGATCTCTTGATGAAAAAAGCCTTGCAGACCTGGAACGGTGTGCCATGCCGGGGTGCGGGAGCTGCCAGGGACTCTACACGGCAAATACCATGGCCTGCATGACCGAAGCGATGGGGATGTCGCTTCCAGGCTGTGCTGCTTCCCCGGCGGTCGATGCCGATAAACTCCGGATCGCCCGGTTGTCGGGAGAACGGGTACTCTCCCTTGTGCAGGAGAACATCTGCCCCCGCGATATCATTACCCGGGATAGCCTCGAGAACGCCATCCGGGTTGATATGGCCCTTGGCGGCAGCACGAACACGGTGCTCCACCTGATAGCAATCGCCAATGAAGCAGGTGTGCCACTCGACCTCGAGGCGTTTAACCGGATCGGCTCGCGGATTCCGCATATCTGTCACATGCAACCGGCAGGACCGCATTCGATGGCCGCACTCCATCGTTCGGGCGGCATACCGGCCGTCCTCAAAGCACTCGAACGGGAGCTTTCCGATACTCCGACCGTATCCGGGGAGAGCATCAGGTCGATTGCCAGGTCCGCACCGGTCCCTGCTCCATCGATCATCCAGACCATTGACTCTCCCATCAGCCAGGCGGGCGGGCTACGCATTCTGCGGGGGAGCCTCGCACCGGGTGGCGCGGTGATCAAGTCGGCAGCTGTCTCCCGCGATATGTGGACGCATCGTGGTCCCGCAAAGGTCTTTGACGGGGAGAAGGAAGCGATGGAAGCAATCCTTTCACGCCATGTCAGGGAAGGCGACGTGGTCGTGATCCGGTACGAAGGCCCCCGTGGCGGTCCCGGCATGCCGGAGATGCTCTCTCCGACCTCGGCGCTGATGGGGCTCGGTTACACCAGAGTCGCGCTAGTAACGGACGGGCGGTTCTCGGGAGGGACCCGTGGCCCCTGCATCGGCCACGTCACCCCTGAGGCAGCGGCTGGCGGCCCGATCGGTCTCGTCCATGACGGAGACACTATTGCAATCGACCTCCATGAACGGACGCTTGATGTCATCCTCCCCAGGGCGGAGCTTGAACGAAGACGCTCATTCTGGACCCCAAAAGCAAAGCCGATCAGCGGCGTTCTTGCCCGGTATGCAGAGACCGTTGCCCAGGCAGACCGCGGAGCCGTCCTTGGCAGAGAGTAACTGGAGGGGGCGGACACGAGGCCCGAATCCATCCCTGGACCTGGCATCAGTAACAACCCTTAACGTGCCAGGGCAGGAAGCTTTCTGGAGAGACCATGACAGAAGAATCGGATATCTATACAGAAGCGACCTGCTGCCACTGCGAAGGCATCGGCTGCATCTACTGCGACCGCACCGGTAAAGTCCTGGTGAAGCGCCCTGCCCGGAAGTGCCGCCACTGTGACGGGATCGGATGTATCTACTGCGGGTTTACCGGGTGGGCCGGGCTGAAGGGGAAATACGATTGAAAGCAACCTCGCATTAACACATCGGAAAGGGATCGGGAGCGGAAATAAAATCTCTCGTTTTTTTCCCGCGATCTGGTTTCAAGGGCAAGGGGCCCGGGCATTTCCAAAACAATTCAAACAATGGCCATTACCGGCGACTGAAAAAGAGGAAGGTTACTGGCAGAACACCATGGTTCCGGCAATCTTGTCATGGAGTCCCTGCCGGTATGCGGTGAATGCGATGATCAGGAATCCTATGAAGAGGGTGAGAACACATAGCCACTTTCCAAAGAAACGAAGGGTTGCTCTTGAGAACGTGATCCTGTTTCCCTGCATGTCGGTCACTGCTACCCGGATTACCAATTTTCCAAGCGATGCCTGGTTCCTGGAGCTTTCAAGGTAGGCGAAATAGATCCAGGGGATCAGGAGGAGGAAGATGCCAGCGGAGAGAAGGATCTGGGGCGGAATTGCGGCATTGACGATCTGCCCGGTGGCATCAGTCCTCGGAACATGCAGGTAGTACTGATACAGCATCCTGATCGTCTCCGATATCGGGTCAGGATACCTGAAAAGCCAGGAAACGATACCGACAAATGCAGCAGCCATAAGATCGAAGAGAACAAGAAAAATGAGATCGATTAGCCCCCCGAGGAACCTTCCTCCGAGACCGGCGAATTTCTCGGTCCTGATGCTCCCCACCCGTTTCCGGGTGAAGGGACGATCGCGGTACATGGTCAGGTTGGCACCACACCATTGGCAGTATTTTCCTGATTGTTCTGTCACTTTTCCACATTTGGGACAGTACATCAGTTTACTCCTCTATTTACACATTGTACGGTCATATCTTTAATGTATCGGTTAATCCCGGGCTCGGATTTCAAATACATGCAATTTAATAAAAATTGCGCATTTTTCTTCAGGGGGATTCCAACGTAGAAAGTTCCCTGGTGCCTGGCTTTCCTGCAGAACGAATGGACGAATAGGAGAGCAAACCTGTCGTTCCTGCCACAGGCAGGGAGACGGTTATCAGGGCCGTGAGCTGCCCTCCCGGGGTGGTGACTGAGAACATGGCTCTGGCAGGCTTAGGGTAGCGATTGAGAGAAGCGAAGCCACCGGACACCTGCGATGATGATGAGTACGGTCACCTCACGCACGTGTGAGCCGGAGGAAGATATCACCGTACCTGGCAGCCACGATGGTGACCGCCATGAACTACACGGCATCAAACACGTTCAACCTTCGACTGCCATGATCGCTCTCGTGCCGATCACGGGACGGCAGCAACAAGGAGGATACAACCCTTCATACAGGAGACGTGGATAACCATGCGGTTTATCCTTCTGGAACTGGATAAATTCCTGTTCCCCACAGGAGATGGATGAGAAGAAAAAACGGGCTTGGGGGGATTTGAACCCACGGCCTACGGATTAAGAGTCCGTCGCTCTGCCGAACTAAGCTACAAGCCCTGCTATGACCTATATCATTGGTTGCAGCAGTGTCATAAATCTTTCTTATTTTCCCTTGAACGGCCCTGGAATCGGAATCCGGCCTGTCAATGCCGTCAGAAACCTGGTTGTAACTTTAATATCCCGTTGGAGCCCATATGTGCACATATGCCTGATCCGGCGCAGACCGAACCTCCGGGCCGTGCGAAATATGCCCTGCTAGGGTGCGGCAGCACGGGATACCATATCCTCCAGGAGCTCCGTGATAATGCTGCCAGGATCCTGGTGTTCGACAGGAACGGGGACAGGGTCAGGGAGCTCCGCGACCAGGGAATCGATGCCGTGGAACGGGATATCACCTCGCCTGATCTGTTCTCAGGCCAGCTCGTGCCTGAGATCGCCTTCGTCCTTTCCGACAACGATGCCGCGAATCTGGCCGCCGTCAAGACCCTCAAGGAGTCTGACCCGCACGTACACGTTCTCGCCCGGGCCCCGGACGCCATCGCTGCTGCCCGCCTCGAAGAAGCCGGGGCGGACGTGGTCATCAACCCGCACAAGGTGATGGCGAAAGCGTCGGTCCACCAGATCATGAAGCTTCACTCGAACCGGATCTCCCAGCGCCTCTACTCCCTGCTCGCAGGATGGGAGGGGACTCTCGGGATCATCGCCCATAAAAACCCCGATCCGGATGCCATTTCGAGTGCTCTCGCCCTGTCGGTTATCGCAGCAAACGCCAACCCGAACCGTCTCTCGTGCCGTATCTTTTACGATGGTATCATCGGGCACCAGGAGAACCGGACCCTTGTAAACCTGCTTGAGATCAAGATGGAGAAGGCGGATCCCTCGGCCATCCAGGAATGTACATACCTCGCCCTCGTTGATTCCCCCGCCCCCGGGGTGAACAACTCACTCCTCCCCAGAACGCGGGTGCACATCATCATCGACCACCACCGGGATGATCAGGGTGAGGATTACGGGGCGGTGTTTGTCGATGCCCGTCCCGGGCTCGGCGCTACGGCGAGTATCTTCGCCCAGTACCTGCAGGAGCTCGATATCCCTGTTGATAAACGGGTTGCCACCGGGCTTCTCTATGGCATCCGGTCCGACACCCGCGACTTCCGTCGGAACGTGACTCCGCAGGACCTGAACAATGCCGCGTTCCTGCTTCCGCTCACCGATGCGGATCTCCTTGACCAGATAATGTCCCCCACGCTCTCCCAGGAAACGCTGGACGTTCTCGGTACCGCTATCCGGAACAGGAAAATTACCAGCGGGTACCTGATAAGCAATGTCGGGTTTGTCCGGAACCGTGATGCTCTCCCCCAGGCAGCCGATCTCCTGATCAGCCTGGAGGGGGTCAACACGGCGCTCGTCTACGGTATCTCAGATGAGGCTATCGTCATGTCCGCCCGGAACCGGGATGTCCGGATCCACATCGGGAATGTCCTGCGCGAAGCGTTCGGTGATGTCGGCGATGCCGGGGGCCATCCCAGCATGGCGGCAGCAACCATTCCCCTCTCTTACTTCTCCCGGGTCAGGGAGAAAGAGGAGCTCCTGGTTCTCATCATGGATCCCCTCATTGCCCGGTTCAACAGAATTGTCGGCCTCGAAAATGAGGGCAAGAATGGACTTTGAGGAGTGGGAGCCCTACTACACCCGGATCCTGGAAAGTTTCGGATTCGAACGGGAGAAGGACGAAGAGGCCGCCCTGTTGCTTGCCGCGCTCCTTCCCGGAGACGACCTTCCGCTCCTCGATGCGCTCTGCCGGGATACCGTTGTCACTGTCTGCGGGAATGCACCCTGCCTGAAGGACGAACTTTTCCGTATCGAGGGAAATGTCTTTGCTGCTGATGCCGCGTCCGAAGTCCTCCTCCGGGCAGGCATCCGGCCTGACGCTGTATTCACCGATCTTGACGGGGCAACCGATGACTACCTTTCCATGAATTGCGAAGGAACGGTCATGGTGATCCATGCCCATGGCGATAACATACCGCTCATCAGGTACTGGACACCAAGGTTCGCTGGTCCGGTTGTCGGTACCACACAGTCCCGGCCTGTCCCGCCGCTTCACAATTTCGGGGGGTTCACCGACGGAGACCGGGCGGTCTTTGCCGCAGACCACCTCGGGGCGGACCGGATTATCATCATCGGGTTCGACCTCGATGACCCGGACGTCGATTTTATCAAGCGGGGGAAGCTCCAGTGGGCACGGCAGCTCCTCGCCCTGATCGGCTATGCCTGCTGAAGCCCTCCTGATCGATGGCTATGTCGATGAACCTGCCTGTCTTGGGGTTCCTCCCTACATATCCCCGTATATCAGGACCGTTACCGGCGTGCTCCGTGAACACGGGTTTCTTCCCCGCTATCTCACCATCGACCAGATCCGCACCGATCCGCAGCTCCTCGTGCGAAGGGACGCCATAGGAATTGTCGTGATGATTGCCGGGATCACCGTCCCGGGAAAGTACCTGGGCGGGACCCCCGCCACCCTGACCGAGATCCAGCAGATCGGCACACGGCTAAGGGGAATCGTACGCCTGCTTGCCGGACCGATCGGGTTTGGATATGCCCCGGAAGGAGGAAAAAAAGCAACCCGCCAGGCTGTGTCGGGATTCGATCACCTGCTTGCCGGTTCGCCCCCGGAAGCGCTTGACAATTTCCTGTCCGAGGGAAGAACGTACGGATCCCTGGACTATGCCCGCTCGGATCCGTGGAGTGTCGGAGGAGCTGATATCATCAGGCAACACCCCTCGTATCCGTTCGTCATGTGCGAGCTCGAGACCGCCCGGGGGTGCCCACGGTCGCTTGCCGGCGGATGCTCGTTTTGCACCGAACCCTTCTACGGGGCACCCCGATATCGGAGCGTCAGCAGCATATCCGGGGAAGTTACAGCGCTTGCCCGTGCCGGTGCCCGCCATTTCAGGCTCGGGAGGCAGCCCGACCTCCTTGTCTACCAGTCACCCGGCGGTGCATATCCGGTCCCGCAACCGGAACGGATAGGCGAGCTGTTCGCCGAGATCAGGGCTGCGGCACCAGGCCTTAAAACCCTGCATATCGACAATATCAACCCTGGAACCATTGCCCGCCACGAGGATGCTGCCCGGAGTGCGCTCCGGGAGATAGTCTGTTACCATACCCCGGGTGACGTTGCCGCTTTCGGAATGGAGACCGCCGACCCGGCCGTTGTCGCGGCAAATAACCTCAAGGCAGGGCCGGAAGAGGTGATGCAGGCCATCGCTATCGTGAACGAGGTGGGGGCTGTCCGCCGGGATGGTATCCCCGAGCTCCTCCCCGGTCTGAACTTCGTCTGCGGCCTTGCCGGGGAGACCCCGGAGACCTATACCCTCAACGAGCAGTTCCTGTCCCGACTGCTCTCCGGCAACCTGCTGGTTCGAAGGGTGAACATACGTCAGTTGATGGCATTTGAGGGGACCCGCGCATACAACGACAACACGCTCGGGTTGCATGCCGCCAGGTTCAGGGTATTCAAGGAAAAGGTCAGGAAAGAATTCGATCTCCCGATGCTTCGGAAGGTGTTTCCTCCGGGAACCGTGCTCCGCGGGGTGGTGATCGAGCAGGAAGGGCGCATCTCATTCGGCAGGCAGATGGGTTCCTACCCTATCCTCGTGGGAATCCCTCTCAGACTCCCGGTCCGGGCCGTATTCGACGTGGTGGTCGTGGAACACGGGATGAGGTCGGTAACCGCCCTTCCCTCCCCGATACGGATCAACGAGCTTCCGCTCGCCGCTCTCAAGTGGATCCCCGGGATCGGTGGAAAACTGGCAGGAAGGGTTTTTTCGCACCGGCCGCTGAGGGATAAACAGGAGCTAAGGTCCCTGGCGGGAATACTCCCGCTCGAGGACCATATCTCTTTTATTACATCTCCTTGAGCTCGATCACCTTCATGATATCTGTCCGGCTGACGATCCCCAGCAGTATTTCGCCATCCATGATGGGGATCCGGCCGATGTTGCTGCCGGACATGATCCGAAGGGCATCGATGACCGGTGCCGATGGAGGGAGCGTTATGGCACCCGGGGTCATGATGTCGCGGACCTGCATGGCTTCCCTGTCCAGGGAGGGGATCTTATGGACGTCGGCAAGGGTGACCATCCCAACCACGATTCCCCGATTTAGGACCGGGAAGCCCAGGTGCTTGGTGGCGTACATGAGGTCGATCACGCTCCTTACCGTCATATCCGGCTGAACGGTGAGCACTTCCCGGGCCATGATATCGCCGACTGTGACATCCTTGAGTAAAAAACTGTACTTGACGGCTGTCGATTCCTGGGAAGCCCCGATATAGATAAAGAAGGCGATGAGGATCAGGATTGGGCTTAAGAAAAAAATTCCGACGAGCCCGAACACAACGGCAAATACCTTCCCAACGTCGGCGGCAATCTTCGTTGCCTTGTTCAGGGGCATCCTTCGTGCAAGCCACGCCCGGAGCACACGTCCTCCGTCCATTGGAAACGCAGGAAGGAGGTTGAAGCCAAACAGGAAGACATTCAGGAGACCAAGGTACCCAAAGGTGAAGACAAAGGCTCCTGCGACAGGAGCTGCAGCGATTACCGCATCGCACAGGTACATGATGCCGATACAGATGATCCCGACGGCAAGACTGGTGAGGGGGCCCACAAGCGCCATCGGGAGCTCGATCTTTGGATCGGGGGTCTGCTCCTCCATGGATGAGATTCCCCCGAAGATGAGCAGCGTAATGCTGTTGATCCTGATCCCTCTGCTCTTTGCAAGCACGGAGTGTGCCATCTCATGGATGAATACTCCGAAGAACAGGCCGAGGGCCACAACCGCCCCGAAGACATAGGGAGTGATCCCGGACCCTATCAGGCTGGTGTCGATCCCTATAGCGAACAATTTTGAGATCAGTTCGGATGTCAGGATGATCTGGCTCCCGATGACCCATGCAAAGAACGGGATGATGAGAATAAATGTCCAGTGAAGGAGCACAGGAATACCGTAAATCGTCCCGATTTTGAACGACCCGTTCATATAGAGGGGTATATTTTTAACTGAATAGTATATATCTTTCATTGATTGGGATGAGAAACCAGATTACTGAGATGTTTGAACTGAAGGTGTACACCGAAAAAAGCGTCTTTGTCGGTGAGGTTGAGGATGTCCTCATCGATGTGGAATCAAAGAGGATGGAATCGATTGTGGTGGGAAAGCTCAACCAGCAGCTTGTGGATATCAAGAACTACAAAGGCCTGAAAATACCGTTCCGCATTATCAGGAGTATCGGCGATATCGTTCTCATCCGCCACCTGCCCGGTGCATTCAGGCCGGAGGATGCCTGACCACGGGCAGGAGTATCTTTTTTCGTCCGGGAGTCCTCACAGGACAGCGCTCATGAAGAGACGGGAGATTTACAGTTCCCTGACCTGTATACCACCGGTCTTTGTCCGGATTGACGGAAGGAACTTTCATGTCATAGCCGACAAATGGGGACTCGAGCGGCCGTTTGACCTCAGGTTCTCGGAAATGATGACCACTGTTTGTGAACGCCTGATATCGGATTCGGGCCTTTCTCCTGCGTTTTCCTATACGTTCTCCGATGAGATCAGCCTGTATTTCCCTACCCTCCCTTTTTCCGGGAGAATCGAGAAGATCGATTCGGTGACGGCATCCTATGCCGCAAGTGCCCTGACCCTCGAGGCCGGTTCCCAAATCCCGGTTTCATTCGATGCCCGGATCATCCAGGTCACTCCCGAGGTTGCCGTCCAATACCTGATAGAGCGCCAGATCGAGGCTTGGAGGAACCATATCAATGCCTGGTGCCAGTATGCTTTGGCAGAAGCAGGGTGCAGCAGGACCGAGGCAGCACGGCAGTTAAAGGGACTCTCATCGGCATCATTGCATGAACTGGCATTCTCACATGGAATCAACCTGGCCAAAACGCCTGTATGGCAGCGAAGGGGCGTTCTGGTTTACCGGAAAGGTAGGACGATCGAAGGGTGGAACCCACGGCTTGGAAGGATGGTCCGGTCGGTCAGGACCACCGTTGAATGCGACCGGGCTCCCCCGCTCTTCAGCTCTCCCGAAGGACGGTTATTCCTTTCCCGGCTCTTTGCGGAACTGTGAAATAGCGATCACCACCGGGATGCCTTCCACATCCCATTCCCGTGACAGTTCGAACCCGGGCAGGTCTGCATTCCCATCCCTGGCGGTGATGGACAGGGCAGCGGCCCGCACCTGCTCCCCGATCCCCTCTTTCCAGAGATCGCCGACAAGTCCAGCCACCCGCTCATCGGTGATGGCCGCTGCCGCAGTAATGTAATCCTCGACCCGCAGGTCAAGCTGCCTGCGCATCTCCTGGATACGGCGGATGATCTCCCGGGCATACCCTTCTGCTTCGAGCTCGGGCGAAAGCGTGGTATCAACGTATACCTTCCCGCCATCCATCGGGGCCTGGAAAATGCCGGGGGGAAGTTCTTCCACGAAAGTGACCATGCCCGGCACGATGGAGAACGTTTCGCTGTCATGGCGGAGGACTACCTGCTCTCCCCGGTCATGCGCGGCCTTGAGGCGAGCCGCATCGGTTGCCGCGATGAGCTCGCGCACCAGGGGCCCTTTCTTCCCGAATGCTGGTCCGAGCGCTTTCATGACCGGTTCGGCCCGCCATCCGGACCGGTCATACGAGTTTTTGAGGACCCGGACTCTCCGCGCATTTGCCCGATCCCTGCAGATGGTGTTTAAGTCTTCGATCGCCCGGGCCACTGCATCGTCACCGGTCACTACCACGCATTCGGCAACCGGCCAGCGGAGTTTCCGATGTCCTGCCTGCCGGGCATTGGCCTGGGCCTCATCAAACGAGCGGACCGCTGCCATCTCCTGTTCGAGACGTTCATCGACAAGGTCTCGGTTGCCCGGGAACCAGGCGGTCATGTGGATGCTTTCCGGGTCTCCCGGAAGCTTGAGGTTCTGGTACATCTGCTCGGTAATATGCGGTGTAAAAGGGGCCATCAGTCCGCATAGCCGGCGCAGCACATAGGTGATGGTCTCGTAGGCATCGGTCTTTTCCGCCGATTCCCCTTCAAGCCACATCCGTTCCCTCACCAGCTGGACGTACCAGCGAGACAGGTCCTCGAGGATGAACGAGATGAGCATCCGTGTCGCCCGGTGGAGCTGGCGTTCCTGCAGGGCATTATCAACCTCTGCCGCGCACGAGTTGATGCGGGAGAGGATCCACCGGTCTTCCGGTGCCATGCGGTTCAGGCGCATTGCCACTCCGGAAGGGTCCCATGCCCCGTCCACACCGGCTGCCGGGGAAAAACCATCAAGGATCATGTAAGGGAGCGGGAACCGGTACACGTTCCAGAATATGTTCATTGCCCGGTTCACGGTCTTGACCCCGTCCCAGTTGAACTTGAGATCATCCCAGGGAGCGCTCGAAGAGAGGACGTAGAGCCGGAGGACATCCACTCCCTGGGATGCGACCACCTCTTCCGGGGTGACTACGTTTCCCAGGCTCTTGCTCATCTTCCGTCCTTCGGCATCAAGGGCAAATCCGTGCATCAGCACGCTCCGGTATGGGCAGCGGCCGAATGCAATGGTGCTTGCTCCAAGCTGGGAGTAGAACCAGCCGCGTGTCTGGTCCTGCCCTTCGGTAATGAAATCAGCTGGCCAGAGACGGTCGAATGCTTCTGTTTGTGCCGGGAACCCGAGTGTCGCCCAGGAAGCGACTGCCGAATCGAACCAGACATCGAAGATATCCTCTACCCGTCGCATGGATCCACCGCAGGTGCATGGGACCGGTATCTCATCGACATAGGGCCGGTGGGGATCAGGGAGCAGCGATCCACTAGCCTCCTCAAGCTCACGGACGGTGCCGAAAACCCGGGTCCTGCCACACGAACGACATTCCCAGATGGGGATGGGGATCCCCCAGTAACGCTGCCGGGAGATGCACCAGTCGCGCGCCTCCTTGATCCAGTCGTAGAACCGTGCGCTGCCGGCCCATTCGGGATACCAGGTCACCTCTGCAACTTCATCGAGCATGCGATCGCGCAGCTCCGAGGCTTTCAGGAACCATTGCTCGGTAGCCCTGAAAATGATGGGGGTCTTGCACCGCCAGCAGTGACCGTAACGGTGCACAACCGTTTCCCGGGCCAGGAGGTAATCGCCGAGATAATCGAGAACCACAGGGTCTGCCGCCTTGATGAAGGTGCCAGCGATCTCCCCTGCCTCTTCCTGGAACCGGCCGGTTGAATCTACCGGGCAGATGATCGGGAGGTTCTCCCGGCAGGCCAGCAGGTAATCATCCCACCCGTGCCCGGGTGCGATGTGGACCATCCCCGTATTTTCAAGGGTGACGAAGTCAGCGGTCACCACCCTGTGAGATATCTCCTTTTGCAGGGGGATCTGCTCTTCAAGCGGTGAGTAGAAGGTCAAGGACGTGAGATGACTGCCACCCGCTTTTTCGAGGACTGAATAATCCTGGTACCTCCCCTTCCTGAGCACAGGCTCGACCAGCTCATCGGCAATCCAGAGGATCTCTCTCCTCCCTCCTTTGATGGCCTCGACACGGGCATAGGTGATATCGGGGTGGACGGCAACAGCGACATTGGCCGGGAGGGTCCATGGCGTCGTTGTCCATATCACCAGGTATTCGTTTTCCCTGCCGGTGACCGGGAACTTGACAAAGATTGACGGGTCGCTCTCATCCCAGTACTCGACCTCGGCATCAGCTATCGCGGTCGCGCACCGTGGGCACCAGTTGACCACGCGGTGCCCGCGCTCGAGCATCCCTGCCTCATCGGCTTTCTTCAGGGTCCACCATGCCGCTTCGATGTACCCGGGGTGCATGGTCTGGTATGGGTCATCGAAATCCAGCCAGACACCGAGATCCTGGAACTGCCGGCTCATGATCGCCATATTTTTTGCGGCGAACTCCCGGCACCGATCGATAAACGGCCCGATGCCGAAACGCTCGATATCCTTTTTGGAGGAGAATCCCAGCTGCTGTTCGACCCTGACTTCGATGGGAAGACCATGCATGTCATACCCGGCGCGGGCAATGACGTTTCTCCCGGTCATGCGGGTGAACCGGAGGATGCAGTCCTTGATGATCTTGTTCCACGCCGTGCCAAGATGGATATGGCCGGTGGTATAGGGTGGCCCGTCAACAAAGAAGAAGTCCTCATCGGCTGCATGGAGATCTTTTGTCTTCCGGTACACGGCGCTCTCTTCCCAGAACTTCTGTATGGCGTCCTCGATCTCCCGTGCACTGTATGTACTGGCAGCTTCCTTCACCCGGATCCTTCCTCCCGGTTCATCTACCCGCATCTCCGGTTGCGCATATATTCACAGCTATTATCCTACTGAACACAAAGTAGTTTCTTTAACCAGGCACCTCCAATCCGGGGATGTGGCAACGGTGAGCAGGATGGCAGCAGGCAATGTTCCCGAATACCGGTTCTTGGTCGGCGGCGAGTGGAGAGAAAACCCGGCACCGATCGAAGTGAGATTTCCCTACACGGGCGATACCATCGCCCGGGTACACCAGGCAACCGTGAGGGATCTCGAAGATGCAGCAGGCATTGCAGAAGAGGCCTTTGAATGCACCAGGCGGCTCTCTTCCGGGGAGAGAAGCAGGATCCTCTCTTCCATTGCCGACCAGGTGGAGTCCAGGGCATCAGAACTGGCCAGGGTGATCGTTCTTGAAAGCGGGAAAACCGTGACGTCTGCCGCAGTCGAGGTCCAGCGGGCAGTTGCAACCCTTCGCACCTCTGCTGAAGAGGCAAAGAGGATCGGCGGTGAAGTTATCCCCCTTGACTGGACCGAGGGCGCCGAAGGCAGGATCGGGATATCCCGGAGGTTCCCGTGCGGGCCAGTCCTTGGAATCACTCCGTTCAATTTTCCGCTCAACCTGGCCTGCCACAAGCTCGGCCCGGCAATCGCCGCTGGAAACCCGTTCATCCTGAAACCGGCATCAGCCACACCGGTCTCCTCGATCCTGCTTGCCGAGATGGCACTGTGTGCAGGACTTGCCCCCGAGGCACTCAGCGTGGTCCCCTGCCCGGGAGAACTTGCCGAGCGTCTCGTCTCCGATTCCAGGATCGCGGTCCTGACCTTCACCGGGAGCCCGGAAGTCGGCTGGTCCCTTAAAGAGCGCGCCGGGAGGAAGAAGGTTACGCTCGAGCTTGGTGGAAATGCGGCCGTAATAGTGCATTCCGATGCCGACGCGGACTACGCAGCGACCCGGATCGTGGCCGGAGGGTTTTCCAATGCCGGACAGGTCTGCATATCAGTGCAGCGGGTTCTCCTGCATGAAGACATCCATGATTATGTACTTTCCCGCATCTGCGCCGGGACAGCTGTTCTCAGGACAGGTGATCCACGTGACCAGGGGACGGATGTCGGGCCGATGATCTCTGCGAGTGCTGTTGACCGTGCAGGCCGGATGGTCGATGAAGCGGTTGCCGGTGGAGCACAGGTCGTTATTGGCGGAACGCGGAATGGTCCGCTCTTTTTCCCGACAGTTCTTTGCGGGACCCATCCCGCGATGCGGGTGGAGCAGGAGGAGGTTTTCGCACCGGTCATCACCGTGAACCGGTACAGCAATTTCGATGATGCCCTGGCCAGTGCCGGCCGGAGCAGGTATGGATTGCAGCTCGGGGTGTTCTCCCGGGATTTCGGGCGCATCATGAAAGTGTTTGCCGAATCCCGCGTGGGAGGGGTTGTGGCAAATGATATACCCACGTTCAGGGTCGATCACATGCCCTATGGAGGGGTGAAAGGATCTGGAACCGGCCGGGAAGGTCCGCGGTATGCAATCCAGGAGATGACCGATGAACGCCTCCTTGTACTGGATGCCCGGGGTGACCGGTAGTGGGTGAAGATGCCGGAGAAGATGCAGTGGGGCCGCCAGCCCAGGTTGCGATCATCGGTCCGGGTACATGCACCCCTGACGAATATGCGGCCGGGCGTTGTATCGGCAGGATCCTTGCAGAAAACAAGGCCGTTGTCCTGTGCGGGGGGCTGGGAGGGGTGATGGAGGCAGTGTGCAGGGGAGCATGGGATGAGAAGGGTACCACGGTCGGGATCATTCCTGGTGCAGATGGCGGGAACCCTTACCTTTCCGTGGTGATACGCTCGAACCTCGGCAATGCCCGGAATGCGGTCATCGTCCAGTCAGCCGATGCCGTGGTTGCAATCGGAGGGGCCTATGGAACCCTCTCCGAGATTGCGCTTGCCCTGAAGATGGGAAAAGCGGTGTTCGGGTTCCGGACCTGGGACATCGCAGGAGTCGCTTCCTGCAGGAGCCCAGAAGAAGCTGCGATCAGGGCACTTGCCGCCGTACGCCGGTCTCGAGGGTAGCGTAACCGCCGAGACGGGATAGGATCTCCCTGAATTCGGGCGATGAGATTGCCGTTTCCAAGGCCCGCATCCTCGGGTCATCGCCATCGGCGGTCCGGAAGGCGATCTCATAGCGTTCTTTGCCGACCGGGACAAAGGGGAGCCCGAGCGCCTGTGCCGCCGAGTAGACACACATCCCGGCTTCCGCTTCACCGGTCTTTACTGCCAGCGCAACGCCGATATGGGTAGTCAGTTCCCGGTCGTAGCCCGGGATGCTCCCGGTAGCAATACCCATCTCCCTGAGCCGGTAATCGAGGAGGAGTCGTGTTCCTGACCCCTTCTGCCGGTTGACAAAGGAATGACCCGGAAGCTCGGAGAGAGTGAGCCCTTCCCGGGACACGATTCCCTGTTCACGCTCCGCAACGCAGACCAGGGTCACCTCTTCTCCCGGAAGGTATTTCTCCAGGAACGGGATGTTGTACTCGCCGTCTTCTGGGGAGAGGAGGTGCATGGGGGCAGCATGGCAGCTCCTCCGTTTCAATGCCAGGATCCCACCCATGCTGCCGGTATGGGAGGAATGAAGAGACACTCCCCTGGCGCCGACCAGCTCGGTTAGATGGTCGAGCGACGGGTCATGGCTCCCGGTCACCAGGAGAGCGGAAGCCGCCTGGCTGCGTGGAACCAGGAGTTCCACGGGGACCGTCTGTCCTGCTTCATAACCTTCGAGTTCATCGGGAATCCGGAGAAATGCGTTTGCCCGGACCCCGCTCATCTGGACCCCGGATCCCCGCGAGAGCGGTACAGCGACCCAGCGGTCCCGGATATTCCCAATTGACAGGAGGACGAATTCGCAGGTCCCGACCTCGGAATGGAGGGTTGTCGTGAGCTCTGCGGTAAGAACCTCCGGATCCGGAGCCGGGAGGCCGAACCGGGAGAGCAGGGGGACTATGACCTCCCGGAGCACAGTGAGTGCCGAAAGCGGGTAGCCAGGCATCCCGATGACCGGCACCGATTCGACCCTCCCGATTATCGCAGGTTTTCCCGGTTTGATGCCGATCCCATGGACCAGGACTTCTCCTATCTCCGCCATAACCAGGGCTGTGAAATCCCGCGTTCCAGCCGAAGAACCGGCAGAGACGATAACTACGTCATTTTCAGAGGCTGCATGGCGGATTGCGGCCCGGATTTGATCGGGTTCATCGGCTGTCGGGGGGTACCGCCTGCAGGTTGCTCCAAGCGAATTGAGCCATGCCTGGGCCATAACAGTATTGCTCTCGACGACCTGACCAGGGAGCGGGCGAATTCCTGCGGGAACAAGTTCCGTTCCTGTAGGGATGATCCCGATCGTGACGGTCAGGACCGGCACTTCCACGAACCCATACGCGGCAAGTGCACCGATATCGTGGGGACGGATGCGATGGCCCGACGGGATTATCATCTCTGATTCGGCGATGTCTTCGCCTGCCGGCCGAACATGCTGCCAGGAGCTCGCAGATTTCCGGATAACCGCGGTCCCGCCGACCATCCGCACATCCTCGATCATGATCACCGCATCATATCCTGCTGGTATGACATTGCCGGTGTTCACCCTGGCAAAGTCATGGAGCGTGACCGCCTTCTGCTCACTGGCCCCCCAGGTATCTTCGCTCCTGACCGCGATGCCATCCATTGCCGCAAGGTGCACCTCGGGAACCGAGTACCGGGCAAAGAGAGGTTCGGCCGTGATCCTCCCGACCGATCGTTCGATCGCACAGGTCGTGCGAACCCGCCTCTGTGGGAATTCCTGCCGGATGAGATCCTGCACTTCACGGAGCGTTTTGAGCGAGAGATACCGTTTCACCAGATTATCACCTCGACCACGTCGCCTTCTTCGAGACCCTCCACTCCGGGCGGTATCCTGACCAGGCCGTCGCTCCTGATGAGCGTATTGATGAGACCCGATTTTCCGAATTCGGGGAATGCCATGCCCTCGGACAGGCGGACCCGGACATAGTCCTCTCTCCCCTTCATGGACGAAATGTTCTCGGCGAGGATAGCCTGGCGTGTCGGCAGCCTGCTTTCCCGCTGCCCGGTCATGGCGGCGAGGAGCGGGCGCACGATCACCAGGCTGACCACCAGGGACGAAGCCGGGTGCCCGGGAAGGCCTATGACCGGCTTTCCCCTGGCGCGGCCAATGATGGTAGGCTTCCCGGGAGCAATCGATACCCCGTGCACCAGCACTTCCCCGGCATCCCGGATGATATCAACGGTCATATCACGGTCATCTTTCGAGCTGCCGCCCGAGAGAACAACCGCATCGCACCGGTGAAGCGCCTTGTCGAGGAACTCCTGCAGGCGGCTTCGGTCATCGGGTACGATGCCAAAGTATTCCGGCAGGCAGCCCTGTGAGGCGAGGTATGCACCGACCAGGTAACTGTTGATGTCCCGCACCTGCCCCCCTGCCGGGGTTTGCGAGACCGGGACCAGTTCGTTGCCCGTGGATATGATTCCGACCACCGGCTGTTTCCTGACCGGGACCAGGGTGGTGCCGACCGCTGCCAGGGCACCGATATCCCTGGCTGAGAGCCTGGTACCGCGTGCGATGACAACCGAACCACGGGTGAAATCTTCACCCCGGACCATGATGTTCTCTCCGACCGCGACCGGCCGTCTCACAAGAACATCATCGCCGATACTCTCGGTCACCTCGATCATAGCCAGCCCGTCCGCACCTCCGGGTATGGCTCCCCCGGTGGGAACATACACGCAGGTCCCGGGACCAACGGTCATTCCGGCCGGTGTACCCATCCCAACCATGCCGGTCCGATGGAGCATTGCAGGAAGCGACTCCGAAGCACCGATGGTATCGGAAGAGACCAGGGCATAGCCGTCCATGGTGGCCCGGGTGAACCCCGGGATGTCGATGTCGGCTGCGATATCCGAGGCAAGCACACGCCCGGATGCGAAGGTCAGCGGGACATCCTCCCGCTCCATCAGCGGGGCGATGGATTGGGCGGCCTTGACGGCATCTTCAACGGAAACTGTCCTGAAAAAGAGAGTCATCTGAAGCAGCCCAGCTGGCAACCCCTGATCTTGACACTATTCCGGTTACAGTACCGGGAGATGTCCATCTTTGCTATACCGTATTTTTCAGATATGGTGAATGCCTGTGGACACGTTATTTCCTTGCCGATCCCTTCCTTTTCGAAAACGGAACGTATCTTTTCTTCATCCATAGAAACAATAGTACGTGTACTGGGAGATAGGGTTTACCATGTTTCCAGCATCACGAGATAGAATATCCAGGGGACAGGCCCGGTGAGGATCGCTTTGGTGCACTCCCGGCAGGATCCGGGAGGACGCACGATACGGCATCATATCGATGATCTTCTCTCCCGGCCCGGTGCCGGCCTGCAATTCCCGCTCTGCCAGCATGATCTCTCGTTTCATGAAGTCAGGGAACGACTGATCGCGCAGGATAACCTTGACCAGTCGCTCGATGCCGACCTGATCCTCTTTCTATCCCGTCATTCAAGCATCAATCCCGTCCCGGTGCTGACCGTGCATGTTACGGGGAACACCGGTCCTGCACGACTCGGGGGCAGGCCATCGTCACTGGCACAGGCTGCGCCTTCGTGGATGCACGCCATCCTCTGCCGCCTCGCGGATCATGCCCCCCCTGGGTACCGGGTCTGCTACGAAGTGACCCATCACGGCCCCACAGAGCTCGACATCCCCTCACTATTCGTTGAAATCGGGAGCACGGAACGCGAGTGGACCGATCCCTGTGCGGGAGAGGCCGTTGCCCGGAGCATCCTTTCAGCGGAACCCCGAAGTAACATCTCCCTGGTAGGGATAGGGGGAACACACTATGCCCGTCGCGAGACAGAGATCGCCATCAGTTCCCGTGCGGCATTCGGGCACATCATCCATTCACGGGAGACGGGTTTTATCGACCGCGAACTGCTCCTGGAGCTGGTCCGGAAGAGCACGGCCGATGCTGTGTATTTCGATCGAAAAGCCCTCAAACCGGGCGAGCTTTCCAGGCTGGACCGCCTGGTAGCAGAAGCAGGCATACCCCGGCTCACCGAGACTGAGATACTCGGGATGAAGGACCTCTCCTGGGATACCTGGAACCGGATCAGGGAACTCGCCCGCTCAATCGATCCCCGGGCAGAACTGCACATTACCGGTGCAGTTGCAGATGGCGCTCCGGCTGCCATCAGTCTCCCCCTGGATCTTGTCCATGAAGCGAACAGGGTTGATCCTGCAGGATTTGGCGAGGCGCTGGAGAGGCTCCCGGTAATCGTCCTTTCCACGCCCAAAACTTCTATCCTTCCGGTCTTTATCGTCACCGGTGAAAGCTCATCCGTTGTACTGAATGATTTAATAAGCTTATGCGTTACAACCATAAGTAGAGGAGAAAACACGGCGATTGAGGGCAATCAGCTCATAATCAGGAAACCGAAGTTTGACCCGGACCGTGCGCGCAGTCTGGGTGTTCCCAGGGGACCGCTCTTCGGTGATCTGGTGCGGGGCATTCCGGTGATTGTCGATGGCCGTGAGATCACTCCGGACATGGTCCGCATCTGTGAAGAGAAGTATATCCGAATCCCGGGATTGGAGAAGAAAAGATGAGATCGATTGTTGAAGAGGCGCTGACCAAGGTGAGTTCCCAGCCGGATGATATAAAAACGGAAAATGAGGAACTCGACCAGATACTCAAAGAACTCAAGACCGAGATCACGGTGATCGGGTGTGGGGGGAGCGGCTCAAACACCATCACCAGGATGAAAGAAGAAGGAATCTGCGGGGCTACCCTGGTTGCCATGAATACCGATGCCCAGCACCTCGCCAGGACTGTTGCAGACCATCGGATCCTGATCGGGAGGCAACGCACAAGGGGTCTTGGTGCAGGATCCATCCCCCAGATCGGCGAGGAAGCCGCCCTCGAAAACGAGCAGGACATCAAGCGATTCATATCCGGCAGTGACATGGTCTTCATCACCGTCGGCCTGGGTGGAGGGACAGGTACAGGAGCGGCACCGATCGTCGCGAAAGCTGCCCGGGACGAGGGTGCCCTTACCATCGCGATCGTCACCCTGCCGTTCACCGCGGAAGGCTCGATCAGGATGGAAAATGCGGAAGCGGGTCTGGAACGGCTGAGAGATGTGGCCGATACGGTCATCGTTGTCCCGAACGACCGCCTCCTCGAAGTCGTCCCACGACTCCCACTCTACGCCGCGTTCAAGGTTGCCGATGAAGTCCTCATGCGGGCGGTCAAGGGCATCACGGAACTGATCACCATGCCCGGCCTGGTCAACCTCGATTTTGCAGACGTCCGAACAGTCATGGAACGCGGAGGGGTGGCCATGATCGGAGTCGGGGAGAGCGACAGCGAGGACAAAGCAGCCGATTCAGTCAAGAAAGCCATCCGCTCGCCCCTTCTCGATGTAGACATTTCGGGTGCAACTGCCGCGCTGGTGAACGTGATCGGAGGCCCGGACATGACCATGGCCGAAGCCGAGGGCGTCATCCAGGAAGTGTATAACAGGATCGATCCCGGAGCGCGCATTATCTGGGGGGCACAGGTTGATCCGGGGATGCAGGCCAAGATGCGGACCATGCTGGTCGTGACAGGGGTGCGGTCGCCACAAATATATGGTAGGAACGAAAAAATAACCCCCAAAGTCCAGAAACAGTTTGAGATAGATTTTCTCAAGTGATACCTCATGGAGATTGCAAAACCTGATTTCAAAATCAATATCAACGAGGAACTCTTCCGCAAGTACTGGCGTATCCTCAAGCTCGCACGAACTCCAACGAAGGAAGAGTTCAGGAAGATCGCCCTGGTTGCTGCGGCAGGCGTCCTCATTGTCGGGTTGATCGGATTCCTGATCTACATTGGCATGATTCCCCTGCCCTGATGGATATGGAAGAATTCACCAACCGTATTTTTGCTATCAAGACCACCTCGAAGCAGGAAAGAACGGTCGCTGATAACATCAAGAAGGCCATCGAGACCAAGGCCACTGATGTCCAGGTGGTAGCCATCATCGTACCCGATGAGCTGAAGGGATATGTTCTTGTGGAGACACCGGAGAGCCTGGCCCGGATCGAGCAGCTGGTCGAGAAGGTCGCCCATGCGCGTACCGTGGTTCGAGGTGAGACAACGCTTCGCGAGGTGGCCCATTTCCTTGTCCCGAAACCGGTCGTCAGCGGCATCTCGGAAGGCACTATCGTCGAGCTCATTGCCGGTCCGTTCAAGGGTGAAAAGGCCGTCGTAAAACGGATCGACACCGGAAAGGAGGAGATAACAGTCGAGCTTTACGAGAGCGTGCTTCCGATCCCAATAACCGTCAGGGGAGACAATGTCCGGGTTGTCGATCGCGGCGAGGCGAGCTGAACATGGGTCCAATGGACATCACTGGTCGGCTATAACATTTAAGTCCCTCCGGGTCAACCTTTTTTAACCCACGCTGAATACCCATCAGCGGGACAGCATGGTGATACCATGGCAGACGTGGTCGAGGTTTTAGTCCCTGGAGGCAAGGCAACAGCCGGTCCGCCCATCGGCCCGGCACTCGGACCACTTGGTATTAACGTGAAGGCGGTCGTCGACGAAATCAACAAAAAGACAGGGAACTTCAACGGTATGCAGGTACCGGTGAAGATCAATGTTGACGACAAAAAGAACTTCACGGTCACGGTGGGGATACCGCCCACAACGGCTCTCATCAAGAAAGAGGTTAATATCGAGAAGGGATCCCCCGAGCCCAACTTACAGGTTGTTGGGGACCTGCCGATGGAGGCTGCAGTCAAGATCGCCCGCATGAAGGCCAATGACATGCTCTCCTACGACCTGAAGAATGCGGTCAAGGAAGTTGTCGGGACCTGCGTGAGCGTTGGCGTCAATGTTGATGGCAAACGCCCCAAGGAAGTCCTTGCGGCAATCGATGCCGGAACATACGACTCGGTCTTTGTATAGGCTTGTGAAAGAAACCATAGGAGATCAGAAGAGGTCGATAACTATGGAGGAAAGGCATGGTAGAAAGGGCCAGGATTCTGGAGGCCGTGGAAGCGGCCATTAAAAAAGCGCCGGAACGGAAGTTCTCAGAGAGCGTTGATCTCACCATCAATCTCAAGAACATCGACATGGCGCAACCGAAGAACCGTATCGATGAGACGATTCTTCTTCCCCACGGCACCGGCAGGAAAGTGGGTATAGCGGTTCTTGGCAAGGGCGACATCACCACCCAGGCACGGGAGGCGGGTGTCGACCTGATTATCAGTCCTGAAGAGATTGAACGGCTCGGTGGAGAGCCACGCGAAGCCCGGCAGGTTGCAAGCTCGTATCGCTTCTTCCTTGCCGAGACCAGCGTGATGCCCCAGGTCGGCCGGTTCCTCGGCCCGCGACTGGGACCCCGGGGCAGGATGCCGACCCCGATCCCGGGCGGGACCGATATAAGACCGATCGTCGAGCGCCTGAGGAACTCGGTGAAGGTCCGGACCAAGGATAAGAAGACGTTCCATGTGAAAGTCGGGTCCACCAAGATGCCGCCGGAGCAGATCGCCGATAACATCGATGCAGTCCTCAAGAAGATCGAGAGCACCCTGGAGCAGGGGCCCATGAACATCAGGTCGGTCTACGTCAAGACTACCATGGGGCCGGCGGAGAGGCTGGTATAATGGCGCTGTACACCCATCACCTCCCTGCCTGGAAGAGGCGGGAGGTCGAGGAGATCAAGGCAGATGCCGGCAGGTACGCGCTCATAGGACTCGTTGACATGTACGGCATTCCCGCCACCCAGCTCCAGCAGATAAGGAGGAACCTGCGAGGATCGGTGAAGCTCAAGATGACGAGGAACACGCTGATCGAGCATGCGTTCTCCGAGATCGGCGGGGAGATCGCCGTGCTTGCCGGCCGGCTTTCTGGTCATTCTGCGCTCATTTTCACCAACGAAAACCCGTTCAAGCTGTTCAAGAAGCTCGAAAAGACAAAGACCAAGATGGTGGCAAGGCCCGGTGAGAAAGCCCCCGACGACATCGTGGTCGAAAAAGGACCGACCAGTTTCAAACCGGGTCCGATTGTCGGCGAACTGCAGCAGGCGGGAATTCCCGCCGCCATCGAAGCGGGGAAGGTGAAGATACGCGAGACCAGGACCGTGGTCAGGAAAGGGGACACCATCGGTCCCAAGCAGGCCGATGTGCTGGCAAAGCTTGGTATTAAACCGATGGATGTCGGGCTCATCCTCCAGGCAGCATTCTATGAAGGCAGCCTCTATGAGCCGTCCGTCCTTGCCATCGATGAAGATCTCATCTTCAGCCAGATCACCATCGCCTCACAGCAGGCATTCAACCTCTCTGTCAATGCAGTCATCCCGACCCAGGAGACCGCAGCGCCGATCATCGCCAGGGCGGTGAGAGAGGCACGGGGACTTGCCATTGAGGCAAGCATCTATGAGAAAGACGTGATCGATGGAATCATCGGAAAAGCACAGAGAGAAAGTGCAGCCCTCCAGAACATGGTCAGGGGATCCTGAATTCGAATTTGAAGAGTAGGTGAAAGGAATGGAGTACATCTATGCAGCCCTCCTCCTCCACAAGGGAGGAAAGGCAATCAAGGAAGAGAGTGTAAAGGCGGTCCTTACCGCTGCCGGTATCGCTGTTGACGACGCCCGTGTAAAGGCACTTGTTGCCGCCCTCGAAGGCGTAAACATCGAAGAGGCAATCAGCAAGGCAGCAGCGGCCCCCGTCGCCGTCGCAGCCGCACCCGCTGCCGCAGCTGTTGCAGCCGCGCCCGCTGCCGCTGCCGCAGAAGCACCGGCAGCCGAGGAGAAGAAAGAAGAGGAAGAGAGCGGTATGGCAGGGCTTGGAGCCCTGTTCGGCTGAATCCCTCTTTTCCCGTGAAAATGGCTCCGCCATTTTCATGCTGTATACCCGACCGCGGTGGTCACAGGCAGTACATATGAAATGGTCTTACCACTTTTTGTTCCGCATTCTTGCATCACCACGCAAATCATGCGGTTATCATCAACCAGTCCACTGCTTTTTACTCCCTTTCAGGGGTTTCCCGGGCCTGGGATAGAACAATTGCTGATCCGAAGTGAAATCCAGCTTCATTCACATTGTTGGGTAACTTCAGTATTCCCTGTCCCGATCGGCAGGTAAATTACGGTCTGATCATGATTGATCGCAGGTGGTTTCGTTCTGGAGCAAAAACCGAAGATCAGGAAAAAAGCCAGGCGGGATTCCCTTGCCCCATCCACCTTTGCTCAGATGCTTGCCTGCAGGGTGACGCTCTCAAGCATGGCCTGGCAGGACGGGCAGAACCATCGCTTTTTCCGATCGAGGTCATCAAGGGTCAGAGGAGGGAACATGATGCACCGGGAATCATCGCAATGTTCGAGCATGAAGAGGTGCCCGATCTCATGAGCACTCTCCTTGACCAGGCGGTCAACGAGATCCTCCTCGTTTTCCGGGAGGTCATAAAATCTATTGTCGAGGCGGGCCGTTGAGACCACGGCAACGAGAGAGCGGGGGCGGGAGAGCCCGAAGAGAGAGGTCACTCCTGCGGTGAAGAGATCGGCTCCGCAAACGAGGAGTATCGGATTCATGACTGCTCGCCGCTGCCTGAAAATCCCCAGAGAATCAAGGACCGCATGGGCATCGGTCTGGTTCCGGGAACCGTCATAACCATTCAGGATGAGGGGGTTTGGTCGGACCTGCGCCGGGAGTGCAAAAAGATCCCCGATACAACGTGAGACAGGAAGGCCGAGACCGCTGGGTGCACCGGAATCCCAAAAAATAAGGAGATCCATTACCATGTACTCACGATGGGCGCCAATAAATATATTGAACAGACCATCGGCGCCTGGATAGCGGCCCGGTACCGGTCAGCGGCTGAAGTGGGGGTTGGAGAGAATGATGCCGCAGCCCGTGCAATAGTCGCTGCCGGGGGGTCCGTTATCTGTACCGATATCAGGCAGCCGAGAAGGGCCCTGGCGGCTCCCGTTGTTATCGATGATATTTTTTCTCCCGATCCGGCAGTATACAAGGATGTCGAGGTCGTATACGCCATCCGCCCGGCGGTAGAGATGGTGCCGGCCTTGATCATGCTCGCCCGGCGCATCAACTGCGACCTGATTGTGTACCACCTTGGGTTTGAGACATACGGGGACGGTGGTGAAATCATCGACTGCGGTGTAGCCCTCCACCGCTACCACAGGTGTCAGAACCCATCGAAGAGGGTCTTTTGAGATCTTCTATCCTTCACTTCCACATCCGGGCGTGTATCGGCCTGTTCCTGCCCGCCGCCTTGATTTTCACCCCGTTCCTGTGCGGGTGCGGTGTCATGCGTGCGTTCCGTTCCCTTCCTGGTGGCAGCGGACTTCCTGCGTTCCGCTCTCTCGGCCGTTTCCCGCTCCTTCTCCAGCCTCTTCTCTTCGTCATAAAGAGTTTTTACCACTTTTGCGGACCGCGTCTTATCATGGATGAGGAGGTTCAGCTCATCGGCATCGAGCGAGAACTCCCGCGCAAACTCTGCAGGGTCACGGTCGGCCAGGGCTGAAACCGTCGGGAGATAGCGATCGCGGAGCGAATGCTGGGACATGTGCAGGCCGGAAGAGACCTTATCGAGCATCCCGGTGCGGATTGCCTTCTGTTTCCGGTAACTACCCATCTTTTTCCAGCGTTCAGGGGCTTTTATCCGGGTATGGATGCCAGAACCTCCCGCTGCTTCAGAGACCCCGAGAACCATCAACAACGTGGCGTATCGCCATAGCGTATAATACTGGTGACGGTAGGTAAGCCCGATGTACTCATCGGAACGCGCCAGGTACTGGTACGCCCGGGAGACCCGATTGCCCTCGCCGATCTGACCGATGTTAGCCTCGATCCACTGGGCAAGGGTGTCAGGCGTCTCATCCACTTCGTACGAGATCTTCATGAGATCCTCGCCGCCAGTCTTTCCGAAGATTGCGGCCACTAGATCAAAAACCGTTGACCGCCTGTCCTTTTTTGATGATGAGAGATCGGCCTCCACAAGAGCCTGTCTTCCGATGGCAGCGGCTTGCAGCATGGTGATGGCCGCTCGCATATCACCTTCCGCTGCCACGGCTATTGTTTCCAGGGCTGCATCATTACACGAGAGATGTTCACTGCTGCAGATGAACCTGAGGCGGGGTATGATCGACCGTGCGGGAAGGGCGCGGAACTGGACCGGGTCGCACCGGGACCGGATCTCCACCGAGATCTGGTAGAGATCATTGGCGACAAGGATTACCGGCTGGCGGGCCGTCCTGATCACCTCGAGGATTGCCCGGGCTCCGCCACGGTCTGCTGTTCCATGGAGGTTGTCTGCTTCGTCAAGTAAGATGACTTTCCGCCCGGCACCACTCAGGCTGCCGGTCTGGCTGCTCGTGCCGGCGATACGCAGGATTATATCCCGAGTCCGCTGGTCGCTGGCATTAAGCTCGATGATCTCCCAGTTTAAATCGGCAGCAAGTGCGTACACGCTCGACGTCTTGCCGGTGCCCGGTTTCCCATAGAGGATCAACGGCCGGCTTTCCCTTGTCCAGGTCTGCCCCCAATCCACCATCTGGCGTAGGGCGGTGCTGTTGCCGACCAGCTCTTTCACGTGCTTCGGGCGGTATTTCGACGCCCAGTCCATGCCTATCTCTTCAACGGTGTATCAAATAAATTATCTCTGATGATGCCGAATGGATAGTAAGAACCGGATTTCGAGGATTCCATGCCAGTACAAGACTGCTCCACCGCGAGAATTGCCTCTGTGGTCAGGGAATACGAAGGTGTAAAGAGGAAACATGCTATTGGCGCGATGGTTCGGGCTATCAGGATCGATGCTCCGGAAGTCATCGCGTCGTTCGGGGAGGACGCAGCCGTCATCGAGCATGGAGATGAGGTACTCCTCCTCGCTGCCGATGGCATCTGGAGCCGTCTCATGGAGGCCGACCCGTACTGGGCCGGCTACTGCTCGGTTCTGGTCAACATTCACGATATCGCCGCCATGGGAGGAAAACCGCTTGCCATGGTCGATGTCCTGTCCATCTCCGATCATCGCATCCAGGATGAGGTACTTGCCGGAATGCATGATGCTTCACTCCAGTTTGGGGTACCAATTGTCGGTGGACACCTCCATCCCGACACCCCGTATAGCGTCATCGATGTGGCCATACTCGGCATCGCTCCCAGGGATGCAGTCATCTACAGCCACACGGCCCGCGACGGGGACGCCGTTATGATTGCCATCGACCTCAACGGGCGCGTCCATCCGTCCTGTGCTCTCAACTGGGATTCGGTTACCATGAAGTCAGCAGGTGAAGTGCGTGCACAGGTGAGCCTCATGCAGGAACTGGGGAAGGCCCATCTCATGACCGCCGGAAAGGATATCAGTAACCCGGGAATGATTGGGACACTCGGGATGCTGCTTGAAGTCAGCGGGAAAGGGGCGGTAATCGAGCTCGAGCGGATCCCAAAACCTGACCTCGCAGCGAACTATATGACCTTCGAACAATGGATTCGGATATATCCCGGCATGGGATTCGTTCTCACCGTCCCCGAGGAAAACACCAATGAAATCCATCGTCAATTCGCCAGTGTCGGTATGAGCGCGGAGGTCATAGGTTCGGTTGATTCGACCAGGAAACTTCAGGTTGTGTATGCCGGAGAGAGCTCACCGGTTTTTGACTTCTCCAAGAACGGGGTCATGCGACTCTACTCCGATGACGGGTCACGCCTGTGAGGACTATCGGGATTGGAATTGCCGGAGATGCAGAGAAGGTTATCAGGAGTATCGCCGGATCTTTGAGCGGGGTTGCCCTTTTCGCCTACATACAGGACGATACGATCACCCTCCCCCCACGCTCCGGGATCAGAATCAGAACCTGCAAAGACCCCGCCGGTACACTCGTTGCCGATCTCGTGGACGGGCGCATTGATGCCGGTGTCCGCGGGACTTTGCCGGCAAACGAGACACTCTCGGCATTGAAAGCTGCATGCGGAGTGCAGCGCCTTGAGCGGGCTGCGCTTCTGGAAACAGCCGGGGGTGCACGTTTTTTTCTCGCTCCGGTCGGTGTTGATGAGGGGTGGGAAATTGGTGAGCGGATCGAACTTGCCAGGAAAGCACAGGCGATGGCGGTGCGATTTGGTCTTCCGGAAAGGATTGGCGTCCTGTCTGGAGGGCGATCCGGGGATATCGGACGACACCCAGCCGTCGACCGGAGCCTTGCCGATGCAGAGCTCATCGCACGGATGACCGGAGGAGTCCACTACCAGATCCTCATCGAGGATGCGGTACGGGACTGCGGGGTCATCATTGCTCCTGACGGGATATCAGGAAATTTAATCTTCCGTACGCTCATCTTTCTGGGATCGGGTCGTGGGCATGGCGCACCGGTCCTTAATATCGGCAAGATTTTCGTGGACACCTCGCGCGCAACACCGGACTACGCAAATGCAATAAGGCTGGCATATATGCTTTCAAAATAGAATCCAAATAAGATGCAGGCTTATTATTCCTTTCAGGATATGTAATGGGGTTTATTTCCAGATGGAGAGCGTCCTGTAAGGCACATTTCCACAGATTGGTCCAAAGTGATTCCCAATAGGCTATTGCAAGCAAATTAGGTCATAATTCGCGAAATGTTTAAATATTTCCTGATATACTTTTGTTTTGAGGTAATATTATGGCAGATTTACCTATTGCTGCAGTTGTGAGAATTGCCAAGAAGAATGGTGCTGAAAGAGTCGGTTCCGATGCAGCTGCCGCCCTTGTGGCAAAGGCGGAAGACTACATTGCAAACCTAACCAAGGAAGCAAACAGGCTCGCACTCCACGCGGGCAGGAAGACAATCAAGGAAGAGGACGTAGAACTTGCGGCTAAGTCCGCATAATCACACTATCCCCTTCATAATCCAACCGCAGCAGCCTCAAGGTGGCATCAAACATCTTTTCTCAACACCCTGATAGCGGTAGCCTTTGTTCATTTTCTCCAATCCTGAGCGCCATGCAGAGGTGCATTGCATAAACATTTTTAACCCTTCCACAAACCCTTTATTCACCCTCGTTACGAGGGAGCAGGGGGTTGATGAACAGGATGGGGCCGGCAATGTCGGAAAAACCAGACCGGACATATTCTGTTCCCGATACACATACACGGCCCGGAACAGGCTCACATACGTATCATTCACAAGCTGCTCAGGCCAGCTTCTCAATTCTGGTCGAAGGACCAGGCATGCCTGATTCGGAGCCCCTTTTTCAGGATATCTATCCTCTCCTGACATCTTCGGACAGGGAGATACGGATGATGGCGATAACCGCTCTCGGTACCTCCGGTGACCATCGCGCGGTGGAGCCGCTCTTCCGCGCCTGCATGGACGAGGATGACCTGGTGAAACATGCAGCCTATGAAGCCCTGACTGTAATTGCGGCAAAATTGCGATAAGAAGAAGGCGGCCCGTCTTTCCAGGTCGTTTTAAAGGACTCCTTTTGTGCTCGGTATATCGCTTATTCCTTCAACGATTTGGACAGCCCCGGAGAGGGCGATCCCGAATGCTTTGAAGACAGCTTCGCACTGGTGGTGATCATTGCGTCCATGGAACAGGATGTGTGCATTCAGCCCGGCTTTCGTGCACAGGCTGTGAAAGAAATGTTCGAAGACGTCATTTTCAATGCCTCCGATTTTCTTTGCCGAGAAACAGCCCTGATAGACGAGATAACTTCGCCCGCCGCAATCAAGGGCAACGGTTGCAAGGGATTCATCCATTGGCACGATGGCATGAGCAAACCGCCGGATACCTCTTCCGTCTCCCACTGCCTTCCTGATGGCTTCACCGAGCACGATTCCCAAGTCCTCCACTGTGTGATGCGCATCAACATGCAGGTCTCCTGTCGCAGTGCAGGTGAGATCAAAGCGTCCATGCCGCGTCATGGCTTCGAGCATGTGATCGAGGAATGGAAGGCTGGTGTTTATGGCTGCGATCCCAGTCCCTTCAAGAGCCAGCCAGACCGAGATGTCCGTCTCCCTGGTTGTCCGTGAAATTTCACCGATCCTCATCTGCTGCCTCCAAGGCGGCGCACAGGGAGAGCTTTCCCGAGTAGAGCGCAGAGCCCAGTACTATTCCATGGGCGCCTATTACTTTTAATGCTTTGATATCACCGGGCGAGGTGATCCCCCCTGCAACGACAACGGGTATCGAGACCGAACTGATCAGCCGGGAAACGGGAGAAGGAGATATCCCTTCCTGTCGCCCTTCAACATCGACATTGGTATAGAGGAGGAAGCCTGCTCCCTGCTCCTCGAAGCGTTTTGCCCAGTCAATGTAGTCGCCGGCGGTCTTTTCCCATCCCTCCACCGCGATCTTTCCCTGGCGTGCATCGACTCCGGCCATAACCCTCTTACTGCCGAAGGTATCGGCAAGCCGCGCAATCAGGTCCGGTTCCCTGACGGCACCCGTACCGATGATGACCCGCTCTACACCGAGGTCGAGCCATCCGACCGCATCCTCGAACGACCGGATACCTCCTCCCAGCTGGACAGGGATCCCCAGCTCTTTAATCATCTCCCGGAGCACTTCGGCATTGCACCGGGAATCACCGAACGCCCCATCGAGGTTGATGACATGGAGGTGCCGGGCGCCCTCCAGCATCCACCGACGGCCACAAGCAGCCGGCGTCCCGAAATCTGTTGCCGTTTCCCTCTTTCCCTGGACCAGCTGGACACAGCGGCCACGGAGGATATCAACGGCAGGAAAGACGTACATATCAGGGGATGATCCGTTCGATAGAGATGACCAGGATGTCGCGGGCACCGGCGCGTTTCAGGCGGTTGATGAGACCATAGACCCGTTCTTCGCCCACAACAGCATGGACGGCCACCAGGTCTTCGCGTGAGGCAACATCCATGACCGTCGGGCCGGAGAGACCGGGGAGCAGGTTCCTGATCTCATCGAGGCAGGATCGCTGCGCGTTCATCATCAGGTAACACTGGCCCCTGGCCCGGAGAACACTTTCAAGGGCAAGCACAATCTCATCGGCCTTTTCTCTCTTGTTTCGGTATGCATTCCGGTTCGCGATCAGGATGGTGCTGGTGGTGAGAACTTCAGCCACCACTCTGAGCCGGTTTGACCTGAGAGTCTCTCCCGAGCTCGTCAGATCAAGGATGGCATCGGCAATGCCAAGATGGGGGGTAACCTCGCAGGCACCGCCGACCGGAACGATTATGACCGGGATATTCAGCCCGGAGAAATACCGGGCCGCAATCCGGGGGAACTCGGTTGCAATCTTTGCCCCCGTAAGTTCTCCTGGCGCCCTGATCGGGGACTCGTCCCGCACGGCAAGCACGAGGGTAGCCTTCCCAGTGCGGAGATCCAGAAGTTCCTCGACATCCACCTCCCGTTCGCGCACCATGTCCCGGCCGGTTATCCCGAGATCGGCAGCACCGTTTGCCACGTATTCGGGGATATCGATAGGGCGGGCAAACAGCACTTCGATATGTGGATCTGGGGTCCGCGATATCAGGCGCCGATCCCCCTGGTCGAGGAGATGGAGGCCGCTCTTTTCCATCAGGTCGAGGATGGGGCCGGCAATCCGTCCCTTGTTGGGAATGGCAAGCCTGACGAGCGGTTCGAAAGATCCATTCCCAGGGGAACCGGGTACTTCAGAAAGTTCGGACTTCGCCACGGATGATCTTCTCGGTCATGCAGGTGATGTCTGCAAGCCCTGTATCAAGAATTGCTTCTATATCACTTTTGACCGCACTGAGTCTGGAACCGGGTTTCATGAGGACCTGGACGCTGGCAACCAGAGGCTGGTCGATGGGCTTCCCAATCTGCGAAAGGAGCCTGATGTAAATCTCTTCGATGCCCTCGACTTCCCTGGCGCACTGCTGGGCAAGCTCTGTGGAGAGAAGATTGTATATCTTCCCGATATGGTTGATGGGATTTTTCCCGCTCGTTGCCTCCATGCTCATGGGGCGGTTGGGGGTGATCAACCCGTTACAGCGGTTGCCCCGCCCGACTGAGCCGTCATCTCCCATCTCTGCAGAGGTCCCGGTGACGGTCAGGAACACACTTCCCGTATCGATATCGTCTGCGGTATTGACATCAATCACCACCTTCCTGGTGGTGAACATCTTTGCCACCCTTCCCGCCTCCTCTTTCAGTACTTCTTTGTACTCGAGATATTCTGGGAGACCTGAACAATACCGGTCGACGATGGCACAGGCAAGGGTCAGGGTGATGGTCTTGCCGTCCCGAAGCCCCATGATCTTGATATCCTGCCCGATGGCTGGAACCTTCGGCCGAAGAGTGGCATCGATAAAATCGCTCACCTCGCGGACGATGGTTTCTGTTTCAGAGAACGGCGCGTGTCCGACACCAAACGATGTGTCGTTTGCCCGCGGCGTGGTTTCCTGGCAGGGTTTAAATACATCCCTTAGATCGGTCGATCCCGTTCCCATGCGGCAATCAATGATGATGTCCCGTTCAAGATTCAGGTTGGTGAGGGTGGTCCTGAGGTAATTCCGGGCAGCCTCCAGGGCGATGGCATCGGTCGGGATATGAATCCCATTGAACTGTTTCGTGGCGCGGCCATCGAGAAGCATGTATATCGGCCGGATTACCTTTCCGCCCCCGTATTTTGGACGGGATTCTCCCGCGACAATTTCTCCCTGGTCGGTGTTGTGGTGGAGTACAGCCCCGCACTCTTCAAGATACGCCTGTGAAAGTGCACGGCTGATCGACTCTGCGACACCATCGGCAAGGCTGTCAGGATGGCCGATACACTTTCGCTCGACAAGCTCGATCTCCTGCTGTTCGAGCGGTATCTGCTGCAGGGCCTCCACTTTGATATTCCGCTTCATCAGGTCTCAAGTCTCCCGCTGCTGTTAATCATAATACAGACGATGGGAAATCATTTAATCATTCCTTTTGGCGACTATCGAGGAGGATGATATAAATGGTCAGGAGAACCGGGTTCTGGATAATTGCCCGCTTTTACCGTTCCCTGACAAAAAACCGTCGCCACCCTCGCTTTTTTTGGGGTTCTTCAGGTTCGGGCTCCCTAGAACGTTGGGGCGGGGGCGGGATATGACCTTCCTGGAATGGTACATCCTCGTGCCTGGTATGCACCCTTGTCCCACAAAACGGACAGAAATTTGCCATAGGCGGGAGTTTTTTCCCGCAATGGAAGCAGAACATGATTACTGCCGTCTCTTTTTGCTCCGGTGATCCATCGGGCAATGGTTTTGGGGCGGACGGGGCCGGTGCGAGCGTTATCTCGCGGGAAGGGGCAGGATATGCCTGCTCGCCATACCGGGAATCAGCTTGATATGGGAGAACGATGGTATCCGACAGGGCACGGGTTTCAGGGGGGATTGATGCCGTCTTTCCAGCCCGTTCCGCCGGTCCTTGCACCGTTGATTCGGTTGTTCCGGGCGCGGCATGTGCCAGGAGATGCACCCACTCCTCAGCTTCCGGCTCACGTTCCCTGCCGATATGGACGAACGTCATTTTCATTAAGCGGATATCGTCATCAGCCGTCCGGACCGAGAGGACGATAACCGGCTCATGCAGCGGGCTCTCTTCAAGGTATGAAGAGAGGATTGCATCCACGGGAATCTCTTTTGCCGTCACCCCCGAGTTCCGATCGATCTGATCGATGAGAAAGAAGCGGCGGTTGGTAAGATATGCCTCGAACATGAATTTTTTGATCTGGATGTCGGAAGAACAGACCCGGAGTTCCTCTCCCGGATAGAGATACCGTTCTGCACCCACGGGCTCTTCGGCAACTGCAGGATCCTGTGCATCAAACTGGGTGGTATCCATATTATATCCCCGAAACGTACTCTCTTTTTTGGGTTTTCTGGCATAAATTGTTTCAGGAGGATGGAGGTTTGCTCATCCCCTCATCGGGTGTAGAAATATCAGATCAGTTTTCTGATGAGGGCAGGTATCTCTGAAGGACGGGAGGCGACCGGGACCCCCATCGCCGTGAGCCGCTCTATCTTCGACCTTGCGTCCCCTTCCCCGCCTTCGATGATTGCCCCGGCATGTCCCATCCGTTTTTCGGGCGGGGCTGAGATCCCGGCAATATAAGCTGCAATCGGTAAATCCGTCGAGCTGGCCCCCTCTTCTTCGAGAGAGCCGCCGACCTCGCCAATCAGGACCACCGCACGGGTCTGTTCATCTTCTTCAAACTTTTTGAGCACATCGGTAAAGGTCTGCCCGATAACCGGGTCTCCCCCGATTCCTACGATGGTGCTCTGCCCGAGCCCGGCCCGGGTGAGTTGGTCGACGATCTCATACGTCAACGTTCCACTCCTGGAGATCACCCCGATGTGTCCGCGGGAGGAAAGATGGAACGGCATGATTCCCATCTTGACCTCGCCGGGAGAGAGGAGCCCCGGGCAGTTGGGACCGATAACAGTGCAGTCGTTCAGCTTCGCAAAGGAGATGGCCCGCATGCTGTCGTGAACCGGGATATGCTCGGTAATGGCGACAACGAGTGAAAGGCCGGCAGAGGCGGCCTCCATAATCGAGTCTCCGGCAGCAGAGGCGGGTACGAAAATGATTGCAGCCGACGCATCCTGTTCTTTGAGGGCGTCACGGACAGAGTTGAAGACCGGGACACCGACGACTTCCTGGCCTCCTTTTCCGGGAGACACGCCCGCGACAACCCCCCTGCCGCCAACCATCCGTGCATAATCGTTGATGAGGGAGATATGAAACGCACCCTGTTTCCCGGTCGCCCCGGCCACGATGATGCCCGTCTGCTTGTCGCCGTAAATCATTGCACCATCTCCACCGCAGCGCGCACCGCTGCCTCCATGCTGTCGAGCATCCAGTACCCGCACCCGTCAAGAATCCTTCGCCCTTCCTCTTCGTTTGTACCGGCGAGCCGGACAATCACCGGCTGGCGGATCCCGGCATTTATGATGCCTCGCGCTACATCGTCGCACCGGGTGATGCCCCCCAGGAGGTTGACCACGATCACTTTGACCGAGGGGTCTGATGCGACCAGGCGGACAGCATGCATGACCCGGTCCTGGTCCGCGCCGCCACCAACGTCAAGGAAATTTGCGGCCTTCCCATGGTAGTATTCGATCAGGTCGAGGGTAGCCATGGTCAGTCCTGCACCGTTTCCGATGACCCCGATAGATCCCGAAAGCTCCACATATGAGAACCCATGCCGCTCCGCCTCGCGCTCCCGTTCGGTCAGATCCCGGTTCTGGGTGATTCCCTGGCGTCCGAGAGCATTGTCATCGATGATCAGCTTGGCGTCTGCAGCAACAGGGCCCCCGGGAGTGGTAACCAGGGGGTTGATCTCTGCAAGAAGGGCGTCCCGGGTGAGAAATACCTGGTAGAGGTTCTGGATGATCGGACCGAGCTCTTTTGGTGCGGATCCCAGGAGGTTCCTCAGCATGAACGCTGGTATGCGGGAGAGCAGGAGGGGTATGGAGGATCTCCTGATGGCACCGGGATTCTCCCGTGCCAGGGTCTCGATATCCACCCCGCCGGACTCGGTGAAGAGGATTAGCGCCTGTTTTGATGAACGGTCAACGGCAATGCTGGCATAGTACTCATGGGTGATTGCCAGGCGTTCCTCGATGAGGATCTCCCTGACCGGGACTCCCCGGATCGTTTTTCCGAAAAGTTCCCCGGCGATCTTCTCCCCGTTTGTCCGGTCGGCCATGAGGATGCCCCCAGCTTTCCCGCGCCCCCCGACTTCGACCTGTGCTTTCAGGACAAACTCGGAAGGAAGGTTGTTGGAAACGCCGGTAAATTCCTTGGGCGATCGAATAATAAATCCCCGGGGGACCGGAATGCCATGTTCTGCAAAGATTGCCTTTGCCTCGTATTCCAGCAGTTTCATTCGCACTCCACCTGTTGGGCCAGTTCAAATCCTTTTTTCATCGCTTTCAGGTTCAGTTCCTCAGTTCCCTTTGGTACCGAGTCGAGTATGGCTTTCTCAATCGCCTCGCGGCTCACAACTCCGGTAGCCGCAACCAGCGCCCCAATCATGATGATATTGGCCACGATTTCCCTGCCAAGGGCTTCACGTGCAACCTTGGTGGCAGGAATGTCGAAACAGCGGCAGGTCGGACGGGTATGTACCAGGCTTGAATCCACCAGCATGATCGCCCGTTCACCTGCCGAAACGCCGTACTTCTCGAACCCTTCCTGGGACATGATCACGTATACGTCAGGGGAGGTTACCTTGGGGAAGAGCACCGGCTCATCGTCAATTATGACTGCACTCATCGATGCTCCGCCCCGTGCTTCAGGGCCGTACACCTGGGTCTGGACAGCGTATTTGGCATCGTACATCACCGCAGCCCGGCCAACGATGACCGCAGCGAGGATGATACCCTGGCCTCCGAAACCGGAGAACCTGATCTCAGTTCTCATTTCCGGACCCCCAGCGCGGGACGGTTCCGTCGGGCCAGCTCCCCGATGATGAACATGTCGTCCGGTATCTCCTTCCCCTCCCCGCGCATCCGTTCCGCCTTCTGGACCAGGAGAGCGTGGGATTTGAAGTATTCGATCTGGTCTGCAACCTGGCGGAATTTATTTCTTCTTCCGTAATTTGTCGGGCATTGTACCAGGGCTTCGATGAAGGAAAAGCCGGGATTCGCAAGACCGGCCCTGATGGCGAGAAGGAGCTCTCTGACATGGTAGGAGGTGTACCGTGCGACATAGTTCGCACCGGCTGCCGCAGCAAGGCCGCACAGGTCGAAGGCCGGCTCGGCAGATCCGTATGGTGTGGTGGTGGAGAGTGCCCCAAACGGTGTGGTAGGGCTTCCCTGGCCGCCGGTCATACCATAGATCATGTTGTTCATGCAGATGACCGTGAGATCGATATTCCTCCTGCAGGCGTGGATGAAGTGATTTCCCCCGATTGCGGCAAGATCCCCGTCACCGGTGAAGACGATGACCTTGAGGTCGGGGTTCGCCATCTTGATCCCTGTAGCGAAGGCGAGGGCCCTTCCGTGCGTGGTGTGCAGGGAATCGGTGACAATATATCCCGGTGCCCGAGACGAACACCCGATACCGGAAACAAAAACGGTCTCGTCTTTTTTCCAGCCCATCTGGTCAACAGCGGAGAGCGTGCAGTTTATAACGGTCCCGTTACCGCATCCCGCACAGTAGATATGAGGAAGCCGATCAGCCCGTAACCACTCGTCAAAGGTCATACCAGCTCCTCCACGAGAGCGACCAGGTCCGACGGATTGTGGAGTGCACCGCCAAGCTTTGGGACAGGGACAACCGCCCGGTCGGTATGCCGCTCTATCTCCCGCGCCATCTGCCCCAGGTTCAGTTCTGGTACGATGAATGTTTCTGCATTGGGGAACCTGGAGAGCATCGACTCGGCAAACGGCCAGACCAGTTTCAGCCTGAGGTGCCCGATATCATCGCGGTGGAGATCATGGAGCACCTGTTCCACTGCCCGAGATGGGGCTCCGTACGATATGAACACAACCCGTGCATCGGGATTGACTATGTCGCAGGACACGATGGCGTCCCGGGCAGATTCCACCTTGTCCACCAGGCGCTTTACCAGGGATTCATGCACGGATGGGCTCGTTGTGCAGGGATATCCCCGTTCATCGTGGGTAAGCCCGGTTACATGTACGCCGTATCCCTTTCCGAACGCCGGAAAACCGGGAATCAGGTCGTCATCGGCCCTGAAGGGAAGATTCCCCTTTCCCAGGAGTTTTCGCTCTTTTCGGACGACCATATCGGGTATCAACAACCTCTCCCTCATGTGACCGATGATTTCATCGGCCATCACGAAGACCGGTATCCTGAACCGGTCTGCAAGGTTGAATGCCTCTGCCGTGAGGTCATACATTTCCTGCACACTGGCGGGAGAGAGGGCGATCACGCTATAGTCACCGTGAGAACCAAACCGGCACTGGAACATATCGCCCTGGGCAGCCAGGGTAGGCTGCCCGGTTGAAGGACCTCCCCGCTGAATGTTCACCACAACGCAGGGGGTCTCGGTCATGACCGCAAAACCGATGTTTTCCATCATCAGCGAGAAACCGGGTCCGCTGGTTGCAGTCATGGCCCGTGCGCCGGTCCAGGAAGCTCCTATGACCGCTGCAATACCCGCGATCTCATCTTCCATCTGGATGAAAACCCCCCCCATCTTCGGGAGCTTCGCTGCCATATGCTCGGCAATCTCGGTTGATGGGGTGATGGGATACCCACCGAAGAACCGGCAGCCCGCAGCGAGCGCTCCCTCTGCACAGGCGGTATTCCCCTGCATGAAATCAATACGGCTCAATATTCAACCGCCACCTTCATTGGTTCACAGGGGCCTTCCTCTTCCCAGGATATTGCCTGATCGGGGCAGATCATCTGGCACATCCCACAGAGCGTCCGTCCGTACAGGCGCTGCAGCCGGCAGTTTGCACACCGTTCGGGCCGGTCCAGTTCAGGGACGATGACTCCCCGCCGGTTTGCTTTCGTTCCGGGCTTGAAAATCCGGTAGGGGCAGACCAGGGTGCAGAGGTTGCAGCCTTTACATCGGTTCTCATCGATTACCAGTCTCATGCGAGGATCCTGTATCTATGTGGTATATCGGCTGTCGAATTGTAATTTTGCTTCACGCTCCACCTTCCCAAAGAGGTCTCCGCCTTGCGAATCGATACCCACGACCAGCGGGAGACGGTCGGCTTCGATAATCCAAATCGCCTCGGCCATTCCCAGGTCTTCATGAAATACCCCACGAAGCGTCATCCGGGATGCTGCAAGCACGGCGCAGCCCCCGGTCAGCGCGAGGTACACCCCCCGGCCCAGTAACTGATCGACTACTCCGCCACCCATCCCCCCCTTGCCGATCAGGGCACGAACACCGGCATCAAGGAGAAATCCCGTCAGCCTGTCCAGCCTCGCGGAAGTCGTCGGTCCCGCAGCCAGGACGCGGGACCCGCTGATGATCGGCCCGCAGTGGTATACCGCAGCCCCTACGGGATCGAAGGGGATTCCGTCTTCCATCATTCTCAGGTGCGCTTCATCCCTGGCGGTATAGATAGTCCCTGAAAGGACCACCTGGTCTCCGGCCCGGAGGTTGAGGACATCACTGGAAAGGGGAGTTTTAAGGTGGACAGGGATCACCAGACAACCTCCCGCTTTGCTCTCCTGGCTGCCCAGCACTGAACGTTCACGGCGACCGGCAGCGAGGCGGTATGGCAGGAGGCGGTCTTCACCTTCACGGCAAGAGCGGTGGTCTTCCCGCCGAGTCCCATCGGACCGATCCCGAGTGCATTCACCGCATCGCAGAGTTCATGTTCAAACGGATCCATGCGATCAATCGGCTCGAGGAGTGCCTCTTTGGCAAGGGCAGCCACACCATCGAAAGTCCCACCGATTCCGACCCCCAGTATGACAGGGGGGCAGGCCTTGCCACCGGCAACAAGCATGGTCTCTGCAACGAACCGGGTGATCTGGTCCTTCTGGGTAGGGAGGAGCATTACCAGGCGTGACATGTTCTCGGCACCGGCACCCTTGGGCAACACGGTTACCTCCAGGCGGTCTCCAGGACGAATATGGATTGCCGGCATTCCCGGGCCGGTATTATCACCGGAATTCTGTCGTTTCAGGGGATGGACCGCGTTCGGCCTGAGAGGGATATCATGAGTGGCCTTCCTGACCCCGTCGGCCACAGCCTCCAGCAGACCTGCCGTGAGCGGTATTCCCGGGGGAATGGTGAGATATACCACCGGGACTCCGGTGTCCTGGCATATCGGTACACCCAGACGTCCGGCAAGGCTGATATTCTCGAGAATGCGTCCCAGTTCCTCCCGAGCGATGTCGCTGGTCTCGTTTTCTGCGGCATGCCTCAGCGCAGCAATGACGTCGGGGGGCAGCCGGATTTCCGCCTCGCGGAGCGCCTGGCAGGTTGCGTCTGATACAGCTGCTAACAATTCCTCTCCGGACGGGGGAAGCATCATTAGGAGTGAGGAGATGAACTCTATAATTATTTCCATCTATGGCAGCCGTTCGGGGAAAAAAGATGAGGAATGGTAATTATTCCGGTGGATGCCCTGTGACAGGAGCGGGGGCAGCAACCTTCTCGATGGTAGCGATATACGAAGGGGAAGGGAGTTTATGGCCCCCTGCCTTCAGGGCAAACTTCGCCTTGTCTGCATACTGGGGCAGGGTATAGGTGGTAAAGACGATCTGGTCCTTCTCGACCCGTGCTGCGGTCCCGACGGCTTTGCCAAAAGCGAGCCGCATACCCTCAGAAACACGGTCCGCACCCGCACCGGTGGCCTGCTTGTTCTCGCGCAGTACATGGTGAGGGAAAACGCGGAGCTTTAAATGGAAGTTCATCCTGCCGACTTCTTTCAGCAGTTTCCGGTTGATGCTGATGCGGGCTGCTTCCAATGCCGTGTGCCGTATCTGGCAGGTCTCTTTGACAATCAGGTTGACTTCGACAGGGAATTCCTGCGAGAGATTCCCCATGTCAAACTGGACGATCTTGCTTCCCGGGATACCGCCCATATATTCCCGCCTTGTATAGGCCCGCTTCGAAACATTCCTATACATCTTGCCTGGTTTTCGTACCATGATATCTCATTCCTGGAATCGATCCCGACAGGGATGTGGGGGGTTCCGGCGCCGGGACGGTGAACAACTGCTTTTATAAAATGGAGATGGTGCCTATTAAATATTATTGCAGGGTGCATTTGGGCTGGGCAATGAGATCGAGAACCAGCCGTCGGACCTGTGCAAATTCTACAGAGGTCCGCTCGCGGGGGCGGGAAAGGTGAATGGGGATGACTTCACAGATCCTGCCCGGGCGGGGGGTAAGCACGATCAGCCGGTCGGCAAGATATACGGCCTCATCGACGCTGTGGGTGACAAATATAATCGTTTTTTTTGCCTTCTCCCAGATCTCGAGAAGCTCTTTCTGGAGATTGTTCCTGGTCTGGGCGTCGAGAGAGCCGAACGGTTCGTCCATGAGCAGGATTTGGGGCTCGATTGCCAGCGCTCTTGCCACTGCAACCCGCTGGCGCATACCCCCCGAGAGTTCGTGCGGATAGCGCTCGGCAAAGTCACCGAGTCCGACCAGGCGGAGATAGTCCATAGCCACTTCACGCGCCCGCGACTTGTGCATGCCTCCCACTTCTAGGCCGAAGGTGACATTGTCCCGGACCGTCCTCCACGGATAGAGTGAGTATTCCTGGAAGATCATCGCCATCCGCGGGTTCCTGCCTGATATGATCTCTCCGTTAATCTCGATAGACCCTGATGTGGCGGGTTCCAGGCCGGCGATGATGCGGAGGAGGGTCGTCTTCCCGCAGCCTGATGGGCCGAGGACCGATACAAATTCCTCGTCTGCAACAGAAAACGTGATGTCGGATATGGCACAAATGGATTGGTTTCCCGTGATCGGGAATTCCTTGGTGAGGTTCCGGATTGTCAGCGTCATCTGAGGATCACCCTCTTTCCATCGGTTCGACTCATCGTTCGAGCGCCCTCCACGAGAACCATCTTCGTTCTCCAGCCTTGAATATCTGGTCGATTACGATCCCGATGACCCCAATCATGACCATGCCGGCAATGATGACGTTGGTCTGCCCGAAATTGTATGCATAGAGGATGAGATACCCAAGTCCAATGGTTGTTCCCGGCAGCCATTCGGCAGCAACAACACACATCCACGCGATGCCAAACCCAACGCGGAGCCCGGTCCATATGGTCGGCGCTGCACCATGGAGGATGACTTTCCCGAGAATGTCGGCCTCCCGTGCACCGAGTGTCATCGCCAGCTCCACCCATGTCCGCTTTATCGATTTAACGCCGTCAATGGTGTTGAGGAGAATGGGAAAGAATGCCCCGATAAAGATGATGAAAACCATCGAGGCGAGACCGATCTTGAACCATGCCAGCGCCAGGGGGACCCATGCGAGCGGTGGTATAGGACGGAGGAGCTCGATGGCTGTGTCCAGGAAATCGTTCAGGATCGCAGATCTGCCCATCACGATTCCGAGGGGGATAGCGACAAATGCGGCAAGCGCAAATCCCGATCCAACCCGGAACAGGCTCACCGCAGCGTTGTCCACCAGGCTGCCGGTACCGAGCGTGAACTCGTCAGAAAAAGGGTGGAGCAGGATTGGAATTACGGTGGTCAGGGAAGGAAGAATAAAAGGGTTGTCAATGAGATATGCAGCAACCTCCCATCCCACAATGAGAAGGACAGGGAGGAGCAAGGTGATTGGGCTCCTCATGTTCCTGAAAGGTTATCCTTCACTTACAGATAAACCACTCTCTTTCAGCGAGTACCGTATCATGACATCCTGGATGGATCCTTTTCCCGGAGCCGCGATAACCAGTGGTTTTCCTGCTGCTGAACGGGCATTGGCCCACTCCACGAAACTTTCCCAGTCCGTTGCCGGGGACTCGTTGGAAACAACAACTCCGGAGCCCTCGGTGTTGATGGCGAGCAGGATCTTGACGGGCGTTCCTTTATCCACCGCCGCGATAACGGGCGGGTTCCCGACATATGCCATCTGGATGGCATTTGTGGAGGCGAGTTGCATCAGCTGTGGCCCGGCATCCCCGGGGATGAGCCTAACATCGGCTACCTTCTGGCCGTTGACCATCAGTTCTGCCTTTTCTGGCCGGGAAGTTGTCGCGCCAACCGGTTTCAGGGCAATCCCATATTGGTCATTGAAGTACTGCCAGTTCTTCACCGCCACGAAGAGAGCAGCGTCGTGATCAGAATTAAGGTACCCGATTCCGATCTCCTTTCCGACAGGCGCTGGCGTGATGATGGTGCCTGAGTCGATCATGGCCTTCGCCTGGCTGTAGGGACCGGTATCGAACAGGATTGCGATGGTCTCTTCATCGGTCGTATTTGCAAGGGAGTCCGTCAATACCCCGAGCGCACGGAGGGCGTGAACGAATTCGATGTTTCCTTCAATCCATTTTTCGGTCGGTTCGTTCACGAACTTCACCGTGGGGAAGGCCTGCCTGAGCACCTCAACTGAAGAGACCGAGATATCACCAAAGGTGAAATTTCCCTTGCCCGCCAGCCAGTCAGCCACAATCTCCGCACTCTTGTCGGGATTCTCCCTCACGTATTCTGTGGAGAGGATGGTAAGCGCAGACATTGCATTAACGAGATCGGGATGTTCAGCGATGGTATCCTGGCGGGCGGAAAAGACACAGCAGGGGTGGTTTGTCCATTTTCCTTTTGGTGGAAGGTCACCGGAATACAGGAGTACCTTCCCGATTCCTGCCAGCGGCGCCACTTCTGGGGTGGGCTGCCAGGCAATATAGGCATCGATCTGGCCGGTCCCCAGGAGGATCGGCATCGGGCCGGTCCCCCGGGCCTGGATCAACGATACCGTGCCCTCTTCATGAGGGGGGGAGATTGTGTAGAATGCAACTAGCAGGGCAATCACCACGATTGCTGCTAGTGCAACGAGGAGTGATTTCTTCATGCATAGTAGGTATGGCTGGCAATCTATAAATTATCTTATTGAATCAAATCAATTATACATTTGTATTGTTTTAACAGTATTATTGTACATCACGATTGTTTTATGTATAGAAGCGTCCAGTATTTTCTTTTTGGGGCAATACAATATACAATAGTATTTTATAACGCGAATAATTACTCTTTCTGTACAATACTATGGTACTTACCGACCCTATCGATCGGCTGATTCGTGCAGCCCTGGCATCCGACCAGGAATTTGTCCGGGCACTCCACCAGATCATGAAGAGTGACTTCAGGATCAGTGTCCGCGAACTCTCGGAAAAAAGCGGGATCGCTCAAAGTTCGCTATATAAAATCCTCCATGGGCAGCGTTCCCCAAATCTCTCAACGCTCCGGTCGATCGTCAATGCCCTGCGCCTCTTCGAGGGAACCGGGGAGGGGGAATTTATCGGTCTCATCGCTGCCCGACCTGTCCTGGATACCGTGCAGGAACGGAATGCCGAGGTTGACGGGAGAAGGATACGGGTTCGGGAATACCCTGTCCACACCATGGAAGATGCAATCGTGGCCGCCGTCCGGGCCGAGCGGGAAGGTGCGACCGCCATCGTCTGCGCACCGATTGTCTCGAGCATCATAGAGCAGCTCGTCCACATCCCGGTTGCCACGATTGTCCCCCGGGACTCGGTGCAGCGGGCCATCGAGCTTGCTGCGCGGAAGGCGTGGCTTTAATCTTTTTTCGCGCCATTCACTAAGAACAGAGGTTGTTTTACAGATGAGCAACGATGTGGTGCGGCGGGGCCGTCTAACCGGCGAGCGGTCCGGCGAGATGATGCACTTTCTCTCTTCGATGGGAGCGGACCGGCACCTGGCAGATGCGGATGTTTTGGTCGATATTGCACATGTCATGATGCTGCAGAAACAGCGGATCATTGAACCCGGAACAGCTGCACCGCTGCTCTCTGCTCTCCTCAAACTCTATGACGACGGCATTCCCGAATCGGCGTTCGGGGACCAGTTCGAAGATATCCATGCCGCGATTGAGTCATTTCTTATCGAGAGCATCGGGGAAGAGGCAGGAGGAAGGCTGCATTCCGGCAGGTCCCGGAACGACGAAGTTGTTGCGTGCCTGCGCATACGCCTCCGGGAGGACATCCTCCGGCAGCTCTCCATCATCTGCAAGCTGCGCGACGTCCTCCTCGCGCTTGCGGAAAAACACCAGGATGCGGTCATGCCAGGGTTCACGCATCTCCAGCACGCCCAGCCGACAACCCTTGCCCACTACCTCCTCTCATATGAGCAGGCATTCTCCCGCGATTTCGACCGCCTGATGCAGGCATTCTCGCGGGTAAACCAGTCCCCGCTCGGATCTGCCGCTTTTTCGTCAACGGGCTTTCCCATCAACCGGGAATACACCGCTTCCCTGCTCGGGTTTGAAGGAGTCATAGGAAATACCATGGACGCCGTTGCCTCACGCGATTTTGCCCTTGAAGCCCTGGCAGACATGACGCTCCTCATGCTCACCGTCAGCCGCCTCTGCGAGGATCTCATCTTCTGGAGCACGGTCTTTGTCCGGTTCGTCACTCTCGACGATGCGTTCTGTTCCACAAGTTCGGTTATGCCCCAGAAAAAGAATCCCGACAGTGCCGAGATCATGCGGGCCAAGGCAGGGTCGGTCCTCGGAGCATTCATAGCATCGGCCGCCATCGTCAAAGCGCTCCCGATGAGCTACAACCGGGACCTGCAGGAACTTACGCCTAGCCTGATCCGCGGTGTGCAGGATACCAAGCACACCACCAGCCTGCTCGCTGAATTGCTGGCTTCTGCAACATTCGATACGGCAAGAATGAGGGAGGAGGCCGGACGCGGGAATGCCACGGCAACCGATCTTGCGGATATGCTGGTCCGTAGGTTTGGGCTCCCGTTCCGGACCGCCCACAGTATCGTGGGGCGTGCCGTCCAGAAAGGGGAGCCGGATCTCCGGAACCTCGACGCCGCTGCCGTGGAAATAACCGGATCTTCGCTATCTTCACAGGGACTTACAGCCTCCGATATCGTGGAAGCACTTGATATCGATAAGAGCGTTCAGGAAAAGCGGGCGACCGGTGGCCCTGCAAGGGTTGCTGTCGCTGCCATGCTGGAAGACCGGAAGAGGCAGCTTGCCCTGGACCGCGGATTACTGGATTCCCGGAAGGAGCACATTTCAGCGGCACTTGCGCGGCTTATCCGTGATGCACGGAGGGTTGTTACGTGAGCGATGAATTCAGTCCCGGGGATATTGTCACCTTAACGGTTGGCAAAAATCCCCGGAAGGGGACCTACATTACCAGCCGGGATGGCCATTGCGTAGTGAAACTGGAGAACGGCTATAACATCGGCGTTCCGCTCTCCTGCATCTCCCACACTTTCCGCCCGGAGCCGGAGCATGCACCGGAACCATTCATATACCAGGACGAGACCTTGCCCCGACTTTCCATTGTTTCAACTGGGGGCACGATTGCCAGCCGGATCGATAGCCGGTCGGGGGCCGTGACCAGCCAGTTTGATGCAGCCGACGTCCTGCGGGCCATACCCCGCCTCCGGTCCTTTGGCCACTACAGGGTGCGGAAGCTTACCACTATCCTTTCTGAAAATATGACGCCTGGCATCTGGCAGCAGCTCGCCAGGGCGGTATATGAAGATATTAGGGATGGTGTTGCTGGCGTCATCGTCACCCATGGAACGGATACCATGGCCTACAGTGCGGCTGCACTGAGCTTCATGCTCGAGACTCCGGTCCCGGTCATCTTTGTCGGATCACAGCGATCGGCGGATCGCCCCAGCAGCGACAGCACAATGAACGCGTTGTGCAGTGCCAGCGCCGCGACCTCCAGTCTTGGAGAGGTTGCGGTGGTGATGCATGCCAGCACAAACGATGATGCCTGCGCAATTCACCGCGGCACCAGGGTCAGGAAGATGCATTCTTCCCGGAGGGACGCATTCCGAAGCATTGGGATGCTCCCGATCGGGAGTGTCGAGTATCCCTCCCTTGCTGTCCATCTCGAACCCTGCGCCGTGCGCCGTGGTTCGTCCGAACCCGCCCTGAACGAGAGCCTTGAAGAGCGGTGTGCGCTCCTTACCTTTTTCCCCGGCATGTCTCCTTCAGTCATTGAGGCATTCTTAGGGTATGCTGGACTGGTAATCTCGGGAACAGGCCTTGGCCATGTGAGCACAGCACTGGTTCAGCCTATCCAGAAGCTGATTGAGGAAGGCACGATGGTGGTGATGACCTCCCAGTGCCTCCACGGGAGGGTCTGTGACCGGGTATACGATACCGGCCGGGACCTTCTCAAGGCCGGGGTCATCGAAGGGGAGGATATGCTCCCTGAAACGGCCCTTGTCAAGATGATGTGGGTGCTTGGAAACGTGAAAGATCCCGGCGATGCGGATGTCCTGATGCGGTCAAACCTCAAGGGAGAGTATACCAGGAGGTCTATTGATGGATTTTGAAATGACAGGAGGACCGCCGTTCGATTACGAGCACCTCGGCTTCAAGGCAGGAATCGAGATCCACCAGCAGCTGAATACCCAGGAGAAACTCTTCTGCCATTGCCCGACTGTGCTGCGGAAGTTCGATGAACGGAGTGGGGAGTTTTACCGGTACCTCCGCGCAACCGAGAGTGAACTCGGTGAGATCGACGAGGCGGCGAAAGCGGAGATGAAACATGAACGAAAATTCTGCTATTATTGTTACGATACGACCTGCCTGGTTGAAGACGATGAGGAGCCTCCTGCGCCGCTCAATTCGGAAGCCCTTGAAACCTGCTGTATTATCGCCCGTACCCTCTCGATGACTCCCATCAACCAGGTCCATACCATGCGGAAACTCGTTATCGATGGGTCTAATACCAGCGGTTTCCAGAGGACGGCACTGGTAGCGCTGGACGGCACGCTCCCTAATGGCGGAAGCATCGAGACCATCTGTCTCGAGGAGGAAGCTGCTCAGCGCATGGAGGGGGATACCTTCTCCCTGGACCGTCTGGGTATACCGCTGGTAGAAATTACCACTTCGCCCTGCATGAAAACGCCCGAAGAAGTCAGGGAAATCGCTGCGTTCCTGGGAATGGTGCTCAGGTCCACCGGACGGGTGAAACGGGGCCTGGGCACCATCCGGCAGGATGTAAACATCTCTATCCGGGACGGTGCCCGGGTGGAGATCAAGGGAGTCCAGGAACTTGATCTCATCACAGAGGTGGTGAACCGGGAGGTGATCCGCCAGTGCAACCTTCTCGCAATCAGGGAACACCTGAGAAGTCGTGGAGCATCGGTGATTGAAGAGTTGTTCGATGTCACCGGCATCTTTGTGAATACAAAATCAACGATTCTGAAGAAATCTTCTTCCATTCTTGCCGTCAGGCTTCCAGGTTTTGCAGGATTGGTGGGAAGAGATATCCAGCCGGGCAGGAGGCTTGGCAGCGAATTTGCTGACTATGCAAAGAAATGCGGTGTGGGCGGGATCTTCCATACCGATGAACTTCCCTCCTTCGGCATCACAGCAGAGGAAGTTGCACACCTGCGTGCGTTTCTTGGGTCGGATGACAATGAATGCATCGTCATCGTTGCTGCTGACGAAGGGAAGGCCAGGTGTGCGGCCCATCAGGTGGTTGCCCGGGCCGGTTGGGCTCTCAAGGGTGTGCCGGAAGAGACCAGGAAGATGCTAGATGAAGGTAGCACTGCATACATGCGACCTCTCCCCGGGGCTGCCCGGATGTATCCGGAAACCGATGTAGTCCCGGTCCCCATTTCAGCAGACTGGTTCGCATCCCTCCCGCTCCCTGAACTCCTGACTGCAAAACGGGAACGGTTTATCCGCGAATATCGCCTGGATCCTGCGCTTGCCACACAGCTCATGTCATCCGAGCAGGTATTTTTCTTCGAAAAGATGGTCGCCGATGGGATCTCTCCCGGTCTCGCTGCGCGGACGCTTCTCTCGACGATCAAAGAGCTATCCCGTGCAGGCACCGATATCCAGGAACTCCGGGACGAGGATATCGTTGCCGTGCTCAAGGCAGTCGAGCGTGGTGAGGCGGCCAAAGAAGCTATACCCGCTATTCTCGGAATGATCGCTTCGGGTGCTTCGGTCCCTGATGCGCTCCGGCATTGTGCTCCGGTCATGTCCCGTGATGCGCTCAGGGATATCGTACGGGAGATTGTCAATGAGAGGAAGGACTTCATTGCCAAACGCGGGAGCAGCTCGCTTGGGCCCCTCATGGGAGTTGTTATGGCCGCGGTACGGGGTTCTGTTGATGGCAAGCTGGTGAGTGAAGTTCTCCGCCAGGAGATAACCGCACTTCTTTCCGGGGAAAAATCCGGAGAAGGAGATAAAGTTTAAGCAGTGTCACGGTGTATGATGTAAGGAGTTTCAGATATGGGAAAAACGGGAACCGTTCAATGGGTACAGGTGAAAGGCGTGAAAGGGCAGATCAGGCTGGTACCCAAATCCGAAGGGGAAGTTAAAAGGCCCGGACCGAACCAGCGGTTCAAAGCCGGTGCATCGATCAAAAAGCTCGAACAGGAATCCGGTGAAGGACGAGGTGGCTCCCGGGGTGGCGGGCGAAGGGGAGGAGGCCGGAGCAGCCGGGGCGGCCGCGGGGGCCGGATGGATTCTGGACCTGCGGCCAACCCCATGGTCAGGAAACCGATGCGCCGATCAAAAACATCGATTATGGGCGCAAAACAGAAATCAAGCCGCTGATTGGGCTGGCATCCTATCGCCAATACCACTTTTTTCGCCGGACAGTGCTATTTCTTGGCACCAGGGATGGGTATTTCCGCAACTATCATCATCGGGTGAGCCTAAAAGAGGAAACATGGATCTCAGGACTGCCGTAAAGAGCTATCAGTTTGCCGAACGAGCGAAATCTGAGCTGATCATCTGCTCCCAGCTGGTGACCGCCCTAGCTGGATTTCCCGATGCTGAGAAAAAGGGGGCACGCAGGATGCTGATCATGGTTCTCGATTCGGTCAGGGCTGAACTCCAGTTTGCATTCCGCGGGACGGACCAGAACGAATTCCGACGAGCGATCGACCTGATGAGCGAGGCGATCAGCCTGACCGAGAGCGACCAGTATGGCGCCGCATCGCTCCGGCTTTCGGAGGCAATCAGTATGGTGACCACAGCTGCCCAGGGCGCATGGCAGATGCTCGGTGAACATGGACTCATCTGAATTCTTCGAATTCCTGGCAGGCCGGAGCTCGGTCAGGGAATATGGTGCCGGCGAGATACACGACCGCGAACTTACTTTTCTGCTGGATTGTGCAAGCACTGCCCCCAGTGCTGGTAACCTCGAGGCCTGGGATGTCGTATTAGTGAGGGACCAGGAGCGGCGGGAAGCCCTTTCAGGCGCAGCACTCGGACAGTTCCAAGTCCGGGCCGCCCCTGCACTCTTTGTGCTCTGTGCCAACTATGTCCGCTCGATGTCACGGTACGGAGAACGGGGTATTCTCTATGCTATCCAGGATGCGACTATTGCCGGCACCTATCTCCTTCTTGCTGCCCACGCACTGCAGCTCTGTTCATGCTGGGTGGGCGCGTTCGATGAGGAGGAGACCAGGAGCATCCTCGGCCTTCCACATCATATCCGGCCGATCGCCATCATCTGCATCGGGCGGGGCACGCCTCCCGCAGAACTGACCGGGCGGATGCCGGTATCCGAGCATCTCCATAACGAGGTATGGTAGGGGGGCCGTTAAAAAATGCCCGATTATCTTGTGGTGCTTGAATCAGCATGGGTTATCAAGGATGTGAAATCCCTTGACGATGCCGTTAGGATCGCTATCAGTGAAGCCGGCAAGCGCCTCAATCCCACGGCAAAGTATGTTGAGATCGAAGCCGGAATGCTTGCATGTCCGTTCTGTGACGGAGAACTGAACAGCGCCCTGGTTGTTGCCAATACGGCACTGGTCGGCCTCCAGCTGGAAATGAGGGTGTTTCGTGCCGAATCACCGGATCATGCGGCAAAGATCGCCCGGTCTGTAATCGGGAAGGCACTCCGGGATGTCCCACTCCAGGTAAAGGACATATGCGAACTGTGATCCATGTTACCGGCCACACGGCAATCGATCACATTGCACGGGTCGACTCCCTCCCCCGCCCTAACAACTCGGCGATTATCACGGACCGGAAAATTTTCTATGGCGGGGGCGCTGCAAATATCGCGGCAGGAATCGCCTGCCTGGGTGGTGTGGTTACACTGGTAAGTGCAGTCGGCGACGATTTCCCGGGCAGTGATTATGACTCCTGGCTGGACAGTCTTGGAGTGCGGAAAGAGATATCCGTTGTTCCCAGCACACATACTCCCACCGCGTTTATGTTTACCGATGAAGAAGGGGATCAGATCACCTTTTTCGAATGGGGCGCTTCAGGTGTTTTCCGTGAACTGGAACCGCCGCCGTATCCCTTCGTTCATATGGCAACCGCCGATCCGGTGTACAATGTAAAGGTCGCCTCATGTGCAGAGTTCTCGTCCTTCGACCCCGGACAGGACCTCCACCGGTACACCAAGGGACAGCTTTTGGATATACTCTCACACATCTCTATCCTTTTTGCAAATAACCACGAGGTCGATGGAATGTGTAAGATAACTGGGCTGTCCCGGGAAGCCATCATCGGGCAGGTCCCGATGGTGGTATTCACCTGCGGTTCGCGCGGAAGCATCCTCTATATGAACGGCGAGGACTGGCACATCCCGGCAATCCCGGTACGGATGGTCGATCCTACCGGAGCCGGGGATGCCTACCGGGCTGGTTTTCTGACCGCATTTACCAGGGGAATTCCCCCCTCTTCCTGTGCCAGGGTAGGGACCGTGTGTGCTTCGTTTGTAGTGGAATCTGCGGGCTGCCAGACGAACCTTCCGGACTGGAAGCGGATGGCGGATCGATACAGCCAGGTATTTGGGAAGAGCGATGATTTATTTGGCACCTGATCTTCCTGACCTGCCTGATGCAAGGATGGAGTGACAGTGGATGGTCACCAGGGGTGAGGTCAAGATAGAGGGTCTCTCAAAGTATATCTTCTCGGCGCCGTCATGGCCTACCTCGCTGTCAATTATCGTTGTGCTTGGGTTTCTGATCGATGGAGCGTCGCTGCGGTTCGGGCAGAACATCCGCTTTTTCGGGACCCTGGCGTTCACCATTCCGGCACTTGCCGGGCTTTTCCTGACCGGGCCCCTGGTATCACTCATTGTAAGACGCCTGACCTGGAACCGTTCCGCTCTTCTTGCCCTTTCCTGCACGGTTCTTGGCATCATCATCACCCTGACCGGCATGGTGATCAGTGTCGCCCTGCTGCCCCTTTCCTATGCTATCGCGACTGGATTTATCTTCGGTTCTCGCCTGGTCACGCTTGCCGCAATTGTTGATTATCGAATCGTCCGGATAATCATCCCGGCCTTCATCCAGAGTGGGGCCGGTGTCCTGGTTGGCCTGGTGTTCTTTGACCCACCCTTTCTCATACTGGCGGTGCTCCTCCATGTGGTCTTTGGCACCGGCTTCGTCCTCCTGATATGGGCGATTGATCGACCGCTCTACCGGGCCTTTCATATCCACATACTCAGCTTTCTCAATACCTTCATCGCCCATCTGACTGATGGGTCAAAGACCATGGAAGACTTCTTCCGCGAAATCGGGGAGGAAGTGTACGTGCCCCAGGTCTCTCTCTTTTTTAAACGGGAGAAGGGCCGCGGGGTAATCTTCACGGTTCCCAATGTTCATCCGGGACCGATGGGGGAGATCGGGGGCGGGGCCCTCCCAAAACACCTTCAGAATGCGTTTTCAGAGTTGGTGATGATGTCGCACGGCACAGCTACCCATGACTTCAACCTTGTCTCTGAGGAGGAGTGTGAAAAGATTGTAACGGCAATCCGTGCCGGGAAAGACCGGACCATCTATTTACCTGACGCGAGCAGGGCTCATCGCTGCCAGCATGGTGCTGTCTCTCTCCTTTACCAGGTCTTTGGCAAAACCCTTCTGATGGTCAGTACCCGTTCCCCCCACAAGACTGAGGATATCGATTTCGGTATCGGAATGACCATTATGGCGGAAGGGCACCGCTCATTCCCCCACGTTGCTTTCGTGGATGCACATAACTGTTTCACCGGGGATATCACTAATGTCTCCCCGGGCACGCTCGCCTCGCTCGAATACCTGCAGGCCGCCTTCCATGCCATTGATACAGGGCCAGGGCTCGAACAGTTCCCCCTTGAAATGGGAGCTTCCCAGGTTGTTATGCCGTTTTCCAGGACCCAGGGGTTCGGAGACCAGGGCATCGAGACCCTGGTCATCCGGGCCGGAGGACAGACCACTGCCTATATCCTGATCGATGGGAATAATGTTCTGGCCGGGGTCAGGGAAGTGCTGCGCGACCACGCACTCACCCTTGTCGACGAAGCAGAGATCATGACCACGGATTCCCATGTGGTCAATACGGTTAGCGGAAAGAACCCGGTCGGTTTTGTGGTTCCACCAGGACAGATCATCCCCTATCTTGAGCAGTCGATACATAATGCACTCGATGATCTTTCTCCTGCCAGTGCCGGGGGCGATACTGCCCTCTGCGAGCGGGTGGTGGTTTTTGGCTCCCAGCGGATAGCGCAGCTTGCGAGTACAGTGAACGCCATGGTGCTTTTTATTCCGCCCCTCTCTATCGGTATGCTCCTGCTGGCGTTCCTTCTTTCTGTCGTCATCTATCTCATTATCGTGTAAAGAACATGAGTCTCCTGGAGGACAGAAGCATGCAGTCTGAAAATGCCTGGATGCATTTCCTGTAGAAGGCATACCCCGGGTTCATGGGAGCATTCCGCGGCAAAGGATGCTCGGAGATATACCATAATTACCGTATCATCGGGTTTTATCACGAAAACCGGATTCGGGTACCTCCCCGGCTGCTACCCGCGGACGCATGCACGACTTCACGGCGCGGCAGGCAACTGCAACAAAGATTGCATTGCATGGAGAAACAGACCATCATGGCCAGCACCTGGATACACAATTGATGCATGAGAGTATCAGACATCGATCAATTAGAGTATCAGCAATTCCTGCTTTATCCAGGGCCAGGCCATGCTGGCTTCATTCATCTTTTGTTTGATGTGCCTATAAACCTTTCTATAAAGATTGGTCAGAATGCCTTTATTTTTCTATATCAAGGCCATTGCGGGCATATGAATGCAGAAAAACGCAGGACATGGCGAGGGCAACCGAAGTGCACTTCTCCTGAAAAATAAATATAAAACATTATTTTAAAAATCTAAGCAAGAATCGGCGTCAGACGCCATCTTTACATACTCTCCTGGTCAATAGATAATGCGTGGGTGACATGACATGGGAAAGGTGGCATATGTCTCATATACTCGTGCGGGCACCGCACGCCGCTCAGGCCGGGGGTTTTCCATGGATATTTCAGGAGCACGGTATTTCATCACTCCGGAAGATATACACTCCCTGATGGTCAGCCGGATGGTCGATGTGGTCGACCAGCGCGGCGAACATGAAGGGTCAGCCTGGCTTTCTCCAATCCTTGGTTCCCGCAAGCAGGACCTCACCGCTCTCATACGGCGGCACCTATATGTGGTTGGCTACCGCGACTTTTCACGTGTTCTGGATGGCCATATCAGGACTGCACCGGTAAGAGAGTTCCATCCGGTTTGAACAGGACCAATCCTACACGAACAGGCAGTACCGGGATTTTTCACATGGCGGGTACCGGTCCTGACATGCAGTCTTAACCGATGGATCCAAATTTATTTGCCATTCCCTGAAAGCCCGGGGAATACCCCTTTTTCCTGGTTCTATGTTCCCGTCAGGTCTACCGGACAGGTTGTGATTACCGGGGGACCCCCCCCCTGCTCCAGACCATCCTTTTTGGGATGGTGGGGCGATATTCCTTGTGTGGACTCACTGACCCACGCCTTTGTGGTTGTCCTGGCTGCCGCTGGAACGCTCTCCAGGCCGTTTCTTTTTATCCTGGTGCTGGGATCCGTTTTTCCGGATGTGGATATCCTCTTTAAGCCGCTCTCTGATCGCTACCCTTCACTCTACCTGTTCACCCACGGCGGAATAGCCCATAGCATCCTGGGGGTACTTGCCATGGCCCCTCTGGTGCTTATCGGGGTTTTCCTGGCTGCATCAGCCGGTTTTTTCCCCGATCCCGGACAGGGATTTTCCTGGGTTCAGATGGGGATATTGTTCATTTCAGGGGGGTTGACCCACCTTTTCCTGGATGCACTTGCCTGCCCGGGAATTCCTCTATTCTACCCATTCTCTTCCAAAAAATATACCGCATGTATATTTCCAGGCCCAAGCCTTGTCCTCTTTGCGGCAAGCTTGCTCTTTGCCGCGATGATCTTCACCAGGCATGGCGGGCCTGAGGTCATTCTGGCGTATGCATCAGGCAGCGCCCTCTTCATTCTTTCCAGCGGGATAATCGCCCTTGTCGTTGCCCGGAGGGTTGATGGAAAGGCCATTCCCACGTTCAACCCGCTCCGGTGGCTCGTCTTCAAGGATGACGGAAAACAGTATCTCCTGTCATGGTACAGCCCTCTTTCCGTTTCGGATACGGTGATATCTTTCCCGAAATATGTGAATACAACGCTGACCGATCTCGAACCCCTGGTCCGGCAGCCTGAATACCAGCGGTTGCGTTTTTATTCTTATGCGGTTTGCGCAGAACAGGACGGCGATCATATCATCTTTTTCGACCCCCTTCGATCGGGGCACTTCATTTTTTATCCGCCGTATTATACCCGCATTGTCCTCCCGGCACAGGATAACGATTCTCTTCGTCCATGAACAGGAAAACATCCAGGAACTGCGATGGCAAAAAACTGATCTAACCGGTCGGGATAGCGGGTTTGTTGCCATCAGATCGTTGGGGCTGTATGGATATCCCGGACTCTTCCCATGTAAGAATTACATCTCTCCATGCAATGGAGGGGTCACGAGAGACTATCGCACCTTTCTTCTGGATTTTCCTCATCCCTCTTTGCCGGGATTAATGATCGGGGATGGTATTCCCAAGTGATGCCAGTTTCCGGGCGAGAACCCGCTGCTCGGTTACATCTTCGACAATACCATTGATGTAGGTTATTTCGCCACTGCTGCCGAATGTCGCGAGGGCCGTTACCAGAACATAGGCAACCGACCCGTCTCCCCGCTTGAGGAGTATCTCCCTGTTCCGGACAAATCCTTTCTCCCTCAGATCCCTGAGCAGTTCCTCCCTACCATGGGCCTTGATAAAAAGATCCGAAACTGGCACATTCTGCACAGACTGGATAGAGGGATATCCCAGGATCCTGACCAGCGAGGTATTCCCCCAGAGGAAACGGCCTTCAGGATCCCCGGTACTGCGATAGACTCCCACGTTTATTGAATCAACCATGTCGCGGTACCGGGATTCAAGTTTCTGAAGCCGCTCTTCCGCTTTCCGGGCCGAAATATCCTTGATGATAGTCGAGATCCCAATAATCTGGTCATTCCTATCGTATATCGGAGAGATCGTCACTGAAACATCGATTATCCTTCCGTCTTTCTTCTTTCTCTCTGTCTCAAATCCGGAAATGTATTCTCCCTGCAAGACTTTTTTGAGGAGTATATCTTTCTCGTGGATTCGATGCTGAGGAAAGATAATATCGATATCCCTGCCCACGACTTCTTCTGCTGTATATCCAAAGATCCGTTTCGCCCCTGGATTCCATGTCTTAATCCTGCCTGATGTCGTCATCCCGATTATCGCATCATGGGACGACCTGACAATCTCAGCCAGGAGATTCCTGTCTTTCTGCGCCTCCTCCTGGTTTGAGATATCCTCGTAAAAGACGAGCTGGCAGCCGTCAGGCAGAGTAACCGGATGGAAAATGACCGATTTAAAGGACCCATCCTTGCACCTCACCCGGAACTGCCGGGAACGGATCTCACCGATGATCGACTTCTTGAGGTCGCTGATCCAGAGATCAAGGGCTTTTTGCATGATATCTGCATCCGGAAATGCCTTCAGGAACCACATTGACCCGGTCGGTATATCTTCAAGGGTATATCCGAACATTTCAATGAAACTGTTATTGACGTAGAGGTACTTTCCCTCAGGATTTATGATGGCAATCGGCAGGTATGCCTTTTCAGTGATAATCCTGAACCTGTTGTCGCTCCGAGAATACGATCTCCATGCCACAAGCCGTTGATAGGTGAGCATCCCCATCCGGATGAAGGTCTCAACAAGGGTCCTGTTCTCAAGCGTTTCCATTGTCGGCAGCGAGATGGCCACAGCTCCGACAATTTCGCCTTCCCCGATCCCCAGTGTGACATATGTTTTCCTCTCACCGGTCAGGGCACTGAACCGGTCATGGAGATTGTTACCAAGAATAGAGGCAATCAGCTCTTTGGAGATTTTAGTTAATTTTCCGACAAATGCCTGCCGCAGTTCAGGTTCACTGCGGAGAACGGAGGGAGAGACCGGGAACCTGATGGGAGATCCTGCAAAATCGGTATCAAGAAGGTCAACCCCTTCCTCGTTGATGATCGATTTTGTCACCATTTCCCTGGTTCTCCGGTCATACGTGAATATAAATTGAACGGCGTTCGGAACAAGTTCACGGATTCCAGCAGCGAGATATTGGATGAGATCTTTTTCGCGGGAAAAGGCCATGAAGTCGCATGAGCTGCGGCAGAGAAAGTCGAGGTGAGCGACATGCGACCTGCGTTCCTCTTCAGCGATCTGTTCTGCCGTGATATCCCGTGCAATGCCATGGTATCCAAGCAATCGTCCAGCATCGTTATGGATGGCCTGAACGGCAATCGAGTACGGCCGATATCCTTCTGTTGTCTCCAGCCGGGAAGAGATCCTGACACCCGGTTCCCGGGCTGTCAACCCCATAATGGCATCCCTGAACCGGTCGGCCTCATTACCCGGCAGGAAATTGAAGATAGTATTTCCCCGGATATTTGATTCCGTCATTCCGAACGTCTGTGCACATCTCCAGTTCGTGAACGTGAGCGTCCCATCAGGAAGAAACCGGAAGATGAGTTCGGCCTGGTTCTCGACGATTGCCTTGTAGTGCGCCTCGGAGAGGAGAAATGCATCCCGGTAGCGTGTCTGTTTGGTGATATCCTCGATAAAAATAATCATTCCCGGAGAGGTGTTCTCGTACACCATGGGAACGTACCGTGCTTTGAAGTGATGAATCTCCGTGGAACCGTCCTCATCCGGGAGACAGACATTCAATTCTTCAATTCCACCCTCAGGAAACGCCCCGGGTTTCAAACCTGCAATCAGTGGGCTGGGATGCCCGTAAATCTTTTTTCCGATCACATCGTTCCGGACAAGGTTCACCGTGTGAAGGAGGGGCGCGTTTACTTCTATGATGACGAAGTCCTCATCGAGCACGAGGATCATATCTGAGAAATAATCGAGGATACCGGCAAGAGGGACCTTCGCCGTGGTGGTATACACCTTGCTTGTCCCGATGGTCTGCAGTTCCACCTGGCCCATCTTATGGAGATACCCGAGATCTTTTGAGACCAGGTGCCTTTGGAGACCAAGCGTATCAGCGATCTCTGATATTGAGAGCCCCCGGGGGTGGGATTTGAGGAGATCCCGGATCTTGTTTATACGCTGGTCGCCGTGGCTTTCCATTGTATCAGAGTCTGGAACGAAATCGCCAAAAAGTTTTGCTATTACGTTATTGTGCCAGCAGCGAGCGGCATCCTGTACAATCCCCTCATGCAGGAATGCCATGCAATACTGGTTAAATCACTGCCATTCAAATAACGGTTACAGAACATTCTTGCAAATAATTATTTAAATCCATCCTCCACGATTTCCTGCCGTGGGAGATCCCATGGTATTATTACGGGGGAAATTTCAACGAATAATCCAGCCAATACGGGAAAAAGAACGGTAGTATTAATCCCACACAACACGGACTATTTTCTCCGGATGGCTCGTCAAGCGATGCATGCAGGAGACTTCCTGCATGCCCTTGATTATATTGACCAGGTTCTCTTGGCCGAACCCGCTGTTGCCGCTGCCTGGCATGAGAAAGGAAACTGCCTTGATGAGTTGGGAAGGTGTGAGGAAGCACTTGCCTGCTATGACAAGGCATTAAACATCGATCCATTCGATGCCGAGAGCTGGTATAACCGTGGGCTCGTCCTGAAGCGGCTTGGCCGTGAAACCGAAGGATTCGCAAGTATCAACCGGGGAATCGATCTGGCCCTTGGGAGATAGTGTTCCCGTTACCGATACTGTACCACCGGCTGGGTCTTTTAAAGAAATGTTGTAAAAAAAGAAAATTAGTTTGAATAAGCAGGCTTGCCCAGTTTCGGCTCGAACGCTGCATCTGCTTCGACCCGTATGGCGTGTGAGAACAGGGCAAGAGGGATCTCCATAGGACAGAGTTCCTCGCACTGACCGCAGTTGACGCAGGAATCGGAGATATGGGCAAATCTACGGAGGTGGAACATCGGGTTTGGCGGGATCTGCCCGGGTTCAATGGCATAGGACTTCTTGAGCGTCTCGGCTGTCGGGATACATACTGGACAGTTCTCGATGCACGAATAGCACTTGATGCACCGGGATGTCTCATTGTTGATAGTGGTCCATGGATCTTTACCGAGCCTGGAAAAGTCTCTCTTCCGCCACTTCTCACCGAGTTTGAGCATGGCATTCTCGGTCTTGCCCCGGATCTCGATTCCCTTTGGTTCTGGGGCGCTCACCTCAAGTGCCTTTGCTTTCACTGCTTTGCTCATGAGGTCGGCACCCTTGTCGCTGCAGACCTCGACGAAGGTGGCTTTCCCGGCCTTTTCACCAATCACGCCCCAGTTCCCACAGGCAAGGTCGGCCTGCCGGGGGACCTTGTAGAGGCAACGGCGGCAGTTGCTCCTTCGTCCGAATCCTTCATCTTCAAGTTCGTCGATCTTGATGCCCTTGTGGCCGCCCTCATACTCGATGATGAACTGGCCCTTGTCGATCTCTTCCTTGAAAACCTTGTCCGGATCGACCCCGTACTTCGTGGTGATCATGTACCGGGCCATCATTGGGCTCACCGTACCTCCGCAGTTGACCCCAATCAGGAGGAGATTGTCCAGGTTGACCTCTTTTCGCCTGGCGAGTTCCTGGAGTGCCATGAGATCGCAGCCTTTGACGGTCATCCCGATTTTCATGTTCTTAGCGCCGTTGAAGCGCTTTTTCAGAACATTTGCGAGGAGCCCAGTTCCACAGTGAAGTGAGCCGGCCGTATCTTTGAGTCCTTTGGGATCGGTCACGAGGGTGGGCACAGCGTCATATATGTCCTGGCCTTTCTTCACCACGATCACCCCGTCAACCAGCTTGTTTTCAAGGGCGTACTTGAGCAAGGTTGTGACCGCACCACCGCATTCTGCTTTCTTGGCGATGTCCTGGTCATTGGTCCAGGCATACACCATATCGCCTTTCTTGATGTCCGGTTTGGATGAAAAGAGTCCCATGTTACTTCGCCTCCGCTATCTTTTCGACCTTGATCGCACATGCCTTGAACTCCGGGATCTTGGCAATAGGATCGAGCGCATTGTTGGTGAGCACGTTGGCTGCACACTCCTTGAAGTGGAATGGCATGAACATGACCCCCTTCATGATGTCCGATGTAACCCGTGCCGGTACATCTACCTGCCCACGGCGGGTGATAGCCCGCACTACTTCCTTGTCCTTGATCCCGAGTGCTTTGGCGTCCTCGGTGTTGATCTCGATCCAGCCGGTGGGCTCCTCGTTTTCGAGTGAGTCGGACCTGCGGGACATCGTACCAGTGTGCCAGTGCCAGAGGCAGCGGCCGGTGGTGAGAACGAATGGGTATTGTGCATCAGGAACTTCTGCCGGGGGCTTGTAGGGCACAGCGAAGAACTGGCCCAGGCCGTCAGGGTGGGCGAACTTCTCCCTGTGGAGGATCGGGGTCCCGGGGTGCTCGGGGGCAGGGCATGGCCAGTGGGCAGCTTCAGGCTTGTTGAGCCGTGCATAGCTCATCCCAGCATAGGACGGGGTGACCTTCCGGATCTCCTCGAAGATGTCCTCGGCGCTGTTCCAGGGGAACTGCTTTTCATAGCCCATCTTTGCGGCGATCTCCTTGATGATCACCCAGTCCAGCTTTGCCTGTCCCGGCGGGTCCTGGGCCTTTCTCCACATCTGGACACGGCGCTCGGTCGAGGTCTGGGTGCCATCCTTTTCTGCATAGCAGCAGGCAGGAAGCACTACGTCAGCGAGCTCCGCGGTCTCGTTCATGAAGATGTCCTGGACGACAAGGAACTCGAGGTTCTTCAGCGCTTTCTCAACATGGTGGAGGTCGGGGTCCGAGAGCATCGGGTTTTCGCCCATGATGTACATGCACTTGAGCTCGCCGGGCTTGTCGGCCAGCACGTCCATCATGACCGTCACCTCATAGCCGTTCTTGCCCTCGGCGATGCCATCGGGGAAACCCCACGCGTCCGAGAACTTCTTGTGGGCCGCCTCGTCGATGACCTTCTGGTACGCGGTGAAAACCACCGGCAGCGCACCCATGTCGCAGGCGCCCTGAACGTTGTTCTGGCCGCGGAGCGCATTGACCCCGGTCCCGGGCCGCCCCAGGTTCCCGGTAAGCATCTGGATGTTGGCAACCGACCTGACGTTGTCGACCCCGGTGGTGTGCTGGGTGATGCCCATCGAGTAGAGGATGCAGGCCGATTCGGCCTTCCCGATCCATTCCGCGGCAGTCTTGAGCTGTGCAACCGGGATACCGGAGATCTTCGAGACGTTCTCGAGGCTGTATTCCGGTTTCATGACCTCTTCTTTCAGCTTGTCAAAGTCCTTGGTCCGGTTCTTGATGAACTCCTTGTCCTCCCATCCGTTCTTCAGGATCTCCTGCATCAGGCCGTTCAGGATGGCGACATCGGACCCTGACCGGAACTGCATGTACAGGTCGGCCTGCTTGCCCGTCGGGGTGAGCCTTGGATCGGCGTAGATGATTTTGGCACCATTCTTTTTGGCAAGTACCACCTGGCGCCCGATCAGCGGGTGCTGCTCGAAGGTATTGCTCCCGAGGATAAAGCAGCATTTCGACTGGGAGATATCGCCGATCGAGTTGGTCATCGCACCCGAGCCAAACGTCGAGGCAAGCCCGGCGACCGTCGAGGAGTGGCAGAGCCTTGCGCAGTGGTCTATGTGCCGGGTCTTGAGCACGCCGCGCGCGAACTTCATCATCGCGTAGTTCTCCTCGTTCGAGACACGGGCTGAGGAGAGGCAGGCGCACTCATCGGGCTTATATTGTTTGAATTTCTTTGCAATCAGGTCATATGCTTCATCCCAGCTCGCCTCGACGAACTTCCCATTCTTCTTGATGAGGGGTGACTTCAGACGATCGGGATGGTTCACGAACTCGTGGGCATAGGTGCCTTTTGGACACAACTTCCCCTGGTTCACCGGAGAGCGCTGGTACGGGGCGATGCCCGTAACCTTGTTGTTTTCGACAACAAGATTGAAACTGCAGCCGGTTCCGCAGTACGGACATGTTGTTTGGACGTACTTCATCTGCATGATTCACACCTTTACAGGTTAAGTTGACTTACTTTTCAGTCTTATTATTCTTTGCTATATGAGAGCAGAGCCACCCTAGATATTCATACTTCATTCATTGGCGAAAAATCCAGACTGCCCTCGTATTACACCGGAGTTCCCGATAGAGAACACATGGTATGCAAACCCGATATTCTCTCCGGGATTAGTTATGCATATTCAATATCCCTGGAAGGTTCATTCGTTCCCGGGGTGACCTAGAATGATCGACAAGAGGAAAACAGCACTCGCCTTGCGAATTTCTCGCAGTGCTGACGCGGGTTTGGTATTCCGTAAATCCTGGTGTTATCAAGCTGCCGCACGTTCGAGACATTTGCCTTCACGTTCATACTGCACCCGTCTTTCTCATGTTGAATTCAGCATCTGGCATTTCCAGGATGAGAAAATGTAACTGAAGGTACCCAAACCATTTTTCTAATTCTTGCATTGGTTTGGATTGATATGCGTTTAGTTTAAAGGAATCCAGTTATTTTTTGAAAGTTATGCCCGCACCAATGCATTTCATATATGCCGTGCATTGATGATAACAACACATTGTTAAACAATGCAATGCAATTTATTCATACAGTTTTATAACGCAAATCAATATTTAAGCATACCAATTATTTCTTCCTTGTCGGGGAGACGACCGGAAAACCCTGGCAGGAGAGATGCAGAATATGCAGAAAACCGTTGTGAGCATTTCACACGATGCCCAATATTTCTTCCGCCTGGCCCTGGAAGCAGAAGGCAAGACGGAGCCAGAGAAGGTTCTAGAATATTTCGACCGGGCTATTGCCCTGGAACCGGCATACTCAGGAGCCTGGAACGAGAAGGCCAATTTCCTGGATTATCTTGGGAAATGCGACGAGGCACTCCAGTGCTATGACACCGCACTCAGGATTGATCCCGGATCATCCGAAGCATGGTTCAACAAGGGCCTGACCCTTAAGAGGATGGGACGTGAGGCCGAAGCAATCGCCTGTATCAACCGCGGTATTAAGTACGCATGCGGAAGGTAACACGAGCAATCTACCTGCATTAACCAGCGGCGCGACCAAGCAGAACGGGATCATTCCCGTTTCCTCTTCTTCTATCTCCAAAGATGGTCTCTTGCAGAAAAATCTGATTGCCGCAGCGTTGTGGGTGATAATGCCGCCATCGTGATAACCGAACTTGAGGAGAACAAGTGCATCACCCGAGGTTATTGATGCAGTCATGACCTCAACTTGCTGTTGTGCAAAGAAAGAAGAGATTTCACATTTTAAAAAGAGCATTAGAGCATGTTCGAAAAATTTCACCAAGCCTCAGGCGTGGCAGCTGAATAGCTTATTCGCTTCTTTTATGACAAGTTATTTTAGGCGACCTGATCAGATGCTCACCATTAGCGATAAGTACTCCCACACGTCATCGACACTCCAAAGAAGGCGGAAAGGGGTGGATCCTTTAACCACTCAATAGATTCTGGATGGTCCTTTCCTGAACCCTTTTTGAATGCTACAAGATGCAATTCGGGGTGAGATCCAGTTACACTTCAGATCGGGCGTTCTTTTCTTTAATCCAACATTCATAATGGTATATTTTTTTCTTGTTGGCATACACTCTGTCATGATAGTGGAATATGTCTTTTCCACACCGTGAGCAGAATGTACGTAATGGCCCTAACTTCGAGGTTACCGTCATCATTCATCACCGGACCGTGCTTCATGGATATCTCTTGTCTTGATCCCGGCCTTGTGCAACCGGAACCACACAGCGGAAGGGGGGATATCAAGCTCCTTGCCGATACGGTAGGTGCTCCATCCCTTGTCAAGGTAAAGATGAACGAGTTTTGCCAAGTCTATATCATATCGTTGTTTTACTTCCGACCTGTTCCTGATCCTTTCACCTGCACGAAGAAGGACGTTTCTTACCCCGCCATGCGTGATCGTGCCCTTGAAGTACTGGGCAATCTTGTAAGGGCTCATGCCCCCACGATAGAGAGTGATGATCTCCTTCTTCATCTCTTCGCTGGTGCGCTTTGTCACTGTTTTTGTATCTATTGTAATAGTCAATTAATCTATCTCATCATATACGCCATCAACACACACTGCGGCGTACCACGTCCCCACCGGTCTCCGTCGCCGGGTTATGTTGTGGTCTCCGACGTGGATTGATGACATACCTGGCAGAAACCCTCTTTTTATCATTTCTCGATGTTCTCTCCCCCATGGTATCACAAAGGTTGAACAAGCATTCGGAGTCAAGCCGGCCCGGCACCCCAATCCGCGCCGGGCAGTTGATACAGTCACGCTTTCCCCTGCAGTCCGGACGGGTCCTGGCTGCAAGGGTCCGGATGTCCTGGACCGCGAGATAGATCTTTTCTGTCAAGATATCCGTCATGTAATTCTCCTGCCACATCCCTGCCGGAGGGCTCCACGTCCGGCAATCCTTTTCACACTCAGTGGCATGATGATTTTTCTCTTTTAATCGAAAGTGGACCGTTGTTACCACAGGAATGCCCTGCCGATAACGATGGATACGAATACCATTGCGAAGAGGACCATTAGAGCCCACAGGATCTGGTCAGTGGAATAGTAGCTGTTCATTCCTGTATCACCCTCTGGAATTTCTCCGTTTCAGTTCCTCGATTTCGGGTGCGATTACATGGTCGATGTGATATCTGAGTTCGGCTGCCCGCTCCTCGAAATACTTGATCTGTTTCTGGTGCCCCGCGATCTCGCTCTCTAAATCTTTTATTTTCCGATCGATGAATGTCAAACTCTCACCTCCTGATTGCAGCCGGGGACCGTTCCGAACCAGGCCTCTTCCAGATAAGTGCCGGTCCGGATATCCTCCCTGTCTTGCACCCCTCTTCAACATGAAATATGGACACCCCCCTGGGGAACGATATTCCCCGATGAATACGCAATTCGGAACGATGGATAACCAATACACCCAGCGTGGGGTAGTATCACCGATTATCAGAACACTTCAATAACCCTGGAATAACTGATCGACGCGAGAGCAGTCCCTGCATACCCATCCTTGCCTCGTGAAGCCGGGTTTTTCCCCGGAAGATGATGGATGTCATTTCTGAAGTGCGGCGTTCCCAACTGGCATCCGATACTATCGCCCGGAATCCTCCCAGCAATTTTGGATGTATTGTGATACATACATAGGTCTCTACCATGATAAACCTTGTGCAAGATTTCGCTTCATTTACCGGAATTTTTCCGATCGAAGCCCATAAAACTTTTTTTTGGTTACTGTTCAGGGTCAACCGCAAGATACGATGACGTCATAATAACAACCAGTGACAAGAAATCAACAGAATAACGATATCAACGAAATCACCCCTGCGTCCGATATTCAGTCGCTTCTCCCCAAAACCGAAGGGTTAAGGTATGAATTCAGGAATTGGAGGCGCAATTAAAAAAAACACAATCGGAACAGCAACCGGCCACCCTCGATGGATGTATTCCGACATCCCCAGAATCGGTGGCAGAAAGGGGGAAAAGCCACCTGGCAGGCAGGATGGGCATAAAAGGCATACTCTGGAATGGGTAGAGACCCCCGATCAGGTCCAGGTTCATACCGTTCTTCAGTATGCGAGAACTGAGGGGTCTCCCAGGAAGCCTGCAAAGAGGGTTGCAATGGTGCTTATAGACTACTATTGCAATGGAAGGTGACAGCCCCTGATCCGGGATGGCTGTTCCTGAGGGGTGTTCCGAGCAAATGAAGGTTAGAGAGCCCGATCCTGGTGCCGGCCGCCAGGTCTTCTTTTCATCCGGAAATCGCTGTAGGGGAACCTGAGGAGGCCCCGCAATCCTCCGGCTGTCGAAAAGTTCCTGATATCCCGTCCAAAGGCGACAAGGAATGGAATAAAGATCGGCTCGTCCACCTCCCCCACCTCCTTTACGTAAGAGAGCCGGTGGATTGAGAAGAAACCGATCAGGGCTGCTACGACAAAGAAAAAATCCCAGTGCTGCAAATGGAGCGTCGGCACGATATAATGCAGTCCAGGACTATTCCACTCAAGGTTCCATGCAAGAGAGAATTCCGCGAGGTGGTCGACAAAAAGTCCGCCGATAATAGGTGAGATCCCGGCTGAAAGCGAGGTGAAGATCCCAATAGTCCCCAGATAGGTGGTGGCCGATCCTTTCGGTGCCAGTTTCAGGCCGATATTTCCGGAGGCCAGTGTCACACCTGCGGTTGAAAATCCCATGATGATGTGGATGAGAACCAGGAGCGGCATGGTCATCAGGTGGGGTTCGGGGAAATTGGTGAAAGTGAAGGCCACGATGCATATAATAAAGAGCGGCCCGGCAATCTGGAGCACTGTCTTGTTGCTGTACTGGTCCACAAGTCTCCCCCAGAGTGGAAAGGAAAAAATGCTGCAGACCTGGCTCACCAGGGAAAGGACAATAATCGTGGTGATGTCAAGGGAGAGGCGCTTGATCAGGTACACGGTCAGGAACGGAGCGGCGAGGTTGATGGCAAAACTCCAGAGACTGAGGAAGATCAGGAGGTTGTTAAAATGCCTGTTCTGGAAACATTCTGAAAAAAGGCTATAGAGAGGGATGGTAAACTGCTTTTCCATCATCGGTTCCGGTGTCGCAGAGAGAAATACGAGTCCGACCAGGCCGAGAAAGCTTCCCACCAGGAATATCAGGGAATATCCATAAAGGTCTGGAATTGCTCCTTTCTCCCAAAAATCAAGAAAGAAACAGGCCAGCAATCTCAACACACTGCCCAGGGCAAACGAAAGGGCAAGCCTACGGGAAAAAAATATGCCGAGGATGCCATCGGGAATAAAATCCCGCATCCATGATTTCCAGCTGCAATGCTTAACCGCAGAAAAACAGGAATAAATGAGGATGCTTACCACCAGCAGCACGATTCCTGTCTCCGGTGGGACAAAAAAAGGAATAAACGCGATAATGAACCAGAACCCGCGGGAGATAAGAGAGGTGACCAGCGCGATAACCTTCCTGTTGCGGAACCGTTCAACGAGCGCGATCCCTGGGATCTGCATCAGCTCGGCCAGCGGCGGGATGGCCGCGAGAAGCCCGATGACCAGGTTGGACGCCCCGAGGTCCAGTGCATATGCCACAAGGAAAATGCCGCCGGTGAGGGTGACAAAAGCATGGGTGAAGAGACCGTCAAAGATGACATATGACAGCCCCCGTTCCTGTTCAGCTTTTCCGATCGTTGTATAGGGAGTGAACCGCCACATTCCGCATCATTATGTTCAGTGCCAGTTCCATAATAGAATTATCAAGGATAAATCCCGCTAATATTGATTGAAATTATTTTCTATTCAGATATAGGTTCGCATCCGTCAAACGCAGGGCTGTATCATGGTTTTTTACATGTTTTGTCTGGCTAATGCATATGATCTTTGAAGATCGTGCTCCCCGATATCGATGCCGATGCCCCGGATCGCTGTGCTGTGTGTCGATGATGAGCCGTATCTCCTTGATCTCACCCAGGCAATGCAGAAAACTGGATATAAGGATGGAGAGCCTCAGGCGAGATTTGAACTCGCGACCTACACCTTACCAAGGTGTCGCTCTACCGGCTGAGCCACTGAGGCAGGAGTGCACCACTAATCTTTGCAGTGAGTCCTTTAAAAGATTGCGGAAAAGACCGGATAACTGCCTGAAATTGGGGGCTTTCCATGTATTCCAGGAATAGACTGGAAAACCGCGTCAATTTTCGGTCATCCGGGACAGGATTCCAAGGCTGTCAAGGGCTCCTTCAAAGGTCCCCACTTCGATGATAGGTGTTGCATGATTATCTTTTATGGCTTTTAATACCGGCCCAAAGTCGATTGTTCCCTGTCCCACCGGGGCGTGCAAGTCCTCCTTTCCATTATTGTCATGGAGGTGGACGTGGGAAAACGGCATGGCGAGGAATTCATCCAGACAGCGATTCAGGTATGCATGCCCGACATCAAGAGCCAGATTAAATTCGCCAAGGTTTTCAATCTCTTCCGGGCGCCTCAGAAAAAAATAGTTCCAGTTTTCCATGTTTTCGATGGAGAAACGAATTGAGTAATCCTCTGCACAGGCATTCAGGTCTGCCAGCGATTTCCGGAACTGGCGAAGGGCCTTGTCGCGGTCTTCTCTCCAGGCAAAGTAACCCGGGTGGATAACCACATCAGCTGCAACTTCTCCCGAGAGTGCAAAGCAAGTGCAGATGACTTCCACACTCCCCTTCCTGATCGGTTCATGGACACTGGCGATATTTATACTCCGGGACGGCGCATGAACGGTATACCTGCAAGAGTATGATTCCAGCAGGTCAGGAGACTCGATGTGATGTGCTCCGTCATCCATCACTTCGATCAGGTCGGCGATTTCCGCCAGCAGATCGAGTGCGATATCGAGAGGCTCGTGGTGGAGGCAGAAAGACGATATACCGAACATACAGTGATACTTTTCGGAAACAACGATAAAAGATAAGATCCTGGCATAGTAAAATTTTAAAAGAATCAGGGTTTTTTCAGATGAACATCCATCTGGGGGAAGGGAATTTCTATTCCTTCTTCGGCAAAGTGTCTGGCGATCAGGGTATTGATGGCATCCTTGGTATTCCAGGTCAATCCAAAATCATTGCACCAGACAACGACTTCGAAATGGAGGTGTGATGCGCCGAATTCCAGGAAATAGACCTCGGGTGCGGGATCCATCAGGATAAACGGGTGGGTCGCTGCAGCTTCCCGGGTAATATCGAAAAGGACATCCTTCACTTTTTTCACATCAGATCCGTATGCAATCCTGAGGGGAATTCGCACTTTGAGTCTCGAGTCCGGCATCGCATAGTTGACGATAAAGCTGTCTATGACCTTTACATTCGGGATGGTTACAACCTGATTATCGAGCGTTTTTATTCGGGTGCTCCGCGGTCCAACATGGATGACATCGCCGTAATACTCTTCGATTTTGATGCGGTCATTGATCCTGAACGGCTTGTCGACCGCAATCATTGCCCCGCCAAAGAAGTTTGAGAGGATGTCCTGGGCTGCAAGGGCAACGGCAAGACCGATGATTCCCGCACCGGCCAGGAATGGGGTGATATCGATTTCGAGAATGGAAAGTATGATCAGGAAGGCGATAAACCAGATGATGTACTTGGCAATGATGAGGGCGAGGGCGATCATACTGTCATCGATCTCTTTTTCGGTCTCGCCGGCAGCAGGTGATCCATAAGTGCTGATGAAATTATAAGCAAAACTGGATGCCACCCATGCTCCGAGGATGACATAGATGGCATTGAAGTATTTGCTCTCCATGATCCATTCCAGACCGCTGGGAAGCGTCGCAACCTGAAGAGCGATGAAGATCGAGGCCACCAGCACTGCAATGACCATCGGTGTTCCCAGTGCCGAGATGACAATATCATCAAGCTTAGATTCGGTTGTACCAGCTCTTCTCTGAAGCCAGCCGATAACGAAAAAAAGTAGGATGCTCATCGCAGTACCGGCAATCACGATGAAGACTGCCAGGAGATTTTCGCTGAGGGTGAAGAATTCTGTCGGGATTGTCGGGGTGACAGCCCCCACTGTCTCGACGCTCATATAACTACTATTATGTCCGCCAGGATGTAAATAGCTAGCCAGAAATGGCCCTTGGAACAGAGATCTCACGAAAACTGCATGATATCGTTGACCACGACATGACCTTCATGCATATCTGCGGGACCCATGAAGCAGCAATCGCCCGCCATGGAATCCGGAGTCTTCTCCCGGACCGGCTCAAGATCGTGATGGGTCCGGGATGCCCTGTCTGCATCACCCCGCAGGGTGAGATCGATGCGGCTCTCGACCTGGTCGACCGTGGCTGTATCGTCGCAACGTATGGCGATCTCCTCCGGGTCCCTGGCAGCAGAGGTTCACTTGAGTCCAGCGGCGGCGATGTGCAGGTTGTCCAGGGAGTTCACAAAGCAGTTGGGATCGCGGAAGAAACCGACCGCGAAGTGGTCTTTATTTCGGTTGGTTTCGAGACCACGGCTCCGACCGTGGCCGCAGCGCTTCTTTCCCATCCTCCACCCAATTTCAGCATCCTTTCCTGCCACCGACTTGTCCCGCCGGCCATGAAATGGCTGCTCGAACAGGGAGAAGCACATCTTCACGGCTTCATGCTCCCGGGCCACGTCTGCACAGTCATGGGATATACCGAATACGAACAGTTCCCTGCTCCGCAGGTAGTTGCCGGGTTCGATCCCGAGGATATCCTGCTCGGGCTGCTCATGCTGGCCCGGCAGGTGCGGGAAGGGACGCACCGGATCGATAATGCGTATCCTCGTGCAGTCTGCCGGGAAGGGAATGTGAAGGCAAAAGAGATCATGTACAAGGTCTTTGAGCCCTGCGATGTTGAGTGGCGGGGATTCCCGGTTATCCCCGGGTCAGGGCTTCGGCTCAAGCCCGGGTTTATTCAGTACGACGCACAGGAAAAGTTCGGTATTGAATTAAGACACGTGGAGAAGCACTCAGCATGCATCTGCGACAAAGTGCTAAGGGGAATCGCACAACCCTCGGACTGCAAGCTCTTTGAACGGGTCTGCACACCGAGAACTCCGGTAGGGCCATGCATGGTGAGCCACGAGGGAGCCTGCAAGATATGGTATACCTACCGGGTGAAGCAGCGGTGATTCGCGGCTGAACACTTACACGTATCTGCTTCAGGAGAGACCTGATCACCCCGGCACCGGGTTTTCGGCATAATAATAGATTTTCCCCTTCAATGACCCCTTCTTTTCCCTTTTACGCCGACTATAGGAATATTCGAGGCTGCACGGTTCATCCACGTGTGATACAGGAGCATACTGCAGGAAACAGAAAGGATAGGGGTTGGAGCCGCTCCCACGCAGGGCTTGAAAAAGGGAACCACCCCATTGACATTCGCTCCCGTGGATGTTACGAAATGCCGACCACCGCTTTATGAAGAATATCGACTGTCTGGCGAAGTGCTCTTCCAGCATCCCTGAGATGGTGGTAGACTTCCCGTTTCCTGAGCGCGATCATCGGGTCTCCAGCGTTGAAAAGGACCTGCATCCCGGCAATATAATCGGCTTCAATAGCCCGCATCGATTTCCGGGCTTCCCGGATCATCTGTTCAACCTGGATCCTGTCACTGGACATGATCCGTATCGCTTTACAGACCTTTTCCGTGCCGGCGAGAAGTTCCGCGGCCATCTTTCGAATATACTCGTCCGGTTCGACCCCGAAGGAAAACATCTCGGTGGCCGTTTCCCGGGAAAAGTTCAGGATATAGTCCATCTGGCGGGAGAGGCTGTAGATATCCTGGCGATCAAATGGCGTGGAAAATGCATCGAGTAGATTCTCCTCAAGCCTGTACCGTAGTTCATCAACTTCTCCTTCAATCTGGCGGAGGGTTGCCGGTTCGGAGAGCGGAGTCTTTTCCAGCCAGGCAACAAAAATCCGGACCCCCAAAAAAGTGCGTTCTGCCTGGTGAGCCAGCATACCTTCGAAATCGTATTCGGCGGGAAAGATTGCATTAAATAATCCCTTCCGTTTCCCGCTCTGTTGATCCCTTTGCATCATCGTTTTATCTCACCTTCCGGTCCATGCCCCAATCACCAGATAAATGACTCCGGACACTATCATGGTGGCAGGAATGATGATAAGGAAGGATGCAACAATATCCTTTCCGACAGACCACTGGATTTTCCGCGGGTTTTCAGCACTGCCGACACCGATTAGTGACAAGGATATCACCTGCGTTGGCGAGACCGGTGCACCAAGAAACGTCGAGAGGGCAATCGATACCCCTGAAGATAACTGGGAATTAAATGAATGGATCGGTTCGAGCCTGAATAATTTTCGTCCGAGAGTAGTCATGATTCGCCATCCTCCGGTCAGCGTGCCGAGTCCAAGCATCAGAGCACAAACGAGCCGGGCGGAGAAGGGAATCCCGGGAGCGGCGCTGAACCCGGCAGCGAAGATTACAAGGGCAATGATGCCGAGCTGTTTCTGGGAAGCGTTGGCTCCGCTGGCAAATGCCATAATCCCTGCTGCAATCCAGTTCAGGTTGACGAGACTGTCGTTCACGGATCGTTTCGCATTTCTTAAGAGAAACTTCACCCACCGGTGCAAGGCATATCCTCCGATGAGCCCGATAACAACCGAGAGGATGAGAAATACCAGGACTTTGACCAACCCGGTCAATTCATGCGGAGCGACAAGAAGATCCCGGAGTCCCCATGCGATGCTCTCATGCCCTGCAGCGGCGAGACCGGCACCGATAAGACCCCCGATAAGGGCATGAGTCGATGATGAGGGGAGGGCGAATTTCCAGGTAAGGAGGTTCGAGCCCGTCGCCCCAATCAGAGCGGCGAGTACGACGAGTACGAGCTGATCTGACGGCTCCATGAGCAGCAATCCTGAAATGGTGAAGGCAACGGCGCTTCCTCCCAGGAGGGCCCCCAGAACCATCATCGCTGCTATGAAGAGTATTCCCTGCCTGGGCAAGGCCGACCGTGAAGCGATGAACGATGCCCCCACCGAGCTTGCAATCTGGAACCCGTTGGTATATGTGAATACGAAGGCAAGCAGGATGGCAACGATAACGAAAGCAAGCATCCGATCTCGTCACTACCATATCATCCTGATAATGTTAGTTGTATCGCTGCAAGCCCGGCTCATGAGACCTCCAGTGGGAACAGGGTGATCTGCGGATTCCAAAATTATTATACTGTTCCGAACCCTGTTCATATGGAAGATATCCCCTTAACGACTTCTTCGCGGTGCCCTGGTAGGGTAGTGGATATCCTGGGAGCCTCCGGAGCTTCCGACCCGGGTTCGAATCCCGGCCGGGGCGTATCCTCTTATTGTAAAAATCCCAATCATATTTTTTGTAAATTATGATGCAACAAACCGAACATTCAAGCTGTACCACCCCGCAGATTTGAAACAACCAGCCGTATCCCACGGTTCTGATCTCACTGTTCTCTCTTCATGGCCACATGCTGAAGGACAGCATAGTGAATGTTCACTTTCACACTTCCCACAGCCTCAAATTTTTCCCATCCAATGATATGGTGATCTTGCCTCACCTCATCGCACAACATGAGGTGCAGACACGCCCGCGGAATTGGTAGTGATATGGTCTGTCCCGGTACTGAATGGGACCGACCTATCCAATCGTGAATGAAGGTGGTTAAAGTGATAACAAGCGTCCGGGTGAAATGCCCGAAATGTGGCACCGAGCGAACCTACATGGGATCAAAGGTCGCCATCGTTGAAACATCGAAAAGGCCGATTCGTATTAAATCCTCAAAATGTTCAGCGAGTATCAGGCTGAACCAATGACTGTGTTACAGTCAGATTCTTAGAACCTAACTTCGCCACTTTTCAGTACTTCCATCAAATTTAAACGACTTAACCCAATTCGCCAGAAGCAATTTACCAGTGATTTGGCGCCTCCAGGCTACCATATCTCTTGATAAAATCTCCAAGAATTG
>Ga0209506_1000086_pt1 | contig 123994 bp, 100 predicted proteins | sample AD_JPNHG2_MetaG_FD_184409 | JGI IMG/M metagenome (GOLD analysis project Ga0209506, IMG submission 184409) | Active sludge microbial communities of municipal wastewater-treating anaerobic digesters from Japan - AD_JPNHG2_MetaG (SPAdes) (version 2) | ecosystem: Engineered > Bioreactor >...
TGCACCCGCATCGCGGCGACAAACCGTGCCCACTCCTCCCGCGCGCACGGACGCACCACCACCTGCCCCAGCACATCCCTATCCGCCGCTGTCAGCCTTCCCGGCTTCATGCTCCATCTCTATCATGCCCAGACCGGCTTGTCCAGCCCCCTACCTATCACGCTCCTAACGCTCAGCCTTCCAGTCACGGTGACGGAGCCCTGACCGGTGCGGTGCCGGTGAGGCGCTGAACGAGGTCGGCGATGATCCTGGCCGTGGCGCCCCACACGCGGTGCCCACGGTAGTGATAGACCGGCGAGACCACCTGCCTGCCCTCGTGGGTGAGGAGCTGGTGCTCGACCATTTCGGGGTTGGCGAGGAACGAGAACGGCACCGAGAGCACCGCCTCCACCTCACCCGCGGCCGGTCGGGTCTCGAAAGGATAGGGCACCGCACCCACGACCGGCGAGATCACGAAGCCGGTCGGGGTCGCCAGGTCGTCGAGCTGGCCCAACACCAGCACCCGCTCAGCCGGGATGCCGATCTCCTCCTCCGTTTCTCTCAGGGCCGTTGCCACCTCGTCCACGTCGCCCTCCTCGCACGCCCCCCCGGGAAAGGCGATTTGCCCGGCGTGGTGCGGTAGGGAGTCGGCGCGCCGCGTCAGCAGCACCCACAGCTCCGACTGCGCGACGTACAGCGGCACCAGCACCGCCGACCGCGTCAGGCCGCCCGTGGCGGCAACGCGCTGCACGGGCACCGCCTGCAGCAGCTTCTCGACCTCTTCAAGCCAGCTCACCGATCAGCTCCCCGAGCGCCTGCGCCAGGCTCTGTGCCGCCTGCGGAGGCGGATGCCCGCCACGCTCCCAGGCCGCCCTCGCCGTGGCTCGCGCCTGCGCCAGGCGCTCCCCCTCTCCCGCAAGCCCGGCCGCGAGCCGCACCAGCTCGACCGCCCCGGCCTGTCCGGGCGGAAGCCGGAACGCCGCATTCACCGGCAGCTCCAGAAACTGACGGTATCCGGCCACGGCCACGGGCACACCTGCCGCGAGGAAACGCAGCGCGGCGGCGGAAGTTTCCCCGGCGGTCGGAAATCGGGGAACCAGCCCCAGGTCCGCGGCCGCGAGGATCCCGCCCAGCTCGGCCTCGGAGGCGAACCCCCAGAAGCGGATCACCTCACCCAGTCCGGCGGCCCTCACCGCCCCTTCCAGCGCTGCCCGCTCGCTGCCTTCACCAACCACGACCAGCCGCGCTGGCACCGCCAGCTCGCGCAGCGCGAGCATCGCCTCGAGAATGACGTCCAGCCCCTTGGCCGGGGTGAGGAAACCCAGGTGCGCCAGCACCAGCTCGGCGTCCCCCGCCCCCAGCCGGGCACGCCAGGCCTGACGGTCGCCGGCCGGGAGCGCCCCCAGCGCCAGGGGCACCTGCCGCACCGGCAAACCGGGGCAGTCGCGTCGGACCTCGGCGAGCGCCTGCCGGCTGTGCACGATGACCCCGCGCGCCCGCTGCAGGAGCACCGAGCGGGCAGGAAACAGAAACGGGTCGCGCGGCCCGTGCATCCCCCACCGGCGCCCCTCGGCCAGCGCCGCGCCGGCCGGCCCGTACGCACCCGCAAGCTCGGCGGCGAAGCGCTCCCACTCGCCCTCGGCTGCGGCCTCCTCGACGAGGAGGTGGTGCAGCACCGTGTCGTGCAGCACGACGAGACCCCCATGCCGGCGGAGGTATCCGGCGATCCAGAGGTGGTAGGGGTTGTTGCCCAGGTGGAGGAGCGGGGTGGGGCCGGACTGGAGGCCTTCGGCTCCGGGGTCCGGGGCGACCATCGGCAGTCCGGCGAAGGTGTCACCACCGTCCCAGCTGGGCGGGGTCAGGACCCGGACATCGGCATGCTGCGCCAGGTGCGGGAGCAGCTCGGCGGCGTAGTCGGCGATCCCCGACCGCATCGGCGGCAGGGGCGACCCCCACAGGAGGCGCAGCCCCCGCCCCGCGGCTTGCGGCCTGGGGGGCCGTGCGCTCACTGTCGCTCTGACGTGGCGACCCACTTGAGGTACGCTTCGATGAACCCGTCGAGGTCGCCGTTGAGGACGCGGTCGGTGTCGCCCATCTCGAAACCGGTGCGCAGGTCCTTCACCATGCGGTACGGGTGCAGCACGTACGAACGGATCTGGTGCCCCCACGAAATGTCCTTCTTGGGGCCCTTGATCTTCTCGAGCTCCTCCTCCTTCTTGGCGAGTTCGAGCTCGTACAGCCGGGCCTTGAGGACCTTCATGGCGGTCGCCAGGTTCTTGATCTGCGAGCGCTCGTTCTGGCAGCTCACCACGATGTTGGTCGGCAGGTGCGTGAGCCGCACCGCCGAGTAGGTCGTGTTCACGCCTTGCCCACCCGGCCCCGAGGAGCAGAAGCGGTCGATGCGGAGGTCCTTTTCGTCGATCTCGACCGTGACCTCCTCGTCCACCTCGGGATAGGTGTGCACGGAAGCAAACGAGGTCTGCCGGCGGGCGTTGCCGTCGAACGGCGAGATCCGCACCAGGCGGTGGATGCCGTTTTCCGCCTTGAGGTAGCCGAACGCGTACTCGCCCTTGACCAGCAAGATCGCCGACTTGATCCCGGCCTCCTCGGCTTCCTGCGAGTCCAGCACCTCGACCTCGAAACCCCTGCGCTCGCACCACTTGAGGTACATCCGCAGGAGCATCGAGGCCCAGTCCGCCGAGTCGGTGCCGCCGGCGCCCGGGTGGATCTCGAGGTAAGCGTTGGCGGTATCGTGCTCGCCGGTCATTTTGGTTTCGATCTCGATGCGCTCGAGCCGCGGCCGGATGCGGGCGAGCGCCGCCGTCAGCTCTTCCTCCCCTGTCGGGTCCTCGCGCGCGAGCTCGACGAGGACCTCGATTTCTTCCGCCGCCTCGGCGAGGAACGCATCGGCGGCGAGCTTGGCCTCGACGGCGCGCTGCCGCCGCATGTGCTCCCTTGCGGTGTTCTGGTCACTCCAGAAGTCGGGGCGCTGGGTCTCGGCGCTCAGCCGCTCCAGCTCCTCGCGCAGGCGCGGCGCGTCAAAGGTACCCCCGCACCGAGACGAGAGATTCCCGAACTTCTTGCGCCTGCGCGATCACGTCCTCGAGCATCGTGTCTCCCCGCGCGCGGCTACGGCTTCACGTGCCGCCGCCGGCGCGCCCCGCAGAGAATAGCACCGGCCGCCATGGCGAGGAGGCCCGCGCGGATCCACACCACACCCGCCACGGCCGGCGTGATGCCGCGGCCGGGCGTCACCTCGCCCACCACCACGCCCTCGCGGTCGATGCCCAGACGTTCCACCACGCGTCCGCGGGGATCGATGAGCGCGGAGATTCCGGTGTTCGCGGCGCGCACCATGAAACGACGGCTCTCGGCGGCGCGCAGGATCGCCAGCGCCAGGTGCTGGCGCGGCGCCGCGCTGTCGCCGTACCAACCGTCGTTGGTGATGGTGACCAGCAGCTCGGCACCGCGCCGGATCTCGTCGGCCACCAGCCAGGGGTACGTCACCTCGTAGCACACTTGCAGCCCCAGGGCGGTGCCGGCCGCCGGCAGCGGCAGCGCGCGAGTGCCGGGTGTGAAGGACGACACCTCGCGCACCAGAGGCCGCAGGAACGGCACCTTGCCCACGAGCGGCAGGTACTCGCCGAACGGCACGAGGTGGATCTTGTCGTAGCGAAACGGCACGAGGCCTCCGGGCGCGGCCACGAACACCGAGTTGTGATACTCCCCCTCGCCGGCGCCGAAGCCGATCGAGCCCACGACCAGCCAGACGCCGTGGCGGCGCGCGAACCCCTCGATCGCCCGCCGGTACGCCCCGTCCGGCTGCACGTACCGGGGCACCGCGCTTTCTGGCCACACCACGAGGCGCGCCCCGCGGCTCGCTCCCTCGGCCGAAAGCCGCCACACCCGCTCCTCGATCGCCTTCTCGTTCTCCGGGTCCCAGCGCACCTCGAGCGGCACGTTGGGCTGCACCGCCGCCACGCCCAGCGCCTCGCCGGCCGGGCGAAACGGCGGCGCGAGCAAGCTCGCTGCCGCGAACGCCAGCGCCGTGGCCGCGAGCTGAAGCGCACCGGCGCGCCGCATGACCCGGTCCGCGAGCAGGTCGAGCGCTCCGCCGGCAAGCAGCAGGAGCAGTGACAGCCCAGGCGCACCGACGACGGGCAGCGGCGCCAGCAGCCACGGCCACGGCGTCGCCACGGCCGCCACCGGGTTCCACGGGAAGATCCACGGCGGCAGGTGCTGCACGGTCTCGAACGACACCAAAAACAGTGGCAGCACCCAGCCCCGCCAGCTCTCGGGCACCCGCACCGCCAGCCAGGCCGCGAGCCCCCACATCCAGCCGAGGATCGCGCTCATCAGCACCAGCGCGAGCATGGCGAGCGGCCAGCCGAGCCCGCCGTAGCGCGTCAGCACGACGAGCACCCACGCCACCGCGATTGCCCACAGCACGGCACCCCCGGCCCACCCGACGAGAAACGCCCGCCGCGGAGCCAGCCCCGCCAGCGCCCGGCGCAACAGCCCCGGCGCCAGCAGCACCAGGGGCACGAACCCCGGACCGGGCATGGCGAGCGCCAGGCTCGCTCCAGCCCCGGCCGCCATGACCCACGGGCGCCACCGCTGCCACCGCATCCTCGCGGAGGGTAGCAGAACGGCTCCCCGCGCGCCCGGTCGAACGTCGTGAGTCGAGAGTCGAAAGCCGGCGTCGTGGGGGACAGTCGTTTTCTCGTGCAACCCGCGGCGGGGGCCCAGGTGTGGACGCGCAATGGCCGGTCGAGAGCTTGCCCGGCAACGGCGCAACCCGGAGCCGCCTCGACCTCGACCTGCGCCGGCTGGTGTCGTTGAAGGGCGCGCTCGCCCTCACCCCTGGCATCAACCTGTACGCACTCAACGACTCGTCGCGCTCCGGCAGCGTCCGCTACGCCCGCCTCTCCGTCGGCCTCGCGTACGCCAAGCAGCGCAAGCTGCAGACGCTCTGAAGTCAGCCGGACGACAGGGGCTCGGTCTCCGGGTTCCGGCCCGCGGACCCCGCGGCCGGTGTGCTGGCCACCCGTTGCAGCACCTCCTCGGCGCGGAACGACGAGCGCACGAACGGGCCGGCCACCACCTCGAGACCGATCGTGCGTCCGAACGCCTCGAGAGCTGCAAACTCCTCGGGGGTCCAGTAGGCGGCGACCGGGGCCTGCTCGCGTCCAGGCCGCAGGTACTGCCCGACCGTGACGATCCGGCACCCCACCCCTCGGAGGTCTTCGAGAGTCCGTTGGACTTCCTCGGGGGTCTCTCCGAGGCCGACCAGCAGCCCGGACTTGGTGACCATCCGGGGCGCAGTGCGGGCGACGTGCGCCAGCACCTCGAGTGCCCACTCGTAGCGACCGGCGGAACGCATCGCCGGGTACAGGCGCCGCACCGTCTCGACGTTGTGGTTGTAGACGTCGGGCCCGGACGCCACCACGACGTCCACGGCTGCGAGATCGCCCCGGAAGTCGGGAGTCAGGACCTCGATGGCCGGTCTCGGGTCCAGCGCCGCGAGCGCCCGCACCGTGGCGGCGAAGTGTGCCGCGCCGCCGTCCGGGAGGTCATCGCGGTCGACGGAAGTGACGACCACGTGCTTCAACCCCAGCTCGCGGGCCGCCCGTGCGACCTCGGCCGGCTCGCCGGGGTCGAGCGGTCCGGGGCGGCCGTGCGCCACGGCGCAGTAGCGGCAGGCCCGCGTGCACGTCTCGCCCATGATCAGGAACGTCGCGGTGCCGCGCCCGAAGCAGTCGGAGCGGTTGGGGCAGCGCGCCTCGTCGCACACGGTGTGCAGCTTGCCGGCCGCCATGAGTCGGCGCATATCGTGCAATCCGCCGAGCTGGAGCTTGCGGGCTCGAATCCACTGCGGCAGGACGGTGCCGCTCATTCCCTGACGATGAACGGCCCTTCAAAGCCGGCTTCCTGCAACCGGCCGACGACGCGGCCGGCGCTTTCGAGGTCCGGGAACGGGCCGAGGCGCACCTTGAACAGTCCCTGTCGGGTCGTCAACACCCGGAGCTGCTCAGGCCTGAACCCGAACGCCATGACGCGCTGCTTGACGCCCTCCGCGAGATCCGGGCGCGAGACCGCCGCCACCTGCACCCACACGCCGCCGGCCGCAGGAAGCGCGACCGGCGTCGGCTCGGGGCGCGGCGTCGGTGCGGCGGTGGGAGGCGGAGGCAAGGGCAGGGGGGTCTCGGGCGCCACCGCTGGCGGCGGCGGCGTGGGCGCCGAGGTCGGGATCACGGGCGGCGGCGGGGGCTCGGTCGGGACGGCGGTCGGCTCCGGAGACGGGGCCGGAGGCTCGGGTGTCGCCGTGGGGCTCGGCGCCACGGCCACAACAGGCACGGCCTGAACCGGTTCCGGCTCCAGGAACCTCACCGCGACCCCGAGGCCGAAGGCGGCGAACAGCAGCACCACCAGCGCCGCCAGCAGCCCGGCGAGCTGCCGGCCCGTGATGATGATCTCATAGTAACGACTCGGCATCGGTGCCGTGGCCCCCCGGTGGACGCTACCGCTTCGCCATATCGAGGAACGGCCTGAGCGTGTCGATCGGCAGCGGGAAGACAATCGTCGAGTTCTTCTCGGTGGCGATCTCGGTGAGAGTCTGCAGGTAGCGGAGCTGCAACGTGGCCGGCTCGCGCTGCATGACCTGCGCCGCCTCGGACAGGCGCTGCGCCGCCTGGAATTCTCCGTCGGCGTGGATGATCTTGGCACGCTTTTCGCGCTCGGCCTCGGCCTGGCGAGCCATGGCACGCTGCATCTCCTGCGGCAGGTCGACGTGCTTGACCTCGACCAGCGCGACCTTCACGCCCCACGGGTCGGAGTGGCGGTCGATGACCTCCTGCAGGCGCTGGTTGAGCTTTTCACGCTCGGCCAGCAGCTCGTCGAGCTCCACCTCGCCGAGGATCGAGCGCAGCGTCGTCTGGGCGAGCTGAGAGGTGGCGTACACGTAGTTTTCTACCTCGATGATCGCCTTGACCGGGTTCATGATCCGGAAGTAGACGACGGCGTTGACCTTGACCGAGACGTTGTCGCGCGTGATGACATCCTGCGGCGGGATATCCAGCACGACGGTCCGCAGCCCGACCTTGACCATGCGGTCGATCGGCCAGAACACGAACACGAACCCCGGCCCCTTCGGCTGCCCGAGCACGCGGCCGAGGCGGAAGATCACGCCCCGCTCGTACTCGTTGAGGATGTTGATCCACTTGATGACGAGGATGACGCCAATGAACACCGCAATGACGACGCCGGCATTGATTTGTGGTGGCATGCTGTCCTCCTAGTGCGAGGACGCCTCGGCGTCCCCGAGCGGTTCGACGACCAAAAGCTTCCCCTCGACCCGCACGACCCGGGCCCGGCTGCCGGCCGGCAGCTCACCCGAGCCGATCGCGTCCCAGTACTCCCCGTGCACGAAGACCTTGCCGCGCGGTGCGAGCGCCACCACGACGTCGGCGATCTCGCCGGCGATGCCCTCCGCCCCGGTGAGCGGCACGCTGCGGTGCACTCGCAGTACCCGCGTGAGCAGGAAAATGACGATGGCGGCGACCATCACGGCCGCCGGCAGGACGACCTCGAGCCCGACGCGCAGCGCCGGAATCGGGGAGTCGATGAGCATGAGCGATCCGATCACGAAGCTGACGAGGCCGGCCACGGTGAGCAGGCCGTAACTTGTCACCTTGACCTCCGCGATGAAAAAGCCGATGGCGAGAGCGATGAGCATGACGCCGACGTAGTTGACCGGCAGGACGGAAAGCGCGTAGAGCGCCAGGAGAATCGAGATCCCGCCCAGGACGCCGGGGAAGATCGCCCCCGGGTGCGAGAGCTCGAAATAGATGCCGACGATCCCGGCCAGCAGCAGCAAGTAGGCGATGTTGGGGTGGGCGATCGCCGACAACAGCTTGTCGGCGCCGCTCGGCTCCACGCTCACGATCTCGGGAGCGTCGAGCACGAGCTTCTCCTCGCGCCCGTCGAAGCGCTTGACGACCCTGCCGTCGAGCGCCTTGAGCAGTTCCCCCCTATCGGCGGCGACGAGGTCGATGAGCCCGTGCTCGAGCGCCTCGCGGTCGGTGTACGAGGCCGACTCGCGCACCGCCTTTTCCGCCCATTCGACGCCGCGGCCCCGCTGTGCGGCCAGCGAGCGGGCGAGCGCGGCGGCGTCGTTGGCCGCCTTCTCGGCGGCGGTCTTGGCGAGGTCCTCGCCCTGCCCGCCGACCGGATGGGCGGCGCCCGAGTTGGTGCCCGGCGCCATCGCCGCGACATCGGCGGCAATGAGCAGGAAGAACCCGGCGCTGGCGGCGTGCGCGCCGCTCGGTGTGACGTACACGACGACCGGCCGCGACGCGGTCGTGATCGCCGTGGTCATCTCGCGCAGCGACACAAGCAGCCCGCCGGGCGTGTTGAGCTCGACCACCGTGACTGCGGCGCCCGAGGTCTCGGCCGCCTTCAGGCCGCGCTCGAGGTAGCGCAGCGAGGCGGGCTGGATGGAGTCCTTCAAGGTTAGAATCACCACCCGCTGCCCGGCCCACGCGGCCGGTGACAGCGCGAGCGTGAGCAGCGCGGCGAGGAGACGTGCCAGCATGTCAGCCATCTTAGAGCCGGGATCGGGCCGCCGCAAGGGACGGCTGCGGGTGGCCGAGGGCGGCCTGGCCATCGCCCTCCTCCTCATGGCCGCGCTCGCCTGGTCGCCGTTCTCCCCCTTCGCCTTCGCGCACGGCCTGCGCTTCGCCTTCGCGGCGGCCGTCCTCTGGGGCGTCGCCCTGGCGCTCGGCGAGGCCGACCGCGGCGTCAGGTACTGGACTCGCGAGCTACTCCCCACCCCCTTTATCCCGTTCATCTTTCTCAACCTCGGGCCGTTGATCCCGATCCTCAACCCGCGCATCGCCGACGAGCTGCTGATGCGCTGGGACGCCGCGATTCTGGGCCGCGAGGTCCAGGCGGCGCTCTACTCGATCCCGCTGCCTGCGCTGGCCGTGGACATCCTGAGCCTGGCGTACTCCTCGTTTTTCTTCCTGCCCCTGGCGCTCGTCGTCGTGCTGGTCCGGCGGCGCGACCCCGCCGTCCAGCGAGTCACTGCCGTCATCGTCCTCGCCTTCCTGGTGTCGTACACGGGCTATTTCATAGTGCCGGCGTACGGACCGCGGGCAACCGTGGCCAAAGACCGCTGGGAGTCGCTTCCCCACGGGCTCGTCGGCGGCAGGCTCCGCATGGTGCTGGACGAAATGGAGACCACCAAGACGGACGCCTTCCCCTCCGGCCACACGATGGTGACGCTCGCCACGCTCATTTGCGCCCGGCGGCGGGCCCGCGACGTTTACGACGTGCTGCTGCCGATCGGATCGCTGCTCATTGCCGCGACCGTACTGCTGACGTACCACTACCTCGTGGATCTCCTGGCGGCGCTCCCGTTTTTGGCCGCTGCGTGGTGGCTGTCGGCCTGGCTCGCCGGCCCGGTGCCGAGCCCCGAGGCGGCAACCCGCCCCCCGTCGGGCTGACCGGCCGCCATCGCGCGCACCGCTGCGAGCACGCAGCGTCTGAGCGCACGGCGCGGGGGTGGACCGCCCCCGGCGTAGCGTCTGTGCTCGTGCACCTCGACGAGCCATGCGATCGCCGGCCCCGCCGCGGGGAACCTCGCCGCAGCGAGGCTTCCGAACCGCCGCGGCGAGAGCGCCGGCGGCAGCTCGAGGCCGCGCCGGGCGGCGGCCACCATCACCCGCTCGAGAGCGCGCGTCGTGGCGTCCTCCCGCCCCGGACGCCGGTCCACAGGGGCCGGCCGGCGCGCGAGGCGGCGCCTCCCCAGACCCCACGTCGAGGCCAGGATCGCCAGCGCCACGAGCGCCAGCGCCAGGGCCCGCCGATGGTCGCCGAGCCACGCGACCAGCGCCCGGGCAAGGTCGGCCTGGTCGAAGAGCGTGAACGTCAGGACCCAGCGGTCCCACGCCGCCTCCACGTCCTCCCAGCGCCAGGGCACGTGCAGCCTGGACCCTCCGCCTTCCAGCAGCGGCTGCCCCTCCGGAGGCGTTGGATCGAACACCTGCCAGCGGCCGTTCACCCAGGCCAGCACCCACGCGTGGGCCCGGCTGTCGCGCACCAGGAAACTGCCGTCCGCCTGCAGCTCGCCGCCGGCGAAGCCGACCTGGATGCGGGCCGGCACGCCGGCCACCCGCAGCATCAAGGCCATGGCCGAGGCGAAAAACTCGCAATGCCCCTCCCGCCCCCGCAAGAGGAACCACACCACCGGGTCGTCGCGCCACGACGCCCGCGGGCGTAGCGTGTAGCCGTAGCTCGTCCGCAAGTGTCTCTCGAGCGAGGCCGCGATCGCAGCCGGGGTCTGCGCCTCGCCGATCACCTCGCGAACCAGCGGGGCGATGCGTTCGCGCACGACCTGCGGCACCTCGAGGTCGACATCCTCGGGCGGGGGCGAGCGCGGCTGCGCCGCCTCGAACACGGCGGCGTAGCGCACCGGCATCCCGGTGTCGCGAGGGATGCGGAGGACTCCCATCGCCGTCTGCGCCACCTCCACCGACAGCGGTGGTTCGAGCGCCACGGTGCCGGTCGGCACGAAGAGGTTCTCGCCGGCCTTCTCGAGCGTGATCTCGGCGCGCACCGTCGCCTCCGACCCGGCCGGCCAGAGGTCGATGGTGAGGCCTTGCCTCGCCAACGGCAACGGCCAGGCGTGGCGGCCCTCGACCCAGGTCCCTCCGCGGTAGTGGTTGAGGGTTGCCCCTTCCAGCCGCAGCCAGGCCCGGGGTGGCTCTTCCTGACCGGGAAAGCGAACCGTCAACGCCGGCTTTTCCGAGACCTTGATGGTGCCGATCCCGTGCAGCGTCACCTCGGAGCGGAACCCGCTCACGCTGGCGGTGCCGGAGCGCGAGCCCACGAACGGCGAGCGCAACCTGGGCAGGGCGACGAACAGCGGCACCGCGACCACCGTTGCGACGAGGAGCGTGGCGGCGGTGGCGCGCACCGGCGGCCAGGCCGTCCCGCTCTCCGCCGCCTCTCGCCCCGAGGCCGCGAGCCCGAGGAGGATGGCCCGCCCGGCCGCGACCACGCACGTCGCCAGTGCCACCAGCAGGTAGAGGACCAAGGTGGGGTGGGTCGAGGATGCGATCCCTGCCGTGGCGATGATGGCGGTCGTCGCAAGGGCGAGGCGCCCCCTCCCCGGTTCGGCCGCTCCCGGCAGCCGGATCGTCGCGACCAGCAGCGCGAGGTGGGAGACCGGCCGCAACACCCCGGCCTCGGTCCCTCCCGCCGCCACCACCGCCACGAGAACGAGCGGCGCCAGGAGGTTCTCGATCCACGGGGGGAGCGGCCGGATGACCCGTCGCCTGGGCAGCATCCAGGCGGCGGTCGCCACGTACGGCAGGACGAACGGCCAGGTCGAGATCCCCGTCACGGGCAGCGGGGCAGCCGCCAGCAACGCCAGCCCGGCCAGCCAGCGCTGGCGCTCGAGCGTCTTCACGGCCGCCCCTCGACCAGGCGATAGACGCCCTCGCCGCGCACCGTCGACGGCAGCGGGTCCTCCCCCGGTCCCGCCGCCCTCGTCAGGGCGAGCAGCGTGAGCAGGCGCCGGGCCTGGGCCGGGCCCGCGGCCGGCGGCACCACGCTCGCGCCGACGATCAGCCCTACCGGCCCGCCTCTTTGCAGCTCCGCGACGGCGGCCGAGGCGATCTCGCTCACGAGAGTCTCGAAGCGTTCCGCGAGCAGCGCGTCGTCGCGCCGGGGGAGCTGGCGGTCCAGCACGAGGTAACGGCTCGGTGTCCGCCGCTCCCGCCGTTCGACGACGATGGGCCGCTGCTGACGCGCCGTCTGCTTCTGGTGGATGTCGCGCCGGTCGTCGCCGGTGCGGAACTCCCGGAGCTGATCGACGTCACCGCCCCGCTCCGCCGCTCCATGCCGGCGCACCACCTCGAGGCGCGCCAGGCTCACCCAGCGCGCCGGCGCTGCCGCGACCCGCCGGGGGTACACGACAAGGTCGCCGCGCTGTGGCCACCGCACACTCTTGACGAAGAAGCCGAGCGGCAGCCGCACTTCCACCACCACCGCCGGGAGGCGATGCAACCCGCGCCGCGGGAACATCGTGGCCACCGTCTGCACGCGCTCACACCGGGGCGGGACAGTCGGCACCAGGGCGTGCCCAGGCATGCCGGCCAGCCGGCACACTACCCCGGCCGCCGGCAGCCACGGCGAGCGGTTCCGCACCAGCAAGCGAAACCGGGCCGGGGAACCGGCGAACACGTCCCCCACCGGCCGCAACTCCACCCTCAGGTGGCGCAGGCTGTGGCGCGACACCACGCCGGAGGCAGCGAACGCGCCGAGAAGCAGCGAGAGGAGCAGGTAGAGAGCGTTGTTGCCGGTGTTGAGCGCCGAAATGCCAAGCAGCGGCATGGCGACGAGGAACACCCACAGGGCGGGCGTGGGGCGCAGCCTGAATCCAGGAAAGCGGTCATCGAACTTTCCGGAGCTCACAGCGGCACCGGCGTCGAGGCGAGCACCTCGCGGATGATCTCTCGCTCGCTCTCGCTCCGGCTCCACCCCTCGCCCGGCTCGCCGCCGGCCAGCAGCACGCGGTGCGCCAGCACCGGCACGGCCATTCGGGCCACGTCGTCCGGGATCACGTACTCCCTGCCCTCGACCAGCGCCAGCGCCTGGCAGGCCCGCTGCAAAGCCAGGGCGCCGCGCGTCGACACCCCGAGCGCGAGAGCGGGGTGCTTGCGGGTGCGCTGCACCAGCTCGAGGAGATATTCGCCGAGCTGCGGCGCCACCCGCACCTGTCTGGCCCGCGCCTGCAGCTCCACCGTCTCGCTCTCGCTGAGGACCGGCACGACACTCTCGAGTTCGTCCTCGACCCCGCCCCGGCGCAGCAGTTCCAGCTCCTCCTCGGCAGCCGGGTACCCGAGCGCGATGCGCAGCAGGAAGCGGTCGAGCTGCGACTCCGGCAGCGGGTACGTGCCGAGGTACTCCACCGGGTTCTGGGTGGCCAGCACCAGGAACGGCTCGCGCAAGCGGTAGCGGGTCTTCTCCACCGTCACGGTGCGCTCGTTCATCGCCTCGAGCAGCGCCGCCTGCGTCTTCGGGGTCGCCCGGTTGATCTCGTCCGCGAGCAGGACGTTGGTGAACACGGGCCCCGGCAGGAACTCGAACTCGCCCCGCTCCGCCCGCCACAGGGAGACGCCGATGACATCCGAGGGCAAGGTGTCGGAGGTGAACTGGATGCGGCTGAAGGCGAGGCTCAGGGAGCGAGCGAGCGCCTGCGCCAGGGTGGTCTTGCCGACCCCCGGCACGTCCTCGATCAGGACGTGGCCGCGCGCCAGCAAAGCGGCGATCGTCCAGTCGATGACCTCCGCCTTGCCCTTGATGACCCGGCCGACCGAGGACTTGAGCTGCCCGAGCTTGGTGACTGCGTCGACCACCGGCCCACCCCCGCGCATGTACGAGCCTGGCGCACAAGTAGTTTATTCCGCCTCGTCCGGTCGCGGCAGCGGAAAGTGGTCCATCGGTGGGGGAGCGTTCTACGCCCCGAAGCGGGCAGCCGCCGCCGGATCCAGGGGAGCGAGCAGCGCTCCCTTGGTCTGCAGCGCACAGGCCATGATCTCGCCGAGCTTTCCGAGGTCCCCGGCGGAGACCAGCAGGTCCACGCCGAGCAGGAACGCCCGCACGCCGTCTCCGGTCAGCAACCCGGGACCGGCCAGCGCCACCACGCACCGGCGCCGCACCCCCGTCGGCCACGACGCGAGCGTCGCCGGCTCCTCTCCCACCCACCCTCCCTCCGGCACGCCAATCACGACGCCAAGCGCACCGCCCTCCACCAGCCGCCGGGCGTCGGCCAGCCCCGTCGCCACGACGGCCTCCAGCCCGGCCGCCGCCAGGGCGCCCGCCGCAGCCTCGAGCCGCACCCGCGGATCCGGGACGAGCACCACGCGCCTCATGGCCTGCTCCCCCGCAGGTCGAGCAACCGCAGCTCGAGCTGCTGCGGCAGCACAGAACTGGCGAGAGCCGTTTCGACATCCAGCTCGCCGGTACGTACACGCTTCTCGAGTTCCCGGTCAAAACCGATGAGCCCTTCTTTCTCGCCGTCCCGCAACACGTCCCCGAGCGCCGCCGAGTCGAGCGGCCCCTCGGCCAGGTGGGCGGCCGTGGCGCGTGTGAGGCGCCACACCTCGACGATCGGCTGCCGCTTGCCGCGCAGCGGGAGGAGGAGCTGGGTGAACGACCAGCGCAGGCAGCGCGCCAGCCTCAGCCGCACGTCGGCTCGCTCGTCTCCTGGGAAGAACGACAGCAACCGCCGGAGGGCCGACGCGGTGTCGAACGCCCGTAGCGAGGTGAACACGAGGTGGCCGGTCTCGGCCGCCTCCAGCAGCAGGTGGGTGTCCTCGGCCGAGTGGGGCTCGGAGAACATCAGCACCTGGGCCCCCTGCCGCAGCGCGTCCGCCATGCCTTGCGCCAGCGTCGGAGTGTCCCTCCCGACCTCGCGCTGGTTGACCGTGGCCCGGCGGTGGCGGTGCAGGAACTCGATAGGGTCCTCGACCGTCACGACGTGGCATGGGCGAGTCTCGTTGACCTCGGTCAGCATCGCCGCCAGCGAGGTGCTGCGGCCGGAACCCGCCGGCCCGTTGACGAGCACGATCCCCTTGCGCTCCTTGCACGCCTCGCTCATCGCCGCCGGCAGCCCCAGCTCGCCGATGCCCGGCACGCTCTCCGGAATCGTTCTCAGCGCCACGGCAAACGTGCCCCGCTGCAGGAACACCGAGGCTCGAAACCGGCTCACCCCCGGCATCGAGTACGCAAAGCTCGCCGCGCCCGCCTCGCGCACTCGCGCCGCCGCGGTGGGCGGCGCCACCGCCAGCAGGTGCAGGACGATGGCCTCGGTCTGGAACGGCGTGAGCGCCTCGAGCCCGGCCACCTGCAGGCGCACGAGGGCGCCCTCGATCTGCACTTGCGGGGGCAGCCCCACCGCCAATAGCACATCACCGGCCTGCGGCGCCGCGGAGGTGATGGCCGCGAGGAAGGTGGGCAAATCGAAGCCTAGCACCGGACCAGTATAGTCGCGGACCAGGCGTCAGAACACGCCGTGGTCGACCAGAATGCGCACGCCAATGGCGAGCAGGACCAGGCCTCCGACGACTTCCATGCGCTTTCCCACGGCCGCACCCAGCACCCGGCCCAGGCGCATCCCCGCTACCGAGAGCAGCGCGCAAACCAAGCCGATCACCAGTGCCGGCAGCCAAATCGAGACCTTGAGGAGGGCGAGCGAGAAACCGACTGCCAGGGCATCGATGCTGGTGGCCACCGCCAGCAGGACGAGCGTCCACCCGCGCGACGGGTCGGCCCGCCCCACCTCCTGCCCGCCGCCGAGACCGGCGGCCACCATCCTCCCGCCCACGAACGCCAGGATGCCGAAGGTGATCCAGTGGTCCACGCTCTCCACGAGGCCGGCGACACGAGCGCCGGCGAACCAGCCGGCCACCGGCATGATGAACTGGAACAGCCCGAAGTGGAACGACAACCTGAACACGGGGCGGCGGCCGACGGCGTGCGGACCGGCGCCGGCGCCCAGCGACACCGCGAAGGCGTCCATGGCCAGCCCGACCGCGAGCAGGAGGATCTCGACAGGGCTCATGACCCCCGGGCTCCGGGGAGCGCCACTGTCACCTGCTCCCGCCGGGCGTGTCAACCACCCGCACCACCAATGACCGGTCGAGAGTCGAGAGCACTCCGCCGCACCCTCCACTCGGCACTGCCACCCTCTCCCCTTCCTCCACACCTCCACCCGAGGCGGCCTCCTCCTGTGGACGGCGGCAAGCGCCTCCCCTGCATGCGCGTGGCGCACTCACCGGCGTGATCGAGGGCCAGGGCTTCTACTTCGTCTTCACGGGGTCGGGCGGCCTGGTCGGCAGCCTCATGGGCTGCGCCGCCATGGCCTTCAGCACCTCCGCCACCCCCCGCTCGAGCTGCGGGTCGCGGCCGGCGATGACCGAGGCCGGGTCGTTGTCCACCTCGATGTCCGGCTCGACGCCGTGCCCCTCGATCACCCACTCGCCCGTCGCGGCGTTGGTGCCGCGCTGCGGCACGAACACCTGCCCGCCGTCGATGAGCGGCCCCCGCCCGGAAATCCCCACCACGCCACCCCACGACCGCTTGCCGATGAGCGGCCCGAGCCCCGCCTGCCGGAACATGTGCGGGAAGATGTCGCCGTCCGACGCGGAGGTCTCGTTGAGCAGGCAGACCTTGTGGCCGTGGAAGACGACGTTGGGGTAGGTCCCGGGCTCGGCCTTGCGGGCGAACCGGGTGCCCAGCAGCGTGGTGTCGAGCCGCTCGATGATCCACTGACTGACGTTGCCGCCGCCGTTGGAGCGCACGTCGACCACCAGCCCCTCCTTGCGGATCTGCGGGTAGAACCACTTGATGAACTCGTAGATCCCGGGCGCGCCCATGTCGGGGATGTGCAGGTAGCCGACACGCCCTCCCGACAGCGCGTTCACCTTCTCGAGGTTGGCCATGACTTGTCCAAGGTAAAGCAGGTCTGCCTCCGAAAAGACGGGCCGATACGTCGCCTTGCGCGCGCCCTCGAGGGAGGGCTTCGAGTTGACCGTGAGAGACACGGGGTCGGTCTTGAAGCGCAGCAACTGGTAAATGTTGTCGGCCCCGGTCAGGGGACGGCCGTCGACCGCCAGCACGTAATCGCCGACCCGGACATCCACCCCGACCTCGGTGAGCGGCGAGCGATAGCTCTCTTCCTGGTTGTGGCCAGCCAGGATGCGAGCGATGCGGTAGCGGTTGGAAACCGGATCGACCTCGAAGCGGGCGCCCGGCAGGCCGACCTTGGGTCGCTCGGGCAGCTCGAAGTCGCCTCCCTGGATGTACGCGTGGCCGACGTTCAGCTCGGCCACCATCTCGCCCAGCAGGTAGTTGAGGTCGGAGCGGTGCCCCACCCACTTCACCCACGGCCGGTACTGCTCGCGCAGCGCCGCCCAGTCGTAGCCGTGCATGTTAGGGGCGTAGAAGAAGTCGCGGTAGCGACGCCACGTCTCGTCGAAGATCTGGGCCCACTCCTGGGCCGGCACCCGGTCCACGTACAGCCCCCTGGTCGAGACCGTCTTGGGGTCCTTGGCCTTGGGCTTGGCATCGTACAGCTTATAGGCCCCGCCGGAGCGGACCAGCACCTTCGAGCCGTCGGCCGAGACCGCGAAGCCGTCGATGCCCTCGGCCAGCGTGGATTCCTCGCGCTCCCCGAGGTCGAGAATGCGCAGCGTCGGCCTGGCGTACGACTCGCGACCATAGAAGCGGCTGCCCGAACGCTCGTAGAGCAAGAACCCCTTGGTCGCGGTGAGCCCATCGTAGTTGTCGGCGGCAATCGGCGCCCTGGTGACCCGGCCGGCGATCCCCTCGAAGTCGATCCTGACCGGCTTGACCTCGGGCTTCGCGGCGTCCTTGCCCTTGTCGTCCTTCTTCTGGCCCGCCGCGGCGTCGCTGCCCCCCGGCTTGCCTTCTCCGAGCTTGACCTCGTCCGATCGCGGCGGAAACGGGTTCGGGCCGTCCATTTGCAGCGTCAAGGCGAAGATGCCCGTGGTGCGGGTGATCGCGTAGTTCCAGTCGGCGGAGATCAACGGCGCGAACTCGCGGTCCGACAGGAAGTAAAGGAACTTGCCGTCGGGGTCCCAGGCGGGGCTCGTCTCGTTCCAGAACTCCTCGGTGACGCGGCGTGCCACGCCGTCGGCGACACCCCAGATCCACAGCGACCGGCTGCCGTTGCGGTCGGACATCGAGAACGCCAGCCACTGGCCGTCGGGCGAGAACGTGTAGTCCTGGATCTCGCCGCGCGCATCCTCCGCCACCTCGACCACCTTGCGGTCCGCCACAGTGACGACGAAGACCTTGCCGTCCTTGTCGCCGAACGCCAGCCGCTTGCCATCGGGCGACCAGGCCGGCGCGTACATCATCCCCACATGGGTCGTAGTGAGCGCCTCGAGCGGCGCGGACCCGTCCTGGGCCACGATGTAAAGCTGGTCCTCACCGCTGCGGTCCGACACGAACGCGATGCGCGACCCGTCAGGGGACCAGCGGGCCCACTTTTCGTGCGAGTTCGAGCTGTTGGTGAGGTTGCGCGTCGGGCCGTGCTCGATCGGCGCCGTGAAGACGTCGCCGCGAGCGACGAACAGCGCCCGCTCGCCGCGCGGCGCCAGTTCGAAATCCTCGATGAACTTCTCCACCGCCAGGCGCGAGGGACGGCTCGCTACGCCATCGTCGGGAACCAAAATCGAAAGTGCGCGCTCGACCCCCCTGGCCGTGTCGAACACGCGCAGCTCGCCGTCGAACTCGTACACGATCTGGTGCTTCCCGTCCGAGCTTGCCCACCGCACGTCCCAGGTGGTGCTGTGCGTGAGCTGCGAGACGGCCTTCGAGGTCGGGTCGCAGCGGTAGAGGTTGAGCGTCCCGTCGCGGTCGGAAACGAAGTAGATGCCGTCCGAAAGCCACATCGGATCGCGCTCGGTGCGCTTCGAGTGGGCTATCTTTTCGACCTGGCTGGTGGCGAGGTCGAAGATGAACAGGTCCTGCGCCCACCCGCCCTCGTACCGCTTCCAGGTCCGGAAGTCCCGGAAGAGCGGCGAGTACACGAGCCGCCGGCCGTCCGGCGCGAAATCGCCGGCGCCCGAAGTGGGCATCGGCAGCGCCACCGGGAGACCGCCGGCCAGCGGCACCGTGAACAGCTTGCCCTCGTCCACGATGCCGTCCGAGTCGCGCATCGACCTGAACAGCACCGCCGCGCCGTCGGGGGTCCAGCCGTATACCAGATTGTCGTAGCCACCGCGCGGGGGCAGCGGACCACGCGCCGGGTAGAACGTGAGCTGCCGCGGCACGCCGCCGGTCGACGGCACCACGTACACCTGCTCGTCGCCATCGTACTGGCCGGTGAACGCGATCCACCTGCCGTCCGGCGAAAATCGAGCGAAAAGTTCGAGCCCGGGGTGGGCCGTGAGCCGGGTCGCGGTCCCCCCCGTACTCGGCACCGTCCACAGGTCGCCGGCGTACGAGAACACCACCCGGTCACCGTGGATGTCCGGGAACCGCAGCATCTTGGTTTGCGCCTGCGCGGCCACCGCCAGCGCCAGGCCGAGCGTCACGACTGCAGCAAGTCTCACGCGTGCGGACATGGATCCTCCCTCCCGCGCATACGCCAATGCGCCGGCGAGGTTGCGTCTTTCCGGCGGCGGTCCCTGCCGCCAAGCCCTCCGGTGCGGTACCATGCACTTCGAATCATGGCGCGGTCGGCTCTTCTTTTCGCACTCGTGATCCTGTCGGCAGCCTGCGGCGGCCCCCCGCCGCGGCTCGCACGCCTCGCCTACCAGCACGAGCTCGTGACTCTCGACCCCCACAACCACAACGACTCCACCACGGGGGCGCTGCTGTCCGCCGTTTACGAGCCGCTGGTCGCCCTCGACCCGGAGCGGGGCGTGCAGCCTCGCCTTGCCGTCGAGTGGGAGAACCCTTCCCCCACCCTGTGGCGGTTCCGGCTGCGCCCGGGGGTGCTGTTCCACGACGGCCGCCCGGTTTCCGCCGACGACGTGGTCGCCACCTTCAAGCGCGTGCGGTTCGACATCGGCATGACCGTGGCCACGTACATGGACGTCGTCGAGCAGGTCCGCAAGGCCGAGGACGACCCCGGAGTGGTCGAGGTCGAAACGCGCGCCCCGACCCCGTTGCTGTTGCACCGCATCGGCATGGTGGCGATCGCGCCGCAGTTTTTCGACCCCCAGCGGCCGAACGGCACCGGCCCGTATCGCTGGGAGTCCGGCCGCGAGCGCGGCCCCATCGTGCTCAGGCGCTGGGATCGCTACTGGGGCGAACCGGCGCCGATGGCCGAGGTGGAGGTCAGGTTCGTGCCGGTCGGCGAGCAACTGAGCGAGGAGCTGCGCGCGGCCCGCCTCGACGTCATGTCGGGGGTCACGCTCGACTACGTGCGCAGGGGCCCGCTGCCGCGCGGCTGGGAGGTGGTCGAGATTCCGACCCTCGGCACAACCATGCTCGGCATCAACGTCACGAAGCCCGTGCTGGCCGACCCGCGCGTGCGCGAGGCGATCGAGCTGGCTGTCGACCCCGAGGCCCTGACGCGGGCAGCGTTTCCGGAACGCGGCGGCTCGGCCGCGTGGACGTTGCTCCCGGCGCGCGTGTTCGGCGCCGACCTGGCGCAGCGGCGCCAGCCGCCGGACCGCGACAGAGCGCGCCGGCTCCTCGACGAAGCCGGCGTCGCGCCCGGCGCGCGCTTCGAGCTGCTGGCGCTCGCCGTCGACACGAGGGCGGTCGGGGAGCTGGTGCAGCAGCTCGCGGCCGTCGGCATCGTGGCCGAGCCCGTCGAGGCCTCGTACGAGCTGTCGTACCGGCGCATGATGGAGGCCGACACGGAGCTATTCGTCTTCGGCTGGAACTTCCGCGTCGGCGACCCCTCCGATTTCCTCGACAGCATGGTCCACAGCCGCAGCGTGCAGCGCCGGCTCGGGTTGCAGAACGGCAGCGGCTACTCGAGCCAGGCTGCCGACGCGCTGATCGAGGCGCTTTCCCAGGAGACCGACCCGGCGCGCCGCGGCCGCATGGTGGGAGAGGTCATGGCGGCCATCGGCCACGACCGGCCGTACCTGCCGGTGTACTACCACGCCCGCTTCGCGCTCGTGAGGCGTCCGTTCCGGCTCGGGCTGCGGGCCGGGCTCTGGGCGCTGCCCCAGGAGATCCGCGTCGAGCCGTGATTTCGGGGGCGGAGTTGGTAGTATTCCGCCGTGCGCTTTTCCTGGTTGCCGCTCCTCGCCGCGGGCGCGCTCGCCGGCGCCGGGTCGGCCGAGCCGCTCCTCGAGCGGCTCCCGAGCCGACCGGTCCTGCGGCACGTCACGGTCCAGCAGGGCCTCGTGCAGAACGTCGTCAACGCCGTGGCCGAGGACCGCGTCGGCTTCCTGTGGTTCGGCACCGACAAGGGCCTGGTGCGGTACGACGGCTTGCGCTTCGAGACGTTTCGCCCCACCCCTGGCGACACCCGCTCGCTCAGCGACGAGGCCGTGACCGCGCTGCTCGTGGATTCGGGGGGCACGCTCTGGGCTGGCACATGGGGAGGCGGGCTCAACCGGCTCGACGCCTCGACCGACACCTTCACCCACCTCAGGGGCGGCGCGGAAGGATCGGCCGCGCTTTCCGACGACCGCGTGCTCGCCCTGTTCGAGGACCGGACCGGCACTCTGTGGGTCGGGACGGCCGGAGGCCTCGACCGCGTCGACCGCTCCACGTTGCGCGTCGCCCGCTACGTGCCGGAGGGCGGTGGCGAGGCCGGGGCCGATGCGGCGGTGTGGGCGGTGTGCGAGGACCTCTTCGAGACCCTCTGGGTCGGCACCGGCGGGGGCCTGTTCCGTCTCGATCGGCGGGCCGGGCGCCTGGTCGCGGCCGGCAGGCCCGTGCCAGCCGGTCAGGCACTGCCGCCCGGGAGAGTCCGCGCCCTCGCCATCGACCGCCTGGGCAGGCTCTGGGTCGCCAGCAGCCAGGGCCTCCGGGTCCTCGACCGCGAGCGCGGCTTCCTGCTGCCGGGTCAGGCCATCGAGGGCGCGGCACTGCTCGACACCGCCTCCGGCTCGGCGCTGTTCTCCGACCACTCCGGGACGCTGTGGGTCGGCACCCGGGACGCCGGCTTGCTCGGGCTCGATCTCGCCTCCGGCCGTCTCCAGCACCTCCGGCACGATCCCGCGCAGGCAGGAAGCCTCGGCCACGACGACATCCACGCCCTGTTCGAGGACCACTCCGGGGTGCTCTGGATCGGCACCCACGGCGCCGGCGTCGACAGGCTCGATCTCAAGCCCGCCAAGTTCGTCAACGTCACCGGGACAGAGGGCAGCTTCCCCCTCGGGCGCGTCTGGTGCTTCCACGAGGACGCCCGCGGCCGGCTCTGGATCGGCACCGACAGAGGTCTCGTGCGGTTCGACCCGCTCGAGCGGCGGTTCGCCGCCATTCGCCTCGGCGGCCCGCGCTTGCCAGAGGCGGTGCAGGGGGCGGTCACGAGGCTCGTGCCGGGCGAGCGCAACGAGGAGCTATGGGCGGCGGTGCGGCCGGACTGGCTCGTGCGGTTCGATCTCGACGGCCACGTGTCGCTGGCCGCCCGGCTCGCGCTCGACACGGCGAAGGGCCGCGAGGACGGCGGCATCCTGGGCCTCCACCCCCTGCCCGGCGGCAGCGTCCTCGTCGGCACCCAAAGCGGCCTTCTCGCGGTCGACGGTGCCACCGGCTCCCGCAACCCCTCCGGCGATCCTGCTGCCGGCGCCACCGTGACGGCTCTCCTGGTGGACTCGACGGGGCGGCTGTGGATCGGCACCGACGGCAGCGGTCTGCTGCGATGCACCAGCCCCGCCGGCTCGTGCCAGTCATTCTCGCCCTGGTCCTCTTCCCGCGGCTCGCTGAGCCACGCCCGCGTCTGGAGCCTGCACGAGGACGGGCGCGGCACCGTGTGGATCGGCACGGCCGGCGGGCTCGACCGCTTCGACCCGGTTTCGGGGGCGTTCACGCGCCTCGGCGACCCCGGGGGGGTGGCCTCCGACAACGTCTACGGCATCCAGAGCGATGCATCGGGCCGGCTGTGGCTCGCCACCGACCGCGGCATCACCCGTTTCGACCCTGCGGCGGGGACGTTCCGGACCTTCACACCCGGCGACGGCCTGCAGGCCAGTCTCGCGACCCCGGGCGCCTGCGCGCGAGCCCGCGACGGCACCCTGCTGTTCGGGGGCTTCGACGGCTTCTCGGCGTTCGACCCGAGCCGCGTCCAGCCCAACCCCAACGTCCCGCGGGTGGTGATCCGAAGCTTCGCCCGCCCCGACCGCGAGGTGCGCTTCGCCCGCCCGCTCCACGAGCTGGGCGAGATCCGGCTCGCGCACTTCGAGAACTTCTTCTCGATCGGGTTCGCCGCGCTCGACTACACCGACCCGGCGCGCAACCGCTACCGGTACCGCCTCGAGGGGTTCGAGCCGGAATGGGTGGAGGCGGCGGCCGGCACGGCGGCCACCTACACCAACGTTCCGCCGGGCCGCTACGTCTTCCACGTCGTCGGGAGCAACAACGACGGGGTCTGGAACGAGGCCGGCGCCACCCTCCCCGTCGTGATCACGCCGCCGGCATGGAGCACCTGGTGGTTCCAGGCCGCGGCCGGGCTGGCGCTCGCCGGGCTCGGGGTCGCCGCCTACCGCGCCCGCATCCGGCGCCTCGACGCCGAGCGGCGCAAGCTCGAACGGGTGGTGGAGGAGCGCACGAGCGAACTCGCGCGGAGCCGGGACCTGCTCGCCGAGCACCGCGACCGGCTTCAGCAAATCAACGAGATCGTGAAGGCCATCAACTCCCATCACGACTTCACCGACCTGCTTTCGTCGCTGCTCTCGCAAATGCGGCTCATCCGCGGGGTCGTCAAGGCCGCGGCGCTCATCTGGGACCGCGAAGCCGGCGTCTTTCGGTTCCGGGCCGCGTGGGGCTGGCCAATAGAGGAACTCGAGAGCCTCGAGATGACGGCCGAGCAGGCCCGGGATCGCTACGAGCGCGACGCCGAGCAGATCTACCCCGACATCCTGGTGGCTCGCAGCACGCGCCACACCCACGCCGAGGAGCCGTCTTCGCCCCCCGGCCAGCCGCAGGCGATGCTCATCCTTTGCATCCGCGTCGGCGAGAGGGTCGAGGGCTACCTGATCCTCGACAGCACCCGCGAGGAGAGCGCCTTTGCCGAGCGCGACGTGCTGTTGCTCGACAGCCTGCGGGAACACATTCGCTCCGCGTTCATCAAGGCCCAGACGCTCGCCGAACTGCAGGCCCTCAACGCCAAGAAGAACGAGTTCCTCGGCATGGCCGCCCACGACCTGCGCGGCCCCCTCGGGCTCATCGGGGCGTGGGCCGGCATCACGCTGCGCCAGATCCAGAACGGCACCCTCCAGCCCGACAAGGGCGTCCGCGATCTCGGCCGGGTCGTGGCCATGGCCGACCACATGAATCGGCTGGTGTCGGACCTGCTCGACATCTCGGCGATCGAGTCCGGCAAGGTCCAGATTCGACCCGGCGTCGAGGACCTGCAGGGGCTCCTCGGCGAGTGCGAGCAGGTGTTCAGCCGCCTCGCCGCCGACAAGGGCATCGTCCTCAAGGTGCTGCCGGGCGAAGGCCAGGCCCTGGTGCTGGCGGACCGCGACCGGGTCCTCGAAGTGCTCTCCAACCTGGTCAGCAACGCCCTCAAGTTCACCCCGCCCGGCGGCTCGGTGACGGTGTGGTGCGAGCCGGACCCCGACGGCTTCGTCGCCCACGTCGAGGATACCGGTCCGGGGCTATCGAGCGAGGACCTCAAGGCAGCCTTCCGCCGTTTCGGGAAGCTCTCGGCACGGCCGACCGGCGGGGAGCCGTCGACCGGACTCGGGCTGGCCATCGTCAAGAAGCTCGTGGAGATGCAGGGCGGCCGGGTGTGGGTCACCAGCCGGCCGGGGCACGGCGCCCGCTTCTCGTTTTCCCTGCCGGCCCCACCCGCCGCCCGCTGAGGGGCGGCCGCTGCCAGGCCGGCGGCGGGGGTTCACCTTCCGCCCCCCGGCGGGTATGATGCGCGGTCTGAGGTGACTTCGATGACCGAGCGGAAAGACAAGCGCATCGCCGTCGTCGCCATCGGTGGCAACTCCCTGATCAAGGACGAGAAGCACCGCACGGTGGAGGATCAGTACCAGGCCGCCAAGGAAACCACCCGTCACATCGCCGACATGATCGAGGCCGGCTGGGAGGTCGCGATCGGCCACGGCAACGGGCCGCAGGTCGGGTTCGCGCTGCGCCGGTCGGAGATCGCCGCCAAGGTCGAGGGGCTGCACGAGGTGCCTCTCGAGGTCTGCGTCGCGGACACCCAGGGAGCGATCGGCTACGCGCTGCAGCAAACCCTGCAGAACGAACTCTTCCGGCGCGGCATCGCCAAGCCGTGCGCGACAGTGGTGACCCAGGTGCTGGTGGACGCCGACGACCCGGCGTTTTCCAACCCCACCAAACCCATCGGCGGGTTCATGAGCGAGAGCGAGGCCCTGCGCCGCCGGGACGAACTGGGCTGGAACGTGATCGAGGACGCCGGGCGTGGCTGGCGGCGAGTGGTGGCCTCGCCGCTACCGAAGGAAGTCGTCGAGCTCGACTCCGTCCAGGCGCTGCTGCGCGCCGGCGTCGCGGTGGTGACGGTGGGCGGCGGCGGCATCCCGGTCATCGACAAGGGCGCGGGCGAGTACGTCGGCATCGCCGCGGTGATCGACAAGGACTACGCCAGTTCGCTGCTCGCCCGTGCCATCGGGGCCGAACTGTTCGTCATCTCGACCGCGGTCGAGAAGGTCGCGATCAACTGGGGAAGGCCGGACCAGAGGTGGCTCGACCACGTCACGCTCGACGAGGCCCGGCAGTACCTCGCCGAGGGTAAGCACTTCGCGAAGGGCTCGATGGCCCCCAAGGTGCAGGCGATCGTCTGGTACCTGGAGGCGGGCGGCAAGCACGCCATCATCACCAGTCCGGAAAACATCGGCAAGGCGCTGCGCGGTGAGGCGGGCACGCATTTCACCCCCTGACTCCTGCCCGCGGGCCGCGGCTTCACCCGGCTCGACTTCCGCACACTGACACGCGCCGCCTACGACTCCGCCGGCGCGAACGTGGCCGTGAAGTGCGGGAGAACCGCCGGCCTGTGCACGAATCGCAGGCCGCGGATGCCCTTTCGCTGTCCGAACAGCTCGATGATGCCCTCGACCACGTAGTCCATGTGGCTTTGCGTGTAGACCCGGCGAGGAATGGCGAGCCGCACGAGGTCGAGCGCCGGCCAGTCCCAGCCGCTGCCGTCGGCCCTGGGGCGGCCGAACATGACGTTCCCGATCTCGCACGCCCGCACCCCCACCTGCTCGTAGAGCCCCACCGACAGCGACCAGCCCGGGAGCTGCTCGTCGGGAAGGTGGCTGCAGAATCGCCTTCCGTCGAGGTAGATGGCATGGCCGCCGAACGGCCGCAGGAGCGGCACGCCGGCCGCGGCCAGGTGGGTCCCCACGTACGCCGTCGAGGCGATGCGGTAGCGGAGGTAGTCCTCGTCCAGGATCTCCTTGATGCCGATGGCCAGCGCGCTGAGGTCCCGGCCGGCGAGCCCGCCGTACGTCGGAAACCCCTCGGTGAGGATGAGGTGGGTGCGGATGCGCTCCGCCCATTCGTCCGAATTGACGGTGATCACCCCGCCGATGTTGCCGAAGGCGTCCTTCTTCATGCTCATCACCGCGCCGTCGGAGCACGAGAACATCTCGCGCGCGATGTCGATCGGCGCCTTGCTGCCGTACCCCGGCTCCCGGAGCTTGATGAAGTAGGCGTTTTCCGCGAAGCGGGCGCAGTCGAGGATGAGCGGGACCCCCCAGCGGCTGCACACCTCCCGGGCCGCCTTCAGGTTGGCCATGCTGACCGGCTGCCCACCCCCGGAGTTGTTGGTGACCGTGATGAGCACGAACGGCACCCGCTCGCGGCCGGCGGTGCGGATGAGAGCCTCGAGCGTTTCCACGTCGATGTTGCCCTTGAACGGATGCTCGTTGTCGGGATCCGCCGCCTCGGGGATCTTGAGGTCTCTGGCCTCGGCCCCGGCCGCCTCGATGTTGGCGCGCGTGGTGTCGAAGTGCGTGTTCCCGGGCACCACATCCCCGACCTTGACGAGCGCCGCGCACAACAGGCGCTCGGAGGCCCGGCCCTGGTGGGTCGGGATGACGTGGCGGTGCCCGAAGATGTCGCGCACGGCCGACTCGAACTGGAAGAAGCTGCGGGCGCCCGCGTATGACTCGTCGCCCTCCATGATGCCAGCCCACTGCGCCGTGCTCATCGCACCGGTGCCAGAGTCGGTGAGGAGGTCTATGAGGACATCCTCGGCCCGCAGGCGGAACGGATTGAAGCCCGCCTCCGCGATGAGTCGGCGGCGCTGCTCGCGACTGGTCATCCGGATCGGTTCCACGACCTTGATGCGGAATGGCTCGATGATCGTCCTCACAGGCCCTCCCCAGGCGGGGCGCCGTCTCCGCTGGCGGGACGCGCCGCGCTCGCTGCGAGCGTACAATACCAGCCCACGAAGCGGGCCCCACGGGCTGGAACAGCCCCGCCGGCTGCGCGGTTGTGTCCGCCATGAGGCCGATCCTCGACCTGCCCAGCGCCAAGATCGCCGTCGAGCTGACGAGCCGCTGCAACCTCCGCTGCGCGGTGTGCCCGATGGCGAACCTGCAGCGCCCTCTCCAGGACATGCCGTGGGAGCTCGTCGAGAAGGTGGCCGCCGACTTCCGGGCCAACGGCCTGACCGTCAACTGGCTGCACGAGATGGGCGACCCCCTGCTCTACCCCCGCCTGCGCGAGGCGATCGACCTCTTTCCCGGCTGCTCGGTGTCCACCAACGCCGTCGCGCTCACGCCCGCGGTTGGCGAGGCGCTCCTAGCTTCCTCGCTGCAAAGGATCAGGCTGTGCGTCGACACTCTGCGGCCCGACCTTTACCACCAGATCCGGCGCGGCGCCAGCTTCGAGCAGGTGACTGCCAACATCCGCCGGTTCCTCGAGCAGGCCCGAGGCAGCCGGCTCCGCATCGAAATCCAGCGCCTCATCACCCACGAGACGCACCGCGAAGACTCGCGCGATTTCGCGCGCTTCTTCGAGCTCGACCGCTTCCCCAACGCGGAGGTCATCGAGAAGACCTGCGAGCCGCTCGACACGGTGGAGGCGACGAGCTGGCACCAGGCGTACTACGGGTGCTTCCAGGGCTATCCGTTCCGCTGGTTCATCGTGCTCGCCGACGGCGGCGTGACGCACTGCTGCTACGACGCCCACGGCCAGCAGCGGATCGGCGACATGCGCACCCAGACCGTGCAGGACATCGTGCGATCGGACCGCGTCAGGGAGCTCGCGGCGGCGTTCCGGGCCCGCGACTGGGCGAAGCTGCCGCGCTGCGGCGAGTGCTTCCGCCACCCGGCCGCCCGGTCGCTGCTTTACGACGGGCTGGTCCAGCTCGGCACAAGGCTGGAGCGATTCGTCCCGCTCGGTCCGTTCAAGCGCTGGGGACGCCGGCTCTTCAACCGCTGACCGGGCACGCGGGAGCGTGTCCGCCCGGCCCTGGCGCCGTCACAGCCCGCGGCAGCGCAGCAGCTCTCCCCACCACTCCCGGTTGAGAAAGGCGAGGTCGGGATACCCCAGCATGCGTTCGAAGCGGGGCGGCGACACCGTGAGGCTCAGGATCTCGGGCGGCAGAAAGCGGCGCATTGCGATGTCCGTGCACCCGAGCACCGCCCGATCCCGGTCCTGGTTGGCGACCTCGCGCCACATGAGGCCACACCCGGACGAGAACGGCGCCGCGATCTCGTCGTCTCGTCCCGACCAGAACGACGCCAGCGTCATGAGCGCCGCGAGGCGGTCGGGGTCGGCGAAAAACGTGATGGTCCGTACGTCGGCCCAGCGCTCGAGGCGCAGCGGGCCCATGAGCACGGCGTCGCCCCTGGGCCGCGGAGGCCGCGCCCGGTCCAGGAACTCCTGTGCCAGCCGGGGCGACGCCTTGAGCCCCTCGCCCATCGGCGCACCGTTGCCGCCGTCGGTGAGGAAGTTGGCCATCCACGGCGGGTAGCTCTCGGCGAACCCGAGCGCCCGCTGCATGCCGGGGCAGCCGTGGCGGGGAGCGGAAAACGAGTCGTCGCCGCGGCGCACCACCAGCGTCTCGCCAGCCATCCAGCGCCCGTAGTACGCGAAGCAGCAAGCCCTTCCTCCGGCCTCGACGAGCGGCTCGAAGGCGGGGCCCGGGTCGCAGTCGTACAGGGCGACGATCGGCGTGGCGAGACGCAGCGCGCCGCGGAGTCGATCGAGAGCCTCGGTGGTGGGTGCCATGCAGTCTCCCTGCTACCGGCGGGCGCTCCGGGCGCCACGCGCGGCCTCGGCCAGCGTCTTCGCCTCGTCGAAGCGCCTCAGCGCTTCCTGCACCTGGTTGTCGACCCGCTGCAGGACGCGGTACCCGTCGGCGAGCGACAGCCCGGCGTTGAGGATCTCGGCCTGGATGTTGACCTCGATGTCCCGCCTCTCGTTCTCGTCGGCGAGGGCCGCATCGAGTTCCGCGGCTGACAGCCACTTCTCGGCCAGGACCCGGTCGCGGAAGCGCTGCCAGACCTCCGGCGTCACCAAAAACGCGCGCGCCGCGGCGGCCTTGTCGGGCTGATCCACGAGGTAGCCGACCGCGAAGTGGAAGAACGCGGCCTGGCTCACCAGGCGCGCCACCCGCTCGGCGTACATCCCGGCGCTCGCCTGCACGTCGGGCGCGATTCCCCCGCCGCCGTACACCTTCCGGCCGCTGTCGGTGAAGTACGCTGGCCCGTCCCCCCCGGGCATCGCCGTCGAGCCTTCCGAATTGCTGTCGGGGTTGACGTAGGCGAAGAAGGAGTCGAAGTCCCGCTGGATGCACCGCCCGGACGGGGTGTAGTACTTGGCGGTCGTGAGGGCGAGCGCCGAGTCCCGCAGGGGGTAGATGGTCTGGACCACGCCCTTGCCGAAGGTCGTCTCGCCCACCACCAGGCCGCGGTCGTGGTCCTGGATGCAGCCGGCCACGATTTCCGCCGCCGAGGCTGAACCGCGGTTGACGAGCACCACGACCGGACCCGCGAAGTGCAGGCCGTCGCGGGACGCGCGGTAGTCCTGGAAGGAGTCGGCGGTCCGGCCCTTGGTGGAAAACACGAGTTGCCCCGGCTCGACCAGCATCCCCGAGACCTGCACCGCCGAGTCGACGATCCCGCCGGGGTTGTCCCGGAGGTCCAGCAGGAGTCGGGTGGCCCCCTCCGCCACGAGGCGGTCGAGCGCCTTGCTCACCTCGACCCCAGTGGTGCGGGTGAAGTCGCTGATGCGGATGTAGGCGGTGGCCGGGTCGATCAGGAAGGCGTACCGCACCGAATCGGTGGGCACCCGCCCTCGCTGCAGCGAGACCTCGAGGGGCCGGGCCAGCCCGGGGCGGATGATCGTGATGCGGACGGTCGAGCCCTCGGGCCCGCGCAGCCGTCGCGCCGCCTCGTCGAGGTCCATCCCCTCGGTCGACACACCGTCGACCGCGTCGATGATGTCGCCGGCGCGCAGCCCCATGCGGGCCGCCGGGGTGCCTTCGATCGGGGTGATGATCGTCACCCTCCCGCCGCGCATCGAGATCTGCACGCCGACCCCGTGGAACGACCCCTGCTGCCGCTCCCGCATCGAGGCGTAAGTCGAGGGCGGCAAGAAATTGGTGTGAGGGTCGAGCAGGTCCAGCATGCCGTTGAGGCTGGAGTACACGACCTGGGAGGTCTCGATCTCCCGCGGGCCCTTGTCTTGCAGGACCCGCAGCACCTCGCTGTAGCGCTTCAGGAACGCGTCGGCGTCGCCCTTTCCGTGGGCGGCCGGGCCAGCGACCGCCCCGGCCAGGGCTCCCACGGCAATCACGGCGAGCGAAAGCACGACCCGGGTGGAGACCTTCATCGCACCCCCCTTGGGAAGCGGAGAGTAGCACACTATACTCGGGGTCTCCCGGGTCCGGCCCGGAGGGAGCACGCCATGTTCGGTTCGCTGGGAATCCCGGAGCTCGTCATGATCTTCATCGTGGCGCTGCTCCTGTTCGGGCCGCGCAAGCTCCCCGAGATCGGGCGCACGGTCGGCAAGGCGTTGAGCGAGTTTCGGCGCGCTTCCAACGACCTCAAGCGCACGCTCGAGGACGAGGTGGCGGCGGAGGACCTCCGCGCCGCCCATCGCGAGCTGCAGCAGGCCGTCGCCGACCCCTACGCCGCGGAACCGCCCACGCCCCCTGCCGACGCGGGCTTCGCCCCGGAGCCGCCGGCGACCCCCTTGGAGCCCGACGCACCCGGCCAGCCGACCTCCGAGGCCGCGCCCGTGGAGACGACCGGCCCGTCTTTGCGCGAGGAGCCTCGCTAGTGTCATCCCCGAGCACCGGCATGCCCCGGCTGGACCACGAACTCGTCCGCATGTCGCTGGTCGACCACCTCGACGAGCTTCGTCGACGCCTCGTGGTGTGCCTGAGCGCGCTGTTCGTCGGGTTTCTCGCGTGCTGGTTCTTCGCCAGGCCGATCTTCGCGTGGCTGGCGCGCCCGCTCACCCAGTTCCTTCCCGAGGGCGACAGGCTGGCGTTCACCGGGCTCGTCGACCCGTTCATGCTCTACGTGAAGGTTGCGGCGCTGGCCGGAGTCTTCGTGGCTTCCCCGGTGATCCTCCACCAGGTGTGGCTGTTCGTCGCCCCGGCCCTTTACCGCCACGAGCGCCGCGTCGCCGTGCCGTTCATCTTCGCCACCACGCTGTTCTTCGTGGCGGGGGGGTACTTCGGGTACGCGGTCGCGTTCCCGATGGTGTGCCGCTTCCTGCTCTCCGTGGGTGCCGATTTCAAACAAGTGATCACGATCAACGAGTACTTTTCGCTGGCCAGCAAGGTCATCCTGGGCCTCGGGCTGATCTTCGAGCTGCCGGTATTGATCGGCTTCCTGGCCCGCCTCGGCGTCGTGGGTCACCGTTTCCTGCTGCGCCACTTCCGCTGGGCGGTGCTGGCGATCTTCATCATCGCCGCCGTCATCACCCCGACCCCCGACATCCCGACTCAGTGCGTCTTCGCGTTTCCGATGATCGGCCTGTACCTGATCGGCGTGCTGGTCGCGTGGCTGTTCGGCAAGAACACAGACCGCGCGCCGGCCGGCTGAGCGAGCACTGTCTTTCCCGATTCCGTGCTACACTGCAATCCTTGAGCAAGATTGCTGCTCCCGGCAACGGCCCCGACGGGCGAGCGTGCGGCCTGGACGTGCTGCCCTGCGCCGCGTTGGTGTTTTCCCCGGGCTGGCGGCTGCTGGCGGCCAACCGCGCCGCCCAGTCGCTGCTCGGGCAGTCCTGCGACAGCCTGGCCGGGAGGGCCCTCCCCGAGATCTTGCCCGACTGCTCCCCCGAGCGAGCGGCGAGCGGCGGCGGGCGCTGGCTGTCGCAGCGCATTTTCGACGCGCAGGGTCACCAGCTCGGGTGCCTCGTTCGTTTCCACCCCTGCTCGCCCGACGGCAACGTCGTGGCGCTTCTGGTATGCGAAAGCGGCGGGCAGGAACTGTGCCGGTGGGTCAGCGAGCTCCACTTCCAGCGCCTGTTTGCCGAGGCGCCGGTAGGGCTGGCGACACTCGACCTCGCCAGCGGGCACATCCTCGAGTGCAACCGCCGCCTCGCTGCCATCCTCGGGCTCGAGGAACGGGAGCTGGTCGGCCGGCGTCTCACCCACCTCCTGCACGGCGATGACCAGGCCGCCAGCGACGTCCTGCTCGCGAGTCTCGGTCAGGGCGACCGTGAGGGCTTCGAGCTGGAGTGCCTGGCCTACCGGAAGGACGGCTCCCTCGCGGACCTCCGGCTCGCCGTCTCGACGGTGCGCGACAGCGAAGGCGACCCCCTGTGCGCCGTCGCCGGCGCCAATGACCTCACGGCCCAGCGCCGCGAGGAAAAGCGCCTGCGCCTCGCCGAGGATCGTTTCCGGCTGCTGTTCGAGCACAACGTCGCGGGGCTGCTGCGCTGCACGGTCGAAGGGCGAGTCCTGGAGTGCAACGAGGCGTTGGCCCGCATGCTGGGGTTCGGCTACCCGGCCCAGGTCCTCGAGCGCCGGCTCGAGGAGCTCTTTCCGACGCCGGAACAGTGCCGCGCCTTCCTCGACGAGCTCGGGCAACTTGTCCGCCTGCGCAACCACGAGACCGAGCTGCTGCGGCGCGACCGCGCCGCCGTCTGGGGTCTCGTCAACGCAACGCTGACGCCCGACGCCGAGGGGAACCTGACGGTCGTCGAGGCCTCGATCGTCGACATCACGGAGCGCAAGCGCACCGAACACCTCGCGCGGGTCCAGCGGGACCTGGCGAGGGAGCTGGCCGCCGCCTCGAGCCTCGAGGCGGCGCTGCCGCCGTGCCTGCGCGCGGCGCTCGAGGTGTCGGGGCTGGACTCCGGCGGGATCTACCTCGCTTCCGAGGACGGCGGCCTCGACCTCGCCTACTTCGAGGGGATCGGCCCCGCCTTCGTGGAAAGGGTCAGGCGCGTCGAACCGGGCTCGCCCCGCCTCCAGGCCCTGGCCTCCAGGGCCGCCATCTACATCGCGGTCGGTGACGTGAGCGGGCCTTCCCGGGCGCAATGGGAGCGCGAGGGTCTGCGATCGGCCGCCGCCCTGCCGATCGAGCACGAAGGGACGCTCGTCGGCTGCTTCAACCTGGCGAGCCACACCCTGGACGAGGTGCCGCCCGGTGTCCGGCCGGCGCTCGAGACGATCGCCGCCGAGGTCGCCAACGCCATCCGGCGAATCCGCGCCGAAAGCGCGGTCAGACAGCGGCAAGAGGAGCTGACAGCACTCTTCAACTCGCTGCGCGACCTGGTGTTCGTCACCGACACGGAGGGCGTGCTGCTGGATGTCAACCGCAGCGCCTGCGCACACCTCGGCTACACCCGAGAGCAGCTCGTCGGCCGGCACCTCCGCGTCCTGCACCCCCCCGAGAGCTTCGCGATCGTCGACCAGACCGTCGCGGCAGTGGCGCTGGGCCGAGTCTCGTCGTACCAGTTGCCGCTCGTGGCCGGAGACGGCCGGAGCCTTCCCGTGGAGGTCACGACCTCCCGCGGAACCTGGGGCGAGCGGGCCGTGCTCTTCGGTGTGGCCCGAGAGATCGGCGAGAAACCACGGGAGGAGCAGCGGATCGCCCTCCAGGCCTCACCGACGACCGACCCGCGGGAGTCAGCGCCCGGGGTCCGTCACGAGCACCGCTGACCGAGGCGACCGCCCCGCCCCGGCCCGAGTCCGGGACACCAGCCAGCCCGAGTGCAGCCGGCCACCGCTGGCCGTCCGGCGAGGCCGCCCGGGACTGACCTTCCGTGACTCCACTTCCCGGGCGCCCGAAGTCGTGCTGACCGTCAGAACGGCGAGAACCGGCCTTCCCCCCAGAAGTCCTGACGCACCGCGTTGTACAGGTTGCGGAGCGCCTCCAGGTGCTGCTTCTCCCAGTCGGCAAGGAACTGGTAGAACTCCTGCACCTCCTTCTCGGTGGCCTGCGCGGCGGCGCCCGTGAAGTAGGCGATGGCGTTGTTCTCGAGCGTCATGCCGATCGACAGCGTGGCCAGCTCGAACTCGGCCCCCGCCGCCTGCTCGCGGAAGCGGCCCGAGAAGACCGCATCCGAGATCGCCGACCAGTCGGAGGCCCGACCGGTGCGGAACGCCGCCAGGCCCTTCTCGTCGTAACCCTTCGCCACGTCGCGAAGGAACGCCTGGTGCTGGACCTCGTCGCTCGCCAGCTTCTCGAACAGCTCCTGCACGGCCGGCTTTTGCGCACGCGCCGCGGTCATGGCGTAGAAGGTGTGTCCGTCCACCTCGATCTGGTACGCCTTCCGAAGGATCTCGAGGATCACCTCGCGGGTCTGCATGTGTACACCTCTTTCCTCGGCCCGTCACGCCTGGCCGACGAGCTTCGACACCTCGTGCTCGATCTCTTCCGGAGTCATCACCATGCCGCCAACGCGCCCGTAGAAGCTGACCGGCTTCCGCCCCGCCACCACGGCCTTGACATCCTCCAGCATCTGCCCGGTGGAAAGCTCGGTCACCAGCACCTTCCCGGCCTTCTCCACCGCCGCCGAGAGCGGCGCCTCGGGGTACGGGAACAGGGTGATCGGGCGGAACAGCCCGACCTTGACGCCGCGGGCGCGCAGGGCTTCGATGGCGGTCTTGCAGATGCGCGCCACCGTTCCGTACGCCACGATGAGCACGTCGACCGGCCCCTCGAGCTTCCAGTCCTCCCAACGAATTTCCCGGGCCATTTCCTGGTACTTTCGGTGCATGTGCCAGTTGTGCGCCTCGAGCTGCTCGGGGTCGAGGAACAGCGAGTTGATGATGTTGGGCTTGCGGCCCGCGCATCCGGTGGTCGCCCAAGGCTTGGGCGGCAGATCCTCCGGAGTGACCGAGCGCTTGAACTCGACCGGCTCCATCATCTGGCCGATGAGGCCGTCGCCCACCACCATCACGGGGTTGCGGTACTGGTCGGCGAGGTCGAAGGCGTCCTGGGTGAGGTCGGCCGCCTCCTGCACCGTCGACGGAGCCAGTACGAGGACGCGGTAATCGCCGTGCCCGCCGCCCTTGGTCGCCTGGAAGTAGTCGGACTGCGACGGCAGGATCCCGCCGAGCCCGGGGCCGCCGCGCATGATGTTGACCACCACGACCGGCAGCTCGGCCCCGGCGATATAGGACATGGCCTCCATCATCAAGGAAATGCCGGGGCTCGACGAGGACGTGAAGACGCGGCAGCCGGCGCCGGCGGCGCCGTACAGCATGTTGGAGGCGGCCACCTCGGATTCGGCCTGCAGGAAGGTGCCGCCCACCTGCGGGAGCCGCGCCGACAGGTACTCCGGAATCTCGTTCTGGGGGGTGATGGGGTAGCCGAAGAACAGCCGGCAGCCGGCCTGAATCGCCGCCTCGCCGATCGCCTCGCATCCCTTCATGAGCTTCTTGGCCATCTCGCGCTCCTTAGCTTCGCGCCTGCGCCGCGCAGGTCTTGCCGATCTCGTAGCCGCGGTCGAGACAGGTCTGGTTGAGGCCGACCAGCTTGGGCCGGCTGGCGAACGTCTCGGCCAGCACTTCCTTCACGACGCCCAGGTCGCCCAGCCCCGTGGCGCCCAGGAAGGCGCCCAGCGCCACCATGTTGGCCGCCTTCGGCGTGCCCTCTTCCTGGGCGATCTCATTGGCCGCGACCGGCACCGTCAGCACGTCGGTCCGAGCCGGGAGACGGTTGATGAGCGACGTGTTGACCACGATCACGCCGCCCGGACGCACCGTCGACTCGAACTTGTCGAGCGACGGCAGGTTGAGCACGATGAGCGCGTGCGGGCTGCGGGTGATCGGCGAGCCCACCGGCCTGTCCGACAGCACCACCGTGCAGTTGCACGTCCCGCCGCGCATCTCGGGACCGTATGCGGGCATCCAGGTCACCTCGTTGCCGGCCTTCATGCCGGCGTAGGCCAGGAGCTTGCCGATGAGCAGCACGCCCTGCCCGCCGAACCCGGCCATGATGATCTCGCTGTGCATGCTTTCCTCCCCGCCTCAGGCCGCCGCCTCGGGGGTCTTGACCTCGCCGAGAGGGTAGTAGGGAATCATGTTCTGCTCGAGCCAGCCGCACGCCTCGTGGGGCTGCATACCCCAGCCGGTCGGGCACGTGGACACGACCTCCACGAGCGAGAAGCACACCCCGTCGATCTGGTACTTGAACGCCTTACGGATAGCGCGCTTGGCGGCCAGGATTGCCTTGGGATCGTGCACTGCCACGCGCGCGAGGTAAGCCGGCGTGCGCAGCGACTGCAGCAACTCCACGATGCGGATCGGCCAGCCAGCGTGGTTGACATCGCGGCCCAGGGGGCACGTCGAGGCGACCTGGCCGGGCAGCGTGGTCGGCGCCATCTGGCCGCCGGTCATGCCGTAAATCGCGTTGTTGACGAAGATCACGGTAATCTTCTCGCCGCGGTTGGCCGCGTGCACCGTCTCGGCCATGCCGATCGAGGCGAGGTCGCCGTCGCCCTGATACGTGAAGACCACGAGGTCCTTGCGCCCCCGCTTGATGCCCGTCGCCACGGCCATCGCCCGGCCGTGCGAGGCCTCGTGCATGTCGCAGTTGAAGTAGTCGTAGGCGAGCACGGAGCACCCCACCGGTGCGACGCCGACTGCCCGCTCGCGGATGCCCAGCTCCTCGAGGCACTCCCCCACGAGCCGGTGAATGACCCCGTGGGTGCACCCCGGGCAGTAGTGGAACTGCTTGGCGGTCAGCCCCTCGGTCCGCACCGTGGCCTTGCCCTTGGCCTCGACCTGGACGGCCGTGTCGGGGCACACCAGCAAGCAGAAGCGGCACCCGGTGCACTTCTCCGGGTGCGCCACGACGGGGAAGAAGTAGCCCTTGGCGTTGATCTCCCTGGACATCTCGAGGACGCCCTCGGGGCAGGCGTGCACGCACAGCTCGCACCCCTTGCAGAGATCCTTGGCGATGATTGGGGTTGGCACTCGTCGCTCCTTTCTCTCTACACCACCGCCGCGCCCCTGGAGGGCACGGGCAGACGCGCTTTGACCGCGAACGGCGGCGTGATGCGCCGCACCAGCGGCAGGACTGGTAGGTCGCCCACCACCGCCCGGACGGCGGGCAGGCCCGCGATCGTCGCGAGGGCGGCGCAAAACAGCAAGGGAACGCCGGTCAGACCGGCGAGTCGCCGGCCCAGGTCGAGTCCCTCGCCGACAATCTCCGGCGTGGTCTCGTCCATGAGGTGGGTATTGGCCACGAGCCCGGTGACCCGCAGCCGGGAAGCGGCTTCCACCTCGCGCAGCATCGTCGCGACCTCCTCCAGCGTCTCGGCGAACGGCCGGCGCCCGTTCACGACGAAGAGGACGTCGGTGCGAGCCGGGTCCGTGAGTCCCGCGATGGCGCCCAGCACCCGCGCCCCCAGATCGTCGCCGCCGACATCGAGGATCGCCCGGCCGGCGCCGTTGCCGGCGGTGGCGACGAGCCCCTTGACCTGCGGCACGAGAATCGGCAAGTCCGCGTACACGCGCTCGCCTTCTGGCACCATGACGGGAATGCCGAGGCTCGCCAGCTCCTGGCGGGCGAGCCGGGACCGGAAGTACGGCTTGACGAGGTCGAGGTCGGCAAGCGTGACGCTCTCCCCCCGCTGCCTGAACGCCACGGCGAGGTTGACGGCGATTTCGGTCTTGCCGGAGCCGAAATGGCCCACGAGCACGGTGACCGGCGCCCTCAGCTTGTCCAGGGCGCACCCCCGCTCGTGGCTGTCAGTCGTCGCTCGCATGTGGCCTCGGGCCCCGGCGCTGCAGGGGCGGCCACACTCTAGGGGATCGCGCCGTTGAAAGCAAGGCGAGCCCGGGCGTTGGAAAGGCGCGCGCGGCGTGGTCCGGGACCACAGCACCCCAGACCGTCCGATCGGGTTCGAGTCCCACCCGCCCCACACCGCCACCTCGCCTCCCCCGCCGCCGAGCGGGTGTGAATGGGGAACCCTGGCGAGTCGACGAGCCCGGAGAGCCCGCCGGGTGGCGAGCCGCTCGGACTGGCTCGCGTTGCGGCCGCGAACCGGGCCTCTATCCCGGGTACTTGCCCTGGATGTAGTCGGTGAGCATACGGATCTCGAACTGCTGGCTGCGGCTTTCGCGCCGCACGAGGTCGCCGATCGAAACGATGCCGACGACCCTCCCGCCCTCGACCACCGGCAGGTGGCGGCAGCGGCGCTCGGTCATGATCGCCATGGCTTCCGCGGCCGTTGTGCCGGGCTCGACGCATGCCACCTCCGGCGTCATCACCTCGGCCACGGGCGTGGCGGCCGGATCGCGGCCGGTGAGCACGACGCGGTTCATGAGGTCCCGCTCGGTGAAGATCCCGACACAGCGGTCCTCCTCGCACACCAGCACGGCGCCGACACGCCGCCGGGTCATGAGCTGGACGGCCTCGGTGACCGAAGCCTGCGGCCGGATCGTGAACACCGTCCGGCCCTTCTCGTCGATGATGCTCTCGATCGTATCCATGGTTCCCCCTGGCCCGCACAACGCGTGCTCCCCCGGGGTCACTTCCCGGCGGCGCGCCAGACTCTGAACCTTCCATCGGCGCAAGCACAGATCAGGCGGGCGCCGTCGCCGGTGACGCACAGCCCGGCAAAGCTCTCGTCGGGCTTGCCGGCGAGGCCGAGCGGCATCTCTGGCTGCTCGGGGTCCCAGATCACGACGGTGCTGTCCATCGCCACGCTCGCGACCCGCTTGCCGTCCGGAAAGAACGCCAGTGCCGCCACGGCGCGGGCGTGCTCCTGGTATGCCGCTCGCACCTCGCGTGTCGGAGCGTGGTGGATCCGGACCCAGCCGTCGCGCCCGCCGCTCGCCACCAGGTCGCCCGAGGGGGAGACGGCGAGGGCGGCCACCGGGGCCCGGTGCCCGTGGAGGGTGGCCACGAGTCGGTGGTCGCCCCCAGTCTCGTGGACGCGCAGGCTGCGGTTGGCGTGCCCCGTCACGACCACCCGCCCCTGCCCCGCCAGCCCCAGGCAGGTGATGGCGTCGGGCTGCCGGCGCAGCTCGCGCCTCGCGTCCCCCCTCCGCAGCGCTGGCAGGTCCCAGAACTTGAGAGTCGCGTCGGCGCCGCCCGAGACGAGCGTCGTCCCGCCCGGCGGCAAGGCGACCCCGCCGACCGCGCCGTCGTGGCCGAGCCGCACGTCGAGTTCCAGCCCGCTTTCCACCTCCCAGAGGTAGATGGCCCCATCGAGGTGCGCCGACACCAGCAGCGAACCGTCTTCCGAAAACGCCAGGCCGGTCGTGAGCGCGCCGTGCCCCGTTCGCAGGTGCACGCGGTTGCGCAGCGTCTCCACCCGGGTGCGCGACTGCAGGTCCCAGAGGTAAATCGCGCCGTCGGTGCCGCCGGCGGCGAGGGTCGTGTCGCCGGGGGCCAGGGCGATGGTCTGCAACCGCCGTGGCTCGCCGAAGACCGCCTCCTCGACGAACGACACCCGCCCCGTCGCCGGGAGCCGCGGGGACGGCCGCGGCGCCGGCGGCGGGAGAGCGGCCTCCGCCGTGCCGGGCGGCGCCGCCGGCGAGGCAACCACGAGCACCGGCGCCGTGAGAGTGTCCCGCACCGCGCGCAGTGCCTGCGCCATCGCGTCGAGGTCCGGAAAGCGCCGAGCCGGTTGCTTGGCCAGCGCCTGCTCGACGACCGCGACCAGCGACGGCGGCACCCGCAGCGCGTTGGGGTCGAGGCGCGCCGGCTCGCCGTGGAGGATGCGGTAAATGAGCGACGGTACAGTGTTGGCCTCGAACGGACGCCGGCCGGACACCAGCTCGTACAGCAGCACGCCCACCGCCCACTGGTCCACCCGGTGGTCAATCCCCTCGCCCGCGAACTGCTCTGGCGCCATGTAGCCGGGCGTGCCGAGGAGCACACCGGTCCTGGTGACGCCTCCCGCACCTTCCAGCGAGGCGATCCCGAAGTCCACGACCTTGATCGCGCCGTCGGGGAGCACGTGGATGTTGGCCGGCTTGACGTCGCGATGGACCACCCCGTGGCGGTGGGCGTACGCCAGGGCGTCGCAGAGCTGGATGATGACGCCGAGACGGGCCGGGAGGTCGGGCAGCCGGCCCTTTTCCACCGCGTCGGCCAGGTCCTCCCCCTCGAGCAGCTCCATGGCGATGAACGGGGCTCCGTCGACCTCGCCGAACTCATAGATGATGACGATGTTCGGGTGCTGCAGACGGGCCGCCGAGCGGGCCTCCCGCAGGAAGCGCTCGCGCATCCCCTCCTCTGCCAGGATACCCGGTGACATCGTCTTGAGAGCAAGCACCCGGTCGAGCACCGGGTCGCGGGCCTTGTACACGGTCCCCATACCGCCCCTGCCAAGCTCGGAGAGGATCTCGTACTTGCCGATCCGGAGCGGCCAGGACGACATGTCCAATCCTACCGCACCGAGACCCGATTCGCCGTCGAGGCCTCATGAGGACCGGAAGGAAAAGGTCGCCGGGCGTGAGGCACACGATTCGCGCGCTGCCCGCGGTGCGCGCCAGGCGGAATCGTGCAATGGGGCCTCCTCGACGTCGAGCGAGTCTGCTCCCCGGTGCCCTCGTGCCGCAGCGGCCGCCGCGCTCCACTCCGGGTTTCCGCGGCGGCGCCCGGAGTGTCCAAAAGGACGAGCCGGCAGGCCGCAAATGGGTCGGCGCAGGCCGCGGGTCGGGCCGGCAGGAGAGGAGGAGGCCATGTCCGTGGATCTCGTCAAGCTCGGTGCCCAGATGGGCGGCGTCGCGCTCACGGTCGTCGCGGTGCTGCTCGCCATGTCGCTCTACTCCGCCTCCGTGGCGATCGAACGGCTGGTGGCCTACCGCCGGGCTCGCCGGCAATCGATGGCGTTCGTGGGCGTCGCGACCCGATTCTGGGAGGAGGACCGCGTGCACGAGCTGGTCCTGGGGGCCCGCTCGTACACGCGCTCCCACCTCGCGCGGGTCGTCTCGGCCGGGCTCGCGGAGTATCAGAAGAAGCTCCGGATCGAAGGCCTGTCCCATGACCAGCTGCTGGAGGCGACGCGGCGGGCCTCGGAGCGGGCCGCCATTCTTGCCGCCGCCGACTTTCGCCGGGGGATCGGCGCCCTTGGCACGATTGGCGCGACGGCGCCGTTCGTCGGGTTGTTCGGGACCGTCGTGGGAATCATCAACGCGTTCGCGGCCATGGGCAAGGCAGGGACCGGCGGGATCGAGACCGTTTCGGCCGGGATCGCCGAGGCGCTCGTGACCACGGCGCTGGGATTGCTGGTGGCGCTCCCGGCAGTGTGGCTGTACAACCACTTCCTGCGCCAGGTCGAGGCGTTCCAGGTCGAGATGGACAACTCCGCCTCGGAGCTCGTCGACCGCCTCCTCGAGTGTGCGCCCGAGCGGGCCACCGCGGTCCGGTGAGCCGCCGGCGCGAACCGAGCGAGAGGCTCGAGGCACCGGGCGGGTAGAATGGGCTGCCGGCGAGCACCGCCGGCACGCGCTGACGATGTACGAAGAGTTCTACGGCCTCGCGGCCCCGCCGTTCTCGATCACGCCTGACCCGCGGTACCTGTACCTCTCCCGCCAGCACCGCGAGGCCATGGAGCACATGCTGTTCGGCGTCACGCAGCGCAAGGGGTTCGTGCAGCTCACCGGGGAGGTGGGGGCCGGCAAGAGCACGTTGTGCCGGGCGGTGCTCGCAAGCCTCGGCGAGGCCTTCGCGACGGCGCTCATTCTCAACCCGGTGGGCAGCGGGGTGCAGCTTCTCCGCACGATCCTGCGCGAGTTCGGACTGTCCGACCGCGGCAACGACCGCGCGCGGCTGCTGCAACGGCTCGACGAGTTCCTGCTCGCTCGCCTCGCCGCCGGCCAGGACGTCGTGCTGCTCATCGACGAGGCGCAAGACCTTTCCGACGATCTCCTCGAAGAGGTGCGGCTGCTCTCGAACCTCGAGACCGACGACCGCAAGCTTCTGCAAATCGTGCTCATCGGCCAGCCCGAACTGCGGGAGCGCCTGGATAGACCCGAGATGCGCCAGCTCCGCCAGCGCATCACGGTGCGGTACCACCTCGGCCCCCTCGATCGGCGCGAGGTGGAGGCGTACATCAACCACCGGCTGGCCGTGGCGGGAGCCAATGGGCGTCCGACGTTTTCTGCGGCGGCGCTGCGGTCGATCCACCGCTACTCCCGCGGCGTCCCCCGCCTGATCAACGCGGTGTGCGACAAGGCGCTGCTGTGCGGCTATGTCGAGGGGCGCGACCACCTCGGGTGGCGCCAGGTCCGGCGCGGCATCCGGGATCTCGAGGGGCGGGAGCCGTGAGCCTGGTCAGCGAGGCGTTGCGGAAAGCCCGGCAGGAGGCGGCCGCCCGCGAGGCGGCGCGCCAGGGGCGGATTGCACCGGCCGGCCTCGTGACACCGCCGGCCAGGCGCAGCCTCTCGCCCCGCCCGTTGCTCTTGGTCGCACTCGTCGCCGCTGCCGGCCTCGCCGGCGCCTTGGGGGCCTGGCTGGCCGTCGGGACCAGCGCTCGCCCGGCTGCGACACGGCCCCCTGCCGCCGCCGGCCCCGCCGAGGTCGCCCCTGGCGTGCCCACCATCCCTCCCGCGGCGGCCGCTGCCGGCGCCTCCGGCCCCCCTCCCGCGGGAGCAACCCGGCCCGTGGTAGCTCCCCCCGGGACCCCGGAAGAAGCAACGTTCACCGGCGCCTCACCCCGCAACCTGTCATCCGGCACGGCGCCGCCGCCCCTGCCGAGCGCCCCGCCTCCGGCAGCAGCGCCCACCCTCGCGGGCGGCGACAGGGTCTTCGTGCTCGACGCCGACCTCGGCCGCGTCCGGCTGCACCTCGACTACGTCGTTTTCAAGCCCTCCGCGCCGTTCGCGGGCATCAACGGCGCGCAGGTGGTGCCCGGCAGCATCGTCGAGGGGCTCGTGGTCGAGGAGATCGGCCGCGACTTCGTGCGGCTGCGCGACGGGGAGGGCACGGTCACCCTCAAGGTCCGCTGACACCCGGAAGCCACCGGCGGTGCGCAGTTCGAGCCTGATCGCCGGCTCTCACGCCAGGCCGCCTCGACCGGCGGCCCGGAAGCCGTCGCGGCCGAGGCGGCATGACCGCCCGCAACGGGCGGCAGGCGCGACCCGTGCTTACGAAGCCGGCGTCGGGTCGCAGTCCACGAACTCCCCTTTCCTGATCTGGTGCATGCGGGGCCGGTGCGTCGAGTTGCCGACCTCGTCGAAGCTGAACGACCCGGTCACACCCTGCTTGCTGCCCATGCTCAGGAGGCGGTGGAGGATCTCGTTGGTGTCCTTGGGCCGGGGATCCTGCAGCGCAGCCAGCGCCATCATCGCGGCGTCGTAGCCGTGGGCGGCGTAGACGTCGGGCATGGCTCCGCCGTTGGCGGCCTTGAACTTTTGCACGAAAGACTTGATCGGTTCGGTCTGGGCGTCGAAATCGATCGAGAGCACCGGCACGAACACCCCCTCGGCCAGCTCGCCGGCCCGCTCGATGATCTTGCTCGTGCCGATCGCCGAGCTGGCGCACACGGCCCCCTGGAACTTGGCCTCGCGCAGCAGTGACAGGGTAGCCAGCGTCTCCTCGCCGTAGCCGCAGATGAACACGGCGTCCGGCTTCCTGGCTCCGAGCGCCTCGGTGATGTTCTTGTCCCAGTCGGTGGGGCCGATCGGCAGCTCGTCCACGACCTCGGCCCCGAGCTTGACGACCTCGTCCTTGAACACCGGCAGCATGCCCGACGCATAAAGCCCCTTCTGGAAGAGAACCATGATCTTCCCGGCCTTGCGGTCGCCCACGAGGAAGCGCGCGGCCACCACTGCTTCGGTGTCGTCGGACGGATACATGCGGAAAAACGGGTTGCCTGACGAGGCCAGCCCCGGCTCGCTGGCCGAGGGCGAGATGAGGACCACGTTCGCCTTCCGGGCCTCGGGGATCATCGCCTTGGCCTCTTCCGAGGTGGCGCCGCCGACGATCATGATCGCGCCGCCCTTGACGAGTTCCTGGACCTCCTTGATTGCGTACTCGGGGTTCGACATCGAGTCGCGGTAGCGGGCTTCGATCCCCCGGGGCGAGTTCTTCGCCACCGCCTCGTCGAACGCCAGCTTGATCCCGGCCTTGAGCGACGGCCCGTAGGTCTTGGCGACCCCGCTCTCCGGAAGAACCACACCGACAATGAGCTTCTTGCCGCCGCACGCCGTGGCGGAAAGCGCTCCGATCAGCATCAGACCCACCATTACTCGCTTCATGATCCACCCCCGACTCGCGTGATGTCCGCGCTCGCGCGCCTTGTGCTTCATTGTACTACCGGTCTCGCCCCGCTGCCGAGCCCGGCCGGCGCTCAGGCCAGCCGGGCGACCTCGCGCAGGAACGAGCCGCGCTGGTACTCCCGCGTGATCGCCTCGGCGAGCCGCTCGACCTCCCAGAACTCGTCCCAGCGCACCCGCAGCACCGGAACGAGCCGGCTGATCTCCTGCAGGAACTCCTCGTAGCCGTTGTACAGCCGCGTGAGGTACTCGAGGGTGATTCCGGTCTCGCAGCCACGATTGCGCCGGCGGATACGTTCCAACGAGTTTTCGGGCGTGACCTCCAGGTAGATGATGAAGTTCGGCCGGCACATGAAGTTGGAGAGGTTGCGGAAAAGGTTCACGTACGTCTCGTAGTCGCGGGGGTCCATGAGGTCCATGTCGCGCAGCGTCTTGGCGAAGATCGCATCCTCGTAGATCGTGCGGTCTTGCACGCCGCCGCGCCCTCGCCAGATGATCTCCTGGTGCTGCTGGAAACGCCGGTTCAAGAGGTAGATCTGCATGGCGAACGCGTAGCGCCTCGTGTCGCGGTAAAAGTCATCGAGGTACTCGTTGTCGATCACCGGCTCGTAGTGCACATCGAGCCCGAGGTGCTGCCCGAGCGCGGTCGCGAGCGTGGTCTTGCCCGCCCCGATGATCCCCGCGATGCCGACAAACACCTTGCCGAGAGGGCTCGTCCTGCCGCCTGGAACCCCGCCGTCCGGAATCGATTCTGCCGACATGCCGCCGCCTCCCCGGCAAGAGTAGCAGCAGGGCTGGCGGTGCAGAACACGGAAGAACGGCGCCGGCCGCCGAGGCGGCGAGGACACCCCGGATCCGACGGTGCTCAGGCCACGGCCGGGAGCGAAAACGAGAAGGTGGAGCCCTCGCCCTTCCGGCTGCGCACCCAGACCTTTCCGCCGTGTGCCTCGACGATGCGCTTGGCGATGGCCAGGCCGAGGCCCGTGGAGGTCTCCTTCCCGGTCGGCCGTGCCGACAGCTTCTCGAAGCGGCGGAACGCCCGCCGGAGATCCTCCTCGGTGAGGCCGACCCCGGTGTCCTCCACATGCGTGAGCACCTCGCCGGGCCGGACCTCGCAGTACACCCGCACCCGCCCTCCGGGCTGGGTGAACTTGATGGCGTTGGAGAGCAGGTTGTTGAGGACTTCGATGATGCGGTCGCGATCGGCGAGCACGGGCGGGATGGCCACCCCGTCCTCGATCTTCAGGGCGATGTTCTTCTCGGCCGCGAAGTGGGCGTGGAGCTGCTCGCACTCCTGCAGGATCGACAGCAGGTCCTCTTCCCGGCGGGCCAGCTCGAGGGTGCCGGACTCGATGGCGGCGACATCCAGCAGACGGCTTACCAGCGTGCTCATTTGCTGCGCCACCAGCACGACGCGTCCCAGGTCGCGGACGGCACGCTCGGGGTCGAGCCGCCCGGAGGCGATCTGGCGCATGACCACCGAGGTCCAGCCCTGGATCACCCCCAAGGGGCTGCGCAGATCGTGGGCTGCCATGCCGAGGAACTCGTTCTTCTTCTCGTTGAGGAGCTGCAGCTCCTGGAGCATGCGGGTCTTGATGAACGCCGAGCGGATGTGCTCGCGGAGCGCCTGCAGGAGCAGCAGGTCGCGGTCGGCGAACGCGTCCTCGTCCTTCATGCTGTCGAACACCAGGTACCCCTCGACCCGGTCCTCGACCCGGATGCGCATGACCAGCATTGCCTTCCAGGCAGGCTGGAACGGGAACCTGGATTCCCCGGCCCGCGGGCCGCGGTTCTGGATCACGAAGATGTCCTCGAACACCTGACCGGTCGGGTCGGCGTAACGCTCGGCGGCCTCTTCCGCTGTCAGCTCGACCCCCGCCAGCTCCTCCGCCTGCCAGCCGAGCACCGCCCGGACGTGGAAAGTGCCGGTGTCGCGGTCGGCGACCAGCGCCAGCGCCTTGTCCACGCCGTGGATGATCCCGGCGTGCCGCAGCAGGAACGCGAGAAGATCCTCGAACGCGTGCCGCGAGTTGATGACCTTGACCAGCTCGTTGATCTGCTCGAGCTGGTCCCGGCGAGCTTCCACCTCGCGCGTGCGCTCGGTGACCAGCCGTTCGAGCTCGAGACTGCGTGCTCGCACCACCCGCGTCCTGTAGCGGTCGAGCGCCGCCGCCACCAGCACGGCCAGCACGCCGAGGACGGCGTGGGCGGCAGGACGCTGCCACAGCGCCGGAACGATGCGCACCGCCACGGTCCGAGCCTCGGACACCGTGCCGTCCGACGCCACCGCCCGCACGTGGAACGTGTACCGCCCGGGCGGGAGCTTGGGGTAATGGGCGAACTCCGTGGGCGAGCGCCGCGACCATCCGTCGTCGAAGCCCTCGAGCCGGTGCTCGTACAGGATTCCGGAGGGGTTCCGGAAGCTTTGGGCCGAAAAGTGAAAGCGCAGCGAGTTGCGGCGGTGGTCCAGCTCGATCGGGACATACCCCCCGCCCTTCCGAGCGAGGTCGACCTCCTCGTCGTTGACCTCGATGCCGGAGAGGTCGAGCAGCGGCGGCAACCCGCGGTCCGTCATCGCCCGCGGGTCGAGACTGGAGACTCCGCGCATGGTGGCGAACCACAGCCGCCCCTCGTCGTCCCAGGCCAAAGCGTTGCCGTTGAGCTCGTTGTCCGCCAGCCCGTCGCGATAGTCGAAGTGCGCCACGACCCGCCCGCCCTCCACCAGGTCGAGCCCGAGATCGGTGCCCACCCACAGGCGGCCGAGGTGGTCGAAACGCAGGAGGTAGATGTTGTTCGAACTCAGGCCGTGGCCGGTGGTCAGGCGGGTCCCATGCGCATCGGGGTACGACCAGACCCCGTGCTCGCCGGCAAACCACGGCACCCCGTCGGGCGCGATGGCCACGAACCGCAGCTCTCGGTCGAACCCCTGCGGCTCCTCGAAGTTCGTCCACGTCCCGTCCTCGAGGCGCCAGGCTCCGCGGGTGCGGGAAGGGGCCCACAACGCCCCCTCGCCGTCGATGCCGAACCAGCGCACCTCGGCGCCGCCGCAGAACGGTCCGACCAGGGTGGTGCCATCCACGAGCTCGAACACCCCCTGCGAGGTCCCCACCAGCAGCTTCCCCTCGTGGACGACCATGGTCTGGAACACGAGAGGCTTTGGCAGGGCGGAGGTGTCCAGGCAGCGGCCTCCCCCTCCCGTGAGCGCCACGAGCGCACCGTCCTGGCTTCCGGCGTACACCGTGCCGTCGGGCGCCTCGAACAGCATGCGGAACCCGGTCCCGCACGGCGGGAGCGTCACTCGCAGCCGATCCTGCCGGTCGAGCACGGCCACGCCGTTGAAGGTGCCGATCAGGAGCTCGCCCGAGCGCGCGAGCTGCATCGCCCTGATGCGATTGGAGGGGAGTCCCTGCGCCTCGGTCAGCCGCCGCACCTCCCGGCCCCGGATGAACGCCAGGCCGCCGTTGCGCGTGCCGGTCCACACACCCTTTCGCAACGGATCGAAAATCGTGTAGAAGGCATCGCCGGTGCCCACCCCGTCCGCCTCCGTGAACGAGGTGAAGGGGGTCCGTGGCACGAGCACCACGCCCCCGGCATCGAGCCCCGCCCACACGCTGCCCTCGCGGTCCACCAGTACCGACAGCACGGCGTGGGCTGGCCAGCCTCGGGCCGCCACCTCGCGAACCCCTTCCTCTTCGAGCATGACGAGCGATCCGGCCGTGGTGCCCACCACCACTCGCCCGCCCCTCGCCGCGCCACAGGTGGCGCGCAGCGCCGCAGGCGCCTGCCACAGCACCGGCCCCCCCTCCCCCGGCCCCCCGAGAACCACCACACGGTCGGGAAGCACCGCGGCCACTCCCCGGGCGGCGGCCACGACCCCCAGCACCGCCGACTCGAACCTCGCGACCAGCGCCAGCTCGCCGCCTCCGAGGCGCAGCACGGCAGTGCCGATCGGGAATACGACATGGCCGTCCACGATCGCGCTGCTCGGCTGCGGCTGCCGCGCCGGCACAACCCCCTCCGGAAAGCACAGCAAGCCCTGTCCTCCAAGCTGTACCACGCCGCTTTCCGTGATGAGCCAAGGCTGGCCTCCACCCGGGTCGGGCAGCAGCCCGATGACCGGCGCCTCCGTGGCGACCCGCACCGCCTTCTCGCCGCGCGCCTCGTACAGCCCCCCGGCCTCCGAGAGCAGCAGGACCCTCCCGGGCAGCGGCAGGATCGCCAGCGTCGGTCGGTTGACGAAGCCGTTGTTGCCGTTGAAGTTCTGGAATCGACGGCCGTTGAAGCGGGAGGCTCCGGCCGCGGTGCCCATCCAGACGTAGCCGAGCTCGTCCTGCGCGAGCACTGACACGGAATACTGCGCGAGCCCGTCGCGGGGTTCCCAGTGTTGAGAAAACGGCGTTTGCGCTGAGACCGAGGAGGCGAACACCCCGGCCGCCACCGCCACCAAGCGGTACATGCGGCAGCACGCCTCGACACCGATCCACCTCGCCTGGCTCACTCGGTTCCCCCGGCTCTCATTGTAGGACCACGATCAAGCCGCGGCCAACCAGACCTCGATCCTCTTCCGGAGCGCCACCTCCCGGGGCGATCCTCCCAGCCCGCCCAGCGCCTCCTCGGCCAGCCGCCGGGCTCGACCGGGGTCGCGGCCGAGCGCCCCCAAGGCCCTGGCGAGGGCGAAGCGCACCTCGGCTGTGTCGAGCGGCGCGAACACCCCTTGGCCGCCCATTCTCCGCACGGCTGACTCGAGAGACCCAACCGCGGCGAGCGCATCGCCCTGCTCGAGCAGGCAGCGCCCTAGCCCGGCCTCGGGAAAGGCCAGGTAGGGGTGAGAGGCGCCGAGCTTGGAAGAAAAGACCGCCTGCACCTGCACGAACGCGGCGCGGGCGGCCTCGACCCGTCCGGCCTCCAAGTCGATGAACGCGATGTTGGCCAGGCTCGACGCGGTCAGCACGCTGTCGTCGCCGAGCAGGGCTCGCCGGATGGTGTGGGCGCGGGCGTGCGCCGCTCGCGCCTCCTCGGCGTGCCCGAGCGCCGACAACGAGGCGCCGATGTTGTCGAGGTTAATCGCCACCGCGGGATGCTCCGGACCCAGCGCCGCCTCGAAGACCGGCAGGATTTCGCGGTTGATGCGCAGCGCCTCCTCGTACCGGCCCTGCAAGTAGTAGACGGTGGCGGTGTTGGTGCGCGTCGCGGCGACCAGGTAGTGTGACTCTCCCAGGCTGGCCGCTCGCAGCGTGCCCGCGAGCTGGAACTGCTCGAGCGCCTCCTCCAGCCGGCGATTGACCTGCAGCGCCGAGCCGAGGCCTTGCGCGAGCTCGGCGCGCAGCAACTCCCGGCCCCCGAGCCGCTCCAGCGTGGCCGAACCCAGCTCGGCCAGGAGCTCGAACGACTCCGGCTGCTGGCGGCCGTATCCGTCGACCCAGACGAGCAGCGCCAGGGCGCGAGCCACGACCTCCTCGTGCCGCCCCCGCTGCGCCGCGACCAGTCCGAGCCGCAGCTCGCCGGAGGCCCGCTCGTACTCGCCGAGGCGGTCGAGCACGTCGCCCACCAGTACATGCGCCTCGGCGGCGAGCGGATCGTGGCCCAGCGCGATGGCCTCGGCCAGTGCCCCGCGCGCCTCGGCCAGCGCCTGATCGAGATGGCCGATCTCCGCCTCCGCCTGCGCCCGGGAGAGGCGCTCGGCGAGAACAGCCGCCCGCCGCCGTCCCTCCGGGTCGGCCGGCACGGGCACCGGCGCCCTGAGCGCTTCCGCGTCCGAGCACCCTTCGAGCGGACGGAGGGCCAGCGCCGCTCGCGGTGCCTCCACGATGGCCTCGGCGTCCGCCTTCTCGAGCACCGCCACGAGCGCCGCGACATCCCGCAGGCGGCGATCCAGGCAGGCCATCCTCAGGTCGAGCAGCTCGCTCGACTGCTCGTGGCGGAGGTACGTGGCCAGGCATGCCTCGGTGCGGGCCGCGATCCACCCCTGGCCGTAGCGTTCGAGCGCATCGGCCGTGCGCTCGAACGCTGCAGCGGCGATGGGACTGCCGGTGGCAGCGAACGCCCGCCCCATTCGCGAGGCACGCTCGACGTTCCAGACTGCCGCCCAGCGTTCGGGGCCGCCGGTGCACGGCGCCGGCAGCGCTCGCTCGCGGGTCGCAACGACCGCCGCCAGCGCCACGGCACCGAGCCCGGCCGCCGCCGCCCCCCAGAGCCGCAGGCGCGAGGCAGCCGCCCGGCGCAAGGCCTGCAAGAGGGCAGCCATGGACGGGAAGCGCTCCGCGGGATCGGCCGAGAGCGCCCGCTGCAGCACGCGCCACACTCGCAACGGGACGGGGTGGTGCGCCGGTGGCGGCAGAGGCGCCGTCCTGCTTTCCGGTCTCAGCCCCGGAAACGCGTCGGCTTCGCCGAAGGGGCGCCGCGAGTAGAGCCCCTCGTAGAGCGCGACGGCAAACGCATACTGGTCGGAACGGGGGTCCACCTGCCGGCCGGCCAGCTGCTCGGGTGGCATGTACGCCGGGGTGCCCATGATCGCGCCCGGGACCGTGAGCGGCGAGTCCAGCGCCGACGGAGCCGGCCCCGAGGCGCGCGGGTCCGCGGCTCCCGCCGGGCGTTGCCCCACCGGCCGCGCCAGCCCGAAGTCCAGGACGCGAACCCGGCCGTCGCCGCCCACCAGCACGTTGCCGGGCTTGAAGTCGCGGTGGACCAGGCCGGCGGCATGCGCAGCCGCCAGGCCCTCCCCGGCCTGCAGGAACATGCCGAGCGTCTCCCGCCACGGCCGCTCGCGCCTGCACAGCCACTGCCTGAGGTCCATCCCCTCCACGTGCTCCATGGCGATGAAGACTCGCCCGCCGCACGTTCCGACGTCGTAAATCGTGACCACGTTGGGGTGCGAGAGCTGAGCCATCGCCTGGGCCTCGCGCTGCAACCGGGCCGCCTCGGGCGAGGAGCCATCGATCTGGCCGGGCGAGTGGTGCAGGAGCTTGATCGCGACCTTGCGTTCGAGCTCGGGGTCGTACGCCTCGAACACCACCCCCATGCCGCCCGCCCCGAGACGGCGCAGTACGATGAAGCGGCCGATCCGCGACGCCGGGAGTTCCGAGTCGAGCGGCCCCCCCCGCGGCCCCTGCACGACGGAGGGCGCCCAGTCCTCGGTGATTGGGGCGGCGGGGGCCTGATCCTCGGGATTCATGTCTCCCTCCCCCGGCCCCGGGCACCGCACCGCCCCCGGCATACGCCTCGGGCGGTCTCACCCACCTCGGTCTCCAGGGCTCGCTGGATCAAGGGTATCACCCGCCGCCGGCACGCCCAAGGCGCCGGCGCGCCCGGGGGCCGAGGCCAGAATCGCTCTTGCTCGCTTCGGGCGTGTTGCCCTCGAAGCCGAGGTTGAGGCGCCCGCCGTTCGGCTCCGGCTCGAGATCGAAGGGCCGGGCGGCGTCGCCGGCGTCGATCGCGGGGCTCGAGTCGGAGTCGTGCACCCACGTGGCGAGCGCCGGGCTCCAGCGGCCGGCCCGCGAGCGCAGGTTGTCCTCCACGAAGTTGTGGGAGATCACGACGTCGGCGACGATCGACGGCCACGCCTCGTCGTCGACGAGCACACCGCGCTGCCCGCCCGTGATCCGGAAGCCGTCGAGCGTGCTCGCCGGCGCATCGGTGAGCCGCATGACCGGCGCCGTTCGGACGCCCTCGATCCAGGTGGCGGAGGGATCGCCGGAGCGGGTCGAGAAGTCGCCGGCCGCCGTGCCGTCGTACGAGGCCGCGCCCGCGAACCCGCCGAGCAAGAAAAGCCCCTTGCCGCGGACGTGCACGGCCTCGCGGCAGTGCCCGGCAGCCACCGCGACCGTGTCGCCCGCGACCGCCGCGTCGACCGCGGCCTGGACGGTCACGAACGGCCGTGCCGCCGAACCGTCTGCCATGCCGGAGAGGTTGCGCCCGTCCACGCAAAACGTCGCCGCTCCCATCGCCGACGACGAGACGAGGACCGCCACTGCGCACCACAGCGAACGCATCACGACACCTCCTCCGGCTTGGCGCCGCTCCCTGGGATCACTCTACCCGATAACGGAAGTCAGGGGCGGAGCGCTGCTGTGCCGACGCGCCGTCGATGAGCGGTACCGTGGTCTGGGCGTGGCCAGGCTCTTCATCATCGACGAGCGCATCTTCAACGTGCTGCCTCGCGACGTTGCGAGCCGCATCGGCTCGCCCGACATCCGCGTGGACACGAAACCGCGGCGGTCCTCGCCGCGCCCGTCGAGACGATCCGCCAGCGGCTGGCGACAGGCGCGCCCACCCTGTCCGCTCCTCCCGTCCCGGTTCCCCGCCGAGGCCGCGCCACCACCCTGCCCTCGGCCGGCCCGACGGCACGGCTGCTGAGGGTCTCGCACTTCCTCACCGCCGCCCACAGCAGCAGCGGACACCTCCAGCTCACCGCTGACGGCCTCGGGGGCGGCAACCTCTCGACGCTCCGTCAGCCGCGCCGACGGCCTGGCGCAAGACTACGTCTACGCCCTCCTCGTCAACCACCGCGGGGAGCTCGTGGTCGGCACCCACACCGGGGTGAGCCTCTGCGACCTCCTCGAGATGCGCACGTGCCGATCGCCTTCGACCGAGAACGGCCTTTGCGACGGCGTGGTCCACGCCCTGCTCGAAGACCGCGAGCACGTGCTGTGGATCGCCCTCCGCAACGACCTGGTCCGTCTGCTCACCGAGAGCCTGCGCAGCACCACGCCCCGCCACGGCTGCCCGACGCCAAGGTCTTCGCCGTGCTCCCCGGCAGGGGGACGACGTCTGGGTAGGGACCTTCGGCGGCCTCGCCCGGCTCCGCCCCGACCCGATCGGCCTTGACCGCCAGGAGCTGACGGCCTGGACCGAGAAGAACGGCCTGCCCGCCAACTGGGTCTGCGACATGGCCCGCGACGGTGAGGGTCGGATGTGGGTCGGGACATCGGCCGGCCTGTGCCGGTTCAGCCCCGAGCGCGGGTACAACGAGGTCCTGGCACAAAGGACGGCCTGCCGGCGGACCAGGCGCTCACCCTTCTCGCGAGCCGCGCGGGCGACCTCTGGGTCGGGACGCCAGGCGGGCTGGCGTAGGTCGACGTCCAGGACCAGCGAGCCCGGCCGAGGGTGCCCTCGTTCCAAGTCGCCGACGGCCTCGCCGGGAGCGCGGCGAACCGCCTGGCCGAGGACCGCCTGGGGAGGATCTGGGTGGGCTCCACCGTGCAGGGAGCACGCCCACGCGCTGGAGCAGGCCAACCTAACCGCCCGCAAGGCCGAGCGGACCAAGGAATAGTTCCTCGCCAACATGAGCCCTAGCTGCGGACACCGCTCAACTCGATCATCGGCTTCGCCGACCTGCTGCTCGAGCGGAGCGTCGACCCCGAGCGCCGCGGTCCGGGGCTTCGAGCCTGCACGCGTCGTCTGAAGCACGCTGTGAAAGGATCATTCGGCAGTGCGGCGGGGACCCGATCCGTCCGCTACCGCTGGACCTTCGACTCCAGCGCAACCGGCCGACCCGAGAGAAGTTCGTGGTCCTGGCCGCGCTCCGCCGGTTGGCCCCACGCATCGGGGTGCAGGTACGTGCCTCGCTTCTCGGCGGGCTTGTCCTCTTCCACCTGGACTCGGTACGTGTTGGCGAAACGATCCTGAAGGATGCCGGTCACTTGCCAGGACACCTCCGCCAGCGGCGCGCTGGTCTGGATGGTGAAGGAGTTCCCCTCGATCTTGCGAGCGATGCGGGCGTGGAACCACTCCTCCCCATCGCCGATGACCGTGAGCTGGTACCGGAAGTCCCGATCGAGCGCCTCGAACCACTCCGGCAGCGTCACTTCCGCGAAGCGGTTCGCGTCGGTGACCACGTTGCCGTTGTCCACGTACGTCTTCGGGGTCAGGTTCTCCTGGCGTTCCAGCAGGTGGAACGTCACGATGGCCGCCGTCTCGCTGGGGTTGTGCACCCAGACGGAGGTGTACCAGACGGCGGGCGGCACCCCGGGCCGCTCGCGCACCGAGGGCAGAAAGACGTCGGTGCCGGTGAAGGCGGCGAGCCCGGTTGCGGCGACCGCACCGCTGATCAGCGCCACGGCGAGGACGTTGGTGAGGGGACGGCGGGTCCTGGCTGCCTCCTCTTTCCGATTCCGGGCATTGGGCCAGACCAGCAAGAAGCTCCTGAAAAGAGGATGACCCGAAGCCGCGGCGGCACTTCGTGAGCCGACCCTCCTGGCGTCCGGCCTGCACCATCAGGGCCGGCGCGTCACCGGCCCCCGCAGGTTCAGCCCAGCTTCCAGGAATGCCCGGCGTCAACTACACGAGTGCACTGACGACAATTACACCAGTGCATCGATCTCCCAGTCCGGACCTCGGCGAGCCGGATCAACCCGAGCTCCAGCCAGCACACGGTCGCGTACGCCCGGATGCGCTGCTCCTTGCGGTGGTACACCGGTCGCAGCTCGCGAAGCGTCGCCTCACGGTGCGCCCCGTCAACCTGTTCGGCTCGGCCAAAGTCTTAGAGGGTCTTGGCATTCGCGCGGGCGGCCCGGGTTTCTCAGAGTTGTGCTCGAGCTGGACGCAGCGGGTGGTGGAGCCGTCCTTGTTGGTGCGCCGAGTCGCGCGGAGGTACGAACCTCGCGTCTGGAACCAGCGGCTGGGTCTGCCAACACCCCCGGTCCTCAGACGTGTGCCCATGCATTTCGTCGTCTGCACCTATCCCCGGCCGGGCGACGTCGCGCCAAACCAGCAACTTGCGTTTTCCAACCCTGTCCATGACGGCTCGCAACTGTCGAACGCGGGGGAAAGCGATTCGAGAGATCGTGCCGGAGCCGTTGGGGACGAGGTCGCCGCTGTGGTCGCCGTGGCCCAGGGTCCCCTCCACCGTATGGCTGTCCTCCAGCACGTCGGAGCAATGGTGGCAGAAAAGCACCGCCCCGTGGGACGCTTCCGGCCCGCCGCCACATCCTCTCGGGTGGGGGTCAGGTCGGGACAAGCCTGCCGTCCCGCAGGTGCACCACGCGGTCGGCGCGGCGGGTGAGGAGCGGGTCGTGGGTCACCATGACGAGCGTCGCGCCGGCCTCCGTCGACCATTCGAGCAGCAGCTCCAGAACCCGCTCACCGGTGGCCGAGTCAACGCTGCCGGTCGGCTCGTCGGCGAGGATCAACCGCGGCCGGGCGACCAGGGCCCTGGCGAGCGCCGCGAGCTGCCGCTCGCCCCCTGAAAGGTACGCGGCCCGCGTGCGCGCCCGGTGCTCGAGCCCGACCCGCTCGAGCACGTGCCCGACCACCTCCGCTACCTCGCGCCGTCCCGCCCTCCGTGGGGCGAGCGCCAGGGCCACGTTGTCGTGCACATCGAGGTGCGGCAGCAGGTGGTGGAATTGGAACACCAGCCCCACCGTCTCGGCGCGCCAGGCCTCCGGCGAGGCGATGGTCCGGCCATCCTTTCCGTCCAGGACGATCGAGCCACGGTCCGGCCGTTCGAGCAACGCCACAAGCGCCAGCAGCGTCGACTTTCCGCAACCGGTGGGCCCCGTGATCGCCACCCGCTCCCCCGCCTCCACGGTCAAGCTCACCCCTGCCAGGGCGGTCACCAATCCTCGCTCGAACCGCTTGTGCACGTCCACGGCCTGCAGTCGCACGCCACGAGCCTCCCGCGCCGCAGCGGGGCGATCCTGGCCGGGGCTGGCCGCCAAGTTCATGGGGGGCTCGCTCACGGGCTGCGCAGCCCTTCCCACGGCCGCACTCGTAGCGCCCGCACGAGCGGCCCGAGCGCCCCCAGAAAGCACGCCGCGAAACCCACCAGCACCCCGGCGAGCGCGATGGGGGGCGGCACATACCCGGGCAGGATGCCCGAGGTCCGAAGGGTCTGCGGCCCCACCAGGCGCAGGACCTGCAGCGTGGCGAAAGCCAGGGCGAGGCCGATCGTGCAGCCGCCTGCCGCGAGCAACGCCACCTCGTGGAGTATCAGGCGTGCGACCAGGCCCGGGCTCCAGCCGATGGCGCGCAGCAGCGCCAGTTCCTCTCTCCGCTCGTAGACGGCTGCCTGCAGCGCGTTGGCGACACCCAGGGTCACGATGAGCACCACCACCACCCCCAGCAGCGAGATGAAGGCGTTGGTGATGCGCGACACCCCGATGGTCCCCACGTAGCCGCCGGCATCCAGTGTCTCCACGCCGGGCAGCCGCTCGGCGACGGCGGCTTTCACCTCGCTCTCGCGCCCCGGCTCGACCTCCAACAGCACGAAGCTGATTGCCTCCCGCAGGTTGCCGAGCGTCTGGGCACCCGCCATGTCGGTGAGGCCGCCCGCATCCAGCATTCCGAGGTCGGTCCGAAACACCCCCACCACCGAGAACTGCAACCCCCGCAGCGACAGGACGTGCCCGGGCCGCACCTGCAGCCGCTCGGCGGCGGCCGTTCCGACCAGCAACTCCCCGGCGCCCGGGCGAGGCAGGCGCCCGGCAACGAGAGGGATGCGCCGCGCCAGCGCTCCGTCGGGCTCGAAGCCCGCAACGACCAGCGAGCTGGCCCCCAACGCCCTGACCCGAGCCAGAGCTGCAGGATGCGCCGCCAGCACGCGCGGCACCGCCGCCAGGCGAGCCACCACGACCGGGGCCAGGAACGACGAGAACGGCGACGGCGCCCCCTCCTGCTGCACCAGCAGGGAGGTGCCGAGCAGCGAGCTGAGCACCCGGAACTGCGAGAGGTAGGTCCGCATCGAGGCGAAGACCATCAGGTAGGTGGCCACCCCCACACCGATGCCGACCGCGGTCAGCAAGGAGCGGCCCGGGCGGCTCGCGAGATCCTTGGCGGCGAGCTGCAGCATGACCGTCAGCCCGCCCCCGCCCGAGTCGGCCGCCCGGCCCGCACACCCGCCCCGGACAGGCCGGCCTCCACGTCCTGCCAGCGCCGCGGCTGGGCCACGAAGAGCACGGCGCCCAGCCCGTTGGCCAGCAGGTCCTGCATGTTGTTGTCGTAGCCGCCGACACCCGTGAGGGGGATGAGAGCGTACGCCAGGTACTCGACGAGCTCCCAGGCGGCCCCCCCCCCGAGCGCCACGAGCACCGCGAAGACGGCCGGAAACGGCGGGAGGTCCCGGTGCCGGCCGCGCGCCAGCGCGGTGAAGAGCTGGACGGCGACGAAACCGGCTGCGAAGTGAACCACCTTGTCGAACGACACCCCGAAAGCCACCGGCACGTCGTACAGGCGGATCCCGTCGCGCGCCACGACGCCGCCCGCAAAGTGCAGGACCATCAGAGCCTGCAGGGATACGAGCGGCGCCCACCCGAGGTCGAGGCGGCGAGCCCGCCACCATCCCGCCACCGTCACGGCGAGCGTGATGGCGGCGTAGAGCAGGAACTCCCCGAGGTTGGCCGCCAGCACGTGCCGCCGGTAGTGTTGGTAATAAAAGAGGATCGCCATCACTCCGGCGATGGCGAGGTTCAGCGCCACGAGGCCGTCAATCGGCAAGAGAGCCCAACCGCGCGCCCTTGCGCCGGCTCCGCTCCCGCCACCCAGGGCCGACCCCCTTCCCTCGCGCATCACCTTCGGCGCTGCTAGTCGCAGTACGAGTACGGCAGTTTGTTGAGCCAGACGTCGTTTGTCGGGGCGGTGAAGAGCTGGCTCGTGCAGCGGACGGTGCCGTTGGAGTTGTACTCCGTCACGGTGTAGGTTGCGTTGCCCCGGTAGTACACACCGTTGGTCGAGGTCCCCTGGAAAGTTCCCTGGTAGAAGTACTCATTTCCTATCCAGCTCCGAAAGTGGAGGGTGGCACTGGTTCCGGTCAGCGTCCCGCTTGCACGGTGATCACGGATACCCGTATTGTAGAGGCATTTCGGGTCGACGGTCAAAGCCCCAGAATCGGCCGCCAGCCCGATCTTAACCCCCCACGGCGCGTAGCCGGCCCCGTCGCAGGTCCGCGGGCGGAGCTCGAAGTACGCATGGTCCAAAGCCGGGCCCGTGAACTGGAAGCTCCCGTCGCAGCTCTGCGTGAACGTGATGGTCTTTGTCTCGCTGCCGCGGCGGATCGTGACCGTGCCGCCGATCGGGTACTTGGCGCAGGTGCTGGTGTTCACCTGGACGGTGCCGCTGATCGTGGTGGCGCCCACCGGGGAGCTGCCGCTGCCGTCGATCGTGACGCTCCCGGACACCTTCCCGGCAGCAGTCACGTTGAGGTCCACGGCGCCGCTGACGGTCTGAATCGTCGCGTAGCCGTCGTTCTTCGTGAAGTTCGAGAAGGTGGCGGCGTAGTTCCCGGTCACCCGGGAGGAGGTCACGCTCAGGTTGGAGTAGGTCGCGGTCACGGTGCCGGTGAGCAGGTCGCCCTGCTGCGTCCTGTACCCCGAGCCGTAGCTCACCCGGATGCCGGAGGGCACGCGCGAGACGAGGTTGGGCTTGTTCGTCACCAGGTCGTTGAGCACCGCCTCGATGCCGTCTTGTTGCACATCGCGCACCACCTGCTCGATGGTCGGGAAACCACCGCTCCCTCCCGCCCCCAGGATCGCTATGATGTCGTTGGCGGTCTCTATCGTCCCGAGCGGCCTGGTCCCCGCCGGCAGTGTGGTCGGCGTCGGGGTGGGCGAGGTGCCCCCGGCCACCTTCCGGTGCGGGATGAACACCGGGTCCCCCACCACGTTGTCCACCACCGAGGCGTAGGCCAGGAAGGCGCCGCCGGCCGTGGTCGTGCGCACCACCGCGTAGCCGTCCGTCACCGCGGTACTCGTCACCCGCTCGAACACCTTGTCCACTTGCTTGTACCCGTACGCCGGCAGCGAGTCGTTGTAGCTCCCCAGCTTCACCCCGTCGCCCCGGTACAGCTCTACCGTCAGGCTGATCGTCGCCGCCGTGGCGTTCACGTACCCCAGGTTGGTCCGAAATCCCTCCCGCTGGTTCGTGAACGGGTTCGGGGTGTGGGTGAGCTGGATGAGATACGCCGCCGACCCGCTGCCCACCACCTCGCTGTCCGCCACCGCCGGCACGTACTGCCCGAACGTCGCCCCCGCCGGCAGCCCCAGGGGGTTCCCCGCCGTCATGACGTTGTAGGTCCGCGAGGAGGCCAGCACCGCTCCCGAGGTCACGGTCAGGCGCAGCGTCCCCTTCCCGCTGAACCCAAACATCGACGACAGCACGTTCGTGTACCGCACCGCCCGCCCCCCCTCGAGAGTGTAGCTTTTGGTCTGCGGGCTCGAGTTGTCGCTGTCGTGCTTGAGCAGCGCCACCGTGAACGCCGCCTGCGCCGTCCCGGGGTTCACCACCTCCAGATCGGTCCGCCAGTTCGTCCCCGCCGCCCCGGCCAGCTGCGCCGCCGCAGGGATGAGGAACAAGCTCTCCCCTGCCGCCACGCTCGCCGGCTGCCCAAAGGCCGGCGCGGCCGGTCGGGACCACAGCCCCACGACTGCGGCCACCACGGCCGCACCCGCAGCCCCCGCCCACAGCGCGCGCGCCCTGGTTCGAACCGTACCCATCGCCGTCGCCTCCTCTTCTCGGCCGGGTGCCGCCAGCCTCGCACCAAGTCTACCACCCGGCGAAGGCGACTGCGGCACGCCCGAAGGAGCGCTCACGCGGCCCCGGTCCGGCGCACACCCAAGCCGTGTCAGGCCCGCCCCAGGTGTCGCCGCGGTCGCTGCACCGGCAGCTCGGTGACCCGGGTGGTGTAGACCCCGTTGCCGTGGGATCCGACCGCCACCAGACCGTCCGCTTGCCGGACGTCGATCATGTCGATGACGACGTTGCCAATCGTCCTCGCCCCCTCCAGGACCCAGCGTGTGTCCATGCCCTCGAGTCGGGTGGTCGAGAACAGGCCGACGCTCGTACCGGCGAAGTAGACCGGTCTGTTCTGCACGTACAGGGTCTCGACCCAGCGGACGGACGGGCCGTTGCCAGAACCGTCGGGTCGTTCCTCGAGGTTGCCGGCGACCCCGACCCAGTGCTGCCCGCCGTCCTCCGAGTAGAAGATACTGACAACGCCGTAGTTCGGGAACACGACAAGGAGCTTGTCGGCGTCTTTCGGATCGACGTTGATGCAGTGGACGTAGCCTCCGGACGGCAGCCCCGCCTGCGAGAGCGCGACAGGAACCGGCTGGCCGGTGTGAGGGTTGTCGAGCCGGTACAACATGCCTTCGTTGGTACCGTAGTACAGCCTCCTCGGCAAGGCGGGCGACATGCCGAGAGCCGTCGTGTAGTGGTTGACGTTCACGAGCTTGGTCCAGTTCACGCTCGTGGGCTGGGGTGGGAAGACGTGCGGAATCTGCGTCAAATCGGAGTTGCGGTAAAGCTCACGTCGAGCCGGGAAGTACATGATCCGGGAGTCGTGTGGGTCCAGGATCATCGGGTTCATCCAGACCCCCATCAGGGCGCCGGCCGGTGTCACCTCGGTGAGTTCGATCTGCTCGCCGACAAGGGTGTTCCGGTACACGCCCAGGGTGGCGCCGAGAGACGTGTAGATGTGCGTGCCGCCGTCCGCGATCGAGATGAATCCACCGTCTCCCCAGACCAGGAGCCGCCACGGGTCGCCGGGGTCGGAGGATACGGTGTACATGCAGCCGTTGTCTTGCATGCCACCCGCGAGCAGCGGGCTCCCTGGGGTACCGCGGTCGACCGCGACGGTGTAGAACTGCGTCGTCAGGTAAGCGTTGTTAAGTGGCTCCCAGGCGATCTGCTCGTACTGTCCGAGGCTCGTGAGGTTGTCATCGGTGCGGAAAACACCGCCGTCGTTGCCGACCAGCATCCGCCTGGGGTTGGAGGGGTAGAAGACGAACGCATGCTGGTCCACATGGAAACGGCCCCAGTGGTTGAGATCGTCGACCAGCAGGAAGCTCCGCCCGCCGTCGGTCGTGCGGAACATGTTGACCGCGCCGAGAAAGAGAGTGTCCTCGTCGTCCGGCTTGACACCGATCACCAGCATGTTGGCGCCGTAGGTCGTGATGTCCCCTCCCCACGGCAGGTTGTCCCTCAAATCGGTCCAGCCAGCGCCCTCGACGTAGCGGTACAGGTGGGTGGTGAGGCCGTCCTCGTCGGTCCAGAAGAAGACCTTGTTCGGGTTGGACGGCACCAGACCGATGACAGTCCGCAGCGTCTTCGCGGGCCAGCCAGGCGGCACCATCCTCGTCCAGTGCACACCGTCGAACGAGCGGTAGATGCCGGCGTCCGGGCCGTCACCGCCGATGGTCACCCAGACGGTGCCGTCTATCCCGACAGCCACCTCCGTCGAAGGGTACTTCGGTCCGAAGCTCAGCACGTGCTCCCAGCTGGCGCCGCCGTCCAGGCTCTTCCACAGGCCGGTCGACGTCGCGGCGTAAACACCGTCCAGACCGAACGTCGCGAGACCGTGGACGTAGTCGAAGTCGTCGGTGGCGGTGGCCGTCCCGGACACCGTCGAAGGCAGCAACGTCCAGCTCTCCCCACCATCGATCGACTTGAAGATGCCGTCTCCGCGGTAGAACGCGTTGGTTCCGAGCGGGCCCGCGGCGCTGCCTCCCCTGCCCGAAGAGTACTCACCCGTCCCGTAGTACCAGATGCTCTGCCTGCCGGGCACCCGGTTCTGCGCGATGCACGACACGCTGTGGAGCTGCCATGGCGCCGTGGTCTTGCGCCAGCTTCTCCCGCCGTCCGTCGATTTCCACATGCCCGACGAGACGCCGCCTGCAAGAATGATGTTCTCGTTCCCGACGTCGAGAGCGAGCGCCTTGGTTCGACCGCCGACGTTGACGGGGCCGCGCGAGAGCCAACTCGTGCCCACTGGCAGGATTCCGGCCTCTTCCGCCTCGGCCGCGGCTCGCCTCGCGAACTCGATCTCGGCCCGGGCGATCCCGCGCGGGATCGACCCGGTTGCCGGGTCGCGCAGCATCGCCCACTCGTGCTCCGCGCGCGCGTCCGGATTCTCCGCCCTCCCACCAGCGGCGCCGGGCCACGGCCGCGACGCCGTCCTGCGAGAGGAGCGCGCCACCGTCATGACGGCGACGACCGCCGCGCCGGCGCACACCAGCGCCGCTCCAACAAGTGACTTTTTCCAGGAGAAGTTCTTCATGCCTGCCCCCCGCCGGCGGAAGCCGCGGGCGAGGATCGCCCTCGGCAAGCAACGCTCGGCCCCGCGGGTTTGTCGGCATCTCAGTATACCGCGGTCGCGCGCGTTGCCTCATCGGGAATCGACTCGAAGGGGATTCGTTGCCTCATATAGGAAACGATTCGAACCGGGTTGGTTGGAGAGCATGCTTCCCGAGGTGGGAGGCAGAGATGAGGCCGCCGATGAGTGACAGGACAGTGCCGATCAAGCATTTCAGCCGGCGTTACCGGGCTTGCCAGGGCAAGAAAGAGCGAGGCAAGCTCTTGGATGAATTCGTGGTGCAGACGGGCTACCGTCGGTCCTATGCGGCGTTGCTGCTGCGCCTGGAGGGTCGGAGGGTGCGGGTGGGGCCTCAGGTGGTGGTGGTTGGGGATGCGTGGGTGCGGGCGAGGCGGGAGCGGCCGCGGGTGTACGACGCGGCCGTGGTGCTGGAGTTGCCCCGGTTTGGTGGACACTCAAGCGCTTTCGGCCAAGTCGACGAGATGGTGCCTCCTTTCGTAAGACATGGGGGAATGGTAGCCGAGGGCGGAGTGGCGGCGACGGGGGTTGTAGAAGCCCTCGATGGACTCGAACACCGCGTGTCGCGCTTCGGCCTGGGTGCGGAACGAGTGGCGATCAAGCAGCTCGCATTCGAGGCGAGCGAAGAAGCTCTCGCACAGTGCATTGTCGTAGGCATCGCCGACCGATCCCATCGACGGCCGTACGCCGGCATGGCGGCAGCGCGTGCCGAAGGCGAGCGAGGTGTACTGCGAGCCCTGGTCGGAGTGGTGGATCACGTCCTTCGGCCGACGCTGCCAGATCGCCATGTTGAGGGCCTCGACAACCAGCTCGGTACGGAGGTGATTCCGCATGGCCCAGCCGACGATGCGGCGGCTCCAGGCGTCCATGACCACGGCCAGGGAGACGAAGCCCATCCATGTGGCGATGTAGGTGATGTCGGCGACCCACAGGCGATCGGGGCCTTGTGCCTTGAAGTTCCTCTCGACCAGATCAGGCGCCGGGCGGGCGTCGGGACGACGACGCGTGGTCGTGCACTCTCTGCGCCGGCTCACGCCTTCCAGACCCAGCGCGCGCAGCAACCGTGCGATCCGCTTGCGACCGACGCGCACGCCCTCCTCGGCGAGCTCGGCGTGGATTCTCGGGGTGCCATAGGTGCCTCGCGATCGCTGGTGGATCGCCCGAATCCTATCGCACAGGACGTCGTCATGGCGCGCTCGCCGCGATGGGCGCCGCTTCGACCACGCGTAGGAGCCACTGGGGGAGACACCCAGCACGCGGCACAGCGTGGTCACGGGGTAGTTGGCCTGGTGCACCTTCACGAACCCGAAGACTTCGGCGGTACCGAGTCGGTCTCCCGAGCAAACCAGGCCGCGGCTTGTGCCAGGATCTCGCGCTCCATCTTCAGCTGGCGGTTCTCCCGACGCAGCCGCTTCAGCTCGTCCCGCTCGACGGTCGTCAAGCCGTCCTCTCGACGCCCCTCGTCGAGATCGGCTTGTTTGACCCAGTTGCGGATCGCCTGCGCCGACGGCTCAAACTCCCGTGCAAGCTCCTCAGGCGTCCGCCCGGCGCGCACAAGCTCGATCATCTGCCGCCGATACTCCGGCGGGTACGCTGGTCGTGTCCGTGGTATCTCCTCACCTCGCGATGTCCTGCGCCGTGGCCTGTGGAGGTGTGGAAAACGGGGCCCCTTCCCCGTTTCCCACACTCCCCACAGACCCTACGGCGACAAACCTATCCTACTGTCCACCGAAACGGGGCAAGCCCAGTGAGGTAATCTTCGTGTGCCCCAGGAAGACCAACCGGCTCACCGCCCCGCAAGCTGGGTACGACGGGGTTTCACTTCGTTGGCCTGTGAGCTGCTTTATAGCACGCCTCGTCCTCTCGCACTTGAGGCCCGTTGACGGGGTCGTCGACGAGTCTCTCGAACCGTAGGATGGCCTCGGAAAACAGCCCGCCAGCCTCTTGCTTGAGCCTGCGTGCCGCGATGCGGCAGTAGTCGCGATCGACCTCGACCCCGATGCTGTTTCGTCCCCACTTCATGGCGGCCAGCATGGTTGTGCCAGTGCCGGAGAACGGGTCGAGCACGGTGTCGCCCCAAAAGGAGAACATGCGCACGAGACGCGACGCGAGCTCCAATGGAAACGGCGCCGGGTGCTCCTTCGTCGAGGCGCCGCCGAGGCTCCAGATCTGGCGGAACCATGCGTCGTAGTCCTTCTTGTCGATCATCGAGAGCCTGCGCTGCTCTTCGGTCGGTTTGCGGTAGCCGCCGGGTTTCCGTTGCATAAGAATGAACTCAATGTCATTCTTGATGACAGCGTTGGGCTCGTAAGGCTTGCCAAGGAACTTTGAACCGTTTTCCACTTCGTAGCTAGCGTTGGCGATCTTGTGCCAGATGATCGGATTCAAGTTGTCGAAGCCGAGCTTGCGGCAGATGACGCAGATGTCGCCGTGAAGCGGAAATACGACGTGGCGACCGAACGCCCTCCGGGAGAGGCATACGTCGCCGACGACGCACACGACGCGGCCGCCAGGAACAAGGACGCGGTAGCACTCCGCCCATACCTTGCTTAGCTCGCCAAGGAACTGTTCGTAGTCTTTGATGTGGCCTAGCTGCGCTTCGCTGTCGTTGTAGCGCTTGAGATTCCAGTACGGCGGGGAAGTAACGACTAGGTGCACCGACTCGTCGCCGATGAAGGGCATAGAACGGGCGTCGGCCTGGACGAGACGGTGGGTAGTGGGCAGCTCGCGAAGCGCTCCGGCTGGGCGCATGTTTAATCCCCCGCACCGTAAGCGGCGGCGTGAGCGACGAGTGATCGAGCGAAGAGAGCAAACGCAAGGTCGTTGGCGGGTTCAGAGAATATACCGCGTTGGCCTTCCTCGCGTGGCGAAAGAAGGAAGGCCGCCGCATTGTAGTGGCGCTCACGGACGAGCTTTCGGCAGAAGAGCTCGTAGCGTTCGGCGTACGAGGCTCCTCTAAATTCCGGGAAGATGCTGAAATGAGGTTCGACCGTGCGCACCGGAGAGCGGGACTTGTCGCAATCCTCTAGCAGGAACAGGTAGCCGAGCCAAGGGCGGACGGTTCGGTTGAACGCGCCCTCACGGTAGGCAGTCCAGAGGTCCAGAGCGGTCCCCATTGCCTCCTCGGTGCGGTTGTTGAAGTTGTTGCCAAAGGACGGGCCGACCTGAGACTTGAGCTCAAGGGCCGCGATGAGCTGGCCATCGCGGACGACGAGCAGGTCCCACTCTTTGGTGGGCCGGAAGAATCCCGGCAATTCGAGCGCCCGCTCGTAGAAGATGTGAGTGCGGCTCACACCAGCCTCGACCAAGAGGTGCGTGATGAGGCCCGCAAACCCGCCCATCTGGTAGCCGGCTGTGACAGCGGCCCGGGCGCCTTGGTCGCTGCCACCCCGTTCCCTTTGGCGCTTGGCTTGCTGCTGGCGAGAGCGCCAGTAGAAGGCAACTGCCGCCGCTACTCGCTCTTTGATTCCTGTCGTCAGTGCACTCACGACCGCCTTCTCCTGTAACCCCTGCGTCTTGGCAGTGGCGGCGTCAATGCTCCAACAGAAACGCTCGAATGTCCAGGGAGGCGATCCGACATGAGCATTTCGAGTCCTTCGGGGCCAGTCGTTCATGACTATAGATCGTCGCCACAGGGGATGAAAATAGAGGGGGTTGGAGAGAGGTCGACGCACCTTGGAGTAGCGCCCCGTCAAGTGTGGAAAAGTTGGGAGAGGTGATCGTGGGGTGCATAGTTCGGTCCTATCATCCGACGAGCTGAGCGGCCGGAGCGGAGAGCGACGGCCGCTCAGCCTGCAGAAGCGCCATCGAGCGTTCGGACAGGTAGCGCTTGTCGATGCTCCAGTCGTCGTCGATCTCCATGAGCAGGGCTGTGACGAAGCGCAGCAGCGAGCTTTGTGAGGGGAAGATCCCGACCAAGCGCGTTCGGGTGCCGAGCTCCCGGTTGAGCCGCTCGAGGACGTTGGTCGAGTGCAGTTTCGACCAGTGCTCCTCAGGGAAGTTCATGTACGCGAGCACGTCGTCCTGGGCGCTCTCGATCAGCTGTGCGACGGCCGGCGCCGCCTGTTCGAGCTGCTGGAGTACCCAGGCAAGCTGCCGTCGCGCCTCCTCCTGGCTCATCTGGGCGAAGATCGTCTTCACCAGCGACGCCACGATCGGCTGCTTGTGCCGGCTGACCTTTGCGAGGACGTTGCGCATGAAGTGCACCCGGCAGCGCTGCCAGGTCGCACCGACGAAGACGCGGCGCACAGCGTCACGAAGCCCCAGGTGGGCGTCCGAGATGACCAGCCTGACGCCTCGCAGCCTCCGCTCAACGAGGCTCTCGAGAAACTCACGCCACCCAGGTGCCGTCTCCTCCGGCCAGATGCTGACGCCCAAGACCTTTCGGAGGCCGTCCTGCCGCACCCCGATCGCCACCAGCACCGCCTGCGTCCGCACCACCCCGTCCGTGCGGACCTTCTCGTACTTCGCATCCAGCCATACGTATGGGTAGGCGTCGTCAATCGGCGCTTCCCGAAATGCCTTGACATGCTCGCCCAGCCGACCCACAAACCGCGAGAGTTGGCTCGGCGAAATCCCCTGCACCCCCATCACTGCCAGCACGTCCTCGGCCTTGCGCGTGCTCACCCCTTTCAACACCATCTCCACCAGCGCCGCCGCCAGTGCACGCTCCGAGCGGCGGCGGTACTGCAGGAAGCTCGGAAAGTACCCAGCCTCGCCCCGCACCCGCGGTACCTCGAGCTCGACCGTCCCCACCCGCGTATCCCACTCTCGCCTCCGCGTCCCGTTCCTCCACCCCGTCCGCCCAGCACTCCGCTCGTACCGACCCGCCCCGACGATCAGCTCCACATCCTCCGCCATCACCTCGTGAACGACACGCTGACCATCGCCCGCAGCGCATCCGGCTCCCCTTCCATCAACACCTTGCCAACTCGCTCTTCTCCAGTCATCCTCTTCTTGGCCACCCTGGGACTCCTTTCTGCTGCGCTCCATCGCAGCAACCGTCTAGAGCACCCTCAGGATGACCACTCCTCTTTTACACACGCAAGGGGACAGTACCCGGGGTTTGGCTCGCGGCCATGCATGCGCGACATTCTGGATGGCTACGCGCGGTCGTAATCCTCTTCTTTTCGAGGCGGGGTTTGGCTCCGGAACCGCCGGCCACGGAAGGAGGAAAAGACAGTGGAAGTCGTAATCCTCTTCTTTTCGAGGCGGGGTTTGGCTCCCCTGGACGAACTGGCGGCGTCCGGGTACGGAAATGAGTCGTAATCCTCTTCTTTTCGAGGCGGGGTTTGGCTCACCGGGGTCGAGCTCATCGATCCCGGGACCCTGATAGGTCGTAATCCTCTTCTTTTCGAGGCGGGGTTTGGCTCAATGAAGACGAAAATTCGCGGAAGGGTGTACTGGCGAGTCGTAATCCTCTTCTTTTCGAGGCGGGGTTTGGCTCGGAGGTGGAGGAGGTCCTTAGGGATATGGGCCAGTAGGTCGTAATCCTCTTCTTTTCGAGGCGGGGTTTGGCTCGCAGGATCTGTCGGGACGGGACCTGCGCAGGTGCGACTGTCGTAATCCTCTTCTTTTCGAGGCGGGGTTTGGCTCGTAAGCTACGCTCTGCTCCCACCGCCCCGGCTTCGGCCGTCGTAATCCTCTTCTTTTCGAGGCGGGGTTTGGCTCGCATCACGATCAAGGAGGCGGCCGCCCGGTGGCCTCGGCGTCGTAATCCTCTTCTTTTCGAGGCGGGGTTTGGCTCGGAGGTCCTTAGGGATATGGGCCAGTAGCGCCCATATCCGTCGTAATCCTCTTCTTTTCGAGGCGGGGTTTGGCTCACTAGATAACCCCACCCTTGCTCTCACCGCCCCGGCTCGTCGTAATCCTCTTCTTTTCGAGGCGGGGTTTGGCTCGCGTGTGGAGGCGAAGATGCTTTACCTTTTTGCGCTCGTCGTAATCCTCTTCTTTTCGAGGCGGGGTTTGGCTCTGGTGATTGCCGAAGACGAAGATGATGCGGGAGAGCAGGTCGTAATCCTCTTCTTTTCGAGGCGGGGTTTGGCTCTTTGGGAGCGGATTATGATGCGGATACGGGGCGAGTGTCGTAATCCTCTTCTTTTCGAGGCGGGGTTTGGCTCCGCCCAGCTGATGGATTCTGACTAGATAACCCCACCCGTCGTAATCCTCTTCTTTTCGAGGCGGGGTTTGGCTCGCGAGGCCGGGCGGAAGGGAGAAAGGAAATGTTCAAGGTCGTAATCCTCTTCTTTTCGAGGCGGGGTTTGGCTCTCCAAGAGTACAAGCCGGGATGCGGGGCCAAGCGGTAGTCGTAATCCTCTTCTTTTCGAGGCGGGGTTTGGCTCGGAATACCTAGATGACGCCCAGAAGAGGGCGATCGAGAGTCGTAATCCTCTTCTTTTCGAGGCGGGGTTTGGCTCCAGCGCAGTTGCGCGCCGTTCGGAGCGCGGCGGCTGAGGTCGTAATCCTCTTCTTTTCGAGGCGGGGTTTGGCTCTCCTTTTGGAAGTCGTAAGGGAATATGTGTCATGCCCGTCGTAATCCTCTTCTTTTCGAGGCGGGGTTTGGCTCGGGGCCCGCTTCGATCGCGCCGACCTTAGGCGGGCGAAGTCGTAATCCTCTTCTTTTCGAGGCGGGGTTTGGCTCTTGATATGTGGGATTCGGTGATTGACCATTCCGACTTTAGTCGTAATCCTCTTCTTTTCGAGGCGGGGTTTGGCTCGACGCGTATGTGCGTTGGGCCATCGTGGAAACGCTCAAGTCGTAATCCTCTTCTTTTCGAGGCGGGGTTTGGCTCTGGTGATTGCCGAAGACGAAGATGATGCGGGAGAGCAGGTCGTAATCCTCTTCTTTTCGAGGCGGGGTTTGGCTCTTTGGGAGCGGATTATGATGCGGATACGGGGCGAGTGTCGTAATCCTCTTCTTTTCGAGGCGGGGTTTGGCTCCGCCCAGCTGATGGATTCTGACTAGATAACCCCACCCGTCGTAATCCTCTTCTTTTCGAGGCGGGGTTTGGCTCGCGAGGCCGGGCGGAAGGGAGAAAGGAAATGTTCAAGGTCGTAATCCTCTTCTTTTCGAGGCGGGGTTTGGCTCTCCAAGAGTACAAGCCGGGATGCGGGGCCAAGCGGTAGTCGTAATCCTCTTCTTTTCGAGGCGGGGTTTGGCTCTCTAGGCTAGCGCACCGCTAGCGCGCCGCTAGCGGGATGTCGTAATCCTCTTCTTTTCGAGGCGGGGTTTGGCTCCAATTGGGAAGGCGTCAATTGGTCGGGCCGGGATCTCCAGTCGTAATCCTCTTCTTTTCGAGGCGGGGTTTGGCTCAGGGAGAAGGGAAATGAAAAGAAAGAGGCTCCACGGGAGTCGTAATCCTCTTCTTTTCGAGGCGGGGTTTGGCTCCGCTGGCTTGGGGCGTACGGGTGGGGTCCCTCCCTTGTCGTAATCCTCTTCTTTTCGAGGCGGGGTTTGGCTCGCAACGCGGTGTGGCAAATTGGACACACTCGCTCGCGTCGTAATCCTCTTCTTTTCGAGGCGGGGTTTGGCTCGCGGTTGGGAGGTGGAGCGCGGCGCCTACACCGGCAGTCGTAATCCTCTTCTTTTCGAGGCGGGGTTTGGCTCAGGAAAGCCGCGAAAGCGGCGGAAAGGAAAGCCGCGAAAGTCGTAATCCTCTTCTTTTCGAGGCGGGGTTTGGCTCCCGGAAAGGTCCAGTGTGGTGGGCGGGACACCCGCCCAAGTCGTAATCCTCTTCTTTTCGAGGCGGGGTTTGGCTCACATCACCGCACACCACTCATTATGTGAGCCCGCGGCAGTCGTAATCCTCTTCTTTTCGAGGCGGGGTTTGGCTCGCGAGGCCGGGCGGAAGGGAGAGAGAAAATGAAAAAGAGGTCGTAATCCTCTTCTTTTCGAGGCGGGGTTTGGCTCAAATTGGACACACTCGCTCGCTACCGCCAGCCTTCTCTGTCGTAATCCTCTTCTTTTCGAGGCGGGGTTTGGCTCGTGTGGTGGGCGGGACACCCGCCCAAATTGAGGAGTTCCGTCGTAATCCTCTTCTTTTCGAGGCGGGGTTTGGCTCAAAGGGGAAGGGAAATGGGAAAAGTGAGGAGGCTTCACGTCGTAATCCTCTTCTTTTCGAGGCGGGGTTTGGCTCTGCCAGGTGGAGCGTCGAGACGCCGGCCGAGCGGTCCGGTCGTAATCCTCTTCTTTTCGAGGCGGGGTTTGGCTCGTACGTTGGGCCGTCGTGGAAACGGTCAACGTCGGATGGTCGTAATCCTCTTCTTTTCGAGGCGGGGTTTGGCTCAGGTCCCGGAGGTGGAGGAAAGCCGCGAAAGCGGCGGAAGTCGTAATCCTCTTCTTTTCGAGGCGGGGTTTGGCTCGTTGGCCAGGGCTCCGGGAGGTCCCGGAGGTGGAGGAAGTCGTAATCCTCTTCTTTTCGAGGCGGGGTTTGGCTCGCAGTGCTTAGGGATATGGGCCAGTAGCGCCCATATCGTCGTAATCCTCTTCTTTTCGAGGCGGGGTTTGGCTCAGATCGAGGAGTTCCTGAGGCAGCTTCCAACACCGGGTGTCGTAATCCTCTTCTTTTCGAGGCGGGGTTTGGCTCCATGAGCTCTTCGTTAGCTATTTGATACTTCAGCTTCGTCGTAATCCTCTTCTTTTCGAGGCGGGGTTTGGCTCGATCGAGATCATCGATCCCGGAACCCTAATAGACCTCGTCGTAATCCTCTTCTTTTCGAGGCGGGGTTTGGCTCCGGGTGCTGTTGCCCGGCGTTCCGCTCCCGTTTTTTGCGTCGTAATCCTCTTCTTTTCGAGGCGGGGTTTGGCTCCAACCAGCCGGCGCCCAGTGGAAAGGGGGAGAAAGGCGAGTCGTAATCCTCTTCTTTTCGAGGCGGGGTTTGGCTCAGCGCCCTCCGCGAGGGTCTTGAGTTTAGAGGGGCGTGTCGTAATCCTCTTCTTTTCGAGGCGGGGTTTGGCTCTCAGTGGTACATACTTCGAGATTGTTCCCGACTGGGTCGTAATCCTCTTCTTTTCGAGGCGGGGTTTGGCTCACTGTTTGTTCGTCCCCCAAAGGGACGGACTCGCCGCCGGTCGTAATCCTCTTCTTTTCGAGGCGGGGTTTGGCTCTGGCTTCATCCTGGGCGGGAAGCTTGACTGTGTGTACGTCGTAATCCTCTTCTTTTCGAGGCGGGGTTTGGCTCACAGCCCCGACTTCGGTCGGGGCTTTTTTTTTACCTTGTCGTAATCCTCTTCTTTTCGAGGCGGGGTTTGGCTCCAAGGGCCGGGGGAAAGGGGAAAACAAATGAAGGAGATTGTCGTAATCCTCTTCTTTTCGAGGCGGGGTTTGGCTCAAGCTTGATTGCATTTTTGTTCCGCTCCAGGTCGGCCTGTCGTAATCCTCTTCTTTTCGAGGCGGGGTTTGGCTCGATGGCGGAGTCATTGTAATGGACAACGGCTGGGTCAGGTCGTAATCCTCTTCTTTTCGAGGCGGGGTTTGGCTCTACTTCGAGATTGTTCCCGACTGGGACGGCGCCATCCGTCGTAATCCTCTTCTTTTCGAGGCGGGGTTTGGCTCGCTTCTGACCTAACCCCACACCACTAGAGTCTTATTCAGTCGTAATCCTCTTCTTTTCGAGGCGGGGTTTGGCTCGCGTGGGATTCGAGATGCCGGAGACGACCCTCCTCTCGGTCGTAATCCTCTTCTTTTCGAGGCGGGGTTTGGCTCCAGCCCGGCGAAGGGGTTGACTCACAACCCGTTCGCGTCGTAATCCTCTTCTTTTCGAGGCGGGGTTTGGCTCGTACGCCGTATTCGAGGTCCACGCACCGACGGCGCCTCGTCGTAATCCTCTTCTTTTCGAGGCGGGGTTTGGCTCTGACTCGCCGCCCCGCTGCCGTTTTCGTTACGTACATCGTCGTAATCCTCTTCTTTTCGAGGCGGGGTTTGGCTCAGCTCGCTGGCAACCCGCTCACAACCCTGCAGTTGCAGGCGGGATTTCGCCAACCAGGGAGGGGGCTGACGCCTTGTCATCTCCCTGGCCGCTCGCCTGGCGCCAAAGCTCTTCCAACCCATCGACATGCGTTCTTGCACATCGCCGTTCCCCGGCCGACGCACGTGCCCGCGCGCATCGGCTGCCCGTTGTCAAGGAACTCGGTCAAACGACCTCGTCTTCATCTGGCTTCGCCCAGGTCGGAGCAACGCCGACGAGGTCGATCGTCTTTTCACATCCCCGACACAGATGATACACCCTCACAGAGTCTTCCGTCGGGTCGATCTCGCGTTGCACGTCCTGTAGCACCAACTGAAGACCCTTGTCCGTGACCTCGCCCTCGAACACGCTCTTCTGGACCCGATGCAGCCGCCCCACCAGGCGTTTCGCCAGGCGCGCGCGCCGCCGATCGCACACGACGTCGTACGACACAACGATGTACATCACACCGCCCCATCCCGCCGAACGCGGCTGGCTTCATCGCGGTTCGAACGGCACATACCTCTCCTGCTGCCCGCGGATCACTCTCGCAAGGTGATAGGTCTGCTGGCGCAAAATCTCCCGCCAGGTCAGGGTGGCGTTCAGCGGCGGGTAGTACACCTCCTCCCGCAACCGCTTCAGCAGCTCGGAAAGGAAAATCTTCCGCCCCTTCAGCGCCAGGTACACACCTTCTTCCGGAGTCACCGCGTCCTCAGCAAGCTGATCTCGCCCCAACGCCTCCGCCGGCGAAGCAAAGTCGTCGGGCACCAGCTGCCGGCGATTGATAAGGCGAAGCGTGACGGCGTCGACGATCACCGACCGCAGCTCCTCGATGAGGTCGAGCGCCAGGGACGGCCGCCCGTACTCGGGCTGATGGAAGGCCCCAAGCATGGGGTCGAGGCCAGCGGCTGCGGCCTCGCCCTCGGCCATGGTGCCGAGCAAGGTGTACCCGAAAGAAAGGCAGGCATTGACCGGATCACGCGGTGGCCGCCGGGTGCGGCGCGAAAAGCTGAACAAGGGGTTCTTGATCGCTCGCCCGAAAGCCGGGAAGTACGCCGCTGCCGCCGCCCCTTCGATACCCAGCAGCTCTTCGCGATCGCGCGCGCTCTGTGCGTCGATCGCCAGGAAGCGCAACCGCGCAAGCGCCTGCGCAATGGTGTCGTCGCCCAGGGACGACTGGGCACGCAGCAACTGGTGGCGCTGGTTCCTGATCTTGCCGGTGACGATGGCACGTGCAATCGCGAAGGCAAGATCGGGGTTGCGCAGCCGGTCGTACTGGGCGACACGTAGCTCGACCTGGCGCGACGCCCGCCCAATCAGTCGGCCCCGGTATGACCCGCCACTCGTCAGAAACACGAGGTCGGCACCGGCACGCAGCAGCGCCATGATCGCGTGATGCGTGACCTCGACCGGCCCGAAGAGCAGGACTTGGTCGACTTCGGTGAGTAGAAAGGTCTGCACGATGTGCCCGCCGTGGCGAAGCACAAGCCGCTCAGCCTCGGCGTGCAGCGAGCAACCCACCTCGGTGATGGCAACGGTCTTACTCACCAGAGCCCTCTCCTCGGGGTGTCCAGCGGAGTTCGGCCACACCATCGGTCTCGACGAGGTCAAGGGTTCCTTCCGCGAGTTCCCACCGCCGCTCGGGCCGCTCGCGCATCGCGGCAACCAGCGCCGAGCGCACGGCTGCAAGCTCCCGATCGAGCTCGCGAAGACGATGCTGCAGCAACAGCATTCGCCGTACCTCGTCTTCGGGAACGGGCCGGGATTTGGGGGGCGTCAGCTCCTCCGGGTCGAGGCCTTGAACGTGGAGCAAGGGCGTGGGGTAGTGCTCGGGACTCTCGGGAAAGGTGCACGCGCAGCGACAGCGGGACGTCACGTGCGGGATGCGAGCCCGGATTTTCGGGCAGGAAACGGGGTTGCCGCGCAAGGGCGAGACCAAGAACGCGGATCGGGGCACGTTCAGACAGAGCCCCAGGAGGTAATTGAGCGCCGCAACGCCACCCGGGAGATGGCCCAAGGTGTGTGTCAAGACGATGGTCTCTTCGTGGGTCAGCCGCCGCTCTTCTTCCGCCTTGCGCCGTAGCGCAGCGAGCACCTCGCATCGCGCCAGCAAGCGCCGGAAAACGGCCGAAGCCTCGAAGTCGGCCGCGGTCCATTCTGGCCGCGCCGGCACCGTCACCGATGGGGGGGTTGCCGCCTCCGGGACCTGACTCTCTTCTGCCGGTAGCGATGCCTCCTCGACCGGCTGGCTGGTTTGCCGGACGGTATCGATGGCGCGCAGGATGACGTCGCGAGCAAGCCGAGGTTGATTGCGCAAGGTCTCCCAAGGCCTCACGACAACGTTGCCCTGCGCATCGAGCAGCACACTGCGGCGGCCGGTCCGACGATGCACGCCCAGCGGAAGCTTGATGAGGTTTCCAAGTCCTCGAGTCCCCGGCCGACTCGCCTTCGGGAACCATTCCAGCGCGAGATGCGGACCGATGGCCGTTGCAATCATGGCCATGACCGCACGCCCCAGGGCAACGAGGGTGGCCGCCGGTTCGGGTGCCGCCAGAAACATCCAGAAATGCCGGCCCTTGTACCCGGAGTCTTCGATGAGGTGAGGGAGGCCGGCAGCCTGCAGGCGCGAGGCAATCTCGACGGTGGCGGTCCGCAGTTCTTCCCGCACGACGCGGGCGAGTTCGTGTTGGCGCTGTGCTTCTTCGAGGGCCGCCCGGGTAAGGTCGACGTCGAGAGCGCAGAACACGCACGTGCCGTCGAGCCGGATCGGGTACACCCCGAGGGTCACGTCACCGAGAAAGTGCTGGCGAAGCTGGCGCGGGGTGAGGGGTTCCCGGACCGGAGCGTAACCGCCCTCGCCTCTCTGCGGGGAGTACCACTGGCGGGCGTAGACGTCTTCTCGGCCCCCAAACACGGCCAAGAAGCGCACCAGGTCGGCATCGGTCGGCAGCGCCGGGTCGGCGTCGGTTGGCGCCACTTCCGGCTCGGCTGACACCGGCCGCGGCAGTTGAAGCCCGGCCGCGATTGCCCGCTGCCTGAGGGCCGCCGCCCGCGGCGTGGCACCCATACTGTCGTAGAGATCGAGGAGCCTGACGGTGGAGGCCAGGTCAAGCGGGTCAAGGTCCAGGACGCGCTCGAGCAGGTTGGCCGCCCGCTCGAAGGCGCCGCGCTCGAGCGCCAGCTCGACGAGGTGCTCGAGGGCGAGCCGGTCTTTGGGATCGTCACGCAGGGCGAGGTTGAGCTCGCGCTCAGCGATGCCGACGAGCCCCAGGCGCTCGGCGAGCAGACCCCACTCGCGGTGCTCGCCTTGCTCTTGGAGCCGCCCGGCCGTGATCTCCCGCAACGCATCGCGCGCCTGGTCGAGCGCTCCAGAGGCGTGAAGTGTCGAGACACGTGCCAGGTTCTCGCTCACGGTGCCCCCCGCAATGGTCGAGATCCTCGTCAGGTGCTGCGCTTAGGCGTCACCCCGGGCAACGCCCAGTCGGCCGTCGCTTCGTCAGCCCACACGAGGCGGGAGAACTCCTCGACCAGTTTCGCTGCCTGTTGCCGCCGGCTGGCAGGGAGGACCACCCCCTGGCTCATTCCGACATGCGCGAAATCGTTGCGCGTGTTGCAAATCTGATCCCAGAGGTCGCCGATGACGGCCAGGTTCCGCGCGTCCCGGGCCGGAGCGGGGGGATCGCCTTTCCGAGGGGGACGAACGCCTTTGAGGAGCTCCTCCGCGTCCTGGCGGGTCCTTTCCGAGAGCCATCCTCCCTTGCCGGTTCCGGTGTCGAGCGCCAAGAGCACCCGGTTGACGACCAACTCCCGCAGCGCCTGGAGGGCATCGCCCACCGCACCCACCTCGAGCCAGACCTTCACGAGCCGGAGCTGGCGATCGATCTCGCCGCCGGTGAGCGCAAACTCCTCCTTCCTGGTCTTGCCCTTCATTTTCGCGGGGAGATCCACGGCCAGCGGGTGCAGCTCGTCGAACAACGAGCGGAGCACAGGCGCCAACGCCGGCCGCCACTGCCCGGCGCTGTGCTCGACCTGTTCTCCCGTCGTGTCGGCGAGGTGAGCCGCGATTTCGAGGCCGGTCTCGATGGGCAGGCCGACGGCAAAGGTCTCGCCCGCCGCCCTCGCCGCTTCGAAGAGCTTGCGGAGGTGACGACGAACGTTGATCTCCTCCTGGCTGAGCGTGCCATCCAGCGCCCTCTTCCCGCTCTCCTGGCGCTCATTACGGCTCAGCAGCTGGCCCAGGCGGTGGGTGTCGAAGCGGCGACGAAAATCGTCGATGGCGGTGGCCCACTCGGCAAGGTCCAGCAGGTGGGACAGGTCGAGAAACGGGGTTGGGCCTGGGACGCCGAGCTCGAAGGCACCGTAGCCCCAGACGCCAGGGATGATCATGCCGCGGCGCTGGAGATAGAGAGCCATCCACGTATGGGCAATGGGGATGGCCCGGTAGGCATGGGTCAGGTCCATGTGCAACGTGAGCGGGTTTTCAGGTGTGGCGCCCTGCCGGGTCAGCCACTGCTCGATGGGCGGAAACGTCGCCCACACCTGCTCTGGCGAGCGCGGAATCTCAAGAGGTATGGGGTCCTCGAGTCGTTCTGCCGGGAGATCGAGCTTGCGGATCTCGTCGTGGACGGCTCGTTGCTTGTCGTGCCAGGCCACGGCGGTGCACGCGAACACGACGCTGCGAGGTGCCTGGCCGTGGCGGATGAGCCACCGCCACAGGGCGAGCCCGGCCAGGCTCGTCGTGACGGCGCTGCCGTCGGAAAAGCTGTAGGTCGTCTCCGCGTAGCCCATCGGAGTCTGGGGGTTGCCGCGCCCGAGGTTGATGAGCAGGACGTGTTCTCTCTCTGGCATTTTTCGTCCTCCCAGACCTTGGGTCCATGGCCCGTCTCGGACCATGGACCGGTTTCGGACCGCGGGCCCGTAGACCCGCATTTTCTCTGCCTCATCCGCTCCAGGGCTGCCGCTTTGCGGTCGCCCCCGCCCGCTCGTTCGTATCTCGGACCCACCGCGGCCAAAATCCCTCATGGCGAATCGATGGCGCCGAGGCGCGCTCGAAGCCTCATCTGCTCGGCAGGCGACAGGAAGGCGACACGGGCTGCGTTGGCCTGGAGGCGCAGCACGTCGACGCGCCGCAGCCCCGGGCAAAGTTCGGCGGCGAGCAGGAGGTTGTCGCTCAACGTCGCGGCGGAGATCCCGAGGTTGTCCGAGTTGACGGTTGCGAGGACCCCGGCGGCGAGGTAGTCGGCGAGAGGGTAGGTCTCCCCTTCTCCGCCCAGGGCATACCCTTTGATCTGTAGGTTGGCGAAGGGACACATCTCCACCCCGATGCCGCGCTCGGCCACGGCCCGCAGCAGGTCCGGCGCCTGACGCAGGTGCAGCGCGTGGCCGAGGCGGCGGGCGGAGAGCTTGAACACCGCCTGCCAGATCCCCTCCACGTCGTCGTTTTCGCCCGCATGCACGGTGACCGCCAGGCCGACTCGGTGTGCGGCCTCGAAGTCGGTGGCGAAGATGGCAGCGCGCGTGTCGCGGTGCTCGTAGCCGGCGAGGTCCACGCCGACCACCCGGCACCCTTCCCGCCAGTGCTCCGCGGCGGTGATGGCGAGCGCGAGATGGCGGGCGATCGGGGAGCGGTCGCGGCTTTCCTGGCGGGTGGCGATGAGCAGGAGGTTGACGTCACAACGGCGTTCGGCAGGTGTCTCGTCCATGGCCCGCTGGAAGGCGGCGCGGATGTCGGACAGCACGTCCCACGAGGAGCGCCCCCGGTCGGGATCCTGGTAGTTGGCGGGAGAGCAACGAATCTCGGCGTAGACAACGTGGTCGTCCACGAGCGCCTGATAGAGGAGCCGGCACTGCATGTCGAGGCATCCGGGGTCGCGCAGCAACACCGAACCCGTAGCGTCGCCGAGGTGCATATAGGCATCGAGCGTGACGGGCCGCTCCGGCCGCGGCCAGCCCGCGGGCTGCTCGGGCGGGGCCAGCGGTGGCAGCCGCCGAGAGTCGTCCGCCGCGGCCCGCACCCGTTCCAGGAGTTCACCGTGGGTGGCGAACCCGCCGAGGTGACAGTGCAACTCCACCTTTGGCAGTGAGCGCACCCACGCAGCGTCAGTCGCTGGGTCGAGCGGCGCGTCAAGCCAGTCAAGGTCGGCCCGCGACCACGTCGCGAGCGAGGCGAACGGCAGGCTCGACAGCTCGTCCCAGGCGCCGGCGATGCGGCGGCTGCGCTCGACGATGTCCCGCACGCGCTCGCGCAGCCGGGCATCCGGTGCGGTGACGGCGCGCACCGGCCCCTCCCCGTCGACACGCAGCGGAAAGCTGTCCGGCCGGACATCGGCGAGCTGCGGCCAGCCGGATTCCGGGCCGAGGCGCACGAAGCGCACCGCACCTTCCGCAATCGCCTGCTCGACCTCGTCGAGAGAGGACGGTTCCCTGTTGCGTCCTTCGCCGAAGCGAGGCTCGCAGAGGACGTGGAAGACCTCGGCGGCGCCGAGGACAGCCGCCGCCTTCTGCATCGCTGCAGACATCGTCTTGTACCCGCCAGCCAGGCAGACGTAACGGAGGGACGGATCGGGCGCCATGTGCACGATCCAGCGGTAGAGCACCTCTTCGAAGCGCGCGTGGTCGCGCTCGTTCACAAGCTCAGTGAACCCGGCGACGCGGCTAATCGAAAAGTCGCGGACGGGGTGGCGGCGGGCATACTCCTGAAGCCTTGCAAGTCCTTCATCCAGCCTCGGGCTCGACGTCGTCAAGACGTGCACCGCCTGAAAACCATCTGGCCCCAGAAGCTGCATCGCCTCCGGCACCACCGCCCAGGAGGTACCAACGGAGCAAAGCAGCGTACGGCTCCCCAAAACCGGCCCCCTTTCACGGAATCACCGACACCCCCAGCCCCACCCCTGGACCGCGGGCCCTGAACAGACCCGCACGGGTGGGAGGGGGGCCCACCTCGACACCGACACGGCCACAGACCCGGACTCGGCCACGGTCACCGTCACGGTCACCGCCAAGCCGCGCGCCCTGCAGAGGTCCGCTCCCTCTTTGCCCCCACCCACCCTGCGGGGCTGCCTGGGTGCGCGGGCCTCCAGGCCCGCTCCGGTCTTTCCCCCCTCCCATCCTGCCGGGCTGCAGCCCCGCGGTCCCCCCCGCCCGCCCCATCCAAGAGCCATTACCTGCTTCAGTCCAGCAGGCGGGCGAGCACCTCGTCTCGTGAGAGCCCGGCGTGCCGGGCCACGTCCGACACAATCGCGGCGAGCGTCCCGACCCGGAGGGCCGAGGCAAGTGGGATTGTGATGTGGTGTTGTCCGCCCTGCTCGGTGGTCAACCTGACGTGACTGCCCGTCTGACGCGTGGCCGCATACCCCAGACGACCCAGCAGCCGCGCCAGCTCCTCTCCCGAGAGATCGCGCGGCAGCCTCACAGGTTGATGACCTCGTCTCGTACGAAGTGCAAGCGGACCAATTTGGGCATCGAGGCCTCATCGAAGTGACAGGCCACCGCGTCGCGGACCATGGCGTGCAGCTCGGCGATCGAATCGGCCTCGGTGAAGACCGAATGGCCCAGCGCCTGCGCCGTGAAGCCTCCCTCCGGCGCTTCCTCGACAACGAAGATGATCTCCCGCATGGCCCGCCTCCTTGCTCACCCCACGCCTCCCCCATTCTAGATCCCCCGCCTCCCTCGTACGGCCGACCACAAACCTGTCGGACCACTACCCCACAGGCCCACTCCAGCCTTCCCCCCACCCAACCCTGCGGGGCTGCCTGGGTGCGCGGGCCTCCAGGCCCGCTCTGGTCTTTCCCCCCTCCCATCCTGCGGGGCTGCAGCCCCGCGGTCCCCGCCCGGCCCGCATCCGCTCTGGCCGCCGACCGTCGTCGTTTCACTGTCGTGCCGGTAATGCAGTTCACGCAAGCCGGGCCATCTTTTGATCCAAGACAGCGTGAACTTTCCTCCAGATATCACGCTCGTTTTCCCGTATCCACTGCCGCTCCTCCTTCTTGGTCAGTGTTTTCAGAAGTGGGTCCGGCAGACAATGAGGCAGGTGAAACGCAATGGCAACGAACCTATCTTTGCCTTGCGGTCCCTGCACCCGGTGCACCTTGAAGCGGAGCTGGTTCGCAAGCCGGAAAGGGGGCTTGTGTTCATCCCATTTCTTCACGTTGTGGAACTTCCCAGTCACTGGGTAGTTTGCGAGATGGCGCGGCGCGGCGTCACCCCCCGGGAGGGGTTTGTAGCCCATAGACGTCAGCCAGGCGATCTTCACTTCTGCGAGTTCTTTCATGGCCGCGGCCCACGTCTCGTGCTCCGTCCTCGACTTCCAAAGAAGAAGCCGGTCCTGGTCTTTTCCGATGGCGTGAGGCCAGTCCAGCTTGAGCGATCGCTCCAAATCCGCGCTCACCTCTGACGCTACGGTGGTTGCGTCGTCGAGGCCCACCAGGGCTCTACCGTCGTCACCTATCAGTTCGATCGAGCCAAAGCCGTTGCGCGACCGCCCGCCGATACACCCGAAGAGGTGAACAAGCTTCAGGACCTTTTCGAGCCATTCGCCATCGCCGTCGGTGCCGTCTCTCCACGAAAGCGTCAAGCACGCTTCCTGTGGCGGGTGTGCGGCCAGTGCCGGGGGATGCGTTTGCCCCTTCGGGCCCAAGGGGCCGTACCCGAGGTAGAGGAGCGAGCCGATCATGGCGCCCTTCCCGCCGGGGCCAGCTTTCATTCCTGGCTTCGCGTCGACCTTAGGGTGCAGCACTGGATCGCCTGCTTTTAGCGCTTTCTCCTTGCCGCTGGTATCCGAAGGGTTCGGCATTGCGGTCAACGCCACCGAGATCCGCGATCGAAGGGCCCAGCTTCGCTTCTGGCCGCTTTGAGGGCGGGTGAGCCAGGCGTGGCCCCAAAGTACGCCCTCGGCCTCGCGCAGCTCATTCTCGTCGTAGTTGACCTGGCGAGCATAGGCGACGCGCCACCACTGGCGCAGGAGCGCCTTGAACGGTGGCGTGCGCCATTCGCTGCTCTGGTCCGCACCTCCAAGAAAGGCGGGGGTGACCAGTCGAATCGTCACGGTCTTGCTGTTCACGAACCGCCCCCTTTCTGAACGAGTTCCCAGAAAACGGTCTGCTTGCGCACTTTGCTCGCCAGCCAGCCGACGGTTTTGACCTTGTTCCAAAGGGCAGCCGCAAGTCCCGCCGCTGCCGGGTGCTTGCGCTGGCGACAAAGCTCATTCACCACCCGTTCCACTTGAGCCCCCTCCGTGGCTGGGTTCTTGAGGCTTTGCATGAGCTGGCCAATTTGCTCAAGTTCAGGGGGCATGGCGGCGGGGCCTTCGGGCTGGACAGCGTCTCGCGTCTCATGAGCCGATGAGGGATGCTGTTCGTTGGCCGGACCAGGTTTGCCAGCGGCAAAGGTCGCGGCTGCCGCGCCGAGAGTGGAGGTACTCATCCTCCCATACCCCACCGCGGTCTTGGCGCCGAAGCCGAGCCAGTCGAAGGCGAACTCCAGGGCCGCCTGGACGAGGCGCTGCCAGCGCGGGGTGCCGTTTTCTTCCGCCTCGAAGTAGTGGCGAACCGGCGCGGGCCAGTTGAGGGGCGGGCGGAAGCGAACGATGAAGGTGAAGGTGGTGCCGGGCGGGAGGGTGAGGAAGTAGATCGGCACCGGGCTGCCCCAGTCCCCGGGAGGCTGGCCCCGCTCGCAAGAATGCCCGTAGCCAGGGTGGAGGGGGAAGTCGCGATTGACCTCCCCACCGGGAGGCTGGCGCGGCTGGTAGTAATGCCCGTAGTGGGGGTTCATGATGTCGATGCGGAGCTTGCCGTCTTTGGGCTCGGGGATGACGTCCCAGAACTCCAGAGCGCCGCGGGTGTGAATCTTTCTAGTTTCATCGGCTGGCTTTCGCTCGGGTTGGAGGCATCTCAGCACGCGATCTACGGGCGAGTTCGGTGCATCTTTCTCTTTCGGGCAGGCCAGATCGACGTAGTGGTCCAAGAGGTCGCGTTGCTCGCCGATGAGCCCCTGAGTTTGCTTTTGGAAGGCCTCCCGCCAGCGACCGCGCTCCTTGCCAATCGGCTTCGGGTCGTTGTCGTTGACGACGAAGTAGGCGCTGTTGGCGTCGAAGCCGAACAGCCACCAGATGGCCGGGACCGTCCACCCCTGGCTGTCGGTCTCGAACAACGCCAGCTCCTCCGCCGCCCGCCGCAGCACCCCCTTCACCGAGCTGCCGGGCAGGTACGGCACGCCATAGGGGTCGAGAAAGGCGAAGCCGTTTTCCAGCGGGTGCTCGATGCCGAGGCCGGTGGTGAACGGGGCGGTGGCGACCCCTGTTTCGATCAACGCCTCGCCGCGCGCGGCCACCACTTTTTGGCGAGCAGCGAGATGCGCGCTGGCCTGCACTGCACACGGTGCTAGTTCAGGCAAGCCGACCAAATTGAACTCGGCAAAGCGCGCTATGTCTTCTCGGGGCGCACCTGAAAACACGCAAAAGAGGAAGTTGTGCCGAGCCTCGTTGTCGATCTCTCCAAGATCAGTTCCCTCCTCTCGCTTCTGTTTTCTCTTCTGAATTTCGTCCTCCAGTTTCTTTCTCTTCTTCGAGTCTGGTTCCTTGGCCAATTTGCTTTCAAGAAGGGCTATCCGGGAGTCTTCGACCTCACGCGTCCACCAGCCCGCGAAGTACAAACGAAACCAGTGCCCCGGAGGGATGCCTCGTGCCTTGGGGAGTTGCCTGACCACGTAGTGGGGCGCTGCGAAGGTCATGGCTGCCCTCCTGTGGTTGCCTTGGTTCGCCCCGTCCTCTCGGCTGCCGCCAGTTGGCGGATCCAGCGCAGGATAGCGAGGGCCTCCTGCGTCGCTCGCATGTACCCCTCGCTGCTGCGGTCAGGCGCTGTCAGAGCCTGCACCGCAGTTGGGAAATCTCCCTTGGTGATGAACGAACCACAGACATCTTGGCGCGCAAGCCAGACTAAGATATGAGAAAGAAGGTCCTTGTAGTGCTTCTCGTCGGACTTGGATTGCATGAATGCAAGCGTTTGCAGCAACCCATTGCCCATGACCAGCGAAGGGGCGGCCTTCGCCAACTTCTCGTACTTCTCGGAACAGCCGGACACACGCTCCCACGCATAGGCAGCGCGCTTCTGTTCGAGACTCTGGGACATGGCTTCCTCCCCTACTCGACGATCCGCGCCACGACGAGACCGCGACCGGACGTGGCGTCGCCGCCGATCTGCACGACTTTCTCGTGCAGCGCATTCCTCAACAGAGCAAGGATTTCTTTCGCGTTCTTCGGTTTGGTTGAGCTCTCTTTGTCTGAGCCCTCGCCGCGCTTGACCCGTTGCCGCGAGGTCATGACGAGGGAGTGGAAGATGGCTTCAGGCGGTACGTTTTCGGTGTAGAAAAGGCCCCCGTCGTCCGCCGTGCCCGACTCATCGCTGATACGCACGTGCGGCTCCACGGTGGTGGCGTTGTTGACGAAGTAGTCGAAGCGGGTGTCGCTCAGGACCACCAGGTGCTTTCCGAGCTTGCTGCGGAAGTGCGCGTAGCTCTGGTCGGCAGGAATCGCCTGCTCGGCCAGCCAGCTTGCCACCTTGCCAAGCTGTTCTTTCGCGGAGCTCTCGGGGATCACCGTGAACTGGAAGGACTCCAGGATGATCGTATCCACCTCCCGACCGTCGAGTTTCGCTTTGACGGTCAGGCCGGAGTTGGCATGCGCGACACAGACATCGTCGTCCGATGGGGCAGGCACCGACCACCCTACAGCGAGCCCGGCGAGCTCGGCCGCCCGCTTGAGCCGGGCCAGCGCGGTCGGGCAGGTGGCGTAGACGAAGGACTCCCGCAGGGAGCGCACGGGAAAGGCCACCACCTGGGCATCAGAGAAGGCGACGGCGCCGGCGTGATCGGAAGCTTCGGCCTCGGGGCCGAAGATTTGATTGGTAAGACGTTTCGCTGCATCGCGATCGTTGCCGTTGGCCTCGAGCTGGGCGGCGAGAAACTGGTCTCGCAGCGCCCCCTTGATGCCCGATCCAGCGAACAGCGGGTGGCCGGTGTGGCGCTCCCGCTGGATCGGGTTGTCGACGACGCCGAGGGCCTGGCCCGCACCCATGTGGACCGGGCTGACGCAGTACAGGAACATCAAGGCTTTTTGTTCGAACATTTATCCCTCCTTCTCTGCCGTCTCGTGCGGCCACCGGCCGACGAGAATGTTGTTGAACCCTTCTGCCTTTCGTTGCTTCCAGACGGCGTCGTAGCGGTCGCTGCCGGATCGCTGGGTCAGCTCGTCGCAGATGAGATCCCAGAGGTTGTCAAGGTATCGATGCACGTCGCCATCGACGTCCTCGAGGTAGTACACACTGCCCGCCGGCACCGCCCGCTGCGCTGGCTTCGGCTTGTGTGCAGGCAGATCCCACCCGGAGACGACCTGCGCCCGCGGCACCGCGGCGCAGGCAAGGCGGGCCGAGAAGCCGTCGCATTCAATGCGGTAGGTGCCGTCGTCGTCGCGGCGTGTCCCAGGCAGCAGCCAGCCTTGCGGGAGAATCCCCGGGGTCAGGAGGACGAGCGCCAGTCGCCGGCTCTCGACCTTCGGCGGCTTCCAGGGAGTTGCGGGGAGGCAGGACACACTGGCCCCCCGGCCGTCGCCGCCCAGGCGCACCAGCTTCACGGGCTCGAGCAGTACGGCTGGGCAGCCCTCAATCTCCACAGCGAAGCCGACGCCGCGGCAGGGGGCCGCCGCCTGGGTGGTGTAAAGGTGCCCTGCTTCAGTGGTGTAGGAGTCGCGATTGCGTCCAATACCGAGACGGAAGTCATCGTCCCACAGGTCTCTGCGATGGACAAGCTGCTCCGGCTCGGGGGTTTTCCCTTCGAGGTAGGCGCTCATCCCCGCCGCCCGCAGCCACCAGTCCGAGCCAGGTTTGGCGAGTCTCGGCGCGGCGAGCACCGGCACCGCCGCGGTCGGCCCGCCGTGCACCGACGCCGCCAGCGGCACGGGCCGCAGGCGCCAAGCCCGCTCCGCCACCGGCTTCAGCGCATCTTTTTTGCATGGCCGGTGCGCGGGTGGGGTTTTCGCGCTCACCACGAGGTCGGCAGGAAAGGGGAAGAGGAGCTCCACGCCGTCGCCCATCGAGCGCGCCAGCGTGGCGCAGGCGAGGCGGAAGCTGCCCGGCTCCCACGGTGTCCCGAGGACCTTGGCCAGCACCGGGTCGCAGTGCTCGGCGCCTTCATCGGTGAAGCGCCCGAGCTCCACCCCGGATCGGGCGAGGAGCGCCGACCGCAGCGCCCCGGAAAACACCGAGGGCCACGGCGGCATCAAGGCTTCGGCGTGGTCGCCGGGACCGCCGAAGTCGCGGTTGCCCCGCAGGTACAGCACGTCCAGGGGTTCGAGGTACAGCCAGGTGCTCATGCCTCACCTCCCCTCTCTCGGCGGGATGCGACTGGCGGCGTCGGCGCCCGGCCCTCCCGCGCCAAAAACTCCGCCACGGTGAGCAGGTCGGCCAGGTGCTCCGGCACCGACGACCACGCCCGCGCGCCGTTCGGGCGCGGCTGGCACTGGCGCAGGGCCACCGCCACCATGTCGCCGGCCAAGCTGGCGGCTGGATCCTCGTCGGGCGCGAGGAGATGGCCGTACCCCTCCTCCCGGTAGTCCTTGGCGTCCATCCCTTGGCGCCGAAGCTGCCACGCCAGGGTCTTGGCCAGCATCTCCCGATACGCGGCGAGCTGATCCTTGCCGCTCCCTTCGGGCCACGACGGCAGATCTTCGAGCCACTCCAGGGCGTGGTAGACGGCGCGGCGCGACACGAAGGGCAGGCCCAGATTGTCGCGCAGGCGCAGGAGGACGCCCATCGGCGTCACCAGGTTCTGGGTGAGGAGGGTCCAACGGTCGGCGATGTACGGCACGTCGCGGTGGTCGTCCGGGTCGAGGTGGTCGAGCTTGACACCGCCAAACCCCCACGACGCCGTGTACGAGGCCTCGCCCCCGCCGCGCTTCGCGAGCACGATGGAAAAACTGTTGCGGCCGTTGTCCTTGGCTGCCTTCTCGGCGAGGCGCAGGCGGCGCAGCACCGCCTGCAGCGGGGCCTGGTGGTGGGCCACCACGGCCCCCATGGAGGCGGTGGCGCGACCACCCATGGCCCGGAAGATCTTGAGAATTCTTCGATTGCGACCGTCTTCGGGACGCTTGCTGTGATCGATGCCCACGTACCCTGAGCCGATGTCGCCGAGGAACGCCCCGAGCTGGCGGTACAGCTCCCACACGCTGTCCTTTTCTCCTGCCGGCACGATGCCGGAAAAAGCGCACCGCAACGCAAACATGCAGGGCAGCAAGTCATCAACCGCCACCATGGCCAGGGCGTCGTCCCCACCGGAGTAAATAAGGCGCCCCAGGAAGAGTCGCTCCACCACCCAACGAGCGGTTTCGAGCGCGAAGCTGCTCATGGCGCCCGAGAGTGCCGCGTGGAACGCCGGGCTCGGGGGACGGGGGCACGCCAGCACACGCCGCACGGGGTCGTCGTCGCGCGTGTGGTGTCTCGCCAGCCAACCTGCCAGCTCCGAGTGCCAGAGTTCTTCGAGCCGCAACATGAGCGCAGGGTCGCCGGAGAGCCACTTGCCCGCCTGGTCCCCATCCATCAGGATCATCCCGTAGTAGCGCTCGGGCGAACTGCCGAAAGCCTGCCTCCACAGCCGAGCGAGTTCGGTCTCCGATGGACCTTCATGCTCTTCCGCCCCATCTTTCGCGCTATTGGCGGCCGCCCCCTCCTTGACGCGATCGAAGAGCTCAGGGAGTGCTCGGCAGACAGCTTTCACCTTCCCGTCTTCGTTTTCGATCCTGTCGGATAGCTTTTTGGGCAGGACGCTCCAGGCGTCATCAGCGAGCGCCCTTTCGGCATGCTCCGCGAGCTTTTCGAAGGCGTGCTGGCGCCTGGCAAAAGCAGCCGAATTCTCGGCCGGCCAAGGACGCAACGGCAAGGTGGCGAGGTCAGGCGCCAGCGCCATGGTGTGGGTCGACACGGTGAAGCGGGCGACTTGCGTGGAACGAGTCCGGCGCTCGTCGACAGGCTCGCCCGCGGTCTCCGTGTGTTTGGCCTGCTCGATCCACCTGCCGGCCATATCTGCAAAACGCCGTGTCCACAGCCGCTTGGTGGCGCACAGGGCACACAGATGCTCGCCAGACTTGGCGAGAACATGGTCGCGCTCGGCCACCTTCGTCCACAGGGTCTTGCCGCGCTTGTTCGTCGGCAACTCGAACTTGCGCCGCGGCCGAGCTTTGCGTGACTCTTCCTCGGTGGGCTGGTCGTCGCCGGGCCCGCGCAGCCACTCCCGTTCCCCGCAGACGGTGCATCGGTACCCTTCCTCGCGAACCTGAGCGAACTGCCGCGCGGCCTTGCACGCCGCGTGAACCCGCTCGGCAAGCTCGAGCAACGCCGGGTAGAGCGTGCCGGGGTTGGGCTCGTAGCGCAGGGTGACGGCACCGGCCTCCATTCCAGCGGCCTGCCTGCCTTGCGAAACTTTGCTGAGTGCCTGCCAGAACTCGGATCCCAAGAATCCGGGGTTGTCAACTGGCCCGAAGAACATGCGCAAGGCCTCAGCCAGGCCAAAGGGGTCGAGGGGCGATCCGACCCACGTGGGTTGCTCCGGAGTGTCTTTGGCCCGCTCATGGGCCGGCGACGACAGCAGTTCTCTGAACGGCACGGCCGCCCAGTAGACCTCCGGGAAGTCCCGAAGCTGGTCGGCCAACTGGCCCTTCACGTCCTCGGTAAGGGGGCCGGCCTCGGCGATACGATAGAGTTCGCAAACCGTTTCGTCGGCTTGCCTGCGGACCCACGAACGCACCCCCTCGACGACCGCCGAGGCCAGGGCGCGCGCCTGGCTCGCCGGCACCACGGCCACAAAGCGGTTGGGCAGGCACGGCGAGAACAGCGGGTTTGAATCGGTGCGCCAGTGCATCCAGTCCGGGGTGGCAGGGTTCTTGCGGTCGTTCGGCAGGCGGACTCCTTGCTCCTCGAGCCAGACATCCACCAGCGGGACGCCCAACAGCGAGGGGAAGACGACGGCGTCGGGACCGAGCTTCGCGGCTACCGGCTTCATCGCCTCCCAGGTCAGGCAAGACAGCAGGTGCGAGCCGGCCCAGAGATCGGAGGTCGTGCGGCTCTGCTCAATGAACCCCTGCACCGGCCCGATCGAGACGACCAGCAAGGCGGGGTTCTCGTCGGGGTCGGCTGCCAGAGCTCCGGCGAAGGCCGAGGCGAGTGCGTTGTGCTCCCAGATGGAATGGTCGGGCACCCGCGAGTCCGCGGGCAGCAATCGCCAAACCGGCCCGAGTCCGAGCTCCTCCGGGGGGCTGACCGGGCCGAGGCGCCACAGCGCCAGCACGGCGCGGCGCAGCGCCTGCACCGTGGCAGCCAGCTCCTTGCCCACTTCGGCCGGCAGACAGGCCGCGTCAAGTACACGTTCGTCGAGGGCGACCTCGCGCAACACACCCTCCGGCACTTCCCGTGCTGCCACGAGGCTGAGATCCGAGGTTGCGCCGGCGAGCAGCCCCTCCATGCGCTCGGACGCCCCCTTGACGATGCGCCCGGATGTCGTGACGTAGACGTCACCCAGGTTGTAGTGGTCGCCGCCAAGGGGATGCACGAGTTCGGCGCCGGTTCGCGACCAGAACAGAACATGGCGATCGAACCCCTTGTCTTCCTTGGGCAAGGGCCATTGTGGGCGGTCGCTGGCAGCAGCCCACCTGTCCGCTAGCTTCGCTATTCGAGCGAGGTCCCGCGAGAGTTCTTCCGAGCCGAGGCAGTATTGCCGCAATCGTGCCGCCGTGCCCCCTTCGTGGCCCTCGCGGGCGCGCGCCAGGATGAGCGCCTTTTCCGGTGGATCATGCAGCCATGCGGCCAGCTTGGCTTGCCAGAGCTTGAGATCAGGCTCGCTCATGGCATCCTCCATCTCAGTGTTGTCCTTGCTGGGGCGCGACACAGTGGGTTTCGCATCAGGTCCTCCATTCGCTGTCGTCCCCGAGACAGGTCTGGCGGGCGAGGGGATCTGCTCGGGATTTGTTGGCTCGGAGCCGTTGCGGCTCCACAACGCGGCGTAAAAGAAAGATAGGCGGTAGGTGCCACGGATGTCAAGATGCCGGCTCCGGCCGGCGCCCGCGGCCCCGGCACGGCTTGCAGGCACCGGCGGGTTTGCCTACCCTTGCGGCCTCGGAGGGCGACGAGCCGATGGGACACCGTCGAGAGTGCGTTCTGGCGACCACGGGCACGAGCATCCTGACCAACCTCGAGGAGCTCCAGGCGGCTCGGGACTGGGCGACGTGGCTCGAGCGACAGCCGGCTGGCGAAAGGGCGGCGCTGACGGACGACCGCGTTCACATCGAGAACGCCTGCCGCCACGCGGCGCGCGGCGCCTGGGAAGACTCCGGCGCCACCCTTGCGGAACTGCGAGGGCAGCCGCGGTTGCTGGGCGCCGAGGTCGGCAGCTTCGTGGCGCTGCGCGCGGAAAGCGCCTACGCGGCCGTGCGCGAGATCGTCCTGCTGTACAGCGATACGAGCCAGGGTGAGGCGGCGGCGCTCATCCTCCGCGCCCTCATGTCCAGGCGGTTCGGTATCGTCGCGGAGGTCCGTCGGATTCCGTCGTTGCAGGATGCGAATCCCTCCCAGTTCAAGGTAGCCGGCCTGAGGAACCTCGTGCGCGAACTGGCCAGCCAGGTGGCCCGTCGCGGGTCCGACGCGGTCGTCATCGATGCCACGGGTGGGTACAAGGCGCAGGTGGCGATGGCTGTGCTGTTCGGACAGGCGTACGGAATCCCGGTGGTTTACAGGTTCGAGCGCTTCGCCGAAATCATCGAGTTCCCCCCGATGCCGTTTAGCTTCGATCTCGGCACCGTCGAGACCATCCACGACTTGCTGGAGCTGGAGGTGATCAGCCCCGAAGCCCTCGAGCGGCGCCTTGGGCGACCCCTGACCGAGGCGAACCAGACCTTTGCGGCAGTCCAGGCGATGCTGCGAGGCGTCGTCGACTCGAACGGCCAGGACGCCTTCGCGCCCTCGCCGTTCGGCCAGCTCGCGCTGGAGGTCTGGCGCCATCGTCAGGCCGTACGCCCCTGACCAAACGCAACCCGTCCGAAGCCGAGAGTGGCGCCCTTGCCGACGTGCAGCAGTGGCGCGAGTCTCAGCAGCGGCCAGAACACCTCCCAGCCGGTCGAGTACTCGATGGAGCCCACGATCCCGGCCAGCGCCATCGATTGCGCTTGCCGCGCCGAGTAACGGCGGAGCCTCACGAGCTGAGTACTGTCCGCCACGATCCCTACGACCCTCGCCAGCGCCAGACGGGCCGGCGCAATCGGCTCCACAGCAACTCCCAGCCAGGCGAGGATGGCGAGCCTCGCTCGCCGCTCGACAGCCTTGACCAGCAGTGGAAACGGGGGGGCCGCGCTGACGGCCTCACCGCCGTGCACGAGGCGCAGCGGCGACACCAGATCGACCACAAGCGATTGCCCCTCCGGCGGCTGCGGTGGACACAGCTCGGTCAGACGACGCGGCTGCGCCTGCCGCAGTTCCTCGAGAGCGCGGAGCCGCTGTCTCGCCCGCCCCAGCCCGCGCGCGGCCGCCAGTTCGAGCGCCACCCGCCATTGCCACGCGGCAGACACGGCCGGCCCGAACAGGCGGATCGTGACATCGAGCGAGTCGGGGCGCCTCAGGCACTCCAGGATCCAGGACGGCGTCCGGTACTCGGGACCCCGTTCCCCGTCCCCGCGTGTCGGTTGCCAGATTCTCAGAAACCCACACTCGTCCTTGAATCGGCACCTCTCGCACGGCCGTGAGGGCGTCGCGCACATGACCTGGCGGAGGGCGCTTCCGAGGGCCGAGCGCAACTCGTTCGCCCACCACGCCTCGTCGCGCATGGCCTCGCCGTTCACGGGCGCGAGGCGGGAGGAAATCTCACAGACGTGCACATCGAGGAGCGACTGCCAGGCCTGACTGTCGAGAATCATGCGGCGGCCCCCTCAGCAGCGTCCCAGTGTACTGCGGCGGGGCGCGATCCGCGCCACTCGTCGACGCGTCCCCGGGAACTGCCCTCGGGCTGTGGACCCACACGGGCCAGCTTCTTCCGTGCCCCCGCCCACCCTGCGGGGCTGCGACCCCGCGGCCCGCCCCCGCCCGCACCTTCTTTCGCCTCCCTCACTGCGGGGCTGCTTGGAACCGGTGGTTGCGGGCGTGGTTGATGTGGGGAGGGGTGCGGGGCGGGGAGAGTCGGGGTACGATGCCTCCAGGTAGAGATCGTCCTCATGCTGAAGACCGGAAATCTCGTCGGCCACGTCCGCCTCGGCGCGCTGCTCGGCTCGGGCGGGATGGGCGAGGTGTGGGAGGCCACCGACGAGCGCCTGGGGCGGCGCGTCGCGGTCAAGGCGATCCGCCACGACCGCCACGCGGGCGCCAGCTCGCGCGCCCGCTTCGCCCGCGAGGCCCGCATCCTGTCCCAGCTCGAGCACCAGAACATTTGCCGCCTGTACGAGTTCATCGAGGGCGAGGCGTACGACGTGCTGGTCATGGAGCGCGTCGGCGGCACGACGCTCGAGCAGGCGGTGCGGGACGGGTTACGCCCGGCCGAGCGGCTCGACATCGCCCAGGGGGTGTGCTCGGCGCTCGTCGCCGCCCACTCGCTCGGCATCGTGCACCGGGACCTCAAGCCCGAGAACGTGATGCTGGCCGAGGACGGGACGGCCAAGGTGCTCGACTTCGGCCTCGCCCGCAGGTTCGGCGACAGCCCGGTGGCGGCGGCCGACAGCGGGGCGATGGCTGCCGACCGACTCGAGCCCGGCGCCACGTTGATGGACGGGGCGTTGACGAACGCCGGGGATGTCGTGGGCACCCCTCGCTACATGAGTCCGGAACAGGCCTGCGGAGAGACGGCCACCGCCGCCAGCGACATGTTCGCGTTCGGCTTGCTGCTGTTCGAGGTGTACACGGGCAAGGCGCCGTACGACTCCGACGACGCCCTCGAGGTCCTCCAGCGGGCGCGCTGGGGCGACGTCCCCGAGATCAAGGGCGTCGACCGCCAGATCGCCAGCCTCATCCGGGAGCTGGTGGACCTCGTGCCGCAGCGGCGGCCGACGGCCGCGGCGGTCCTCGAACGGCTGCGCCGCCTGCGGGCGCGGCCGATGCGCCGGCTGCGCGCCGCGGCAGTGACCGTGACCGCGGCGAGCCTGTTGGCCGGCACGGTTTTCTCCCTTCTCGGCCTCGCCCGCGCCCGCCGTGAGGCCGCCCTGGCCGGTGCCACCACCGATTTTCTCGTGCAGCTCTTCGCCGCCACCGACCCGGAGCGCGAAGCGGGCGGCCGGGTCACCGCCCGCGAGCTGCTCGATCGCGGCACGGAGCGGGCCCGCAGCGGTCTCGCCGGCCAGCCGGCCACCAAGGCACGGCTTCTGACCACGCTCGGCCGCATTCACAACAACCTCGGGATGCCAGACAAGGCATGCCTTCTCCTCGAGGAGTCCCTGGCGCTCCAGGAGAGACTCTCAGGCCGCGACGACGCCGCCGTGCTGCCGGTCCTCCTGCCGCTCGCCTCGGCGTACGCCGACCAGGGGATGCTCGAGCGCGCCCGCGACACCTACGAGCGCGCCGGCGTGCTCGCCCGCCGCCACGGCAAGCGGCAGCGGGAGGCTGACGCGCTCATCGGGCTCGCCAGCACCGAGGCTCGCCTCGGCAGGGCCGCGCAGGCGGAGGCCACGGGTCGTGCCGCCCTGAGCCTCGCGGAGGCGGCGTACGGCCCCGACGCCCGCCAGTTCGCGGCAGCCGCCAGCAACCTCGCCGTGACGCTGCTCGACCGCGGGCAACCGGCGGCGGCGGAGCCGCTGCTCGTCCAGGCCCTGGCGACGCTCGACCGTCTCGACGCCCCGGACAGCCCGGACACCGCCCGCGTCGTGCTGAACCTCGCCACTGCCCGCAAGGATATGGGGCACTTCGCCGATGCAGAGACCCTCTACCGGCGCTCGCTCGACAGCCTCGAGCGGCGCTTCGGTCCCTCCCACCCGCAGACCGCGCTGGCGTGCAACGATCTCGGCGTGGTGCTCTTCGAACTCGGCCGCCTCGCCGAGGCCGAGGCCGAGTACCGGCGGGCCGTGGACATCGGCGAACGGGCGCTCGGACAAGCGCATCCGGTGGTGGCGATGCTCCGCTCCAACCTCGGAGAGGCCGTCGATCGGCAAGGCCGGTGCGCCGAGGCCGAGCCTATCCTTCGCCAGGCGCTGGAGGCCGAACGGGCCGGTTTCGGTCCCAAGCATCCGGCGGTGGCCGAGACGTTGCGGGCACTCGGCGTCGCCGTCGCCGCCTGCGCCCGCCCGACCGAGGCCGAGCCGCTGCTGCTCCAGTCGCTGGCGATGCGTGAGGCGCTCGCCGGTGCCGACCATCCCGAAGTCGCCGCGACGCTCGCCGACCTCGGGCGCTTCTACCACGCGCAGGGGCGGGCGACGGAGGCCCTGGTGGCGCTGGGCCGCGCCGCGGCGATCCTCGAGGCGACACTCGGGGCCGACCACCCCCGCACGGTGAAGGTGCGCGCGGCCCTGGCCGACGCAGCCGCTGCCGGCCCCGAGCCCGGGCGGTCCTGACATCACGCGAGCCGGGCGTGTACCATTCCCGCGGGTCCGAACATGCGACGAGCCACGTCCCGCCCCCGCACCCAGCACCCCGCCCGCGGGGCGAGCCGGAGCGCACCGTGAGCGGCGCCGTGCCGCCCGAGGCCGGTGTGCCGACGGGCGCGGAGCCGCGGCTGGTCGCCGTCGGCGGCGGCAAGGGCGGCATCGGCAAGAGCGTGCTCGCCGCCCTGTTCGGCATCGAGTGCGCCCGCCGCGGCCTGTCGACCGTGCTTCTCGATTGCGATTTCGGCGGCCCCAACCTGCACAGCCTGCTCGGTATGTCCCACCCCCGGGAGACCGTGTCGGATTTCGTCTTCCGGCGCACCGAGTCCCTCGCCGCTCTCGCGGTGCCCACACCCGTGCCGGGGCTGACGCTCATTTCCGGCCCGAGGAGCGCCACCGCCGACGCGAACTTGCTGCACCAGCAGCGCATCCGTCTCAAGCGCGCGATCGGGACGCTGCACGCCCAGGTCGCCGTCCTCGACCTCGGCGCCGGCACCCACTACGACGTGGTCGACTTCTTCCTCCTTGCCTCGCACGGCGTGCTGGCCGTCACGCCCGAGGCGCTCTCGGTCGAAAACGCGTACCGCTTCCTCAAGGTGGCGTTCCTGCGCCGCATTCGCAACGCCGACCTCGGCGACGACCTCACCCGACTCATCGGGGAGGCCGCCCGCGACGGCAGCGCCGGCGCACGGACCCCGGCCGAGCTGCTGGCGCACGTGGCCCGGCAGGCGCCTGCCGCCGGTCAGCGCCTCGCCCGTCTCATGGAGACGCTCCGGCCGCTCCTCGTGGTCAACCAAGCGCGGACCGCGCAGGACCTCGCCCTGTGCGACGCCATGGCGCAGGCCGCCCGGCGCCTGTTCGGCGTCGGCCTGCAGCCGCTCGGTGTGCTGCACCACTGCGAGACCCTGGCGCGAACCGTGCGGGCACGCTTGCCGGTCCTACCCGAGAACCTCGGTCCGGAGGCCGTCGCCGACGTGGGCCATCTCGTCACCCGCCTGCTGGCCCTTCCGGCTCCGGGGGGCACGCGGTGAGCCGGTGGGATCACCTCGATCCCTGGGAGGTGCTCGGGGTCTCGCCCGAAGCCTCCGTGGAGGAGATCCGCGCCGCCTACGAGAGCCTCGAGCGCGCCCTCGCCCCCGGCTCGCTCGCCGTCTACTCGATCGTCGACCCCGACGAGCAACCGTGCCTGCTGCGCCAGCTCCGCGTCGCCTACCAGCGCGCGCTGCGCGCCGCCGGCGCCTCGGAGCCTGCACCCGCACTCGAGCTCCGTGTCCCCGCCGGCTCCGCTGCCGACTCGCCGCGGCCCGCTCCCCCGCCCCGGTCCGCCGGACCGCCGCCGCTCGCAGCCGCTCTCAACGCCGGCGCCGAGGTTACCGGCGAGCAGATGCGCGCCGTCCGGGAAGGCTGGGGCATGACGGTCGACGCTCTCGCCCGCCGCACCCGCATCCGGCCGCAGTACATCGCCGCGATCGAGGGCGAGGACTTCGCGGCCCTGCCGCAGCGGGTGTTCGCCCGCGGATTCGTCATGACTCTCGCCCGGGAGCTCGGCCTCGACCCCGACCACGCGTGGTCGTGCTTCGAGCGGCGGTGGGCAGCTCGCGGCCCCATCCCGCGACCCGACCTCCCGAAACGGTGACGCCCGCTCGCACCGGCTTCGCCCACCGCCCGCGAGGGGCGGCGGCGCCGGGCAGAACGGAGTACGCTGACGTCCGGAGCGGTTGTCGCTGTCGGAGGTGAAGATGCGTGGACCGATGCTGGTCGTTCTGGTCTTCCTCGTGTGGAGCTGCACCGGGGTGCCCGACGGCGTGCCGACGGTCCGCGGGTTCCAGCTCGAGCGCTACCTCGGCACCTGGTACGAGATCGCCCGTCTCGACCACGCGTTCGAACGCGGGCTCGAGCGTGTCACCGCCACGTACACGCCGCGGGCCGGCGGCGGCATCGTCGTTGCGAATCGCGGCTTCGACGCCGGCACGCGGGCGTGGAGGGAGGCCACAGGCAAGGCCTTCCCGGTCGGCGAACCGGATGAGGGTCGTCTCAAGGTCTCCTTCTTCGGCCCGTTCTACGGCGGCTACAACATCATCGCGCTCGACACCGAGGGCTACGAGTGGGCGATGGTCTGCGGCCCGAGCCGCCGCTACCTCTGGATTCTCGCCCGCACACCCGCGCTCGACCCGGAGGTGCGCGAACGTCTCGTCGCCCGCGCGCGCTCGCTCGGCTTCCCGACCGATCAGCTCATCGCCGTCCGGCACGACTGAGCGTGCAGGCCGCCTCGAGCGCCGGGGGCCCTACCTCGCGGCAGAGCGGGATCGCAGCGGTCGAAACCCGGCCACCCTGGCAAGCGGCACCGAGTACGTGATGCCGCCCCCTCCGTACGGCTCGGCCACGCGCACGTGCGTCGCCGTCACCTCGTGGAGGATCACCCGCGAGGTGCTGCCGTCGCGCATCACCAGCTCGACCATGCGGCCGAGGTGCTCGTCCGCCTGGGAGAGCGGCAGAGGGCGGGATGGCGTCGGCGCCGGCGTCTCTTCGGGGATACCGATCGGCAACTCGGGCAGCGGCGTCGGCGTCGGCTGCGGTATCGCCGGCACCCACGCGGCCTCCGGCGTCGGGCGCGCCTGCACCGCGGCGCGGGCTGCGGCGCCCTGCCGCATTCCCGTGATCGCGGCCGAGGTCATCAGCACGATGATCCCGACGACGAGCCCCCCGAGCCCGGCCAGCGACACTTGCACGGCACGCTTCGTGTCGGGCCAGAACCTGAAGAGGACGTAGACGTTCGCGAACGGCACGAAAAGCACGAGGAGCCCCCATTTGACGCTCACCCGGAACGCCAGCACGAGGGTCATGATCCCGCCGGCCATCATGACCAGGGAGGACACCCAGATCAGGATCATGCCGACGACCGTGCCGAAGCTCATCCGCCGCCTCCCGCGCGCCGCCCGCCAACCACCCGGTGAGCCGGTTCCTCCAGGTCAGCCAGCGCCGTGAGTGCCGACTCCGATTGTCGCACCGATCCGGCAGAGCCGTCACCCCGCCGCGGACGACGAGGCTCGGCCCATGCTGCCCCTCGTCCGGCCCGCACCGAGCGCCGCCCCCCGACTTCACACCCCGCCACGGAGCACGAAAGCGACAGCTCCCACTTCCCCTCTGGGGGCCGCCGGACAGCAACGGCTCTTCCAGCGACCCGCCCTCCGCGAGTTCCCGGGATCCCAAGCCCGCATCGTCTCTTTCCCCCGCCCTCCCTGCGGGGTTGCGGCCCGGTGGCCCCCGCCCACGCCCTCCGCGGCCTCGGTCGCAGGCGTGGTACCTTCGTGTCAGGGACACATCGCGCGCGTGCCGGCGGTGGCCGCCGCCGCGAGCCACGAACGGAACGAGAGGACAACCGACGGCCGGAGGTGCGGTCATGAAGCCAGCTGAAAGAGAACCGATGCGGGCGGTGACGGTGCGGCTCCCTGAAAGCCAGTGGGCGGCGCTGGCCAGCCTGGCGGCCCAGTTCCAGCTGCCGCCGAGCAGGCTCGCGCGGACGCTCCTCGGCCACGCCATCACCGCATTGCAGCGCGGCGACCCCGACCTCGAGCGCGCCGTGCGCACCTCCCGCGACGGATAGGCGGCTGGGGACCGGCGCGTCCGTCGGCGGGGGAGCGGCGCCCACGCGTCGGCACCGACAGGGCGGACGCGCCGCTCGGAAATTGACCCATCCAACGTTTGAGGATCGTGCCCACTCCTGGCACCGTTACCTGCAGCGTGGGCGAGATGCTCGGCGTTGCCGGAGCAAGAACGCTTCGGGGGAGCTGGTGCATGTGATGCGGCACCGGATGCTAGTGAAGGGTCAGTCGATTGGGCCGGTGGCGAGGGTGGTGGGGGTGAGCCGGAACACCGTCAGGGAGGTCTCTCCCGGCCCGAGCCGAGGTGTCGGGAGCTGTGGCCCCGGGGGGCAACCCGTGTGGACGCGGGTAGACGAGCTCGGCTTCGTGCCCTTCGGCCGAACCGGCGGAGAGCTGCTCTTCAACCTGCTCGCCGAACGACACGAGCGGCGTTCGACGCTGATCACCACGAAACTCACTCTTTTCGGGTGGGTCCAGATCCCGAGCAACGAGAAGCTCACGACAGCCCTGCACGATCGACTCGCCAGCCAGAGTCACATCGTCACGACGAAAGGGCCATCGTGTCGGACAAGGAGACAGAAATCGGACGTCGTCGCGCTGCGCGCCTCCCCCCCCGGGGGAGAGGCAGAAGGCAGCAACGACACCGACGAAAGGAGAAACAACAACCCCCACACCAACCCTTCTCAACTACCTCCCAGGGTGGGTCAGCATCCAACCATTGCCCTGGGTCACTTCTCGACCGCTGCAAGCAGCTTAGGCCAGCTGCACCTGCCAGGCCCATGGCCGTCGAGGGTAGAGTCCCCTGACGTGGTGTGCGAGTCGCCCCCCGTTGTCGTCGGGCCTGTGGGAGCTGTGGGAAACGCGAAGCGTTTTCCAAGCGGCTGTGGGAATCGCGTAGCGATTTCGAGAGCCGCGGTAGCTTCCACAGGCGAGTTTGGCGGCGAGCGGCGATGACATGGAAGCGGCCATGGCGCCATCCTTGAGCTAGCAAAGGGCGGATCTTGCGACCCCAGGAGGGCACAATGGCCGTACCGAGCATGACGCCGATCGAATGGCTGCACAAGAGGCTAGCGGACGGAGGTGAGGATCTCCTGCGCGAGATGTTGACCGTGTTCGCCCAAACCCTGATGCATGCAGAGGCCGCAACCCAGTGTGGTGCTGCCGATGCGACGCGGAGCCCCGAGCGCAGCAACCGTCGCAACGGGCATCGGGAGCGCCGGACACCCGGGCGGGGACCATCCTGCTCGCCATCCCGAAACTGCGCGAGGGTGGCTATTTCCCCGAGTGGCTGCTGGATCGCCGCCGACAGGCCGAGCAGGCCCTCACCACCGTGATCGCGGAGAGCTATGTCCTCGGTGTGTCGACGCGTCGGGTCGAGCCGCTCGTGCAGTCGATGGGGCTGACGGGAATCTCCAAGTCGCAGGTCTCCGAGATGGCGCAGAGCCTCGATCCGATCGTCGAGGACTTCCGTTCTCGCCCCTTGGATGCCGGCCCCTACCGTTTCGTCTGGCTTGACGCCCTGGTCATCAAGTGTCGTGAGGGCGGCCGGGTCGTCAACTTCGCCGTGGTCGTCGCCACCGCCGTCAACGCCGAAGGCCACCGCGAGATCCTCGGCGCCGATGTCATCACCCAGGACGACGGCGCCGGCTGGCTCGCCTTCCTCCGGAGCCTGGTCAGCCGCGGGCTCTCCGGTGTCGAGCTTGTCATCTCCGACGCCCACCAGGGGCTTCAGGACGCGGTGGCGGCGACCTTCCCCGGCGCTTCCTGGCAGCGCTGCCGGACGCACTTCATGGTCAACCTCCTGACGCGCGTCCCCAAGGCCCATTGGAACCAGATCTGGTCCAAAAACCCGCTCGAGCGCCTCAACAAGGAGAGCCGCCGCCGCACCGATGTCGTCGGCATCTTCCCCAACCGCGACGCTGCCTTCCGCCTCGTGGGTGCGGTCCTCGCCGAGCAGCACCACGAGTGGGCCGTGGCCCGCCGCTTAATGAGCGCCGACACCCTCGCCCAGCCCCAGCACCCCACCATCCACCAACCCACTCTCCCGAAGGAGGTGAGCCTGTCTGCTATCGCCTGCCTCCACCCGGCGCTCTCGCCTTCATACACCACTTGACCGGACGTGACCGCGCGACGGGTTGCCTCGTTCGACTGCTGGGCGCTGCCGACCGTTTCAATCCGCCCGCCCGGGGGGGGCGCGACCATAGCGGGCGGGCATAGCGGGCACAGCAGGCACAGTTTCAATCCGCGCGCCCGGGGGGGGCGCGACCGGTACCAGGTGGACGTATATTTCCCGTCGAGCCGGTTTCAATCCGCGCGCCCGGGGGGGGCGCGACTATGGGTTGGGGTCGCGCTAGGAGCGTGTTTCGCGGTTTCAATCCGCGCGCCCGGGGGGGCGCGACGGTAGCGTTCGACCGTCTGGCGTCGGCCGGTACGCGTTTCAATCCGCGCGCCCGGGGGGGGCGCGACGCGGCCCAGAGACCGCCACCTGCTGGCACTAACGCGTTTCAATCCGCGCGCCCGGGGGGGGCGCGACCAGCCACCGGTGGGACGGCGAGAGACGGCGCAGCCGTTTCAATCCGCGCGCCCGGGGGGGGCGCGACCACCGGGCGCGGTGGTGGGACTAACTAGCGCAGGCTTCAATCCGCGCGCCCGGGGGGGGCGCGACTGGTGGTGTGGCTGTAGGTATAAGACAGTAGGTGAGTTTCAATCCGCGCGCCCGGGGGGGGGCGCGACTGGTGCCAAGCCGCTGTCATCCACCAGCCCGACATGTTTCAATCCGCGCGCCCGGGGGGGGCGCGACCCGGCGCCGGGTCACACCCCGGCGCCGTGATTGTGTTTCAATCCGCGCGCCCGGGGGGGGCGCGACCCGGCGCCGGGTCACACCCCGGCGCCGTGATTGTGTTTCAATCCGCGCGCCCGGGGGGGGCGCGACGCGCGTCTCTGCAGCGCGCTGATCTCACCGGTGCGTTTCAATCCGCGCGCCCGGGGGGGGCGCGACGTTTGTTGATTGGGTTAGCAGTGGCGCGCGCGCAGTTTCAATCCGCGCGCCCGGGGGGGGCGCGACTGGGCGCCGCGGAGGGCGTGAGTGGATATGACGGCAGTTTCAATCCGCGCGCCCGGGGGGGGCGCGACTCCCGTGTCTTGCGTAGCCCAGCCCGAGGATCTCCGAGTTTCAATCCGCGCGCCCGGGGGGGGCGCGACTTGCATCGTCAATTCTCCCTCTCCCCTCCGTTATCGTTTCAATCCGCGCGCCCGGGGGGGGCGCGACTAGGTATTCCCAGACCTGCCGGGCGCATGCGCATACGTTTCAATCCGCGCGCCCGGGGGGGGCGCGACACGAGCGTTGGCGTTTTTTCTGCCACGCTATCTGTGGTTTCAATCCGCGCGCCCGGGGGGGGCGCGACGTCCGGAATACATGGATGCCTGTCGAGCATACTCGAGTTTCAATCCGCGCGCCCGGGGGGGGCGCGACTCGTAGACGGCCCCGTCTGCATCTACAAACTCATGTTTCAATCCGCGCGCCCGGGGGGGGCGCGACCTCGGGTTGGCTTTTGAATTAGTAGATCGTCTGTACGTTTCAATCCGCGCGCCCGGGGGGGGCGCGACCTGCGGGCGCTCGGCAGATCGTGCCTTGATCTTGCGTTTCAATCCGCGCGCCCGGGGGGGGCGCGACTCTGCCCCCAATATAAGTCCTGGTCCGCCGGTTGTGTTTCAATCCGCGCGCCCGGGGGGGGCGCGACCTCACGGGTGCCAACCTCGAAATTGGCGCTCTTGGGTTTCAATCCGCGCGCCCGGGGGGGGCGCGACCCGCGGCGCCAACCTGGAGCACGCGGACCTTCGAGTTTCAATCCGCGCGCCCGGGGGGGGCGCGACGCCTTTGACACATCCGCTCCCAACCGACGGGAGCGGTTTCAATCCGCGCGCCCGGGGGGGGCGCGACCCATGCGGGTCCCGAGGAGTTCCGGGCCGTACTCGGTTTCAATCCGCGCGCCCGGGGGGGGCGCGACCCAAGGACTGGGCAAACGACGGGTCGAGCGACCAGTTTCAATCCGCGCGCCCGGGGGGGGCGCGACGGTGGGTGGAGCTAGGGGAGATCCCCGTCTCCGTGTTTCAATCCGCGCGCCCGGGGGGGGCGCGACCTCAATGGCCCCGGCTTTTCGCCGGGGCTTGGATGTTTCAATCCGCGCGCCCGGGGGGGGCGCGACATCACCTCGTTGGCGACTTGATCGAGAGGCTCGTGTTTCAATCCGCGCGCCCGGGGGGGGCGCGACAGATTCTCGAGCTCGAGCTGGCTTGCAGCCAGCTCGTTTCAATCCGCGCGCCCGGGGGGGGCGCGACAACGATCTGCATGACGCGTTGTCGAGTATGCTCAAGTTTCAATCCGCGCGCCCGGGGGGGGCGCGACCTCGGTCCCAGACGCACCGGTGTGTCCGAGTGCATGTTTCAATCCGCGCGCCCGGGGGGGGCGCGACGGGGTCCTGCGTGCATGTGGCCCGTAATCGCGCGCGTTTCAATCCGCGCGCCCGGGGGGGGCGCGACCCGGCACCAATATAACGCCCAGTCTGCCGCCTGTGTTTCAATCCGCGCGCCCGGGGGGGGCGCGACCAAGGGGGGGGGTGATGCGCGAGCCCGGCAAGGCAGTTTCAATCCGCGCGCCCGGGGGGGGCGCGACGTCGACGGTTCTGGGACACCCGTCGCGCAAACGAGTGTTTCAATCCGCGCGCCCGGGGGGGGCGCGACTTGCATCGTCAATTCTCCCTCTCCCCTCCGTTATCGTTTCAATCCGCGCGCCCGGGGGGGGCGCGACTAGGTATTCCCAGACCTGCCGGGCGCATGCGCATACGTTTCAATCCGCGCGCCCGGGGGGGGCGCGACCGCACCCCGCGGGCACGATCCCGTGCCCGTCAGCAGTTTCAATCCGCGCGCCCGGGGGGGGCGCGACCTCCGCGATCGGCTTGACGCCGACCGCCTCGTGTTTCAATCCGCGCGCCCGGGGGGGGCGCGACTTCGACGCGTTCGGCGACAGCGTCGAGCCAGTTGTTTCAATCCGCGCGCCCGGGGGGGGCGCGACCGGTGGGCCGCCACCACGCGGGCGGCCGACCGCGGAGTTTCAATCCGCGCGCCCGGGGGGGGCGCGACCGGCGAGGCACCATAGGACCGGCCGCCCGTCCACGTTTCAATCCGCGCGCCCGGGGGGGGCGCGACTTGCGAGGGGCGAGGTTGTGCAATGCCACGTTGAGTTTCAATCCGCGCGCCCGGGGGGGGCGCGACTCAAAACTGTGACCGCTTCGGCCCACCAATTTCTAGTTTCAATCCGCGCGCCCGGGGGGGGCGCGACCAGACAGCCCGGCATTAGCGGCAATGAGCTCCGGTTTCAATCCGCGCGCCCGGGGGGGGCGCGACCACTGACCGAGGAGCGATCGGCGTACGCCCTGGAGTTTCAATCCGCGCGCCCGGGGGGGGCGCGACGACACCACGCGCAGGGGGGAGGTATATTGGGGGCATGTTTCAATCCGCGCGCCCGGGGGGGGCGCGACGAGGCGTATCCGCAGGTTCCCGGCGTTGTCACGTTTCAATCCGCGCGCCCGGGGGGGGCGCGACCTCGTGGTGTTCATTACGTCTACCTACACTCTTGAGTTTCAATCCGCGCGCCCGGGGGGGGCGCGACTGCGGCCGCCGCAAATCTTACAGCCGCATGAAGATCATAGCCCCGTTTCGCGAACCCAACCAGGCTCGCTCGGTTCTCCACGTGCCTTACCGGCAACTAACGATGGATTCTACTGTCAAAGAACTACTTGCGCTTAGCGCGAACAGGCCAGTGTTCGTGTGGTCGCTGGGGGTTCGCGGGAGGGCTGCAGGCGCTCGCTAGCGGGCTTGCCGAAATCCAAGGCCAGTGCAGTCCAGTCTATCACGCCAGCGGCGTTCCCAAATCCCCGATGATCATCCTCACACAACCAGGGGACCCTCCATGTTGATCGCCACCTTGGTGCCGTGGTGCTCGACCCGACGCGCGTAGTTGGCCCCGAGGAAGTAGAACCGCAGGCTGTCCTCCTCGGGCTCGAAGATGTCGAGCAGCCGCAAACGGAGACGCGCCCACTGCTCGGGGTCGACGATGCATTCGAAGACCGAGTTCTGGACGCGCTGTCCGTAGTCACGGCACGCCTTGGCCACATGCCGGAGGCGCCTCGGCCCGCCCGGCTCTTTCGTCGACACGTCGTAGCTGACAACGACCATCATGGCTCGGTCACCTCCAAACGAACGCCGGGTACCCGTCGAGGTCGTCGCGCAGCAGCCGCGCCAGCATCAGCGCCTGGAGGTGGACGAGCATCCCGACCGTCGTGTCCTCGCCCAGAAACGGATGCTTCAGCTCCTCGTTCTTGCGCTCCTGGTACGCCACGAGCACCGCCTTGCGCGTGTCGTCGTCCATGGTCACGCCGCCGGTCTCGCTGCGCACGAAGCCCGCGGCCTGCACCTGCCGGCGGTTGATGAGCGAGAGCACGAGTCGGTCCGCCAGGAAAGGCCGGAACTCCTCGATGAGGTCGAGGGCGAGGCTCGGGCGCCCCGGGCGGTCGCGGTGCAGGAACCCCACCTGCGGGTCCAACCCCACAGCCTCGAGCGCCGAGCGCGCGTCGTGCGTCAGCAACGTGTAGACGAACGACAGGAGCGCGTTGACGTTGTCGAGCGGCGGGCGTCGCGTCCGCTCGCGGAAGAAGAAGGCGTCCTTCTGCGCCACGATGAGATGGTCGAAAACCGCGAAATCCGTGCGTGCCGCGTCGCCCTCGGCACCACGCACGCTCTCGAGGTCCATCGGTCCCTCCAACCGCTCGAGCACCCTGGCAAGGTCATCCACGGCCCCACCTACGGGACCGTCTGCTGCCCCACCCCCGTGGTCGCGCAGGGCACGCTGGAGCACGGTCCGGCAGTTCGCAACCTTGGCCGTGACCATCGCCTGCGCGACGAACGCCGAGTACTCCGCGGCGTCGGCGCGCCGGTACTGCTCCCGGCGCAGCAGCACGTTGCCCGAGACGGGCCCGACGACCCGCGCCAGGAAACGGCCGTGCTCCGAGAGGAAGCTAATCGACACGCCCCGCTCCGAGCACGCCGCCATGAGCTGCGGGCTGGCCGAGACCCGACCGAAGCAGACGATGCCTTCGAGCAGATGGACGGGAAGACGCAGGCGATCCTCCTGTTCGACGCGGACCACGACGGTCTCGCCCTCAGAGGCCAGGTGCGCGCCCTGCGTCGTCACGTACAGGGTGTTGTGGTGGCGCTTCATCGCCGGACTCCCTCCTGGTCCGGGCCGAGCGTGGCCAACACCACGTCGCGCAGGTACCGCCGGGCGGAGCGGCGACGGCTCCCCACATCGGGCCGACAGAGCGCAACGAGCGAGCAGTTTCGGCAGGCAGCAGTCTTGGTGGCGGGCGGGGTCTCGCGCGAGGCGAGCAGCTCGTGGAGACGCAGCGCCGCCGCCTCGGTCCGCTGCCGCAGCGTGTTGTCGAAGACAACATCCAGGCGACGCTGGGGCGCCCCATGGAAGAGCGCCCCGTCCGGCACCACCACAGCCAGCATTTCCTCCAGGCACAGCGCCTGCGCGCAGAGCTGGACCTGGTTGGGGAGCGGGTCCGACACCGTGCCGCGCTTATACTCCACGGGAAACGGGCGCCACAGCCCGCTGGCGCCTTCGAGCGGCACACCCGGAGCCAGGCCATCCTCGGGCTCGGCGTCCTTGAGGTTCGCTGGCAAGCGGTGGAACTCGACGACGTCTGCACGGCCCGAGAGCCCCAGCCTGAACGAGCGGAGCGGCAACCCGCGCGTGATCCGGAGGTGGCCCCGCGTTTCGAACCGCCGGCCGCTCTCGTCCACGCGCTCGTGCAGGTGCGTGCCCTCGATGGTAAGCACGTTGTCGTGCCACACCTGCTCGATGTGGATGAGCGCGCACTGCCGCTCACAAAACGACAGGTGCTGCAAGGCGGAGAGAGGTTGGAGCTGGTCCTCAGCGTACACGCGCCCTCCTCAGCACTTGCGCTCGACCGCAATGCCCTTCTCCCGAAGCCCGGTCTCGTCGACCTTCAGCTCGTAGTCCGAGAACTGGCGGGCCGGCACGTCGGGGTTCTTCCTGACGATCGACACCCGCTCGAACAGCTCGTGGGACGGGGCCCGGCCGAGCTCGTTGTCGTGCTTGAAGACGAGCAGGCCACGCGCCGCCATGCTGCCGGCAGGCCTGGCCGCCGACTGGTCGAACTGGAACGCCGAGGCGAGAGCCTCCCACAGCAACGCGAGATCGGTATCACCGAACCCAGTCTGGGCCGCGAGGAATGGGTTCACGAAACCGTGGGCCACGTAGACCCCGTAGGGAACGGTGAACTTGCGGCCCATCGTCCGCTCCTTCTCGAGGTCGCGTTCGTTCGTGACGGAGCTTCTAGTTATGGCATGTTCCAGGGTCACGATAGGGTCTGCAGATCGGGCGAACGACATCTGCACTGGCCCGCGCACCTGTCCGCAGTTCACCTCGGTGCTCATGACCGCTCCGAACGTCCGAATGTCGAAGAACTCGCGGCACATGAAGTCGACGAGCCGCTTCGCCTTCTCCACCTCTTTCGGCATCTTGCTCCGGTCCTTGGCGCTCCTTGTCTCCGGATCCGGGTGGGCATCCCACGCCTCGGCGTGGAGAGTGTTGAGGACAGCCTTCTCCTGGAAGTAGATGCGAAAGCCCTTCGCAGCCTTCTTGGTCAGAGCAACATAGTTGCGTATCTTCCTCTTGAGACAGACGTCGGTCACGAGGCCGTACCCCGTCTCGGGGTCGATGCGAGGCATGTTCCCGGCGTCGGGGTCGCCGTTGGGGTTGGCGTCCTTGACATCGAAGATGTACACGAAGTCGTAGCGGTTCATGGTTTCCAGTCTCCTCTCTCAGCTCTGGGCGTCTGCGTTCTGATCGGTCTTCCTCGTAAAAAACGCGTTCATCTGGTGGTAGTAGCCAAGGGCAAAAAGGCCCTGCTCCGATAGGCGAAGGTGGGCGGGGATCTCGCCCAGCGGGGCGAGGATCTCCTGCACGAGCTTCTCGCGGTTGACCTTGTGGCCGCCGTCGAGCTTTGCCAGGTGGTGCTGGTAGGTTCGCAGGAGCCTGGGAAACACCGTTGCGGGTGTCGCCGACGCTGAAGCGTAGAAGCGGTCGCGAATTGTCGCGTTGACCTGACCGAGCGCGTCCTGCTGCGTCTTCTCAAGCGCGGCGAAGAGCCGCCCCAGTCGATATGCCGGATCAGGTCGAGATGTGTCGAGACTCATTGGAACCTCCAATCCCAGGTTTCTCACGAGATAGCCCTTGATGACGCAAGCTCTGCCGTAGTTCACCTCGCGGTCGGTCGTGATGCGTCGCATGACCGCCGCAAAGAGGCCCTCGGGGTAGCGAAGACCTGCCACGATCGACTCCAGCAGCGTACCGGGAAGCAGGGGCGGGATTCTCTCGCGATCTGGCTTGCCGTTCTTGCGGGGACAGGTTTGCTCGAGAAGCAGAGAGGCGGGTGGCAACTCGGGTTCGGGCCGCTTAGAGCCCTCACCGAACTGCCGCTCGATCCCGATGTCTGCGTGATGCCGTCTGAGGTTGCCAAGCAGCTCCGCAAGGGTGCCTTTGTGGAAGAAACGCACGGCGATGCGGGCGGGAGTGGGGGCCGCCAGCCCGAGGATGAAGTACGCGGTCGCCTCGGGTTCGTCCTCGAGCTCACCGTAGGCCTCGCGGCCACAGCGCAGTGCCTTGATGAACGCAGCCAGCTTCGCCCGCACCGTATCGTCCTGCGCTCCGGTGCTGTCCAGCGACGCGGAGCCCGACGACAGGAAGGGTAGGAAGATGTCCTCTGTCGGCGAGGGCCGTTCGGTCCAAAAAGCGATGGTGGTCGCCCCGACAACGAGGCGGTGCTTCTCCCGCTTCTTGCCGTCGAGGAGGGCGTTGAGGGCGGTCGCGTAGCGGTGTGCCGCATCTTCGGACGTCGGCGCATTGAGACTCTGGGAAAGACCGTAGGACCAGTACGCGGGCGCGTTGAAACCTGCGATCGTGGCCCCACTGGTTTGCGCGCCCGCCACGCCCTTGGTCTTAGGATGCAACCGTGCTATCGGGGCGGTCTTGCCAGTGACAAGGCACTGACCCTCGGGCCCGGGGTCGGCGGCCTCGAGCTGCTGGTCCCACCACTCCACGATGCGCGGTACTTGGTGGACGAACTGCGTATCGCCTCGAATCTGGAACACTCCATAGCCGGTCTGGACCTCCTCCAAGATCGCAAGGCCCGCAGCAGCTCTCGGATCCCAGCTTTCGAGAAAACGGCAGACCGCCGAGTACTCCGGAGCTCCGATCTCCGATTCGTACCTTAGGTGCCGCTCGCGAAACGACTGGTAAGTGCGAAGCGCGCGCTCCGGGTCTTTCGGCGACCAGCCCAGCAGGTATCCAGGCGCGTCCCACAGAAAACACGGGTTGAGTCCGGATCCCGAGGGCTTCGCACCACCCGGGACCAGCACGCGGCGTGGGCGCGGCCTTCCATCCACGACTTGTCGAGCATCGGCAATCTCCACAAGGTTTCCGTTCTTGTCGATGACGACGACGAACGAGACCTTCTGGTGGCTCTTGCCGAGCGGCGCCACGTCGTAGTCCGGATCGTCCTCCAACCGTTCGAAGAGTTCGTACAGGGCACGCAAGATCACGCCTCACCCCCTTGTCTCTTCGAGCCGGGGCACAGCGATTCGGCCGGCGTCCATCGTTGCGCGGAAGAACCTCGGGACCGCGCGGAGGCGTCGACCCGAGTTGCTCTCGACGACCTCTCCCTTTCTGTCGGGAACGAAGGTGACATCCCACAGCATGAAGCCGAGGTCGCGGCGACCGTTCAGCTCCATCGGCGGCTCAGCAAACTCCTCGCCGTCAGCAAGAAGGCGTACGTTGGCGGGGAACTCCCGACACCCGAGGTACGGGTGGTGAAACCACTGGCCTCTTGCCGCCCGCCTCTTGAAGGCCTCCAGGTGCTTTGCCTCCGGGTGAGCGATGATCAGACCATCGCTACCAGCCGGGTCCAACACATCGACGTGTGCCTCGATCCCAAAGCGGACATCGCGCAGGATCATCGCTGCGCGCTGCTGTCGGTGCTCCTCGACGTGCATCCGGAGCGGAGCGGGACTCCCCCGGATCGCGCCCTCGACGTTGCCTGCGGGGATCGGGCTGTCCACTTCGTTTCGACGAATGTGCGTGAAGCGTATCGGGGCGAGGACGCGAATGCAGTCCACGACCCAGCGCATCTGCGGCTTCCAGTAGATCGCTTCCAGGATGCCGCGGGCGGCGCTCGGCGTCATGACCTCGTAAGAGACTCGTTCGACCTTCATCTCCGGGCGGTTGAACGCCGCATAGTCGCCCCACACCTCAAGCCTTACTCCGTATGCCATGCCACCTCCCTTCGCTCAGATGACGAGTGTCGCCGGAGCAATGTCCTGCCGGTCCAGAACGAGCCCCAGCCGCTCGTCGTAGTACGGGTCCAAGCAAGCCAGGACCGGAAACTTGTCATGAACAAGCTCAATGGCCCGTCCTTGCTCTGCAAGCCACTGGCGCAGAGGGACCTCGACAGTAAAGCGCTGCAGTGCCCTCAAGAGATTCACTGACGGCAGCCTCCAGGGGCTGCGTAGGTCCGTGCAGAGGTCCCTCCCTCGCTCCTGCCACGGGACGATGACTGCCCGACCGGTCTCCTCGATGAGATGGAAGCGATCGGCGCAGGTACGGAAGCCGAAGAGGAACGGGATCTTGGGATTCTGCTGGAGCTTGAACTCGCCGAGGATGCTCTTGGCATCCCACCGCTGCATCTGGTCCCAGTAGTACAGCCGGAAGTAGTGCGCCACAGCGTCGAGCGACAGCAGGTCGTCGTACAGCGGTGGTGTGTGCTCGCCGCCCAGCAGTTGGAGGGTGGCATTGGCGGTATCGCGGAGAAAGCGCTCGGAGTCGGTGTGCTCCGATCGGAACAGGAACAGGGTGCCGACCGACTCTCGACCGTTCCGATTACATCGGCCCGCTGCCTGTGCCACCGAGTCGAGCCCCGCCAGTGAGCGATAGACCACCGGAAAGTCGATGTCGACACCTGCCTCGACAAGCTGCGTGGTCACCACCCGGCAGGGCCGACCCTCACTCAGGTCGCGCCGAACGGTTGCCAGCACCTGGCTGCGGTGCTCGGGGCACATCGCGGCGCTAAGGTGACATGCCCCGTCGCTGGAGTCTATCCGAGCGAACAGCTCCCGCGCGTGCCGACGGGTGTTGACGACACAGAGGACGCGGGGCTCTTCCTGGAGCTTCCTGGCGAGGTCGTCGTCGGAGAGCGCGCCCACGTTCTCGACCCTGACTCGCTTCAGTGCGAGATACAGATGCCTCGGGTCGGGCACGATCTCCCGCACGCCTTCAAGACCGATCTCGAAGCCTTCGCGCCGATGGAGCGCAGGCTGGGTCGCTGTGCAAAGGACCACGGTCGCGCCGTACCTGGCGACGAGCTCCTTCAGTGCTCCGAGGCACGGTGCCAGGAAGTCGATGGGGATCTTCTGAACTTCGTCCAGGATGATCACGGCCCTTGCCAGGTTGTGGAGCTTCCGACACCGACTCGACCGGCTCGCGAACAGCGACTCGTAGAACTGGACCGAGGTTGTCGCGATGAGCGGTGCGTCCCAGTTCTCGGCTGCGAGGCGGCTCGATGCGCTCTCGTCGTCCACATCGGCGGCGCAGTGGTGCTCGACGACGGGGTCCGGAAGTCCATCCTCCACGAGTGGGCTGAAGGCGGCCCGGAAGACGTCAGCGTTCTGCTCGATGATGGTGGTGAACGGGACCACATACACGACCCGCCGCAAGCCGTGTGTGATGCAGTGTTGCAGCGCGAACGACAGCGACGACAGGGTCTTGCCGCCGCCGGTGGGCACAGTGAGCGAGAAGACCCCGGGACTGCAGTTGGCAGCGACGAGGCACGCTTCCCGAACCTGCCTGCGCTGCGCGTCGACAGCCGTACCCGCGGGCCTGATGCCCTCGACGAATGCCGACAAGGCAGTTCCCATTCTGGACAAGATGTCGGAAGGCCAACTTGGGCGGGCCAACGCTCGGCTGCGATCGAGAAATGCCTCCGTATCGAGGAAGTCTGCATCGACCAGGCAGGAAAACAGCATTCGCGTGAAGAAGGCGAAGGAGAAGCCGACTCCTCCTGGGTCTCGGCCGCGGTCCGCGAGTCTCGCCTCGAGCGCCGGCGGCAGCCTCGGTGCACGGATCTGCGGGAGGTGGGCCAGGCCATGCGCCCAGGCCGGCAGAGTCTTCCTCAACCTCGCATCGAGGCTCGGACCATCGCCGATCGTGTCGAGAAGACCCGCGTGGTGTCCGGCCACAGCGTGCGCCAAAAGATGCCCGAGTACCGGGTAGCTCATGACCGCATGTTGGGCTCCCGCGCTCGTGTGATCGACCTTGCCCCGAAGCTCGGCGCTGTGATAGTCGCTCGAAGAGGACCTCTTGAGGTAGGCCTGAAAATCTGCGGAGTACTTGCCCAGGTCGTGCCACAGGCCAGCGAGGTACGCCCACTCGCCCGCACAAAACGGCTCCGCAAAGCCCCTCGCCCGCTCTGCCACAGCGAGGAGGTGGTCGATCAAGCGGTGCCAGTCCCCACCATCGCCTGCACTGTGTGCCCAAAACGAATCGTGGCCCCAGCCGTCCGGTTCGCTCCGAGTTCGATCTCCGCCATCGATGTCAGCGCCGGGAGAGCGCGAGGCATCGGCGTTACGGTCACGAGGCATCGTCCACCTCGGGAGGCTGTTCAGACGGTGTGCGGCGGTCTTCGTGGTACCCCTCTCCCGCTTCGCGATGCTCCCTTGCGACCTGATCGGCGAGGTCGGGCGGGGCGAGGACCCGGCAGTGGCGGCCCCAGCCGAGAATCCAGGGGAGCAGCTCGACGGTGGAGGCGACGGTCAGGTGCAGGTCGACGGTGCCGTCGGGGTTGATGGTGAGGCGCTGGCTGGGGTGCCAGCGGGTCTCCCGCACGCGCGCCGCGACCTCGGGGGCGAAGCGCAGGGCGACGTCGACGGGACGGTCGTTGCCGAGCCACACGCCCCAGGCGGTGGAAAGGCGGTCGAGGATGGGCTGGAGGTCGGGGGGGGTGAAGCTCGCGCCGGTGGGCTCGACGCTGCGCACGCGCTCGAGCTTGAGGACGCGCAGCTCGCCCGGTGGGGTGGAGCGGCCGATGGCGTACACGGCGCGGCTCGCCGGGACGGTCTCCAGCAGGTACGGCTCGAACTCCACGCAGGTCGTGGCCCCGCCGCGCGTCCGGGCGGCGTACTCGACGCGCAGGACGCGGCGCAGCGCCCAGGCGTACGCGAACGTCCGGAAGATCACACCCATGGCGCCGCCGTCGCGGGAGGCGCGGGCCGCCACGGCGGCGAAGGCGGGACGGACTTCCTCGGGCATGACGGCGGCGAGGCGAGCGAGGGCGTCGGCCACGGCGCGGTTGGGCTCGTCGGCCTCGGCGAGCAGGAGCCGCGCGGCGAGGAAGAGCGCGGCAGCTTCCTCGAGAAGAAAGCGCACGGGCGGCACTTGCAGGCGGGCGCCCTCGACGAGGCGCCAGCCCCGGCCGTGGCGCACGATGGGCAGGCGGCCGGTCGACGAGAGGTCGAGAAGGTAGTTGCGGGCCGTGCGCTGGTTGATCCCGAGCCGGTGGGCGATCTCGCTCGAGGTGAGGGCGCGGCCGGGGTTGCGATGGAAAAGGAAAACGACTTCGATCAGGCGATTGGCCTTGGTGAGACCGTCCGAGAAAACCATGGCGCCTCCCCAGTCTGTCGCGATCCGAACGAGTGCACCACCTGTGGTGACCAGTCTACCGCAGGGAGCACCCCCAACCCGCCGGGTGTCCGGCGCGAGCGGACGCCGGAGCGCGGTGCCCGCCATGTCAGTTGCGCTCGGAGGCGGCAGCCGAGGCCGCGGCGGGGTCGAGGTCGGCGACGGCGGCGAGGGCATCGGGGTCGCCGGCCTTGGCGGCCTTGTGCAGCCAGACGAGCGCCTCCTCGCGATTGGGCGGGACGCCTTTGCCGTGGAGCAGGCACAGCCCGTAGCTGCGCTGGGCGACGGCATTGCCGCTGTGCGCGGCGAGGCGGTACCAGCCGGCGGCGGCGACGGGGTCCCGGGCAACGCCCAGCCCCTCGTTGTAGTGATCGCCGACGGCGGCCATGGCGACGGCGCTGCCGCGCTCGGCGGCCTGGCGGTAGAGCGCGACGGCCCGCCCGTCGTCGCGTGCGACGCCGCGGCCGGTGGCGTAGCAGAAGGCAAGCGACTGCAGCGCCTCGGTGTGGCCCGACTCGGCAGCCTTGCCGAACCAGTAGGCGGCTACCTCGTCGTCGTGAGGGGTGGCGTCGGCTTGCTTCCAGTACCGCCGTGCCAGGAAGAGCTGGCGGCCGGTCTCGAACGCGGCCTCGGCACGCTCGGCGTACTCCTCGATGTTCGCGGGGGGTGGATCGACGGGGTCGGGGGCGCGGGACATCAGCGGGAAGCTCTTGTCGCCGATCATGAGGAACGCGGTGGTGTCCGGGGGGATGTCCCGTGCCACCTTCTTGATGTTGCGGCAGGCACTGGCGAGGCGCTTGCCGTCCAGTTCGACGTCGAGGTCCCAGCACATGGGGCAAAAGGCGAACAGCATGCTCTCGTCGTCGCCGTTGCAGCGAACGTCCCGCCAGACGCCGCAGCTGGAACAGAGGTCCCTGGCGAACGGGACGAGGGTCCAGCGCCGGTCGGCGTGGTCGAACGCAATCTCGGGCGGCATCCGTACGAAGCGCTCCCGCTTGAGGCCGTCGATGAAGGCGTCCAGGGCGGTCCAGGCCAGCTCGTTGAGCGCTTCCGCCTCTTCGTAGCTGGAACCGACAGCAAAGTTCAACATGGGGCCTCCTTTCGCGCCGGCCGGAAGCGGCGGCGATGGGTCGCGGGTTGCGCGGTCGGCGTCATGCCAACATTGATCGGCTTCGAAGCGGAAAGGTACGTGCCGTTTTCGAGGGCACCGGCGCGCGCCGACCCATCGGTGCGCCGGCGGCCACACGGGACGATCGGGGACCGCCCGCTCGCGTCGGCTGGCCCCGCCCTCCTTCCGGGCTTGCGGCCCTGCGGCTTCCCCACCAAGGGCGGGAGGAGGGGCCCGGGGTCGCTGCGTTACACTTACTGGAGCGTCACATGTCCGCGGTGGCAGCACTCGAGCCGCGGCGGCGCTGCGGCACGGCGGAGGCGAACGATGCGGATCAACACGTTCCAGGTCATCCCCAGGCTGCCCGAACGGCTGGCGGGGCTGCGGGAAATGGCGTTCAACTTCATGTGGTCGTGGAACGAGGAGATGCGGGCGCTGTTCGTGCGCCTCGACCGCGAGCTGTGGGATGCGACGTACCAGAACCCGGTGCTGGTGCTGGGCACGATCGCCCAGAGCCGGCTCGACGAGCTGGCCGAGGACGAGGGGTTCTTGGCCAACTACGACAGGACGTACGCGCACTTCAAGACGTACCTGCGCGAGACGTCGTGGTGGAACAAGCGCTACAAGGAGCGGCCGCTCATCGCCTACTTCTCGGCCGAGTTCGGGCTCGCCGAGTGCCTGCCGATCTACTCGGGCGGACTCGGGGTGCTGGCCAGCCACCACCTCAAGAGCGCTTCGGACCTAGGGGTGCCGCTGGTCGGGGTCGGCCTGCTCTACCAGCAGGGCTACTTCCGGCAGTACCTCACCGCCGACGGGTGGCAGCAGGAACGCTATCAGGACAACGACTTCTACAACTTGCCGGTGTCGCCGGCGCGCGATGCCCAGGAGCGGGAGATCTTCGTCGAGGTAAGGATGGCCGGGCGACCCCTGCGGATCAAGGTGTGGCGGGCCGAGGTGGGGCGTGTCTCGCTGCTGCTGCTCGACACCAACCTCCCCGAAAACCCCCGCGACCTGCAGGACATCACCGACCAGCTCTACGGCGGCGACCAGGAAAACCGCATCCGGCAGGAGATCGTGCTCGGCATCGGCGGACTGCGGGCGCTGCGCGCCGCCGGCATGGATCCCGTGGTCTGCCACATGAACGAGGGGCACTCGGCGTTCCTGTCGCTCGAGCGCATCCGCACGCTCATGGCCGAGCACAAGGTGTCGTTCGTCGAGGCGCTGGAGGCGGTGCGCGCCGGCAGCGTCTTCACGACGCACACGCCGGTGCCGGCCGGCTTCGACATCTTCCCGCCGGAGATGATCGAGCGCTACTTCGCGGAGTACATGCACGAGGTCGGGATCACCCGAGAACAGCTCCTCGCCCTCGGCCGCGGCGACGGCGACGCGGGGTTCAACATGGCGGTGCTGGCGCTCCGCACGACGGCGTTCGCCAACGGGGTGAGCCGGCTGCACGGCGAGGTGTCGCGCGAGCTGTTCCATCGGTTCATGCCGAACATCCCGGTGCACGAGGTGCCGATCGGGCACGTCACCAACGGCGCCCACACGCGCTCCTGCGTCTCCAAGGAAATGGGGGGGCTGTTCGACCGCTACCTCGGTCCGGACTGGTGGCGCCACCCCGGCCTCGTCGAGACCTGGGCCGGCGTCGACCAGATCCCCGACGAGGAGCTGTGGGCCACGCACGAGCGCCGGCGCGAGCGGCTGGTGGCGTTCTGCCGCCAGCGGCTGGTCCGCCAGCTGGAGCAGCGTGGGGCCTCGCGGCGCGACCTCGAGCGGGCCCGCGGCGTGCTCGACACACGCACCCTCACCATCGGCTTCGCCCGCCGCTTCGCCACCTACAAGCGGGCGGCGCTGCTGTTCACGGACCCCGAGCGGCTCAAGAGGATCCTCCTCAACCCGGAGCGGCCGGTGCAGATCATCTTCGCCGGCAAGGCCCACCCCAAGGACAACGAGGGCAAGGAGATGCTCAAGCGGGTCGTGAGCTTCTGCGAAAACGAGGAGCTGCGCCGCCACCTCATCTTCATCGAGGACTACGACCTCGTCGTGGCGCGCTACCTCGTCCAGGGCGTGGACGTCTGGCTCAACACGCCGCGCCGGCCGATGGAGGCCTCGGGCACGTCCGGCATGAAGGTGCTGCCCAACGGCGGTCTCAACCTCTCGGTCCCGGACGGCTGGTGGGAGGAGGCGTACCAGCCGGAGGTCGGGTGGGCGATCGGCCAGGGCGAGGAGTACGAGGACCACTCCGACCAGGACCAGGTGGAGTCGGCGGCGGTCTACAAGTTGCTGGAGGACGACATCGCGCCGCTCTTTTACGCCCGCGCCGCCGACGGGCTGCCGCGCGCCTGGATCGCCCGCATGAAGAAGTCGATGCGCATCCTGACCCCGGCCTACTCGACCAACCGCATGATCTGGGAGTACGCCGAGCGCTACTACCTCCCCGCCGCCCGCCATTTCGCCCGCCTGGCCGCCGACGGCATGGCGAAGACGCGCACCGTCGCCGCCTGGCTGCAGCGCGTGCGCGGCGCCTGGGGCGAGGTCCGGGTCGAGAGCGTCGAGGCGGCCTGCCCGCGCGCGCACTGCAACGCCAAGGGGTTCGACGTACACGCCGTGGTGCGTCTCGGGCCGCTGGCGGCTCCCGACGTTGCGGTGGAGATCTACTACGGGCCGCTCGACGCCGAGCGCGACATCACCGAGCCGGCCACTGTCCCGATGACCCTCGCCGAGAACCTCGAGAACGGTCGCATTCGCTACTCGGGCACGATCCCGTGCGACCGCTCGGGGATGATCGGCTACACCGTGCGCGTCCGCCCGTACCACCCGGATGCACCCAACCTCCTGGCGACCAATCTCATGACGTGGTGGTAGCCGCCCTGCGAGGCTGCGGCACCGAGGCTCGTTCCCCGCCCGGCGCGGCACGGGGATCCGTCGACCTTGACGCGCGGGTGTCGGCCGGGCTAGAAAGCGGGGGGAGGTCCGGATGCCGCTCCACATCGATCCCACCGAGCCGGAGTCGTGGCTCGTTGCCCGCGTCGTCCAGGTGCTCAAGCGCGGCGGCGTGGTCGTGCTCCCCACCGACACGGTCTACGCCTTTGCCTGCGCCCTTTCTCGCGCCGACGCCATCGAGCGGCTGTACGGCGTCAAGGAAATCTCGGGCGCCAAGCGGCTGTCGATCATGGTGCCCGACATCGCCACCGCCAGTCGCTTCACTCGCGGCATCCCGAACCACGTCTTCCGCGCCATGAGGCGGGTGTTACCCGGGCCGTACACGTTCATCTTCCAGGCCAGCCACGAGGTGCCGAAGATCATGCTGCACAAGCGGCGCACGGTGGGACTGCGCATCCCGGACAACGCCATCGTGCAGGCGGTGCTGGCCGAGCTGGGGGAGCCGCTGCTCGCCTCCTCGGTGCGCAACGCCGCCGAGGAGTTCCTCCTCGATCCGGTGGTGATCGCCGACGCCCTTGCGGGGAAGGTCGACCTCGTGGTCGGCGGCGGGGTGCTGGTCAACGAACCGTCGACGGTCGTGGACCTCAGCGAGGACGAGCCCGAGCTCGTGCGCCGGGGCAAGGGCGACGTGGAGGCGCTGGAGCTGTTCTGACCCCCCGCGGGGCGCGCGGCGGAAGCCGCTCAGGCGCCCGGCGTCTTTCGATCCGAAACCTGACCGGGTGAGCGGGCGGGTGACTCACCCTTCCCACGGCTGGCCGACGCCGAGGACCGCACTTTCGGCCTCCTCGCGGACGGCCGCGAGGCTGACGCCGTGAGCGGCGGCGGCGGCGGTGCAGACGTCGAGCTCGGGCTTGACGGAGACGACCTTGCCGGCAAACACGCCGATCTTGACCGGGATGACGCCGAAGCGGGTCGGTGCGTCGACGATGTGGCGTTCGATCTCCGGCCGCACGCACCCCAGCACCCGCACACCCAGCGTCGCGCCTTCCTCGAACAGCGCCGTCACGACGGCGTCCACAAACGGCGGCTCGACAAGCGCCCGCAGCTCGGCCACGGGCCGACCCTTGCGCCCGACGCCCGCCAGGCACCAGGCGTCGACCGCCCCGGCCCGGCGCACTCGCTCGGTGAGCCAGCCCAGCACCTCGCCAGGCTGATCGTCGATCGTCGTCTCCACCATCACCATCGAGCGGCCCGCCAGACGGGGAGCCGCCTCCTCGAGCAGGAACACACGCAGCACGTTCGGGATCCCGGCGAACTGCCGGGTGCCGAGCCCGACCCCGATGCGCTGGATCGTTCCCGAGGGCAGCGGCCCGAACTCCCGCACCAGCGTGCGCAGCAGAGTGGCGCCGGTCGGCGTGGTCATTTCGCCCTCGGCGGCGTGCCCGGCGATCGGGATCCCCCGCAGCAGCCGGCTCACCGCCGGCGGCGGCACCGGCAGCAGGCCGTGCGCCGTCTGGACCGTCCCCGAACCGACCGGCACGGGGCCGCAGGCGAGTCGGTCCGCACCCAGCAGCTCGACCGCCGCGCACACGCCGACGATGTCGATCACGGCGTCAACCGCCGCCAGCTCGTGGAGGTGCGTTTGCTCGACCGGGATGCCGTGCACCTCCGCCTCGGCCTCGAACAGGCACTCGAACGCCGCCACGGCCCGCTCGCGCACCCCCTGGGGGATGCGCGCCGCGCTCAGGACCTCCTGCACGTCGGCGAGACGCCGGGCCGGGGCGGAGTCTCCGCTCACCTCGACGCGCACCCGCGTGCCGGCGAACCCTTGCTGGCGGTCACGTTCGGCCTCGAGCCGCCACCCGGGCAGATCGAGCCCGTCGAGCACCGCGCGCAAGCTGTCGGCGTTCACTCCGAGGTCCACGAGCGCACCGAGCAGCATGTCCCCCGACGCCCCGGCGAACGGATCGAAGTACAGGATCGTGCCCATGACGACTCTCCCCGAAACCCCTCCGAGGATAGCACCGGCGCGGCCCGGAGGTCCGCGCCCGCTGCCACCCGCCCCCCCGGCGAGAGTCGAAGGTCGTCCCCCTCGCCCCCGCACACAACGGCCACCGCGCGCCCATCTCCACGCCCCGGCCGATGCGACGGCGGGCTCGAACGGACCGCGGGCTCGCTCCTGCGGCCCGGCCCACCAGGGCGCATCACCCCCACTTGGCGCGAAACCGGGCGCGGTTGGCCTCGTACAGGCGGCGGTACGCCTCCTCGCCCAGCAGCTTGAAGCCCGCCCGCTGCCAGTGGTGGACGAACACGTCGCGGCGGCAGCGCAGCGTGTACCCTGCGGCGCGCACGCGGCGCGAGTAGTCGTCGTCCTCGAACATCCCGGCGCCGAACTGCTCGTCGAGGGGACCGACGCGTTCCCACACGTCGCGGCGCAGGACGGCGCAGTACAGTGCCAGCATCGGGATCGGGAAGGACTGCCCGGCGCACCGGGCGGCGCGGCCGGCGGCCCATGAGGGCAGCTCGCCGAGGTCCCGGTAGCCGCGCCGCACGCGTGCCTCGTTCCCTGCGGCGTTGGTCACGGGCCCGACCAGGCCGAGGGCGGGGTCGTCCAGGGCGGTTCCGGCGAGCGCCGCCAGCCACCCCGGCGTGACAACCGTGTCGTTGTTGAGCAGGCACAGGAGGCGGCCGCGGGTCGCGCTCACACCCTGGTTGGTGGCGGCGGCGAAACCGCGGTTCTCGCCGTTCTCGATGACCCTGAGCGTCGGTCGGGTGGCGGCGAGTTCCCGCAACAGTGCGGGTGTGCCGTCGGGCGAGCCGTTGTCGACGGCCACGATCTCGTGCTCGACATCGCCGGTGAAGCAGCGGACGCTCTCCAGGCAAAGGCGGGTCAGCGCGCGGTTGCCGAACGTCACGACCACGATCGACACGAGCGGCAGCGCCCGGGCCGGCGCCGGCGCGAGCGCTCGCGCCGCCGCTTCCCAGCTTGCCACCAGCGCCGCCACCTCCGCCTCCTGCTCCGGCACGCGAAGGGGCCGCCGCCACGCCGAGAACGCCGCGGTCAGCCGCGCGCGCAGCCACACCGGCAGCACGGACGGCGCCAGGATGCGCGCCGACTCGACGGGGTGCGCGACCCGGCGCCACGCAAGGGCCAGGCGCCCGAAGGCCGGAGGGCGGGACCGAGTCGATGCGGCCATCGTCTACCCCTGCCGGCGGGACGGGGGGTGGCCGTCGGCCAGCCACGCAGTGTACTCGGCCGTCACCTCGTTGGCGGGGCCGTGGGCGGCGATCGTGCCGTCGCGCAGCCACACCGCCTCGTCGCAAAGCCAGCACACGGCGTCGAGGTTGTGCGAGACAAACAGGATCGTCACCCCTGCCCGGCGGAACGAGGCGATGCGCTCCTTGCAGCGGGCCACGAAGGCGCCGTCGCCGACGGCGAGGATCTCGTCGAGCAGCAGCACGTCGGCGTCGACCGTGGTGGCGACCGCAAAGGCGAGCCGGGCGGCCATGCCGGTGGAGTAGGTGCGCAGCGGCGCATCGATAAAGTCCTCCAGCTCGGCGAAGGCCACGATCGAGTCGAAGCGCTCCCGCATCTCGGCGCGCGAGCGGCCGAGCAGCGCGCCGTTGAAAAAGACGTTTTCCCGCCCCGACAGCTCCTGGTCGAAACCGGTGCCGAGCTCGATGATCGGCGCCACGCGCCCGCGCACCGCCACCTCCCCCGCGGTCGGCTGCAGGATGCCGGCAATGACGCGCAGCAGCGTCGATTTCCCCGCCCCGTTGGCGCCCACGATGCCGAGCGAGCGGCCGGCGCCGACCTCGAGCGACACCCCGCCCAGGCCGCGAAACTCCTCGTACTGAAAGCGGCTGGTGAGGCGCCGGATGGCCCACTCCTTGAGGGTCGGAATGCGGCGCGCCGGCACGCGGAAGCGAACTTCGACGTCGCGCAGGAGGATGGCGGACGAGGGGGGCAGTTCGATCATCACAGGTGGAGGTAGAACCCGGCCGCCAGGCGGCGGAAGAGGGCCCAGCCCACGACGAGCGCGGCGAGCGCCAGGACCACGCACACGACCGCGACATCGAGCGGCGGGAGCTGGCCGTGGTAGATCGGGTAGCGCGCCAGCTCGAAGAGCTTGGTGAGGGGGTTGTACTCGACCAGCCAGCGGAAGCGGTCGGGCAGGATGTCGATCGGGTACATGATCGGCGTCAGGTACATCAGGCCCATGATCCCGACCTGGTACATCTGCGCCACGTCGTCGAAGTACACCGCGAGCGCCGAGAGCCCGAGGCTGACGCCGAGGGTGAACACGCCGATGACGAGAAAGCTCAGCGGGAGCACCAGCATGGCCGGCCGCACCGGCGCCCCCACCACCAGCATGATGACCACGAGCGGCCCGCAGGACAGCAGGAGGTTGATGAGCCCGGCCGCCGTCCCGGCCAGCGCGAAGATCGGCTTGGGCAGGCGCACCCGCTTCATGAGCGGGCCGTTCCAGGCCAGCGAGGCCATCGAGTTGGCGGTGGTCTGGGCGAAGAACATCCAGGTCAGGAACTCGGACAGGAAGTAGACCTCGTAGTGCGTGATCTGGAAGCGGAAGAAATGGGAAAAGACGACGGTCAGGATGACCATCATCAGCAATGGGTTGAGCAGGGTCCAGAAAAACCCCAGTACCGAGCGCTTGTAGCGCACGGTGAGGTCGCGGTGCACGAGGTTGGCCAGCAGGTGCCAGTACGCGGCGACGTCCCGCACGTCGTCCCAGGGGGTCGGCCGCTTGCCGGCAACGTTGCGAAAGACCGCATCGGATGCCATCGCGCGCATTTTACAGGTATCGCCCGGCGGGTGCGCGGCGCGTGCGATATCCTTTCCGGTGCAGTCGGGAGGGCCGGTGAGGGACCCAATTCACCTGTTCAGGCCAACCTTCAGGATCGAGGAGACGCTGGCGGCGATCCGCGAGTGCCTCGAGTGCGGCTGGACCGGTCTCGGCTTCAAGACCGTCGAGCTGGAGCAGGCGTGGCGCGAGTACACGGGGCTGCCGCACGCGCACTTCGTGAACTCGGCCACGGCAGGGCTGCACCTGGCGGTGAGGCTCCTCAAGGAGCGCGACGGCTGGCGGGACGGGGACGCGGTCATCTCCACGCCGTTCACGTTCGTGTCGACAAACCACGTGCTGCTTTACGAGCGCCTCTCGCCCGTGTTCGCCGACATCGACGAGTACCTGTGCCTCGACCCGGCCTCGGTACGGGAGCGGCTGACGCCGCGCACCCGGGCCGTGATGTTCGTGGGTCTGGGCGGCTCCACGGGGCGCCTTCCCGAAATCGCCGAGCTGTGCCGCGAACGCGGGCTGCGGCTCATCCTGGACGCCTCGCACATGGCCGGCACCCGCCTCGACGGGCGCCACGTGGGGGGCGAGGGCGACGTCGCAATCTTCAGCTTCCAGGCGGTGAAGAACTTGCCCACCGCCGACTCGGGCATGGTCTGCTTCGCGGACGGCGGGCTGGACGCCGAGTGCCGGCGGTGGACCTGGCTCGGCATCAACAAGGACACCTACACGCGCACGCACGCCGACGGCTCGTACCGCTGGCTGTACGAGGTGGAACACGTCGGGTTCAAGTACCACGGCAACTCGATCATGGCAGCGATCGCGCTCGTCGGGCTCCGTCACCTCGACGAGGACAACGCGTACCGCCGCCGCCTCGCTTCGTGGTACGACGAGGCGCTCGCCGGCGCCCCGCGCATCACCCCGGTGCCGGTGCCGCCGGGGTGCGAGAGCTCGCGGCACCTTTACCAGGTGCTGGTTCCCGAGCGGGACCGGGTCATGGTCGGGCTCAATGCGCGCGAGATCTACCCCGGCGTGCACTATCGCGACAACCGCGCCTACCGCATGTACGCCGGTCGCCCTGGCGCTTGCCCGAACGTGGAGCGCGCCAGCCGCTCGGTCATCTCGTTGCCGCTGCACCTCCGCCTCGACGAGGCGGCCGTGCGCGAGGTGGCGGGCGCCCTGCGCGAGGTCGTCACCTCGGTCGACCGGGAGCTGACATGAAGCGCAACGTGCCTCCGCTCCTCGGCGAGCGCGTCAGACTGCGGCTGCTGCGCGAGGAGGACCTGCCGCTCACCCTGGCGTGGCGTAACGCCGACTGCAACCGGATGTGGTTCTTCGACTCGGAGCCGATCGACTGGGAGCGCCACCTGGCGTGGTTTTCGCGCTACCGCGAGCGCGACGACGACTTCCTGTGGATCATCGAGACGCTGGAGGAAGGGCGGCCTGTGGGGCAGGTGTCGATTTACGACATCGACTGGGCGAGCGGGCGCGCTGAGTTCGGGAGGCTGCTCGTCGGCGAGCCGGCAGCGCGCGGCAAGGGGTTCGCGAAGGATGCCGTCAAGGCCGCCACGACCTACGCCGTCGAGACCTGGCGCCTGCGCGAGATTTGCTGCCATATCCGGTACGACAACGCCGCCTCGCGTGCCACGATGGCCGCCGCCGGCTACACGCTCGTCGACGCTGACGGTCTACTCGTCCGCATGGCGTTCGCCCGGGCCCGCGCCTGACGACCGCCCGGCGAGCAGCGCCTCGACGTCGCGCAGGATCACCGCCACCCGGTGATCCCACAGGTGCTGGCGCAGGGCGCGAGCGCGCGCCCGGCGTCCGAGCTCGGCGCAGCGGGCCGGATCGCCGACGAGGCGCATCACGCGCTCGACCAGGTCCGGGATGGAGCGGTACGGCACGATCTCGGTTTCCGGCTCGAAGTAGCGCGCAAGCGAGTGATGGTCCTCGATGAGCGAGGCCACGCCACACGCCGCCGCAAACTGCGGCCGGTTCGTGAGCCGCCAGATGCCGAGCGCCGGCGGCGGCTGGTCGTCGATGACCGCGAACTCCAGCGCCAGCAGGGCGCTGGCGATGCCGGCCCGCAGCTCCGCCGGCCCATCGAGCGGCGGCAGCGCCGGCGGGTCCCAGCGGCTCTCGCCGGCGTGCCCGTGCAGCCGCACCCGGCAGACCCTGGAGAGCGCGGCCACCGCCTCGTTCCGGCGCTGGGTCCACCTGCCGGCGAAGAACACGTCCCACTGCTTGGGCGCGTCGAGCGGTGCGAACAGCTCGCCGTCGATGGCGGGAGCGCACTCGCGAACCGGAATGCCCGCCGCCCGGTAGGCGGCGAAGCACGACGGCTCGTGGCTGTAGAAGAGGTCGAACGACGGCGCGATCGCGAGCGACGCCTCCAGCCCGAGAGGATCCGAGAGCGCCAGCCCGACGTACACCGCGGACCGCGGCAGCGCGGCCTTGAGCTCGCCGGGCACGAACACCGCCCCGGCGAGACAGACCACGATGTCCGGCTCGAACCCCCCGACCGCCTCCAGCGCCGGGCCAACCGGCAGCGGCGCCGGCGCGGCGGCTCCCGTGCTCACGAACCCTTCCAGCCGCCGCGGCTCGACCAGCTTGACGGTACAGGCTCGCTCGAAGGCGCGCAGCGGTCCGATCAGGTTGTTCACGAAAGGCGGCTGGAAGACGTTGCCGAACACCAGCGCCCTCGCGCCGTGCCAGCTTTCGGGCGAGCCACCCTCGCGCTCCATCGCGCGAGTCTAGCGGCGCGAGGTGGCTCCTGCAATTGCGCTCGAGCATCGGTGTCAACACTCTTTAGAAATGTCCCCTTGGGAGCTCGATAGAAATGACCCCCAGTGGTTGTCGTCGGGGCTGTGGGCGGTGTGGGAAGCCCGCAGGGCTTTCCAAGCGGCTGTGGGAAAGCCGGCGG